>VSSQ01000008.1_pt1 | contig 432022 bp, 383 predicted proteins | sample 4763081 | NCBI WGS metagenome assembly VSSQ01 (sample SAMN12137344, study PRJNA551015) | bioreactor metagenome | isolation source: SDC9 anaerobic chlorinated ethene degrading culture | place: USA: Knoxville, Tennesee | collected 2015-01-01 | reverse complement strand
TTCCTTGCTCCCATACCCATACCCTAACTCCAGCTCGTAACCCATACCTGCCGCCCTGGCCACAAAAGCTCCGGAAGAGACTTCGAAGGTCATGGCTTGGCTTGCCAGCTGTATTTCGCCCAGGCGCGCGGCTACTTCGGCGGAGGCCGAAAGCCGGCTTAGATCGGCTTCCGATCTAAGCTCGAACATAGTTGCCTGGATAAAAAGCTCATTCTCGCCAAAGGCGGGATCGGCGATAAAAAGCAGGGCGGTGGGAATTATCGCTTCCGGCGCCCCCGAGAGAGTCGAAAGCTGGAAGGAGGAGAGCGAGGCGGAATAGCGACGCAAATCCGCTTGGGTAAGCGAGGCGGACATTCCCGTGATATCGATCACCAGCCGCGGCAGTGCGCCGGGAGTATCGGAGGAAAAAAGGGTGGTTATTTTTTTTAAAGTATCCTGATCGTCGGGAAATTGAAGGTCGATATCGAGATCCCCGATTTCGGCATGTTTGAGTAGCTCGGCGGGAGTACCGAAGATCGCCGCCCAGGGATCTAGCCTGAGGCGGATTTCGGAGGCGGCAAGAAGCTTTCGCCGGAGGATGGCGCTTTCCGAGCGGGTCTCCCGAAACACCTCCACGCCGTAAAAGCTGATCCTGTAAGGTAAAACCACCGAGGCGTAGGAGTAGCCGAGCCTAAGGCCGGTTTGTTCGTACAGTCTTTCCTGGAGGGAATAAACCGCCGACTCCAGCTTCGACTCCAGGAGAGTGCGCATTCTCGGCAAGGCGAAAAGGCTGAGAATTCCTGCGAATGTAAGGGCAATGAGTATCGCCAGTATCCATCGAGCGCTTTTACGTACCATCCACCGATCCCTGCGTAGAAATAGTAGCTCAGGCTATATATACTAACACATCATGCAGTCCCAAGACACCGATTTCGCCCTAAAAAACTTCATCGTTCTCGAAGGAATCGATGGTTCGGGCACAAGTACCCAGATGCGCTTTATCGAAGCGGCGTTCAAGGAAAAAGGCCTGGCCCATATGGTTACCGCGGAGCCAACCGGGAGACCCGAAGGACAGCTCATCCGGAAAATTCTCCAGGGCGAGCTGGACGCCGATCCGGGAACGGTAGCCCATCTCTTCGCCAGCGACCGTCATCAACATTTATACGGCAAAGCCGGAATCGTCGAAGCCCTGGAATCGGGCAAGCTCGTGGTCTGCGATCGCTATGTCCTCTCGAGCCTCGCTTACCAGGGGAGCACATGCGGCAGGGATTTGCCCGAGTACCTAAACGCGAGGTTCCCCGCCCCGGGGCTGACTATCTTTTTCAAAATCGATCCGGAACACTCTTTACAGAGGCTTTCCTCAAGAAGCAAGCTTGAGATTTATGAAAAAATGCACATGCAAAAGCTGGTGGATATCGCGTATGAGACGACTATCGCCCAAAAGAGAAGCCGGGGCTGGAAAATCGAGACGGTGAACGCGGAGAAACCCATCGATCAGGTACGTCAAGAGGTTTTTACGATCATCGAAGCGTATACGGGATTCACTATCGCTTAGGAGCATGTCGAGCCGGGACGTACGAGGGAAATACCGCCTCAGCGGATGAGCATGGCATCGCCGTAGCTGAAAAACCTGTAACCCTCCCGAATAGCTTCACGATAGGTATCGAGGACTAGTTCTCTGCCCGCGAAGGCGGATATGAGCATCAGAAGTGTCGACTTCGGCGTATGGAAATTGGTGAAGAGTTGATCGACAACCTTGAAGCTCCGACCGGGATGTATGAAGATATCCGTGCTGGCCGAGCCCGGGCGAAGCCCTGAATCGGTCCAGGCGGATTCCAGGGTCCTGGCGCTGGTAGTCCCCACTGCGATCACCTTTCGCCCTTCACTCTTGGCTCTGTTCACCGCCTCAGCCGTGCGCTCCGGAACGGAATACCACTCCCTGTGCATCCGATGTTCCTCGATCGTATCGACCCGCACAGGCAAAAAAGTCCCCAGCCCCACATGAAGGGTAAGCCATTCCATTCCCACCCCGGCACTGGAGAGTTCTTCGAGTATCTCCGGGGTAAAATGAAGTCCCGCCGTCGGGGAGGCGGCTGAGCCTATCACCCTCGCGTACACGGTTTGATAGCGCTCCGCGTCCCGCTGGTCATCCTCCCTGCGGATATAGGGAGGAAGGGGTATATGCCCGTTCCTCTCCAGGTATTCGTCGTTCACTTCCCTATCGAAGTCTATGATTTTTTCGCCGGAAGGCAGGGCTGTGCTTATCTTTCCCTTGAGCTTTTCAGGAAATATAAACCGCCGGCCCTCCCGTTGCTTTCTAGCCTTACTGGTCATCGCGGCCCAGGACCTGGAGGAAGTCCTGTCATTAGCCTCTTCGCCAGAAGGATGGAGCAAAAGAAACTCCACCCTGGCCCCGGTATCGACAGCAATGCCGAAAAGTCTGGCTTTTCTCACCTTCGAATCGTTGAAGACCATCAGACTGCCGGGCTCGATGAAGGTGGGTAGATCGCGTATCATGGCATGGTTGCGCCGGCCTGTGGCCCGGTCCAGGACCAAGAGCCTGGAGCTTCCCCTTTTTTCCGTCGGGTATTGGGCTATAAGCTCCTGGGGCAGTTCAAAATTGAAGTCTTCCGTTCTCAACGCTGTACTCCATTCCGAGGTGCTTGTATGCCTGCGGGGTGGCTACCCTGCCCCGGGGCGTTCGGGCTATCAACCCCGCCTGAATCAAAAAGGGTTCGTAATAATCCTCCAAGCTGTCCACACCCTCGCCGACGGTGATCGCCAGGGTTTCGGCACCAACGGGCCCGCCGGAATACTTGAGTATGATAGCCTTGAGAATTTCCCTGTCCAGCCGTTCAAGTCCGAGTTGATCCACTTCCAGTCTCGACAGACCCTCTTCGACCACCTCGATATCCACCGAATCCTTGCCCGCCACCTGGGCGAAATCCCGCATTCTGCGCAGAAGCCTGTTGGCTATTCGCGGGGTTCCCCTGCTGGTGGAAGCCAGGCGGCGGACAGCGTTCTTTTGTATTTCGATGCCCAGAATCGCGGCGGATCGCCTGATCACCAGTTCGAGTTCCCCGGGACTGTAATAGTCGAAGCGCAGCGATATACCGAAACGGCTGGCCAAGGGCGCCGAGACCATACCCGCCTTGGTGGTGGCGCCAATCAGGGTGAAGGGCGGGACGGGGACGCGGACGGTTCGGGCGGCGGGCCCCTGTCCGATGATCCAGTCCAACTCGAAATCCTCCATGGCGATATAGAGCATTTCCTCGATCGCCGGCTTGAGTCGGTGTATCTCGTCGATAAAAAAAACCGAGCCCGGCCTGAGGGTAGTGAGGATTCCCGCCAGATCCTTGGGTTTATCCAGGGCCGGAGCGCTGGTAGGCTTGAAATCAGCCCCCATTTCCGAGGATACCACCAGGGCCAGGGTGGTCTTGCCCAGACCGGGCGGCCCCATCAGGAAGAGATGGTCCAGCGCTTCCTCCCTCTCCCTGGCGGCCTTGATGAAAATGGAAAGATTTTCTTTTATCCGGGCCTGGCCCTGGAACTCCGAAAGCACATGGGGACGGAGGGAGGATTCCCTCTCGTCCTCGCCGGGATCGAAGGAAGGATCCATGGTGCCACTCTTTCTGCTGTTTTCCCGGGCCGATTCCTTGGCGCGCATCATTGTGCCCCTCCGGAGGAGAGTTCGAGGAGGGCTTGTCTGAAGAGTTCGGCCTCCCCTTCCTTGCCCGAACCGGGAGCGAGGGCCGCGGCCTTGCTCCGCACCGCCTTTTCCGCCGCCCTTCTATCGAAGCCCATATCCGCCAGGGCGCTGACCAGGTCCTCCCAGGGCGAGGCCGGGAGCCCATCCCCTCCCGAGCCATCCACATCCACGAGCTTGCCCTTGAGGGCGAGCACCATTTTTTGCCCCAGCTTGGGCCCCACCCCGGGGATTCGCTTGAGCGCCGCCAGATCCCCCGCATCCAAGGCGAGTTTGAGATCCTGGGGCGATATGCCCGAAAGAATCTTCAAGGCCTGCTTGGGGCCTATGCCCTCCACCTTGGTGAGATCCAGGAAAAGGCCCCTCTCCGCCTCGGTGGGAAAGCCGAAGAGTCGCATACCCTCGTCCCAATGTTGAAGCCAGACGAAGACTTCCACCTGGCCGCCCAAGGGTCCGAAAAGCGCCAGACTCCGGGTCGGCACGGAAATATCCCATTCCACGCCCCCGGTCGTCACATAGAGAGAGTCTCCCGAGCGGCCGCTGAGTTTTCCCATGATTCTATTAAACATCGGGGTCAGTATAACAGCTGGGGGGCTTACAAGGCCAGTGCGAAAGCTCCCTAGATTGCAGAAAGACCAGCGGGACCTTCGAAATGCGCCCTGCAGACAGCCGCGGCGAGGGCGTCCGCGGCATGGTCGGGCTTGGGCGTCTCGCCAAGGCCCAAAAGGATCCTCACCATTTCCTGGACCTGACTTTTTTCGGCCCTGGCGGTGCCGGTGACCGCTTTTTTTATCGCATTGGGGGTGAGCTCGGCCAGAGGGACCGAAGCCTGATAGAAGGCGAGCTTGATGATCCCCCTGGCTTCGGCCACAGGAAGGGCGGAGCTTACGTTTCTGAAAAAATAGAGGTCCTCGATACCCCCGTACTGAGGCTCGTAGGTTTTAAGGACCTCCTGGATGCCCGAGTAAATCTGCTGAAGTCTCAGCTCCGATGGATCCGAAGAGGAGGTGCGAATGCATCCGTGGCAGATATGTCGAAGCGTTCCTCCCCGGCCCAGGGCTATGACTCCGTAACCCAGGGAGGCTAATCCCGGATCGATGCCAACGATCAGCGTCTCGGCGCCAGCCTTGGCCGGGCGGCTCATTCCCTATTCTTCGCTTTCCGGAAGCTCCACGTTGTGGTAGACATTCTGGACGTCTTCGTTTTCCTCGAGCCTTTCGATGAGTTTCTGGACCTTGCCGGCCGTATCGGTATCAACGTCGATATAAACGTCGGGAACCATCGAGATTTCGGCGCCCAGGGTCTCGAACTTCTTGGCGTTCATGGCGTTGAGGACGGATTCGAAATCGTTCGGATCCGTGTAGACGACCAGGGTTCCGTCTTCGTTCTGAATATCGTCGGCTCCGGCGTCGAGGGCCGCTTCCATGATCTGATCCTCGCTGTAAGCCTCCCCGTCGTAGGAAAGGATGCCCTTGCGTTTGAAGAGATAGGAAACGGAACCCGAGGTTCCCAGATTGGCGCCCGAACGGGTAAGAAGATTGCGGATTTCTGCGGCCGCTCTATTCTTATTGTCCGTCAGCACCTCGATGAGAAGGGCGCCGCCGCCCGGAGCGTAGGCCTCGTAGGTGAGTTCTTCGTAAGTGGTGCCTTCCAGTTCGCCGGTGCCTTTTTTAATAGCCCGGTCGACGTTGTCCTTGGGCATGTTCGCGGCCCTTGCCTTGAGGACGGCCGTTCTGAGCCTGGGATTGCCGTCGGGATCCCCTCCGCCCATTCGAGCGGCGATGGAAATTTCCTTGATGAGTTTGGTGAACATCTGACCGCGCTTGGCGTCGGCAGCTCCCTTCTTGTGCTTTATGGTCGCCCATTTACTGTGACCGGACATGCTTATTCTCCTTCTTTCCCACTATACACAAATGACGCAAAACGATAGCACGCTAGTATTTTTACTGTCAACTACGCAAACTGACGCGCCCCGAACAACCCGGACGGGGAATCGTCGCCCGGGGAGCCGGCCTGAAGGGCTTACTTCAACCTGATCTGGGTTTTTCCGTAACCGCCTTCTTCGGGCCGGGCGAAATAGTAATCCTCCACCACCGCCTGGCCGCGCAGGTAATCGTGGATCCCCTTCCCCAGAACACCTTCGCCGGTGCCATGAATTATGGAAAAGCTTTTCAGGCCCTGAAGGCTGGCGGCGTCGATCTGTCGTTCAACGGCTTCGAGAGCTTCCTGGAGCCGAAACCCCCGCAGGTCCAGCTCGAATTTCGCCCTTGGCGCTTCCCCACCCTCACCGGGGGCCAATTCCACGTCGTAGCTGAGGGTGGTTTCGCTTTTTCCCCTGGCGGGCAACAGCTCTGAAGCCGGGACAGTCAGCCGAAGGGAGCCTAGTTCTATGAGCCATTGCCCCGGTGCAGCCTTGCGAACCGCCCGGGCGCGCCGACGATTCCTGCCGTAGAGCACCTCGTCCCCCTGGCGGATGCCTCGATTTTCCGAGGAATCATCCTCCAAGGACTCCTGGATCGCTTCTTCCTCCCGGCGCAGCGCCGCCGTCTGGCCTTCGACCGATTCGGCCAACTGGGCGAGAAAACGCTTAGCCTCCCTGATGCTTTCCTGCCCTCCCCTGGATTCCCGCAGTTCCCGGATGAGGTTTTCCAAGGTTTTTCTGCTTTCCTTGAGCAGGTTGCCCAATTCGGCCACGCCCCGGCGGCGGAGTTCCTGTTCTTTCTGCCGCACCTGCAGGGCGGCCAGGTCGAGTTTTCTTCTATCCTCCACGGTGGCCTGGATTCGCTTGCGCTGCTCCCGTTCGAGCTGATCGATAGCCCGCTGCTTTTCGCTGAGACTCTTCACCAACTCGCCTATATCGCTGCGCTCCTCATCCAGGTATTGCCGGGCCGCGCCCACGATAGCCGCAGGAAGTCCCACCTGGGCGGCGATTTCCAGAGCCCTGCTCTGGCCGGGTATGCCCATGACTATGCGATAAGTGGGAGCCAGACGGGTCGAATCGAATTCCATCGACGCGTTGAGACAACCTGGCTTCGTATACCCATAATTTTTGAGAATTCCGTGATGGGTGGTGACGATCGTCAGGGCTCCCAGGTCGATAAAATAATCCAGCAATCCCATGGCGAGGGCGCAGCCCTCCTCGGGATCGGTCCCCGCCCCCAGTTCATCCAGGAGAATGAGACTTTTCGAACTAGCCTTGGCGGCTATGTCTGCAATCACCCTCATATGGCCGGAAAAAGTTGAAAGTGACTGATCGATGGACTGTTCGTCGCCTATATCCACCAGAATGGCGTCAAAGATGGGCAATGAACTGCCCTGGGCAAAGGGAAGCCAAAGCCCGAACTGGCGCAACAGGGCGAAAAGCCCGATAGTCTTCAGGGTGACGGTTTTTCCGCCCGTATTGGGTCCGGTTATAATGAGCATCCTGGTGTTTTCGGGAAGATCCACGTCGATGGGCACAGCCTTTTTGCCCAGCAAGGGGTGGCGGGCCCTCCATAATGTGAGACCATGATCGTCCAGCTCGGGAGGGACGAGCCCTTCCCGGGAAGCCATTAGAGCCCTGGCCAGACGTTGGTCCAGATAGGCCAGGGATTCCCTGGCCATACAAAGCTCGCCGAAAAAGGGCCTCAGGGCGTCGGATGTTTCCCTGAAAATACGGAGTATTTCCGCTTTGAGCCGGGCATCGAGCCGCACCAGCTCGTTATTCCTCTCCACCAGGGCTTCGGGCTCGATAAACAAGGTCTGCCCCGTCGACGAAACCTCATGGACGATACCCCGCACCCTTCCCTTGAAATTCGCCCGTACCGCCAGGACAGTCCGTCCGTCCCGCTGGGTGGGCTCCTCCGACTGGAGGGCGGCCCGCAGTTCAGGGTCCTTGCCATAGGAGGCGGCGAGCCGGAGCAATTCCCTGTTCTTCTTTCCGATCGCATCGCTGATTCTTTTCAGCTCGGGCAATTCCCTCAGTTCGCCTTCGGGGCTGATAACACCGAATATTATTTTGTATACATCATGAACCTTCGGCAGGGTATCGATCAGTCCGGCGGCGGAGTTCAGGACCCATGCCCCGGCCAAAGCCTGGGGATCGAAGTCCCCGGGCTCGGATCTTTCAGTCCCTTCGCTCTTTATGCCCGCGTTGCTGTTTTTGGCCTCCGGCCGGGCTGACTCCTGCCGTTCCCAGGCAACCTTGGATAAAAACGAAGCCAGGGCCTCGAAATTCCTGCTCCAATGGCCGAGGGAAAGCAGCTCCTCCATTTCGAGACTGCTCCCCGCCCTTGCCAGGCGGTTCAGCGCCGCATCGATCGAGGGAAAGGAGAGGTCGGGAGGGGAATGGGTCTCAAGATGGCCGCATAGGCGTTCAAGATCAAGGGCGAATGCCTTCAAATGTATGGCATCGTCGACAGGGAGGGAGGCCTGCACGAGCCGCCGCCCCTCTTCCGAAAAGCAATACGAAGCCAGATTGTCCCGTATGCGGGGAAAATCCAAGAGTGAAAGACTATGCTCATCGCTTAAAAACATAAGGCACCCTGAAAATAGCAAAGCCGAGACGACTTTCGACAACATCCCATTTTAATAAACAAAATCATCCTCGTCGAGCTCGGTCGAACCGGTATGCTTCAGCTTCTGTCCCCTCGTGCGGTCCATACCCCTGATCTTACGACTCGGATCCCGCGGTCCATCCTTTTTCCACTCCCTAGGCAGAGCAAGTTCTTCCTGTATGCGGATATAACTTTCGTAGCGGTCACGATGGATCAACGAGCGCCGGACGGCGTCCCGAACCGCGCAGCCCTCCTCATCCACATGGCTGCAGCGGGCGCCTAAGGCGCAGCTGCTCACCAGGGGAGCCATCTCGGGAAAACAGAAAACCAGCTCGTCCGGGGGAATGCTCCGCAGAGCGAGCCTGCGGATTCCCGGCGTATCGATGATGGAATACCCCATTGGGGTCACGATCATCGTCGCCATGGTGGTCGTATGTTTTCCCCTATTATATTTTTCCGACACCTCGCCGGTTTTCCTGCCCAGTCCGGGCAAGAGGGCGTTGAGTATGCTGGATTTCCCCACCCCCGATTGTCCGGCCAGCACCGTCGTGCCGCCGTCGAGGAGGTCCGCGAAAACCTTTAGCCCCTCACCCCTGGCGGCGGAGCAGCGGAGAACCCGATATCCCAGTTTTTCATATGTTTCCAGACGTTCCTCGACCCGGGTATCGAGGCCGAGATCGATCTTGTTCATGAGAATCGTAAAGGGAGACGAGGCCCGCTCGGCCAGCACGGCAAGTCGGTCTATAAAACGAGGCCTGAAGGGAGGCAGTTTCGGCGAGGAGACACAGACTACCCGATCGATATTGGCGGCTATGGCCTGCTCGGCCCTCCCTTTTTCGTTATAGCGACCGAAGCTGTTGCGCCGGGGATAGAGAGTCGCGATGATGCCCCGTCCTTCGCCGGCGACCCGGACCTCCACCTCATCCCCCGCCGCGAGGCTGTTGTAGCTGCCGCTGAGCGACTTGATCCGCTTGCCCTTGAACGAACAAAGCCGCTCCACCCCGTCCTCGCAAAGGGCCATTGCCAGGTTGTTGGATGAAAAAAGCACCCTCGCTTTCACCCGCTACCTTCTCGGGAGGACAATCATGGGTCCCATCATCAAAGCTGTTCCGGAGGCAAAAGACCGAAGCGCTCGGCCCAGACAGCGTAAAGGGGATCGAACGGCGGCTCTCCGGTCAGGAGGAAACGTCCCGGCTGGCCTTGCTCTTCTGTCGGACAGTCCCTGGCCGTCGCCGGCCCCAACAACTGTTCCACCCTTCGCGCGACCCCTTGGAGGGAGTCGACTATTTTGAGTTCATGGGCGCCGAGTGCCTCGGCGCAGGCGGCGATATCTTCCTGAACATGGAGAAAATGGGTGCAGGCCAAGACGATACGGTCAGCGCCCTCCTGGATGAGCCGCCTGACATAGGGTTCGACCGCCCTCCGGCGTTCCTCGGCGCTGGATCCGAGATAGCGGTGTTCAACGAAGCTTACCAGGCCTTGGGCGGGCAGCTTTATGACCCGGGCTTCGGGAGCATAGCGGGCGATGAGGTCGTCCAGGTAGGGATCGGCCACCGCCCGCTCGGTGGCCATGATACCGAAGCACCCCGATGGACTTTGCTCGGCCGCGGGCTTTACCGCCGGGACGGTACCTATGATCGGAAGGTCGGGATGGGCGGCCCGGAGGGTTTTCAAGGCTATCTGACTGGCGGTATTGCAGGCGATTATCAGGAAATCGGGCATCAGAAGGGCGCGCAAACGCTTGGTCCTGTCCAGGAGGATATCTTCCACCACCCGCACCGACTTGGTTCCGTAGGGGAAGCCCGCGTCGTCGGCTATATAATGGAGCCTCGCGCAGGGAACGCGGCCGCGGGTCTGTCTGAGATAGGGCAATCCCCCGACTCCGGAATCCAGGAACACAAGGACTTTTTCGGCGGAGTTCTGTTTCATGACTTAAAAAGAGCGTCGAAAACAGCCTTGGCCGATTCGGACGAAGGCTGGGATACTCCGCCCTTTCCCGCTTTATTGGAGAAATCGAAGTCGATGGAAAACCATTCGCAAAAGTTCGCCCTTCCTTTGTCGGTCACCGGATACTCCACCGTTTCGGAACAGTCGTAATGGGCCCCCGGCTTGTAAAAGCGACACATCTCACAGGTATGGAGCTCTGCCTCGCAAAAGGCGCAGCAGTCCCTAAAACCGACCCGGATTCCCTGAGGCAGGGCCTTACCACACTTCGCGCACATATGGGCATTTTATACCCCCAGCGGAGCGTCTTTCAAGCGTGGACCTTGCCCCTCCCGATTCGATAGTGTAGCCTATGACCATGTACAGGAAAGTCCACTGCTCCGTCGATGCCTGTCCCAATTTAGCCTTCGCCGAGTCTCCCTTCTGCCGGGAACATTCGCCATCGCCCGAGGAGGCCGCCAAGCGGCTGATCGACAGACTTTGCGCCGAGGAAAGCGCCATCAATATCGATTTCAATCATATCTATCTCGGCGGGGTGGATTTCTCGCGGATGCGCTTCGTGGGCTGCCGCTTCCGGCACGCGACCCTTTCCCACGTCCTTTTCACCGGAGCTTCCTTCAGACTCTGTTTTTTCGACACCGCCTCCATCGACTGCTGCGACTTTTCGGGGGTGGATATGGACTTCTGCTCTCTGGGGGACACGGATATCTTCGACTGCAGTTTCGAGAACTCCGAGTTGATTCATGTCAACTTCGATGGAAGCCGTATCAGGGAGAGCACCTTTTCCAGTTCCAACCTCTATGACTCGCGATTCATCCTCGCCGAGATCGAGCACAGCCGTTTCGACGATTGCGATTTCAAGCGGGTCTTCTTCATCCCCGCCCGCTCCGTATCGGTTTCGACCAAGGGTTCAAATATAACCGAGGCGATCAAGGACCTGGAGCATCTCTATATATGAAAATATACCAGCATTATTCCGTTTACGGTTTTTCCAACGGCTATGTGGTCTGCAACGAAGAAAGCATGGAAGCTCTCTTGGTCGACCCGGGGGAGGTGACGACCACCATGATCGATCAAATCGAGAACAAAGCCTATTCGCTGAAAGCCGCGCTGATCACCCATAGCCATATTCATCACTGCCGGGGACTCAAAGCTCTCATGCGCATCTACGATCCGGTCGTTTATGCTTCGAATACGAAGCTCTTCAATATTGCCTGTAAAAAACCGCAGGATCAGCAAGTCTTCCAGGAGGCGAGCTTTTCCATCCGGGCCATCGCCGTGCCGGGACATTCCCAGGATTCCATTGTCTACGATATAGATGGCTGTCTTTTCACCGGCGACGCCTTTCACGCCGGCATCATAGGCAAGACCACCTCGGCTTTCAACGCCAAGGCCCTCTACGAAAGGCTGAACTTAAAACTGGAGCACTATCCCGACGATAGCCTGGTGTTTCCGGGACACGGCCCCCCCAGCACGCTGGGCACAGAGAAAAAATTCAACCTGGGGCTAAGAGAGGGTTTTGCCGAAAGCCTAAAGACAAGCTACGATTTCTTCGTCTAAACTCTGCTCAAGCCCGCCCAACGGATATAACGATCGATCAAACCGACCCAGCCGCCTAAGGCCATCACCAGATGATTGCCCAAGGGGGCATCGAGCAGGGCATCGATATCGCTATTTGATACTTCTATCACCGCCTGGGTTCTGCACAGGCCTTCCTCGGCGGGACTTTCCTTGAGTCTTCCCTCGGCCGCCCAAACCTGATCGAGCTTGGGTCCCCCGATGCGCAGCAAGGTCACCGGTCCCTTGGGGAGGGTGCCGCAGAGCGCCGCGCCCCTGCCCGACTCGAAATGACTCCGTATGCCGTATGCCGGGACCAAGGAGAGAGGCACGGTGCAATGGGCCAGGAGCATGCTGCCCCAGCCCCCTTCACCCTTCCTGATCACCGAAGGATTGGCCATCCAGCCGGCATTGCCGCTTAAAAGCCTCACCCAGCGGAGCGCAAGAACAGAAGGGACATCTCCCTCGCAGCCCGCATCTATTCCCTCGGCGGCAAGACGCGAAAGGGCGTAGCAACCCGTGGAGCCATCGAGGGAAAGAAGATCGAAGCAGCGGAGGCTGAGGGCGTCCAGCCTTTCATCGTCCACCAGGGTCTTGAGCGCTTCGAGAATGACCTCCGATTTTCCGAGATCCTCGTCCGACGCCTCTCTGCGGAATGAAGCGCCGCGGATGAAGTCATCCGGAAGCCTTGCTCCTCCCCTCTTCCTTTGCGCTTCCATCGCCCCTGTCAAGCGTTCGAAAGGAATCGGGATGATTCGGGCGCCCCAGCTTGCCTCTACCGTATCGGCGGATTGCCTGGAGGCGACCAGCCAGGACGAAGGTTCTCCCACAAGACCTATTCTGCTTTCCCCCATCCCGGCAAGGCTGTTGGCCACCCTTGCGGCCTCTTCCAATTCCGCCCGGCCCACCGGGTCGTCGGCGCCGGCGAGTTGGACGACCTGGGAAGCCCTTCCCTGCTGCCGTGCCCAGGCGGCAAGTTCCAGCGCCGCGGGCAGAGAGTTATGTTTTCCGTGGGCTATGAGTATCAGCGGATGCTTTCTGCCCAGGTCCCGGGACCGATCAAGGCGTTCAAGACTCTCCAGTACAAAGGCTTCCGTGCCGCCGGTCAGGATGAAGTAAAAGGGAAGGACCTCCGCTTCCGGACGATAGTCCCCGGATCGCCGCAGTCCGCCGGCGCGGCGGAGCAAGGGTTCGTATTCGTCGAATATGTTCCCGATCCCAGCCTCATCATGCAGCAAAGAAGCTGCCACGATATAATCGAACCTAGCCATTGGCGACTCCTCGGCCCTATCGGAGGGCTTTAAAACAACTTCAAAACAACTTTAAAACATCCAGCAGTATCGGATTTAAAAGATCGAGGCCCTCGTCGTCGAGGCGCAGAAACTCCCGGTCCGGCACGAAACGATCCTTCCATTTTTCCAGAACAGGGGCCAGAAAGGAATAGATATCGCTTCCGAATCGCCGTTCGAAACGAAGGCTGTCCACGCCCCGGCGCGTCCGCAGCCCCATCATGACAAGCTCGAAGGCGGAATCCTTTTTGTCGATCCGGGTAAGGGATATCGATGCATCAGGGTCAGCCAAATAGGCATCCAAATCCCTGCCCTCCTCTGCCCTGAGGCAAGCGAGGGTCCCGGTCGAAGTATTATCATCGCGACCCAGCTCCCGGACCAGGGACGATTCCGCTTTGGACGATTCCGCTTTCTCCACCAGCATCAGGCTCGACACGGCTCCGCTGCCGAGGCCGACATAGGAAACCATGGACCAGTAAGCCGAGTTATGCAGGGATTCCTTGCCGGGAGGACAAAAGTTGGAAACCTCGTATCGCGAGTATCCCGCATCCCCGAGGACCCGTTCGGCAGCTTTCCGTATTACGTAGCTTCGATCCTCATTCGGGAGAAACAACTCTCCCTTTATCTTTTTTTTCTCCAGGGCTGTCCCGTCCTCGATGCTGAGGTCGTACAGCGACACATGATCGACTCCGGCATCGAGGAGCATGCGCACAGAAGAATCGAGCCCCTTTCCTGTCTGGCCGGGAATGCCCGCGATGAGATCGGCCGATATGTCCATACCCGATCGGCGCGCCAGGGCAAGGGCCTTTTCATTGTCCCCCTTCCTGGCGTTTCGGCCCAAAACCTCCAGATCCCTATCATCCATGCTCTGGATCCCGACGCTGAGCCGGCTTACGCCGGCATCGATCATCGCAGCCAGCTTCCGCTCGGAAAGCGATTCGGGGTTGGCCTCCACGGTCCATTCCCGAAGCCCGGGCCCGAAGAGCCGGGAGAGCTCCTGCAACAATCGGCGAAACACATCGAAAGGAAGGGCCGTCGGAGTGCCCCCGCCGATGTAGAGGGTTCGCAAAGGTTTTCTCAATTCGGCCTTCAGGGCCTGGGCCCGCCGCAGCAGAACCTCGACGTACCTTTCCCCCTCTTTGCTCCCCCGCCCTGCGGCGAAGGAGTGGAAATCACAGTAGCCGCAGCGGGAGGAGCAGAAGGGAATATGGATATAGAGAGATTCGGGAATCTCGAAAAGATCCGCTCCGCCGGCTAATTCCGGGAGGGTCATAGTATGCGGAGGTGCTTTATCGGCCAGTACACCAGGATGACACGGCCGGAAATCCGATCAATGCCCACCGGACCCCAGAGAGAAGAGCCGTTGAACGATTCCCGGTTGTCTCCTTCGACAAAATACTGTCCCGGCCCGAGTTCGAGGGTCTCGGAAAAGTCTCCGATGCCCAGCAAGTCCCCGGAGGATGACACGCTCTGCACTTCGTAGGGATTGTCCGTCAGGGATTGCTCGGGCAGATAGGCGCCTCCGCTACCCTTCTGAATCTCATAGACCGCCTTGTTGCGTCTAATTCTGTCCCCCGGCAGACCGACCACCCTGTAGATGCCCGGACTGGTTTGGGCGGCCCCATAGCGCCGGGCCACTGGAGAATAGCGCTGGAGGCTGAAAAACCGGGCGATGCTGTCCCATAGGGCGAAAAAGCGACCCACGCTGGGTATCGGGTCAGGATCGACGACGACCAGCTCCCCGCGTTCGATATCGCTCAGCGCCGGCGTTTTGCCAAACCAGGTGCGCGCGCCTAAGGGAAGTGGAAAAACCAGGAGGCTGTCGCCCTCGACCAGCAGGGGCTCCATATTTTTCCCGCGAAGCGTATAGGACTGAACGAAAAATGTTCTGAGCAGGGCTATGAGGAGGAGAAAAAGAAGGGTTCTGCCCAGGAATTTTCGCCTTCGTCGTTTGGCGAAGACCTTCTCGGTGTAGGATCTATGTCGGGAGAACAAAGCCACCCTCGCACCCTCCAAACTACCGCAGGATGTAGGTCCTGGGGAAAAGGCCTTAGCGGATGCGCCCCGCCCTTTTCAAAGGCCAATAGATGAACAAGGCTCTGCCGAGGACCCTATTCACGTTCACCGGGCCGAAATATCGAGCGTCCCGTGAATTATCCCTGTTATCCCCCAAGGGGAAAACCCTCCCTTCCGGTATATACCAGCCCAGGCGATACCGTCTGTCCATGGCCGCGACGCGGGGATCGGATGGATTGATCGCCCTAAGCTGACTCACCCGCTCCATATCATAGCCGAAGGCATCCCGGTAGGCGTAGGATGCCTGGGCGGAAGTCACGGAACTCCCCTGGGGCAGCCCTGACTCAGCCAACGCCGACGCCTTTCCCACCGCTTCGATCACTTCGTAGCTTTTTTGATCGACCATTCGCTCGGCGCGATACGGCAGACCCAGCTGCCGCATGAGTTCCTTTTCCTCGAACCAGGAAGAAGCGCCCTCGGGCCGTATCGAAATCTCGCCCCTCCGGACGCGCAGACGATCGCCTTCGAACCCCACGGCCCGTTTGATGAGGTAATGGACCCTCTGCTCGCCGTTTTCGTCCCTGTCGATATCCACGAGAGTAAGGCTGAGCATATAGACGAACTGCTGCAAAATGGTGAAAACCGGACCTCTGGACAGGTAACTCGGATTTTCGAAGACGATGATCTGCCCGCGCTGAGGTTTAATGGGGCTGGAGAGCTTGGCTACGCCGGGCAGCAGTTCGGGGCCGAAGGAGAGCTTGTTCACGAAGATCATGTCACCGATGAGCAGGCTTTTCTCCATGGACTCCGAGGGAATTCTATAGTTTTGAAAGAAATACTGGTTGATGACCAGAACGACGGAGGCCGCCCACAAAAGCGCGAAGAGCCAATCGAGAAAGACGTTTCGCCGCTGCTGTTTCATTTTCTCTTTCAGGTGGCGCTTTAGGCGGCGGGTCAGAAGGATTTCGGTAAAGCCCTGAAGCTTGAGAACAAAATCGGTCCGTGCGCGGGGCTCTGTCTTCATTACTTGGAAAGTACCATGTTAGCACCGCGTTGACAAGGTCCAGACCCATCCTATACCCTTTCTCCAATGAAGGAAGAGAAGAAGATCACCCAGGCGGATATCGATAGTGCCAAGGTTCAGCTGACTCCCCTGGCGGGCGTCCCTCCCCGCGTCTACCTTCCGCTTGCCTACGCTTTGCTTCTACTCCTCCTTCTTTTCCTCCTTCTCGTCCTTCCGGGAATGCGTAAATACGGCAGCTACCTCGAATTCGTCGGACAGCCCGGCCCTTCGGCCGTTTACAGCGGAGAGGATTATAAGGGAAGCAGCGCGCAAAGTATTTTCTTCCCCGCCGGCACCCATAGCCTAAGAATAGAGCATGAAGGCTTCGTTTCCCAAAGCCTGGAGGTGAAGGTCCCTGGAAGGCTTTTCGGCAGCCTTTTTTTCCCGCGGAAACAGAGCGTTTCCTTCGGCCTTCTGACCGAGGACGCGGCGGCCTATTTGCAGAAAGCCTACGCCGAGTATTCCTCCTGGTCCGCCAGCGGAAAGCCCAGCGCCCTCTATCAACTCCCGACGGTCATCTCCGAAGCTGCCTCCAGCCTGGCCTCGACGGGGGCCTTGTATTCCAAAGACAGCGAAAAAGCCTCCCAGGCCGATTCCCCGGAGGCGAGGCTTCGTTCGGGCTTGCCCTCGGACCGGCATTTCGCCCAGGAACTGGCATCGGCGAGCGCTTCGGCCGAATCGGCCAGGGATGGGCTTAGGGCAAGCATTACCTATAGTTCTTATGGAATTCTGAGCCCCCTTAGCCTCAGCTATTCCATCAGAACCATCCTTTCCGCCCTGGGAGGCTCCGGGGGATTCGCAGACTATGTCCAAGACCTGACTCCCGCCTTGGCCCAGAAAATCACCACCGCACTCGGCTCGGCCGAGGCCTCGCCGGAGACAGCTAAAATCGCCGCTCCTGCCGTCATGGGCCGAAAGTATATGGCAGGACAGGAGTTCCTCCTCTTTTCAAGGGGCGGGATAGTCCTGGGCGGCGAGGCCCCCTCGGGCTCGCTGATTTCCTACCAAAGGGATTTGCCCGCCTTCGGCCTGGCCGTCGCCGAGGTGAGCAATCGGCAATGGGCCCGTTTTATGGAAGAAAATCCCGACTGGAGCCCTGGGCAAAAGGCCCTGCTCATAGAAAAGGGTCTTGTGGATGACGGGTATTTAGCCGGCTGGAAAGGAGCCGACGACCTTCCGGTCACCGGGGTTTCCTGGTTCGCGGCGACAGCGTATTGCGAATGGCTTTCGTCCGGCTCGGGCGCCTATCGGTTCGGGCTGCCCAGCGAGGCTATGTGGGAAGCCGCGGCGAGAACCGGCCTCGCCGACGAAAAGAGCGGGAGCAGATCAACAGGCATATGGTTCGATGGCAAACGCAGCGGCCCGGAGCGCGCCGGCAGCGCCGGATACGACAAGTCCGGTATCGCCGACCTGTTCGGCAATGTTTGGGAATGGAACTCCGACAGTTACCGACCCTACCCCGCCTTCGCGGCCGATAAGCTCCAAAGCTCCGAACGCTCCGTCCGGGGCGGCTCCTGGGCCAATAAACCAGGCACCGTCAGCCTTTACTCCCGGGGCGGGCTCGAGCCTGCCCGTTGCACGCCCTATCTGGGCTTCAGGCCAGCGCTGCTGAATCCATGAGCATTCCCGAACATGTCAAGGTCCTGTCCCTCAACAGGAGGGCACGCTTCGACTACAGCGTCGAAGAAAGCATAGAATGCGGCGTTGAGCTGAAAGGAAGCGAGGTGAAATCCATCAAGGAAGGCCGCTTTTCCTACCCCGATTCCTACGCCGAGCTCAAGGACTCTCAGGTTTGGCTCAAAAACTTTCACGTCAACGAATATGTCTATTCCTCGGTTTTCGGTCACGATCCCGAGCGGCCCAAGCGCCTGCTGCTGCACAGGCAGGAGATCAAACGTATCGACCGCCGGGTCCGGGAAAAAGGCTATACGCTCATACCGCTTTCGGTCTATCTGAAGACAGGTTTGGTTAAAATCGAACTGGGTCTCTGCAAGGGCAAAAAGGCTTACGACAAGCGCTCTGTCATAAAGGAACGCGATCTGGACAGGGAGATTCGCCGGGACTTCAAGTCCAGGCAATGGTAGGCCATGAGAATCACCGGCGGAGCCTACTGCGGCCGTATCATCGAACTCCCCGAATCCAGCATGGAAATCAGGCCCGCCATGGACAGAATGCGGGAATCGGTTTTCGCGATCCTGGGCGACCTTACAGGCTTGTCCTTCCTGGATCTTTTTTCCGGTTCGGGCATCATCGCGCTCGAAGCCGCTTCCCGAGGCGCCCATCCGGTGGTCTGCGTGGAACGGGACAGGGCTAAATTTCCCATCCTTCTGAAAAACGTATCGATCTCCCGGCGACACATCGAATGCAAGGCTCAGCCCGTCGAACTCTTTTTATCTCGAAATCGGGAAGGATTCGATCTCGTTTTTCTGGATCCGCCCTTTCCCTATGCGTACAGGCTCGATCTGCTCAAGCTCCTCTCAAAAAAAGAGAGCCTCCTGGCCGGCGGCCTCCTTCTCATCCACTTTCCCCGGGAAGACAGGCTGCCGGATCGCGTCGATCGCCTTCTTCTCCAGGATGAGCGCAGGTACGGCCGTTCGATCGTTCGCTTTTACAGAAAAGACAAAGCCTAGGACTGAAGTATAGTTTTTTTCCTTCCGCCTTGCTTTTCACCCGTATATATCATATAGTTTATTCACATACAGAAAGCATTTCGTAATAAGATAAGGTAAAAACGTACATTATCATAAAATACGCTTTCTGATGCAAGGATAAAAAATATGATTCAAGACCTTAGCCCCACCGAGAATGACGATGTTTTCAATGCAGCCGAAGCCCTGGAAAACGAAACTAACGAGGCGAACGAAATATCCGAAGCCTCGAAAAAAGGCTATCAGCTGCTGAAAGAGAATCGTTTCGACGAGGCGGTGGAGTGCTTCGCCCAAATACTGGAAAAAGACAAGGAAAACAATTACGCCCTGGTCGGCTTAGGCGACGCCGCCCGGAAACGCGGCTCCTTCAGGGAGGCCGCGGATCATTATCGGCGTTGTCTCGTGTTCCATCCCGGCAACTCCTACGCCCTCTTCGGACTGGCCGATTGCTACAAAGCCCTCAACCAGTACCACAAGGCTATTGAAATCTGGGAACAGTATCTTTTGCACGACAATACGAACATAACCGTGCTGACCAGGGTGGCCGACGCTTACAGAAAGGTACACGATTTCAGGAAATCCAAGGCCGTCTACCAGCGCGTCCTGGAGATGGAGGCGGACAATCATTACGCTCTTATAGGCCTGGGGCACCTTCACTACGATTTCAAGGAATATAAGGAGGCCCTCGTCTATTGGCAGCGCATGGTCGAACTTCAGGGCGACAAGGTGGATATCCGTGTACTGACCTCCATAGGCAATTGCTATCGGAAACTGAAGCAGTTCGACCGGGGCATACCCTATTTCGAAAAAGCCCTGGAACGGGAGCCGGATAACTTCTATGCCCTCTTCGGCATCGCCGATTGTTACCGGGGCGTGGGCAAGCAGGGCAGCTCCCTCACCTACTGGAACAAAATCCTCGAAAAGGACCCCCGCAACAAGGTTATTCTCACCAGAGCCGGCGACGCCTACAGAAATCTCGGGGATTTCGACAGGGCGACCAAATACTACGAGGACGCCCTCAATATCGAATTCGATGTCTACGCGATCCTCGGTCTTGCGGTCATCGCCCGCATCCAGGGCAAGTGGGAGGGAGCCATCACCTCCCTGCGGATGCTCATCCAGAACGATCCCAAGAACTACCGCATCTACCTCGAGCTCGCCCAGTGCTATATAGCCGCCGGCCAGCGGCAGCAGGCGGTGGAAGTGCTCACGGAATTCACCAAGCTGGGCATTAAAAACCCCTTTATCAACGAAGCCTTGATAAAGCTCGGTGCGAAAGCCTAAACCGATACCCCCGCATATGGAAGCGTCCCAGAGCCCGCAATCCCCCCTCCCGGTGTTTCCCTCGGGACTCGAGCCTAAGGAAATCGCCCAAGCCTGCGGTCTGGATGAAGCCTACCGGGCCAAGCAGCTATACTCCTGGATCGTGAAGGGAGCGCCGAGTTTCGACGCCATGACCAGCCTTCCCCAGGAACTCCGCGCCCTCCTCGACCAACGTTTCGGCGGTCTCCGCTCTTCCAGCGTGAGTTCCGCCCTGGAGGACGGGGACGGCTCTCTGAAGCTCCAGGTCAGGCTCAGGGACGGAGCGGCGGTGGAGTGCGTCCTTCTGGAGGATATAGAAGGCAGGAAAACCGCCTGTCTTTCCAGCCAGGTGGGCTGTCCCATGGCTTGTCAATTCTGCCGCACCGGAACGCTGGGCTTTTTGCGCAACCTCGGTCCCGACGAAATAATGGAGCAATTCTATTTTTTGAAGGAAAGAAGGGGTTTTATCTCCAACGTGGTTTTCATGGGCATGGGAGAACCGCTGCTCAATCTCCCGGCGGTGAGAAAAGCCTGCTTTCTTTTATCCGATCCGGAAGGCCTCGGCATGTCGTTGCGGAAAATCACCATTTCCACCAGCGGCATCGTTCCGGGCATCCTCGATTTGACCGAGCACGGGCCCAAGGTGCGGCTCGCCGTTTCCCTTACCACAGCCGACGACGCCCTGCGTACCGAGCTGATGCCGGTGAATAAACGCTGGGATTTGACGGAGCTCAAAGCCGCCTTGCTGGAGTATCAGGCTAAAACCAGGGAACGGATCACCCTGGAGCTGGTCCTCCTGGGCGACAGGAACGCCGATAAGGAGAGCGCCGAAAAGCTCCTGCGCTGGATCGGGCCCTTAAGGGCGCAGGTCAATATAATCCCCTGGAACAGCGTTCCGGGCCTTCCCTTCAAGGAACCCTCCAAGGCCCAGCTCAAGGCTTTTTCCGAACACCTCGCCTCCCAGGGGCTGATCTGCGTGCAGCGGATGCACCGGGGCCGGGGCGTCATGGGAGCCTGCGGCCAGCTCGGCGACACCCTCAGGGCCGATCCATAGCCAACTTCCTTTTCAATCTTTCAATTCTCTTTTCCAAGCGCTCTTTTCCAGACGCGGAAAGCCGTCGTACCCCGGCCTGGGCCAATAAAGCCGCCGTTTGGGCTATCTCAAGCGCCCTAAGCGGGTCCTTTTCCACATGCTCGAAGCATTTCGCCATCTCTATGCAGACCGGAAAACTTCTGCCCTCGAGCCGGCCGAGGACCTTTCTGCAGGCGTCATAGTCCCTGGACCTTCGGTATAGCCCGGCCAAAAAGGCAAGCGCTTCCTCGTTGCCGTATTCCCCCGCCGAATACAGAAGATCAAAGGCGCTATCGTTCATCCCCAGGACGAAATACGCCTTGCCCAAAGCCACAGGATCGGCCCGGAGTTCCCGCCAGCGCAGGTCGGGCATTGAGAATAAACGTTCCAAGACAAGGAAGAGTCTCGCCAGGCTGCGGACATCCAGGCTGTTGTGCTCGACCACCCTTTCCATGAGGGATAAGGATTCCCCGGTTCTGGTCCCCGCCTTTATGAAATCCAGCCATAGCCGTGGAATGAGAAAACCGGGCACATCGTCCTGCCTGGGCGCTCCAAGGATGGATTCCTCCAGGGACTGAAGCGAGCAGGGGCCAATGGTTTTCTTCCAAAGCCGACGGCTGAGATGCAGCGCATCGATATGAAAATAGTCGGGAACCGCCAGGCCGTTGAGAACGCAGCGGGTCCGCAGAAGCGGAAGGTCGAAGCTGGCTCCGTTGAAACTGACGATATTAGGCCTGAGAGAGAGGAGTTGGATGAGACGCTCGAGAAACAACCGCTCTCCGGGAAAGTCATCGATAAAGAGTTGATGAATACGCAAAGCCTGGTCGCTGAAATACCCCACCGCCGCCAGAAAGGCCAGGGTGCCGGCCCCTCCCGAAAGCCCGGTGGTTTCCAGATCGAAAAACGACAACTCGGAAAAGGCGACAGGGACCTCTGTCCCGGGCTGCCGCCTTTCATCCCCCGGGACTCCGGTTCCGCCGGCGGCCAGGACGTTTTTCATGCCGATTTTTTGCCTGAGCAGAAAGGGGCGAGAATCGAAGCTCCCTTTTTCTTCTTCGCCGACGCGCAGCGAGGTGGTCAGGATTCTCTCGAAGAGTCCCGCCCCCACCTTTCGCCAGCCCGGAAGAAAGGCCCGTTCGTCCGAAGGCCCCATCTCCTCCATTTTCCCCCTCTCCCCCTTTTCCGCCCCGGGCCTCCGCCCGGCCTCCCGGCCCCTCGACTCGGCGGTCCTGAGCCTGGCGAGCCTTCCCTTAATACCAGCCAATTTCGCGCCCCAGCCTCAAGAAGAGCAGCATCGCAAAAATTCGATGGTCAGGGTCTTGCAATCCTTCCGAATAGAATCAAGGCCCCCCCCTTCGCCCTTTCCGGGCAGGTCCGGTCCTACGCAGGAAGGGCAACCCTCCTTGCAGGCGCAGCTTGTCAGCCGTTCCAGCGCCGCGCCGAGAAGGGGAGAGATGTTTTCGGCCAGGGCTTCGGACAGACCCGTACCGCCCGGATATTTGTCGTAGAGATAGATCGCAGGAATGGAGTAATGGGGGTCCCTCACCCGCTCCGAAACTCCCAGGTCCCGCGGGTCGCAGAGAATGAAAGCCGGGGCAAGATCGCGGAGAATCCGTGCCGCGCCCACCAGCACCGCCGCCGCGGTGGCGGGATCCAGGCCTTGCAAAAAAGCGCCCGCGGCGCTCCCGGGAGGGAAGATCAGGGTCAAGGCCCGTGTCTGGATCTCCTCGGGAGGAAGGGAAATCTCGCCGAACCCCACGTTCTCATGGCTGTGATAACGCAGCTTCTTGTATTTTTCAGCCTGGCTTCTCACCAACACGTCGCCCAGCACCGAAGCAAAGCCCTTCGATTCGGCTTCCGCCGATCTGAAATCCTCGGTCAACACCTTAAGGTCCGTCTTGACCACGGCGTCGGTCCAGTAATCGGTATCCTTGCGTTCCACATGACAGACCCGGTTTTCGATATCCAGCTTTTTGACTATGTATTGAGTCCCCAGATGGATGTAGACGGCGTTGTCGAAGATCAGCTCCTTGGCGCTGGGTCTGTCCATCTCGCCTATAACCCTGGAACCTCCGCCGGTTTCGTCCACGATCACCACATTATCCGCCAAGGCGGAACGAAGCGAAATTTTTTCGCTGGGATATCCCTCGTCCGCCCAGTACCAGCGGCCGGCGCTGTGCCGCAGGGTTCCTCCCTCCTCCAGCAGGCCCAAGGCTTCGGCGGTAAGCTCGGCGCGCTCTTGCAGACGCTCCGCCGGATCATCCTCTACGAGTCCCGGCTTCGGTTCCCAGGGGCCCCGGCCGAAAGCCTCGCCCTCGGCGAAGGGAAGCTCGAAGGCCGCGCACTTGCTGTGGTCCACGAAAATATAAGGATTGTCCAGATCCACCCGGGCCTCCTCGGGGCCCCGGGAGAGGAAGTACTCGGGATGGGTGGCGAAATACTGGTCCAGGGGCGAGGAAGAGGCTACGATGACCGCCAGGGAGGAGCCCCCCCGTCTTCCCGCCCTCCCCGCCTGCTGCCAGAAGGAGGAACTGCTGCCCGGGTACCCGGCTATCACCGAGGCGTCCAAGCCTCCTATGTCGATGCCCAACTCCAGGGCGTTGGTGCTCACCACCCCCTGGATGCCGCCTTCCCTCAAACCTTTTTCGATAGCCCGGCGCTCGGAGGGAAGGAGGCCGGATCTATAGGCCGAAACCCTGATGCCTTCGTTGTCGTTATAGGGATTGGCCAGGCTCTGGTTTATGTAGCTGGCGATCAGCTCGACCTTAAGCCTCGAGCGGGCGAAGAGAATGGTCTTAACTCCTCGACGCAGCAGCTCCAGGGCGATTTTCTGCGATTCGGTGGCGCTGCTTTTGCGCAGGCCTTGAACGCTGTCGATGAGAGGCGGATTGTAGAAAACAATGGTTTTTTCCCCCGAACCGGCGCTGCTGCGGTCCACCAACTTCAGGGGCTCTTCTATCAAAGCCTCGGCGAGACTCAGCGGATTGGCGATGGTGGCCGAGCAGAGAATGAAGCTCGGTTTCGCGCCGTAAAAAGCGGCTATCCTCTTAAGCCTCCTCAAGACGTTGCCCACGTGGCTTCCAAAAACGCCCCTATAGCTATGCATCTCGTCCACCACCACGTACCGCAGATCGGAGAAAAACCGAATCCACTTCGCGTGGTTGGGCAGGATGCCCGAATGGAGCATATCGGGGTTGCTGATGACAATCCTGCCGCCGGTCCGGGCGGCGGCGCGCAGCGATGAGGGAGTGTCTCCGTCATAGGTCTGGATTTTGAGCGGCAGGGCTCCCCCCAGGGCTATCTCGTTAAGCTCGGCCTGCTGATCCTGGGACAGGGCCTTGGTAGGGAAAAGGTAGAGCGCCCTGGCTTCCTTGTTCTCCAGCAGGGTCTGCACCACCGGCAGGTTGTAGCAGAGGGTCTTGCCCGAGGCGGTGGGGGTTACCACGACGAAATTCTCTTTCGCCCTGGCAAGGCGATAGCATTCGGCCTGATGTGTATAGAGAGAGGATATGCCCCGGGCGCTTAGGGCATCTACGAGACAGGGATCCAGATCCTCGGGCAGTCCGGCGAACTCAGGCTCCCTGGGAGCAATCGTGCTGCTCCAGGCCAGTTCGCCCTGGGCCCTCAACCAGGGCAGGAAATCGTCGGAGAATTTTGTAGCGGCTTTCTGCATCATAGGCTATACTTTACACACGCGGGGCGCGCGGGTAAACAGATGTGTACCTAAACCTAAGCCGACTCCTGCGGGAAAGGGGAGCATATGCCAAAAGTATTGTCCATTGTCCTGGGCGGGGGCAAAGGGACTCGCCTATTTCCTCTTACCAAGGAACGTTCAAAGCCTGCCGTACCCTTCGGCGGCAAGTTCCGCATCGTGGATATCCCGATCTCCAACTGCATCAACGCAGGTTTCAGAAAAATCTATATTCTCACCCAGTTCAATTCCGCCAGCCTTCATCTCCATATCGCCAGGTCTTATAACTTCGATAGTTTTTCCGGCGGCTTCGTCGAAATTCTGGCCGCCGAGCAAACCCCGATCCACTCGGGCTGGTACGAGGGAACCGCCGATGCCGTGAGAAAGAATCTCATACATTTCAGGCCTCAAAAACCCAGCCACTATCTCATCGTATCGGGGGATCAGCTCTATAGGATGAACCTGGACGAAATGTTCGAACAGCACCTTGCTTCCAAAGCCAGGCTCACCATAGCGGGAACCCTGGTGGACAGGGAGACAGCCTCGGCCCTGGGCATCATAAAAGCGGGCGCAGATTCCTTTATCCAGCGGTTTTTGGAAAAGCCGGGTCCGGGCAAGGATATAGCCGAATACAGACTGCCCCAGGATATCCGGCCCGCGGGAGCCTCTCCCGATAAGGAGTACCTGGCCAGCATGGGCATCTACATTTTCGACGCCGATCTGATGGAAGAAGCTCTGGCGGGCGACGCCAATGATTTCGGCAAGGAAGTGATACCCGAGATTCTTGGCAAGGAAAAGATCAACGCCTATCTTTTCGACGGATATTGGGAGGACATAGGAACCATAAAGAGCTTTTACGACGCCAATATCCAGCTCACCGACATCAATCCCAGGTTCAATTTCTACGATGAGGAAAATCCCATCTACACCCACAACCGTAATCTGCCCTCATCCAAATTGAACTACTGCACCCTCAACCAGGCCCTGGCCACCGACGGTTGCATAATCACCAACGCGTCGATCCGCCGTTCCATAGTCGGAATACGAACAATCATCGAATCGGGAGCGAGTCTGGACGGGGTGGTGTGCATGGGCGCCGATCATTACGAGAGCGCGGAGGAGAAAAAACTCAACGAAGGCCGGGGTATCCCCAACATCGGCATCGGAGGGGGAAGCATTCTCAGAAAGGCCATCATCGACAAGAACGCGAGAATCGGACACAACTGCCGCATCGGCATCGACGATCTGCCCAGGCCGGAGGGGGAATACGCCACCCACTACATCGTGGACGGCATCATCGTGATTCCCAAGAATATGGTGATTCCCGCGGGAACCGTTATTTAGTCCCCGGGGTCCCCGTAACCAGGCGCATCGGCTCGGCCAGCTCGGGATCGGCGGAAATATAGTGGAGCTGGGCTTCCTCGCCGGTCAGGCCGACCAACTCGTGGCTCATGTAGTGGATCCAGGTTTCGTCCTCGGGCTTGAGCATCTCGATTTTTCTGCACCAGTAGTCGGGTTTGAAGGGTTGGGTGTCCGGCAGGTATTCGCGGATCTTGTAATCGTGTACGGCGATCTTGACCTGCTCCCTCGCCAGGCCCCGCCCCATGATCACCCGGGCGAGGTGATTGATGGTCCTGCCGGAATCGTAGACGTCGTCAACGAGGAGCACCCTGTCTCCGCCCCGTAAAAAATCCGGATTGTAGGTCCAGCCATCGATCTTGATCGATTCCTGGCTGCTGACGCCCACATAGGACCTGGCGACCACGGCGGCGTAGAAGACCGGTCGTTCCTCCCCGCGGATAAACTTGAAATACTCGCTCATGACATTGCCCATGTAGGCCCCTCCGCGAAGGGACACGTAGATGACGTCAGGAACGAAACCGTCCTTGTAAATCCTGTAGGCGAGCTTTATGGCGTTGTTGCGGATCGCATCGTAGGGAACGAATTCCTTGCGCATCGGAACCTCTTTAAGGAAAAGGATCCCTTTCAGGCTTAAGGCCCTGGGTCCGGACACCGAATACGAACCTGGTAAAAAAAGCCCGAAGGGCAACCGCCTCCCCCGAATCGGGGGAGGCGGTTGCCGGGGTTGAAGAATCGACTATACCTTCAGTTTTTATTATATGCAAGTGTGTCGATAATTTGCTCGTCCCTCACCACGGTAAAGCTGAGCTTCTTGTTCGCCGGATCGTTGATGGTCTTGTAGAACCAGACGATTCCCTTAAGACTTTGGTCGTTGACCTTGATGATTATATCGCCGGCTCTCAAGCCCATGACCGAGGCCGGGCTGCGGGCAGCCACGTCGGTGACGAAGAGACCGCCCTTTGCGCTCACGGGTACCTTTGTTGCATCGATGGATTCCGATTCCAGGGAGATGACCGAGAGCCCGGGGAAGAGGTCTTTGTTGTTGCTGGCCACGCTCGTATCCCGCAGATCGATCTTTACCGTAAGGCTCAATCGTTCGCCGCCGCGGATCAGGCTTATAGTCGTGCTGCTTCCCGCCGGAATGTCCCCTACCCTCCGCACCAGATCATCCTGACTCTTGACTTCGGCGCCGCCGATGGCCGTTATATAGTCGCCGGCCAAAATGCCCGCCTTGTCCGCCGGCCCGTTCTTAAATACGCTGGAAACAAAGGCGCCTTTTTGTCCGGAAAGGCCAAGCTGCTCCATGGTCGCTTTATCCCTGCCCATGTCCAGGAGACTCACGCCCAACCATCCGTACCGTACAGCCTTGTGCTGAATAAAGTCGTCGATGGCGGACTTTACGTTATTGATCGGTATCGCGAAGCCCAGGCCCGCCGAAGCGCCGGTCGTCGATGCGATCCAGGTGTTTATGCCGATGACCTCGCCCCTGATATTGACCAGGGCTCCGCCGGAATTACCCTTGTTGATCGCGGCATCGGTCTGGATGAAGTCGTTAATATTACCATCCGGCCCTCCGTTCCTGCCCACCGCGCTCACGATTCCCGCGGTAACCGAGGAAATGAGCCCGAAGGGGCTGCCAAGAGCTATGGCCCAGTCGCCGACCCTGACCTTGGAGGAGTCGCCCAGGCTTGCGACGATGATATTCTCGTCGCTGGTTTCGAACTTCACCAGGGCGATGTCCTTACGCTCATCGCCGCCGACCAGGCTCCCGACGTACTCCCTCCCGTCGTTCATTATCACCGTGATCTTCTCGGCGTTGCCCGCCACGTGATTGTTGGTGAGGACATAAACGGTCTTGCCTGCCCTGCGCACTATCACGCCGGAACCAAGTCCTTCCTGCCTATACTGGGGAGTTTTTTCGTCATTTTGATTGTTCCTCGGGCCGAAGAAGAACTCCCAGGGTATGCTGGGCTGGGACTTGGGCGTTTCGGTCGCCTTGTCAACCACTTTGAGCTCCACCACCGAAGGCAGCGCCGTATCGGCCACGTAGCGGAAGGCCGTTTGCAAGGATTCGGCCTGGGAAAGGGCTGCGCCTATCTCGGGGCTGACCTGCACCTTGGGGCTCTCGGCTTCCACCACGGGGAGCGCGGAACCGCCCCCCCCCACGAAGGTCCGGCCGCCGAGGAAGGCGAAGGCAAAGCCGATGATCACCCCCAGTATGATAAGATTCGCGACAAAGAATTTTTTCGAGTAAAGATTCTTTCCGGATGCCATATGATTTCTCCTTTGCTAATCCGAGTTGCTTTTCGATAAAGCCATTCGATAAAGCCATTACAAAATCGTCGGACTATGTAAGGGTCCTATCTCTTAAAATAAAAAATACCGAATTTCGTTACCGGAGAAAACACAGGAAAGGGAAGAGAAAAATGCGATCGGACAGGTGTCTTGCCACTAGTATGTACGATCGCCGGACCTTTAGAACCGCCAGGAGGTGAGCACTTCGTGGCCGGTCTCGGTGACGAGCACGGTGTGCTCATAGTGGGCCGACAGGGAACCGTCCAGGGTGACGACGGTCCAGTCGTCGTCCAAAAGCCGTACATCGCCTGTTCCGGCGTTGATCATAGGCTCGATTGCCAGCACCATGCCCGGCAGGAGGCGCGGATTGGGGCCGGGGGAAACATAGTTGGGTATTTGGGGATCCTCATGCATCTCCAGCCCCACCCCATGGCCGCAGTACTGCCGCACAACGCCGAAACCGGCGCCCGTGGCCTGCCTGAAGACCGCCCTGGAAATATCGTGTATCCTCGCCCCGGGGACTACCGCTTCAATCGCCTTGTCCAGGCATTCCCGGGTGACGCGCATCAATCTCTCGGCCTCCGGGCCCACCCTGCCGACTGCCCAGGTTACCGCAGCATCGGAAAAGTAGCCTCCCAGGTCGATCCCGCTATCCAGACCCACGATATCGCCCTCGGCGAGACGTCGTTCGTCGGGGATGCCGTGGATCACCACCTCGTTGACCGAAAGGCAAAGGGTGGCCGGATAGCCTTCGTAACCTAGGAAAGCCGGACGCCCCCCGTGGCGCAGTATGAAGTCCCGGGCGAATCTATCCAGCTCGAGAAGACTGGCTCCGGGCTGCACCAGGGGTCTGATTTCCGTTAAAAGCCGGGAAAGCAGGGAGCAGGATTTTCGTATCCCTTCTATTTGTTCGTTATTCTTTCTTCTGATCATCGTTGTTTTTCCGGGCAACCGGGCCGTATGATGATTCGATCGTAGTATCCGAATCGCCGGCCGGCGCTGCGGCGGGCCTACTATTCCCGCCGGTGGCCAGTCGCGCCCTTTCCGATTCCAAATCCCTTCGTATGCCGTCCAGGACGCCGTTTATGAATTTATACGATTCTTCGGAACCGTATTCCTTGGCTATTTCGATCGCCTCGTCGATACTTATCCCCGGCGATATTTCGGGTTGGTAGAGCAGGCAAACCGCGCCCATCCTGAGAATGGCCAGGTCCACCTTCTTGAGCCTCTCGAAAGGCCAGTGCGCCAGATGTCGGGAGATTCTGCGGTCGATCTCGGAAACATTCTCCACCGCTTGAGCGATCATGAGCCGGGTGAACGCCAGGGTTTCCTCATCCATCTGGCTCAGCTTTCCCGCATCGAGCCAGGTCAGGCCGAGAAGTTCTTCCAGGGAGGAGTCAGAGGCTTCCCAGGCGTAAAGGGCCTGGAACGCCAGGATTCTCGCTTTTCTTCTGGCCGACACGCTAGCCCCTCATCACCATTTAAGGTGCTCTTCGAATATCTTGATGCTCGCCTCGGCCCTGAGTTTGGCGATAAGTTCTTTTTCCAGGGTATCCAAAAACCTGCTTTCCTTATCCTGGGCCACCTGAACGGCGAGAAATTGCTGGATCGTCATATTCGGGTTTCCGGGTACCGTGTCGGCGAGACCGAGTTGTTTTTGCGGAAGGAACTCATTCGCCCTGACGATACGATATCCGGTGGGCGATTCCACGACCGGCGAGATGTCCCCGGCTTTTAGCCTGAACACGCTGTCAAAAAGTTCGGCTCCGAAAATCGTCTTATTCTGGCTCGTCTTCTCGATATACAGGGAGGGTATCGACTTGTAGCCCGCCTCGTCCCCCGCCCTGAGCATGTATTCGTCAAACTTGGAGGGATTGATTTTCAGGGAGCCGGCCAACGATTGAAGACTATCCCTTGCCTTTTTCGCATCGGCGTCGCTTTTCCCCCGGGTATCCACATAGAGCACGCTCACCCTCATGGTGTCGGGCCTCACCAGCGAGGCTTTGGAAAGGTCGTAGGCCTTAAGTATTTCATCGGCCGAAGGCTGCTTTAGAATCGTCTTCAGCTCCTCGGCATGCTTCACCTGCACATAGGTCTCGAAAAGCATCCTCTGCTTGACATAAACCTTAGGCTCCACAAAAACCCCTGTGGCCTTGAGCTGCTTTTCGAGGTCCGCGTCGGTGGCGCCTTGACCCAGGGAGGTTTTCATCTGGGCGATGGCTTTGCTCACTTCCGAATCGGAAACGCTTATTTTTTCCCTTTCGCAGTACTGGACGAAAAGCAGGCTGTTGATCCTCGCATCCAATACCTGCTTGATCTGCTCGGGCGAAAAGGTCGTTCCCGTCGCCTTTTGAAGGTTTTCCACATCGCTTTTCAATTGGCGCTGCGAGATCGCCTCTGTCTTGGCGAGCTTAATCGTCGCCACGGTTTTGTCGATGGTCGTTTGGGCGCCCAGAACCTGAAGAAGACCCAAAAGGAGGATGCCCGACAGGACGCGTTTGATCATTGTGTTTCGCTCTCTTTCGTAGTTGGTTTACCGCTCATGATACCACGGTAAACGCTTTATAGACATAATAACACGCGAAAAAGCTTCCAGTATCCAAAGAAATCTCAATACCCGGCTTCAAGGAGTCGTTTTTTCACCGCCCCGAGGCCCGGGAGTTTGGGAACGAGAAGCGAAGCTTTCTCCAAAGCCTCCTTAGCCTGGTCCCATTCCTTCCTCCGCAGATGTACCTCGGCCTTTTTCCGTAAAAACTGAGCCGAATCCCGTATGCCGATATCGAGCTGGATAGCCTCTTCGAGTCTGTCCAGGTAATCGTCTTCGTCTATTCGACCGGGCATTTTCTGGAGCAGCAGGGTCCTGAACTTGAGGGCTACCACATCGAAGTAATACCTGAACCAGGCTTTTTCCTGCTCCATGACAACCAGCCGTTTGTAAATCCCATAGGCCTTGAGCAAGCGGCCTCTTTTTTCATATTCCTCGGCCAGGCAGTACTCGGCGTCCATCGCCTCTCCCCGGTCTATCCACCGCTCCAAACGAAAATCGCCGAAGGACTTGGAGCGTTCGTACACCGCGATAGCCTCGTCCTCCAGGTTGTGCAAAAGGTCGAAGAGTATCAGTTTGGCCTGGCTCTCCGGATCGAAGCTTCTGGATTTAAGGAAGATTCTATAATCGAAACCTCCTTGTTCGAGCTGCTGACGCCTGAGGCTCCTATCGTAGGCCCTGCGTTTTTCCGCATCCGAGAGAATCCTGTACGCCTCGAGAATAAGGCGCATCGCCGACTCCCGCATGGAAGCCACCGGCGCCGAACTCTGCTTATGCCGACCACGGGATCCCGATTCCTCTGTCCCGGCCTCGTCGCGAACGGGGCCTTCCATATCGGGATGATATTTTTTGGCCTTTTTTCTGAAAGCGCTTTTGATGGCGCTCTGATTCGAGTCCGGCGGGACGCCCAAAACTTCGTAATAGTTTTCCATGTCCCTCAACCTCGAACCAAAGGGGCGCCGCGGGCAAGGGATGGGACCTCAGCCTCGCCGGAGATCAACTCGGCCATGGTCACCACCAGCCCCTCCTTTTCCAGAAGGCTCATAAGGCGACCCAGGTTTCTGTTCGAGAAAAAAGTTCCCTTGGAGAGGACCGCCATGGAACGTTTGCCCACCAACGATCCGGCGCTGGAAAGCGTTTGATTGAGTCTATTGTTTTTAAGCCCGGCCATGCTCGCGGAATCGGAGCAAAAAACAAGGAAATCGTAGCCGGAAAGCCCGCCGACCGGGCTTGTCATAGTATCGCAGCTATGTCCCATGGCCCGAAATTCTCCGGCGAAACCGTGGAGTATCCGGTTAAGTTTTTCGTTTCTTTTCTCGCTCAGCGCGATGACCGCAATGCGCATCTGTACATGCTAAAGAAGGGGGCTTTTGCCGCTTCCGGCGTCAATTCGACGTTTGGGTCGTCGATTCGGCGGGAGCCTGCTGCTCCTGGCTGCTCCCCTCCGGCGCCGCTTCGCCCTTCCACCACTCGGCGCTTCCATTTTCCTGGCTCTGCTGGGTTGCCAGGGCTTCGATATTGCCGGTGGAGGATTTGTTGATGATCGCCATGGTAAAGGCGGTGATGAAGAAAAGCGCCCCTAGCACATAGGTTATTTTAGTGACGATATTCGAAGCTCTGGAGCCGAAGGCGCTGGACGATCCACCGGAGAATATTCCGCCGATGGAATCGGAATCCTCATCCTGGACGATGACGAGGAAGATCAGCAGAAGACAGACGATCACAAAGAGGATGAGGAGCAGGACTGCGAAGAAACCCATGTAAGGACTCCCGAATATGCAAAAGTATCACCCGCCTCCGCGCAAGGCGAAAGCGGTGCAGTATCTTATATGGAAACAAGCTTTAGCATCAAGGGCTAAAGACGGAAAAAGTCCAAGCTATCTGAAGGCTGCGATAGGAACAAAGCTTTCGGCCTTGAGGCTGGCGCCTCCCACGAGAGCCCCGTCGATATTGGGCTTTGCCATGAGGGCAGCCACATTGTCGGGTTTTACCGAGCCGCCGTACTGTATGAGGATGGCCTTGGCCACAGCCTCTCCGTACAGGGCGGCGAGAATCTTGCGGCAGTAGGCGTGCACAGCGTCGGCGTCCTCGGGACTGGCGGTCCTTCCTGTACCTATGGCCCATACGGGTTCGTAGGCTATGGTCACCCTGCCCATGTCCCCGGCGTCCAGGCCCGCCAGGCCTCCTTTGAGCTGGGTCTCGATCACCTTCTCCAGTCTTCCCGATTCCCTTTCCTCCAGAGTCTCGCCCACGCAGAGGATGATTTCCAGGCCCTTGGCTATGGCTAACCTAAGCTTCTTGTTGATCAGGGCGTCGCTTTCCAGGTAGCTGTGCCTCCGCTCGGAATGCCCCAGTATGACCACCTGGACGCCCAGATCCTTGAGCATGAGCACCGAGACTTCGCCGGTGTGGGCGCCCTGCTCCTCCGGCCCCATGTTCTGGGCACCCAGGAGAATATTGCTTCCCGCCAATACCTTGGACACTTCGGAAAGAGCCGTGAAGGCCGGAGCGATCATGAGCTTTTCCCTGCAGCCCGAAAGCTTGCTCTTCAGCTCCGAAGCCAACACCACCGATTCGGCCACGGTCTTATGCATTTTCCAATTGCCGGCGATAAAATACGAACGCATGACGCATACTCCGTTTATTCGATATTACAAGATCACAAGGCTTAAAGCCCCGGGTTAGTCAAGAAATAGTACTCCTTTACATCATCTTAGTAAAGAACGCTCAAATTGTGAAATCCGGCCCCCTCCAGCTTCCATCGCGGTCGAAATGAGAATCCTCGCCCGCTCCGGCCCTTCCTCTTCCGCCCCCCCGGGGCGATTGATCTTGGGCAAGGCGAGCTTCCAGGACCTGAAGCCTCTGGAAAATTTCCCGTACCGATCCCCCGATCACGTCGGGAAGCGCCGAATGATCGAGGTCCAGCCCTTCGCCCGGATGATGCCTGTTCCGCTTTCGCACGACCTGACCCGGGATACCCACCACCACCGAATCGTGAGGAACCGATTTCACCACCACGGCGTTAGCCCCGATCCTGGCGTCGTTGCCGACGTGGATATTCCCCAGGATCTTCGCTCCCGCCCCTATCGTAACCCTATCGCCCAATGTCGGATGGCGTCTCCCCCTGGTAAGGGACACGCCTCCCAGGGTTACCCCGTGATAGATGGTGACATCGTCTCCCACGATGGCGGTTTCGCCGATCACTACCCCCGCGCCGTGGTCGATGAACAACCGCCTCCCCAGCCGAGCCCCCGGATGGATCTCTATACCCGTTAATAATCGCGCCAGATGAGAGAGGACGCGGGCGGAAACCCGCGCCCCCCCCTTCCAGAGCCTGTGGGAAAGGCGGTGAATCCATACAGCGTGCACCCCGGGATACGCGAGGGCCACTTCCAGCGAGGAACGGGCCGCGGGATCGCGTTCCCGGACCGCCGCGATGTCCTGACGCATTCTCGTAAACATTTCGGCAAGTCCGCTCATGGGGAATTCGGCTCCCCCGTCCACTCCTCCGCCGTACCGGATTCCTGAAACAGGGCCGTGGACAAGTAACGTTCGCCGTATGAGGCCGCGACAGCCACGATAAGCTTGCCGGCGTTTTCGGGACGATTCGCCAAGACCAGGGCGGCCCAGATGGTGGCGCCGGAGGATATGCCCACCAGAAGGCCTTCCTCCCGGGCCGCGCGCCGAGCGGTGCTCAAGGCCTGTTCGTCCCCAACCCGGATTATTTCATCGTATATCTTCGTGTTGAGGATTTTCGGCACGAAACCGGCGCCTATTCCCTGTATCCCGTGCGGTCCCTTCGCCCCCCCGGACAGGACAGGGGAACTGTCGGGCTCCACGGCCACCACCTTTATCGACGATTTGGCGGCCTTAAGCGCTTCTCCCGTGCCGGTGATCGTTCCGCCGCTGCCTACCCCCGCCACGAAGATATCCACCTTCCCCTCCGTATCGCGAAGGATTTCCAAGGCGGTGCCGCGACGATGGGCTTCGGGATTGGCCGGATTTTCGAACTGCATCGGCATGAAATAGTCCGTCGGGTTCAAGGCATGGATTTCCTTGGCCTTCGCGATGGCGCCGGCCATCCCCTCCCTGCCGGGAGTCAATACTATCCGGGCACCGTAGGCCTTGAGCAGCAAACGGCGCTCGACGGACATGGAATCGGGCATGGTGAGGACGCAGCGATAGCCCCGGGCGGCGGCGAGCATGGCTAAGGCGATGCCCGTATTTCCGCTGGTGGGTTCCACGATGGTCGAACCGGGCTTTAGCCTGCCATCCTCCTCCGCCGCCTCTATCATGGAAAGGGCGATCCGATCCTTGACGCTGTGGCCGGGGTTCCAATACTCGAGTTTCAACGCCACTCCGGCCACCCCGCCTTTAGTCAAATTCCGCAGTTCCACCAGGGGGGTGTTGCCTATAAGCTTCGAAATGTCCTTCGAAATATTCATCCGCGTCTCCTTTGGAGAATCAAGCTGTAATGATAACCCGGCGCATCGCAAAAGCCTTCGACGCAAATCGGGATAAAAAGAGGACCGCCCTTTCGGGCGGTCCTCTTGGGAATCCAATCCGAAAGGGAGGCTATATTTTTTCCAGACAGTCGATCCCGGGGAGCGCTTTCCCCTCGAGGTATTCCAGGCTCGCGCCGCCGCCGGTGGATACGTGGCTCATCTTGTCCGCAAGGCCGAACTTGTTTACCGCGGCCACCGAGTCGCCGCCGCCCACCACGGTCAGGGCCCCCCTGCCTGTGGCCTCGGCCACCATCGCGGCTATTTCCTGGGTACCCTTGGCGAAGGCCTCGAATTCGAAGACACCCATGGGGCCGTTCCAGAGCACGCTTTTGGCCGAAGCCAGGACAGCTCTGTAGGATGCCAGGCTCTTGGGCCCCACATCCATACCCATGAGATCGGCGGGTATATCCAGGCCCGTCACGCTCAGGGGCTTGGCCTCCGGGGAAAAGGATGAGGCGCAGACATGGTCCAAGGGGAGGAGAATCTTTACCTTAGCCCTTTCGGCCTGGGCAAGAAGCTCCCCGGCCATATCGAGGAAGTCGGGCTCCACCAGGCTCAAGCCCACCTGAACGCCCCGAGCCTTGAGGAAGGTATAGGCCATGCCTCCGCCGATGATGATAGCGTCGGCATTTTTTATAAGACTCTGCAGCACGGCGATCTTGGTGGAAATCTTAGCCCCTCCGATGATGGCGACCATGGGCTTGGGGGGCGATTTGAGCATGGGCTCAAGATGGGCCACTTCCTTTTCCATAAGGAGGCCCCCTACGCTGATCTTGCTGAACCTGGCCACCGTGGCGGTGGAAGCGTGGGCCCTATGGGCGGTGCCGAAGGCGTCGTTTACGTAGACATCGCCGTAGGAAGCCAGTTCCCTGGCTAAAATCTCCTGGACGGCGGGGTCTTTGGAAGTCTCTTCCTTGTGGAAGCGGGTATTTTCCAGCATGACGATGGAACCGGCGGGCAGGGCTTCGATAGCCTCTTTCTGCCCCTTGCAGGAGGGAAGATACATCACCGGCCTGCCCAACAAGCCCGAGAGATAGTCGGCTATCGGTTTTATGCGGTGCTTCCCATCCAGGTATTTTTCCAGGTCGAAGGCCTTGCCGTCCCGCAGGGCCTTTTCCTTGGCCTTGGCCGCATCCTTGTCCGGATCGCCAAGGTGGGACATAAGCACCAAGCGCTGGGCGCCCGAGTCCAAAATATAGTTGATCGTAGGCAGCGCCGCCCTGATGCGGGTGTCGTCCTGAACAACGGCATCCTTCATGGGCACGTTGAAATCGACCCTCATGAGCACCTTGGCGCCGGCCAGGTCGATGTCTTTGACTGTCTTTATCATGGCGGAAGACTCCTTGCGGGGGGCGGCCCTCCCTGGAGGGCCGCCCCTATCGGAAGAGGAAACCTTATTTCTTCGAATCCATATAGCGGAGCAGGTCCACTACCCTATTGGAATACCCCCACTCGTTATCGTACCAGGACACCAGCTTGAAAAAGCGTTTTTCGCCCTTGAGGTTGTTCTGGAGGGTGGCCAGGCTGTCGTAGATGGAAGACCTGGGGTCGTGGATGAAATCGGTGGAGACCAGCTCCTCGTCGGCGTAGCCGAAGAGGCCCTTGAGATAGGTCTGGGAGGCTTTCCTCATCAGGGCGTCGATCTCCTCGATGGAGCTGTCCTTCTCGGACCTGAAGGTGAGGTCCACCACGGAGACCGTGGGGGTGGGCACGCGGAAGGACATGCCGGTGAGCTTGCCCTTGGTCTCGGGCAGAACCTCGCCCACGGCCTTGGCGGCCCCGGTGGTGGAGGGAATGATGTTGATGGCCGCGGCCCTTCCGCCCCTCCAGTCCTTCTTGGAAACCCCGTCCACGGTCTTCTGGGTGGCGGTGTAGGAATGGATGGTGGTCATGAGTCCGGTCTCGATGCCGATGCCTTCCTTGAGAAGCACATAGACCAGGGGAGCCAGGCAGTTGGTGGTGCAGGAAGCGTTGGAGACAACGGCGTGCTTGGCCGGATCGTACTTCTCATGGTTGACGCCCATGACAAAGGTGGGGATTTTCTTGTCCTCGGACTTGCTCTTGGCCGGGGCGGTGATGATCACCTTCTTGGCTCCCGCCTCCAGGTGTCCGAAGGCCTTCTCGTCGGAGAAGAGGCCGGTGGCTTCTATGACATACTCTACGCCCAGTTTTGCCCAGGGGAGGTTCTTCAGTTCTTTTTCCGCCATGATGCAGGCGATCTCGTGACCGTTTACGATAAGGATATCGTCTTCGGCCTTGGTCGGATCGCTTTTTCTGGTACCGAGCCCCGCCTTCATCTTGCCCTGTACCGAATCGTACTTGAGCTGGTAGGCGAAGTATCCGGCATCGGTGGCGATATCGACCACGGCTACGACGTCAATCTTATCCTTGCCCAAAAGCCCCTGGTCGACGATGGATTGGAACACCAGCCTTCCGATCCTTCCGAAACCATTGATAGCTACTTTCATGGAGTTCCTCCTTGGGAACAGAGTAGGTTACTCGAAGGCGGGCTACGCGCCGCCTGAACAGCCGCACCGAGACGGCATCGCTATTAATGGATAATTAAATATCCATTTTTAGGCCACCGTGTCAATACATTCAGCGATACTGTATAAGACATGAAAAGCTTTTTCTAGGGGATGGGCCATTTTAAAATCATCCGGCTTCCGGCGGAACTCGGATAGATGGCTTTGGAAATCCGGCGGCTACGACAGGGCTAAATCCCCCATCGCTAACCAGGCCGCCGCTTCCACACTAAACTCAATTGACCAAGAAACCCCGCTCGTATACCCTTAACCCCATGGCAGGAAAAATTCGTCAGGGTATGCCCCTCCTCGGCGCCCTCGCCCTCGCCTTTGTCCTTTTTTTGGGCCTGGGCTTGGGGCTGGGACTCGGCGGCACCCTTAATACCATACGGACAGAGAATTTTACCGAATTCCAGTCGGCACTGCCCACCAAACTCTACGATGTCAAGGGCCGCCTGATCACAGAGTTCTTCTCCGCGGAAAAACGGAATCCCGTGACTATTCAGGAACTCCCCGACCATCTCATCGGGGCCTTCATCACCAGGGAGGACCAGTCTTTTTTCCGACACAGGGGCTTTACCGTCAAAGGCCTCGCCAGAGCCGTGGTAGGACAGCTGATCAATCGAAATCTCGGCGGAGGCTCCACCATCACCCAGCAGCTTGCGGGCACCCTCTACGCCGACAGACGCGACATTTCCATACGACGCAAGATCATAGAACTTTGGTGGGCTCTTCAGATCGAACGGCGCTTCACCAAGAACGAGATACTCGAGATGTATCTCAATAAGATGGTCATGGGCGCGGCGGGGGTCTACGGCGTCGAGGCGGCCAGCCAATACTTTTTCGGACACCCCGCCTCGGAATGCAGCCCCGCGGAGTCGGCGCTCCTGGCCATACAGCTTTCAAGCCCGACCAAATACAATCCCTTCAAAAATCCCCAGATAGCCCAGGCACGTTCCCGCTACGTTCTCGACGAGATGATAAAAAACGACTACGTCAGCAGGGAAACGGCCGATGCCTCGTTCAACTCCTACTGGGATAACTTCGACTATACCAGGGTTTCGTCGGCGGCCTATTTCATGCGGGACGACAAGGCACCCTGGTTCAGTTCCTATGTGCTCTCCCAATTGGAGGATATGCTCTACGGTTCTTTCGACATTTATTCCGACGGGCTGGCCGTCTACACAACCCTCGACCTGGATCAGCAGGCTATCGCCGAAGCCTACATGAAACGAGGACTGGAACAGGCCAACAACTCCTACAGGAGGGCCTCGGCGCTCCGCCTCTCTTCCGCGGAAGGGGTCTATACGCCCATCGTGGAGCTTTTAGGCCTCGCCTTCGACCTGAAGCCCCTCTTCGTATCCAATTCCCGGAACGAATACCAAGCCTACGAGTACTATACCTCCCGCATCAATCCTCTTCTCGAGGCTTTTTCCCTCAGTTTCGGCCTTACCGAGCTCAAAAGCCTGGCGGGAGCGGGCAATGCCAAGCTTAAGAGCAATCTGGAAAAAACCACCGTCGAGGGCGCCTTCGTAACCATAGACAACGAGACGGGATATATAACCACCCTTATCGGCGGATCGGAATACAGCATGGCCAATCAATGGAACAGGGCTACCCAGGCCAAGCTCCAACCTGGTTCGACCTTCAAGCCCCTGTACTATTCCGCCGCCATCGATTCGGGCAAGCTGACCGAAGGCAGTCTTATCTACGATTCGCCCACGATTTTCTACAACGAAGACGGTACTCCTTACATACCCCTTAATTTTAGGGGCGAATGGGCAGGCACGGTGCTCGCGTGGAAGGCCCTGGCCCGTTCGATGAACGTACCGTCGGTCAAAGTGCTGCAGATGGTGGGATTCGACGCGGCCATCAAAAGAGCGGCCGCCCTTCTGGGCATAGAGGATCCCGCGGAGATCCAGAAGACATTCCCCCGGGTCTATCCCCTCGCCTTGGGCGTCGTGGGCGTCAAGCCCATACAGATGGCCAGGTCCTACGCGGTCTTCGCCAACGGCGGCAAGGCGGTGGAACCCATAGCGATTCGTTATGTTGAGGATAGAAACGGCACGATACTTCTCGAACCGGAAAAGGATGTCCGGGAAAAATTGAGAAAGATGGGTTCTTCGATCCAGGTCGTCAGCCCCCAAAACGCGGCCATCATGATCGATATGCTCAAACGGGTGGTGGCCTCTGGCACCCTTGCCGGCTCCACGGCCTCCGGGGGAAAGATGCGGCAAACGGGGGCGAAGGGAAGCAGCTATACGATTCCCCTGGCCGGTAAAACAGGTACGACCCATAACTGGGCCGATGCCTGGACCGTGGGGTCCAGCCCCTATTATACCGCCGCCATATGGTTCGGCTTTGACAGGGGAAGCAATTCCCTGGGCGTGGAACAGACGGGAGCGACGATCGCGGCGCCCATTTGGGCCGATTATATGAGGGATATCCATAAGGGTCTGGAATTCAAGGATTTCCCCCAACCCCAAAGCGGGCTTGCCAGGGTTTCCGTCTGTTCCGTATCGGGATTACTACCCACCGAGTATTGCGACGAGGGTACGGTGAGCCTGCTTTACCTGGAGGGCAGCCAACCCTTAAGCAGCTGCGATCTTCATAAGGACAAGGGCCAGGAAGCGACGGCGCTTTTGCAAAAGCTTTTAGGAGTCAGCGCCACCCCGGCCCCCGGAGAGGGATCAGAATCGGACAGCCTCCAGGGCCTGCTCAATCTGGATACGAACCTGACTATCGACCTTCCCTAAGGCTCAGGCCCGCCCGGTTTCCGGGCAGGGGACTTTCGGATTCGCGCTTGAGGTCTTCTGTCTTTTCCTGGGGGGATAGCCCATTACAAGCGAAGCCAGGAGTACCGCTGCCCCTGTTAAAAGCGAGAGCAATTTTATAATGCCGTCGGGCAGGCCGCTGGAACGGCCTGAGCGAATCGGCTCGAGCCGTTCCGCCCTGGGGGAAGCCAAGGTGGTATCCACATTGGTGAGTTGGATGATTTTTTCATCGGTCCTGATATAGCCGATGGAACGCGCCTCCCGGGCTATTCTGTCCCGGTCCGAGACCAGCGCTTCCTTGCTTTCCGACAGGGCGGCGTTTTCCATTGAAAAAGCCTTTAGCTGAAGCTCCATCCGGGCGATATCGGCTTTGACCTCCCTATACGCCAAAAACCCCGCCTGCCCGGCGATGAGGGAAAGAACGCAATATGCTATGATGGAAGCGCAAAGCGCGTTGGAGAGGGAGTCGGCGATGGCTTGCGGGATTCGCCGCCGGGACGAGGAGTTTTTCGACGAGAAACTACGCCGCGCCGCGGATCCTTGTCCCGACGCGACGTGCTGAGAAGAGGCGTCCATTGCCTACATTTACGGAAAAAGCCCTCTTCGCCTTTAGGGATATCGGAACTCTTGTAAAGCATTCATCGGTTGGTATAATGGAACAAGGATGGGAGAATCCATAGTGGGACAGCAAAAAGAAGACTATAGCGACCCCGCCCGGGAAAAACCGGGCAGCCTCCTCGGCGAGGGAGCCTTTGTCAGCCCCGAAGAGCTCGAAGGAATGCTCGCGGCCTTGGAGGAACAGGACGGCCGCTTTCTGGAAAGCGGCGGAAGTCTTCAAAACGAAGACGATGGCGTTTTCCTCTCCCCCGAAGACATCGGCGAACCCCAGTCTCCAAAAACGATACAAGAAACGGCCGTGGAAGAAATTCCCGGGGAATCCCCCTCCCCCCAAAAAGAAAATCCCGAAAGATCGAGACACGAACTCGAAGATCCGGCCCTTCTATCGAGAATCGCCTCCGAACTCCGTTCGATCAAATCGGAACTCAGCCATTTGAAAAATAGCTATGACGACGTCCTTACCCAGACGACCGCAGCGGTCCGCGATTCGAATTCCGCGCCGGGTTCTACAGAGATCAAGGAGCCGCAGGCTCCTGCCATATCCGAAGCGCTTTACCAGGACATGAAAAAGCTTCTCGGGTATCTGGACAGGCTCCTCGAATCCCTTCCCGAGGAAAAAATCGATCAATTCGCCCGTTCTGAATACTTTGAGTTGTATAGAAAAGTATTCGAATACTTTGATTTGGTTTAGCACCGCCGGGCCGCCCATGCAGTCCCGGGACCCGTCCCGAATCTCTTGCGCCCGCTTTTGATACTCCCCTTTGGGCCCGCCGGAGTTCTAGCGTAAAAAATAGATGCTTCCGGCCTTAAAGCCGTAGTTGGAGCGCAGCCAGGAATCCAGGACCTTGGCCCTTGCTTCGAAACTCCCGGAAAACTCCTCCATGTACCGGGCGATCTTTTCCTCCAACTCGGGATGGTGTTCCAAAAGCCGCTCGACGAGGGTCTCGGTAAAATAATCCCCGGCCCTTCCGGGCGCTTGCTGTACCAGATACGCCTGGACCTCGTTGGCCATGAGGTAGGAGCTGGCGGTATTGTAGTTCATCCAGCCGAAGTAGAGTTTCCAGAACCACTTCTCTTCCTCGGGCATGCCGTTCCAGAGATCGATGCAAAATGTGCGGTATCGGGCATCGGCGAAAAATATCGCGTGGGAGGACTCGTGGGTGAGAAAGGTCCTTCTGAGATAATCCGGGGATTCCCTGCTGATGGAGATTATCGCCCCATTCTCGGAAAAGCCGTAGCCTCCCCCTCTTTTATGAATGAGCCCCTGGGCCAGCAGGAAATCGCGAAGTCGAAGCTCCTCCGGATTGAGGGGGAACCGCTGTTTCTCCGCCAGGGCGAAAAACCTCGCCAAATCTTCGGCTTTGTAGTCATGGGCATTCCATCCGTGCAGGGGGGCAATCTCCTGATTGGGGGCCAGCCTCCCGACAAAACCTCTTTTTTCCACAAAGAAGGCCAGGCGCTTTAAATACGCGTCCTGAATATCGTAGTTCCTGAAATCGAAGAGTATCACCGAGGGAAGCAGGTCCCAGCGATACCAGCGATACTCCTCGCCCTGGCCCGGGCCCTCGCCGAGCAGAAGGGTTCCCGGATCGGTCAGATGGGCTTGGTCGGCGGAGGCTGATTCGATGAACGCCGAAGCGAGCCCCACCGCGTCGGGCGCGGTTATTTGCAGGCTGCCAAGCGTCTCGAGAGTTCCAAGGGCCGAAAGGGGCAGGCGAATCTCCCTGTTCGCGCTCATGCATCGAGCCAGGAGCCTCGTCCCCGCCTCGATGACCATATCGAGTTCGGCCCTCTGTCTATAGCGCAGCACCAAAACCGGGCTATCCCCGGCTCCGAAACTCGCCGGGGGGTTCTGGATGCTGATCCTGCTCGCTCCCGGCTCCGGCTTTTTGATCGAAATGCCGTCGGAGACACGATATCCGCCCTCAAGCTCCTCGAAGCCCCGGAAGGAAGGTAGTATCTTCACGCTTTCGAGACGGGCCCATTCTTCGAAATCCCCTGATTTCCCCGGAGCGCCCGCGTCAAGGTTCAGGCTCAGCACCCTGAGGCTCCGTCCTGCGGGAAGGCTGAGATAAAAACGACTCCTGCCCTTGGGCAGGGCGAAGCGCAGCTCCTCGCCCAGCTTATTCAATTCCGGGCCAAGGGAGAATCCCAGGACAAGGTCTTCCCTTATGGCGCTGAGTTCCGCCGCTACCATGTAGCCCTCGGGCAAAACGAGGGCTTCGACGAGCTTATACGCGTTATGCTCCCTGCCAGGGCCGAAACGGTTCTCCTGCCCTTCAGGAAAGTCCTTTGTCTGGGTAAACGCGAGCGGTTTGCCCTCCGAAGAGTTCCAGGGAAAGGAAGTGACGGTTTTGGAACTACAGGAGTAGAGAGGGAGAAAAAGCGCCAGTATCGAAAACAGGAAGCTTAGCGGAAAGCTTAACGGGAAGTTCGGGCGGAACGCCCTGGTTTTGGGAATGCGTAAGCGGATCATGGACGAGGCGATCCCCTAGCCGAGGGAGAGCACGGACTGGGCCAAGACCCGGGCGAATTCGAAGCGCTTTGTAGGAGGGATTTCCCTTTCCTTCTGCAGAAGGGCGTCCCAGATCGTCCAAAAACCCTCGGGGACGGAAGGGAGCTTTTTCAGATGGGCTTCGTAATCCCTGTGAGAAGGCTCGAACCGGCGATTCACCATGAAGACGCTGGCGGCGGCAAAACGAAGGAATCCCGACTCCGACAAAAGAAGGAAAAATTTATCCCCGGAAAACGAAGCGGCCCCCATATCCGAAAGATAATGTTCCATTTTTGCGGAAAAATTATCCCGCAGGGCTTCCCAGGCTGCGTCGGGAAAATCGTCAAGGGCATTCCGCACGCCGGTGATCCAGCCTGTGGCGTCGTAAACGACATTGTTGTTTTTCAGGCGGTAGAAAGGATAGGTCCCGGAGTTTTTCAGGAGTTTCAGATGCCGGATAGGATTGCCTATCAGGGTGTTCATCATGGAGATGTTTTTGTATTCGATGCGTATGGGCATTTCCTGGAGAAAAAACCTGTCCTTCGTTCGTCCCGCGGCGGTCTCGAAATCTCCCGGATCACCGAAGGCATCCCTTCGCCTGTTGGCGGGAGGGACCTTGCCGTCGCAGTACACGTCGATGACAAGGGCGAAATAGGGATCGTACGCGAAGATTTCCGACCGAGGATCTACGGTGATGCACTCGACATGACTCCAGGCGGAAATCGTGGTTTTTAAAAAGTTGGTCAGTGCCTCTACCTTAGGTTCCATTTTCGTCCACCTTTACTGGTACTCAAGCAGGATAGTACCATGGAATCCTCCATCGTTCTACAGTGGAAAAAGGAGAGCAATGCGGTTTTTCGCCATAGTCCTCGTGCCCGGGGGCAATATCCTCGCCCGGGTGACGGCCATTAAAAACAGCTGTTCGCCCATACTCGGCTCGCCCGAGGGCCTGGCCCTGCCCGAGGGAATCTATCTCGACTTTTTCGAATTTCCGGTGCCAGCGCTGAGGAAAAAATTTCTCCGCCGTTTTGACCTTGAAGCCCAGGGCTTGTTCTCCGGACTTCCCGAGCGGCTGCGTTTCGGCTCAGTCCGGTATATGGGGAAAAGCGCCTATCTGACCCCTTTTGGGGGCCTGAGCGGCGATCCGGCGGAAAACGCCAGGTCGATCGGCGCCAAAACGGGGCTGGTGGAGTATGCCGATCCGCCGATTTGTCCCGGAATCGGCTTTTTTATGGGAAATGATGTTACCCCGGGCCCCGTCGATGCCTTTTCCTTTTCGAATATGGAGGCTCTGTTGCTGGAGCTGCACTCCCCCAACGCCCGATGGGATAGCGTGGCCTGGAGGGTGCTGCGCAGGCAGGCCAGAAGAAGGGGCAGACCGGGGAGCGGCGCCGGGGCGGGGAGTCGGGAGGCCTCGGATACGAAGCCCTCTTAGTCCCCTGTTACGGAAGGGCGCCTCTGGAGCGAAAGCTCCTTTCGGGCTTCCCGGTAGAGAAATCCCGCTCTCCGTGTTATAGTGATTCGCTGAACAGCTTCTGGAGGAAGGATGAAGAAGAGTTTTTCCGTCATCGGGTTAATCGCCCTCGTTTCCGTACTACCTCTGGCCGCCCAGGATCTCCAGGAGAACCCGTATTTCGGAGGTCTTCACAAGAAGGGAAGCCAGCTTATCGAGATCAATGTCGGCGCGGGAATCCCCCTCTTCATCGTCCCCGCCTCCCCCACCCCCGGAGATCCGAATCCCTTGGATATCGGGGCCTCGCTCAATATAGGCTACCAATATTTTATAGGCAATAATTTCACCATCGGCGGAGCCTTGAGCGGAGCGTATAACGGCACCATCGGGGGCAGGAACCTCTTCATGGCCCCCTTGAGCTTCAGAACCGGATACTGGTTCGGCAAAGGATCGATCGAAGCGTCGGTGGGGGGCGATGTGGGTTTCGTCATCATGAGACTGTCGGGCAACGGGGTGATCAGCCCCTTCGCCAAGGCCGGAGGCGGAGCGTACTTCCAGGTTACCGACGCATGGAGTCTCGGCGGCCAGGTTTACTGGTGGCTTATACCGGAAATCCATTTCGGCACAGAAGCGGCTTATACCCGGTACGGAAATTTCCTCGAACTGTCCCTGGGCGCCGTGTATCATTTCTAGGAGCGGAAGAATGAAACTACCAAGACGGAATAGTCTAATACTTGTCGTCGCGGTTATGGCGGCTTTCGCGTCGACCGCAGTCTTCTGGTCCTGCGACAACACCTTCCACGTATTCGATGACATCCAGACCGAAGTGCGCCAGGTGGGCACCGATATTTTCGAGAATGCGACCGTCAAAGCCCTGGGCGACGACGGGACCAACTATTACGCCGCCATGGCCAAGATCTGGTACAGGCCGATAGCCGGGGGCGACTGGAAGGTTCTGCCGATCGCCGGCGACAGCGATTATTACTCCTACAGCCTCGTATCCGATCCGGCGGGAGCGGCCATCTACGCCGCGGTGGAAAAAAGCGGCGCTTTGGCGGTCTATAATGGGACGGCCGCGGGGACCGTCTGGACCGCCGTTCCCCTGGGCAGCCTGGAGGGCCTGAATCTGGACGATCTTTATTTTTCCAACGGCACCCTCTTCGCGCTGGCCCACAGCGGAACGGGCTCTACGGTCAAATACAGCCTCCATTACTCCAATGGAACCCTGGCCTTTGCCGCGACAACCTTGGCCGACCTCGATTTACCCCTCCTCGGTATCGGCTGGGATGGAGCAAACTACCTTTCCCCGACATCGGAGAGGGTGTATACCGCGACGGCGAATACCGGCCCCTGGTCCGAATCGACCCCCGCCGGCGGCAAAAGCTTCGGCGGCATCGCCGTGGACAGCGCCAAGGACATCCACCTCAGTACCCTGGACGGCTACCTATACACCTGGGATGGCTCGGCGTGGAGCGCCGCGAAAACGATCAAAGCCAATCAAACATTGGGCATGGTGGCCGAAGTCGAAACCACGCCCGGCTCGGGCGTTTACCGGCTTCTGGTCGCCCATGGGAACATCGGCTATTACGAATTCGACGGTGCCACCGCGATTGACGGCAGTGATTCCGGCACCGCCTTCGGCACACCGGCCAGCGCCTACACCACCACCGTCTACGGCAAGTCGGTTCTGGCGGTACACAGCGCCTCCACGGTGGACGAAATCCTGATCGGCCTGGCTTCCCAGGGTTCCAGCACCGGCTATGCCCTGTATTCCAATACCTACGCTTCTGGCAAGTGGTCGGGCTGGTCGGCCGAATAAAATGGCCAGGGAGAGATCGAACCCCCTTTTCGCGGCCTCTGCGGGCAGGGATTCTTCGACTTTTTCCAGCGGTGCCGCCGGATCCCGGGAACCTCTGGCCTCGCGTTTACGACCCCGCACCCTGGACGAATTCATAGGACAGGAGCATATCGTCGGTCCCGGCAGGCTCTTGCGCCGGGCGATTCAAAAGGACCAGCTGTCCTCGATCATACTCTCGGGCCCTCCCGGCACGGGCAAGACGACGCTGGCCCGGATCATCGCCAACAGCACCAGGAGCGCCTTCACCGCCCTGAACGCGGTGCTTTCGGGAGTCGGCGAGCTGCGAGAGGCTATCGACAAGGCCCGTCAGCATTTCGAACTCTACTCCCTCAAAACGATACTCTTCGTCGACGAGGTCCACCGATGGAACAAGAGCCAACAAGACGCCCTCCTCCCCTGGGTGGAAAACGGCACGGTGGTTCTCATCGGCGCGACCACGGAGAATCCTTTTTTCGAGGTGAACCGCGCCCTGGTATCCAGATCCAGGGTGTTCCTCCTCAAGGCCCTCGAAGAGGCCGACCTTTCGGCGGTGGCGCGCTTCGCCCTCAGGGACCCTGAGCGCGGTTACGGCGCCTATAAGGTCGATTTCGAGCAGGGAGCCCTCGAACACCTTATCCGCAGCGCCGACGGGGATGCCCGAAGCCTGTTGAACGCCCTGGAGCTGGCGGTGGAAACCTCGGTGGATTCCTGGCCGCCGGAACCAGGTTCCCGCATCCACGTGGACATGGGGACCGCCGAGGAAAGCATACAGCGCCGGGTGGTTCTCTACGACAAGGACGGGGATTATCACTACGACACGATCAGCGCCTTCATAAAGAGCCTCAGAGGATCCGATCCCGATGCGGCCCTCTATTGGCTGGCCCGCATGGTCTACGCCGGAGAGGACCCGGCCTTCATTTTCCGTCGCATGCTCATCTCCGCCGCCGAGGATGTGGGCTTAGCCGACCCGGCGGCGATTCAGGTGGTATACTCCTGCGCACAGTCCTTTGATCGCATCGGCCTGCCCGAAGGGCAATATCATCTCAGCCTGGCCGCCTTATACCTGGCCACCTGTCCCAAATCGAACTCCCTCATGGGATATTTCGACGCCAAAAAAGCGGTGGAGGAAGAGGCGGCCGAAGTTCCCAACCATCTCAGGGATGCCAACAGGGACTCCCAGGGCTTCGGCCACGGCGAGGGCTATAAGTATCCCCATGCCTACAAGGATCACTGGACCGCCCAGCAATATCTTCCCGACACCCTGAAAAACCGGGTCTTCTACTTTCCCGGCTCCCTCGGACTCGAAGGACAGAGAAAAGAGGGGATTCTCCAAAGGCGGGAAGCCCAACTTTCTTTAGGAGGGGAAGAGACCGTCCACGCGGCCAGGAAGGCTTCGAAAGAAGGAGTCGTCTGGTCGAGGGAGGGGGAAAAAAGAAAGACCTGGAGAACCAGGGCCGAAGGCGGGGCTTCGGAACGATTGAGGGCCGCCAGGCTATTTCTCTTCGATCTTTTGGATTTGGCCCCCAGCAGCTCTCTGCTCATCCTCGACCCCCGAAAGGGTTATTACGCCCTGGAGGCGCTGCGCAGGCTCGGCGAAGGAAGCGTTTTCGCTTTTCTGGAGAACGACGAGGCGCTGCAGCAGTTCGCCCGCCTCTCGGGCGAACTGCCCGAACTCTCCCGACCTATGACGGCCAGTCCTAAGCTGGCAGCGGCCGGCTGGCCCCGGGAAGCCTTCGGCCACGAAAACTTCGATCAGATTCTCCTCTGCGAGGCCACCGGCGCGCACGACGCGGGCATCGACTACTGGGCCTATGCGGAGCAGGCGATCGCCTGCCGCAAGAAAGGCTACGGCGCCCTTTGCGTTTTCGATATCCTCGCGCCGGCCTCCAGTTCGCTGTCGAAGATGCTGAAAATCAACAAGGGCGCGGAAGACAATCCCGCCTTCATAGCCGAGCTGGAGGCCTTCGAAGAGCATCGCGGCGGAGGACCGTCGCTGGATACTCAGGCGATACGCAGGAGCGCCGATTCCGAACTCGCCTTGCGCAGGGTCCTGGGAGGAATACCTGATTCGGAGCTTTCCTGGCGAAAGGAGATTGTCCAATACAACAGGGAGATTTCCCGACAGGATATCGAAGACTGGCTGGATCCGGGGACTGAGTACGCCGAAGACCTGCGCAAAGCCCTGGGAGGAAAGGCCCCGGAACTCCTGCGAGCGCAGCTGGGAAAACTTGAAGGCAGGGTTCTCTGGCCTCTTTCCCTGCGTCTGGGTACGACGGCCCCTAAACGCTAGGGGCAGGCATCCAAATCCTCCACCATCATGCTCATAAAAGGGTTTCCATCCTGGCTCAACCGATAGGTTTCGCCCCGCAAAAAGGCGGGAAAATACTGTTCGGAAAAAAAACGCCAACTTTCTTCCTCGGCGTCGGGAACTATGGGATAGAAGCGCGATCCCACCGACTGGGCCGCCTGCCACGCCCTGCCCGTCGTGCCGACCACCAATATGGGACTGGCCTCGAAGCCGTTTTTGAGGGCGCTGCGAAGATAGGAAGCGAAGTCTCCCCGCTCCGATCCGGCTATCCGCGAAAAACTACTTCCCAGCTCGGCCATCTCCCATTCGTTGAGCGCCTGGTTTTCCGGCAAAACGCTGTGAACCAACACCTCGACGCCGGATGCGGAAAGACTTAGGCCCGTTAAAAAGGACTTGGCGTTTTCGAAACAGGGGGCATAGCCTTCCTCCTCCACAAGGGTTTCGGCCATGGTCATCCAATCGAGGAGCAGTCGCTCGGGACTTCCCTCCTCGGATTCCGCCAGGAGCCCCCTGTCCTTGCCCGGAGCGCCGAGGAAGGATTCGAGGCAACGAAGCACCGCGATTCTTCGTACCGACGGATAGCTTCGATTGAGGATCCGCAACGCCGCCTGAAGAATAATCAGGGGCTCCTGCCCGCGCAGACGGGAGAAGAGGGCGAGCTTTCTCCAGAGCATGGAAGCGTAGGTAGGATCGGCTCCCTGGGAGAAGCAGCCGGAAAAGGCAGGGATATAGGCTTTTTGGTGCATGAGCGAAAGGCTGTCGAAGACGACGCCCTCGGATTCGATGATCAGAAGTATTTTTTTCGAACCCAAACCATTCGCCGAATCGGTTTTCCCCTTCTCAAACCCGCCTTCCGATTTGAGGCTGCGGGTTGTGGCGAGCCTTACCCGCTTGCGGCTGGGAAAACGTTCGCCCGCAAGCGCGTCATAGGTTGCGACGTTTCTCATTTCGGCTCATCCATGAGCCAAGTATCGGCACCGCCTTTGATCTTCTTGATAGAGTGCGAAATGCGGCACCGGGCAAAGAGCCCCGCCGACCCCCCGCGACGGGCCGAGGTCTCTTGACCAGATCTGCGGCAAAGCCCATGCTCTGCCAGTATGGGTAGCGGTAAATTCGACTCCTCCGAGGACATCTACGACTTTCTTTCGGGCTACATCAATGTCGAGAAGGGACAGGCGACGGTATTCAAACTGGACAGGATGAGAGCCCTGGCCTCGGCCCTGGGCAATCCCCAGCGGGGGCGACTATGCATCCACGTGGCGGGGTCCAAGGGCAAGGGGTCGGTATCCACCATGTGCGCGCGCATCCTGGCGGAAACGGGTCTCAAGGTGGGTATCTACACCTCTCCCCACATTTTGCGCTGGAAGGAGCGCATAGCCCTGGCGGATCGCGAAATGCCCGAAGATGTCCTCATAGCCGCCGCTGGAGAGGTTTTGCCCCTCGTGGAAGGCCTCGGTCCGGATTCTTTTCCGGGAGGCGAACTCCCCACCTTTTTCGAACTCAGCACCCTCATCGCCTTCTGCGCCTTTCGATCCTCGGCCTGCGATGCCCAGGTAATCGAAGTCGGCCTCGGAGGAAGGCTGGATTCGACGAATATCGTCGATCCCGACGTCTCGGTGATAACAACCATCGAGTTGGAACATACCCAGTTTCTGGGAAACAGCCTCGCAAAGATAGCCTTCGAAAAAGCGGGCATCATGAAGCCCGGCAAGCCCGTTTGCGTATCCGGACAAAATCCCGAAGCCATGGCCGTTTTCGATAAACGGGCCGGGGAATTGAATTGCCCTGTCTTCAAGCTTGGTACTCATGCCCAGGCCTTGGATACCCGGGTGGATATCGCTGGAACCAGCTGCAGGATCGATTGCCCTCCCTCATCGACCTCGGCGCTGAAAAACATCCTGCCCCCCGGGGGGCTTTCGGTGGCAACGGGGATTATCGGGGAGATCCAGGGGCAGAACATGGCCTTGGCGGCCCTGGCCTGCGCAACCGCCCTTCCCCGTCTCGAGGCTCGGGCGATAACCGGAGGCCTCAAAAGGGCGGGCATTCCCGCCCGCTTCGAGCTGGTCGCGCATCAACCCCCGATCATCTTGGATGGGGCGCATACGCCCGAATCCATCCATCTCTGTCTTGAGACGGTGAAAAACCTGTTCCCCGGCCCGCGCGTGCTGCTCTTCGCCTGCGCCCAGGACAAACGCCATAGGGAAATGGCCGCCCAGTTGGCGCCCCACTTCGATACAATCATCGTCACCAAGCCCGGAAGCTTCAAGGTCAGCGATCCCGAATCGGTGCATCGGAGCTTTTTAGATAGCGGCTATCCGGCCCATCTCCTGGAGGATACCCAGGCGGCGATCCGCGGGGCGGTCGACGCCGCGAAAGAGCGGGGCGCCATGGTTCTTGTGGCCGGCTCATTCTATCTTTGCGCCGAAGTGAAAAACTGGCTGGCCTCGCATCCGCTGGAACGGGAATAACAAGCCGTCCCGGGTATTACCGCCCTGGGCAAGGCAGTGCTATAGAAGGGTCAGCAGGCTTTGGGTGAAGCCGATGAAAAAGCCAAGTATTCCGCCCAGAATAGTGATCCAGTTCAGCTCGCGGTTTACGACCCGCAGGAGGATGCGCTCGGCCTCGGCCATATCCAGACTGTCGATCTTGCTCACCACCATCTGCCGTATATCCAGGGCATCCACAAGACGGTCGGCGTAGGCCGAGATGCCGGCCACCGTCCCTTTGGCGATCCCTGCGGCCAAAGCCCGCTTTTCCTTTTCGCCCAGGCGAAGCGTCTCGGCGAGACTCTTGCCCTCGAGCCTTTCGGCGTAGGCATTGAGAAAGGAAACCAGGGCCTTGGAGAACAGGGCTTGGCCAGCGCCGGTACGGACGCTGAAATCTGAATCGGCGGTCGCCTCTTCCTTGCCGAGAATAAGCGTCCCGAGGCTGGAGGAAAGACCTGCGGACAACCCGGGCAGCAATTCTCCCAAGGAAAGATCGGCGATTGTCCCATAGCCGCGGGCCAGCCTTTCCGCGAAGCTTTCGCCCTCGGCGCCCAGTCCGTCCATGAGGATTTTCATTGCCTGCCAAAACTCTTCTGGTCCGGAAGCTTCTTCCCGGGCAAACCCGTCGTGGCTGAGCCTGGGGTTCAATACGTACCTATGTACCGATCGCAGCAGGTTCTCCGCCGTTTTCTCGTCCCTGAGCAACCCGAGCAGCGCCTGGGTTATATCCTGAACCGTCTCAGGCATCGCTTCGGTGAGGGTTTTCTCATAGTTGGCGGCGCTCACGATTAGTCGCTGGAGGGGTCCCAGACGCCCGATCGCCTTTTTCAATATGGAAACACCCAGCCCGTTCAGCTGGTTCTTCAATTCAGGGCTGGCCAGCGCCGCTTCCAGAACGGGCAAAAGGCGGGAATACAAGGTTTTGGCCCCAAACCCCAGGAGTTCCGCCTTCAAATCGTCGGACAGGAGCCCGGCAACGGCGCCACCCGCCTTTCCGCCGGCCCTCATAACCGCGTGGACCTTGTCCTGCCTTCCCTTTTCCCCCAAGGAGCCCGCGAGCCGGGCTGTCAGCGATTCGAGGCTTTGGGGGCTCAGTATTTCCCTGATCGGCAGGGCTTCGATATCCTTCAGGGCGGAGGAAAGAGCCGAGGCGAGAGCCTCTTTGATTTCCCTGGAGCCTAAGGCGGACTTGAGCGAGTCCACCAAAAGACTTTCGGCGCGAGAAAGCCCCTCCCCCTCCCTGGAAGGGTCAATTTTCGAGGAAAGCGATCGCAGGAAAACGGACGCGTCCTTTTGAAGCGCCTCATCGACAATCACGTAAACCGCCTCATCGATCTTTTCCCTCAGAGCGGGATCCGCGAGCCTTCCGCGAAAAACCTCTCCGGTGAGCAGTTCCCTGGAGACGGTTTCGCCCACCGAGTCGGTCAGCCTTCTCCGTTCCCGCGGCAGAATGCCCGGCGTAAAGGGGAGCTTGAAGCGGCCCACATAGATTGGATTTAAGGGACGGAAGAGCATTTTAATGGCGAGCCAGTTGGTGAAATACCCGATTATGGCGCCGATCACGGGGGGAACTATCCAGATTTTTACGAATTCCATAGGCATCCTGCTGTCATTTTAAGTTCCCGCGCTGTCCCCGGCGGCTTTCCTCGCCTGCGTTTCGGTATCGAAGATGGCCAGATCGTCCTGATGCAACCAGCCCTCCGTTCCCCCTCCGGCATATTTGTACCAGAGCCCTCCGCCCGACAGGCCCTGCGGATCGATGGAACGGGCAGTGCATCGAAATACCGAGCCTCCCCTAACAAGGCCCGCATCGGGGGAGGCCGAATCCGGCCCGGCTTTAAGCTTTGCGTAAGCTGTTTTTACCACCGCCCACCCCAGCTCGGAGACGACTTGGGGATCCTGGGGAAGCTTCATTCCCCTGTTATACCCCTTGGAACAGGAGCTGGCGAAAAGCGCGAAAATGCACAAGAACAGGAGAACCGGCGCGGGCCTGCCGGCCCAGGAAGCAAAGGAGGCTGTTTGTTTCGATCTTCTGTGACTATGCATGGCGATATCTTTTCAATTTAACGCTTTTTATTCTAAATTAGAAGACAGGATGAGACAAAACCCTGTCGCCCCTCTTCTTTGTTGCGTTCTCAGCCTATGCTTCGCCCCGAACGGCGGGAGGCTCTTCGCGTCCCCGGGAAAAGGTCTGGATGTGGGGGGCGGGGCGCTTTTCTCCCTCACCTCCCTGCCCCAGCTCGAAACGGGGCTCCAGCCCGGCTGGAACGCGAACATCGGACTAGGCTTTACTCTTCTTCCCTGGAACAAATCCAAAAACGACAATGAAGGCGGCCGGACCGAGAATAGCTTTTCTTTTATCGGACGAGTTCAGCTGGATATCTTTGGTCTGGGGGCATCGGCTCCGCAGAGCGACGGCAATCTCTATCGGGCATGGCAGGGCGGCGGATTGGGCATGCTGTTCGGCGCGGCTTCTCCCGGTTTCAGGATGCCGCTCTTAGGCCTGCCTGCCCGTTTGGGCATCGAAGCCGGGGGCGGACTCAGGCTTACGAAATATAGCGGAACGGGGCTGGTTTCGGCCCATCCGGCCGTACTGGGCCGAATGACCCTCGATATGGAAATCGGGGATCCTCTGGCTTTGGAGCTTTTCCTTCCCTTCGAATGGGCCTGGAAATCCGGGGGCCAAGCGATTATCGTCGGCCTGGGCTTGAGCCTGAGGGTACTATGAAGATCAGGGCCAGGATAGCCGGATTTTCTAGATCGGCGGGATTGATTGGATTGGGGCTCGTTGTCTGCCTCGCCGCTTCATGCAGCCTGCCCGGCAAGCTCACAGGCGAGCGCTATGCGCTGATGATCGGAATAAGTGAATACATTTCCCCCACGATCCAAGACCTTGGTTATCCTAAAGACGACGCCCAGGATTTAGGAGCCCTTCTCGACCAGAGTGGCTGGAACGTGGATAGCAGCACCCTCATCGACACAGGCGCGATAAAGGCGAAAATCAAGACGACGATGGAAACCTATTTCAAGGCAATACCTTCCCAGGCCACAGCCCTTATCTACTATTCGGGCCATGGCAGTGAGGATGGAAGCGAAGCGTATATCGTTCCCAGCGATTATGGCGGCACGAAGGCTTCGCTAATATCCACCACGGAATTATCCCTCTGGATTCAAGACTATATACTTCCCTATACGAGCAACGTGATTGTAATAATAGACGCGTGCTACTCGGGAGGCTTCGTCCCCCAGTCCGACTCGCTCGATATAATCGACCCCGACTACGATGCAAACTTCGGTTCTTCCGTCTCCAGCCTGGCTCTGACGGGCCTGGGCGATCTCGGCGTCCTTTTGGCAAAAAACCTGGAGCAGTCGGGCAAACTCGAACCGATCGTCATGAGCGCGTCCGGCTCCGAGGAATTGTCCTGGGAATCCTCCTCCCTGAAACACGGGGTCTTTACGTATTATCTTATGAAAGCCGCCGAATCGGGCGATACGAACCGGGACGATTATGTCAGCGCTACGGAAGCCTACACTTATGCCGCGAAAGGCATCGATAAGAACTGGAACGAACTTTACGGAAACAGCGCCGCTTTCTACCCCCACATCACCGGCGGATTGAGGGATTTGGTGCTTTTCGATCTGCACTGACGTCCTCAGGCTCGGGCGTCCGCATCCTGGGCTCATTCCTCCGGCCCGCCTAAAAATCGAAAGCGGAACGGGGAATTCTCAAACATCGGAGGCGTTTTGAAACTGGCTCAAATATCCACGAATTCCGAATTATCCTGGGCGAATTCCGCGAAGTAATAGACGATAACACCGGAAGAGCGTACGCGAATCTCGGCGACGCCCTCCTTGGCCAGCTTGTCCAGGGCTTTTCGCGCCTCCTCCACGCTCATGTCACCTTCTATGGCTACTTCGCCGGGGGTGACCAGACCCGCGTTTTTCCTGGCGAGCCGCAGAATTGTCTTTTCGGGAGTCTCGGGATTGGCATAGCGATATCCCGGCATATCGGAGGATCGGCTTCGGGCGGCGGCGCCGGATTCCAGCGCCAGCTTGGTCTCATAAAGGATGTTCGCTTCCTGCACCTGCCGGGGCAGGGTAAAGAGATCGTACAGACCGCCTAGGCCGCCCAAACCTCCGGAAAAAAGCCAGAGCAGGCCTGTGCCGGACTTGCCGAGATAAAAGCGATGAAGGCCAAGGGCGCCGAAGCCCGATACCGCCCACAACAGATAGGCGGCAGGAAGGCTATATTTCAAAATTTCCCCCATAACGGTAAATACAATGCGCAAAGCCTCTTTAAACAATATTGTCGACGGCTCTTTACGGGTAAATATAGTACCATAAAAATCCCCGCGGCCACAACAGCGGGGGTATTTTTAGTCTAATCCGGGAAAAAAAGCCCCGATCTATAGATTTTCGCCCTCCGGCCAGAGTAGTATGGTCAAAATCTTCTTCGAGCTAATGGAGAAACCCATGACTCCTACCATCAAGGAACTCTTGTCGTCGAAATCCGAAGAGCGGCCGGTCCGCGTAAAAGGCTGGGTGCGCACAAAACGCCAGACTAAATCGGCGGTCTTTCTGGAAGTCAACGACGGTTCCTGCATGGCCAATATTCAATGCGTCTTCTCTCCGGAACAGTTCTCCGCCCCTGCCCTCGCCGCCGAACTCGAGCGCTGCGGCACCGGCGCCAGCGTTCAGATCGACGGAAGACTGATCCACTCCCCGGGAACGGGGCAGAAACTGGAGGTCGCCGCGAACAGTCTCAAGCTTATCGGCGAGGCGCCTGCCGAAAGCTATCCGCTGCAGAAAAAAGCCCACTCCCTGGAATTCCTGCGGGAGATCGCCCACTTAAGGCCCCGCACCAACACCTTCGGCGCCGTGGCCAGGGTCAGAAACCGCATGGCCTTCGCGGTGCACCAGTTTTTCCAGGAACGGGGGTTTTGCTACGTTCACACGCCGATAATCACCGCCTCGGACGCCGAGGGCGCCGGGGCCATGTTTCAGGTAACCACCCTCGATCTGGAACGAATAGCATCCCAGGGCAAGCTGGACTACGAAGCCGATTTTTTCGGCAAGCCTGCCTTTCTGACCGTTTCGGGCCAGCTCAATGTCGAGACCTACTGCCAATCCATGGGGAGAGTGTACACCTTCGGCCCAACCTTCAGGGCCGAAAACTCCAACACCACCAGACATCTTTCCGAGTTCTGGATGATCGAGCCCGAGGTGGCCTTCGCCGAGCTCGAGGATAATATCGAGCTGGCCAAAGATTTTATCCTCCACCTTGTCAAGGTCGCCCTCGAGGACTGCGGGGAGGACTTGAGCTTTTTCGACGCCCGGATTCAGCCTGGCCTTATCGACGGACTGCGCAAGGTCGCGGAAGGCTCCTTCAATCGGATGAGTTACACCCAGGCCGTCAAGGAGCTGGAGAAGCATGTGGACCAGTTCGAGTTCAAACCCTATTGGGGTTGCGACCTTCAAAGCGAGCACGAAAAGTTCCTCACCGAAAAGGTGGTGGGGGGCCCGCTGGTGGTGACCGATTACCCGAAGGAAATAAAAGCCTTTTACATGAAGCAGAACGACGACGGCAGGACCGTGGCGGCCATGGATGTGCTGGTTCCCCGCTTCGGCGAAATCATCGGGGGATCGGAACGGGAATGGCGCCTGGATCGTCTCGAAAACAGGATTAAGGAAGGCGGACTTAATATCGATACGTATAAGTGGTACCTGGACCTGCGAAGATTCGGATCCACCCCGCACTCAGGTTTCGGCTTGGGATTCGAACGTTTGCTGCTCTACGTGACGGGCATGACGAATATCCGGGACGTCATCCCCTTCCCCAGGGCTCCCAGGCAGGCGGATTTCTAAGCAAAAAGGGCGGTAGCAGCATCCGATGAAGCGCAACAGGCCTCGCGTTACAAGATTCAGGCACCTTCTAGTTACGGCGTTTTTAGTCCTTTCCTGCCTGCGGGCCTTTGCGCAAGCCCAGGTGCCGGCTCCCCAGGTGAACGCCCGGTCGGCGGCGCTGATAGATGCCACGACGGGCACCCTCCTCTACGCCAAGAATCCGGACCTCTTGCTGCCGCCGGCCAGCCTCACCAAGCTGCTCACCCTTCACATCGCTTACCAGGAGATCGAGGCTGGCCGGCTCTCCCCCGGGGAAATCATCGAGATCGACAAGCGGGACTGTTCCCCCTATATTCCCTATGGCTCCTCGATCATGTACCTGCACCCCGGCATGAAGGTGAGCGTGCGGGACCTGATGCTCGGAGCCGCCGTCGTATCGGGCAACGACGCGGCCTACGCCCTGGCCAGGAGGATTTCGGGGTCCAACGAAGCCTTCGCCCAGCGGATGAACCGGGAAATGGAAGCGATGGGCTTCGACAAGCTCAGTTTCGTGGAGCCTTCGGGCCTTTCGGAATTCAGCCTCGTCACCGCCCGGCAGTTCGCCCAATTCTGCAAACGCTACCTCGAACTCCACCCGCAATCTCTGGAAGAATTGCATGCGGTCCGCTACATAGAGTTTCCCCGGGCCGAGCATTCCGCCCCCGGTTACGTTCCGGAGGGCAGAATCGTCCAATATAACCGCAACTCCCTGATCACCAGCTATTCCGGGGCCGACGGCCTGAAAACCGGGTACATCATCGAGGTGGGCTTCAATATGGCGGCCACGGCGAAGCGGGAAGACTCCCGGTTTATCGTCGTAACCTTGGGAGGCACCGGATCCTCCTACGCCGGTGGGGGAAGGCAGCGCACCCAGGACGTGACCAGGCTGCTGGACTGGGCGTTCTCCAATTTCAGCACCCAAAGCCTCGACGCGGGGGAACTTCCGAAAACAAGGGTCTGGTTCGGGGCCGAGCGCCAGGTCGGCTTGGTGAACGCCTCAGCCAACGCGGTCACCCTGCCCAAGGGCAGGGAAAGCGAACTATCCTTGAGAGTCGAGGCCGAGCGCTACGTGGACGGCCCTGTCGAAAAAGGCCGCAGGCTGGGCAGGCTAGTCTACTCTTTGGGCGGCAGGGATATCTCGGCGATCGACCTGGTCGCGGAAAAGGATATTCCCAGGGCGGGTTTTTTCCGCAGACTTGTCGATGGGATCGCTCGTTTTTTTACCAGACTGTTTAACAAGGACCATTAGGACAGAATCCGGTTTAGCCGACCTGGTCAGTCGAGCGACATAAAGAGCCAGACTTAATCCCTAATCTCCAGGGCTCCCCCCTCGTAGGCGGCGAAACCTTCCTTGACAAGAAGCTCGCAGCATCGCTCTATCTCCGCGCCGCTAAAGGACAGCTCGGCGTACAGCTCTTCCTTGGAGACCCGCCCTTGTTCCAGAAGCCTCTTGAGCACCGCGCCTCTCAAGCTCCGGAAAGAACCGGCGAAGGCCGTTTGTTTTCTATAGTTCGAGGAGCGTACCGAATGATTCTCCTCGACGCGCTTGAGTTCGGCGCCGTAATCCATGAGTGCGTTATACCATTTGCGGGGAGCCTCGGTATCGACGACCAGGGCGGCCTTTTCCTCGAGGGTCGCTTCGGCCACCTGCCGCTCTTCGGGGAAGAAATGCTTCAGCAGGACGGCTCTGATATTCGTTTCGAGAAATACCGTAGGCCTGTCGAAGGCGAAGGCCAGGATAGCCCGGGCTGTGTATTTTCCCACGCCCGGCAGACCGCGAAGGCTCTTTTCGTCCTCCGGGAGCCGGGAACCGTATTGCCGCGCCACTGTCCGCGCCGAAGTCTGGAGCGCCAAAGCCCTCCTGTTGTAGCCCAGGCCGCTCCAGTAACGCAACACCTCCTGGGTAGCCGATTCCGCCAGAGCCTGAAAGTCAGGAAAGCGCTCCAGCCAGGCTGAGTACTTCGGAACCACCCTTACAACCTGGGTCTGCTGGAGCATGTACTCCGATACCATGATCGCGTAGGGATCGCGAGTCCTTCGCCAGGGCAGGTCCCGATGGCAGGCCGAGGCTTTTTCGTACACCAGGGCGCGAAAGTCCTCGGGATTCATGTCGGATTCCGCCGGAGCCGGGCCATAAGAACAGGTCCTTAAGAATAAATGTGGACGAATTCGTGGAGGAGCTCCTCGGCCTTGGATTTGCATCCCCCGCAGACCGTGCCGATCTTGGTGGCCTCCTGGAGCTTCTGCCAGTCGCGGGCTCCCGCCTTGACCGCTTCCTCTATATCCTTGTCGGTGATATTGAGGCAGGTGCAGATCACCACGGCGTCCTCGCCCTTGAACTCCCCTTTACGGCCCTGTTTTTCCAGATACTGGTCGATGGCCGCCCGCAACGCCTTATCGCCCAGCACCGAACAGTGGATTTTGTTCTCCGGCAATCCGCCGAGCTTTGCGGCGATATCCGAGGGTTTTATTCTGTAGGCCTCTCGGATGCCCATGCCCTTGACCGATTCGGACAACATCGAGGTGCTCGCTATGGCCGAGGCGCAACCGTAGGTCTTCCAGCGCACGTCCTCGATGAGGTCGTCTTTTATCTTGAGGAGGAACATCATCTGGTCGCCGCACTTAATATTGCCGACCACGCCCTCGGCGTCGGCCTTGAAACCCTCGTCGGGATCGAAGACGTTGCGGGGATTGACGAAATGATCTTTCACCACATCGGAATAAAGCCACTGGAAGGCGTTCATAGTATCGCTCCTTTTCCTGGTATCCTTTCTTTTTCGGACCCTTGTTTCCAGGCCGCCATCCCAAGGCCGCCCTTCGAGCGGCGCTTTTGGGCAGGGCCAAACCTTGACTCAAGCTCAACTCAACGGGGATTGACCGTGGACATCCGCCTCAGTCTCTGGATGATCGGCGGCAGTTTCTCTATCACATAGTCCACCTCTTCTTCGCTGCTGTTCCTGCCCAGGGAAAAACGAATGGAACCGTGGGCCAGCTCCGGCCCGAGGCCCGTGGCCAACAGGACATGGGAGGGTTCGAGGCTGCCCGAGGCGCAGGCGGAGCCGGTGGAAACCTGGATCCCCTCCAGGTCGAGGGATAAAAGAATTGACTCGCCCTCGGCGCCGGGGAAGGAAAGATTGAGGGTATTGGGCAAAACCTCTTCGGGATGGCCGTTTATCTTCACATGGGGTATCCGGGATACAAGACCATCCATAAGCCGCTTTCTGAGCGCCGCGAGCCGTGGGCCGAATTCCGGCAGATCGCTCAAGGCGAGTTCGGCGGCCTTCCCAAACCCGATTATGCCCAGATTGTTGTAAGTTCCCGCCCGGACTCCGTTTTCCTGGTGCCCTCCCCTGATAAGCGGCTGGATGGGAGCCCCGGGGCGGACGAAAAGCGCGCCCACTCCCTTGGGGCCGTAAATTTTATGGCACGACAGGGTCAGATAATCGATTCCCCACTCCTGGACCGATACGGGTACCTTCCCCACCGCCTGGGTGGCATCGCTATGAACAAAGGCGCCGGCCTTTTTGGCCATCGCGGCGATTGTCCGTATGTCCTCGATCGTGCCTATTTCGTTGTTGGCCGCCATGATGGATACCAGGAGGGTGTCGGGGCCGAGTTCCTTTTTCAGGGCATCCAAATCGATCCTGCCGAAGGAATCCACCGGCAGGTAGACAACGGGAAACCCCTCCTCGGCCAGGTAGGCCGCGGCGTTCATGACGCAGGGGTGCTCGATGGCACTGGTGATGATTTTGCGCCGGGAGGGGTTTTTCCTGCCGAGCTGATACATGGTCATGAATACCGTGTTGTTGGATTCCGATCCTCCCGAGGTGAAATAAAGCCCCGAAGCGTCCCTGGCGCCTATCAGGGCGGCCACGGAAGCCCGGGCCTCCTCTATTTCCGCCCGGGCCCTGCGCCCGGATTCGTGCAGGCTGGAGGCGTTGGCGTAGACATCCAGGGCTTCGACCATCCGGTTCCTCACCTCGGGCCTTAAGGGCGTGGTAGCGTTGTAATCCATATAGACAAAGGGTTTAGACATTATCGTGCTCCTTTTTCTGTCCAGTCCCGCAGAAGGTCACCAAGGGCTCCTCGGCGAGATCGCCCAGGTTGACCGATTTCAAATAGCCCTCCACCGAATCCTTCAAGCCCAGCCAGAATCTTCTGGGCATGCAAAAGGCTCCCATGCTGCATACAGTGCTGTCGTCGACACACTCGACGGGTCTCAGATCGCCTTCCATGGCCGCCACAATATCGATCATGAGAATTTCCGAGGCCGGCCTGGAGAGCCTATAGCCCCCGCCCCTGCCCCTGTCCGAGACCACGATGCCCGAGAGCTTGAGCTGGTTCAGAATACCTTCCAGATATTTGACCGAAATGTTTTGAGCGCTGGATATCCGCGCGGCGCTGTCCCCCCCGGATCGCGCGAGATGGGCCAAGGCCCGAATCGCGTATTGGGTTTTCGCGGGAACTTGGAACATTGCGCGTATCTCCTTAAATTCCTATGGGAATAGTAGGAATATGGCGCAAACGGGGATTTTGGTCAAGATCCAAAAAGGCATTTATTTAAGAAATTCGCTGTGCTCGAAGGTTCTCGAGCAGGCCAGATCCCGGAAAATAAAGCCGTATTCCGTGCTTCCGGCGGGGTTTTGGGCGCAACCGCCCGACTCGATGCATTCGGCCAGGATTTTTCCCAGCCCCGGCCCCATCATAAAGCCCTGACCGCACATTCCGACAGCGTGCAAAAAGTTCCGGGCTTCCTCGGGATAGCCGAGAAGGGGGAGCCCGTCCGGCGTCATGGGATACATCCCCCTCCAGGTTCGCCTCACCCGCAGGTTGCGCAGCCTGGGATAGAGTTCGAGCATCCGGCGCAGGCAGAGAGGCAGGAAGTTCGATGTCGAATCCTTGTCCCTTCCCCAAATCTGAGGCCTCGGGGTTATGCAGAACACCACTTGCCCGGTCTCTGCCTGGTAAAAGTAATAATTCCCCGATTCGGCGTCCGGCCGTATATCGACGATCATCGGTTCCATGAAGCGCCGCACGGGTTCGGTCACCCCCGCCTCGTGGCAGTCGGGGTGGATGGGTATATCCAGGCCCGCCAGGCTGGCCAGCTCCGATGCCTCGGCGCCCGCGGCGTTGACGTAGAGGGCGGCACTCCATGTTTCGCCGCCCGCCTCCATGTTCTGGACTCGCCCATTCTTCATCGCGATGGCGTCGACCCGATCGCCAAAGAAAAAATCCACCCCGGCATCCATGGCCAACTTATGAAACGCCGTCGAGGCCGCCAGGGGCGAAGCGAAACCATCGCCCGGGCTGAATGTGCCGCCCAGAAGCCCTTCCCTGTTCAGGCCCGGGGCGCGCTCGACGACACTATCCGGACCTATCCAGTCGATATCGAGCCCCGAGGCCTTTTGAATCTCCAGCAGAGAGAGAAAGGAAGCTTCCATCCCTCGATCGAAGGCGACATAGAGATAGCCCCCCTGCCGCCACTCAAGGTCGAGCCCATGGGTTTCCTTCATGGTGGATACGATTCGTATGGATTCCAGGCAGATTTTTATTTTTGCCGGATCGGAGTGGGTAGCTCTGATGCCGCCGATCGCGGCCCTGTTCTGCCCCCTGCCCCAGGAGGCTTCGTGATCCAGCACCGCGACCCTGAAGCCCTTCGCGGCCAGGTTCCATGAGAGGGGAAGGCCGACAGAGCCCGCCCCGACAATGATCACGTCGTAGGTCTTCATGGGGCGCCCCTGGCCCCGGCGTTTTTGCCGCCGATTTTCGAAAGCCCCTCGTTGACGATCTCCCCCATGGGTATCTCCATGAAAAGAGGGCGCAGAGATCCGGCCTCCACCTCCGAAGGATCGACCCCCGCCAGCGCGAAGGCTTTGTCCAGAAGCTGGGAACAGGTTTTCCCTCCGCAGGCGCCCATACCCACCCTGAGACTCTTCAGTTGATTGATATCCCGGACCTGGTTGTCCTTGATAAAGGCCACTATCTCGGAGAGTCGTATCCTTTCGCAACGACAGACTATCGGATCCGCCACTTCCCCCTGACGATCGGCGGGGTCCGGCGCGACAGCCCGGTTCGACTCCTCGGGCTGGACCCTGACTCCGGCGATTCGGGAGGCGTTTTCGAGACTGGTCGTAAAGTGCAAGAGCCAGGTGCCGTTCTTCGGATTCCTTCTGCGCCCGACGACCGGCGCAGTCTCGATAAACTCCCCCTCCTGCCCGACCAAATCCATCAGATGTCCATCGGGGAAGTCGGCTTCGAATTCCCAGGGCAGCACCAGCTCGGCGACGGTGTCCGAAAGCTTTCGGACCAGGCTGACCGCCAGGCCGGGGCAGATGGCGACGCAGGAAAAACAACCTATGCAGGTAGCTCCGGAAAAATAGGGCAGATCCATGATGGTGCCCCTAACCGGTCTGAGCGAAATGGATGAGACAGGGCAGACGGTGGCGCAGGGATTGCAGGGGATCTCTTCGGAACAGAAAAATACCGGCCTCCATTCCGAACCTGGCATAAGGGGGCTCCGGGAAAAACTATCCCCCGGCCTCGCCTTCAACACCTCCCTGGTGGACAGCCAGGAGGCTTCCAATTCCAGCTTCTTCCCCAGCATCCGGGCAAGGGTGAGGGCGGCGATTTTCCCGCCGAACATCGCGCTGGAAGCCTCGGCGATTTCCTCGGCGTCCCCCGCGGCTATGGCAAGAATGCCGTAGCTCCGGGCCTGGCGGAGGAACTCATCGCATGGAGCCAGTCCTGCCGCGATCAATATCGTATCCACCTGATAGCTCAAGGTGGTACCCGGTATAGGCCTGAAACGATCGTCCACCTTGGCGACCAGGGCGCGGCAGAGGCGATTTTCCGTCCCCGCCTCCTCCCCCTGCCCGGGCGGGCAGCCCTCGGCCCTGAGAATCGTCGTATTAAGGTGTATGGGCACTCCCATGCGGCGGATTTTATCCGCATGGACCTTGTACCCATTTATCTTTCCCATAATTTCCACGATGCCGACCACCTGCATCCCCGCCTGCAGGGCATGGTAGGCGGCGATGAGGCCTACGTTGCCCGAGCCCACGATGAGTATTCTTTCAGAAGCCGAAACCAGATCGCGGTTCACCAGGGTCTGAAAGGCCCCGGCCCCGAAAACCCCGGGCAGGTCGTTGCCGGGGAACAATAGGGTTTTCTCCCTGGCGCCGGAGGCCACCACAAGGGCGGTGAACTCGACCAGGAGATAGGAGCTGTAATCCTTGTAGATCCCCGCCTTTCTGTCCTTGAATATGGCCACCACGGGAGAGTTCCTCAAAACCGTCACGGTAGGCAGTTTCTTTAACTTTTCCTCCAGCTTCAGGGCGATATCGATCCCCCTGACTCCGGCGTAACAGTCCTTTTCCGAGCCGAAAAACTTGTGCGTTTGGAGCACAAGCTTTCCGCCCAGCCTTTCCTTGTCGTCGGCCACGACCACCTGAAAGCCCATCTTGCCCAGCTCGCAGGCGGCCGAAAGCCCCGAAGGCCCGCCGCCTATCACGAGAATATCGGTATGGAGCGCCCTGCGTTCCGCCTGCCGCAGCCCCTCGTCCACCTCCGGCAGGGTTGCCAGGCCCTTGAGGCTGCGTACATCCATCCCCTCCACAAGGGCTGTCAGGCAAGATTTTTTTGGTATGCCATCGATGAGAACCGTGCACTGGGAACATTGCCCATTGGCGCAAAATAGCCCCTGGGGAGCCCCATCCTTGGGGTGAAACGAAAAACTACTCTTCCCCAACGCCACGAGCGCCGAGGAAAGCGCTTCTCCCTCATAGCCTTCCGCGGGCTCCCCGTTGAAAAGAAAAACCACCTTTTTCCTGCCCTCTGGCAGCTTCAGAACGGGATGGGAACTGATCCTACGCATTAGTCTCTCCGGAACAGCATTGGGCTCCGATAAATCAGGCTATATCCTGTAACCAGGGCTGTCAAGAAAAAATCAGTCCCCGAATCTTGCGTATATTTATGCAGCGTTATAGTATGGGAAAAAGGAGGGAGGAAGATGCGCATGACAACAAAAAAGGCTGGGCTCGTCCTCGGAATATGCTGTGTCGCACTCTTTCTGGCTCTGCTCGCCGGCTGCGGCGGTGGACAGTCCGGAAAGACTGTCAAAATCGCCCTGCAGGCTCCGATTACGGGCGACTACGCCTACGAAGGTCAGATGGCCAAGCAGTCCGTTGAGGTCGCGGCGGAATTAATCAACAAGGCGGGAGGCCTGTTGGGGAAGCAGGTTGAAATCCTCATCGTGGACGATGCCTCCAACCCGAAGGATTCGGCCCTGGCGGCCCAAAAAGCGGTATCGCAAAAGGCCGCGGCGGTGATAGGCAGTTATGGCTCATCGGTCACCGAGCCCGCGGCGGATATCTACGAAAAGAACAAAATAGTGTCGGTAGGCTATGGCTGCACCGCGGTCAGGCTCACCATGGACAAGGAGCGGAAGTATTTCTTTAGAACCTGTGGACGGGACGACGCGCAGGGCTTGTTTTTCGGAAAATACGCCGTCGAGACCATGGGTGCCAAGCGCATAGCCATCATGCACGACAACTCCACCTTCGCCAAAGGCGTGGCCGACGAGGCCATGAAAGCCCTCGAGCCCTATGTGGCCCAGGGGAAAACCGAGGTGGTCTACTTCGACGCCGTCACCCCGAAGGAAAAGGACTTTTCCGCGGCCGTGACAAAGCTTCGCGAGACAAAACCCGATGTCTGGTACTTCACCGGCTATTATCCCGAGGCGGGGCTTTTGATCCGTCAGGCTAGGGACGCGGGGCTGGACTGTCCCTTTATCGGCGGGAACGCCGCGATCAACGACGACTTTGTGAAGATCGCCGGATTGGATGTGGCCGCGGGAGCGCTGATGACCCAGGAACCCTTGGTCACCGATGTCACCACCGATATCGCCAGCCAGTTTAAGGCGCTTTACGCAGAAAAATTCAAGGAATTGCCTTCGAGCCCCTGGCCCGTCTACGCCGCCGACGCTCTGTACGCCATTGCGGGAGCCATCGACAAGGCCGGCAAGCTGGACTCGGACGCCATCGCGGAGGCCATGAGGGGAAGGATGGAGGGTGTCCAGGGAGTGACCGGAGCCCTGCTCTTCACCGACCGGGGAGACCGCAGGGATGTCCCCTACAAAATGTACAAGGTCGATCCGGAAGGAAAGCTCGTGGTAGCGGGACTCTAGGTTCGGGCGGCCTTTCGGCCGCCCGGGGGCTTGGCGAAAATCTCTTCGAGGCGGGGCCCGACGGCTTTGCCGTATGTTTTTCGATAAAGGGAGAAAGGTGTCCACTTTTATTGAACAGCTTGTGAATGGATTAACCGTGGGCTCGTTTTACGCTCTCGTCGCCTTGGGCTACTCCATGGTCTACGGCGTGATGAAACTTATCAACTTCGCCCACGGGGATCTCTTCGCCCTGGGCGCCTATCTGGGCTACAGCCTTCTCACCGGAGCCACGGGCAGGATCACCGCGTCCATGGGCCTGTGGGGGGGCATGGCCTTCACCGCCTTTCTGGTCGCCCTCAGCGTGGCGCTGGCAGGCGTCCTGGTGGAACGGATAGCTTACAGGCCGGTGTACCCTTCGGGCAGACTTTCCCTGGTCGTCTCGGCCCTAGGCATGGCCATTTTCATCCAAAACGCCGTCATGGCGATCTGGGGCTCCCGGCCCCGGGCCTTTCCGGCTTCGGTGGTACCATCCCTGCGCTTTTCCCTCTTCGGTATTCCCGTAACCCTCCTGCAGGTGACAATACTGGGAATTTCCTTCGCCCTCATGCTCGCGATCTGGCTTATCGTGGAAAAGAGCAGCTTCGGCGCCGCTGTGCGCGCAGCCGCCCTGGACAGGGAAACCGCGACCCTTTTGGGGATCGATGTCCGCAAGGTCATATTCTTCGTCTTTGCCCTGGGCCCGGGTTTAGGCGGCGTCGCGGGGCTCATGAACGGCCTGTACTACCGGGCGATCAGCTTCAATATGGGGTGGAATTACGGGCTCAAGGCCTTTACCGCCACGATCCTGGGCGGAATAGGCAATATCCCCGGCGCCATGTTGGGAGGCCTCATCCTCGGTGTCGTGGAATCCCTTCTGGCCGGCTATGTGAGCGGCGCGTGGAAGGATGTATTCGTCTTCATCCTTCTCATAGCCATACTGATCTTCAGACCCAGGGGGCTTTTGGGCGAAAAAACGGCGGAAAAAGTCTGATGAATATAAGCTCCGGAATACTGAGAAGAATTCTTCAGGCTCCCGGCGATCCCGGAAAGGGGGGCGATACCCGGGGCCGCCGGATCATCGGAATCGTCGCGGCGGCATTTTTCATGTTCTTTCCCCTTTTGCCCTTCGTGGACAACTACTGGATCGATGTTGGGTTCTACGTGGGCATCTACGCCCTTCTGGGGCTCTCCCTCAATATCGTTCTCGGCGAGGTGGGTCTTTTCGACCTGGGGCATACGGCCTTTTACGCCATCGGCGCCTACGTGACGGCGATCCTCAATACTCGCTTCCAAATCCCGATACTATTCCTCCTGCCCGTATCGGCCGTCGCCGCCGGTCTCTTCGCCTGGCTCGTCACCGCGCCGGTCATCCATCTCAAGGGCGATTACCTTTGCATAGTCACCATCGGTATCGGCGAGATAGTCCGGCTGAGCATGATCAACAATCCCCTGGGACTCACCGGAGGACCGAACGGGATCAACGGCATCGACAACCCCCGTTTTTTCGTCCCAATCCTCTCCTCAAGACAGTTTTACTACCTGCTCTGGGCGATCATCGGGATCTCGGCTTTTTTTCTGACCCGGCTCCAACGCTCCCGGGTGGGGCGGGCATGGAACTATATCCGGGAGGATGAAACGGCGGCCAAGGCGCTCGGGGTGAACGTGCGCCACTATAAGCTTTCGGCCTTCGTGCTCGGCGCGGCTCTGGCGGGAGTGGCGGGAAACATCTATGCCTCAAAACAAATGTCCATTTCGCCGGAAAGCTTTACCTTCATGGAGTCCTCCCTGCTTTTCTGTATTGTCCTCCTGGGAGGCTTAGGTTCCATTCCGGGCACAGTCCTGGGGGCGCTTGTGGTGACGGTCTTCCCCGAGCTCTTCCGCCCCTTCGCCAAATACCGGCTCATGTTTTTCGGACTGGCGCTGCTGCTGATGATGATTTTCAAACCCGCAGGGATATTGCCCCGCCTGAGGGATTCGGGGGATCGGTTGCGCAAGACCTTGGAAGGGAAAAAAACCCGCAAATCCCACCCCGAGTCCGGATCGGCCCAGACAAGCGCCGGTCTTCCGGGATCCGCCCAAGCGAATGGAAAACCCCTTTTGCGTTTAGAAGACCTGGACCTCTCCTTTGGCGGCGTGACCGCCGTCTCGGGCATGGAACTCGAGGTGGCCAAGGGCGGGATAACAGCCCTGATAGGTCCCAATGGGGCGGGAAAGACCACGGTTTTCAACATCATCACAGGCATTTACAAACCAATGAACGGACGGGTGTTGCTTCGGGGAGAGGACATAAGCTCCAAGCTGCCCCATCAAATCGCCAAAGCAGGGGTCGCCCGAACCTTCCAGAATATAAGGATATTCCCCAGCCTGACCTGCCTGGAGAACGTTCTCTGCGGCCAGCATTCCAGGGGAAGGGCGGGCCTCGCCGCCTCCATGCTCAGGGTGCCGGGACAACGGGACGAGGAATCCCGGATGCTGGAAAAAGCCCAGGCCTGCCTTGCCCGGGTGGGCCTTTCCGACTCGGCAGACAGCCTCGCCGCCGCCCTCCCCTACGGGAAGCGGCGCTATTTGGAAATCGCCCGCGCCCTGGCCGCCGAGCCCGAGCTCATCGTGCTGGACGAACCTTCCTCGGGGTTGAACGACGCCGAAACGACGGAACTCTCGGTTTTGCTGAAGTCCCTGGTCGAAGAAGGCCTGAGCGTATTCCTGATCGAGCACGATATGAATCTCGTGGATATGGTGAGCGATCATGTGGTGGTGATGCAATCGGGGAAAAAAATCGCCGAGGGCCCGATGTGCGAGATGCGGCGGAATCCCAAGGTTATCGAAGCCTACCTCGGCAGCGAAGAGGATTAGAATGATGACCTCGCTCCTGGAAGTTAAGGATCTCTGTCTCGACTACGGGGCTGTGCGCGCCCTGAACCATGTTTCGCTCAAAGTGGAGGAAAACGAGATTGTCGCGGTCCTGGGCGCCAACGGGGCGGGTAAGACGAGCCTTCTCAAAGCTATCTCCGGCCTGGTCCGCCCGTCGGAGGGTTCGATCCATTTTAAGGGCGACGATCTTTCCCGCATTCAAGCCTGCAGCTTGGCCTCCCGGGGGATAGCCCATGTCCCCGAGGGCAGAAGGGTCTTCTCCACCCTCAGCGTCAGGGAAAATCTTCTGCTGGGAAAATACGGGGTGCGGAACTCGCGCGAAAAAGCCGACCTGGACAGCCTGGAAGAAAGGGTATACGCCCTTTTCCCGATATTGAAGGACCGGCGCAGACAGCTCGCCGGAACCCTATCGGGCGGCGAGCAGCAGATGCTGGCCATAGGCCGTGCCTTGGTCTCCTCCCCGTCGCTGCTCCTTCTGGACGAACCTTCCCTGGGCCTCGCCCCCATCATCGTACAGGAAATATTCGGCCTCATAAAAAAAATCCACGAGGAAGAAAAGGTCGCGATACTCCTGGTGGAGCAGAACGCGAGAAAGGCCTTGAAAGCCGCATCCCGGGCCTATATCCTCGAGCTGGGGAAGATGGTGGTCTCAGGGTCCTCGGCCGACCTGGCCCAGGATCCCAGGGTGCGGGCGGCCTATCTGGGAACCAAGGCCTGCCGAGACCGAAACGGAATCCCCACATAAGGAAGCTATGCTGTTCCCAAAAACAATAGAAGGGCTGGCGGGCGCCAGGGTCACCATAATGGGCCTAGGGCTTCACGGGGGAGGTCTGGCCAGCGCCAAATTCTTCGCCAAAGCCGGCGCCAGGGTCACGGTGACCGATCTGCGGGACGAAAAGATTCTCGCGCCGTCCATCCAGGCCCTGGATGGCCACGATGTCCGCTTTGTCCTCGGAAAGCATGAGTTGGAGGATTTTCGTTCGGCGGATTTGGTGATTAAAAATCCCGCCGTGCGGGGCCCTTCGCCCTACCTTGCCGCGGCCAGGCATGTGGAAACCGACATTTCCGTCTTTCTCCGTTATTCCAAATCGCCCCTGGTCGCCGTCACCGGCTCTAAGGGCAAGTCCTCGACCGTCAGCGCGATCCACCACGGATTCATCGCATCGGGAATACAATCCCTCCTGGGGGGAAACATCACTATCTCCCCCCTGGAATTCCTGGGCGAAACGGCGCCGGACAGACCTGTGACGCTGGAACTCTCCTCCTGGCAGCTGGCGGACATGCGCGGGCTTGGCGTGCTCAAGCCCAGGGCGGCGCTCATCACCGCAATTATGCCCGATCACATGAATTATTACGCTTCCATGGCGGAGTACGTGGCCGACAAGCGCCTGATCTACGCCGACCAGGATTCGCAGTGCGCGAGTTTCTTCGATGCCGACTCCTCCTGGGGCTTAAGCTTCGCTTCCGAGACCAGGGCGGAATTGTTTTACTATTCCGCCCGGGAACCCCAGCGCAAGGGAGCCTGGCTGGAAGAAAAAGCGGCCCCCGGCCCAGGCGCCGCCCTGGATCCGGCCGGATCGAGTCCGGGCTGTTTGGGTCCGGAAGGGTACTGCCGAATCGGGGATGCCTCCGATTCCCTCCCGGAGCTGATCCTCCCCGCCGATCTTCTGGTTCCGGGTGCGCATATGAGGAAAAACCTGCTCGCTTCGGCTCTGGTATTACGCTATATGGGTCTTTCGCCCGAAAAAATCGCGGCGGCCATGGCTTCATTTCCGGGGGTGGAGCACAGGCTGGAGTTTTTCGCCCGCGCCCGGGGCGTCAGCTGGTACAACGACTCGGCGGCCACCATTCCGCAGGCGGTGGAAGCCGCTCTGGACAGCTTTTCCGCTCCGGTAGTCCTCATCACCGGAGGGACCGATAAGAACCTCGAGTTCGAACCCACCAAGAAGGCCTACGCCAAGGCGAAAGCGATCGTGCTGCTGGAGGGAACGGGCACGGAAAAACTCATGCCCCTCTTGGCCGAGCAGGGGATCTCCTGGAAAGGGCCCTACGGCAGTCTCGACGCGGCGGTGAACGCGGCCGACCGGCTCGCCCGGCCCGGCCAAGCCGTGCTTCTCTCGCCGGGATGCGCCTCTTTCGGTATGTTCCTCCACGAGTTCGACCGGGGCAAAAAATTCAAGGAAGCGGTACGGGCTCGGCTGGGCCTGAGCTAGACGAAGACAATGGCGGCATAGCCCACGAAGGAATCGTCGGGGCGAAGATCCAGGCTCGTGGAGTACCCTAGAAGCTTTGCCGAGGAAGCGCCCGATTCGAGGGCGAAGCCAAGCGCCGCTATGGCCGCACCGGAAGAACAGGCCGCGTCTTTTTTCACCGCCCTCGTCAGCGCGAGCTCGCAGTTCATTTCCAGCAGGGCGTCTATAAAAGCCTTGTCATTGGTTCCGCTCACCCAACGCTCGGCCTTCTCCCCCAAGCCCATGGGAGTAAAGCCATAGGCCGGGCCATAGTGGGTGAGATCGGTCGATCCCACGCAAGCGACTCTACGGCCCAGATTTGCGGAGGCCCTGGCCAGGCAGGCTCCGAGCTCCTTCGATTCGTAACGGGACGGGGTTCGCAGCCATAGTATCCTCGCTCCCCTATGGAGCGAGGCCACCATGGGCAAAAGCACCTCAACCCCATTGTCCATGTACCTGTCCGGTTCCGGGGCCCCGATCCCCGAGTCCCTCAATTGGGCCTTGAAGGCCGCGAACAACTCCTGATCCGCCTGAAGCTCCCCTCCGGGAACCTCGAAAGAGTCTTCGGGGGCGTATAGGATGGGACTGTTCGGAGAGAGATGGCCCCCGATGATCGCCAGGGTATCCACCTCCTCCAGGTCGGCGATGGCCAGCGCCGCGAGCCGACCGGAAAAAAACCAGCCCGCGTGGGGACAAACCGCCGCCTTGGCTTCCCTGCTTCTCTCGCCCTGCGTCCACTCCCCAAGAAGGCTGTCTATCTCCGTCACGTTCCGGGGATACCAGCCATGGGGCAAAGCCATTCGCCTGCGCGAAGCGATATTCGCCATGTGCGATACCTCCAAAACAAGTATAAACCATTTCTCGGGAAGGAAAAGCCTCATCCTGGCAAAATAAGGCGCAAGACCGGGCCTCTATATTCCGATACTCTATACGATCAGGAAGGGTATATGAGAAAAACACTACGCTGGCTTCTTGTGGCTCTGTCGCTTTTTGTCGCCATACTGGCGCTGGGGAGCATTCTCTTCTCCATAGGCGAACTAAGGAATTCGGGAGAAAGGGCGAGCGGGGCCGAGTATTCGATAATCCGGAATGCCCTCACCGGCATCAGGACCAAGGAAGACCTCGAGGATGATTTTCTCCGCCAGAGGCTTATCGCCCTCTATAAGGGCAGCGATAGGCTGTTGGCGGCCCAGGTGCTGGACGCTTCGGGCCTGGTGCTATGGAAGCTGCCCAGCGATTCCGCCTACTTCGCCCTCCCCGGGAGCCCGCTTTCCCGGGCCGGATTTTCGGCCCCGGACTGGAGCACCGTGGTCTTCACGACTCCGCTCAACAACGGCATGAAGCTGGCGACGCTTTTCGTAACGCTTCGAAAAGCCGATCTGGCAAGGGCTGTCAAAACGCCTTTGATTTTCCTCAGCCTCTGGTTCGGCCTCATGGTTGTGGCTTTCTTCGTCCTGGGCAGGGACAAAAGCGGAGAAAAGGTTTCCGACAGCCTTCCTCCGACTGCGGAAGAGGAGAAGGTTCCCTCCGAAACCGATGCCGCAATGCCGCCCGAAGCCGGGGCCATGGTGCCGCCCGCCGAAGCTGAAACGACCCCGCTGGCCCCGGGCGCGGAACCCTCCGGAGGAAACCAGGAGGTTCCGCCCGGAAAAGAGTCCATGGCCGAATCGGAGGAGCAAACCCGGGGAAAAGAAACCCCTCTCCCTCCCGCGGCGAAGGAAACATCCGAGAACCAGCCTGCCGAGGAATACGAAAAAGAGGAATACGAAGAAATAGAGGAAGAGGAATTCATCGGCGATGAGGATGTTTTTGAAGAGAAAGAAGAAGAAAAGCCCGCTCCAAGGAAGAACTTCGAAGAGAGCCTGGCCAGGCTCGAAGAAGAGATCGCCAATTGGTCCAGCAAGCGTGGCGAATCAAAAACCTCCCCTTTCGCCGAAGAACCGGTCAAGGCAGAAGAAGCCCAGGAAACCCGGGAAGATATCGAATCCTTGGAGGCCGAGGAGGAATTGGCCGAACTGGAGGAATTTTCCAGGCCACAGGAGACCGAAGCCGAAGCTTCCGCTCCCATGGTCGAAGAGAAAGCGTCCTCTTTCCAAGCTTCCCCGCCCCAGCCCGCCTCAGCGGGCTCGACCCTGGCCAGCCTTCCTCTGCCCCTTTCCCTCATCGATCCCGAACTGGAGGCCAAGCTGCGGGAGGAACTGGAACGGGGGCCCAAGGCCGAGGTTTCACTGATGCTCATCCACTGCTCGGTGAATTCCGCCACCGATCCGGCCGCCCTGGCATTGGCGGTCACGGTACGCGACTATATAGGCGCCAAAGACCTCATTTTCGAACTCTACAAAGGAGCCTTCGCGGTTGTCCTGCCATCCGTCGATTTAGGCGGGAGCCTAAAAATGTCCGAGGATCTGGCCGACGTTCTCTCGGCCACCCTGGGGCTCTATAGGGATATCGAGGGGGATGCACCTGTCTATATCGGCATTTCCGCCAAAAGCGAGCGGAAGGTCGATGCCTTCAAACTCTACCGCGAAGCGTCCACCGCCCTGCACAAGGCCTACGAAGGAGGTCAATCCCGAATTCTGGCCTTCAGGCCCAAGGTCGATTGAGGATATTCTTTTACGAGGTAATCCCGGCTCCCGGCGCTCCGGCCAGGGGGTTCAAGGCGGGGGTTCAAGGAGCCCCGGAGCCGGGTGTTTCAAACGGAAAAATCGAGCCTAATCCGTATACTCGATGGAAAGCTGCATCCGGTCCCGGGTGAGCAGGGTGGCGGGGAACACTTCCTGGGCTTCTTTGAGCAGGATTTTGAGTTCTTTGTCCGCATAGCGCGGACTATAATGAATAAGACCTAACTGTCGGACCCCGCCGGCCGCCCTGGCCAGAAGGGCGGCTTGTCTGGCCGTCATATGGCGTTTTTCCACCGCCGACGACAAAAGCGCTTCCTCGAACATGCCTTCGCAGATAAAGAGGTCGGAATTTCGCACCTCCCGGGCTATCTCGGGCATATAGAGCGTGTCGGTCACGAAGCTGAACTTTCTTCCCGAGCGGGTCGGGCCCAGGACATCCCCGGGCTTCACGACGCTGCCGTTGTCCAGGACCAGTTCCTGCCCTCCCTGGAGCAGCGACCACAAGGGCCCCCTGGGTACTCCCAGGGCCAGGGCTTTTTCAGGATGAAAGGCCCCCGGCCTGGGCTTCTCTTCCAGCGTATAGCCGTAACAGGGCTTCGTATGCTTAAGAAAGAACGACCGAATGGTAAAATCATCCCGCTCCCAGAGCGTTCCCGGCTCGGAGAATTCCTTCACGATGATTTCGTAATTGATATACATATCCAGGGAACGTCTCGTCTGCTCCACGAACTCGGCGATCTTCGGCGGCCCGAAGATGTAGAGGGGTTCTTCCCTATCGACCTGGCTCGAGAGCATGAGGATTCCCGGAAGCCCCGTCACATGGTCGGCGTGCATATGGGAAATGAATATGGCGGTGATTTTTTTCCAGCGCAGGTTGAGTCTGCGTATGGAGATCTGGGTAGCTTCGCCGGCGTCGAAGAGGAACAGCTCCCCTTCCCTCCGCAGAAGTACGCTGGTGAGATGGCGGTACGGGAGGGGCATCATGCCCCCGCAGCCGAGGACGAAAGCTTCCAAATTCATGCTGCTCGACTATAGCTGAAAGGGCTCGTGATGTGCAACTATAGCGGCATGAACGATTTTTCATCCCTGAACCTGGACGCCCCGACCGCGGCGGCCTTCGAGCGCCTCGGATTTTCGGCCCCCACCCAGATTCAAACCCTGGCCATTCCCAAGGCTTTGAAAAAAAGGGATCTCTTTCTGCAGTCCGAAACCGGGACGGGAAAGACCCTGGCCTATCTCGCTCCCGCCGTTTCCGGCATACGCAACCTGGAGCCGGGCCGAGGTCCTCTCCTGCTGATTCTCTGTCCCACCCAGGAATTGAGCGTCCAAGTGGCCCGGCAAGCCGAGTTATTGGTCGAAGCAGCCGGGTTCAAGCTGGGGGTGGTTTCCCTATTGGGCGGCAGTCCCCTCTCCCGGCAAGAGTCGGCGCTCAAAAGAAAACCCCACATCGTGGTTGGAACCCCGGGGAGAATCGCCGATCTGGGCAGGGCGGGAATACTCAGGCTCGATCGCCTTGAGTTCCTCGTCCTGGACGAGGGGGACAGGCTCTTTTCCAGCGAATACAGGGAGCAGGTTCTATGGGTTCTCGAAAACAGTTCTTCCAGGACATGCAAAATCCTCGCCTCGGCGACCATATCCACCTCGACCAAGCGACTGGCCTCGGGTTTTATGAAGGATCCGATTTCCATCGACCTGAAGGACGAGGGTGTCCTATCCAGGGATATCGAACACTGGGTTTTCTATGTTGAACATCGGAAACGCCTGGACTTTTTACGGAAACTGGAGAGGGCTTTAAAACCGGAGAAATGCCTGGTTTTCGCGGGCTCGGGCGAGAGGGTCAGGCGCGCCGAGGAGCGGCTTGAATCCCTGGGCGTATCGGTGGAATCGATCCTCGCCAGGGAAGAAAAGGAACAGCGACGGGTGGCGATCGAACGCTTCCAGCGGGGCGACCTCAGATACCTGGCTACGACGGACCTGAGCGCCAGGGGCTTGGATATTCCCGGCATCTCTCATGTGATAAGCCTGGATTTTCCCGAAGAATCCAGTTGGTATGTGCATAGGGCCGGCCGGACCGGCCGGGCGGGCAAGCCGGGCGTTTCCATACTGCTGGCCGACGCCCTGGAACTGCGCAGGGCGTCGAGACTGGCGGTGGATCGGGGCTTCGTCTTCAGGACGAAAGTCCTGGAAGAAGGCCGGGTGCTGGAGCCGCCGGTGGAGGAGTTTTTCGAGAGGGTCGAAAAGGGAGAGGAGGAAAAGCGGGCCTACAGAAAATCCCGATCCTAGTCCAGAGAATACCGGGCCATCGAGGTTTCGGTCTCGAACACCTCTACGGCGGAAAGAGGAAGCTCCGGCGCCTGGGCCTTGATCGAATCGAATATGTAGCCGGCGATCCGCTCCGCCGAAGGGTCCTGCCTGAACACTTCGATTTCGTTGAGATCCGAATGATCCAGGACCGCGATGACCTTGGCCAGGGCCGCCTTGAGAAGGGAAAAATCCACCAGCATTCCCCCCTCGCCGAGAGCGCCACCCTTCGCCCAAACCCTGACTTTGTAATTATGGCCATGGAGTCTTTCGCACTTGCCGTTATAGTGAAAAAGCCTGTGAGCGGCGGCGAAGCCGCCCTCGATCCGTACCTCGTACATGAAGAAAACCATATACCATAAGCAGCGAAGCCGCAAGCGGAACCGGATTGGCACATCGCAAAGTTGTTTTCCGCTTGTTTTGTGGGTACACTTTACCCCATCGCGACTGAAGGAGACATATATGAAAAAGCGCTGGTTCCTCCTGGGATTGGTTTTTCTCCTTTCCGCATCCCTGGCTTTCGCGGAATTCGGGTTCGAGCTGGGGGCGCAAATACCCATCGGCATGGGGGCTTTGTCGGACTCGCTGGGTTTGAGTTCGGATTATGCGGATATCATCTCGGTGGCCGGCTTTCTCCCCATACCTACCGCATCGCTGTTATTCCAGGGAGGTCTCGGATCGTTCAAGCTCGGCGGCGGCATACGAGTCTACAGCCTTATTCTGGCCAGCATGGCATATCCCCAGATCCAGGCTGAACTTGGTCTTGGCAATCTGTCCCTCGACCTGAGTCTGGGAGGCTTCCTTTTGGGGTACTACGCGATCGGCGGTCACGGCGGTCTCGAGACTATCGATTTGATGCTGACCGAGCTATCGCTATGGTACAGCCTGGGGGCTAGAAAGCTCTTCAGGGTGGGTCTGGGCGCCATCGGCTTCATTCCCACCAGCTTCGATCTGTCTTCCGGCATGCCCTTTCTCTTCTACGGCGGTTTTAAAGTCGCGCTCTGATTTTCCTCGGGCCGAAACCTGACGGGCCGGAAGCGCATAGTTATTGAAGCGCATGCCTGTCCATGATACGCTTGGCGACTATGCAGCCCAGCGTGCGAAATCTCATATCCGCCTTGGACCGGTCGGAGATACTTGTCATTCATGGTTCGGAGTATCTTGATCGATCTTTGAGCGGGATCGAGTACGATTCGAGAAAGATTTCCAGCGGCAAGCTGTTCGTCGCCCTGAGGGGCCTCCACAGCGATGGACACGACTATATACAGGCGGCCCTGGATCGGGGAGCTTTCGCGATACTCCACGAAAAACCCCTAGGCCGGAATTACCCGGCTGTCGCCTGCGTGCAGGTGAGGGATTCGCGGATGGCGATGAGCCGCCTCGCCGCCGCCTTCTACGGAAGGGCCTCCTCCGCCCTGGTCACTATTGGCGTGACAGGCACCGAAGGCAAAAGCACCACCGTCTACCTCATCTATCAGCTTTTGAATCTGGCGGGACTGAAAACTGGTTTTTTTTCCACCGTCATGTCCGATACGGGCCAAGGGGAGATTCCAAACCCCGAGCACCAGACGACGCCTGAGTCGACGGCGGTGCAGCGCATGCTGGCCGAAATGCGCGATTCCGGCTGTTGTTGCGCGGTGGTGGAAGCCTCGAGCCATGGATTGAGCCAAAGGACAGCCAGGTTGGCGGACGTGGATTTCGATATCGCCGTCATGACCAACGTGACAAGCGAGCATTTGGAGTTCCACGGTACCTGGGAACGCTACCGCTCGGACAAGGCAAATTTGTTCAGGAACCTCGACGCCCACGATCACAGAAAAAATCCCCCCCATCCCGGCTGGGAGGGGGCTAAGGCCATTCCTTCCTTCGCGATCGTCAACGCCGACGATCCCAGCGCCGAATACTTCGGCCTGAGCACTGGAAAACCCCTGCTCTCCTTCTCGGTCCGGGGAGGGCGGGCCTCCATTGTCGCCAAGAATATCCGCAGCGACGGCCGGGGTTCGTCCTTTGTCATAGAGGGGTCTCGCATCCTGCTCGATGCCCCGCCGGAGGCTGGGCGAATCGAGGCGGAAGCGAGGATTGAGCTTCCCGGCCAATTCAACGTGGGCAACAGCCTCGCCGCCCTGGCGGTCGCCTCCTGCGTTCTCGACCGTCCCTGGACCGGACTGCTGGAACTTCTCCCCCTGCTCAAACCCGTAAAGGGAAGGATGAACCTGGTGGACCTGGGCCAACCCTTCGAGGTAATCATCGATTACGCCCATACACCCTCCTCCTTCGAGGCAATCCTTCCCCCTGTCCGCCGGCGGGCGGAGGGCAGGATTTTCTGCCTTTTCGGTTCCGGGGGGGAGAGGGACAGGGAAAAACGGCCGAGGCAGGCCGAGGTAGCCTCGCGCTACTGCGACGTCCTCATTCTCTCCGACGAGGATCCCCGGGGCGAGCCGCCCATGGAACTCCTGGAGGAAATCGCCGCCGGCTGTCCCCAGCTTGAGCGGGGCAGCCAGCTCTTTTTAATCCCGGATAGGCCGAGGGCTATCCGGCATGCCTTTTCCATGGCCAAGGCCGGCGATACTGTGCTGCTTCTCGGAAAGGGACATGAGAATTCCATCATTTATGCCGATCATATAATGCCCTATGATGAGGAAGCCGAGGCCGTCGCGGCATTGAGGGAACTCGGGTATGGGCATTGAAGTCACAGAGCCTGTCGACAAGGAAGTACGATGAAAACAATCGCTATTCTCTACGGCGGTAAATCGGGGGAGCATGAGGTATCCCTGATCTCTGCTGCCAGTATTATCCAAAATCTGGATCCGGCCCGGTACGCGATTCTGCCCATCGGCATAAGCAAGACCGGCGAGTGGTTGCTACAGGACGGTGCCGCGCTCAGGCAGATCGTGGACAGACGTTCCGGCATGGAGGGCTTGGCTCCAATTGTCTCAGGGAAAAAAGTATTCGTCCTGCCGGGACTTGGCTTAGCCGCGGAAAACGGCTCCGGCGGCTGGGAAAAACTGGACTGCGATATCGTCTTCCCCGTTCTCCACGGCACCTTCGGCGAGGACGGAACCGTACAGGGTCTTCTTGAATGCGCCGGCCTGCCCTACGTGGGCTCAGGGGTGCTCGGCTCGGCGGTGGGAATGGATAAACAGGTCGCCAAGGAACTCTGGCTCAGGGAAGAGCTTCCTGTGGTGGAATTCATTACAGTCAGGAAAAGCGACAGGAAAAATCCCAATTTCCTGCCGGCTCTGAGCAGAAAGATCGAAGCCCGTTTCGGCTGGCCTTGCTTTGTCAAACCCGTTTGCTCGGGATCTTCCGTGGGGACCTCTAAGGTTTCCGATCAAGAATTCCTGGCCCCGGCCCTGGACAAAGCCTTCAGCTACGACGATAAGATCCTCGTGGAGGAATTCATTCCCGCCAGGGAGGTGGAATGCGCCGTTCTCGGCAACGAGGAACCCAGGGCATTTTCCCCCGGCGAGATTATCCCCGCCCATGAATACTACGATTATGACGCGAAGTATAAGGATCCGCAGGGCGCCTTGCTCCAGGTTCCGGCTCCCTTGAGCGGGGCCCAGGAAGAAATCCTCAAAACAATGGCGATCAAGGCCTACAAGGCCTGCGGATTCTCGGGCATGGCCCGGATGGACTTTTTTATCGACAAGCGAACCGGCGCTATTTTATTGAACGAGGCTAATACCATACCGGGTTTCACCGCGATTTCCATGTATCCCCGGATGTGCCAGGCCGGAGGGCTTTCCTATCCCGCATTGCTCGAAACATTGATCGACCTCGGGCTGGAACGATTCGAAAGCAGGAACAAGCTCAGTTACAGCTACGACACCGAGGCCTAGGGCCCGGACTAGTTCGAAGCCCTGGGCCTGGACTAGGCCGAAGATGCATCTATATACACAGATACTCAATAATTATAGATATTATTAGTATTTATCCTTTTTTTATCCCTAGCGCCTTTCTCATAAGCGGTGTACACTGACAAGGGAAGCACGCTGGCGAACGGCGTATACCGATCTGGCCCTGTTTTCGGCACCGGATCAAAAAAAGGAGGCCTTCCGTGAAGTCCCAGGACTATATCGATCTGGATCTGCGATTCGGCGCCCATAATTATCATCCCCTTCCCGTCGTCATATCCACCGCGAAAGCCTGCAGGGTGCAGGATCCGGAAGGCAAAACCTATCTCGACTTCCTCTCCGCCTATTCGGCGGTCAACCAGGGGCATCTCCACCCCCATATCGTGGCCGCCGCGGAAGAACAACTACGCAGGGTCAGCTTGACTTCCCGGGCTTTTCACAACGACAAGATGGGCCCCTTTCTCAAGGCCCTCTGCGAATTCACCGGCTACGAAGCCGCCCTTCCCATGAACACCGGGGCCGAAGCCGTCGAAACGGCGATCAAGGCCGCCCGCCGTTGGGGAACCGAGATCAAGGGAGTACCCAACGGAAGACAGAAAATTCTTTGCGCAGAAAACAACTTTCACGGCCGAACCCTGGCGGCTATCTCCATGTCCAGCGATCCCGACTCCTACGGCAACTACGGACCCTACGCCCCCGGCTTTGTGAAACTGCCCTTCGACGACGCCCGGGCGGTGGAACAGGCTATCGACGACGATACCGTCGCTGTCCTGGTCGAGCCCATCCAGGGCGAAGCCGGCGTCGTCGTGCCCAGGGAGGGCTATCTGGCCGAACTGCAAAAAATCTGCGAGGCCCGGGGCGTTCTTCTGGTATTCGACGAAATACAGACAGGCTTTTGCAGGACCGGAAAACGCTTCGCCTGGCACTACGAAGATGCCCGACCCGATATAATGTGCCTCGGAAAAGCCCTGGGCGGAGGTATTCTCCCCATCTCGGCCATTGTCGCCGATACGGAGGTCATGAAGGTTTTCACCCCGGGCAGCCATGGCTCCACCTTCGGGGGCAACCCCTTGGCCTGCGCCGTCGGCATGGCCTCTCTGGAAGTGTTGGAACGGGAAAAACTGGACCAGCGCTCCTTCTCCCTGGGCGAACAGTTCAGAAAAGAGGTCGAAGGCATTCGCTGCAGAAGCAAACGCATGGTCAGGGGCAGGGGCCTGCTGAACGCCATCGTGTTTCAGGAGGGATTCCGTGCCTGGGATGTCTGCGTGGAACTGAAAAACGAGGGCCTTCTGGCCAAGCAAACCCACGGTAACATAATTCGCTTCGCTCCGCCCCTGGTCATTCAGGAAAAAGAGATGGAAGAAGCCCTGCGGATTATCGAAAAGGTTCTGGTCAAGTTTTGAGCGCCGGAACGCTGATGGAAAACACCGCGCCCCTCCCCCCGTCCGAACCTTCGTAGGAGAGCACCGCCCCGAAGGACTCCACAAGACGCTTGGCCAAGGCCAGCCCTATGCCGCTTCCCTTTTCCTTGGTCGTAAAAAAGGGATCGAAGAGTCGCTTGCTCAGCTCGGGAGGAATGCCCCTGCCCCTGTCGGCCACCGCTATAACCCAGGACGAGTCCCGACGGAACAGGCGAATGCCGATCCGCCGTTCTTCCTCAGGGAGCCCTTCCAGCGCCTCCAGGGCGTTCCGAAGAAGATTATCCAAGGCCGTGGTCAATTTTTCCTCGTCCACCATGGCCAGGGCTTCCCTTTCCTCGGGCAACATCGCCTGTATCCCGCCGCCCGCCGAGTCCCTATAGCGGCTGGCGTAGCGGTCTAGGTACTGTCTCAAATCCAGCCTGACGGTCTTTGCCTGCCCGGGTTGGAGGAATTCCCGAATCCTGTCGGCCAGACCGGAGAGCCTGAGAATTTCCCCTTCGATGAGATCGGAGGATCGCAGAATCTTCTCCAAATCCGCCGTCGGGCTTGGATCCTTCTTCTTTTCCTCATCCTGAGACGCGCCCGGGGGAGCCTTTGCCTGGGCGGAGGCGGTCCTTCGTATCGCGGAGGTCTGAATACGCATAATGCCCAGGGGATTTTTTATTTCGTGGACCAGGGTTCTCGCGGCCTCGCCCAGTTGGACCAGTTCCCTGGTCTGGGCTTCCCTGCCCCGCAGAGCTTCGTTGTGCCGATAGAGAAATATCAGCATGATGAACAAAGCGACGAGGATGAGACTGATCACCGAAGCGGCCCAAAAATACCCCAGGCGTTCGGCGCCGAGCCCGGCGGTGGAATATTCCATCCAAACCAGGTAATTGCCGCTCATGGCCATTAAGGGAAAGATGCCCGAAGCCCTCGGGATCGATTCCTGGTTCAAGGAACCGGGAACCGAAGAATCGCTCCTCCCCCGCTGCATCCTCGGGCCAAGGGGCATAGCGGTCGCCCCGGCTCCCCGGGCGGAATTCTGGAATCCGGAGTAACGGAGCAGCACCAGGCTTTTTCCGCCGGGATTGAATTCCACCGTGACCGAACCGGGAAGGCCCAGGCCCTCCCGATCCTGCCTTCTGCGCATCAGGCTTTCCTGGACATCGATATGTTCGGGGGCGTTGCCTTGGCGCGCTATGGCGTTTCCGTCGTAGGTGTAGAAACCGAAGCCGAGGACACGTTCGTTTTCCTTGCCGGTATAGGAGGAATCCCTTCGATACTCGTCCACCACCGCGCTGGATGCCCTGAAGGCTTCATACTCCAGAAGCATCTCCCGCCTGGCCCCCTCCCTGAGCACCATCGCCCAAAGGAGCGCCAAGGCGCTTATGAGGACCAAGGTGGCTCCGAGAAGAAGCACCAGGGAAAATTTGTTGGAAAACCCTTTACCCTTCATCGGGGCAATACTACCACTTCGGGAGCCGCCGACGCTACTGCGGGCGGGCGGATCGCCAAGGTTCCCCGCCAAGGTTCCCGATAGGGTTCCTCGGCGCGGTTCTTGCTTGTTTCTCCGCTTCAAGCCGTGATACAAAGAATCCTGCCATGAAACGAGTCTTGCGGGTTGTCCTGGCGCTGGCCTTTTTATTCTCCTTCGTTCTCTTCGTTTTTTTCTTGGCGAAAAAAACCCGGGCGAATCTCGAGGCCGCGCTGCCTTTGGCGGCGAGAACAGTGCTGATAGCCCCCTCTTCCCAACCCGAAGCCGTCCAGATCCGGGAGGAAGAAGAACCCAAGCCCCGGGCGAAGGTCCTCCTGCTCTGGGACGAGGTGCTGCTGGACGCCATCGATATGAACCTGGACGAGGACTTGGAGCTGGAGCAAATCCTCGTGGTCAGGGATTTTTCTTCCAAGACCGGGGCGATTTCCATTGTCATCGCGGACTTCTTCCCTTCGGTAGGCAGTTACTACAGGGTATGGAAGGGCGAGAGCCTTGCCACGAAACCCACTATTTTCGTCGTACAGCCCAGGGACCTCCTGGGCGATGGAAGCATAGATCTACTTTGCTTCGGACTGGACGAAAAAAACCTGCAGACCCTCACGGTCTTCAAGCCTTTGGCCTCGCCTGTGGGGGTCGACTACAAAAAGGTGTTTTCCGGCTCGGGGCTCTCGATTCGGGTGGAGGAGGAGGCTGATACGGAGCAGGATGGGAACGGATACAGCCCGCCCGCGTCGCCGCTGATAAGTGTTTTCGCCTCCGCCGGCAACAAGGCTTCGCCCCTGGATCAGGTCCGCCTCGTCTATGCCTGGGATCGGGAAAACGCCGAATTTGGCCTCAAGAGCCAGGAACCGATACCGAGCGAAGCCGTGGAACGTAGTTATATCGAATCGGTCCTCACCGGCAAACCGGAGGAATTCGAGTCCTACATAGAAGGCCTGTGGCGCAAAGTGGGAAGCCCCGGCAAGGAGCCCACAATGGTGTACTTCGCCCCCGATACGAGAAATGTCAGCATACATAGCAAAACGGAAAAGCAGGTTTGGAATTGGGGCCCTTCCACGTTCTCCTACGCCGGCATTTATACCTCGATCGTCAACAGCGGAGTCCCGGATATGGTGCGAATCCTGGGCGTCGATCTTCTGGGAAAGGATAAAATACGACTCATGGCAACCCCGGGCCAGGCTGTAAAATTTCCCATCCGGGAGGACTGGAACGGTACGTATGAAAGGGTCCGAGGGAGGAGCAAAGCTCCGGAAGGAAGCCTAAGGCGCGTAAATACCGGATCGGCCATCGATTTTCCGGTGCAGGATTCCTCCCAGGGGGTCTTTCTGGAAATTGCCTCCATCGCAGGGGAATACACGACGCCCGATGGTCATGCGCTCAGCCTTTCCCAAAACGAATTCGCCTATCGGGAAGGAGCTTTGAGCTATAAAGGCACATACCCTTTTTACAGTTACGGCCAACAGCTCATCCTCGATTTCGAAGTGCAGGATTCGAGAAAAATCCCCTCGGGCAGGCGAAGCTTTTTCGTCAGTCTGCGCAGAGAGGATTCGGAAAGCTGGGGGATCGTACTCGACCCGGCGAAAATCTCATCCCTGGGTGTCGAGCATTTGTACGAGCCTGCCTTGGTGTTCAGCGCCTCTGAGGGGAATCAGGGAAGCAGATAGGATTCGTAGCCCAAATCCTTGAGCTTGGCCTGGGTTTTTGTCCAGTCGGCTTCGGCATCGACAATCACCGCCCAACGCGCCTGTCCGTCCTGGGTTTTCTGCTCTTCCACCGCGACCTTGAATCCCGACTTTTTAAGACTCGCCCCCAGGCCGCTGGCGTTTTCCTTTCGGGAAAACCAGCCCACCTGCAAGCGAAAGGGCGCGTCCGCCGCGGAGTTCGTTTTCGCCGGATCGGCGGGGGCCTGTTTTTTCGCGTCGGCGCCTGGCCGACCCAGGGCCGCGGAGACTTCGGACCGAGATTCAGGGAAGGGAAAGAACTCGCTAAGGAGCCAGGGGCCGGGGGACGGCAGGATCCCGCGCTGGATAATCGCAGTCTCCGCCGATCGGGGGTACCTGGCCTTGAGCAAGGCTTCCATGGCGGCAGCCTCGTAACCAGCGCTTGGGGCCGAAAAATTCCGGATAGTATCGGTGGACGCCAGCACCCAAAGGAGGAAAAGGGCTTCGTTTTCCATGGCCCCGCCAGCCTGGGCAAGGCGATTCGGTTGCGCTGCGGCATCGCTCCTTTTCTGGTCACCCTGAAGGGATACCATGTCCTTGAGAAGGACAAAGGCCGGCTCCCCCTTGCCCTCGAGGAGGAAAAGCCAGGCGAGGATTATTTTCTTCTTTCCTTCCAGCGAAGCTTCGTAGGGCTGTCCTTGCAAAAGTTCCAGAACAGCCCTGGCTTCCTTTACATTACCCGCCGCGAGATAGCTTCGCGCCGCCTCGATGCCCGATTCCGGATTTTCACGGACCACCTGGCGGAATATGAAAGCCGCATCCTCGTATCGTCCCAGCATGAGGGCGAGAGAGCCTCCCAGCGAGGCGAGTTCCGTTTTTTTCCCGCCTTCGAGCCTGGGAAGATATTCCCGGAAAAGACTCACCGCGTCGTGGGCTGACAGGGAAAACGCGTAGGCCTCGAGATTGGAAGACAGCGCGGCGGCGTCCTTGCTCTTTGCGAGGGCTGTCCGGGCGGCGGCGAGTTTGGCGGTTTCCCCGCGGGTCAAAGTAGTACCCGGGGCGACGGAAGCATTGCCGGCGGTATTACCGGCGGCGTTGCCCGAGGTTTTGCCGGAGCCGCTGCCGGAGCCGGCGCTGGAGAAGGTTTGGGCCCCAAGTCCGGCGGCAAGAGAAAAAAGCGCCAGAAAAACCCCTATTCTCGCCAAAGCGAGCGCCGATCTAATCATTCACCGCTTCCGCCTTGAAGGTATTGCCGGATCTGGAGACTAGACGCACCCGTATGAATCGACCGATTTGCCCGACTCCGCCGGGAAGCACCACCATCTCGTCCCGGGCGGTCCTTCCCAGGATTTCTTTTTTCGAACGCTTGGACAAGCTCTCGACGAGTATTTCGTCCACGGCCCCTATGCGTACGTTCATCAGCGATTCGGTGGTCTCCTTCTGCAGGGCGATGACCTTCGCCAGCCTGGCCTTTTTCGTCTTTTCCGGCACCTTCTCGTCCATCTTCATCGCGGGAGTCCCCTCCCTCGGGTTGAAGTGGTACATGAACGAATAAGAAAAACCCACCTTTCTCATGACTTCCAGGGTATCCTCCAGGTCCTCCTCGGATTCGCCGGGAAAGCCCACAAGAATATCCGTCGAAAGCGAGAGCCCCGGGACAGCCTTCCGCAGCTTATCCACGAGACCTAAAAAATACTCCTTCGTATATTTTCGGTTCATCCTGGCCAAAACTCGATCCGAACCGGACTGCAGGCAAAGATGTATGTGCCGGCAGTAAATGGGTTCGGAGGCCAGAACGGCGATAAGATCGTCGGATAGATCCTTGGGATGACTGGTGAGGAAGCGAATCCAGCCGATTCCCGCTTCCTTAGCCCTGCCCCCTGAGCCCAGTCTGGAAGCGATAAGCCTGAGAAGAGCCGGAAAATCCAATAGTCCTTGGGGGCCCCGCCACCTGTACGAATTGACATTCTGCCCCAGCAGGGTCACTTCCCGCACTCCGGCGACGGCCAGGGCGTCCAGTTCGGCGAGAATCGCCTCGGGATCCCTGGACACCTCCCTGCCCCGCACATAGGGGACGATGCAGTAGCTGCAGAAATTATCGCAGCCGTGCATTATGGGAACGAAGGCCCTGAACGCCCCGGGCTCGTGGTGTGTCGAGGAGAATACGTAGGCGGGGCTCTCCTCCCTCAGATCAAAGTCGCTCCCGTTTTCGATCTGGTCCAGAACCAGACCTATGGCCTGCTTTTGGAAGGTGCCCAGAACATAATCCACGGCGGGAGCCCTTTTTCGAATCTCCTGATGGTACTGTTCGGCCATGCAGCCGAGCACGGCCAAGGAAAAGTTTCGCTTTTTCTTCTCCGCCGCGAAAAAGGCTATCCGGCCCCAAGCCCTGTTTTCCGCGGTCGCCCGCACGGTACAGGTATTGATGAGGACGAGATCCGCATCCTCCAGGGTCCCCGGCAACCAGGAGCGTTCCCTGAACAAGGCTTCCAGCGCCGCCGATTCGGCCTTGTTCATCTGACAGCCGTAGGTTTCGAGTAAATATTTCATGCCTTCGATATGTTCCGGATATTAATTTTTCCGCCTGAGCCCCGAGAGGAAGGAGCCGATATTGACGATTCCATAAATGAGAAGCCCCAGGCCCCCGGCTCCCAAAAGTCCCCTGGCGAGGCCGGGAAGGAACATGGTCGCCAAGCCTGCCACCCCAGCCGCGGTGAGGATGCTCCCCGAGGTTTTATCGGTCTTTGTTTTTCCGAACAGACCGATGGCGCCCAAAAGGACCAAGCCCGCCGAAAGCGCCCAGCCCAAAACCGGAACGCCCAGCAGGGCATTGACGCCCAGAAGGCCCAGGCCCGCGCCGGCGGACATGATCCCCTTGGTGCCCTTATCGCTCAAGTCTTTTTTTTCCACCGGATATTTCTCGGCCATAACAAGCTCCTTACTGCTTTTCCACGAAGGCGTAGGCTGAATGATTGTGAATACTCTCGAAATTTTCGGCTTCCACGGAAAACCTGGAGAATTTTCCAAGGGCATCCACTTTCAAATATACTTCCCTCACGAGATCTTCGACAAACCTGGGCCTATTATAGGATTTTTCGGTGATGAATTTCTCGTCTTCCCGCTTGAGGAGGGTGAAAAGATCGCTGGAAGCCGATTCTTCCACGATGGAAACCATATCCTCGATCCAAAAAAACGGTCCCAACTCGACCTTGAGCGTGACCAATCCCCTCTGATTATGGGCCCCCCTGTCGGAGATAGCCTTGGAGCAGGGGCAGACGGTCTGGACCGGCACCCCTACCCCCACGACGAAGGACTGGCTTTTCTTGGATACCCTGCCTTCGTAGGAACAATCGTAGCTCATAATCGATTTCTGACCCGAAACCGGCGCGGTCTTCTGCATAAAATAGGGGAAATGAAGATCCGAGTAGGCGGTGGCGGCATCCAGTCCGCTCCGGATCGTATCCAGCATTTTCAGGAAATTGGGCATCGACAGATCATGGCGGTATTCTTCGAACACCTCGATAAAGCGGCTCATGTGAGTGCCCTTGAAGTGATGGGGAAGATCCGCGTAAAGGTTTACCACCGCCGTGGTCTGTTGAATGCGAGCGGCCTTGTCCTTGAGCGCTATGGGGTAACGCACCCCTTTGACGCCCACCTTTTGAATGGCGATCCGCCGCTCATCCCTCATGGACTGTACATCGAGCATGATATCTCCGGGCCGCCTAGCTGGACCGACGGGCGGCAGCTTCGACGGTATTGGCCAAAAGCATGGTGATTGTCATGGGTCCGACCCCGCCGGGCACGGGGGTGATCCAGCCGGCCACCTGGGAGGCGGATTCAAAATCCACGTCGCCCTTAAGGCGGAAACCCTTCGCGGCGCTGGGATCTTCGACGCGGTTAACCCCAACGTCGATGACACAGGCTCCCGGTTTGATCATGTCGCCGCCGATAAGACCAGCCCTGCCCGCGCAGGCTATGAGAATGTCCGCCCTTTTGCAGTAGGAGGCCAGATCCTTGGTGCCGGTATGGCAGAGGGTCACCGTGGCGTTGATGGATTTGCGGATGAGAAGATTGATCAGCGGCTTGCCGACGATATTGGATCTGCCCACGACCACGGCATGCCTCCCCTTGGTCTCCACCCCGCTCCGGCGGATCAGCTCTATGACGCCGTTAGGCGTGCAGGGAAGGTAGCAGGGCTCTTCCAGGAGCATCCTGCCCACGTTGATCGGCGTAAAGCCATCCACGTCCTTTTCCGGGGATATGGCGGCTATCACCGCCTTTTCATCGATATGCTTCGGCAAGGGGAGCTGGACGAGAATGCCGTGGATCCGGGGATCCTCGTTGTACGCCCTGACCAGCGCCAGCAGTTCCTCCTGGCTGGTTTCGGCGGGAAGATGACGACCGAAACTGGCCATGCCTGCCTCGGCCAACGCCTTTTCCTTGCCGGTGACGTAAGAAACCGAAGCCGGGTCTTCGCCGACGAGAATAACCCCCAATCCGGGCCTCACTCCCCTGGCGACAAGGGCGGCTACCTTTTCCTTGATCTCCGCCCTGATTTCCTTGGCGATTTCCTTTCCGTCGATGATCTTTGCTGACATGGCTATCTCCTTATTATATGAGGCTTTTTTAAAACTCAAGCGAGTTTCGAAAAAGCTGCCTTAAAAATTCCTGCGCTTCGCCGGTTTTCAAGTTTCCAGCATGAAAACAAACGGAACCGCAAAGCCACTTTCAAAAAGTAGCAGACTTTTTAAAGTGGCTCAATTACCATCGTAGCGATCGAAGAAGGACCTGAATTTTTCCGCCGCGGCGCGGGCTTCCTCGGGTCTTATTATCAAGCTGAAGGCGAAAAAAGCCTCCTTTTCCATATCGAAGAAAAAGCCGGGATGGACGTAGAGCCCTTCCCGCCGCAACAATTCCCGGGACAGGGACTCCTCCTCAGCGTACCGCGGACTTTGAACCAAGGCAGTCCATCCTCCTTCGCAGCGAAGAAGGCGATGAACCGAAGTTTCATCTTCCAACACGGAACGGTATACCGAAAGAACCTTGGCCATCCGTGCCTTGACCAAAGCTCTAAGTTCCCTTTCCCCTTCCAGCAATTCGGCGGCGGCGTTCATGACAGGGGCGCCGGCGGAGAGAAAACTGTCCGCGACGAGCTCCAGGGCTTCCATGGCCTTTCGAGCCTCGTTCTCCGGACCGGAGACGTAGATCCAGCCAAGCTTAAGCTGGGGAAGGCAGAGACGTTTGGAAAAACCGTCCAACGTAAAGGTCAGGCATTCTTCGAAGCCGAAAAGAGAACGCCGATCCTCCCGGGCCTCCAGGTCGTAGCCATAAAAGACCTCGTCGGCGATGATGGGGATCGAGCGCTCGGCGCAGAGCCCGGCTATCCGGGACAACTCCTCCCTGTGGATATAGGATCCGGTGGGGTTGTTCGGATTGATAAGCACGATCGCCTTCGGCGAAGCCCCGCCCTTGCCCGCCAGCGCCTGGGTTATCGAATCGATGTCGATGGTCCATCCCGAAGGATGGGAGTATTCGAGTCGATAGGGTATGGTGGCGACCGATTCCAAGGCCGCCAACTGATCGAAAAGTGGGTATCCCGGCCGGGGGATCAAAATACTATCCCCGGGGTTGCAGAGAAGCTTGAAAAGATAGGAATAAGCTTCCGAGGTCGAGGCGCAGAGAAGAAAGCGCTCGGGATCGACGTTTGGAAATTCGCCCCTTCCGGGAGGGAAATGCTCGGCGATGGCTCTTCGGGCGTTTGCCAAGCCCTTAGGTTCGGGATAGTATAGGGCATTGGCCTGATTCGCGAAGGCCCTGGTTATGCGATCCGTTTCAAAGCCTAATCCCACCTTGGTTGGATTGGATTGAGACAGGTCGAAAAACGCCGAGCCTTTTGCGCGAAGGGACTCCCGCTCCAGATCGAGGGAATTCCTGGCAGGGGCAAAATCGATTCGAGCGGAAAAAATCATTTCGGCGTAGTATAATAGGCGGACAGCGTTCCTAACAAGACCTTTCGCCTCCCTTGGAAAAGCGGAAAAACACTCGGATTGACAGGATTCGACTTATATTATATTTTTCATATATTCAGGAGAACAGAAACATGAAATTGGTAATTGTAGGCGGTGTGGCCGCCGGGGCCACCGCGGCGGCCCGTGCCCGAAGGCTGGACGAAAACGCGGAGATCACGATAGTCGAGAGAGGCCCCTATGTGTCCTTCGCAAATTGCGGCTTGCCCTATAGGCTCTCGGGGGATATTCAAAAACGAAGCTCCCTCATCCTCCAAACGCCGGAGGGGTTTTTCTCCCGCTATCGGGTCAAGGTACTCCTCAAAACCGAGGCTGTCGCCATCGATAGGGATTCGAAGCTCCTCAAGCTCAGATCTCCCGAGGGTGAAAGCAACCTCCCCTACGATGCCCTCATCCTCGCCCAGGGCGGCAGCCCCTTCGTGCCCCCGGTGGAAGGGATTGACTTTCCCAATGTGTTCCGGCTTTGGACAATCCCGGACATGGACGCCATCAATAACTACATAAAAGACAATAACGTAGAATCCGCCGTGGTGGTGGGGGGAGGCTTCATCGGCCTGGAAACGGCCGAAGCCTTCATCAAGCGCGGACTGGCGACCTCGATCGTCGAACTCACAGATCAGCTCATGCCCCCCGCCGATCCCGAGTTCGGAAGCCTTATCGCCCAGGCTTTCGAATCCGCGGGAGCCTCTATTTATACCAAACGCTCCCTCTCCAGGATCGATTATCCGGCACGGGAGGTGGAACTCAGCGACGGCAGGAGGGTGAAAGCCGGCCTGGTTCTCATGTCCGCCGGCGTTCGCCCCAACCTGGAGCTAGCCAAATCCGCGAATCTTCTCATAGGAAAATCCGGGGGCTTGGAGGTGGATGAGTATTTGAGAACCAGCGATCCTTCGATTTTCGCCGCCGGCGACATGATCGAACTGACCAGAAGGGCCGATGGCGCCAAGACGCGCATCCCCCTGGCGGGGCCCGCCAATCGCCAAGGCCGCATCGCAGCCACCAACGCCCTGGGTGGCTCCATGCGCTATGCCGGCGCCCTGGGCACTTCGGTGTTCAAAGCCATGGAGCATACCTTCGCCCAGACAGGGCTTTCCGAAAAGGCGGCCCTCGCCTCGGGCCTCAAAGTCAGGGCGGTCCATGTCCATAAGGGGCATCATGCCGGGTATTACCCCGGCTCCAAAGAGCTTTCCATCAAGTTGGTCTACGACCAGGAAGGCAGACTGCTGGGGGCCCAGGCCTTCGGCGAAGCGGGGGTGGAAAAACGCATCGATGTCCTCGCGGTGGCGATCGCCGCCAAAATGAAGCTCTCGGATCTGGCGGAGCTCGACCTGGCCTACGCCCCCCCCTATTCCAGCGCCAACGATCCTCTGCAGATGGCCGCCTTTGCCGCCCAGAACGACCTTTCGGGCTATTCCCCCTTCATGAGCCCCGGCGAGGCCGCGGCTCTGGCCGCCTTTGGGACAGATACTTCAACGATGGGGTCCCCATACTTCCTGGACGTGAGAACCTTCGGCGAATACTGCAGGGCTCATGTCACCGGCTCGGTCAACATCCCCCTGGACGAACTCAGGGATAGGATTTCGCAGCTGCCCAGGGAAAAGCGGATTCTGATACTCTCCGTCAACGGCTTCGAAGGGCATATAGCTTCCCGCATTTTACGGCAGAACGGATTCGAAAGGCTCGCCTACGTTACCGGCGGGATGAAGAGCATGCGTTTGTTCGGCGGCTTTAAGGAAGTGGAAGGCGAATAAAGATTCCCCGCCGCCAGCGGGACTCTGTAGGAATTTCCCAGCGGACGGCATAGACAAAATCAGGAGTTGCATATGGGTGTTGCCAACAGTGTGGAAAAAAAGATCAAGGATGGAGCGGTTATCGTCGACGTGCGCACCGTTGACGAGTTCGAGGATGGTCATTACCCCAAGGCTATCAATATACCGGTCAACGAACTACCGAAGAGGGCCGCCGAAATAGGCCCCAAGGACAAGCCAGTCCTTCTGTATTGCGCCAGCGGTTCCAGGAGCGCCATGGGAGCTATGCTTTTAAAAACCATGGGATTTTCCGATGTCACCAACGCCGGAGGCCTGGACGATCTTCCCGTGTTCTGATTAAACCAGGGTTGTCTACGCTCGCAGCGTAGACAACCCTATCAGATCTTTTTTTTAATCATTCGACACTTTGCTATTCCATTTTGTAAAATCAAGTTCTTTCTCGCTCTTGGCAACAATAGCCGAACCAGCCATATCACCGGTTATGTTAAGACAGGTACGGCCCATGTCGAGAAGGGCGTCGATCCCCAGGATCATCGCGTAGGCCGCGGCGACCGCCGAGCCTTCGGTCACCTTGAGACCTATCGATTCCAGTACCATAAGTAGCATAATCGCTGCAGCTCCGGGTACCCCCGCCGTGCCGATGCTCGCCAAGGTAGCCGTCAACACCACCATTCCCTGCTGATTAACTGTAAGCGGCTGACCGATAGCGTTTCCTATAAACATCGCGCAAATTCCGAGGTAAATAGCGGACCCATCCATATTGATCGTCGCACCTAGTGGCAACGTAAAGGAGCAAATACTTCGTGAAATACCAAGCTTCTCCTCGGCGCAACGCAAGGTGATAGGAAGCGTGCCGCTCGATGATCGGGTTACGAATGCTGTCACCATCGCCTCGTTCGCGCCTTTAAGAAAATTGACGAACCCAAGCTTCCAGATGGCGAGAAAACCACCGTAAACACCCACAAGATGGACAAGAAGCCCTATATAAACGGCCAAGGTAACCATGAGAAGAGGCCCAATCGCCTTGGGTCCCTGCTGCGCGAAGACCTGGGCGATGAGGACAAAGACTCCGATTGGCGCGTACTGCATGATGCCACTGACAAGCTTGTACATCGCTTCGGCAGCCGCGTTCACCACATCCATAAGACCGGCTCCAGCCCTAGCCAGCGATTTGTTCTCCGAATCCTTGATGTATGACAGAGCGATCCCGAATACCACTGCGAAAAATATAATTGGCAGAACATCGCCCTTTGCGAGGGAATCGACCGGGTTCGTCGGCACGATGGCCAGCAGAATCTGCGATATGGGAGCCGTTGCCGCAGCTCTACCCTGGAGGCCTGCCGCTCCTACGACATTAAAGCCGGCGCCCGGGCGCAGAATATTCGCAAAAATCAGCCCGATGACTACGGCTAAAGCACTCGTGAAAAGATAAAACGCCATGATCTTGATGCCGACCCGACCCAGACGTCCGGGATCGATGCTTGCTGCTCCCGCAATCAATGAGAAGAAGATGACTGGAACTACGATCATCTTAAGCAGCCTTATGAAAAGGTCTCCGAAGAATCTTGAATTATCAACGAAGGGCTTTACGGAATTGGGGAAGAATCCCAGCACTATCCCTACCAAGGCTCCCAGCACGAGCCCCACAAGAATACGCTCAAGGAGATTGGTCTTGAAATACCAATCAAAAATCCCTCGCTTTCTAGGTTTTGTCTCAGCCATAGCATCCTCCAGTTTTGTGCGATTCTTCACCACAAGAGTGAAGCCGTCGGTTACTATCACCCTCCGATAATGCTGCTTTTGGATACAAACAAAATGACAAACAACAGGGTGAACACTGAATTTTGACTCCGATCAATAAAAACCTTCTTGGAATACGCCGATCAGGAATAATTATAATTCGAGTGTCATTGGATGAAATTCACCATTGGATGTATTTTATTTCTAAAAGAATAGAACACCCCTCTGCTACTACACCAAAGAGCTGAGTAACGAGGGTGTTGAAAAATTAACTAAATGAGTTTCTCGGTAATAGCCTTTCTGACAATTTCCGCTTTTGACGAAACATTGAGTTTCTGATATAGATGAAGGATATGTTTTTTCGCGGTAGATCCGGCAATATGATGTTCTTCAGCAGACTCCTTATATGTCAAGCCGTCGACGATATCTTTTAGTACTTCTTTTTCCCTGCTGGTTAAATGATAATTGCATGGTTTTAGGTCGATATTTTCCCGCTTTATCTCATTGAGAATATATCTTGCGGCTCCAGGACTGATGGGAGATCCTTCATTCTTCGCACTCACTATCTGTTCAACGAGGATTTCGGGCTTGCTATTTTTAAGGATATATCCTTTCGCTCCCGCTTTTATGGAATCTAGTATCTTTTCTTCTTCCTCAAAAATTGTGAGCATCAAGATAATCATGCATGGATGTTCGATTTGTAATATTTTCGTAGCTTCAATACCACTCATTCCAGGAAGATGAATATCCATCAAAACAATATCGGGTTCAGCGTGACTTTTTAGATACAGAATGAATTCTTCAGCGTTCGCGAAAGCAGAAAAAATCCGGATTCTAGGATCGTGTCCGACCAAATAACGAAGCCCGTCGCGAACTTCGCGTTCATCCTCGACTATAGCAACGTCAATTTGTTGAAAAATCTGGTCTTTTCGCATTGCCAATTCCCTCCATACCGAGCGCGATATGGTAGCTCGTGCCTCTGCCGGAGCCGGTAACGATCTTCATTGTTCCGCCGAGCTTTTCTACCCGATATCTGATATTCTTGATCCCAGAGATAGAATCATCTAATGTGTCGAGATCAAAACCCACACCGTTGTCGGAAAATATATAAGAGATTTCATCGTGCCTGACTAAAATTTCTAGTATTACTTTCGATGCATTCGAATGCTTTAAGACATTACTAACCAATTCATCGAAAATTTTTTTTATTTCCTCCAGTGCTCTTGGCTCTACGATGTTCAGCGCGTCCTGGTCTTGGATACTGAATTCAAAGCTGATTTTCTTTGCTTGCAGACGTTGACGAACTCCTTCTACGATTGATTTTGATATATCTGAGGGTTTCCGGTCAGCCGCTCCCATGCCCAAGATCATCTCCCTAAGATCTTGCACCGCCATTAAACAATTGTTTTCTATCCGTTCTATCATTTCTTTCAACATTTTCGATTCATCTTTTACTTGATCTCTGGCTATCGTATTGCAGAAAAATATATTGGTCAGCTTTGCGCCTATGGAATCATGCATGTCGCGAAAGATCCTCTGCCGCTCCTCGATGATTTTATACTGTGTGTTTTCAGCCTGTAATCGCCATATTTCCAGAGTTCTCTGTTTTAATTTTTCCTCGAGAACACGAGAATTATTCTCTACTATATCGAGAAGTTTATTAAACTCCTCGCCAAGAAGGCTTAATTCATCCTTTCCTTTTATCGGCATTCGCACTTTTTCACCTTGTTTTATCTTATTGATTATCAACACGAGTCTCTTGAGCGGAGAAATGATGAGGTGATTGGCTATCGATGCTATAGAAAGAATCAATAGGAGCATAAGAAAAACATCGATAAGGGTGATGGTGCTCAGGAGATTTCGTATCGGCCCTAATATCCGGGATAGAGGCATCGCCATGGCGATGATCCAATTACTAGTCGATGCGCGTTTATATACGAAATACATTTCTTGGTCGTCAACCTGTCCAGTATAGTTTCCAGAGATACTTTCAAGCATCTTTTCGCTTCCTAGAGCTGCGAAAGTTTTGAGTGACAGCTTTTCATCTCGATCTCGGGGAAATTGGCTCGCGATGATTTCCCCCTGTAGGGTCAAGATCAAAGCCTTCCCCTGTTTTGGTATATCAAGCTCCTCGAGTATCCTTTTTAGATCGTCAAGAAGTATGTCGATGCCTAGTACACCGATGAAGCTTCCGCTTGGCTTATATACAGGTAATATACAGGTTATGCCCAACTCATCGATACTCGCGTATTGGTAAGGGGCAGAAATCGAAAACTCATTCTTCTCTAATGCGGCTTTATACCAAGGCCGTTGACGGGGGTCATATCCTGGGGGAAAAGTAGGAACATTGTCAGTAAACCCCTTGCCTTGCCCCCACTCATACATCCTACCATCCGTCGTTCCTAGGTAAATCCCTCGTATATAGCTTTTCCTTGTCATGACCATCGACATGAAAAGGTCTTTCATGTCCAAAGGAGATATTGTTTGCACAGCTTTCGTCGCCGCAAGGCTTTCGGCGAGATACTTCATATCATTGAAAAATTGTGCTATCCGTTTCTCTGTTTGATCCAAAAGGGTGAAGGAAATTTCATCTGCGGTGAGCAGCGCGGACTGGCTGAGAATCTTGCCGCTCAGAAGGGAGGTTATGGCCATAAAGATAGTAATTATGAAAACGATGAACAGAATCAGCTTCTTGCTTAGTCCAAACCTGAGTTGATATACCATGACGCAAAACCTCCTCCCCGATGGCGGGAAGATACGACTCATGGGGCTAGGTAGTCTTTATGCTGAAAACGTTTGCTTATTTGGTTATATTGTATTTCTTATTGCCCGCTATTTGTCAACACAGGAGTATTATTCATTTTTATAGATTACGGTAAGCTCTAGACGGTCCAGGCTGCCCAGAATTTCCGGGCAGCCAATTTCTTTTTAATTTTTTAGAAGAGCGAATTACCTTCATTTCCCCACTTTTATCTGCTGCCAGGCGGCGTTGTATTTCCCCAGGTCGGCGCCCACGTCCTTTTTCAGCTCGCAAGGTTCCAGCGATTCGGCGCTGTAATATTGCGGTCCCTTTTTCAGCGCCCTGGCCGGCACATTGGCGGTGGCGGGAAATCCGAAGGCGTCGCAGAACTCGGCGTAAATTTCAGGCCTATGGATAAAGTCGATAAAGCTCAGGGCGGTCTTGCTGTTTTTGGAATCCTTGAGTATGACCATGGAATCGATATAACTAGGTCCCCCCTCCTTGGGTATGAAGAAATCCACTTCTCCCCAGCGGCTGGGGTCCATTTCTGCGTAGATTGACTCGGCATAGCCCTGGGCGACCCAGACCTCTCCGGCGGCGAAATTCTTAGCGAAGGCCTCGGCGTCGAACTTGAGGAGATTGGGTTTCCACACATCGTTCACCAGAGATTTGGCCTTTTCTATCTCAGCCACATCCACCGTATTGACCGAATACCCGAGATATTTCAGCGCGTCGCCCAAGACTTCGCGCATATCGTCCAGCATGATCATCTTTCCCGCCAGATCCTTGCGCGCGAAAATAGACCATGACCTTTCGTATTCGGGTACTTTGGTCTTGTTGACGGCCACTCCGGCCGCGCCCATGTAATAGGGAATCGAGTATTCGTTGCCCGGGTCGAAATCGCTCTTCGCGAGTACGTCGGGCGCGATATTGCCGTAATTCTTGAGCGCCGATTTGTCGATCTTGGCGAGCATGCCTTCCTTGATCATTATGGAAACATAATCGCCCGAAGGAAAGCAAAGATCGTAATTGGCGCCGCCGGCCTTGAGCTTGGCGAACATTTCCTCGTTCGAGGCGAAGGAATCGTAGATCACGTCGATGCCGTATTCTTTCTCGAATTTCTCGATCACCGAGTCGGGAGTGTAGTAGGTCCAGTTGAATATGTATAGTTTTTTAGAAGCCTCGTTGTTTTTCGAACAGCCGGCCAAAAGTCCGACAACAACAAAGACCACCAATAACAATGCTGGTTTTACAGCGCGGAGGATTTTATTCATAAATCCCTCCCCTATAAAATATTACCGGCCTAGGGCCGGATTTTTGACTCCCATGAGCCGCAGGCGGGCAAGCCCGGGACTTAACCGAAACCCCGGGACGAACCACAGGCTTAGCGAGCAGCGAATACCTTTAAGAAGTTTCTTAAAGGATACACCAGAAGAACCGTCCCCGCGATCATCACCGCCGAAAGAGCGTTGACCACCGGGGAAACTCCGAAACGGATCATCGAGTATATGTAGAGCGGCAGGGTCGTCGCCCCCGGACCCGATACGAAGAAGGTGATGACAAAGTCCTCCAGCGAGAGGGTGACCGCGGTGAGAAAGGCGGAGGCTATCCCCGGCAACGCCATAGGTATGATCACCCTGAAGAGCGTCTGCAGTTCCGAGGCCCCCAAATCCCTGGCCGCCTCCACCACGCTGGGATCCGATTCCTCGAGCCTGGCCGAAACCAGAAGATAGACAAAGGGAATATTAAAGGTGGTGTGGGCGATCCAGACGGTCAACATTCCCAGTCTCAAACCAACCCCCGCGAAGAAGACGAGGAGGGAAACTCCGACGACGATTTCAGGGAGTATCATGGGAATAAAACTCATGGTGGACACGTAGGATTTGAATTTGAAGGAGTAGCGGGCGGTGCCCACCGCCGCCAGCGTCCCCAGGGCCGTGGCCATAAGGGCACTGGTGAAAGCTATGACCACCGAATTTTGAAAGGCTCTCCATAAATCGGGGGACTCCAGGAAGAGCCTTTGGTACCAGACAAAGGAAAAGCCCGTCCATTCCCCTGAGCGGGACCGATTGAAGGAGTAAATGAGCAACACGAAAAGGGGGGCGAAAAGAAAAAGAATCACGAGCCAGAAGATCAGGTTCGAGCCCTTAGCCTTTCTGGGCAAAAGCTTGGCGGCCGCCTTGGCCCCCTTTCGCACCACCCTTCGGGCGTGAAACAGCGCGGCGATCCTGTAGGGTTTTAATCCATGTATTTTCGCGGCCATTACGCGACCCCCTTGCCGGAGGGTTTTTTCTTCCCCTGCCCCGGTCCCCGGTGAAAAAACCCAATCGTCTTTCCGTTCGGCAGACTCAAGGGGTCGATATCTTTAACCGCCTGTTGTTCCTTCGGTTTTTTAAAGGCGAACAGAAACACCGCGATCGCCGTGAGGAGGGTCATGGACATGGATATGGCCGAGGCCAGCGGCCAGTTTCTTGTTTTCGTGAGCTGGTCGGCGATCACGTTCCCCAGCATATAGGAATCCTTGCCACCGATCAGCAGGGGTACGGCGTAGGCTCCGAATATCGGGATAAAGGTAAAGAGGACGGCGGTGATCACTCCGCCCTTTATGTTGGGGAGCATCACCTTGGTATAAGACTGCATCCTGGTGGAACCCAGGTCCCTGGCCGCCTCCAGGAGGGTGAAGTCGAATTTGTCGATGGTGGAAAAGAGCGGGAGTATGGCATAGGGAAGGTACATATAGACCAGGACGAAGACCACCGCCCCTTGGTTATAAAGAAACTGGAAGCCTTCGGCCTTGAGACCCAAAAACCGCAGAGCCTGGTTGACGAAACCTTCGTTGCCCAGAATCGAGATCCACGCATAGATGCGCACGAGAAAGTTGGTCCAGAAGGGCACGATCACGAGGAAAAGCCGCAATGCCTGGTTTTTCGAACGGGCGATGCTATATCCGCAGGGCAGCGCCAGGAGGATTATGATGATAGTAGCGGCCAGGGAGACCCAGAGGGTCTTGAGCGTCACCTTCAGCAGGGTAGGATTGGCGATGTCCGCCCAGGCCTGGATGCTAAAGGATGTTTCCACGCCGCCGTAAAGGCCTTTTCGGAGAAAGGAATAGGCGACGATGATCAGAAGCGGGGCGGCGAAGAATATCGTAAGCCAGAGCGCCTGGGGCGCCACGTAGGCCGGACCGAGATTCCGCTTCATCCCGGGCTCTTTTCCACGATGACCAGATCGCGGGCGCTGAAAGATAAGAAAACCTCATCCTTCCATTCGATATCGGGTATACCCTCGGACCAGTTGGCGTGCTGTCTGAAGGTCGTCAGCCTGCCTCCCCCTTCCACCCGGACAATATACTTAGTCTGGAACCCCGAATACACCGGCTCTTCCACGACACCTCTCACCGCGTTGAGCTCATCCCCCGAGGGCTCGTCGTTGGAGATGCGAATTTTTTCCGGCCTGATGGTCACGACGATGGTATCGCCTACCTCGACCGGCGTTTCGTCGTCCACCAGAAGCTGTCCGAAGCTTTCGACCTCGATTACGTTGAGCGTGCCTTTACGGGAGAGCACCTTGCCCCTGAAGATATTTGTCTCGCCGATGAACCGCGCGACAAATTCGGTGGCGGGATTTTCGTAGATCTGCTGGGGAGAGCCCACCTGCAACACGAGGCCGGCGTTCATCACGGCGATTCTGTCGGATACCGACAGAGCCTCCTGCTGATCGTGGGTCACATAAATAAAGGTGATACCCACCTTGTCGTGAATGGAATCCAGCTCCATGAGCATGTGCTGTCTGAGCTTGGCATCCAGGGCTGAAAGCGGTTCGTCCAGGAGAAGTACCGAAGGCTCGTTGATCAAAGCCCGCGCGATGGCTACCCGCTGTTTCTGACCTCCGGAGAGCTGGCTGGGTTTCTTTTCGGCATGGCCCTCCAGTTGCACAAGGGACAGGTGTTTCATCACCAGCTCCTTGATGAGCCTGGTCGGGGTTTTCTTTATTCTCAAGGGGAATGCCACGTTTTCAAAAACCGTCAGGTGGGGAAAGAGGGCGTAGCTTTGAAAAACCGTGTTGCAGTGCCGCTTGTCCGGACTCAGGCCCGACACGTCGCTTCCATCTATGAGAATCGTTCCTGAATCCGGATCCTCGAAGCCCGCGATAGCCCGCAAGAGAGTGGTCTTTCCGCAGCCCGAAGGTCCTAAAAGGGAGTAGAATTCGCCTTTCTTGATTTCAAGACTTACATCCTTCAGCGCGGTGAAGCCGCCAAAGGACTTGGATACGTTCGAAACGGTAACATCCGATCCTTTCACCGCTTGACGTCTCCTTTTGGTGGTTAATTATTCACAGCAAGGTATAGTGTCAGAGCCCCGTAAGGTCAATACGGAAAGATCGGCAAATCCAAAAAAATCAGGGCTAAAAACCAAGAGTTTTCGAAAGAAGGGCCCGGTACTCCCTTTCGTCTGCAGAAGCCTGGGTCGACAGGGCTTCGATTTCCTTTTTTACCGCACCGGTAAAGTCTCCGTCCTTGATTCCTTCGAGATTTATTTTCACGTTGAGGAGGGCTCCCTCCAAGCCTGCCTTGGCGGCTAAAAAACCAACCGCCGCATCGGTGGCCGAACTCGCCTTTCCCCGCTCTACCGCCTTCAGGCAGAGCCTCATGGCGCCAAGGCAGGCCCTGGCGCTGCCCAGAGGCACGAGGGAGGCTCGTTTTGTGGCCTCCTGGATGGCGAGGCCCCTGAGCGTCGTTTCCTCCTCGCTGCGTTTAGGCAATCTAAGGGCCTGGAGAATTCCGTTGAACGCGTCGCTGTCCTCGTCCGCCCGGCCCAGAAGTTCGGTTTTGAGCTCCTGGGCTTCCAGGGCGATCGATTCCAGTTCGGAAGTCCTCTCTTCGAAGCCCTTTTTGCCGATGCTGAGGTTGGCGGCCATGGCCGCCAAGGCGGCGCCCATGGCTCCCACGCAAGCCGAGGTCGTGCCGCCGCCCGGCGCCGGGCTGGGAGAGGAGAGTTCGTCGACGAACTCCGAGACGGGACGATCCACCAGGCGGCTTTTCCCGATAATGGCCCATTCTATGATTTTCTTGTCAGGATCGAAGTCCCCCCGGCAGTCCAGCCCTAGGGCTTTCACCGCCGCTTTTACCAACGCCCGATCGGGAAGTCCCGGGGTGGCGTTCGCCTTGCGCTGGAAATACCGGCCGCTCTCCACTAAGGCGGCGGCGGGGGCGAGTCCCACAAGTTCCGATCCGCTTACCCCGAATCCCCGACGCTCCGCCGCTTCGCGTACCGCTTCGAAGGCCATCCAGAGAGCTGTGGTTCGAAAATTGAGGATATTCATCGAGACCTGGGTGCAGCGCAGCTCCCGGACTTGCCAGCCTATGGCCCGTACCGCCTTGAGTCTGCCCTGGATTCGTTTTACTTGTCCCAAATGATCCAATTCCGGAACCCCCCGGGAGTTTCTCACGATTTTCCCGCTCTCCCGAAGCTCCGAGGCGATTTCCTTGGCCACTCCGACATCTTCCGTAGTCAGGTTGACGTTGAAAGCCAGAAGCGCTTCCCTCGCCCCGACCACGGTTGCGCCCCAGCGGGGATCGAAGCGGGAGGGGCCGAAATCGGGATGCCATTCGGGGTCGGCGAGTTTGGCCGCCAAGCCCTCGTATTCGCCAAAGCGGATGTCGGCGAGGCTGCGCCGCGAGGGCTTGGCGGCGGCTTCCTCGTAAAGAAACACCGGTATGGAAAACTCCCGCGCCAGGCGGGCGCCGAAGTCCCTGGCGAGCTGGGCGCACTCGGCCATGCTGATTCCCGCTATGGGAACGAAAGGGCAGACATCCAGGGCTCCCATACGAGGGTGGGAGCCTGAGTGGTTCCTCATATCGATCAGATCCCTGGCCCTCCGGGCTCCCGCGAGCGCCGCCTCCACCACGGCCCGGGGCCCGCCTGCGAAGGTATAGACAGTCCTGTTCGTGTCGGCGCCGGCATCCACATCCAGAAGCGCTACTCCCTCCACCGAGGCTATAGCCTCGGCTATGGCCTGAATCCTGTCCCTGTCCCTTCCCTCGGAAAAATTGGGCACGCACTCGACAACAGCCTTTTCGAGCATATGGAGATCCCCCTGGGAGTTCCTCCGACCACAAAAACGATCGAAGGTATGTTTTATCTATTATGCACCGAACCTGGGGAATATCCCAGGGTTTTTTCCTATCGGCCATCCAGGGATACCTTGTCCAGAAACTTCTTGAGCGCCGCCGGATCGTTGATGCTGGAAAAAAGACTCCAGTCGGGAGAAAAACGCCGCGCCACAGCCTCGGGGACCGCCTTATAGGGGAGATCCTTCAGAAGCTTGGAGAACGAAAGCTTTTCGCCGACGGCGCCGTCCATTTTTCTTTTCAGCTCCGGAATCAGAAGCCTGGAGTACAAGCCTTGAAAGGGTTCAATATACGATCCTTTTTCAGCCAATACGGCGAAACAAGGCGCCGAACCCCCGACGATCGGAGTATCGAGAAGGCTAAAAAGATAATTAAGCCAGTCTTTGTCGAAAAAGGGCATATCGCAGGCGAGGAGATACACCCAGGGGGTGGTTGCGCTGCAGAGGGCCGCGTGCAAACCGGAAAGGGGGCCGAAGCCGGGCACAATGTCGCGGACGAAGCAAAGGGGAAGCCCATCGTAGATATCGCGGTCAGGCCCGACAAGATATACCGGCAGGTTCGAAGCCAGGGCGTTGAGCGCCACCCTTCTGCCCAAGGGGACTCCTTTCACCAGCGCGGCTTGTTTATCCGATCCGCCAAAGCGCTTTCCCAATCCTCCCGCCAGAATCGCCAGGCTAAGTCCCTGAAGCACCCCCGCCCCCTTCAAAATTACAAGATTAGTCGGCTGTAAACGTATCAAAGGAACAGCTCTTGCGCCATGCCCATCGGAAGGATTAGGGTTAGCGCATGCTGTCAAAGATTTTGGAGGCGGCGGATTGGAGCAGCCCACCGGAGGACATGGAATTCCAGTGCAGCTACCAGGATCTGATGGAGAGCATAGCCAAGGACAGCGCATCCCTGAGGGAAGCCTGGGCAATCCAGGGCGCCTATAGCTCCAGCGATATAAAAAAAGCGATTCGTCTCTATATACGGACCCCCGGTATCGTCAACGTCATGCTCAATTACAAAATTTGCGTGGAGCATGGCCTTCCCCTGCATCCCAGCGTTTATTACGAACTGAAGGAGGCGCGAAAATACAAGATCGACCATGGCCTTCCCGCGGTGGAAAATGCCAATAGGCTCTATAAGGAATCGATACTCCTGGCCCGGAAGGCCCTCGACATGGGCGGAGAATTCCCGGCCCGCGGAGTGGAGTTCCTTCGCAAACTCCCCCGGGAACTTAAAAATTTCATATATACCGGTATACGAGATACGTATACGTGGAGAGGCTCGGAACCGACGCTCCTGCTTCGGCTCGCTGAAATGTTGCGCCGGGAATACGGCCCGGAGCTAATCCTGGCCGCAGCGCATGGAGCCATAATGCCGGCTTTGCTTCTTGCCGAATTCCTCGATACGCCCCTTTACTTTATCCGTTTTTCCATGTTCAAACGGCACGATGAAGAACCTATCATCAGCTTTTCCGACAAGGCCTGGCTCTCGGATTTTTCCTCCAAAAGGGTTATCCTCTACGATGAAGACGTCGCGGGGGGCCGAACCCTCGAGCTTTTCAGCAGGCGCATTTCTCCTCTGTTTGGTCAAACCAAAACGGCCTGCTCAATCCGTCATGCCGGTTCGTCCATCCGGCCGGATTATACAGGCCTGACCTGGTGGGGCTAGAGGCGGGCCCCCCTTTCATGCTTTTATTAAGGATGCAAAATCCAACCGGGGCTCGAACTCTCCGGGGGATTAACTTGACTTTTATCGATATTCATATATAGTGGATTTTCTAACGGAGAAACTATGGCCAACAGACAGAAAATATCCTTCGGTCCTTCGATTCGGCGCCTCCCCTCGTATCTTCATGTGATAAGGCAGGCTCAACAAAACGGAGATCAGTATATTTCGGGAACGGTCATCGCCGCCGAGCAGAACCTGGAACCGATACAGGTGCGAAAGGACCTGGCCATCACCGGGATCATCGGAAAACCTAAAAAGGGATATCCGGTCAATGAATTAATCGAAGCGATAGAGAGCTACCTGGGATGGAACCTGAGACACTGCGCCATTGTGGTCGGCGCGGGGAATCTCGGCTCTGCCCTCACTGGCTATCAGGAATTCAAGAACCACGGTTTGAATATCGTGGCCGCATTCGATATCGATCCTTCGAAAGTGGGTTCCAGCGTCCATGGGGTTCCCATCCATCCTTTCGAAAAAATCGAGGAAATCGTTCCCCGGATAAAGGCCGAACTGGCCATTCTCACCGTACCCTCGCCATTCGCCGTGAGCACCTGCGAAAGCATCGTCAAGGCGGGCATAAAATCGATCTGGAATTTCACCAATATCAAGCTTAAGGTTCCTGAGGATGTGCAGGTGTGGAGGGAAGACCTGTCTTCAGGCTACGCCATGCTCACGGTGATGATGAAACTGGCTTCCAGGTCATCCGAGGACTAAAAAGGCTCATTTTAAGCCTGGCATATCGGATTACAGGGCGATCATCCCGTTTTTCCCCATCCGTATCATTCCTCTTCGATATCATTCCTCTTCGACATAGCGCTCCAGTTTTCCCCTCGTTTCGGAATCGATAAGCCCCAGGCGCTCCAGAGTCGCGACGATTTCCCGAATATGCAGGAAGGCGTGGAGCCGGACGCCTAAACCCTCCATATCCGAGCGGCCCGCCTTGCCCCTTTCCACTAATACGACGAGGTCTTCCACCACCAAGCCCTCGGCTCTCAAGATCTCCACGGCTTCACGCTTGCTCAAGCCCGTGGTGATCAGATCGTCCAGGAGAAGCGCCCGCTCGCCCGGGGAGTACGCCCCTTCCACCCTATTGCCCGTGCCGTGGTCTTTTACCGGCATGCGGGGCCAGATCATGGGCGTTTCTAGGGCCAAGCCGGCTGCGGTCGCCAGCGGGAGGGCCGCGGCGGGGATTCCCGCGAGTCTGTCGAATATGCATTCTTTCGCCAGCATGGCGTATGCCCTGCCCGCCAGCGTCAGGGCCGCGGGATCCGAAATGAGCCTTCGAAGATCGATGTAAAAGGGGCTTTTCTTTCCGCTCTTAAGGGTGAAGTCCCCGAGGCGGAAGCAGCCGGTGGCGATGAGCGCGTTTACCAACTTTTCCTTCAGCCCATCCTTTTCGCTCCTCCGCGTCCACCCTGTCGGGGTTTTCGATTCCGGCCCGGCCGCCGCCCTGCCGCGGTTTATCTCGTCCCGCAGGGCCCTCGCCGCTTCGGCCGGGTCGCCGGCGCCCGCGACGGCCCTGGCCGCCACCACCAATACCCCGCTTTTGTCGTCGCGGGCGCCGGCTCTCAAAGCCTCCTCCGCCCTCCCCCCCTGGGCCCCGATACCGGGGCTCAGAAACCAGGCTTTCGGGGCGACGGCCCTCACCGCGGCCAGGGCTTCCAGATCATTGCCCGCCACGACAATTCCCGTATTTTTCGCCCAGGAGCTGACCTCTTTGGCCACTCGAACATATAAAGGCTCGCCATCGACGTTCAGGTCCTGGAATATTCCCGCCCCCGGGTTACTGGTTCTGCAGAGAAGAAAAAGCCCCTTTTCTTCCCGCTCGAGGAAAGGCTCGATACTCTCCCTGCCCAAATAAGGGCTCAAGGTGACCGCATCCGCCCCGAGGTCGCCGAATAGCGCGTCGGCGTAAGCCCTGGCGGTGGATCCGATATCCCCCCGCTTCGCGTCGATGAGAATTGGAATATCATCCGGAATCGCTTCGATGCTTGTCCTCAACAGATCCATCCCCCCGCTTCCCAGGGCTTCGTAGAACGCGATATTCGGTTTAAAGCAGACAACGTAAGGGGAAGTGGCTTCGATAATCCTCAGGTTCGTTTCTCTCGCCGAGGCTAGGCAGGCTGAAAGACCTTTCTCCTCGATAATCTTTCTATCGAAATAGGGATCGAGCCCAACGCAAAGGCAACTGTTTTTACGATCGACGAGTTCGTCCAGCCTTGAAAAAAAATCCATCCTACTCTCCTTGTGCAGCCTGTCGCGAAACCTTCTCGCATATCAGACTTGGCGGGCGGGATAAAGGATACAAGTCCTTACACGCCTTCGCAAGGGAGTCTTTCGCTCTCTTTGCCTTTGAATATAGGTGCATGGCCTGGACAGATGGTGTATACTACGATTAGTCATTCTTCGGTTACGAATCGCCCATCCAAAGGAGGCTAAACACGATGAAGCGCTTTCTTGTCATACTCGCGGCAGTGCTCCTCATAGCGCCCCTGACGGCCCAGGAGGGCCTTGGTTCCGGCCCGGATTTCTCCGCCACCCTTTTGCTGGGCTCGGACCTTCTTCCCTCGGCCTCCGATCCGACTAAATTGGAAAGCTGGTCCAAGCTCGGATTCCAGCCCGATCTCTCCCTGGGGAAGTTCGGCATCGGCCTGGACCTTACTTTCCGATTTCAGATTTATCCGGACGCCAACACGCCGCTTCTGATTTACGAACCCGACTGGGTGCCCCAGGCCGGCCGGACGATCTTCGACGTATATCTTCCCAAAATCATGTATGTCCGCTACGGCCTCCGGGGTATCGATCCCTACTATATCAAGCTGGGTTCAATCGACGACTTCAGTTTGGGCAATGGCCTTATCGTATCCGACTACGCCAATACCCGCTTCCTGCCGGATCTTAGGATTTTCGGGTTGCAATTTGGCCTGGACGGAAGCGTATTCAAATTCCCTTACCTTGGAATAGAAGCTCTGACGGGCAACCTCGCCCGCATGGACGTGATCGGCGGCAGGATATTCATCAGACCTCTGGCGTTTTTGGGAGAGACTCTCCCGGCCAAGCTACAGTTAGGTTTCACCGGTGTCCTGGACAGGGATCCCCTGACTTACACCGATGCCGCAGATCTGGCGCTCTATCCTGCGGCGGATCTCGTCTATATCATCGGCGCCGATCTCAGCCTTCCCGTATTGAGTTCCGAAGTCGCTTCTCTCAATGCCTTTGTGGAGGGAGCCCGTCAGCCCAGCGGCGCCCTGGGTCTCATCACCGGTGTCGGGGGAAGATTGATCGGCTTCATCAAGTACGGCGCCCAAATCCGCGCCCTCCAGGGCGGATTCATCCCCTCATACTTCGATAGCAATTACGATTTCTACAGGGATGAACGGGCGGAATATGTCCTGAGCCTTGCGAGCCCGGGGGACTTTAAGCTGGGCTGGCTGGCAAGGCTGGGCTTCCAGCTTTTCAAGGAAGCCCTGGAATTGAATATCCAGGTGGACGGCCCCTTCGCGCCTAAACCCAGCCCCGCGACCGACGACAGCGGCGCCTATCCCCACATCAAGGGAGCTGTCGTCCTCGCCGAAGGCTTATTGCCCGGCATATTCCTGAGCGGAAGCTATGAAAAGTATTTCATCGGCCGTAAAACAACTTTCTTCAGGGAACTCCTCGATCCAGAGGATGCCGTGATAGGAATGTCCATAAACTACAAGACCGGCGCGACGGTGCTGACCCTTTCTTATATCTATTCCTGGGACCCGACCGCCGGAGACTTCAACGTCAGCTCCAGCCTGAGCGCCTCGGTGCGCTTCTAAAAGTAAAGGGGGCAGGTACATGAAACGCTTCATAGTGGTAGTCGTCCTCGCGGCTCTCCTTTCCCCGGCCGTCATGGCCCAGAGTGGCGGATTCGGTGCCTCGATCATGGGTTGGATGCGCGATCATGCCGGTATGGAGATCGGCTCGGTCACCATAGATGGGGTGAGCTACTCGAAGGTCGTCGTCTCCCCCGAGGTGAGGATCGGTCGGCTGGAGCTGGGATTCTATCTCCCGGTCATCTACTCCAGCGATCTTTTCGATCCCTCCAGCTGGTACAGGCCCAAGGGCAACAATGAATGGGATTTCGGCTCAGCCTATTGGGGCGACGACAACTTCAAAGCGGCCCTGGATCTCGCCACCGATCTGATCCTCAAGATCAAGTACCTGGAATATGGCGAGCCCCTGGACGATCCTTTCTTCCTGAAGCTTGGCAATCTTCACGGACTGTCCATCGGTCACGGACTCATCATGAGGAACTATCGCAACGACAGCGACTTCCCCAGCATCCGGCGCGTCGGCGTGAATACGGGCATAGACTTCGGCGGCTTCGGTTTCGAAGCCCTGGTGAACGATCTGCCGGTACCCCAGATATACGGTACCCGCCTTTATTTCCGCCCCTTCAAGGCATCCAAGCTCGCCATCGGCGTCTCGGGCGTGGCCGACATAGACGCCGCGACGGATCTGGAAGGCACGGCCTACGACAGCGCCGCCGGCAACTTCAGCCTCCTGGGCGCCGGACTGGATCTGGATCTGCCCATTATAAACTCCTCGGCGGTCCTCGGTGTCAGGGCCTTCGCCGACCTGGCGGCCGCGGTCCCCTATCTCCAGGGGGCCATCACGAATCCCGACACCTTGCTGACCATTCCCTCGGGACTCAAGACCGAACTTCTCTGGGATGGCGGCGCCCATAATTGGGGAGCGGCGGCGGGCTTCATGGGCAATGTTCTCTTCATCGATTGGAGATTGGAATACCGTTATTTTACCGGCTTGTTCAGACCGGCCCTCTTCGACGCCACCTATGAAAGAACCCGATCGAGTCTGGTGCAAGAATACCTTCCCTATCTGGACGGCACTAAGCAAATCTCCGACGCGCCCACGGTCATGGGCATCTACGGAGAAGCGGGCTTCGATTTATTCAAGGAAAAGCTCAGCCTCATGGCAGGCTACATGTGGCCCTGGACTCCCGAAGAGGGCTTTACGATCAGCGCCCACGCCGACGACGAACTCAGGGCGGGCCTGGTGCTCAAGCGGGGACTCGTCCCTGTGGTGGACCTGGCGGGCGCCGTCTATTACGACAAGCGCGGCATCGTAAACTCGATACAGGACGGTAGTTTCACCTTCTTCGACGAGAGGACCGCCTTCGCAGGCGAGATCGAAATACCTATTCCCAAGACCCCCAACCTGGCTATCGGCCTGATCTTCAAGATGGTCGCGGCCAGGGACCCTGGCACCGGTCGCGTTAAATACGTGAGCGACGATCCGACTAAAGGCGTCCTCATGGAACCCACCGTAACGGTGGAGACCCGGTTCAGATTCTAAATTCCATACGTTCGGGGAAGCCCCCGATGGATTCCCCCGGCTTTTCAAAAAGGACGCGTCCACAGCGTCCTTTTTTTATGCCTCCAAAAAGGGTATTCTTGTTCCATGGCGCAAATACGAATTTTAGGTTCCGAAACCTATAGGCTCATCGCCGCCGGCGAGGTGATAGACCGGCCGGCATCGGCCCTGCGCGAGCTTCTCGACAACGCCATCGACGCCGGGGCGACGGAAATCCGCGTCGAGATCGCCAAGGGCGGCGTGGAGCTGCTCAGGGTAAGCGATAACGGTTGCGGAATGTCCAAGGAAGACCTCGTCCTCTCCATTCAGGAGCACGCAACGAGCAAAATAGAAAAAGCCGACGATCTGCTCACGGTGAAAACCTTAGGGTTCCGTGGAGAGGCCTTGGCGTCCATCGCCGCCGTGGCGAAATTAGAAATGCTCAGCAAGACCGAGGGTCCCGGCTCAGGTTGGCGACTACTCAAAGAGCCGGGCCTCCCGGTTCAACTCGAGGCGACGCCGGCTCGCAGGGGCACGACGATCAGCATCAGGGCCCTGTTCGAAAGTTTTCCCGCGCGGCGTCAGTTTTTAAAACGATCCTCCTCAGAGGCGGCCCAATGTCGCCAGGTATTCGTGGAAAAAGCCCTTGCCCACCCTTCGATCGGCTTCGTATGGAACTCCGGCGCCGAATCGGAACACCTGGCTCCTTCGAGCCTGAAGGAACGGATCGCCCTGCTCTACCGGGAAATACCATCCGACCTCCTTTCGCTGTTCCAGTTCGAGGCGGCCGGCTGTCCCTTCGGCATCGTCTACGCCGATCCCGCTTTTTCCCGAAGGGATAGAAAATATCTCCAGGTTTTCGTTAACCGGCGCAGAGTACCCGAATGGGGGCTCTCGGGATCGATGGAATACGCCTTTTCCGAGTACCTTCCCGGAGGAATGCGCCCCTGCGCCTTCCTCTTCGCCGAGATCGATCCATCCCTCGCCGACTTCAATATCCACCCGGCCAAGCGGGAGGTAAGGATCAAAAACGCCGAAGCGCTCAGATCGGCAGTATACGCCGCATTCCGCGCTCATCTTCGTTCCAGTCTGGGAGAGGGTATAAAGCACCTGGACTGGAATAGCCCACGGACGAGCCTGTCCTCCTCGTTCCCAGGTTCGGAAACCTGGCAAAAACTGGACGGGAAGGCTCTGGACAGGGCTTTCTGGGACAGACTGGACAGCGAGCGACGATCCAATGGCGAAGCCTGGGCGGGCGAGACTGCTTTGCGGGAAAGCGGGAACGATGACGGCCCAACCTGGGAAGGGAGCGCTTTTGCGGCTCGAAGTACTCAAGGAGCCGGGGACGGAAGGACGGACCCTGCCATCTATGGTAACGAGGAAAATGAATGCCCCCCGTCGGGACAGGCGTTTAGATTTTTAGGCAGGGCTTTCGGCCCCTTCCTGGTCTTCGAAAGCGCCGAAGAACTCTATATTCTCGACCAGCATGCGGCCCAGGAGAGAATTCTTTACGATAAACTTCGTTCCGCCAAAGGCAAAAGCCAGGCGCTCCTCGTTCCTTTTATCATGGATATCCCGGACTCCGATCTGGAAAACCGTATAACCTCCTCCCTGCCCGAGCTCGAGCATATGGGGTATCGCATGGAAAAAAACGAGGGACAACTGGTCGTCAGCGGAGTGCCGGCGATTCTCGGCGAGAAGGGCCTCTCGATTCTCGCCGAGAGTCTCGCCGAAGACAACCCTCCGGGTTCCGGGCCAGAGGAAAAGCTTAAAGCGGTGACGGCCTCGATCGCCTGCAAAGCCGCCGTAAAGGACGGGGATCTGCTGGAAGACAGGGCTGCCACGACTCTTATCGCCCAAGCCTTGGCCCTCCCCCTTCCCCGCTGTCCTCACGGGAGGCCAATCTGGCTCAAACTGGACAGAAAAACCTTGGAGCGCATGATCGGACGAAGCGTGTAACCAGTTCCTCGAAGCTTGTTGCTGGGGCTGCCTGGGTATCCAGGGGACCGTATTTCTTTTATCTACATACAGGCATAGCCGGGAAGATAATCCTGCCCCTCGCTCCAATACCCACAAGCTTCGAGGAACTACAAAAAAATTTATATAATTCCTGGTAACTTTTCCGGTACTGCATTATTATTACTAGTGCAGGACGACAGCAGTTTGCTCTTCATGCACCTCCTTTTGTGTTGGCCGCCGGGTATTCCTCCTTACCCGGCGGTCTTTTTTTTCCAGCACCGGCGAGGTATCGACCTTCAAGAATTGACACGGGGGGGAACTACCATATATTGTATGCCGTCTTTTAAGGAGAATGCCATGGCACAGGTATCAAAAAACGCGCGAACCTCCAGCAGCACCCAGCGCTTCTACTGCCCCTGCGGCGGCGAAGTTAAAATGAAGACCGTTTTTGAAAACGGCAAGGTCAAGAACATGGCCGAATGCGAAAAGTGCAAGCGAGTTGAGCGCAAGCCCAGCGATTTCAATTGAAACGCCTCGATAGGCTCCCGGACAAAGCTTCGGGGGCCTAGCCTTTTCTCTGCTCTTCCAACGAAGCTTCAATGATTTTCCGGGATTTCTCCAGGGTTTCCAAGGCTTCTTTCTTGGAATGCGGCGCCGGCAACAGGGCGAGATAACTGGCCGTAAAGGGAATATTCCCGAAATTGAATAAGAAATCCCTGATATTCGCTATCTTCCATCCCCCTTCCATGGCCGCCACAAGTATGGGAATAGGTTCGACTTCCAATATTTTCCTGTATCCCGCCGAATGGAAACGTCCCAGCGCTCCTGTCCTCGACCGGGTGCCTTCGGGAAAAATCACCGGGATCGTACCCTCTCTGCGGCAACGTTTAGCCATCCTGGTCACCTTGCGCATCGCCTCCAGGGCATCGCCCTTGCGCCGCACCAGGCTGTGACCCGACACGCGTAAAATGAGGGAGATGAGGGGTATTCCGTAGCCGAGCTCCCTTTTTGCCACAAACCTGGCCTTCGCCCAGGGAGGCAGGGTGCGCATGATGACAACTATGTCCAGCAGGCTTTGATGGTTGGAAACCACCATAAAGCGCTCGGGAAGGGCTTCGCCCAGTCTGCTTTCCACCCTCGGTCTGAAGCCGCCGTAGAAGCTCAAAGTGGTGAATATTTTCTGTATCGCCTTGTCTTCGAAATACTGGGCTATCTTCATGGCTTTGCGCCAGGGGAGCACCGCGATGGCCAACAAAAGGACAATTTCCCAAAAGGTAAATACCGTCAGCAAAATTAAAATAATGACTATAGTCACGGCGGTTCTCTCTGAGTAAGCGCTAATTCGTTATCCTATTTAACCAGATACCCCGGTTGGAGTCAATTACAGTCTTGACATTCAGCAGCTCTCTCTGTTAGCTTTCCTCGTCGAATTGTCAGACCGTTCCGGTTCTTCATGAATCGACTATCAATCCGGGAGGATTCCCTTTGAGCACAAAGAATCTATCAGCCGAAAAGAGGATGCGGCAGGATGAGAAACGCCGTATCAGAAACAAGGGCGTCAAGACGGCCATACGATCAGCGGCCAAGAAAGTCGTCGTAGCCTCCGAGAAAAAGGATGCCCAGGCGGCCAAGGAAGCGCTTCTCGATATGATCAAGCGCATCGACACTGCCGCGCGTAAGGGCATCGTGAAGAAAAACGCCGCCGCGCGTAAGAAATCCCGCATGCAGAGGCTTGTCAACAGGCTGGAAGCCTAGGTCGAAGACCCGGGTTCGTATGCCGCCAAGCCTCGACGCGGCCTTAGATCGATGCCAGCCTGCGTCAAGCATCGCTGAAAAAACGAATATATTAGGAGAAGCTATATGGCAGAGAAGCTTACAAAGGCCGAATTAATCGATGCGCTGTATGGAAAACTCTCCCCTTCGAGCAAGACCACCAGGAAAGAAATTCACGAGCTTATCGACGGGCTTTTTTCCGAAATCAAGACCGCGATTTTAAACGGCAAGACCGTGGAACTCCGTGGATTCGGCACCTTCGAAGTCAAGCTCAGGAAGGGAAGAACAAGAGCGAGAAACCCCAAGACCGGCGAGATTGTCTCCGTCCAGGATCACGGCGTCGCCGGATTCCGCCCGGGCAGGGAACTCAAGAAATCGGCGTGGGACATGGACCCCTCGCTTATAACGAAGACTTTCAAGAAAAACTGACATAGCGCCAGGGGTCAGGAATATCCACAGCCTCCCGGCTCCCGTACTATTTTCACTTTACGATGGGGTTTTTCAAAGGCGAGACGAGTTTTGAAAACCCAGCGATATGGCGCGTGTGTTTCATCTATTTTCATGCCTGTGGCATGAGAATAGATGAAACTGGCTAAAATGCTTGGCAATCTTTGACTGATTCAGCAAATCCTATAATTGACTTTGTCCGACCATTGTGAAAATATCAATACCGTGCCTCGACGATCAAAACAAAAACCTCTTATCCATTCGACCGAGCTTAGTTCCCATATCACCATGTCCGGCGAACTCGATATCGAGGGAAGTCTTTTAATAAAAGGAAAAATTTCAGGACTGGTGCGAAGCGCTTCACATATTTCAATCGACAAAGGAGCGTGGGTGGAATCCTGTTCTCTCTCCGCGGCTTCGCTATCGGTGGCTGGTAGGTTTTCCGGGTCGGTCAAGGCGGAGGGTTTTGTGGAGTTTCAGGACAGGGCGAGGATAAGCGCCTCGGTGGAATGCGCGTCCCTGAGGGTTTCCCCTTCCTGCCGCTTCGAAGGTCATGTATCGATGCCCGACCTGGATCTGCATGATCAGCGGTTGCACAAGTTTTTCCCTTCCGTAGATTCGGCAAGCGACGATTGACAGATCGCTCCGGCGGGACTATAGTGACATGTACGACCCGAGGGCCGGCTATCCGTAACAGTGATATAGCGCAGGCGCCCGTGGCGGTGCCCGTCTTTCCGATGTCGGAAATCGCCGTACGAATGAATCAACAGACAATACCTGAAACGATACAGTAAAGGGCGAATAGTTAAACGCCCGGATTCCGTACAAAAACGGAGCATTGGATGGCATTAATCCGAAAATCAAAACACGAAGACCCCAGCAAGAAGGACCGTATGGAAGAAACATCTACAGAATCCCCGGCGCGAAACCCAAGCCAGGAGCAACCCGCTACGGCGACCTCGCCCCGGGAAACCGCCATCGGCGGCGCCCAGGGCACGAGACCCATAAAACGTATAAAGCTTAAAAAGCGATCGGGGAGACAACCACCCTCGGGAACGGAAGAGGAGATACAACCATCCCTTCAGGAATCTGAGGCCTATCCTGGAATAAAACCGACCGAGATCGAGCAAGAGCAAGCAAGCAGCCCGCAGCGGGGAGCGATCGATGTCCTCGCCGCAGCCGCCCTGGAGCGGGAGGTACGGAACGGCCTGGTGCGTCGACAGGAATCCTACGAAAGGCCGACACCGGAAAAGAACCACGAAAACGGCAGGCAGGAAGGCGGTGACTCCCGGGCCAGGCTCCTCATAAACGATCTATCCAAGATGGGCATCAAGGAACTGAGGGAACTGGGGGAAAAGTACGGGATAAACCACGAGGAGTTGATCGCCCTGCGCAAGCAGGAGCTCATTTTTTATACCCTCAAATCCCACACCGAAAAGGGCGGCATCATCTACGCCTATGGGTCGCTGGAAATCCTGCCGGACGGCTATGGCTTTTTACGATCTCCCCAAAATTCCTACCTCTCGGGTACCGACGATATCTATATCTCCCCCTCCCAAATTCGACTCTTCAACCTCAAGACCGGCGACACGGTTTACGGGCAGATCCGCAGCCCCAAGGAGGGCGAGCGTTTCTTCGCCATGTTGCGCATCGAGTTGGTGAACTACGACGAGCCAGCCGTTGCCCAGAACCGCATACCCTTCGAGAATCTCACGCCCCTGTATCCGAACAAGAAACTGGATCTCGAAACTAATACCGAAGAACTTTCCACCAGGATCATCAACCTCTTCTGCCCCATCGGCAAGGGCCAGAGAGCCCTCATCGTATCCCCGCCCAAAACCGGAAAAACCATCCTGCTCCAGAAGATCGCCAACGCTATAACCACGAATCATCCCGAGGTTTATCTCATCGTCCTTCTCATCGACGAGCGCCCCGAGGAAGTCACGGATATGGAGCGTTCGGTCCAGGCGGAGGTGATATCCTCCACCTTCGACGAGCAAGCCACCAGACACGTGCAGGTGGCAGAGATGGTGCTGGAAAAGGCCAAGCGACTGGTCGAACACGGACGGGACGTGGTTATCCTCTTGGACTCCATCACCAGGCTGGCCAGGGCCTATAACCAGACGGTGCCCACATCGGGCAAGATCTTATCCGGCGGCGTGGATTCCAATGCCCTGCACAAGCCTAAGCGTTTCTTCGGCGCGGCGCGCAACATCGAGCAGGGCGGCAGCCTCACTATCATCGCCACCGCCCTTATCGACACGGGCTCAAGGATGGACGAGGTTATCTTCGAGGAGTTCAAGGGCACGGGCAATATGGAAATAAACCTGGACAGGCGCCTTTCGGACAAACGCCTTTTCCCGGCTATCAACATCAAGAAATCGGGCACCAGGAAAGAAGAAATCCTCCTCACCGACGAGGAGCTCCAGAAGATATGGGTTCTCCGCAGGGTTATCAACCCCATGGATGATTCGGACATCATCGAACTGCTTATAGACAGGATGGGCAAGACCAAGAACAACGAGGCCTTCCTCAAGTCCATGAGCGGACCGGCATACTCCGGCGCCGACTAAAAGGACCGCACCCGTCGCACGAGGCCTACTTTGTCCCATAGACGGATAGACGTAGTCAAAGAATTGTTGTATATTCATCGAGCTTATAAGGAACCGTCATTTGGCCGGTTTTCAGGCATTGTTCTTAGTACGACGCAGTGGAGGAAGATATGAAGCAGGGAATCCATCCCAAATACGAGCACTCGACCATCACCTGCGCCTGCGGCAATGTCATCGAGACCCGTTCGACGGTAAAGAATTTACAGGTTGAAATTTGTTCGGCCTGCCATCCCTTCTTTACCGGCAAGCAGAAGCTCGTGGACACCGCGGGACGCATTGAGCGCTTCAACCGCAAGTACGGTATCAAGTCCCAAGAGACTAAATAATACCGTTCCCGTCGATTCAAAAAAGGAAAACGCGCCATTTGGGCGCGTTTTTTTTATGCCCGCCCACCTGTCGTGCGACAAGGATTGAGGCCCGTTTTAATGCTTTTCTCCAGGTTCTTCTCCAGGGCCTCGAGCATGGCCGCCATAGCCCGGCCCGCCCGGCCCCGGTGGGAGACCCGGTTCTTTTCACCGGGGCTGAGTTCCGCCACGGTCCTGCCCAGTTCCGGCAAAAAGACCAGGGGATCGTAGCCGAAGCCCCCCTTCCCTGCCGGCGCATAGGCTAGCAGGCCCGGGCAGGTTTCTTGGACCGCGATATACCTGTCCTCTCCATAGAGGAAGACGAGACAGCAGTAGAAAGCACATCGGCGTTCATCGACCTGCTTCATCACACTCAAAAGAAGTTCGTTTCTGTCCCCGTCGCTTAGTTTTTCAGAGCCATCCAGGGATCCGTAGCGCGAAGAATGGATGCCCGGGGCTCCATCCAAGGCGAGGACCGAAAGGCCGGAATCGTCGGCCAGGGTGGGTATGCCCGCCTTATCATGGAGTGCCTTGGCTTTTATAAGCGCGTTGGCGAAATAATCCGATCCATTTTCATCTATCTCCATAGGATCGATACCCGCATCTGCCGGGGAGAGAAGTCTGTGTCCAGGCAGGAGTGGACGCAATTCATCGATTTTATGTCTGTTGAAGGTGGCTACGAGTATTTCCATGGGGGGAGAATAGCCTTTGGACGGAAGAAGCTCAAGCGTGGCGATGGAGCTTTTTGCCCCTCCCTTTTTTCAAATAAAATAAACCTGAATCTATGGAACCCTTCGGTAAGCCCAGAAGGAGGGCTATGTCCTTATGGGCGACCAGGGGCTTCATGCGAGCCTTGCGCGCCAATAACTTGTAGTAACGCAACCGTTGCTGGGCAATTTGCTGCTCCAGATCCTGTCTTGTCCGGGAATTGGTATCGCTTCGCAACTCGGACTCCACATAGAGTATTCTGCCCCAGGTTTCGTTGATCCTGCCCACCAGTCGATCCAACTGCAGCCTCTGGATTTCCAGGGTGGCCCTGGCCTTGTGGAGCAGGGTTTCCAACCACAGGACGGGCAGCCCAAGCCTGCGCGCCACCCTTTGCGTCATGGCGTCATCGACCTCCCAAGCGCATTTCACGGTCAGGAAGAGGAGTCTCTTTTCCTGGGAGCCCATGGTCTTGATAAATACCGAAGGACTGATTTCGCCGATAAAACGCCTGATTTCCTTATTCGCGCCAACATCGGAAACGGTGACGCCGGCGCCCCGCCTCCGATCGATATGGGCCCCGGAGGAGAAACCGCTTTCCATGTACCGATCCAGGCAATCCCCTTCGAAAGTTTCGAAGCCCATGGTCTCCGGGACGGAAGAATGCGCCAGAAGGGAATCCATGAGCTCCCTTCTCCGATTGCAGCGCTGTACGGATTTGGCGATAAATCTGAGGCTCTTGTTGATATAGGCATCCTTTTTATCGTCGAGTTCGAGACTTTTGCGCAGGATAGACAGAAGGCGGCCGGAGTAGTGCAATAGAGCTTCCGCGGCTTCGTCGGCCGATGAAAAGCCATATTTTTGAGGATGGGCGAAAAGCCTCGTCAACATGCCCCGGGCGAGGGGAGAATTCAATAACAGCTGTTGTTGATTTTCCATGGCGCCCTTATTGTTCGGGCTTGTTCCGGTAACAGCGGTCCAAGAAGAAATCGCTTTCGTGACTTCCTTCACCCTGGCTCCTCCCGATTGAATAAACTGCAAACACCATGCCAAAAAACTCCGATGTCACAGGGTGAGGATAAATGAGTTGCTTTCCTGAAATTGGCTTGCTCGAAAAAAGATGACGACGAGATTAATCCACCCTGGTCTGCGCAGGAGGATACCCGGATTTGTTAGTCTTTGTTTGAAACCGCCTTCTCCGATGAAGGATACGCATTATCCCAAGAAGGTTCTTCGGGGAATTCATCCTCGGTGAACAGCTCGGCGAAACTGTCCAGGAGCAACGCCTTGACGCTCTCAATATTCCCCTGGATGGAAAGCCCCGAGGCCAGCCTGTGCCCTCCTCCTCCGAAACGGGCCGCGATGGCCGATACGTCGATTCTTTCCTTGGAACGGAATCCCACAGTGCATTGATCCTCGGCTTCCTGCTTGATCACGAAACAAGCCTCGCAGCCGGCGACGCTCATCATGAGCTGGTACAGGAGATCTGAATCCCTGGAAGCCATGCCGTAACGTTGCTGATCTTCCAGGGAGAGAAAGGAGATCAGGAGCCTGCCATCGAAATGCGGCTCGATGCGCAGGAGGATCTCGCCCAGAAGCTTGCGGGAGAAGAGGGTTTTTCCCCCGTTGATGGCGTTGTAGATCTTTTTAGGGGAGGCGCCGGCCTTTACCATCCGCGCGGCGATTTCGAAAGTGGAATCGCCCTTTTCATCCAGGTGTCTGAAAAACCCGGTATCCGTGCAGAGTCCGAAGAAGAGAAGCTCGGCTTCTTCCCGGCTCGGCTTATGCCCCATGGCCTCCATGAGAAGGAATACCATGGCGGTGACGGCCGACGCCGAGGGGTCAAGGTAGTCCGACTCTCCGGGAGTCTCCCCCGAAGCATGATGATCGATAAAGGCTACGGGAACCTTGGGCATGGTCTCTCCCACGGAGCCGATCCGAGCCATGGACGAACAGTCCAGCACCAGCGCCGCGGCGCGCTCGAAGTCGCGTTCGGGGGGAGCCTCGTCCCGGAACTTATACTCGTACTGCAGAATTTCCGAGCGGGTGAAGGGGCCCGAGGAGAGAAGGTGGACCCTCTTGCCCAGGGACTTCAAGAAAGAGGCTAAAGCCAGCTGAGATCCGATGCAATCCCCGTCGGGTTCGCGGTGACCGAGCACGTAAAAGCAATCATGATTTTCGATAAACCAGATTATCCCCCGGGGAACTTTTCGCATTCAGGAGTTTCCTTTCCGCGACAGGAAGTCCTGAGGGGCGATGCTCCGGCCCCCTGTCGACGCAAGGGTTAATCTATAGTATCGGGAAGAGCCTGGTCAAGTTTGCTCGCTTTACTTAAAGTTCCCCGATGTGGAATACTATGGCCACAAGGAAACGACATCGTGGAAAAGGCCGACCTAAGACAGAGAGTATCCGAAATAGCCCGCATACTTTTACCCCTATGGCCGAATGAAAAGCCTCTTATTCATTCATCGAGCTGTTTCGAGCTTCTCTGTGCGGTGATTTTGAGCGCCCAGTGCACCGACGATCAGGTCAACGCGGTGACCCCCGCCCTTTTCTCCGCCTATCCGAACCCCAGGGCCATGGCTCTGGCCGACGTGGAGGATGTGGAGCGCCTTATTCGATCGGTCGGGTTTTTCCATACCAAGGCCAGACACTTGGTGCTGAGCGCCCGGAAAATCATGACGGAGTACGGCGGAAAGGTGCCCTCGAAAATGGAGGAGTTGCTCTCCCTTCCCGGGGTAGGCCGGAAAACCGCCAATCTGGTCATTTCCAGCTGTTTCGGCGCGCCTGGGATTATTGTCGACACCCATGTGTCCAGACTCGTTTATCGACTCGGGCTCCATGACAACAGGGATCCAGCGGCTATCGAAAAAAAAATACGGGAAAACCTGCAAAAGTCCCGCTTTACCGCCTTCTCCCATGCCCTCAACAGACAGGGCAAATACATATGCAGGGCAAGAAATCCCGCCTGCCTTTCCGACCCCTCCTCCTGCCCCCTGGAAAAGCTCTGCCCGCGCCGGGGGCTCTAGGGAAAAGTTTCGCCGGAGTCTAAAAAACCTCGTCCAAGCCTCCAGGCCAGAACCCGGGTTACGAGAAAAGCCTTCTCAGGCACTTCGAAAATTATGCATCGCTTGTTGAATCGATGGCTTCGATCCGCCGCGTCCTGCCTGTATGGATAAAACCAGGGCGAAGCTGCGTCAGTTCGCTATAAGCGAGCCGCGCCCGGCTTGTATGGATGAAACACCTGCTGCTACGGCGATGGAAGACCCCATCGCTGTCTTAGCCAAAGAGCGCTTCGGGATCGAGTATTTGTTTCCTCTTCAGCGGATGGCGATCGCCGGAGTTCTGGACGGGGCCGAAAGCGAGGAGCCTGTGCGGCAGATGGTCTTTTTCCCCACGGGCTTCGGCAAGAGCCTTTGCTTCCAACTTCCCGCCCTGCTCGCTCCCGGACCCAGCCTTGTCGTCTATCCGCTGCTGGCCCTCATGAATGACCAACGGCGGAGCCTTGAAAAACGGGGTATCCCCTGTGCCGTTTTCAGGGGAGGAATGGAAAACGCCGAACGGGAGCGGGGCATACGGGCCTTGCGAGAGGGGAGCATAAAAATCGCCATCACCAATCCCGAATGCCTCTGCTCCCCAGGCCTGGCCAGGCTCGTCGACACTCTTGAGGTTTTTCATCTGGCCATCGACGAGGCCCACTGTGTCAGCGAATGGGGAGAGAGCTTTAGGCCAGCCTACCTGAAGCTGGGGGAGTGCATACGGAGGATAAAGCCCAGGGTAGTGAGCGCCTTTACCGCCACCGCCAGCCCCCAGGTCGGCGAGGCCATAGCCCGGTATCTTTTCGGCGACAGCGGATGCTCCCTCATAACCGCCGATATGGATAAGCCCAATATCCGCTATTCCATCGAGCCGAGCGTTTCACCCCGTCATAGCCTTATCAAGCTGGTAAATGTTCTTCCCAGGCCTCTCATCGTCTTCGACCGGTCCAGGCCGGGGGTCAGACTCCTGTGCGAGTTTCTACGCGCCCGGGGAATCCAGGAAGTCAAGTTCTACCATGCCGGCCTGTCCAGGGAGGAAAAGGAGGCCGTGGAGGACTGGTTCATGAAAAGCGAAAACGGAATTCTGGTCAGCACATGTGCTTACGGAATGGGGGTCGACAAAAAAGACATACGATCGGTCCTGCACTATTCCGCGCCCCCCTCGGTGGAGGCCTATATCCAAGAGTCCGGTCGGGCGGGCCGGGATGGGAGGATAGCCCAGGCCGTGCTTATAAAGGACGTATGGAGGGAAGAGTTCCGGCCAAAATCGTCCACGGCGCCCCAGGGGCAGGCAAGGGCCGTCCAGGATACCCTTGCCGCTTGTCGAATCGATGCCTCAAGCCGGGCCGTCCAGGCTCGGCAGGCACGAAAAAAAGCCTTCCTGGAGTACGGGAAAACCATGGCTTGCCGACGGGCGAGCCTTCTCTCCCTTATGGGCGGCGAGCTCGCCTCGCCCTGTTCGGGCTGCGATGTCTGCGACGGGAGCGCCGTGGCCGAAGCCGAGGGGCTTGCCGAGCTTCGTCGTTTCTTCGCGGCTAACCGGTTCCGTTTCGGAAAAGCTCAAAGCCTGAGGCTATTGAGTGAGCCCGCGCCGGGAAGCGCCGCGATGGCCGGGCCCGGGGCCTCCCGGCGGAGCCCCGGGGAGCCCCCCGCCTGCCCCGGCGCGGGGCTTTTATCGGCCTGGGAAAAGGAGGAGGTGGAAGCCCTGCTCGCCGGCGCCCTGGCTAAGGGGATACTACAGCAGGGTTCATGGTTGCACGGGAGAAAAAGACTTGGTTTGGCCCGTTCCGGCAGGCGCTTTCACTCTTGAAGTGTAGCGATTTAGACCATATCATGTGGCATAAGGAAACAAACACATGATCAGCTATAAAAACCTGGACGAATGTCGGGCGTTCTCGAACTTGGGAAAGCTTCCCAGGGTGGATGTCCGAAGCGTCCTCGATTCGGATCGCATCGGCTCCTCCATGGTGGATATGGCCGCGGGGTTGAAGTACTTTTATGCCGCCGCTCCCGTGGACGAAGCGATCCTCGATTGTCTGGAAAGCCTTGCCGAGGAGCAGCAGTTGCTGGAGAAATACCGCGCGCTTCTGTCCGGCGCGGTGATGAATACCGGCGAAGGACGTATGGTACTGCACCATCTGGCCAGAGGAAGACTCGGGGATAGTCCGGCCGCCTCGGGAAGCGACTTGAGGGACTTCTACGAAGGCGAGCGCAAGAAGGCCGCGGACTTCGCCCAGGCGGTGCACGCGGGCTCGATTCGAGGCTCCACCGGGAAAGCTTTTCAGAGCGTGGTGCAGATCGGGATCGGTGGTTCCGACCTCGGGCCCCGGGCGGCCTGCATCGCCCTGGAACGTTGGGCCAGGGCCGGGGGCAGGCAAAAAATGAAGGCGGCCTTCATATCCAATGTGGATCCCGACGACGCGGACCTGGTGCTCGGCTCCCTCGACCTCGAGAGGAGTCTTTTTATTCTTGTGTCCAAGAGCGGCACGACCCAGGAGACCTTGGCCAACGAAACCCTGGTGAGGACCAGGCTGGAAGCCGCCGGATTGGACAGCTCCAGGCACATCGTCGCCGTGACCAGTAAAACCAGCCCTCTGGCCCAACATCCGGGATATCTGGCCAGTTTTTTTATCGACGACTTCATCGGCGGCCGCTATTCCACATCCAGCGCCGTCGGCGGGGTGATCATGTCCCTCGCCTACGGGCCCGACTGTTTCGAGGAATTTCTATCCGGCGCCCACGCCATGGACAAGACCGCCCTCGAGCCGGAGCTGCGGCGCAACGCTCCCCTGTTGGACGCGATGATCGGCCTGTACGAACGTAATATCCTGGGGCTTCCCTCGACGGCGATCCTGCCTTATACCGAAGCCCTTTCCCGTTTCCCCGCCCATTTACAGCAGTTGGATATGGAATCCAACGGCAAGTCGGTGAACCGGGACGGAAAACCCCTGGCCTACAAGACCGGTCCCGTGGTCTTCGGAGAGCCAGGCACCAACGGCCAGCATTCTTTTTACCAGCTCCTTCACCAGGGGACGGACAGCATTCCCCTTCAATTCATTGGATTCGCGGAAAACCAGCTATCCGGGGACATACTCTCCATGGGTACCAGCTCCAGGCAAAAGCTCCTGGCCAATCTCCTGGCCCAGATCGTAGCCTTCGCCAGGGGAAAGGACGACGAAAACCCCAATAAACGTTTCGCCGGCGGAAGACCTTCCACGATGATCCTGGGAAGCCGATTGGGACCGGCGCAGTTGGGCGCCCTGTTCTCCCACTTCGAAAACAAGGTCATGTTCCAAGGCTTCGCCTGGAATATCAATTCCTTCGATCAGGAAGGCGTTCAGCTAGGTAAGGTGCTGGCCAATAAAATGCTCTCCATCATGCAGGGCGAAAAGAGCGGGGATACGGTGCTCAAGGCCATGGCCAAAGCCGCTGGTTTTCTGGAATGAAGCGACTCTCCAGCGATTCCAATCTGATCGCCTTCACCGGCGGGGGAACCGGCGGGCACATCTACCCCGGCTTGGCGGTGGTCCAAGCCCTTCGCTCCAAGGGCTTCTGTGGCAAAATACTCTGGATCGGTTCCCAAAAGGAACTGGACAGGCGGATAGTGGAAGCCCAAGGCCTGGAATACCGGGGGATCAGCAGCGGCAAGTTGAGAAGATCCTTTTCATTCGAGAACCTGGCCGACGTTTTCAAGGTGATCTCAGGGTACCGGGAAGCCAGGACGATTCTCTCGGAGCTACGGCCAGCCTTTCTTTTTTCCAAGGGAGGCTATGTAAGCGTTCCTCCCTGCCGGGCCGCCGCATCGTTAGGTATTCCGTATTACACCCACGAATCCGATGTCAGCCCTGGTCTGGCCACGCGACTGAACGCGGAAAGAGCCGAAAAAATCCTCCTCAGCTGGAAGGAGGGATCAAGGGGTTTTTCGGATTCCTGGAGGCGCAAAACCGAGGTGGTGGGCAATCCGGTCCGCCCGGGCCTTCTCAAGGGTGAGGCGGCAAAGGCCAGAAAAGACTTTGGGATACCCGAGGAGCTTCCGGTGATCCTCTGTCTGGGGGGCAGCCAGGGGTCGCTGCAGGTAAACCAATTGGTGGAAGCGCTGCGGCCTGTCTTTGCCGGAAAGGCTTTTATCGTACACCAGACCGGCAAGGAACTCTTCGACTCCATTTCTCAGCCCAGGCGGGACGCTTCGTATCTCGCCCTGCCCTATATCGGGGAGGAAATGCGGGATTTGCTGGCCGCCGCCACCGTGGTGATGGGTCGCGCGGGGGCCGGAACAGTCTGGGAATCGGCTGCCCTGGGAAAACCCATGGTGCTCATTCCCTTGGCGGGAAGCGGTACCAGGGGCGATCAGGTGGAAAACGCGGCCATGGTGGAAAAGGCGGGGGCGGGCCTGAGTCTTACCGGCGAAAACATCGAAGCCGGTCGGCTCGCCAAGGCGCTCGACAGCTATCTCTTCGATTCCGACGCCCGGGGAAAAGCCCAGGCCGCGGCCCTATCCCTGGCCAGGATCCGCCGTCCCGACGGTTCCTGGGTCGGTTCAGCGGAATATATCGCCCAACTTATTCTCGAAAGGCTGGCCATAAGCCAAGGAGACGGCCGATGAGCGTCATGGATTGGGTTTTCACAGGTATTGTGGTTATTTTAGCCGTGCGGTGTTTCTCCCGGGGCTTCGTGAGGGAACTTTTGTCGGTGGCCGCCTATGCGGTGGGCCTTTTTTCCGGCCTCATGTTTTCCAACAGCCTGATCGACCTGGCCGCGGAACGGCTGGGCATCGGAGGGCTGCCCCCGACGCTGCTGTACATTTTGGCATTCATTGTCTGCTTCATACTGGGTTTCCTCGTCATGAAGCTCATCGCGAAGCTCCTCCACGAAGGCTTGGAAGCCGCGAAACTGGATGTCCTCGACAAAATTCTCGGCCTGATCCTCGGCATCGGCGAAGGGCTTGTGGTAGTGTCCCTGCTGTTGCTGATCCTGGATATGCAAGACTTCTTCGATATGGACAAGCTTCTCTCGGGTTCCATCTTCGCCACGACGATTCTTCCCATAATCGGCCCGACGATTCAAGAGAGCCTCAGGCCCGCCATGGAGCGGCAGCATGAGGCTATAAAGCTGCAGGACATATTCAGGAAACAATAGGGTGTACGAGAATATTATCGGCCAGGACGAAGTCTGCACCGCCCTGGCGACAGAGATAAGCCGAGGCTCCCTCCCGCCGGCCCTGCTTTTCTCAGGCCCTCCCGCCTCGGGCAAGCTGACTACGGCGCTTGAGACGGCCAGGGCGCTTTCCTGCAAGGAAAAAGGAGCATGGAATTGTTCCTGCCCGGACTGCGCCATGCACAGAAGGCTCGGGCATCCGGATCTTCTTCTCTTCGGCGCCCGCAGCCTGCCCGAGGAGATAACCGTAGCCAAGGAATTCCTATTCCGCATTCCCTCCCAGGCTTCAGCCTATTTTTTCCTCCGTTCCCTGGGCAAGCTCAGCGCCAGGTTCAATCCCGCCCTTTGGGCGGGAGAGGAAAGCAAGCTGGGCAAGGCCTCGGCTTTGGTCGAATCATTGAACGAAACCGCGGACAGAATCGACCCTGCCACGATAAGGGCGAATCTGGATCCGGAAACAGTCAAGGCTGTGGAAGCGGCCTACTCGGACGCCCTCGCCCTCGAACTCCTGGCGCCGGAAGCTCCGGTGTTCATGCTGAGGAATATGCGTATCTGGGCGCAGCTGGCTCCGATGGGCAAGCGCAGGACCGTGATAATCGAAAACGCCGACAAAATGCAGGACTCCGCGCGAAACGCCATGCTCAAGATCCTGGAAGAACCGCCGGATACCGTGCGCTTTATCTTATTGACCAGCAGAAGGGCGTCCATGCTGGCCACAGTACTCTCCAGGGCGCGTCTTTATTCCTTCAGCCCCAGGGATGGCGAGACCAGCGCCCTGATTCTCCAAAGGGTCTTGAAGACCGATGAAAGAACCGAAAGCCTCAAGGCCTTCTACGAATCCCGGATGCCCTTCTCTCCCGGGCAGGCGCGGGCGCTGGCGGAAAAATTGATAGGCGCGATTCTCCTCGACGCGAACTGGGAGCGGACAGCGCTTGGCGAATATGGTCAAAGTCTCTTCGAACTGGCAGCCGGCTCGAATGGGGACATGGCGGGAATTTTGGACGAGATCTCCAGGCAGTCAAAGGGCTTCGGCGCACGGGACAAGGCCATGTCCGGCTCGTTTATCCGCTTTTTACGCGCCTTGACCAGGGTATTTTCCGACTTATTGCAGGAATCGGCGGGAAACAAGCTCCTATTGACAGGGATAGATCGCTGGTCCTCTCTTATTCGGGACGCGGCGATCCAGCACAGCTCCTACAACCGCAACCCCGACTTCCTCGCCCGACTTTTAGCCGAATCCTTCAAGGATGATGCGGTAAATCTCAAGCCCCACTCCCCCGCAGAGGGCTACGGAGCCGTTTTAGGTCCTTCGGGGAGCGGAGACAAGCTATGAGAGCATCATTTATGGGAAAGGCCCTTTCGAGGGCCGACAAGCTTACGAAGGATCAGTTGCTCAGTCTGTTCAAGGAACTCCTGGCCTCCAACGAGCGACTCGAGGCCGCCCTGCAGTCCATGTTCGACGGCATTCTGGTATGCAACCTGGATCACGTGCCGGTGCTCATAAACAAATCGGCGGAGCGAATCCTGAGGATCCAGAACCCAGAGAGCCAAGCCCCGTTATGGCAATCTATAGCCGATGAGGAACTCAAGGATTTTTTCTACAAGGCGCTCACATCGGAAGAGACTATACTGGGAGAGGAATTCGCCCTGCAGTCCTCCTCGGGCACCAGGATCATCGCCATAAGCCTTTCGGCCCTCCTCTCGGAAGACAAAATCGCAGGAACGATCATCCATGTGGAGGACATAACCGAAAAGAGGAAAAAGGAGACCCAGCTGCGGAGGGCCGAAAGCCTGGCGGCGCTCACCACCCTGGCCGCGGGAGTGGCACACGAGATCAACAACCCCCTGGGTTCCATATCCATCCGCATCCAACTTTTGGAAAAGCTGCTGAAGAATCCCGAGCCGGATCAGGCCGCGATGACAAAGCATCTGAGCGTTGTCAAACAGGAGATGGAGCGGCTCAAGCAGATCGTGGTCGATTTCCTTTTCGCCGTGCGCCCGATGGATGTTCAGCTCTTGAGCGAAAATCCCGGCCCGATAATCCAGGAAGTGGCCGATTTGGTGGAACCCGAGGCGGAGCGCTTCGGCATCGAACTCAAGCTGTCCATCCCCCCCGATCTACCCAAGCTTCTCATGGATAAGCGACTCATAAAGCAAGCCTTGCTCAACCTCATAAAAAACGCCATGGCGGTGATGCCCCGGGGCGGGAAGCTCGGCATCATCGCCGAGCTCGGCCAGGACGAACTACGGATTTCCATATCGGATACCGGGACAGGCATTCCCGAGGAGCTGCTCACGAAGATATTCGAACCCTATTTTACGACAAAAAAGAGCGGCACGGGCCTCGGGCTCACCATAACCTTCAAAATAATCAAGGAGCACTCCGGCGATATCAGCCTGGAGTCCAAGGAGGGCGCGGGATCCATCTTCACGATCCACCTGCCCATTCCCCAAAAAGAGAAAAAATCCCTGCCCGGTTGGGAGGATAAAGCGACACAGGCCGGATCGCAGGCGGAGGAATAGATGCAGTCCACGATTCTCATCGTCGACGACGAAAAAAACATACGGGATGGCCTGGCGGAGGCCTTCGCCCTGGAAGGCTACGCCACTTTGACAGCCCAGGACGGGCAGGAAGCCCAGAATATTCTGGATGATCACTATGTGGATCTGGTCGTGACGGACCTGAAAATGCCCAAGGTTTCGGGCATGGAGCTTCTGCAGTTCATCAAGCGTCGCTGGCAGAATATTCCGGTCATCATAATCACCGCCCACGGGGATATCAGCGAGGCGGTGGCGGCCATGCAATACGGAGCCCTGGAATTCATCACCAAGCCCCTGGACCTGGATCATCTGCTCAAGCTTACGAAGAACGCCCTGGAAATCCGCGAACTCTCCATAAAGAACCAGGAACTGCGGGAGGAGGTCCTCGCCCAGCAGCGCATAAGCTCCATCATCGGCAAGAGCCCGGCGATGCGCAAAATCTTCGACCTGGTGCGAAAGGTCGCCCCCACAAAAGCCTCGGTTCTCATCACCGGCGAATCGGGGGTGGGCAAGGAGCTCATCGCCGACGCCATCCACAACCTTTCGCCCCGGCGGGACAAACCTCTGATCAAGGTCCATTGCGCCGCCCTGGCCGAAAGTCTTTTGGAAAGCGAACTTTTCGGTCATGAAAAGGGGGCCTTTACCGGCGCCCAGACCCGTAAGCGCGGGCGATTCGAGATGGCGGATACCGGAAGCCTCTTCCTGGACGAGATCGGCGAGATCAACCAGAACGTCCAGATCAAGATACTCAGGGTGCTTCAGGAACGGAAGTTCGAACGGGTGGGCGGAGAATCGACCCTGGAAGTGGATGTGCGGTTTATCGCCGCCACCAATAAGGATCTCAAGCTCGAAATCGAGGAAGGTCGATTCAGGGAAGATCTCTACTACAGGCTCAACGTGGTGAATATTCACGTCCCTCCCTTAAGGGAGCGGCGTGAGGACATTCCCCTTCTGGCGGCCACTTTTCTGCACGAGTTTTCCCAGGAAAACGCAAAGGAAATCGAAGGTTTCGAAACCAGGGCCAAGCAGGCCCTTTTCGCCTACGACTGGCCCGGCAACGTTCGCGAACTTCGCAATTGCATCGAAAGCGCGGTCGTTATGGCTTCGGGCCGTTTTATCGTTATGGAGGATCTGCCTCCCGGTCCCCGTTCCACCCAGGAAAAAAAGGAAATCCACATCCCCGCCCTGTCCAGCCTTCAGGAAGCGGAAAAAATCCTCATCGCCGAAACCCTGGCCATGCTGGGTTGGAATAAGACGAAGACCGCGGAGGTCCTCAAGATAGGTCGCAAGACCCTTTATCAAAAAATCGACGAGTACGGGATCGCCCAGGCTGCCGAACAGGCCTAGCGCGGCAGACAAAGGCCTCTGCTTAAGCCGGCTTAACCGGCTTAAGCAGAGGCCTTTGCGTCGCAGGAAGCCTGGCCGATTTAAAACAGGCCCTTGCGCCGGCTGGTGAGCTTGGCCCTCAGCCTGATTATCGCCTTGGTGTGGAGCTGGCTTATCCTCGATTCGGTCACTTCCAGGATCTGTCCGATTTCCCTGAGGGTGAGGTTTTCGTAATAGTAGAGGACCAGTACCTTTTTTTCCTTTTCCGGCAACTCGTTGATCGCCTGGACGATGACCCTGCGGATCTCCTCTTTTTCCACCCTGGAGTCCGGGTTCAAACCACGGGGCGATTCGATGCTGTCGCCGATGCAGAGTTTTTCGCTGTCTCCCGCGGAGTTCCAGATGTCGTTGAGGGAGAGGATCACCGTCGAGGATATTTTGCTCATGAGCTTGGAAAACTCTTCCTCGGGCAGGCTCATGGATTCGGCGATCTCCGAATCCGAGGCCGGCCTGCCGAGCCGGGCTTCCAGAAGCATGACCGCCTGCTCTATCTCCTTCGCTTTTTGACGCACCGAACGGGGCACCCAGTCCATTTCCCGCAAATGATCGTACATCGCGCCCCGTATCCTGGTGACGGCGTAGGTCTTGAACTTTACATGCTTGCAGGGGTCGAACTTTTCTATCGCGTCAAAGAGACCGAAAACGCCATAGCCAACCAGGTCGTCGTACTCCACCGAGGAAGGCAGGTTCACCGCCACCTTGCCGGCCACATACTTGACCAGAGGTGCGTATTGTTCGACGAGGGTGTCCCGGATCCGATGGTCCCGGCTCTCCTGGTATTGCTTCCAGAGGCGCATTTCCCGGGCTTCGGAGGTGTCGTCGATGGTGAAGTTGTGCAATTCAGTGGTTTCCATGGCTGATCGGCCCTCCTGTCACAAAATGTATTTGCTTAAATCCTGCCTTTCGGCGTAGTCTTTGAATCGTTCGTCCACATAGGCGCTGTCGATGACCAGCTTCTGGCCGGACAGCGTATCCGCTTCGAACGAAACCTCTTCCAGCAGCCGTTCCAGGACGGTGTGGAGTCTGCGGGCTCCGATATTCTCGGTTTTGGTATTGGCGGCGGCGGCTATCTCGGCGATTCTCCTGATCGCCCCGGGTTCGAATTCGAGTTCGAGATTTTCGGTGGCCATGAGTTGGATATACTGGCTTACCAGGGCGTTTTTGGGTTCCACGAGGATGCGTTCGAAATCCTTGTCGGAGAGGGCCGTGAGTTCCACCCGGATGGGGAAACGACCCTGGAGTTCGGGTATGAGATCCTGGGGTTTGGAGACGGTGAAGGCGCCGGCGGCGATAAAGAGAATATGGGTCGTGTCCACGGGACCCCACTTCGTATTGACCGTGGTGCCCTCTACGATGGGCAGCAGATCACGCTGCACCCCTTCCCGGGATACATCGATACCCGAAGAGCCCCGTCCCTCCCTGGTGGCGATCTTGTCGATCTCGTCCAGGAAGACGATGCCCGATTCCTGGACCCGTCTGCGGGCCTCCTGGGCCGCCTTGTCCGGATCGACGAGCTTATCCATCTCCTCGGCCTCGACGATGGGTCTGGCCTCGGCGACGCTCATGGTCTTTTTTTTCTTCTTCCCGCCGAAAATGTTGCCGATGCTGCCCAGGGCCAAGCCCATTTCCTCCATCTGGGTTCCGGCGAAAAGTTCCATCGAGGGAGGAGCGGCGCTCACCGTCAGTTCCAACTCTCTGGAATCCAGCTTGCCCTCCCGCAGAAGCTTGCGGAATTTTTCCCTGGTTTCGTTGGGCGGCAGGGGAGAGACGAGGGTGGCCTGGGTTGAGCCCAGCGGTTCGACGGAAGAGGAAAGCCCGGGCAGAAGAAGGTCCAAAAGGCGTTCCTCGGTCCGCTTGGCGGCTTCGGCTTCCACCTGGACCCGCATTTCCTCCTTGACCATAGCGACGCCCGCCGCCATCAGGTCCCGGACCATCGACTCCACATCCCTGCCCACATAGCCCACCTCGGTGAACTTCGTGGCCTCCACCTTGATAAAAGGAGCGCCGCACAGCTTTGCCAGGCGGCGGGCTATCTCCGTCTTTCCGACGCCGGTAGGCCCCATCATGAGAATATTCTTCGGGGCTATCTCTTCCCGCTGTTCCTCGGTGAGGCGCTGCCGCCTCATCCGGTTGCGCAGGGCGATGGCCACGGACTTCTTGGCCTCCGCCTGGCCGATGATATAGGTATCCAGCGCCTCGACGATCCTGCGAGGAGTCAATTCGGCGAAATCGGGGGAGCTCATATTTCCTCCACGACGATCCTGTCGTTGGTGTAAATGCAGATGTTCCCGGCGATTTCCAGGCTCTTTCGCGCTATGTCCGCCGCGCCGAAGGCAACCGACCCGTCAGCAATCCCCTTATCGGCCAGCTTCCGTTCGAACTCCCGCGACGCTTCGAGGTAGGCCAGGGCGGCGGCATAGGCGTATGGCCCGCCCGAGCCGATGGCCACCGCGTCCTCCGCCGGGTCCACCACATCGCCGGTGCCCGAAAGAAGCAGGGATTTCTTCGCGTCCGCCACCAGGAGCATGGCTTCGAGCTTTCTTAAGATCTTGTCGGTGCGCCAGTCCTTGGCCAGCTCCACGGCGGCTCTGGTGAGATCGCCCCCATACTCCTGGATCTTCACTTCGAAATGCTCCAGAAGTGCAAAGGCGTCGGCGGTGGCGCCGGCGAAGCCGCAGAGAACCTTGCCGCCGTAAATAGAGCGCACCTTGCGGGCGTTGCTCTTCATGACCGTTTGGCCCATCGTCACCTGACCATCGCCTGCCATGGCGACGCGGCCGTCTTTTCGCACCACCAGCACCGTGGTGGAACGTATTTTCATCCTATTCTCCATATCATCGCTCCTTCGCCCCATGGGGGTGCGCCAATTCGTAGACCTTGCGCAGGTGTTCCATGTCCACATGGGTGTAGACCTGGGTCGTGGAGATACTGGAATGCCCCAGCATTTCCTGAACCACCCTGATGTCGGCGCCCGAGGCCACCAGATGGGTAGCGAAACTATGCCTGAAGGCGTGGGGCGAAATGGCCTTCTTGAAATTCGAAGCCCCTTTTCTTTTTTCCACAATCTTTTCAAGACCCCTGACCGAGAGCGGAGCACCGAGGCGGTTGATGAACAGCCTTCCATGGTCCTCCGCCTTAAGCATTTGGAGCCTCATCGCCCGCATGGGCAGGTAGCGGGAAAGCGCCTGGCAGGCCATGCGTCCCAAAAAGACCACCCGCTCCTTGGAGCCCTTCCCCATCACTCTGATCATCGAGCCCGAAAGATCGACCCTGTCCACCCGCATGCCGACGATCTCGGAAGCCCTGCAGCCGGTGCTGTAGAGGACTTCGAAGAGGGCCCTGTCCCTGAGGTCGGAAAAGTCCGAACCCCGGATGGATTCCATCAATTTGTCCGCCTCCTCCTCGAACATGAAACGAGGAAGAGAGCGCTCGGAGGAAAGATTTTCCACCTCCCTTCCGGGATCGGTATTCAAATTGCCGAAACGCATGCGGTAGCGGTAATAGCCCCGCAGGGTGGAAAGCGCCCGGTTGACGCTCGAAGCCGCCTTCCCTTCCATGACGAGGCTTCCGGCGAAGCTGCGGATTTCCGAAGCGCCGGCCGAGTCGATGTCGCAGGAGCCCAGGAAAGCCTCGTAGCGTCCCAGGTCGTCCCTGTAAACCCTCAGCGTCCGCTCCGAGAGTCCCCGCACCGACTCGAGGTAGGCCAGGTAGTCTTCGATCTTCTTATCCATTCAATCCTCCGCCTTCTCTTCATCCCGGGAATGAAGGTAATCGCAGGAGGGGTTGATACAGGCCTTGTGGCTTCCCGAAACCCTGTCGCTCTTCTCCACCAGGAACCAGCCGCACTTGGGGCAGAGCTTGTCCGTGGGTTTGTCGTAGGTGACGAAGTCGCAGGCGGGGTAGCGATTGCAGCCGTAGAAGAGCTTTCGCTTGCCTTTCGGGTTTTTCCGTTCCACGATGTCGCCCCCGCATTTGGGGCATACGGCGACGGGGATGCTCTTGGTGTTCTTGCAACCGGGGAAGCCCGAGCAGGCGAGGAAAAAACCGAAGCGGCCCAGTTTCTTGACCATAGGTTTGCCGCAGCGCTCGCAGAGGATGTCCGTGGCTTCATCCAGCTGGCCCTTCTTGCTGGAGAGGGTGGACATCACTTCGTCCAGCTTGCCTTTGAAGGGAAAGTAGAATTCCTTCATCGCCTGCACCCAGTCGGCTTTCTCGTCCTCGACCTTGTCCAGGAGGCTCTCCATCTGGGCGGTGAATCCGGCGCCGATCACCTCGGGGAAGAATTCCGTGAGAATATCCGATATCATCCGCCCCAGGGTCGTGGGGGCCAGTTGCTTGGATTGCCGGGAGACGTAGTAACGCTCCAAAAGGGTGCTGATCGTGGGCGCATAGGTCGAGGGTCTCCCGATACCCAGCTCTTCCAAGGCCTTGATTATCGTGGCGTCGGTATACCGGGAAGGTCCCTGGGTAAAGTGCTGGGATGCGTCGATTTTCTCCACTCCCAGGTCCTGGCCGACCTCGAGGGCCAGGCTGTGGCTGGCCTTTTCCTCCTTGGATGCCGAGAGTTTGATGACCTTGTAGAAGCCTTCCTCGACATAGGCGGAGGCGGAGGTCCTGAAAACCCCATCGCCGATTCCGATGTCGGCGGTGACAACCTTGACCAGGGCAGGGATCATCTGGGAAGCCACGAACCGTTCCCAGACCAGGGTGTAGAGCTTGAGTTCGTCCTTCTGCAGATAGGCGGCCACCGAATCGGGCGTATAGGCGATGCTGGTGGGCCGTATGGCCTCGTGGGCGTCCTGGGACTGCTTGCCGGCGCTGTAGCGCTGGGCGGACTTGGGCAGCTGGGCCGGATAATGCTCGGCCAGCCAGGTCCTGGCTTCCTCCAGGGCTGTCTCGGCTATGCGGGTGGAGTCGGTTCTCATGTAGGTGATAAGACCGCTGCGCCGCGATCCCAGGTTGATACCCTCGTAGAGGATCTGGGCGATCTGCATGGTCTTCTTGCTGGTGAAGCCCAGCCTGTTGGCGGCGGTCTGCTGGAGCGTCGAGGTGGTGAAAGGAGCCTTGGGTCGGACGAGTCGTTCCGCGCTTCGCTTATCGATGACGGAAGCGGGTTTTCCTTCCAATGCGGAGACTATTCGCTTCGCCTTTTCCTCGTCCCCCAGCTGGGGCTTTTTACCCTTATAGAGCACCAGATCGGCCTTGACGACCGAGCGGGAGGCCTTGAGCGAGGCTTCGATGGTCCAGAACTCCTCGGGAATGAAGGATTCTACTTCCTTTTCCCTGTCGCAGATCAGCTTGAGGGCGGCGGATTGCACCCTTCCGGCGCTGAGCCCGTTTTTGACCTTTTTCCAGAGCAGGGGCGAGAGATTGTAGCCTACGAGCCTGTCCAGCACGCGGCGGGCTTTCTGGGCATCCACCTTGGAGAGATCGAGGGGCCTGGGCGCCTTGACCGCGTCCTTCACCGCCGCCTGGGTTATCTCGTTGAAGGCTACCCGTTTGACAGGAAGCCCGGGGATTTTTTCCTCCAGGTGCTTTCCGATCAGGTAGGCGATGGCCTCCCCTTCCCGGTCGGGGTCGGATGCAAGGAGGACGGATTCGGATTTTTTAGCCTCCGCCACCAGGTCCTTGAGCACCCCCGCCCGGCCCCGGATGGTCAGGTATTCAGGTTCGAAGCCGTGCTCCACATCGACGCCGATCCTGGATTTGGGAAGATCGATAAGATGTCCCATGGAGGCCAGGACCTTGTAATTCGAGCCCAGGTATTTCTCTATAGTTTTGGCCTTGGCCGGGGATTCGACGATCACTAAATTCTTCGCCCCCGGGGACTTGGCCGATTTTCCCGATTTGCTTCCCTTGCGCGCCGCGGTCGCCTTGGCCTTTTTGACGGCCTTGGCGGATTTTGCGGTTGTGGCCGCCTTGGCGGTCCTGGTTGTCTTATCCATGCTGTTTCATCTCCTCTTCCTGTCGCCTGGCCGAAGCTTTCCCGCTCCGGTCTCCGCAGGAAGCCCATTCGGCGATAATGTCCTCGGCCGTCGCGACCGCCACCGCGCCCTGTTCGAGCAGAGCGGCGCAGCCCGAGTTCCTGCTTCCACCGAGGCAGGCCCGGTGCACAAAGACGTCCCGCCCCTCGCTCAAGGAGTGCTCGGCGGTGATAAGGGCTCCCGAACCCTCCGGCGCCTCGACGACCACGCAGGACCGGGCGAGCCCGGCGATGATTCTGTTTCGTTCGGGAAAGCGATACCGCCGGATTTGCGTCTCCGGAGGATTCTCCGCCACCAGGCAGCCGCCTTCGTCGAGTATCCTGGCCGCCAGGCCGCGGTTGGCGGCGGGATAGATCGAATCCATGCCGCCCGGCAGTACGGCCAGGGTCTTGGCCCTCCCGCGCAGGCCGCCGCGATGCGCCGCGGAATCAATCCCCAAGGCCAATCCGGAAATCACCGATATACCCTTCGATGAAAGCCCTTCGGCCAGGCCGAAGGCGGCCTTTAGTCCTCTTCCCGTGGCCGCCCTGGTCCCCACGAGGGACACGCAGGGAGCCTCGGCGTCCGGCAATCTTCCACGCACGTAGAGGCCGAAGGGCGGCCTATAGGTCTCCCTCAGCTGGGGGGATAGCAAGGATCATCCAGGCTCAGGAAAAGGATGCCTGCGCGGGCGAGAAAATCCTCGTCCCTCCTGGCCTTTTCCAGGAAGGCCGCCGGATTCCATACCCCCCTGTTCAGGGAACGCAGGATTATGCCCTCCAGCTCCGGAAGCCCCATGCGCGAAAGTTCTTGCGCGGTACCGATATCCCGGGACAAGAGGAGCTTTTCGTGGCTCCGCAGGAAGTCCATGCGCGCGATGGCCAGGGCGACCTGCAAAGCTTCCGATCCGGAGGCCCTCGGCTCGGAATTGGGGCGGGAATCCTGGAAGAGCGCGAGAATACGGGGATGGCTCCATTGTTTCATTCTCATCCTCCGTAAATGTGAACGCCTCGTCCTGGGATTCATGCTTCCGAAACCTCCTCTATGGGTCCCTAAAACGTTAGGACCGGGGAAAATATTCCCGGTGATAGTTCTGGAGGGCATCCTCTTCGATATGGGTATAGATCTGGGTGGTGGAGATATCGCTGTGCCCCAAAAGTTCCTGCACTGTTCTCAGATCGGCCCCTCCGGCCAACAGGTGGGTGGCGAAACTGTGTCTGAAGGTATGGACTTTCGCCGATACGCCAGCCACGCTCCGTATACCCGCAAAACGTTTCCATATGCCCTTGCGCGATATTCCCTCCCCTTCCTGGTTGAGGAAGACGAGGGCGGTTTTCCTTTTCTTCTCCAGCGAGGGCCTTCCCTCGTCGAGATAGCGTTTCAGCCAGTAATGGGCATCATCGCCGAAGGGAATGATTCTTTCCTTTTTCCGCTTGCCCACCACCCGGAGAAGCTTTTCCTTCATATACAAACGGTCGAAGCTCAAGGAAGCGGCCTCGGAAATCCGCAGACCGCAGGAATAGATGAGTTCGAACAAAGCCCTGTCCCTAAGCCCGTTGGGCGTCGAAAGATCTATGCTGGCCAGGAATTTGTCCACCTCTTCCGGCCTCAGGACTTCGGGGAGGGTCCGTTCCTGCCGGGGAGTGCGAATGAGCTGGGACGGATCGTCACGGCGCAGACCTTCCATTTTCATGAATTTGTACAGGGAATGGAGGCTCGCCACGAGTCTCGCCATGGTCGTCCTGGACAGACCCTGCCGCTGTCTGAAGACCAGGAAGGACAAAAGATCCTCCCCGTCGGCGCCTTGAGGGTTTTTCCCCCGCTCGGCCAGGAAACGCTCCAGGTTTTCCAATTCCCGCACATAGCTTTCGGCGGTAAGGGCCGAGCGCTTTCTGACCAGCAGCAAATGAGCCCTGTAGCGGGTTCCCAGGTTCGTCAAAGCCTCGCTCCCAGCCTTTCGGTTCCGAACTTCTTTTCCCGGAGAATCGTGGGTATGTCGAGCTCGTCGCCTTCGGCGGCGTTTTCGAAGCTATATCCCTTGACCTGGGCCGCCCCCTCCTGATCGAAGAGTTCGAAGTCCTTGGGCGATACATAATCGCTGGCGGGTTTGCGAATTTCCGGCCTGTTTCTCAGGGCCGCGCGGGCCATCTCGCCCATGCTCTGCTGTCGCTGGGAGCCGAAGCCCGTCGCGATGACCGTTACCCTGACCTCGTCCTCGACCTTCGGATCGGTGACGAAACCGGCGATGATATGGGCATCCTCGTCGGCTTTTTCGGTGATGTAATCGACGATTTCCTGATACTCCACCAGGGAGAAGTCCTCGCCGCCGGTGACGTTGACCAGGACATTGCGGGCGCCCTCTATCTTGGCGTCCTCCAACAAGGGATTGTTGACGGCCTTGTTCGCCGCGTCCACCGCCCTGCTCTCGCCCGAGCCGACGCCGATCCCCATGATCGCGTCGCCCTGACCCTGCATGACGGTGCGCACGTCGGCGAAGTCGATGTTGATATCGCCGGCGAGGGTGATGAGGTCGGAAATCCCCTGGACCCCCTGCCTGAGCACGTCGTCGGCCAGGAGGAAGGCCTGCTTGATTGGTGTCTTTTTGTCGACAACCTTAAGCAGGTTTTGGTTCGGGATGACAATGACCGTGTCCACCGCCTGTCTGAGCTTGTCCAGGCCCTCCTCGGCGATCCTGCCCACCACCTTGCCTTCGAAGCTAAAGGGTTTCGTGACCACCGCCACGGTGAGGGCGCCCAGGTCCCGGGCAGTCTGGGCAATGATGGGCGCCGAACCCGTTCCGGTCCCTCCCCCCAAGCCGGAGGTGACGAAGACCATATCCGCGCCGCGCAGGGACTGCTCGATGATCTCCCTGTCCTCCATGGCGGCCTTTTCGCCCACTTCCGGCTTTCCGCCGGCGCCCAGGCCCTTGGTGAGCTTTGTACCGATACCCAGCCTGATCTCCGCTTTCGAACGCTCAAGATCCTGGAGATCCGTATTGACCGCGATGAACTGGACGCTTTTCACGCCCGTGGCGATCATCCTGTTCACCGCGTTGGAACCGCCGCCGCCGGCGCCGATTACCTTGATGACCGTCGGATTGATAGTGCCTTCGTCGTCGATTATTTCAATAGCCATAGTAGCCTCCCTCGCCCGAAACCGGGGTTCTTGACCCGCTTAAGGCGGACATTAAATAAACTTATCCTTGATCCAGCCGAGGACCTTTCCCAGACTGGAAGCGTTTTTCTTGTCCTTGCGCGACGCCTGCTGCACCCTCGACGGGTCGGCCGCAATTCGGGCATCGGCCTCCAGAAGGACCAAACCCACCGCCGTCGCGAAACCGGGGTTCCTGTACTCGCTCTCCAGGCCGCCGATAACCGGAGGGGAACCGAGATGTACCGGCATGCCGAAGACGGATTGGGCAAGCTCGCTGGCCCCAGCCATCAGGGAAGCTCCTCCGGTGAGCACCACGCCCGCTTTGATCTCCTTTAACCAGCCGGCCTTTTCCAGTTTTTCCTTAGCCATGAGGAATATCTCCTCCATCCGGGGCTGCACGATGGCGCAGAGCTTGCGGCGGGGAATCTCCGTGGGCTCCCGCCCCCCGATTCCCGGCACCACGATGAGCTCGTCCGCATCAACCGACTCCAACCAGCAGGAGGAAGCTTCGCGCTTCAGCCGCTCGGCCGAGTCCATGAGCACGCTGAGCATGATGGATATGTCGTTGGTCACCTGCATGCCCCCCGCCGGTATGGCGGCGGTATACCAAGGAGCCCCTTCCTTGAAGACCATCAGGTCCGTCGTCCCGCCACCTATATCTAAAAGTAGACATCCTAAATCTCTTTCGTCGTCGGAAAGCACCGCCCGGGAAGCGGCAAGACAACCCAGGATGCGACGTTCGGGCCTGTACCCCGCCCGGTTTACGCACTTTGCCATGTTTTGACTGGTGGTGACCGATGTGGTGACTATGTGAACCTCGGACTCCAGGCGGACGCCCATCATATGCAGGGGATCCCGGACGCCCTTCTGGGTATCCACGGAATAAACCTGGGGAATCACATGGAGAATTTCCCTGTCCATGGGAATGGAGACAGCCTTGGCGGCCTCGTGCACCCGGGCGATATCCTCGGTGGTGATCTCCCTGCCCTTCCCGGCCACGGCAACGACGCCTTTCGAATTGAGACATTCGACGTTCGCGCCGGAGACGCCCATGACGCAGGAGTGGATCTCCCGGCCCGACATGAGTTCCGCGGATTCGATGGCGGCGCTGACCGAGGAAAGGGTTGCCTCGATGTTGAGCACCACCCCTCTGCGAAGGCCCGTCGATGGAGCGACGCCGACGCCTATGATTTCGAGTTGGTCTTCTTCGTTAAAATCCCCGACCACTGCCCGGGTCGAGGTTGTCCCGATATCAAGACCGACGATAAAGGAATCAGCCAGCTTGTGCCTCCTTGTTTCTGTACACGATGGTACCCGTGCGGAAATCGATCTCTTCGATCTTTTCGGCGCCCTGCCTGCCGGCGAGGATATCCAGGACCAATAAGGCCGATCCCAGGCTCGCACGAGTCAGCCTGGCCGGCATTCGGACAGGGACGTTTTTTCCCGAGGGATAGAGGAGCAACTCCGCCTCGGATTCGGATATTTTTTCTATGCGGATTTCCGAGAACGCCTCCAAGGGGGAGGGGCTCAATTCGGATAATTCGGCGATATCCTTCAATAAGGGACGCAGATATTCCGGCAGCCTCTGCCCGGGACTGAATTGTTCAAAGCGTATGCCCGAAAGTACAGGAAGCCTTCCCGCAGAGGCAATGGTATCCATATAGGCGAAGGCCACCCCCTCCTTGTCCAGGGCGACCGAGCGGGTTCCCAGCGCTTCGGTGACGAGAACGCAGGCGACCGCCCTGCGTTCCTCGAGCCGTATCATGAGCTTGTCGGGGAAAGCCCGGCCTATATTCACCGAAGCGACCTTGGGATTGGCCAGGATCCTCGCCTTCATGGCCGGGATGTCGGCGTTGATGAGATTTACCTCTTCGCTGAGCGATAAAGCCTCGAGTATTTCCTTCTGAAGTACGTTTTTCATGCCGTCCACGCCCACGGCCTTCACCTTGGTGACCTGGGGAAGCGCGGCGGAGAGCCCTGCGCCGAGGGCGATCATGAGCACGAAAGCCAGAACGAGCTTGACATTCTCGTTCTTGCCTCTTTTTTTCGCGGCTTTTTCCCTGGCCGAAATCCCCTTGCTTAACGCTGCCGCGTTCTGATCGTAGAGTTTTTTGGGTTTCTGCCTCGCCTGCTGATTCGCCCTGGCGAGATACAGGAGGTTTCCGCTTCCCCTTAGGGTGGAAGCCCGGGCCATCTCTAGACCCTTGGGCTTCGCTTTCCCGCCGGATTCCGGTCTTTCCGCCTTTTTATCGAGCTTCGCCGATCTCGCGCCGGAAGTGCCCGGAAGGCCGGTTTCGCGGCGGGCGGTGCTGCGTTCCAGGAAGGACAATCCCAAGAGAGGGGCGCTTTTCTCCCGGGCAGGCTTGGCCGCCGGCGACACTTTGACGGACATGGCCGCTCCCAGCGCCTTGGCTTCGCGGAACAGTTCTATCCTCGGCCGGGGGCTGAGTTTTGTTTCACTCATTATCGTTTCCTCCGGTAATCAGCTCTTCCTCCCCCGGCGCCAGGGCTTCGAAGCCCCTGGTACGCAGGGCGTTGAATATGACGCCTCCCGCCAAGGCAGTGGACATGAGGGAGGATCCTCCCGCCGAAAAGAAAGGAAGCGCGATCCCCGTGGCGGGCAGGAATCCGCTGACAACGCCGATATTGACCAGGAATTGGATGGAAAGCAGGGCTAGCATGCCCAGGGCGAGGTACTGGGGAAAGGCGTCCTTTTTTCGCGCTTCGCGCACGACGGAGTAGACGAGAAAGGTCCAAACGGCGAAAACGGCCGCCACGCCCAGCAGCCCAGTCTCTTCGGCGAAGGCGGCGAAGACGAAATCGGACTGGACTTCCGGGATCGAGCCCAGCTTTCGCGTTCCCAGGCCCAGCCCCTTGCCCCAAAACTCGCCGGACATTATCGCCCTGATGGAATTCTGTACCTGGTAGTTCATTCCGTGGGGATCGTAATCGGGGATGATATAGCCGAGAACGCGGATGAGCCTGTATTCCGAAGAGGTGATCATGAGGATCGCCGCCGGCACCAGGAGAATGAAGACCCCCAGGAAAAAGCGAAGCGGCACTCCCGCTATCCAGAACAGGGAGATGCCCGCCAGGAGGGCGAGCATGGAGGTGGAAAAATCGTCCTGGAGATAAATGATCGCCGTCCCGAAGCTCAGCACCAGGAGGGGGAACACCGCCTCCCAGGCCGATCGTCGGATAAGCTCGCCCTTTTTTGCCATGATATGGGCGGTATAGACGAGCACGACCGGCTTCCAAAGCTCGGAGGGTTGAAAATTAGTTATCCCGAGATTTATCCAGCGTCTGGCGCCGTTGATCTCGATCCCCAGGCCGGGGATGAAGGGGAGAAGAAGGCTAATGAGGGAAATCAGGGTAAGAGGACCAATGAGGGTTCTCAGTTTTTCCAGGGGAATCCTGGAGCTGAGGAAAAAGACGATAATCGCCGGCACGAAGAAGATGGCCTGACGGAGGGCAAAGTGACTCGCCCCCTGATTCATCCGTATTCCGTAACCGGAGGAAGCGGACCACATGGCGACGAAACCCATCAAGGCCAAGGTGGAGAAGGAGCCCAAGAAGCCCGACAGGGAGCCTTCGCCGTCCCGCCTTTGAGCCGTCGATCCGTCCAGTATTCGCAAGGCCATGGCTATTGAATCTTCAGCGTCGAGAGCGCCAGCAACGCGAACAAGCCGCCCAGTATCCAGAACCGGACGACAACCTTGGTTTCCTTGAGACCCGACAGTTCGAAGTGATGGTGGAGCGGGGCCATTTTGAACAGGCGCTTCCCCTTGGTCGCCTTGAAATAGAGGATCTGGAGCATCACCGAACCCAGCTCCATTACGAAAACTCCGCCGATGAGCAGGAGGAGCACTTCCTTTTTAACGATGAGGGAGAGGACCGCCAGGACGCCGCCCAGAGCGAGGGAGCCGGAGTCGCCCATAAAGACCTCGGCGGGATGGGAGTTGAACCAAAGAAAGCCCGTGCACGCTCCCAGGAGGGCCAGGTTGAACACCGTGAGCTCGCCGGCGCCGCGGATATACGGAATCTGCAAATAGGCCGACCAATCGGCTCGCCCGCTCACGTAGGTGAGGATCGAAAAGGCCAGGAGTGCCATGATGATAAGCCCGGTGGCCAGGCCGTCAAGGCCGTCGGTGATATTGACCGCGTTGGACCAGGCTGTGACGTAGATCATCGCCAGGGGAATCCAGAAGATGCCCAGGTCGAGGATGTGGTTCTTGAAAAACGGGATATAGAGCTTGGTCGCGTTCTCGCCGCCGGTAAGGTAAAGTCCCACCGCCACGACCCCGGACACGAGAAACTGGAGAACAAGCTTTTTGCCTGCGGAAAGACCGTCGGAATTCTTTTTCTTGATCTTCAGCCAGTCGTCGGCGCTGCCGATGAGGCCGAAACCGAGGAGGGCGAAGAGGGCGATCCAGGTGAGGGGATTGCGGACGTCCTGCCAGAGAATCACCGAAACGGCGACGGAAACGACGATGAGAACGCCGCCCATGGTCGGGGTGCCCGACTTGACAAGGTGACTTTCCGGCCCGTCCAGGCGCACCGATTGACCGAACTTGAGGATTTTGAGTTTTTTGATGACCAGGGGGCCCAGGAGAAACACGAGAAGAAGGGCGCTCACCGCCGCGTAGACGGAACGGAAGGTCAGGTAACGGAAAATATTGAAGGGGGAAAAATATTTGACTAAGGGGAGCAATAGTTCACGAAGCATTGTCACTCTCCTGGGCGAAACCCGCCTCTACCAGTCTGTCGGCCAGAAGCTCCAGGGCGAGCCCCCGGGAAGCCTTCAACAGCAACAGATCTCCGTCGCGCAGCTGGGTTGTCACCAAACGATAGAGCTCGTCCATCGCGGTGGTATGGAAACAAGATTCTTCAGCCGGAGCGCGCAGCTGTTTGGCGGTTTCATAACTCGCCTCGGCCTCTTCGCCGAAAAAGAAGAGGACATCGGCCTTGGACTCGGCGGCTTTTCGTCCCAGGGCTTTGTGGGAGGCCAGGCTTTCCGCTCCGAGCTCCCTCATGGAACCGAGCACGTAGAGGCGCCGGCCCTTCGTCTGGACCGAATCGCAGAGGTCGATGGCGGCGGCCATGGAGTCGGGGTTGGCGTTGTAGCAATCTTTGAGCAGCTCCACCCTTCCCGTCAGCAGCTCCGAGCGGCCGAAAAGCGGCCGCACCGAAGACAGACCCTTCGCCGTGAGCGAAGGATCCATGTGGAGTTCCGCCGCCAGCGCCAAGGCCGCCAGGCCGTTCAGCAAGTTGTGGCGGCCGGGGAGCGGAAACACGAAACGTCGGGCCTTCCAGCGAATCGCCCAGCCCCGGAGCCCCAGGCTTTCGGCCCCTTCAAAATCTTTGCCGCTCTTCGTTCCGAATTCGACAAAGCGTCCGGGTACTCCCCGGGCAAGAAAGTCCTTAAAAGGATCCTCGTCCCAGACGAAGGCTGTTTGACCGCCGTCAAAGCGGGAAAAAACCATTTTCTTCTCCGCCGCTATGCCTTCCCGGGAACCGATCATCCCGATATGGGCGCTGCCGATGTTCGTCACCACCACAATGTCCGGTTCGTAGATGGCCGCCAGTTCCTTCATCTCGCCCCGGCGATTCATCCCCATTTCAAACACGCCGAGGACATGGGTTTCGTCGAGGTCGAACATCGACAGGGAAAGACCAATGTCGGAATTGAGATTGCCTTTGTTCATCGCGACGGCGCCGGAGGGATAAGAGGGCCTGAGGGCCGCGGCGATGCATTCTTTCGTGGTGGTCTTGCCCGAGGAACCGGTCACACCGATGCGGACAAGGCCCTTGAGCCGTCGCCTATGCTCCCTCGCCAAGGCCTGGAGACCCCGCAGGGGGGAATCGGCGAGAATGAGGCAGGCATCCGGAACGGCGGAAGAGGCGAAAGCCCTCAAGGCCTTTTCTTTCTGCGCCACCGCGGCCAGGACCACTTTCGCGCCCCGGCCCAAAGCGTCTTCCATGAAATCGTGCCCATCCGCCCTTTCGCCCGGGAGAGCCACGAAGAGGGAGTCGGAATCAGCCTTGCGCGAGTCAACGACCACTGCGCGAATAGGCGCTTCGAGGCTTCCCCTGCATGCGGCGCCGATAACACCCGCAGCTTCCCCAGCGCTGAAAAGAATTCGTTTCGGCTCAGTCATTTTCGGCCTTCCCCTTTCCCGAGGGAAGCAAAATCACCCGGAGGATGTCTTCGGGCTGAGCCTTTTTAAGCCCCAGGCGCCGGGCCTGGGCTTCGATGCGCTCCCGGCTGGAGAGCCCGGCGATTTCCGCTTCGATGCGGCGGTTTTCCGCCATCCAGGCCGCCTGCTCCCGCTCCAGGCTATCCGCCCTGGCGGCCAGGTCGGCAAAACGGCTGGACTGCCAGGCCATGACCAATGCCACGAGACAGGCGCAGATCATCAACAACCAGAATCTTCCCAGCTTCGTGTTCATAGCGGCGCCCTCAAGGCCCGCAGCTTGGCGGATCGGGCGGCGGGATTGGCGGCGCACTCTTCCTGGCTGGGAACCAGGGGCGAACGGCAGAGTTCCTCGAAGCCCCTGTTTTTTCCGTACTCCCGGCAAAAACGCTTGGATATCCGATCTTCCAGCGAATGGAAGGCTATTACGACGAGGACTCCCCCCGGCGCCAGAAGATCGGCGGCAAGAGGCAAAGCCCGCTCTTCCCGTTCCAGCTCTCGGTTGACCGCGATCCTGATGGCTTGAAAGCTTCTGGTGGCGGGGTGGATCCTCCCGTGGCGATAGGGGGCGGGAACGGCCTTGGCGATCACCGAAGCGAGAAACGCCGAGCTTCGTATCGGGGCATTTCTCCTGGCTTCGCCGATCGCCCTGGCGATCCGCCGGGAATAGCGTTCCTCACCGTATGTATAAATCAGGTCAGCCAACTTATCTTCGGGAAGCCGGTTGACAATATCGGCCGCGGAATCCTCCAGGCGGGGGGAAAGCCTCATATCCAAGCTCTCTTCGGAGGAAAAACTGAAGCCCCTGCCCGAACCCAGATACTGATGACTGGAAAGCCCCAAATCGAAAAGGACAAAGTCGGGCCTGCGAAAGCCCTTGGAAGCAGAGGTCGCGGCGGCCGGAACGAAAGCCGGGCCGGCGGTCACAGCGGCAGTCGCGGCTTCGGTCATGGCGGCCGAAAAATCCGCCAATACCTGGTCGAAAAAACCTTCCCTCAGGCTGAGTCTGTCGGAAAAGGCCGAAAGCCTGCGAGCCGAGCGCTGAATCGCCTCGGGATCCGCATCGATGCCGATGTACGAAACGGCCGGGGATGTCCCAAGAATAGCCTGGGCATGGCCGCCCGCGCCCAAGGTACAGTCGAGGACCAGGGGTGAGGGCTTCTTTACCTCGCCGAAAAGGGAGAGCACTTCGCCCAGCATCACCGGTTTATGAATAACCGCTTCGATTTTCGTTTCAGAATCTCGCTTCAGCTCTTCCATAGGCTTCCCGACGCCTAGAGCGTCAGGCCTCCCAACTCCTCGGCGGCATTCATAAACTCGCCCTGATTCTCATCCAGATATTTTTTGTATTCCTCGGCGTTCCAGATTTCGATGTATTTGGAAATTCCAAGAATGACACATTCCCTCGAAAGCCCGGCCCACTCTCTCAGGCTCTGGGGAACCGAAATTCTGCCCAAGCGATCGATCTCGACTTCCTGGGCCGGGGCCAATATTCTTCGCTGGACGAGCCTCGAACGGGCCTGGAAAAGGCTGGTGCTGGCCATGAGTTTTTGCGAGAACTCCTGCCACTGCAGGGGCGGGAATACCCAGAGGCACTTATCGATTCCCTGGGTGAGCACCAGGGCAAGACCCGGCAGTTCGCTCCTCATTCGAGCGGGGAGGGATAATCTGCCTTTTTCGTCCAGGGTATTCCTGAACTCGCCGGTCAACAGGTTCATGCCACTATTTCCTACTATTTCCCACAATTTACCACTTAATGCCTATTCTACCCCTTAAAATTGGACTGTCAACGAAGTAGGGCGGAGAAGAATCGACAGAAATAATATTTTTTCGCAGTACCGCTATACGAATGTATAGATAAAAAGCGAATTTTAGTTTTTTCTTCCGAAATACCGCATCAGGGAGGTAAAAATCATGTGGAGAAAAGAATTGAATATGCCGAATACCCAGGCCCGGCGGAAGTTTTCAAGCCGGGAAGGGAGGAAGGGGCGAGACTGTGTATTTTCAGGTTTTCAGGTTTTCAGGTTTTCAGATCCCCGATTTCCAGACTTCGCGCTGTCGGGTTTTCGCCGTTCAGGTAAGGAGTTCCGCAGCCAGTCCGGCCAGAGCGTCGCCTTTAGCCCTCGGGTGCACGAAAATTCTTATTCGCCGAAGGCTTGCCACGAGGCGCGCAGCGCTCTCCTCACCGAAAAGGGCCGAGCCGCGGGAGAAGGGAAGAAGATCGCCCCCCGTTTCCACCTCCAGATCGGTTTCGAATCCTATCGGCTCAGGTATGTCGATGAGCACCTCCGATTCCCCCAGATCGGCGGCCATGGCCAGTGTGGCTTCGGCATCCAGGCGTTTTTCAAGATCGTTCAAATCGGCATGAAGCCCCGAAGTTGGATCGAAGGGAATATCCGCCACAAGCCTATACAGCCTCCCCTCAAGTGCCTCCAGGGCGGGCCGGAAAAGCTCCCTCGGTCCGGCTTCCAACAGCCGTCTGAAAGCGGCGTCGTCCAGGCCATAAAGCTGTTCGGGTTGGAGAATATTTCCGTTCAGGGCGCCGAAAATAGACTTTTTGACCATGGCGGTGGCGCATCGAACAGATGGATGCCAATACACCGCCCTGTACATCTGATACTTGGAAAAGAGTATCGCTTCGACGCTCATCGCGCCCCCGGAGTCGATGCTAAGCTTGCCATTCGAGATATCGATGCGTCGAAGGATAAAATCCGCGTCCTGGATGCCATAGGGTACTCCGCAGAAATAGGCGTCCCTGGTGAGGTAGTCTATCTTATCGGGATCCAGAACCCCGGAAAGAATACGCCGGTATAGGAGGGTTTCCCCGTCTTCGGAGCCCCGCCTGTCCCAGTCTATGATCGCCGCCACCTGTTCGGGATCGGCGCCGCAGTCTTCGATCGCCCGCCGAAGGGAACCTTCCAGCAGCAACTCTCCGGCTATCGCCTCGTGAGAGGCCAGGGGGAGATCCTTGAGCGAATGGGCATAGGGGAAATGCCCCAGATCGTGACAGAGGGCGGCGACGAGAAAAGCCCTGACCCCTTCGAAAGATGCGAAATCGAGCCTTCCCCGCTCGGCCAGCGCCAGGACGAACCGTCGTGCTATGTGGTATACGCCCAGGCTGTGCGCCCTACGGCTATGAGTGGCTCCCGGATAGACCAGGGCTACGGGCCCTAATTGTCGTACGCCGTCCAGGAGGCCGAAAGCCGGATGTCGGCCGAGGGAGAAAAGCGCCTCGTCGAAGGCGATGTCGCTCCAGACCGGATCGCGGATTATCTGGTCGAAGCCTTCCGAGAGGGCTTTGTGGATCTTGCTCATAGTCTACCTCGAGGCTGGGAAATTAGGTCTCGTTCCTAGAGTAGCGCCGGGCACTGGCAAAAGGAAGCTCCTTTCTGCTATGGTCAGACATGCGTTTTCTCCATGGGGCGGCGTTTCTGGCGGCCAGGGGGTTTTTGCACCATCTTTTGGACGAGCTGCCGAACCACAACCGGCTGGATGGAGAGCTGGTCAGCTGCTGGAAAGAGGGGCCCCCGCCCGGCGAAAAGGCCGGGATATCGAAGCCGCCACAGGCCTATTGGACCCGTACTGTCTGGCTCAGGCCCTTTTTGCTGGAATTCGATTCCATCTCCAAGGCGGCTAAGGGCCTGAGGGCGATACAAAGAAATTGGGCGGCGTATCCGACAATTCTGCGGCGGAGGACGGCTCTTATCGCCCAGGCGCTCCCTCCCCTCCCCCTCAAGGCCAAGCCCTTTCCCTTCACCCTGCCCGAAAGCCCCATGGGGGGCTTTACTCTGCTGGGAGAAAACCTTCTATTGGGCTCGGCGCTCTGTTCCAGTCCCTTCCCCAATGGGGAGTTTTCCTTTGAGGAAGACAGGCTGGGTCCTCCCTCCCGGGCTTATAGAAAGCTCTGGGAGGCGCTTCTACTGGCTAAAACACTGCCCGCCCCCGGAAACTTCTGCCTGGACGCCGGAGCCAGCCCAGGAGGCTGGACCTGGGCGCTCGCGAAGCTGGGGGCCAGGGTGCTCGCGGTGGATAGGGCGGCCCTGAACCCGTCGGTACTGAACATGCCCGGCGTCGAATACCTTCGGCACGATGCATTTACCCTACAGCCGGCCGAGTGCGGGGCGGTGGACTGGCTTTGCTCCGATGTCATCTGTTATCCCAGGGCCCTGTATGAATGGATTTTGCTCTGGCTGGAGTCCGATCTGGCGAAAAACTATATCTGCACGATAAAAATGCAAGGCCCTCGCTTCGACAGGGAGACGACGGAGCTTTTTGCCCGGATTCCCGGTTCCAAGGTGCTGCATCTCTGGCACAACAAGCATGAATTGACGTGGATAAATCTCAAAATCTGGAGAGACGCGGCCCTGTCTACTTCAGGCGCCCGGGACCCATCGCCCTCCGACGCCCGGGTTTAAAAGGATTTCAAGAAGATAATCTCGGCGCCGGCGCCCAGGAGGGCCACTAGAACGCTTACGATGATGCCGGCGGCCAGCACGCCGCCCAGGATGGCGAGACTCGCTTTTCTCTTATCCATGCCCAGGACCCAGGCGCCCAGGGTTCCCGTCCAGGCCCCGGTAACCGGAAGCGGGATGGCCACAAAGATCAAAAGCCCCCAGTACCCGTAACGCTCAACCTTGTCGTGGACCTTCGCCCTGGCTTTTTCCACAAAACGGTCGAAGAAGTTTCGGTAAAAACCGAGCTTGTACAGGAGTTTGTGAACCGTGGACAGAAAAAGATAGGCGAGAAAAGGCACCAAGGCGTTGATTCCCGTGCCCAGGAGGGCGGCGGGAATGAGGTCGATTCCATTCAATACGGCGTAAGGTATGGCGCCTCTGAGTTCGGATATCGGAAGAAGGGCCAGAAGACCCGAGATGATAATACTGCTGTCCATCGCGGCGGAGTATAGCCTATCCGTCTTTTAGTAACAATCGCCCACCGGCTTGTCACGACGTTTCTTCAGGATGACTCACTTTTGGGGAAGCGTGTCGTTCAGGAAGTTTCGCACCAGCGTTCCCAGTTTTTCCGCCTCCGGTTTTATCCAGATTATGCCGGGCAAAGCCCGCAAGAAGGTCATCTGCCGCTTTGCGTACTGGAGGCTGTGAAGCGAAATCGCATCGGCGATTTCCCGGAGGCTCGAGCCTTCCATTTCGAAAAATTCCCTGTAGCCTATCGCCCTCAATCCAGGGCAGGCGGCCGTATAGCCGCGGCTGCGAAGCGCATCGACCTCGGCGGCGAGTCCGGCATCGATCATCGCCCGAACCCTCAGGGCGATACGTTCCTTGAGCTCCTGTCGCGGACGTTCCACGCCGATTATCAGAAATTCGTATCCCCGCCTGGGGAGGGAGGATGGGGCGAAGCTGGAGGGAGCCTTGCCGGAGGATCTTAAGATCTCCACCGCCCTGGTCAGGCGATAGATGTCCCGCTGATGAATGCGATTCGCGCTGTCGGGGTCGGCCTCGAGCAGTTCATCCCACAAGGCTTGAGGCCCCAGGGTTTGTAGGTCGGCGGCCACTTCGGCCCGTAGGCGGGCATCCGCGGGAGGAGCCGGGGGAACTCCACAGACGAAATTGCGCAGATAAAAACCGGTTCCTCCCGATATCAGGGGAAGCTTCCCCCCGGAACTCAGCTTAGCGCAGAGCGCCTCCGCCCTGGCGACGAACTCTCCGGCGGTATACTGCTCATCCGGTTCCTTGATATCGATAAGTTCATGGGGGAGCCTGGCGCGCAGCTCCAAACCGGGCTTGGCAGTGCCTATATCCATGCCCTTATAGGCCTGCATTGAATCGGCGCTGATCACCAGGGCTGAATGATAGCCCGGTCGGGCGGGGGCCTGGGGAAAAGAAAAAAAATCAGGAGCTCCCCGGCCGAATAATTCGTCGAGAAGCTCCGTCTTGCCCGAAGCGGTCGGGCCGGTGAGGATGACTAGCTTAACTGGATACGAATCGATATTCCACCTGCTTTTCAAAAAGCTGGGAGGTCGAAAGCGAGACCACCTTGCCGTTGTTTTTCTCCACCTCGGGAGTTTTGAGCACAGCCAACTGGAAGGCCCGCCGGTTTATGGCCACCGCCAGCTCGTAGGAATTTGCGTTATAATTTATCAATTCATGTAACGGAATGATCATCCTATCGACTCCTCTCTTCTCTCTGCTCCTGGTCCTAAAGGCCCAGTTCCCCAAGCCGCCTGTCCAGGTCGTCCAAAAGGCTGGAAGCCTCGTACTCCCTGGACAGAGCCCCTTTTCGATCCTTGTCCCTATGCAGCTCGTCGAGGCTCAGCAAGGCCGTAACCAGGGATAGCTTGAGCGGATCCACGATCCTCATCTGGTTGGATACCGTGGAAAGCCTGTTTTTCAGTTCCTCCACCAGACCGCGAATATAATCCGGCTCTTCATCGGTCTTGATGGTGAAGGAAACACCCAAAATCTCTATGGGTATCACATGGGTGGGCGCCTTGGCGCTCTGCCCCCGAGAGGAAGCATCAGAAGATATCGAGCTCATGCTCGGCTCCATCCCCATTGTCCCCCGCCCTTTCATCATGACGGATAGTTCCCGATCCGGGGATATCGACCCGTCCGCCCATATCGGATGGTCGGGGATTCCGAAAGGGTTCTTCCTGGGACTTAAGGGTCGACGGGGACAATTCGACCGCCTCCACCTCTTCGTCCCCGGGCTGCGAGCCTTCGTTACCAGCGGCCTCGGAAAGGGAAATCCCCATCACGAGATCTTCGAAGGCATCCAGCTTATCCAAGGCATGGGAGAGCCCTTCTTCGATTCTGCTCTGCTCGTGCCTGAGTTGTTCCGCCTTGGTTTCGAACTCGGCGGCCTTCTGTTCCGCCTGCGCAGTCCGCTCGCGCAAAGCGGCATTTTCCGCTTCGGCGGCCTGGACCTTTTTATCCAGGGCCGCCGCCCTCTCCTCGGCCTCCGCGGCCTTAAGTTCGGCGGCGCTGTATTTCTGCTCCACCTCGCGCAGCCGTTCTTCGCCGCCCGCGGCTTCCACAAGTCGCTGCTCGAGTTCGGCGTTCTCTTTTCTGAGTTTTTCGATGAGAAGAACCGCTTTTTCAACCCGCGCCTCGAGGGCGCGAATCTGCTCGAGGCTTACCATGGACTTAGGCCTGGAGGGCCGCTTTCGCCTTTTCGACGACAGCGGTAAAGGCCGCGGGGTCGCTGATCGCGAGATCGGCGAGGACCTTGCGGTTAACGGCGATGCCGGCCTTGGTCATTCCTTCGACAAAGCGGCTGTAGCTGATATCCTGGGTCCTGCAAGCCGCGTTGATACGGGCGATCCAGAGAGTTCTGAATACGCCCTTCTTGTCCCTCCTATCCTTGTAGGCGTCGGAGAGAGCCTTGGCCACGGCGTCCTTGGCTACCTTATAGTTGGAGTGGCGTCGGCCCCAATAACCCTTCGCCAGCTTGAGTATTTTCTTGCGGTGATCCTTCCGCCTGGTGCCGTCTACTGCTCTTGACATTCTTATTCTCCTATTGAGCCCAGTTTAGCCGTTGGGCAGAAGCTTCTTCTTGATCTGGTACACGGGGCCGGCGTCCACGAAGCCCGCCTTTCTCAGATTTCTCTTTCGCTTGGTCGTTTTCTTGGTAAGGATATGGCGAAGGTTCATCTTCTTGTATTTTACCTTGCCGCTGGCGGTGAGGCTGAAGCGCTTGCTGGCGGCTTTCTTCGTCTTCATCTTAGGCATGATCTACCATCCTTCTCGTCGTTTCATGGAACGGCGGCGGTCTCGGGAGCCGGCGCCGCCGCCTGTTTCTTTATAATCGCAGCCTTGGGCTGTAGCACCATGGACATGAAGCGTCCCTCCATGAGGGGCAGCCGCTCCACGACGTAATAGCCTTCCAGCTTGCCAAGGATCTTTTTCAGAATCTCCTCGCCTATTTCCGTATGCGCCAGTTCCCTGCCCCGGAATCGTATGGTCACTTTGACCTTGTTGCCCTGTTCCAGGAAAGACCTGATGTGTTCGGATTTGAAATCGAGGTCATGGCCGGCGATCTTGGGCTGCATTCGGATTTCCTTGAGCTCCGTCGCCTTCGTATGCTTCTTGGCGTCCTTGATCTTCTTTTCCTGCTCGAACTTGAATTTACCGTAGTTCAGAAGCTTGCATACGGGGGGTACCGACTGGGGAGCCACCTCGACGAGATCGAGTCCGACCTCCCGGGCGATCTTGATCGCTTCCAGGGTCGGAATGATGCCGCGCTGTTCGCCCTTGTCGTCGATAAGCCTTACTTCGCGCACGCGGATCTGCTCGTTGATCCGCAAGTCCTTGTCTGCCAACTGACCTCCTATAATGAACCCATGTTCCGTAACGGGGCTCGGAACCTGGATCCGCCGATCCTAAAAGCTTCCGCGGTTGATCGGAGCCCCCAAGACCGGCGCGTATATTACCATATAATTACAAAACGGGTAAATAGCTGGAGAAGCGCTTCGGCCCGTCAAAATTGCGGAAACCGCAAAAAATATGCTCTTCAATCGTTAAAAGTTCGCTATCAGTCGTCTCAAAGGCCCCGCCAGACAGCTCAGGCCTTGCCGGCCGAACCGAGGACTTCCACATTCTTGTGCATATAGAGCTTTTTAAGCTCGTCCCGGGCAGGCCCCAGATACTTGCGGGGATCGAATTCCTCGGGCTTCTCGGCCAGGGTCTTGCGGATGAGGGCGGTCATGGCCAGCCTGCCGTCCGAATCGATGTTGATCTTGCAGACGGCGCTGCGGGCGGCCCTGCGAAGCTGCTCCTCGGGAATGCCCACCGAATCCTTCAGCCTTCCGCCGAATTGCTCGATCATGCGCACGTACTCCATGGGCACGGAAGAAGAGCCGTGGAGGACGATGGGGAAACCCGGTATTCGGCGCTCGATCTCCCCAAGGATATCGAAGCGCAGGGGAGGCGGTATGAGGACACCCTCGGCGTTCCGGGTGCACTGTTCCGGTTTGAACTTGGCCCTGCCGTGACTGGTGCCGATGGATATGGCCAGGGAGTCCACGCCGGTCTTCTTGACGAAGTCCTCCACCTCCTCGGGCCTGGTGTAATGGCTGTGCTCGGCGGATACGTCGTCTTCCACGCCCGCCAGGACTCCCAGCTCTCCCTCCACGGACACATAGTCCTTGCGGGAGTGGGCATAGTCGCAAACCTTCCTGGTGAGGGCCACATTCTCGTCGTAGGGCAAATGGGAACCATCGATCATCACCGAGGAAAAACCGTTTTCGATACAATCCACGCAGAGTTCGTAGCTGTCCCCGTGATCCAGGTGGAGGACTATGGGAATGGGGTAGCCCAGTTCCTTGGCGTATTCCACCGCTCCCTTGGCCATATTGCGAAGGAGGGTGGAATTGGCGTATTTGCGCGCCCCCGAGGAAACCTGGAGGATAACCGGGCTCCTGGTCTCCACGCAAGCCTGGATGATCGCCTGCATCTGCTCCATGTTGTTGAAATTATAGGCGGGCAAGGCATAGCCGCCGGCTACGGCCTTGGCGAAAAGATCGACGGTGTTCGAAAGCCCTAGATCCTTGTAACTTGTCATGATTCCTCCGGAAAGCTTCTCTCGATATGATTTTCCTGTTAATCTTATGGGCGTGCGAGCCGGCAGTCAAGCAGGCGAGACTCCGCGAGGAAGGATACGGATGGGGCGCCGGAACATTTTCATACATACTTTGACGCTCGCTCTCGGCATCGGCCTCGCCGTCGCTCTCTTGAGCTGCGGTCCGCGGAAAGAGCCTGCCGGAACGGTCGCGTTTATCGATGAGGCATTCGCCAGGCTTTTCCCCGGGACGGCCGCCTTTCTGACCAGACAACCGGGCTTGCTGGCCCGGCAAAAAACGCCCCAGAATCGGGACAGTGCCTCCTTTGACGAAAAAGGCGCCGGCTACGTCGGAGTAGCCAGCCTCCCAGCCTACTCGGAGAAAGCGCTTTTGGACTGGCGGGCCGGGGGCTCGGCGCCCAGGGTGCTGATCGCCAGTCCCCTGGCGGCCGCGCGACTTATCCAGGCTCTTCCGGCCCTGGCTTTTTCCGATTCCTCCGACCCAGAAAAGGCAGGAGCTCTCCAAGGCAGGGCTTCGATCGAAACCGATCCCCAGCCCCCCCTCCCCCGGCTCGTCGTTCCCTTCGGCCGCTTTTTGGCCGGGCAGGGCGTAGATTGCTGGAGCGTCGAGTATGACTATTGCGCCGCCTATGCCGAGCTAGGCAGGAAGGCCGCGGAACTTGTCATCAAAAAGAAAACCTCCGCTTCCGATGGACAAGAGCCTTTCTGCCTTGTCATATTCCAAGAAAACATGCTCCGCGGAAAAGAAGCGCTGGAGGCTTTCGCCCGGAGCTTCGGAGACATCGTCGGCGAGGCGTCGCTCAAAGTCGAGGTGCTTCCCGGTACCGAATCCTCCACGGATACCCGGGGGGCCTTCGACCAAATCTTCACCTCTTCCCTGGATCCTCCAAATCCCGGCCGCCCGGCAATCATCGTCCTCGGAATCGACGATGCCTTCGCCGCCGGGGAGGCGGCACGAGGGAGCGGTGGCTCACCGGGACGGGACAAGCTGTCCGAGCCGCTTTTCATGGCGGACTGCGGTTCCTGGGGCGAAGATCGGGCAGACCGAAGGCTCTTCGCCTGGAGAATCGAGGCTGACGAAAAAGAAATGGGCAAACGAGCCTTCGCGCTGGCCCGGAAAATCGAAAGGGAAAGCGCTGACACGGGGGCTGAAGAGGCGAACCCTGCCAAAGCGAATGGAGGAACGACTGTCACCGCCGGGAAGGAAGGAACGACGGCTGATGCTCAAAGGAGCGGCGCCGGAGAAAACAGAATCAGCCTTGTCCCCCTGCGCCTTCTATTCCGGGACGGAATATTTTAACGCTTCTTTCCTGCACTGCCTTCACAAGCTCCGAAAGTTCCTGTCCCAGCGCCGAAGCGGCATAGGCGTAAGTCCTTCCTATATCCAGGGGCGTAGAGGCTTTCCCTCTTCCGGGCATGGGATTCATATAGGGAGAGTCGGTTTCAACAAGAAACGCCTTTCCTTTTGCCGCGACCCTGAGGGCCTCCGATAAGGGTTCCGCCCTGCGGTAAGTCAGATTCCCGGCGAAGGACAGAAGGCAACCTGCGGCCAGAAAGGCCTCCGCCTCCCTGGGGCCGTAACTGAAGCAGTGGAGTATCACCGGGATCCTGCCACCCAGGGTCGAGACCACCCCCAGACTGTCCTGGAACGCATCCCTCGAGTGGACGATGAGGGGCAGGTTCCTTGCCTGGGCGAGCGCGGCCTGGGCTTCGAAAAGGGCGAGCTGCCGTTCTCTTTCGGCCTCCATGTGAAAATAATCCAGGCCGCACTCGCCCAGGGCGCAGCATGAATCGTGGCGCAGGTCCGCCGCCAGCTGTTCGAGGCAAGCCTTAGGGTCGGCGAAAACCTCCCGTCCTGGCCAGAGACCCGCGCTGAACCGAAGATACGGAAGGCTGCCAAAACGATCTAGCCTCGGCAACAGGTCCCCGGGCCTGGTTCCTATGTCCACGATAAAAGGAAGCCGAGCCGTCGGGGTCTTTTCGGACTTCGCCGCCGCCCAGGCGGCTCGATAGGTCTCCAAAAGATTTTCCAGCCCCTCGGGTCCCAACCGTTGTTCTATATGACCCAGGTGCGCATGGGTATCCGTAAGGGGGGAGGACGGGGCCGATACGGCCGGATGCCCGCTCCCCTCCCCTTCGGCGAGGTTTTTATCGTTGATCGTCATGCTGCACCAGGAAGGAAAGCGCTTCTCCTTCCCTGCCGACCCTCACCCTGTCCCCTTCCGCCAGCTCGCCGGAGAGAATCGATTTGGAGAGAGGATTTTCCAGGAGAGACTGGATTGCCCGCTTGAGCGGCCTGGCGCCGAAGCGCTTGTCATATCCCTCGGAGGCGATGAAGGCCTTGGCCTCGGGAAGCAGCTCGATGCTTATGTCCCTTTCCTTGAGCCTTGCCGCCAATTCCTCCAGCCGCAGATCCGCGATGGCGCTGATCATCGTTTCCGAAAGCCTTTCGAAGAGAACGATCTCGTCGATCCTGTTGAGGAACTCCGGCTTGAAGTGCAGCTTGAGAAGCGTATCGATCTCTTTTCTCACCGCTTCCATGCTCTCGGCTTCCAGAATGAGTTCCGAGCCGATGTTGCTGGTCATTATGATGATGGCGTTCCTGAAGTCCACCACCCTCCCCTGCCCGTCGGTGAGCCTGCCGTCGTCCAGGGTTTGCAAAAGCACGTTGAAAACCTCGGGATGGGCCTTTTCCACCTCGTCGAAAAGGATTACCGAGTAAGGCCTCCTTCGCACCGCTTCGGTGAGCTGTCCGCCCTCCTCGTAGCCCACGTAGCCCGGCGGAGCCCCGATAAGCCTGGATACGGCGTGCTTTTCCATATACTCGCTCATGTCGATGCGGGTAAGGGATCTTTCGTCGTTGAAGAGAAATTCGGCCAGGGCCTTCGCCAGCTCCGTCTTTCCCACTCCGGTAGGTCCCAGGAAGAGAAAGGAGCCCAGGGGCCTTCGGGGGTCCGAAAGTCCTGCCCTGTTTCGTCGTATCGCGTCGGCCACAGCGGAGAGAGCCTTGTCCTGGCCGATAACCCGCCTGGCGAGCTGAGCCTCCAAATCCACATATTTTTTCGATTCGCTGGAGAGCATCTTGGAAACCGGTATGCCGGTCCACGCCGAGACCACCCGGGCGATGTCCTCTTCGGAGACCTCCTCCCGCAGAAGCCTGGATTCGCTCCTCTCGGACTTCATTTCGGCGGAAAGCTCGTCCAGGCGTTTTTGGGCCTCCAGCAGCCTTCCGTATTTTATCTCCGAGGCCGCGGCCAGGTTCCCTTCCCTGAGATATCGCTCCGACTCCAGCTTGAGGTCTTCCACGCTTTGCTTGAGGCCGCGTATATCCTCTATCTTTTTCTTTTCCTTGTCCCAGCGAAGCCGCATGGCGTCCCGGCTATCCCTGAGTTCCGCCGCTTCTTCCTCGAGCCTGGTCAGCCGCTCCAGGCTGGAAGCGTCGCTTTCCTTTTTGAGAGCCTGTATCTCCATGGTGAGCTGGATTAGCTTGCGCTCGATCACATCGAGTTCCGTGGGCTGGCTCTCGATCTCCATCTTCAGGCGGCTGGCAGCCTCGTCCACCAGATCGATGGCCTTGTCGGGGAGAAACCTGCTCGTGATGTAGCGGTCCGAGAGCGTCGCCGCCGCGACGAGGGCGTCGTCGCGGATCCTGACCCCGTGGTGAAGCTCGTAGCGGTCTTTGAGGCCCCGCAGGATGGCGATGGTGGATTCCACCGAGGGGGCGGCGCAGTATACGGGCTGGAAGCGCCGCTCCAGGGCGGCGTCTTTCTCTATGTGCTTGCGGTACTCGTCCAGCGTCGTGGCGCCGATGGCCCTGAGCTCGCCCCTGGCGAGGGCGGGCTTGAGAAGGTTCGAGGCGTCCATGGCGCCCTCGGCGGCGCCGGCGCCCACCAGCGTGTGGAGCTCGTCGATGAAGAGAATGATCTGCCCGTCGGACTTCTGTATCTCCTCGATAACGGCCTTGAGTCTCTCCTCGAACTCACCCCTGAATTTCGCCCCCGCTACCAATGAACCCAGGTCCAGGGCTAAGAGCTTTTTGCGCTTGAGACCTTCTGGAACGTCGCCCGATACTATTCGTTTGGCGAGTCCTTCCACGATAGCCGTCTTGCCCACCCCCGGTTCTCCGATGATCACCGGGTTGTTTTTGGTTCTACGGGAAAGAACCTGCATGACGCGCCTGATCTCCTCGTCCCTGCCTATCACAGGATCGAGTTTATCCGCCCTTGCCAAGGCGGTGAGGTCCCGGGTATAGCGCTCCAAAATCCGGTATTTTTCCTCGGCCTCCTGATCGCTCGCCCTGCGGGAGCCCCGTACCGAGACCAGGGCTGAAAGAACCCTATCCTTATTGACTCCCTGAGCTTTGAGCAGGGAGGAGGCCGGGCCTTCCACCGCCAGGATTCCCAGAAGCAGATGCTCCGAGGCGACAAAGTCATCCTTGAGCGCCGCGGCCTCCGATTCAGCCTTGGCGAGAGCCTTGGAGGCGCTGTTCGAAAGGTAGAGCTGAGCCGCGGCTCCGTAGGATTTTGGAAGCTTTGCCACCAGGGACTCGGCTGCCGTGACCAGCGAAGCCTTGTCGCCGCCGATACGGTCCAGAAGCGCGGGGACCACCCCCTCCTCCTGCTGCAAGAGGGCGAGCAGAATATGTTCGTTTTCGACACTGGGATTGTCCCGGGTCTGGGCGAGCGCGGATGCCGCCCTGACAGCCTCCTGGGCCTTTAACGTGAATTTTTCGTAGTTCATAGGATTTCCTGCGTCTTTGTGTGATGATTCTTACATTTTAAAGATACAAAAAAGAAACCCCATCGGCAATCGACCAAAACATCAGACCTATCCGCGTTGTTTCGAAGTCTCTCTCTTTCTGAGTATTATCAGGTCATTCTGATATGCTTTGGGCGTCTTCCCCGTCGTTTTCTTGAACAGCAGGAAAAAGTATTGTGAATTCTCAAGACCAATCTTCCGAGGGATGTCCTTTATCAGGCCGTTGGGATCGGCAAGATACTCTTTAGCCTTTTGAATCCTCAACGCATTAACTTCATCCATCAGGGAATGACCCCGCCCTTGTCTGTAAATTCGAGACAGGTACGCAGGCGACATCTTGAAGACATCGGCGACCGACTTAGTGGAAATCTGCATATCGGTGTAGTTTTGGGCGAGGTATTCGAAAATCCCATGGATCGTATCTTTCTTGCTTGTCCGCTGCATCTGCTGGACATTGTCGGTGATTTTGTGAAAAAGATCATCCATCAGTCTATTCAGTTCATTCATATCGTCCAGACTGTCGATCATCATCTGATAAGCCATGCAAGATTCCTCGTATGTCGAATCAAGCACTTTATAATCAAAGGCAAGCTTGAGTATGGCATTTGCGATGTTTATCAGCGCAATGTTGACAGTCGAATACTGTTTGTCCTCCAGTTCATGAACAAACAAATTCCAGGTTTCTGCCGCCTTTGAATAGAATCCCTTCTTCAGAAATCCCACTACCGCAGCCGATTTTTCCGAAAGCGGGGCCATTACATGCCTTCTCTGCGGCTGGTCCTTCAAGCCAATCAGCTTTTTCCCGGGATGCAGAAATCTGAGTTGCCAGGTCTCCCTGAGTTTCTGGAACGTTTCAGGGAGCAAAGACCAGTCTCTGATTTCTTCGGAGTAAATGAGAAGCATGTCCGGGTTTTTTTGGACGAGCTCGTTCCGTACTTGTATTTCCTGATCCTGGCTCATGGGCTGGAGGAAAAGGATAGTGTAGGAATCTATCCGCACCGTTTCGCAATACGGGATTTTCTCCTGGATTTCCTCAATATTAAGCAATCTTTCCTTGTTGTTTAACAGATACAGCGTGACCGGAAAGTTTATGGCTATCTGAAGGTGGTAGGTTTCAAGGTTGAAATCGGGCATATCGATGGACTTCTTTCCCAGAAGCAAGTCCTTGAGGATCTCGCTTTTTATCATGGGTCCCAGGAATTCCCGGCTGTCATGTTCCACAATAAGCTGGTCAAGGTTCCTGATAATCTGGTCGGGATTCTCATTTCCGTTGCCGCTGATCGCCTTGGAAATCTTTTGTGAAATCTTTCTGTATGGAACATAGACGCGATTCGCTATGAGAAGGGATACTGCCACAAGAATAAGGATTATGACGGAAATGATGATAAGAGTACGGTTGCGTGAATGCAGCAATGCAGGAAAGGCCTCTTCGTATGCCAGGGTTTTTGCATAGAGCCAGTTGTGCTCACCCATAGATGAATAAAAACAGAGCATTTTTTCCCCGGCGGCGCTGGGGAATGCGAAATAGCCGCTGGCATTGTCATTCCCGTTTTCCGCCAGGATTCTGGTAATCAGTGTCCGCCTGATACTTTCTTCCAAGGAATCCTTGGAGGCAATCAGAACTCCTTCGCCGTTCATGATGAACGCCTGATTCTGAAAATCACTGCCGAAATACAACCTGGTGAAGGCCGATGCCTTCAGGTTAAGAAGAATCGCGTTGGTATCCGGCGCCCCGTCCGAACTCGTTTCGAAGAACATAAACGAATAAATGGCCGAATCATCCGAACCGCTGAACAGGGATGTTTCCCGGGGAATCATAACCAGTCGTTGCTCGCTTCTACGTTCACGAAGCATTTGTACCGCGTCCTTGTCCCTGAAGTGCTCGGCATTGTCGTTGACCGCCCCATACTGCGCGGTACTGTAAATATAGTCCTGCTTGCCGTTATAGATGTAGATCGAATCAATCAGGATGGTCGAGGCGGTGATATCGTTTATCCGTCTCATTCCTTCGATGAATTCGAAGTTGGAAATCTTCTCGCTTTTCCTCAGTAGCGTTACGGCTGAATCGTAGAAGAGCTGGTTTGTGATACTGATCAGGATTCCATCGGCGAATTTTGTGGTTGAGCTGACCTGGGAGGCAAATTCCTCGTTCTGCTTTGCGAGGGACGAGAGCAGCGATTCCTGAAACTGGCCATAGGAAATAGCCATGAGAATCAGAAAAATGAAAAACATTCCTGTCAGCGAACCGGTGAAGACCAACGACATGGATAATTTTATTCTGGGTTTCCCTTTTGGCATGCACTACTCCGAACATATTATGCATGACAATGATAATTCTTGACAAGATAAAAAAAAGAAGAAAAAATTCAAATTTCGAACAACCCATAAAAAAGTCATTATTTTGTACTATCGTGCAAAAAATCCTCAATTTATAATTCAAGCACCTTTCGGGGTCGAACCCGTTATCAAGGAGGATAAGGTAGTATGAAAAGGTTAATTATTGTTTTGTTGCTCATCTCGGCTTTGCTGTTCCCGGCGTTTTCCGCCGGTGCTGACGCATCATACAGTGGAAAGGTTATGCTGTATTCCTCGACCGGCGAGGATGTCGTAATCGCTCTCAAGAATGCTTTTCAGGCAAAGTATCCGAATGTCAAACTGGATTACTATTCCGCCACTTCCGGCAAGTGCGTCACAAAACTCTCGACGGAATTCCAGTCCAAGTCCGTAACTTGCGATCTCGCCTGGCTCGCGGATCCCTCGGCGATGATCAACCTCAAGGCTGGCAATCACCTTGTCCAGTACCTGTCTCCATTCGCGGCAGGCGTGGACCCCAAGTTCAAGGACGCCGAAGGCTACTATACCGGGGCTCGTTTGTTGATCATGGGCATTACGTTTAGCACGACATCGTGTTCGGACAAGGAAGCCCCTTACAACTGGGACGGGCTTCTCGCCCCGAATTTCAACAAGCAGTTGATCATGACAGACCCGACCGGTTCGGGTTCGACAAAAGCGCTTGTCTATGCGATGACCCGCAATCCCAAATACGGCTGGGACTACTTTAAAAAGTTGGGCGAGATGGGCACGGAGCTTCAATCGAGTTCGGGTGCGACAAACAACGCTGTCGCAGCCGGTTCGTACAAGGTAGCCTTCGGCGTTGATTACAATACCAAAAACCTTATGGCTGAAGGTTCTCCGATCGGCTGGCATGATACCAAGGATATTGTCGCCGTGCCTTGTCCGATCGCAATTCCGGTCGGAGCTCCGCACGAAAAGCTTGCGAAGCTTCTGTATGACTTCATTCTGGATCCGAACGGCGGCCAGAAGCTGCTTACGCAGTACAATATCACGCCAATCGTCGACGGCGTCGAACTTCCTGCCGGAATGCTGACCGCCACCGAAGTAGCTTCAAAAGCGCTTCCGATCGATTGGATCGATCTCGCCAAAGTCAGCAACAAGCTTCTTGACCAGTTCGACTCATACTTCAAGAAACAAAAGTAATCAATGTCGTTTCGAATCGGCGTGCTGGATGTACGGCATCCAGCACGCGTCGTTTTCAGGGGGTGATGTGTGGAAAAAGTCGAACTGGAAGGTATTTGCGTAAGCTATGGTGAGCATATGGTCCTCAGGGATCTCTCGCTGAAGATCGAACCGGGCCAGATCATCGGCATCGTAGGTCCCTCGGGTTGCGGAAAGACCACCATCGCCAGGGCAATCTGCGGTTTCATCAAGCCGCAACAGGGAACGATAAAAATTGACGGAAAGACCATGTTCAGTCACAAAGACAGGGTCGACATCCCTCCCGAACAAAGGCATATCGGTGTGGTGTTTCAGGATTATGCCATCTGGCCACATCTCAGCGTCTACGACAACATCGCATATCCGCTGAAAAAGCGCGGGTTGCCAAAGGAAGAGATAAGCCCTCGGGTACACTATGCCCTGGAACAGGTCAACATGGTGGCTTACGAGAAGTATATGCCTTCCCAACTTTCCGGCGGACAGCAGCAGAGAGTCGCGATCGCGCGAGCTCTGACATCATCCAGCGATTTTCTCATCATGGATGAACCGATTACGAACCTCGACGCCAAGCTCCGCGAGCAGATGCTTGTCGAAATACGCATACTGCAGCAAAGGCTGGGTACCACGATAATCTACATCACGCATGATCAGGAAGCCGCGATGCAGTTGTGCGACAAGATAGTGATCCTTGCACCCGATGGGTCGATCGCCCAGATTGGATCCGATGAGGAAATCATCAGGAATCCCGCAAACCGGTTTGTCTTTCAGTTCATAGGGGTATCAAACTTCATCCCTGTGGTGATCGACGACGGCAAAGCATTCTTTGACCTTGAAAAGAAAATTCCATACAAATCCCATATTCCCGGGAAAATGACGGGAACAAAGGCGATGCTGGGTATCAGGCCGATGGATATCGTATTTGATGAGGACAGTCCCGTACGCGCGACCGTTGCGCAGGCGATTTTCCTGGGCAATATGTATAACTATTTTGTCCGGCTTCCGGGAATGGAAATCCGGGTCCAGCAGATCGCCATTTCCGAAAACGCGAAATCCTATTCGGAGGGACAGGAGGTTGGGCTTGCTTTTCTCGAGGAAAGATATTTTGAAAGGGAGGATGCGTGATGTTTTCCAGAGCCATAAACCGTGATCTGGCACATCTTGAGGGCAAAGGGGGCTTTTCCCTTGACCGATTGATGATCATTCTCTGTTACGTCGCCCTGATCACCGTGGTCATCCTTCCCGTATTCATGATTCTCTATTACGCGTTCTGGGACGGAACAAAGATTGACATTGCCATGTTCAAGCAGGTCATATTCCAGAAAAGCAACATCCGCTCCATGTGGAACACCTTGGTGATAGGAGTTTTCTCAACCGCCCTCGCCACCGCGGTCGGAGTGTTCTTCGCCTGGCTTTTAGGACGGAGCGACATCCCCATGAAGGGCTTGATGAAGTTCCTGTTCTCCATTCCTTTCATGATCCCGCCGTTTCTCGCCGCGATGTCATGGGACATGATGTTCTCGGGCCGCGGAGGATATGTGAACAAAGCCCTGATGTCTCTTTTCAATCTGACGAAGGCTCCGTTCAATATCAACAGTGTGGCCGGTATCATTGTTATTGAAGTCGTCTACTACTTCCCCTTCGTCTACATGCAGGTCGTCAGCGCACTCGAGCGCATGGACCCCACCCTTGAGGAAAGCGCGAGAATAGCCGGAGCCAGCCAGCTGTATGTAATCAGAAGGATTACTCTTCCCCTTACTATTCCCGCTATTTCGTCCGGGATGCTTCTGGTGCTCATAACTTCTTTGTCGAATTACGGTATCCCGGCGATGCTGGGGTATTCCCAGAGTATTTTCACATTGCCCACGATGATCGTCGAACTGATGAACCGTGCCGGAGGAAGTTTCGAGGGCATCAGACAGTCAGCCGCCCTCTCCATCGTTCTGGTGTTCATCGTCTCCATCGCACTTCTGGTGCAGAGACGTCTTCTGACCCACGGGCGATACGACATTATCAAAGGAAAATCCATGCGCCCCATGCTCATCAAGCTCAGGGGGGCCAAGTATCCGCTTCTTGCGTTCTCGCTGCTGTTTCTGAGCCTTATTGTCGTTGCCCCCATCGTCATGATCATCCTGGTCAGCTTTGTGAAAGCATATGGTCTGCCGTTCCTTGCCAAGAACCTTACGCTGGCCAATTTCCGCAGAATCTTCGTGGGTAACATCATGGTCCGGGATTCGGTGAAAAATTCGCTGTTTCTGGCATTCTCGGCAGCTTCCTTCTGCCTGCTTCTGGGAACGATGCTTGCCTATGTCATCTACAAGGTAAAACCGAAGGGAGGCACTGCCCTTGAAATGATGGCTGTTCTTCCCTATTCCTTACCCGGAACCGTCATGGCCATCGGGTGTATTCTTGCCTGGTCGGGAGCCTTCTTCGGGATCACGTTGTACAACACCATTTGGATTATCCTTGTCGCCTACATCGCAAGGTACCTGTCGTATGTGCTCAAATCCAGTTCCGCCGCATTGCAACAGGTCCACGGTTCGCTTGAGGAGGCTGCGAGGTCCTGCGGGGCTTCGCACATGCAGACGCTCAAGGACGTTACCCTGCCCTTGATCAAGCCTGCCATGATTTCAGGGTTCTTTTTGGTATTTCTTCCCTGTATGAGGGAACTAACAACGTCCATCCTTCTTTACGGACCCAAAAGCAGGACGCTGGGGGTCGCCATCTACCAGTTGAGAATCAACGGTCAGATAGCTCCCGCGGCAGCCCTTTCGGTGGTCACGATCACGCTGATCATTATCTGCAACAACATTGTCAAGGCTATCACCAGAGATAAAAAGAGAGGATGACATGAACCAGATAGTTCTTGAACATGTGACAAAGTCATTTACCACAAAATCCTTGGGAACGGTTGTCGCGGTCAGGGATTTCAACCTCTCCGTGAAAAAGGGCGAGTGTTTCTCCTTCCTCGGTCCCTCGGGCTGCGGAAAGACCACCACGCTTCGCATGATCGCTGGTTTCGAAGACCTCTCCGAAGGTTCGATCTATCTCGGCGGCAGGCTTGTTTCGGACAAGAGGAAAAATATCTATCTTCCACCGGAAAAGCGGGAATTGGGAATGGTTTTCCAAGCCTTTGCCGTATGGCCTCATCTGAATGTCTATGAGAACGTGGCCTTCCCTCTGAAGGTAAAAAAGCGCCCGCACTCAGAGATAAAAAAGCGTGTAGCGCTGGCCCTTCACCACTGCGACCTTGACGGACTTGAAAAAGTTTATCCTTCCGACCTTTCCGGCGGTCAGCAGCAAAGAATTGCCCTGGCCAGAGCGATAGTGGTCAATCCCGATGTCATGCTCCTCGATGAGCCGCTTTCAAATCTCGACCCACATCTGCGTGAATCGATGCGCTTTGAAATCAAAAGGCTTCAGAAAGAATTCGGATTTACCATCATTTTCGTCACCCACGATCAGGCGGAGGCCATGGCGCTTTCCGACCGTATGCTGGTGATGGATATGGGAAATATCCAGCAGATCGGAACTCCGCAGGAATTGTATCATAAGCCGGTCAATCGTTTTGTCCACAGCTTCCTCGGACAGTCCAATTTCACTGATGTTGTAATCAGGGACGGAAAAGCCTTTTTGAAAGAAGACGAGTCCAACTTGCTGTTCTCCGGGACTTCATTGGATCTTAAAGGTGATTATGTTATGGCCACAAGACCAAACGCGATCGACCTCAACAGACAGGACGGCTATAAGACGACAATCCTCAAGAGAACCTCAAAGACGGATTTCATGGAGTATCTGGTATCCGTCGGCAAAGGCTCCATCATGGTCCAAACCCCGCATAGGAACTTTTTCAGGGCAGGCGACCGGTGCTTTATCAAGATAAAGGATCCTGCATGGTATAAGCCTGAGAAAAAGGATATTGAAGAAGAACGTGAAAGACGAAATACAATCTAATACGGAGAACGGGATGAAACAAACCGAGCATGGTGGGCGCGCTCTGTTGAAGCTGTAAAAAACATGCGCCGATGGCCGGCATCAAAAATGTATGCCTTCGCCTGATACGAGCCCTTCATAAGCCTTTTTCGTGGTATCGAGATAATTCCCGCTCCTGTCGAGCAGCAAGCCTCTTCCCATGGCGCTCACTATCACCGCGCTGCTATCCTCGCCGAGAAAATCCCGCAGGGTTTCAAGCAGCGCGGGAGCGCCCCGGGCGGGAGCGCTCCTGCCGTCCAGGACCAGATGAATTCTGATCCCCCGTATTCCGCCGCTTTCCATGTGTTTCACCACCGCCGCGCCTTCTCTCATATTCCCATGCGAGCTTTTTTCCGACAACATCAGGACCACATGGGGCCTGACTTTTTCCTTACGACATTTTTCCACGATTTGGATCAGCGTCTCATTACGGCGCAAGTCCCCGTTTCCCACCGCGGTGGATATTCTCAATTCATCCTGAGGGATAACCCTTCCGCACCCGATAGTCAGATGCCCCGTCTCCGAATTTCCCGAACGCCCTTCCGGGAGGCCGACGCTCAGCCCTGATGCCGTCAGGGGCAGGAAAACGCCTGCAGAAGTCAGCCTGTCGAACCAGGGAGTGGAGGCTGCTTTTATTGGATTAACCCGCGGATCATCGTCGCCCAGCCCCCATCCGTCCAAAATCACGAGCAGGCATTTCTGAGGTTTGCCGATCCGTCGGATCAGGGACCGTCCTGTCATCTCCCGGGGTTTTTCCAATCCCAGAATATGCAAGACCGTCGGCGCCACATCGGCCAGGCTGCATTCTTTTGATCGCACATCGTCTCCGAGCAGCGCCTCCATATTGTAGACATTGAACAGAACCTTGGAGAGGGTATGCTCGACGCTCGGGCTGCCATCCTCATGCTTCGTCACTTCGAGCAAGCCGTGATCCGCCGTTACGACCACGGCGAATCCTTCCTTTACCGCGTTTTCGCAAATAATACCCAGCGCTTTATCCACATCTTCCGCGCATCGGACGTTAAGTTGCCAGTTGTCGATGTGTCCGATAATATCCCCTGCCGCGAGATTCACGAGAATGAACGAATACTTACCGGCACTCATCGCCTCGACGGTCTTCATTGCCACTTCCCGGGTCCTGGTTCCCGGGTTAGCTTCAATTTCGTCATATTTCGGGCTTTTCTCGACGATCCGATCTTCTCCGTCGAAAGCCTGGGTATTCCTTCCGTTGAAGAAGTACGTCACATGAGAGTATTTTTCCGATTCGGCGATCCTGAGCTGCTTTAGATGACTTTCGCTTATCACCTCTCCCAGCGTGTTCTTGGGCCGAATCGTTGGGAATACCGACTTGAGATGGGCGAATTTTTGCTGATACTGAATTAAAGAAATAAATGACAGATTCGGTAGCGGCTTTACGGGAAAAGGCTTGAAATCGGCCTCGGTTATAGCTTCGACGATCTGGGCTTGCCGGTCCCCTCGGCGCAAGCAAAAAAGAAGTACATCCCTGTCCTGTATCGCGCCCATATATGCATGGTCGTACCTGACCAAGGGAGGCATCCAATAGTCCTTGTCACCCGCAGCGTATCGTGCGGAAAGGGCGGATACTAAGCGATCTATCTCTATCAAAACATCCTCCTTACTTGTTCAGGGTTCTCAATTGCGTCAGGTCGACGTACATTTTGCATTTATCCCCCCGGATGAGCGAGCGAGCGTAGATGATCGCCTCGCCGCCCTGGCTGAGGGAGGTGCGCTCGTTCGACAAGGCGAGCGCTCCAGGCTTTTGGTCGAGAATTTGAGCGTCCGCCGATTCGAGAAAGACCGGCGTGAACTTTTCCACGCTTTTTTTCAGCTCGATGGAATATGCCAACTTTATGATCTCGTACATTGGCCTTGTCAGGTCGGCTGTTTCTATCTTCCCGTACTTCCCCGCGTCCACATAAACCTGCTCGATGAGCATAGGTTCGTCGTTCGCTTTTTTAAACCGGGTAATCTTAAGCGATGGCGCCCCTATGGGAATTGCCAGGGCGTCCGCTACGACTCGGTTAGCCGGCTGTCTCTCCACACCGAGGAGCACACAAGAATATTTGATACCTATCGCCTTCATCCGCGCGTTCAGCATGACATCCGCCGAAATTTCCGTATACTCCACCCTACCCGCGGCAAATTGCGGCGCAGCAACGAACGTGCCTTTGCCTTGCATCGCATACACCTTGCCTTCATGGGTGAGTTCCTGGATGGCTTGTTTCGCGGTGGTCGTACTGATGCCGTACATAGCGCACAACGCTCTGATTGATGGGATCGCGCTGTGCGGTTTCCATTCGCCGTCGTCGATTTTTTCTCTAAGTATTTCCTTTAACCTGTAGTAGAGTGGAGAAGCGGTATCTTTAAGCATTCGGGGTCAGACTCCTTCCGGTCTTATTTAACTGTATGCATCAACATACACAGTTTAATCGGATACTCTCGACTATAAGACTGGTCCCTCACGCTGTCAAGTGATAAAATTCAACATTCAAATGGATCTCATGGGAAGGACGAAGAAGTATGGCTTTTGAATCCCAAAGAGTCCCGGAAGGCGAGGCAAGGCGAAGCCGCCGGCGGGGCTATCCCTCCTACGAGGAGGCGCTCCGGCTGCTCCGAAGCTACGTCTCGGATGAGAAAATCCTGAAACACTCCATCGCCTGCGCCGAGACAGCCTTCGAAATGGCGGAAACAATCCATCGCCGTCACCCCGAACTTCCGCTGGATCCCGAGAAGGTCCGCGTCGGCGGCCTCCTCCACGACATAGGAAAAGCGCGGCCGGGCGAGCACGAGCTGAACTCGGTGGCGATCCTGCGCGAGGAGGGGATTCCCGAGCTGGCGGACATCGTGCTCCACAGCTACCCCTACGAAATATTCCTTTGCAAGGGCGAGGAGAGGCCCGAGTACCTCCCCCGGAGCCTGGAGAACAAGATCGTCGTCTACGCCGACTTTCTCAGGGACCAGGAGGCCAGAGCGGTCGGCATGGAGGAGCGGATCGCCGGGATCAGGGCCCGCAAAAGGGGCGAGACGGAGCGCATGGCGGCGCTGAAGCTCGCGGAGCCGCGGCTTCTCCGGCTAAAGGACGAGATCGAAGCGCTCCTGTCCTGAAAACAGGCCTCGCCCGGCGACCAGCCCCGGGTCGGCCAGGCTTTCCCCCCGGTCGGCTTTTCGCTATACTTCGTGGATGGACAAAGATTTCAGGGCTGTGATACTGCACGGATTTTCGAACGACGAGGCGGTGAGCATCATGAGGGCGGTCAAGTCGCTGGGCCCCGGAGCGCCGTCTCCGGCCTTCGCCACCACGACGCCCGCGAACCTGGGCTGGAAGCTGGAGGACCTCCTCGCGCAGCTCGCAAAGGAGCACGCCGCAGCGAGGAAGAGGGCCGCGGGAGCCTAAAGGGAAGCCCGACAGAAAAAAGCCGGCCCCTCGGCCGGCTTTTTCCACGTCGCGGGGAGGGCGCCTCTTTCGCTTACTCCGGATCGAATTCGGGGATCTTCCCCTTGAGGGCGGCTATAAAATCATCCCCCCTGGATCCCTTCCTGAGCGCGACAAAGACAACATTATCCCTGCCGGAGATCGTGCCAAGCACATCCTCCATGCCCATGTTGTCTATCGCCAGGGCCACCGAATCGGAATGCCCCGAGAAGGTCCTCACCACGACAATGCTCTCATTCCAGTCCACCGACACATACCCACGTAAAAAGTCCTGGATCGAGTGCTTTTCCGACTCCTTGCGCTCCTCTTCGGAGGGCATGGTGTAATAATACCCGCTATGCCCATCCGCCACCTTTCCCACCTTGAGGTATTTGAGATCCCTGGAGAGCGTGGCCTGGGTGACCGAATAGCCTGCCTCGGCGAGCAGCTGCAATAGGGAATCCTGCGAATCGATGCGATGGGTTTTTATGAGCGACTTGACAACCTTAAGGCGCTCCAGTCTTTCTTTCATGGTTTTTCGATCTCCGTCGGCTTTGGATAGTTATTCAATTATTGCATAAATATGAGTTTCTCTCAAGGAGTTTTATCCTCCTCCTCCCTATCCCTTCCCCAGCCCAGTCTGGACTGCAGCCTGTGCACGAAAATATCCCAGTTGCTCTTGTCAGAGAAAAATTCTTTCGTCGCGCGATAGCCCGAGTCGAAAAGCTTCGTATAGGTTTCATCACCGGTCTGTATGTCGAAATGGGTCATGGGAACAGCCTGGTCGTCGATAAAGACTGTCCTTCCCTTGTTTTTCTCCCGGAAAGGAATAAGTTGGTCCTGGACCTGATTGAGGGTCTCGAAGAGGGCCCCGATGTAATCCGCGAGCCCCTTGATTTCCTTATACTTGAGGGTCTGGGGAGAAGTGTAGAGGAAAAACCCCAGGCTTTCCGCGTTCACCCCCTTAGCCATCCTCCGCCCGAATCGGGCTTCGTCGAAGAGCTCGATGGGGTAATTCCACATAAGTCCGCCGTCGGCGAAGTACTGCAGCCCCTGAGTGCCGGGATACCCGAAGGGTATGGCTTCGAAGAACAGGGGAATAGACATGGAAATACGTACCGCCAGGGCCACCTCCATCTCGGGCGTCGTTTCATAGGAGAAAACCCTGCTTTTTCGATTCGAAATATCGGTACCCGTGACATAGAGGGCAAGGAAAGCCCGCTTATCCTTGTGGATCGCCGTATTTTGAAAATCCCTAAAGCTGTAGGCCTCCTTGACCACGGAAAAACTTTGGGCGATCACCGTACGCAGCCATTGATAAAGGTAGTCGCTGGAGTACCAGCCTTTTTCCTGGACAAGGCGGATTGAGCACTGGAGGTTTTTAAAAAGCCCATGGGACTGGAGCCGGGCGGAAAGCCGCCTGCCCACCAGGCCCGCATCCTCCTCCTTGAGATCTCCCTCGGCGGGAACCCTGCGATAGTCCAGACTATCGGCTACGGTTTTCAGTTCTTTAAAGTCCTGGAAGTTCAAGGCAAGGACGGCGGCGGTGATGGCGCCCGCCGAAGTACCCGCCACCCTCTCGGCCGAACGCATCAGTCCGTTATCGTAAAGATACTTTATCGCGCCCAAATACGCGGCGCCCCTCACTCCCCCACCTTTGAACACGAGGTTTTTGTATTGCGGCATAACTTTTGCTCCTATAATTCGACCACAGCAATCATAAAGAGCATACATCCTCCAGGTGTTGAACAGGAAGGCCCAAACGCGTTAGCGTAGCCCCATGAGCGACGTTTCCCCCTTGTCCGAAACGCTTGAGCGAAAGGGGCTTCTTCCCTTCGCCGCGCCATCCTATTGGCTCAACCTTGCGTCCGAGGATTACAGAACCTGCCGGCGGGACGAAAACGGCGTACCCCTGGATCCTATTCTTGCCCAAGCGCTGCCTTCCGCGGCGGAGCTGATCGATGCTCCCTTGGAATCCGAGGATCCCCTTCGCGAGAAGGAGCACTCCCCCCTGCCCAGGCTCGTGCACCAGTATTCATCCCGGCTTCTCATCAGAGTTACGGGAGCTTGCCCCCTCTATTGCCGCCATTGCTTTCGTCGCAACCTTCTGCCTTCGGAGAGGGAATTCATCTCTTCCAAGGAGATACTTCAGGCCCAAGGCTATTTGAAAGAACATCCTGAGCTGCGGGAGGTACTCATCTCCGGGGGAGACCCCTTGAGCGTTCCCACCGAAATCCTTGAAACCCTTTTCGCCAGGTTGCGGGAGGCAAGACCCGGAATCTTTTTACGGCTCTGCACCAGGGCGCCGGTGAGCCTGCCGGAACGTATCGACGAGGCCCTTTTGTCCATGCTGCGAAAGTACAAGCCCTTGCGCCTCGTTATCCAGGCCAATCATCCGAAAGAACTGTCCGGGCTCTTTCTGGAAAAAATCGAAAAGGTACTCGCCGCCGGCATTCCCGTGAGAAGCCAGACCGTGCTTTTAAAGGGCGTGAACGATGATACGAATACCCTTGAAACCCTGTTTTCCGGCTTATGTCGTGCGGGGGTTGATCCATACTATCTCTTCCAGGGCGATCTGGCCAGGGGCTCGTCCCACTTCAGGGTGCCCCTCTCCCGGGGGCTGGCGATGTACGAAGAGCTGAGGACCCGGCTCTCGGGCCTCGAAATGCCCCGTTACGCCGTGGATGCCCCCGACGGCGCGGGCAAGCTGTATCTTCCCGAAAGCGTCGTCTCGCGACAGGAGGATGAGCAGGGAGCCTACTGGCTACTCCGGGCTCCCGACGGATCCTTGCATCGCTATCCCGAGGAAGCTTAAAGAGGCTTTTCAGCCCCGGATCATCCCCGCCCTTACTCCCACTCGATCGTGGCAGGAGGCTTGGATGATATGTCGTACACCACCCTGCCCACTGCGGGTACTTTGTTGGTGATAGCCGAGGAGATCGCGATAAGGTCCTCCGGATCGAAGGGATAGACGTCGGCGGTCATGCCGTCGGTGCTTTTGACCGCCCGCAGCGCCGCCACGTACCCGTATTTCCGCTCGTCCCCCGCCACCCCCACCGAACGGATGGGAAGCAGCACGCAAAAGGCTTGCCAGATTTTGTCATAGAGTCCGCGGGCCCGCAGCTCGGAGATGTAGACCGCATCGGCCTCCCGGAGGATATCGCATTTTTCCTTGCTCAGCTCCCCAAGAATCCGGACGCCCAGGCCCGGACCCGGGAAGGGATGCCTGCCCACGATCGCCTCGGGCAGACCGAGAAGCCTCCCCAGCGCGCGGACCTCATCCTTGTACAGCCGGTCCAAGGGTTCGATCACCCTGCCTTCGGCCCGTTTTTTCTCCACCAGGGGGCTGCGGACATTGTGATGGCTTTTTATCACCTGGGCTTTTTTCCCTACTCCCTTCCCCGATTCGATGAGATCGGTATACAGGGTGCCCTGGACCAAGAAAGCCTTGGGGATCCCCAGTCGCTCAACCTCCTGCTCCTGGATGGAGATAAAAAGGTCGCCGATGATCCTGCGCTTTTTTTCCGGGTCTTCCTGTCCCTTTAAAGCCGCGAGAAAAACCGCTTCCGCGTCCACCTTGTGAAGGTGCCGGGCTCCGAGGGAAGAAAGATTGGCCATCACCTCGTCGCTCTCGGCTTTTCGCATGAGCCCCGTATCGATGTAGAGCAAGTATACCTGCGCAGGATCCAGTGTCTTGAGGAGAAAGGCCCCGGCGACCGTCGAGTCAACCCCGCCGGAAATGAGGAGAAGGGCTGGCTGGGAGCCGATCTTGCTTCTGATCAGAGCGGCTTCCTGTTCGAGATAGGCCTCCATGGACCAGCCTTGGCGGGCCTTGCATATGCCCATGACGAAATTGCCGAGAATCCTCTGTCCGAATTCGCAGTGGCTCACCTCGGGATGGAACTGGACGCCCCAGCGCTTTCCGCCCTCATGGACGAGGGCGGCGGGGATGCCGCCCTCGGATTCGGCTATGACCGACCACCCCTCGCCGGGTTTTAAAATCGAGTCCCCATGGCTCATCCAGCTGACGAACCGGCCTTCAACGCCGGCGAAGAGGGGATTTTCAGCCCCCGCAGCCCTAAGCCGCACCGCCCGGCGGCCGTACTCCCGTTCCGGAAGTCGTTCGACGGCGCCGCCGGAGTCCAGGGTCATGCGCTGTATGCCGTAGCAAATGCCAAGTATGGGCAGCCGCGAGTTATAAAGCGAGGAATCGGGCGCGGGGGCCTGGGTATCGTAGGCGCTAAAGGGGGATCCGGAAAGAATAATACCTACCGCATCTTTCAGCGCCGCCCCGCTTATGGAGGAATCGCCGGGGATTATCTCGGAATAGACACCCAGCTCCCTCACCCTGCGGCCGATCAGCTGTGTGTACTGGCTTCCGAAGTCGAGGATCAGGATCTTGTCCACGGGCTCTCCCTCACTATGGTCTGCTTTCTGTCCGAACCCACCGAAATTATGGAGACCGGTGTCTCGGTGAATTCCTCTATGAATTCGACGTATTCCCGCGCCCGCAGCGGAAGCTCTTCCCATGAACGGGCTTCGTCGATGCGGGTATTCCATCCGGGAAACTTCTTTAAAACAGGGACGGCCGATCCGAGCTGGCGCACCGAGGCGGGGAAGTCCTCGACCACCTTACCGTTTATCTTATAGGCCACGCAGGCTTCGAACTCAGGCAGGGAGTCGTAGACGTCGATGTGGGTCATCACCAGGCGATCGATGGAATTGACTATGCAGGCGTAGCGCAGGGCCACAAGGTCCAAATAGCCGCAGCGGCGGGGGCGGCCCGTGGTCACTCCGTACTCGTTGCCGGTGGTGCGGATAAAGTTGGACAGGGAGCCGGGCGAATCGTCGGCGAACTCCGTCGGGAAGGGGCCGTTGCCCACTCTGGTGGTATAGGCCTTGAACACGCCCAGGATCCTGTCCACCCGGCGCAGGCCGATGCCGCCCTGGGCGGCCGCCCCCGCCGCGCAGGACATACCCGAGGAGACGAAGGGGTAGCTTCCGGTATCGATATCCAGCAGAGCGCCCTGGGCTCCCTCGAAGAGGGTCCAGACATTTTTGTGTCTATACAAATAAGCTCCGGCGTCTACCGCCATGGGCAGCAAGCTGCCCCGCCACTTGTCGAGAAAGGCCTTGTCCTCATCGGAAAGATTAGCCAGACGATCCGGATCATCGATATCGGCCAGCCTGATTCCGTCCCTGGAAGCCTTGAAGGAATAGGCCACCCCGATGCCCCTTCCGGTAGTTCCGATGGGTTTGATCCGCTTGGCGTCGATCTCCTTGTCCAAGGATTTATAACTGGGAAGGACGAGGTGAGCCCTGTCCGAGACAAGCACCCTGCCCTCCCAATCGATGCCCTTGGCCGCCAAATCCCCCAGTTCGGCAAAGAGCGCTTCGGGATCGACAACCATGCCGCTGCCGAGGATGACCGTCTTGTCGGGGTAGAGAATGCCCGACGGCACGAGATGGAGTGCGTACTTGGTACCTGACAGCACTATGGTGTGCCCCGCGTTGGCGCCCCCGGAAAAGCGTACGACGATCCCTGCCTCGTGGGCGAGATAGTCTACGATTTTGCCCTTTCCCTCGTCTCCCCATTGGGCTCCGATAATCACTACGTTCATTCTCAGCTCCTCGCTTAGTATTGAAACAAGGCTCTTTGGAAGATCCTAGTATAAAAGACGGGAAAAATCAGCGCTTCCGGGCGAATACCCTGTAGTTGATGTCCGGAAAAAGGTTGTTCCTCCGCTCCAGGCTGGTGAGCCATTCGGTATCCACCGTGTTGGCGCAGAGCATTTCGTAAATCTTGGTGAAGTTGCCCACCGATTCCTCGATCTGCCTCCGGGCGAAGTCGCCGGATTGTCCGGAACGCAGCAGCAGGGGCCAGTCGGAGGACATGGTCAGCAAGGCCTCCCGCGCACCCTGGTTGAGTATCCGTTCCCGCAGGCCCGATTCGTCCGGGAAACGGTCGGCCAACTCTGTCATGCGCTCCACCGTCTGCCTGCTGTGCCGGTGCACCCAATCGTTGGAACCATCCAGCCATACTTCGGCATAGCCGCCTTCGCCCCAGGAGGAAAACTCCGGCTCGGAGACTGGATTATCCTGATCGCCCCGATCGTATTCGCTCAAGGTGACGAACTGCAGGTCCTCATCTTCCTTTTTGCGCGCGGCCGCCCTGAAGAGCGCCTCGAGAAAAAGCGGCCCCTCGAACCACCAGTGGCCGAAAAGCTCCGCATCGTAGGGGCAGACGATCAAGGGCTTCCTGTCCTTCATCCACTGGGCGGCCGCGCGGGCGGAGTTTTTTCGCTCCGAGAGGAAAGCCCTGGCGTGTTCCACGACCCTGGCCGAGGCGGCCACCGGCTCATAGGGGCGCTTGCGGTCGGTCTTTCCCGTCACCGCCCAGTACTTATACCCGGTAAAGCCCCGCTCCACCCCTGTTCCCAGGTAGGGGCTCACATAGGCGCTGTTCAGATCGTAGCCGATATCCCTGTAAAAATCCCTGTATACCGGATCGGCGGGATACCCTTCGGTTTCCGACCAGACCGCCTTGGTCGCCCCGGCGTCGCGCACGAACAGCTTGAGTCCCGAAGGACTTCTCAAAGGGGTAAAGGAACCGTACTGCGGCACGGGTCTGCCCAGGAGCGCTCCCCGGGTTGTAACGATGCTATATCGAATATTGTAGTTCACCAGCATTTCCCCCAGTCCCGGATACCAACCGAACTGGGGCAGCCAGAAGCCCTGGGGAATTTTTCCGAAGATGGTCCTGTGAGTGACTATGGCAGTCTCGATCTGGGCGAGAACGGCCTGGGGCGCGTCCTGATACAGGGGTAAAAAGGCGTGGGTCGCGGCGCTGGTGATAAGATCGATTTTGCCGCGTTTATAGTAATAGTCGTATCCGACCAGGATATTGCGGAAATAGAGCTGTTCGAAATCTTCTTTGTTGCGCCGGTAAAGGGATTCGTAGAGCTGCGCCAGGGGGGCGAAGACCGGGTCGCCGCCGAGCCGTTTCTTTTCCGCCGTGGCCAAGTCCAGCTGCATATCCAGATACCGCGCATACCGTTCGCCCAGGAGCTTGTCCGAAAGCATCGACAGCAGGGTTGGCGACATGGACAAACTCAGCTTGAAGGGGATGGAGTCGGCATCGAGTTTTCTAAAAAGTCGCAGAAGCGGAAGGTAGGTTTCGGAGATCGCCTCGAATAGCCAACGTTCCTCGAAAAAAGCCTCGTACTCGGGCTTCCGCACGAAGGGCAGATGGGCATTGAGCACTAAGGCTATGGAGGGCTTGTTCATCACGGGCGCTTATTCCTCTTCGGCCACGAGTATTCTGCTGGGGTTGTCCGTACCGGGTTCGGTCAGGTGCAGTCCCTCCAGATCGGAAAGGATGAGAAGGCTTTTCGTCATCTGCGGAAGCCTGGAAAGGCCTTCAAGATGGTGAACGGGCATTCTGACCTCGTTGGACCTTGCCAAAACCCTAATCTTGTTGACCGTGCGGAAACAAAGATCGACGCGGTAAGAATGGCCTGGTCTGGGAATATTGATATACCATTTCCAGTCCTCAAGTGTAACCTGGATATCGAAATAACTCTTCCTTCCCTCCCCGGTGGAACCCATTTCCACCACTCTCAGAAATAATCCGGAGCTGCCCTCCTCCTCGCCCAGGCTGGTCCTGCGCTGGTCGGCTATGTCCCAATAGGCATAGATCCAGGAGGGGTCCCTGGGCAAGGCGCGAATCATGGTCTCATTGTATCGGTCGGGCACACAGGCGGCTATCGGGGCCGCGTAGGGAGTGAAGGCGCCGCCGGAAAGCTTTTTTTCCTCCACATGGCCGGTGCCGTCGTGGCTGAAGACTCTTTCCCTGTCCTCGTCCTCCAGGGCCGAAACTATTTCCTCGATTATGAAGGGACGATCCAGGCCTTCGGGAATATAGAACCCCATGCGCTCCGCGAGCAGCAATAATTCCTGATCTGAGAGCAGGGACAACTTTTCCGGATTCACGGCCCTATAGTGAAAAACCTAGCCCCAATTGTCAAGTATGAGAGAATGGCCTATTCAATGAGTTGGCGGGAAGTCTGACAGATATCGCCTTATTGTTCCAAGCCTTTTGGACATCGCAACCCGAATCTATATGGCATTCCGGCGTAGAAAGAGTGTCTTTTCCCCCGGACAACCCTGCGCGCGTAGGAAAAATACGAAAAAATGACATAAATATTCATCCCCTCTATTGCGCTGACGAGCTTTATAATGGAATATGTCCGATAAGATTCACTCTTAGGTCGCTCAACTCGGAATATAATTAACATGGCATATAGTTAATAAGAATATTCGACCAAGCGTTGAGGGTGGTGATATATACATTTAGCTGCAACATATTCTTTTAGGCCTTAAGCGGTGTATATCGCCGCATAGTTTTCGATCAGGAGGTCCTGAGATGTTAAGGAAAGCATTCACGGTGCTCGTTGTAATCGCCCTACTGCTGGGAGGCTTAACGACGGTTTTTGCTGCGACGCCGAAATCGGGCGGCACCTTGAGAATCGCCGCTTCGAGCCTTCAAAGTCTCCAACTCTACAAGACTGCGGCGAACGATATCACCGATTCCCAAAGCGTGATCTTCGATAGGCTCTTTATCCTAAGCAAGGACAATTTCAAACCTATACCATCCCTGGCTGAAGGATGGACCAATCCCAACCCGCTTACCTGGGTATTCTCAATCAGGAAAGGCGTGCTCTTCCATGACGACAATTCGGTTTTCCCCAAGGGGACGCGCAGGGAAGTCACCGCCGACGACGTGGTCTACTCCATAGGATTCATGCAGAAGACCAGTACAGCCTGGACCCTGGGCCCCATTACCAGCGTGAAAGCCCTGGATCGCTATACTGTGGAAATCACCACGGAAACACCCCAGCCCTTCCTGGTTAACGATCCCAACCGCCTCTGCCGCATGTGCATCATCCCTAAAGAGGCTATCGAAAAGCTGGGCGAGGACGGCTTCGCGAAACACCCCATCGGCACCGGTCCATATAAGTTCAAGAGCTTCTCCCCGGACTCGGGACTGCTTTTAGTGAAAAACACTTCCTACTACCTGCCAACATACCTCGACGCGGTGGAGTTCGTGGTTATTCCCGATCCTCTGGCCCAGTCCATCGCCCTCCAGTCGGGCGAAATTGATATAATAAAGCATCTATTCAACCTGGAAATGGCTACCAGCTTCGAGAAAAACACAAAATTCGATGTCGTGAAATCCGGCGGTGGTTCATATCGCGGGATTGGCTTTAATACAACAATCGCTCCCTACAATAATCCGGCGGTAAGAAAGGCAATATCCATGCTTCTGGATATCGATACCGCATATAAAGCGGTTATTGGTAATCATGGAGAGCGCGCCTATGGGCAGGTGCCACCCTGGGTTCCCTTTGGCTACGACCCATCGCTGAAAAATCTTTGGAGCTATGACCCTGCTCAAGGTCTCAAGATCCTCGCCGCAAACGGTTTTAAGGATCAGGACGGCGACGGGTTCCTCGAACTTAATGGAAAGCCTTTCAAGATCGAGATAAAGACGCTCCCCGGATCACAGGTCAAGACGCTCACCATTCTCGCGACGCAGCTTCGCGAAAAGGGTATCAACGCCAGTGTGCTCACCCAGGATACCGCCGTCTGGGCTGACGATCTGGTCAAAGGTAATACCACGGTCTTTTTCGACTACAGTTTCGCCGGCACTACCGGGTTCCATTCACTCTTCCACGGAAATATGATCGGAGCCGCCAATACCCACTTCTACAACAATCCGGAAGTGAACAGGCTCCTGGACGAAGCCTTGACAAAAATAAAGTTCGACGAACTTTCAACCCTCTGGAAGAAAGCCCAGCGCCTGGTATTCGAAGACACTGTCGGTATACCTCTGTATTTTGAATACAGCTACTCGGTGGTAAGCAAGAAAGTCGTGGACTTTGTACCCCCCTGGGGAGGTTTGACGCTAGTCTCCTCGGAAAACAATGTCTGGCTTAATAAATAATTAAACCTTCCATTGGCTCGATTCCGGGTTGCCCCCGCAACCCGGAGCGGGTCCTCGGGCTTGGAGATGATGAATGGGTAAATACCTCGCTCGAAGGATCCTGACGACTATCCCGGTTCTCGTCGGTATCTCCTTCATCGTTTTCGCGCTGGTTTCTTTCGCTCCGGGCGATTCAATAAGCCTTATGTTGAGCAATGAAACAGTCAATGTTGAAAATGTAGAAAAATTGAAAACGGAGCTCGGGCTCGATCGTCCCTGGTACATCCAGTACGTGATGTACATGGAGAAACTCCTAAAAGGCGACATGGGGCGATCCGTGCAGTTCAGCCGGCCCGTGGCCGAGATGATAGGTGAAAAAATCGGGAACACCTTTAAATTGACCATATTTTCTTGCCTCGTTTCCCTGTGCATCGCCATCCCTCTCGGGGTGCTCGCCGCCGCCCGGCGCAGGTCGGTTTTCGATTATTCCGCCACGGCTATCGCGCTGGTAGGTGTATCCATGCCTTCTTTCTACCTTGGACTTCTCCTTATACTCTTTTTCGGCTTAAAGCTTGGATGGCTTCCCATACGCGGACTTCCCACCTACGACTCGACACTCTTTAAACAGATACGTTTTCTCATTCTACCCTCGATCACGCTGGGCAGCAGCATGGCAGGCATTCTCACCAGGTTAACCCGCGCCACCATGATAGAAGCGCTCGGCCAGGACTTCGCAAGAACGGCCAGGGCCAAAGGACAGAGCGAAATAGGAGTGCTTTTCAAACACGCCTTTCCGAACGCATTTCTGCCCATACTCACGACCTTCGGCATGCAGTTCGGCTCGTTGCTGGGCGGCGCGGTCATCATAGAGACAATATTCTCCCTGCCCGGACTCGGCATGCTGGCCATGAACGCCGTAAAATTCCGAGACCTTCCGCTCATCCAGGGAACAGTGCTTATATTCGCGGTTTGTTTCGTGGCGGTCATGCTCATCGTGGATATTCTCTATGTCATCATTGATCCGAGAATCAGGTACGATTGACATGAAAAAACAAAAAACCAAATTCTTCGGCACACCAAGGCTCCTCAGGGTGTTCGCCCGTCACAAATTGGGCATAGTCGGTCTGATAGCCCTGTCCGCCTTTATTGCGATCGCGATATTTGCCCCGGTGCTGGTACGATTTGACCCCTATACCATGGATCTGGAGCATGCCTTCCTGCCGGCGGGAAGCGGCGGGCACCTGCTAGGCACCGACAATTTCGGCAGGGATACCCTGTCGCGACTGGCCTATGGAGCGCGGATTTCCCTCCTCATCGGTATCGTCGTCGTGGCTCTGGCCGCCGTCGTCGGAACGATTCTGGGGCTTCTCTCCGGCTACTACGGCGGATGGGTGGATTTCACCGTCATGCGCCTCGTGGAAGTATTCTATTCCTTCCCCTTCCTCATCCTTGTCATCGCCGTGATGGCCATACTCGGTCCAAGTATCTTCAATGTCATGTGGGTGCTGGGGCTCGTGCACTGGCCTAGCTATGCCAGGCTCGTACGGGCGCAGGTGCTCTCGCTCAAAAATATCGAGTATATCCAGGCGGCCAGGACGACGGGCTGCGGCGATGCGCGCATATTATTCAGGCATATAATGCCCAATACCATCACTCCCATAATCGTGCAGGCGACCCTGGGAATTCCGGGGGCGATTCTTTCCTCGGCCGCGCTGGGTTTTCTCGGCTTCGGCGTCCAGCAGCCGACGCCCGAATGGGGCTCGATGGTGAACGAGGGCAAGGACTATATACTTCTCAACTCCAACATGATTCTCTGGCCAGGACTATGCATTTTCCTGGTTGTACTGAGCTTCAATTTCATCGGCGACGCATTGCGCGACACGCTCGACCCGCGCCTCTCGAAACAACTCAAATAGGAGCGATTACATGACAATCGACGAAAGACTATCCCGAGTACCCACCTTCAGCCAATTTTACGGAACCGACGAGCTCTACGATCACGCGAAACGGGTGGCGGAGGCCAATCCCGACATCTGCAGCCTGACCTATGTCGGCCAATCCAAGAATGGAGAGAAGATCCCCATGGTCAGGGTGGGGAATGGCCCGACATCCATACTTCTTTTCGCCTCGCCCCACCCGAACGAGCCCATCGGCGCCATGATGGCGTATTTCCTCCTTGACGAACTCGTGGCCTGCCCCGAAATGCGCGGGGGGAGAACCTGGAACATCATTCCCTGCGTTGACCCTGACGGTACCAGACGCAACGAAGGCTGGTTCAAGGGGCCTTATACGCTCAAGAACTATGCCCGTCATTTCTATAGGCCGAAGGGAGACGATCAGGTCGAATGGACCTTTCCCGTGGAATACAAAACTTTCAAATTCGACAAGCCGATCCCGGAGACGAAGGCTCTGATGAAGGCTATCGACATGACCCGTCCCGCGGTGATGTATTCGCTCCACAATTCCGGTTTCGGCGGCGCCTATTACTACATTTCCCGGCCGCTCGAGGCGGCTTACCCCGACTTTCACCGGCTGCCCACCGAACGCGGCTTGTCGCTTTCCCTTGGAGAGCCCGAAAGTCCCTACTGCAAGGAGTTGTATCCCGCAGTCTACGCCACCAACTTCGCCAGCGACGCGTACGACTATTTTGAAAAATTTGGCACCGGCGATCCGGCGAGCTACATGTTCGGCGGGGGCTCCTCGAGGGATTACGCGGAAACGGTCAGCAAGCCCTTCACTCTCATCGCCGAAGTTCCCTATTTCAAGACGGCAAGGATCGCCGACACAAGCCTCGTGGGCAAAAAACGCGGGACCGTCGTACTGGACGGACTCGAGCGTTCGCGCGCGCTGCTAAGCTTCGCGAAAAAGATAGTGGACGACACCCTGGCGCTTCTGACCGAGGAACCGGTTCTGCGCGACGCTTCCGCCAGCTTCATAGGGCAGATGCTGAACAGGATGGAGGGCGAAAAAGCCTGGGCGATGTCCAAGGAAATCATGGAACAGGAAGCGACGGTAGCCCAGGAGGCCCATGCTCTCTATATCACACCCTTCTATCAGGGGATCATTATTTCAATGTACCGCAGGGCGCTGAAGGCTCAATTGGCGAAGGAGTACAATCCCGTCATCGAAGAAGCCTATAAAACGCTGGACTCAAAGATCGACGCCATGATGGACGATATCGGAAAAGCGCTCGACTACGGCACCGTCGCCATACGCGACCTCGTTCAGATCCAGTACGGCGCCCTTCTGGCCGTGCTAAACGGACTGGGGCTCTGACGGAGGGTATCGTGGCCGACAATTTACTCGAAGTTAAGGATCTGAAAACCTACTTCAGAACAGAAGAAGGTGTCGTAAAGGCCGTGGACGGCATCAGCTTCAGCATCGGAAGAGGGAAGACCCTGGGCATAGTGGGAGAATCCGGCTGCGGGAAAAGCGTGGCCTCGCTTTCCATCCTGCGCCTGATCCCGAATCCGCCCGGCAAGATAGTAAGCGGCAGCATCGTTTTCGAAGGCAGCGATCTGCTTAAAAAAAGCGAAAAGCAGATGCGCGGCATCAGGGGAAACGAAATTTCCATGATTTTCCAGGAGCCCATGACGAGCCTGAATCCTATCATGAAGATAGGAACCCAGATATCGGAAGCCATCCTCCTGCACCAGAAAATCGGCGCGGCCGATGCCAGGGGAAAAGCGATAGAGATGCTTACGCGCGTGGGCATTCCCATGCCGGAAAGGCGCATGGACTCCTATCCGCACCAGCTTTCCGGCGGTATGCGCCAGCGGGTGATGATCGCCATGGCTCTGTCGTGCAACTCGAAACTCCTCATCGCCGATGAGCCGACGACCGCCCTGGATGTCACCATACAGGCCCAGATCATAGATCTTATGAAAAAAATGCGTTCGGAATTCGGCACCTCCATAATTCTCATCACCCACGATCTGGGCGTGGTCGCCGGTCTGGCGGACGATGTGGTCGTCATGTACGCAGGGAAAATCGTGGAAAAAGCCGATGTCCGCAATATTTTCAAGGACCCAAGGCATCCTTATACTATCGGCCTGCTCCAGTCCGTTCCCCGTATCGATCAAGAGGTTGAGCGACTTCAGGCGATCGAGGGTGTTGTGCCGAACCAGCGGGAGATGCCGTCGGGCTGCGCCTTTTGTCCGCGCTGCGTCCGCGCGACAAAGCGGTGCAAGACCGAGGCTCCTCCCCTGGAATATTTCGACATGGAAAGGCGCGCGGTAGCGTGCTGGAACGCGGAAACAGAGAAAATTGCCGCCACGGGCAATGCTAAAAACCTATCGATGGATGGAGAAAAGTCTAAATGAGGGAAGACGGGGCGATACTGGAAGTTAAGGATCTGGTCAAACACTTTCCTTCCCCGGCTGGTTCGGTGAAAGCGGTGGATGGCATCTCGTTCAGCATCCAGGAGGGCGAGACGCTCGGCATGGTGGGAGAGTCGGGTTGCGGCAAATCGACGACCGGGAAAGTGCTTATTCGACTTGAGGATCCGACATCGGGATCGGCGCGCTTCGAGGGCAGGGATATTTTCTCGATCCGGAAAAACGATATGAAAGCTTTCAGACGGAAGGTACAGATCGTTTTCCAGGATCCATTTGCCTCCCTCGATCCGCGAATGACGGTGGGGGAAATCATTGGCGAACCGCTTCTGGTGCATAAGCTTTTCACCCGGAAACTGATGAAACCGAGAGTCCGGGAACTTTTAAAGATGGTCGGTCTCGACTCGACGCATATCGATCGCTATCCTCACGAGTTTTCGGGCGGACAGCGTCAGAGAATCGGGATAGCCCGGGCGCTGGCTGTGGAACCGAGGCTTATCATCTGCGACGAGCCTGTTTCCGCCCTGGACGTGTCCATTCAGGCGCAGATTATAAACCTTCTCAAGGACCTGCAGCGCAGCCAGGGCCTCACCTACCTCTTCATCGCCCACGATCTCTCTGTCGTAAAACATATTTCCGACAGAATCTGCGTCATGTATCTGGGGAAAATCGTCGAAACCGCCGATAAGCGAGCACTCTTCGACAAACCGTTGCATCCGTATACGCAGGCACTGCTTTCCTCCATTCCGGTTCCCAATCCCGACAGACAGGAGGAGCGGATACTTCTTGAGGGAGACGCGCCCTCCCCCGTCTCGCCGCCGGCCGGCTGCCGGTTCCATACGCGCTGCATCCACGCCTTCGACCTTTGTAAACGCGAGGTGCCGCCCATGCTCGAGTACGATGACAAGCATTTCTGCGCTTGCCATTTTCTTAACACGAAAACGCCGGGATGAAAGGACCTTTCGGCTTATAGCGTCAGATTTGTTTTATGCTTATAGCTGTTATACAAGGCGACGCAATAATCGGGGGAGTAAATCAGGGTACCTGTGTCGAGTCCGCCGAATCAACCGGTGCGGGTTTTTTGTTTTTATGCTCTTTTCTTTGCCGTATTCTCTTCGGCTTTTGCAGCGGAGAAAGACCGGAGTTGCGATAGATCATGAGCACCGCGGCCTCCAGGTCGACCCTCGGAGGATTAAGGGGCTGAATAAAGGCCCTGGCCGCGAGAAGGGACTCCCTGAACTTCTCCCCCGAATCCTCGACGCTCAGCGCATCGGAGAGTAGAAAGGATTTTAAAAAATAGGAAAGTATCACCGAAAGGGTCCTGGATTTTCCACCCTGGCCTTGATTTGCCGATTCTTTTTCGGCGATGGTATTTTCCAGCTCCAGCTTCTGCTTATCGAGGCTGTTGAGATCGGCGAAAAGCCTGTTCGCGTAGGCGATATCCTCCCTCATCCTGGCCCAGACCGAGGGAACGAAATAATGGAGAATCCTGAACTCCACCAGGGCTCGAAACACATCCTCCGCCTTACCGCTGGCAAGAATCTTAAAGAATTCCTCGGTCATGCGGGAGGGACTGACGTCGGCCAGCAATCGGGAATCCCTTCGAATTGCCCTTTTCAGGCTGAAGGGAATGGGAAAGCCCGCCGAAACCCCATATTTGATGCAACGGACGATCCGTACCGGATCTTCCTTGAATATCAAGCCAAGGGGGATTATCGGTTTGATCTTCTTGGCCCGCAGATCCTTGTACCCACCCACGAAATCCACCAGGCTCAGATCGGTGGGATCGAGATACAGGGCATTGAAGGTAAAATCCCGTCTCAGAGCATCTTCATCCATGCTACCGAACTCGTTGCCCACCGAACCGTTTTTATTGGATCGAAAGGTGCTCACCTCGAAGAGTTGTCCGCCGGCCATGATGTGCACAAGTCTGAAACGCCTGCCGATCACCCGGGCGTTGCGGAACAGCCGTTTTATTTTGTTGGGCAGGGCGTCGGTCACCAGATCGAAATCCTTGGGGCTCTTGCCCTGGACAAGGTCTCGCACAGCGCCGCCCACGATATAGGCCTGATGTCCTTCCGCCTTCAGGCGCTCAACGATGCGCAGGGCGTCGGGATCGATCATGGATTTGTGGATTCCGTGCTCCGATTCAGTATAGACGAGGGCTTTTTCGACAAGATTGCCTTTTTTATCGCGCGAATACCGGATGAACACTTCGGAAGCCTCACTCGTTCGACCTGGGGCGTCGGCGGACCGGTGGCGGGTCAATAATAAGCCCTATACGGCGGAAAAGCCGAAAACCCTTAATTTTAGTCAATTATGCAATCATCGGCCGCTATTGTGCAATATGCCGGGAAAACCAGTCCTCTATGTCGGAAATCACCTCATCCTTGTTGAGTTCGTTGATCGTCTCGTGCCTGGCCCCTTCATAGCAACGGGATTCGAAATCGACGATCCCCAGGGTCTTGAAAGATTGAACCAAGCGATCGAAACCAAGCCTCATCCCGATAACCGGATCGCTGGATCCGCAAAAGAGGTAGATCGGCAGGTTGGTGGGCACGCTCTCCAGAAAACCGGCGGCGTAGACCAGGTCCAAGCCATCCATCAGATCGGCGTAAAAGCCATAGCTGCACACGAAATTGCACTTGGGATCGGCGAGATAGGCGTCGACGACGCGGCCATCCCGGGTGATCCAGTCGGAACCGGTCCGAGCCGACCGCACCGTCCTGTTATAGCCTCCGAAGCTCATGTTCCTGGGAAGCTTTCCGGGCGCATGAACCCCGAGAACCCTGCTCCCCATGGCGACGACCAGCCTGCCGGCGGCGCGCAAGAACCCGGAAGGCTTTTCCGGAGGAGCCGAGAGCACGACGCCATCCAGGTACTTGCCGTAAATGCTGCAGAGCCCCATTCCCAAAAGCGCGCCGAAAGAATGTCCGAAATAGAAAAGCGGCACCCCGCCTTGTTCTTTCGCGGCGAAGTCCCCCAACTCCACCAGATCGTCCAATACTCTTCTAAATCCATCCTTGTCGGCGAGATACCCTCTGTTCTTTCCGGTATCCGTATCGCCATGGCCGCGCAGATCGGGAAGATAGGCCGCGATGCCGATTCGCGCCAAGGCCTCGGCAAATTCGATATACCGTCCGCTGTGATCGTTCATTCCATGCCCGACCAACACCACCGCTTTTGGAGTCGAAGAAGGAAGGCTGCGCCGATACGCGAGAATTTTACCGTCCGATGCCCTGAACCTCATCCCACTTTCTGTCATCGACCTCCCTCCGGGCGTTAAAACTTTTTGTATTTTTAGTATAAGGTTCATCGGGGAGCGGCGCAAGAAGATTTTCCGTTTACAAAAGGTGCTGGTCGCGAATCGGGCTAAAAGGGTATACTTGCCCCGGAGCATTTAAACGGCCGCACCGGCGATAGTCTTCTTCAGGCGGCAGGGGATGAGGAGTGAAAACCTTTATTAGCCACAGCAGGGAAGAAACCATAGCCTTGGGCGAACGTATCGGAGCCGCGGCGCCCTCGGGCGCGGTTATCGCCTTCAGGGGCGGTCTGGGAATGGGCAAAACCACCCTCTCCAAGGGCATCGCCCGGGGATTGGGCATAGAAGAGGAAATCAGTTCCCCCACCTATACCATTATCTCCGAATATCCCGGACGCCTGCTTCTGCGCCATATCGACGCATATAGACTGCGGGGGGAAGCGGATTTCGAGGAAATCGGCGGAAACGAACTTCTGGGGGTTCCGGGTACCCTGTGCCTCATCGAGTGGAGCGAAAAGTTGCAAAATAGTATCGATACGGACAAGGCGATTATCGAAATAGAGATGAGCCCCACCGGAGAGCGGCGGTTTACCTTCAAAGGCCCGTGGCTGGAGGCTCTGATCCCATGAACCTCCTCGCCTTCGATTGCTCCTCGGATCTCTTGACTGTGGGACTGGCGAGAAACGATGGCCGCGTCTTCAGCTTCGCCGAAAAGGGCTTCCGCCATACCGAACTTCTCTTGCCCACAATCGGGCGCTGCCTGGAACAGGCCGCCCTCCCGGTGGCCTCGCTGGATCTGATCGCCTGCACGAAAGGTCCCGGTTCCTTTACCGGACTGCGGATCGGCATGTCCACGGCCAAGGGCCTTTCCCTCGCCCTGGGCAAGCCCTGGGTAGCCCTGCCCACTCTGGATTGTATCGCCCACAGCATCGCGGGGAATCTCGAACCTTATGCCGCTTCCGCCCCGGACGGGAGCGGAATCGTGGTTCCCGTCCTGGACGCCCGGAAAAAACGACTTTACGCCGCTATCTACCGGCAAGGCAGGCGGGAAAGCGAGTATTTGGATATTTCGATCGAGAATCTTCTCGCCCTGGTGGACGCCGAGGAGGAGCTGAGCTTCGTCGGTCAGGCCGCCGACTTATTTACCGATTACAGCCTTGAACGACCTGGCTTCCGTATCGAAGCGTTGAAGCCTGAGCGTCTCGTCTCCGCCATGGCCCTGCTCGCCCTCGGACAGTACCGCAGCCATGGACCGGCGGCCGAGGATGAGTCCCCTCTTTACATCAGGGAGCCCGAGATAGGCTAGAGCGCTTTATAATAAATTCGCCGTCTCTTATGCTGCCGCTTCGGATAATCCTTCCACATTCCCTGCACCGCCAGATTCGTCTCCAGCTCCGGATTAGTCTCCGACTCTTTTATCCCGTTCTCGATGGCGCTCTTGTTCAGGGCTGTCATGAGAAGGGCCACCGCGCCCCGGGCAAGGTATTCCTTGCGCACCGCCACGAGCATCATATCGATGCTCGTAGGATTGCGCAGGGCGGAAAGGAGCCGGGCCCAGCCGAAGGGGAAAAGTCTTCCCCTGGACTTATACAGGGCGTTCGAAAGAGAGGGAATCGTGATGGCGAAGCCCGCCAGCCGCTCCTGGGCGTCCACCATGATTTTCGTAAAGCGGGGATCGACAAAGTTTAGGTATTGGTTGATATAGGCCCGAACCTGCCTGGGGCTCAGGGGCGTGGTCCCGTAGAGCCCCGCGTAGGCTTCGTCGATGAGTTCGAACACCTGGGCTCCGAATTTCGTGATAAGCTCACGCCTGGATCTCCACTCGTAGATTCTCACCCCCGCCCGCTTGGAAAGCAGTTCGTTTACCCTTAGGACCTTTTCGGGGATGAAATCGGGGGTCGTCACCCTGAACTCGAGCCAGTCCACTTCCTTGGCATAGCCCAGCCTTTCCATGAATACCGGATAGTAAGAATAATTGTAGATAGTGGCGAAGGTGGCCTGCTCGCCAAAGCCTTCCACCAGCATCCCCTCCCTGTCCAGGTCGGTAAAACCCCAGGGCCCGTGAAGTCCTTCCATGCCCTTGGACCTGGCCCAGTCCTCCACGGTCTTCACCAAGGCCGAGGCTACATCGAAGTCATCGATAAAATCGATCCAGCCGAAACGAGCGAGCTTTTTCCCCCATTTTTCCACAAAACGATGATTGATGATCCCCGCGATCCTGCCTACCATCCTTCCCTCTTTCCAGGCGGTCCAGTATTGGGCTTCGCAGAATTCGAAGGCGGGATTTTTTTTAGGGTTAAGGGTATTCATATCGTCGAAGAGAAAGGATGGTACCCAGTTCCGCTCATCGGCGTAGATAGTCTCGGGAAAGGCTACGAACTTTTTCAGCTCCGCCCTCGTGCGTACTTTACGGATCTCGACGCTCATGCTTCCCCCTTGCTGCAAGTTTTCGGGGCTTCGTCTTCGAAATCGGCCAGCGATTTTTCCCATTCGTTCTGAAAATGCTCGTAGGCGGCGATCGTGGCGGCGGAGACGATATCTCCCAGCTCGCCCCTTCCGAGCCAATCGTTGCCATCCAGGATATACAAGTGATTGAGGGCCGATTGCAAATCTTCCAGGGTGAAGGAAGGGTCGATTCGGCGTCTGTTCTGCAGACCCCTCAGGGTGCTTTCGAAGACCTCTTCCCTCTTCTTTTCCCGCCAATCCGTGGATGACATTCACGCTCCGCTTGCTTCTGACTTAGAATCAGGCCGAGTATATCGGCCCGATTACCGGGTGTAAAGCCGAAGAGTCCGAGCCCTTGACGAAGTCGAGGACGAACAGGTATAAATCTACGACCTTGGCGAGGTAGCTCAGTTGGCAGAGCAAGCGGCTCATATCCGCTGGGTCGTGGGTTCAATCCCCTCCCTCGCTAGCAGTGGCCGTCCGTTTTCGCGGACGGCCCTTTTCATTTCCCCCTCCCCTTTCTATACTCCCTTTCATGGAAACCAAAACCGGAGAGCGCAAGCCAGACTGGATCAGGGTCAGGCTGCCCGCGGGCAACGAATGGGAAAGGGTGGATCATATCCTGGCCAGCCACGGGCTGCACACGGTCTGCGACGAGGCCCGTTGCCCCAACAAGGGCGAATGCTGGGGCTGCGGTACCGCCACCTTCATGATCATGGGAGAGGTCTGTACCAGGGGCTGCCGCTTCTGCGCGGTAAGCGCCGCTCCCGAGGGCCGTCCTCTTCGAGCCGACGAGCCTGAAGCCCTCGCCTCGGCGATACAGGAGATGGGTCTCTCGTACGCGGTTATCACTTCGGTGGACCGGGACGATCTGGAGGATCGGGGGGCAGGCCATTTCGCGGCCTGCATTCGGTCGATTCGAGCCAAGAATCCCAGGGTAAAGATCGAAGTGCTCACTCCCGACTATGTCGACCAGGAGATGAGGCTCGTCGCCGCCGCAAAGCCCCATGTGCTGGCCCACAATGTGGAAACGGTGCGTCGGCTCCAGGGCGTGCGGGACGCCCGGGCCAGCTTCGAAAAAAGCCTGAAAACCCTTGTTCAGGCCCGGGAATTCGGAATATCCATCACAAAATCCTCTATCCTTCTGGGGCTCGGGGAGACCAGGGAGGAGCTGCGGGAAACCTACGCCGAGCTGCGCAGCGCCGGCGTGGATATCCTCGTCATGGGTCAGTACCTCCAGCCCACGCCCAAGGAAATCCCCGTGGTCGAATACATCCATCCCGACCGCTTTTCTCTCTATGCCCAGGATGCCCGGGCGGCGGGTTTTTCCACCGTCGTGGCCTCTCCTTTCGCCCGGACCAGCTACCATGCCTTCGACGCATGGAAGGCGGGAAAGCGATGAGGATCGAGACGATGGGCAAGCCCGAGGGCTGCAAGCTCCTGCGGGTCAGCGTCGAACTCAGCGATCCGGCGGGCAGCGACAGCCTGATAGGGTGGATATCCGTGAGAGGGGACTTCTTTGCGGTTCCCGAAGAAGGTTTCGAAGCCCTGGAAAAATCCCTGTCGGGAGTACGGGTCCGCGACATGGCCGAAGTTTTCGAGACCCAGGCCAGGAAGCTGGAAATCAAAACCCTGGGCATCTCGGGCCAGGCGCTCCAATCTTTGATCGAAGGAAACTTCCATGGCCGATAAGGCGAGAATATTATTCACCGGTCTAAATAGCGCGTTTTTCAACATGGGCCTGGACGAGGCGATACTGGAATCCGTCGCCGCAGGTTCCTGTCCTCCCACGCTGCGGTTCTACGGTTGGACGCCCTCCGCCATAAGCCTGGGCTATTTCCAGGGAATACACGAAGAAGTGGATACCCAGGCTTGCCGCGAAAAAGGAGTGGACATCGTGCGCAGGATCACCGGGGGAGGGGCGGTCTTCCACGATACCGAGGTTACCTATAGCATCGTGATCCCCGAGGGACATCGGCTGGCCCCCGATTCGATCACCGATTCCTACGCAATCCTCTGCGCCGGAATCGTCGAAGGCTTGGCGATCCTGGGGGTGGGTTCCGAATTCGTCCCGATCAATGACATCGTCAGCGCCGGACGAAAAATATCGGGCAATGCCCAAACCAGGAAAAAAGGCTGTCTTCTACAGCACGGTACTATTCTCCTGGATGTGGACGTGGAAAAGATGTTCTCCCTCCTCATGGTGCCCAAAGAGAAGGCGAAGGGAAAGCTTATCGAGGACGTTAAAGCCCGGGTGGGATCGCTCTCGGCCATTCTGGGCCGGCCCGTAGGTTTCACGGAGACCGCCTCAGCCCTGGAAGAAGGCTTTGTGAGCGCCCTGGGCCTGGACCCTGTCAGGGAAGAGCCCAAGGAAGAAGAACTCGCCCTCGCCCATCGCCTTGCCGAGGAAAAATTCTCCCGGAGCTGGTGGGTCCATAAGCGATGAGAGGACCAAGGCACTGCAGGCTCTGCAAAAGCGCTTCCACCCGAAGCTTCGCGGCTGAGGGCAAAGGCGCCACCAAAACCTATGTTCGCTGCGAAGAATGCGGTTTCGTCGGCTTACTGCCCCGGTGCTTCCCGAACAAAAAGGAAGAGAAAGCCCGCTATCTGCTCCATACCAACGACGAAAAATCCAAAGGCTACCGCGAGTATCTGGAGCGCTTCCTCGATCAAGCCTTAAGTCCTTATCTTCGGCCAGGGTCCTCGGTACTCGATTTCGGTTCCGGTCCCGCAGAGCCTCCCCTCTTGCCCAGTCTCATACGGGCCAGGGGCTATGGATGTTCGATCTACGATCCTTATTTCGCCCCCGGAAGGGCCTGGCGGGCGCGAAAGTTTTCCGCCATCGCGCTCCACGAAGTGGTCGAGCATCTACGAAGACCGAGGCAAAGCCTTTTATACCTTGTCGCCAGACTCTCCCCCGGGGGGATCCTGGCCATACGCACCCGATTCGTCCCCGACACCGTCGATGCCTTCATCCCTTGGTGGTATAGGATGGACAGCACCCACCTGGGGTTTTTCAGCCCCGAAAGCCTGAGCCGCCTTTTTGAACCGGCGGGCCTGAAACTGCTTCGCTCTATCGAGCCGGACATTATGATCTTTCGCGCGAGAAAGGTATCGCCGCAGTAAGGCCGGTACGGCAACTATCCCTTGAACCGGCCGCCGATTCCAGATACCATCCTCCCGCCGGCGCGCGCAGCCATAGGCGGTACGGACTGATTGACCCATAAGGAACGGATCGGAATGGACGAGAAAAAGAGCAATTCGGTTTCCGAAAAAGCCACACCCGCCTTTATCATTCTTTCGGTAGTCTACGGCGCGCTTCTCATTGTCTCGAATATCACCGTGGTGAAGCTCATTCAAATCGGCCCCTTCCTGATAACCGCAGCCTTCTTCACCTACCCTGCCGTCTACATCGTCTCGGACCTCATGACCGAAGTATACGGCTACAGACTTTCCATGAAAGCCATCTGGGCGAATTTTATCGCCCAGGCGATGGTGAGCCTCGTGCTCGCTTTTACCACCGCCCTGCCCGGGATAAGCCCGGAGGTGCAGGCGGCCATGGGAACGCTTTTCTCCACCACCTGGAGAGTCGTGCTTGGCTCCCTCGGCGCCTACTGGATCGGCGATTGGCTCAACTCGCTGATTCTATCCAAACTGAAGGTAGCCCAAAACGGAAAGGCTTTTTTCCTGAGGGCGATGGCATCCTCCGTGCCAGCCCACTTTCTGGATACCGGAATTTTCACCCTCATAGCCTTCGCGGGCATCTGGCCTATGGAGGATATTCGACGCAATATCCTCTCCGAAGGGATATTAGCCTCGCTCTATGAACTGCTCCTCTTTCCCCTCACCCTCCTGGCCGTCCGCTGGTGGAAGAACAAGGAAAACCTGGATACCTTCGATCGGGGCATCAGCTACAGGCCTTTCTAGGTTTTATCGTAATGCCGCTGGGCGCTGATGAAGGAACATCCCAAAAAATCCCTGGAGATGCTTTCCAAAATTCCTTCCCTAAAGGACAGCCTGGATATTCCCCTTTATCATCACGAAAAATACGACGGTTCTGGATATCCTTTCGGCAAGAGGGGAGAGGAAATCCCGCTGGCCGCCAGGCTTTTCTCCATCATCGACGTGTTCGATGCCCTGACCAGCGACCGACCGTATCGGAGGGCCTGGACTAGGGAGAGGGCAATAGCCTATCTTAAGGAGCAGCGCGGCATCCAGTTCGACCCCCATCTTGTGGATGTCTTCGTAGCGATGATTGAATGAGACAGAAAAGCTTCCCTACCTCAAAACAGCTCCCTCCGCTTCGTTTCGACAGGGCTAAACTCAAAATTTACGCCTACAGTCTGCTTACAGGTCTCGCCAGCGGCGCCGTGGTGGTGGGCTACAGGAATATCATCGGATGGATCGAGCATCTGCGGGCTGCCCGGCTCTCGAGCCAGTCCCTGTCCCCCCCCATTCTCCTGTTTTGGCTGGGCGCCTGTATCGTCGCGGGATGGACAGTGAGCCTCCTGGTCAGAAGGTCCCCTCTCATCAAGGGCTCGGGCATACCTCAGGTAAAGGCCTTCTTACAGCAGCGGCTGACCTTCGATTGGAAGCGGGAGTTGCCGTATAAATTTTTGGGAGGAGTCCTCGCCTTGGGGGCGGGGCTCTCCCTGGGCCGCGAAGGCCCTTCGATCCAGTTAGGCGCCCTCGCAGGAAGCGCGGTGGATCAAAAATTAGGCAAGGGGGAATTGCGGCATTTCCTTGCCACCGCCGGAGCCGCGGCGGGTATTTCCGCCGCCTTCAACGCGCCCTTGGCCGGGGTGCTCTTCTGCGTGGAGGAATTGCACAGGAACATCTCCCCGGTGCTTCTCACCAGCGCCCTTATCGCATCCTTCACGGCGAACGCGGTCATGTGGGCGGCAACGGGCAACGCCGTGATTTTCTCCCTCGGCATCGATCGGACCCTGCCCCTCGGCCACTATTTCACCTGTGTCCTTGGCATTGGAATCGCCACCGGACTTCTGGGGAGTCTTTTCAACGTCGGGCTTTTAGGTTTTCAAAAGGCCTACGCGAAGGTTGTTCCCAGGGAGGGCGCCAGGATCATATTCGCCTTCGTTGTCGCGGCCGTGGTGAGCCTGGTGGCGGCACCTGTCACGGGCGGGGGCGGGGAACTGGTGGGCCTTATCGCCCAGGGTAACAGCGCCTGGAACACGATAGCCCTCCTGCTGGCCGGAAAGCTCGTCTTTACCCTCTTTTCCTACGCTTCCGGCGCCCCCGGAGGAATTTTCCTTCCAATGCTCTCCCTGGGAGCATTGATCGGAGCCCTTATTCATGGGATTTTGCCTGGGTTCTTCGATGTCCAGCCCTATCTCATCAACTTTATCCTCTTGGGCATGACCGGCTTTTTCGTGGCAATCGTTCGGGCCCCCATCACCGGCGCGGTGCTCATCACCGAGATGGCGGGCTCCTTCGCCCATTTTCCGGCCTTTATCTTCGTTTCCATAATCGCCACCACCGTAGCCGAACTATTGGGCACCAGGCCGATCTACGACAGCCTTTTAGCCCAGCTCTTACCTAAAAACCCGGTCGAGCCGCCCAAAAACGCCTGACCCTCGGCTATTCCCGCTTGGCTATTCCCCGATTTTCAATCGATGTTCTTGACCGGCGGCATATCCCTGGGATTAGGCGCCTTGACGACGAAGAACTCCAGGGTTTCGGGGCCCCGATTCTGTATGGACATCTTTTGATTGAAAGGAACGGCGATGATGCTGCCCGCCGGGTGGTGGTTGAAGGCTCCATCTTCCAGGGAAAGGCTCAACGTTCCCCTGACTACGATCTGATGCACATAGGAATTGGATACGTGGGTCATCACCGATTTTCCCGGCTCCACGACGATATGGTTTATATTCACCCTCTCGTCGTCCACGATTTTTTCCACCGTCTGGCCATCGGTCTTGGTGAAGGCGTAGGTCTTTTCGATCATAGGTCCTCCCTGGAGCCCTTCGGCCCCGCTGTAGTGGCCTTATTCTACACTAATAAAAAGACTGTCGGAAACGGCCGGGGCTCAAACAGCCCGCAGGGCTCCAGGCGGCCCTCCTCTACCCTATTTCTCCCGGGCGAAGATCAGGGGGATGACGATCCCCGAAACAGTGCCGATCAGGGCGCCGGCGACTACATCGCTCAAAAAATGATTGCCCGAACCTACCCTGAGGGCAGCGGTGGCCAGGGCCAGCGCATAGGAGGTTATTGTCACGGGGAGCCTGTAAGGCGAATTTGGATAGCGCAGGGCGAAGAGGGTCGAGCCGAAGGCGGCGGCCGAAAAGGCTATGCAGGAGTGCCGGGAAGGAAAGGATTCGTCCCCCTCCACCGCCGCCCGGGCGGGAGGATTGTCGAAGTACATATAGGGCCTGTCCCTGGGCACCAGGGCCTTGATGAGACTGCCCGCGCCGAAGGCCAGGAGGCTGGAGCCTGCGTACATAAGGGCGGTTTCCATATAGTCGGACTCGGGCACGACAAAAAGAAAGACCGCGGGACTGGCGAAGGCCGCGTACTGGGTAATATCCGAGGCTATATCCAGTCCCCTGGAATAGGGATAGAGAAACACCCGGTCCATCGGGTTCACCTCGGCCGGGGAGAGGGGCTGGGCGAACAGCGAAGGGACAAGAACCACCAGCAGCATGGCGATGAGGATTCGTTGACGAACTCGCGGCACGAAAGACTCCTTATCCATATCTTATACATCAGATCGTGGGCAATTTCATCCGTGACCACCAATTTACCTTAAGGATGAATAGGGGTAATATTTCTCGACGATCAGAACATTGCCGGGAGGTGGAGGCCGAATTGGTCAAGCACGTACGGGGGCGCAAGGTGCGCCTGGAAGGGTTCAACAATCTGACAAAGTCCTTGAGCTTCAACATATACGATATCTGCTACGCGCGAACGCCCGAATCCCAGCTCGAATATCTCGAATACATCGACGAGGAATACGATTCGGACCGCCTGGGTGGAATAATCGAAGAAGTGACGAGAATCATAGACGCGAAGCTTGTCAACATAACCACCCAGGACTACGATCCCCGGGGCGCCAGTGTCGTCGCGCTGCTGAACGAGGACAAAACTATTCTGGATACCATAAAGCAGGGCGGCCGGGGGGAGAGTTCCATTGTCGGGCACCTGGACAAAAGCCACATTACCGCCCATACCTACCCCGAGTTCGATACAGCCACAGGGTTGGCGACCTTCCGGGTCGATATCGACGTCTCCACCTGCGGCACCATCAGCCCCCTGCGAGCCCTGCCCCAACTTATCGACAGCTTCGATTCCGATGTGGTGCTCATCGACTACAGGGTCCGGGGCTTCACCAGGGATACCAGGGGCAAGAAGGTCTTCATCGATCACGACATCAACTCCATCCAGGATTTCATCGACGAAGAAGTTCTCTCCGATTACCTGGTCTACGATATCAACATTCTTTCGGACAATATCTTTCTCACCAAAATGCGGAAGAAAAACATCCGCCTCAAGGATTATCTCTTCGGCCCCGACGAGGAGGAACTGGAGCCCGAGGAGCGCAAGAGGATAAAGGAACTTCTGCGCAGCGAAATGCAGGAAATCTTCGAATGCGAAAACTTCTAGACCCTTCAAAGTCCGGGAGCGCCGAAAAGAGGGAAATCCGCGAGCGCCTGGCCCCCGGCTGGGGCTGGTTCTACCAGGCGGAGGAAACCCTTTACAGGGGAAAAACGGAGTATCAGGACATCGAGCTAGTCAGGACCGAAGCGTTCGGTACCAGTCTTCTGCTGGACGGGGCCACCCAGGTCATGGAGAGCTGCGAATTCCAGTACCACGAGCCCATGGCCCACCTCGCGCTCCTGGCCCATCCGGAACCGCGGCGCGTCCTCCTCGTCGGAGGGGGAGACGGCGGTCTTCTGCGCGAGGTGCTCAAGCACAACTGCGTCCAGGAAGTGGACTTCGTGGAGATAGACAAGGAGGTGGTCGATTTTTCCCGCCGGTACCTGAGCTCCCTGGGAGGCGAATCCTTCGACGATCCCCGGGTGAGGCTCAGCTTCATGGATGGAAGGGCCTTTGTCGAAACCGCCGCCCCTGCCGGTTACGATATCGTGATCATGGATATGACCGACCCGGCCGGTCCTTCCCTTCTCCTGTACACAAAAGAATTCTTCCGGGCTGTGCGAAGGCTCCTGCGCGGCGAAAATTCCTTCTTTGTCATGCACAGCGAATCCCCGGAGACAAGGCCCCTGGCCTTCGGGCGGATCAGGCGGACCCTCGCCGAGGTCTTCCCCGTCGTACGAGGAGCCTACGCCTATGTGCGCATGTACGGAACCCTCTGGTCCTTCGCCCTGTCCTCGCCCGGGCAGGATGCCTCCCTCCTGGAATCCGGCGAGGTGGATCGCAGGCTCAGGCAAAGGGGCGTCGGCCCCCTTAAGATGATCTCAGGCTCGAGCTGGGCCGGTCTTTTTACTGGCCTTCCTTACATCGAAGCGATCCTTGCCGGGCCCGGCGGCATCAGCACCGACGCCGACCCCGAATTCCCCGACCATTTCGATCCGAGGTTCCGGTAAAATATCGCCGCCCTTCTCATCGGTTTCTCACGACCCGAATACCGATGCTGTACATACCTTCATCGGGCGCCATTGGGGAGCGATAGGCCGAACGGATATGCTTGGGAAAATCGTTCCATCCGCCGCCTCGATTTACGCGGAAACTTCCCGCATCGGCTCCGGCAGGATCGGTTCGTCCGGCCGTACCGTATTCACCGTACCAGTCCCAGCACCATTCGGCGACGTTTCCGTGCATGTCGAACAAACCCCAGCCGTTCGCCCTGAAGCTTCGAACGGCTGTGGTACTCCTCCGATACCCGCCGACGATTCGATCCGATGTGTTGTTGTATCCGTAATGGTTATAGCAGTTCGCTTCGGCATCGGTGATAGTGTCGCCCGTATTGAAAGGACCTGTGGATCCCGCCCGGCAGGCGTATTCCCATTCGGCCTCGGTCGGCAGGCGATAGCCATCGGCCGAACGGTCCCATGTCACTGTGAAATCCCCGCTCTTATCATCGCGAAACGCATATGCCGGGGTGAGCCGGTCTCGCAGGCTCAGGGCGTTGCAATACCGTACCGCGTCGAACCAGGTCACGTTTTCCACGGGCAAATCGTCGCCGAGGAATTCGCTCGGATTGTTCCCCATCAGGTCGCGGTACTCTTTTTGCGTCACTTCGTTCCGGGCCATGAGGAAATCGCTCACCCGAACGCGATGCTGGACTTCGTCGAGTCCGCGTTCGGGTTCGGAGCCGGGGCTTCCCATGAGGAAGGAGCCGCCCTTTACCAGGACCAGCTCAATGCTCGACCGGACCTGCGCCTGCGAGACCGGCGCGATGAAGAACAGGGCAAAAAGCAGGGACGAGTATCTCTTCAGCATGCGATACCTCCATAGATTCAGGGCCTTACCGATCCGCTAGGCCGATAGTCTCCAGCCAGCGATCGATATCCCGGTCCAGCGACGAGCCCCCGCCGTAGGAGATCGAAAGGCCTCCCAGTATCTTGGCGCCGGGGGCCGACTTCGCGATGGCCGAAATGGTCTGTCCCAGGCGCCCCCCGCCATGGGTACAGAAAGGGACGATGGTTTTTCCGAAAAAGTCGCAGGACTCAAGAAAAGTCGCCACCGCCATGGGGATCGACGCCCACCAGTTCGGATACCCGAGGAAGATCACGTCGTAGCTCGCCATATTGGGGATTCCGGCCTTAAGGGCGGGTCTGGCTTGCCGCCCCTGTTCTTTTAGCGCCACCTCGAGTACGGCGTCGTAGTCGGAGGTATATGGCGCGGCTGTCCGAATCCCCACCAAGTCGCCTCCGACCCGCTGGTGGATCCGGGCGGCGATCATGCGACTGTTCGTCGAAGCGGAGGATACGGCGTCGATCCCCTGTTCCGCATATTCCCGGGTATTTTCGGCCCACGAAAAGTAAGCAACGAGGACGGCGCGCTTTCCCGGCTGGTTCTGGGCGGCAAGGTCAAAAACGAATGTCATTGAAAAAAGAAAGAAAATCCAAACGGCTACCCTGGTCTTCATCTATGCACTCTCCCCATACGATCAGCCGGCGCCGGGACGAGCCGCGCCGGCCTTGGCTTCCGAAAACCGCCGGCTTCGCCGGGCGGCGATTCCCGGACAGACTTTCTGTCGGCGCCTGCCTGCCGAAGCTTATCGAGATTCCCTGTCCCCACACCTTACTCCGCATACCGAAAGCCATTCGGCTATGGCGTCGCCCGCTCCCCGCCCGTCGTAATCCTGAAGCGCCAGAGCATCCCGAACTGTCGCCCGGGGTACGAGCGCCCTGATATCGCGCACACTTCGCCCCAAGCCGCCCCCTCCATGGGAGCAGAAGGGAAGCAGCTTTTTCCCCGAAAAATCATGGGCTTCCAAAAAAGAGAAAACGGCCATCGGCATGGTTCCCCACCAGTTGGGGAAGCCGATAATTACCGTGTCGTACGCTGCGACGTTCGCCACCGTTTCGGTTAAGGCGGGTCTCAGGCCGTCCAGCAACTCCTTTCTCGCGACCTTCGTCGTGCTCGAATAATCCGATGGGTAGTCGGTCACGGTTTTGATCTCGAACAGATCCCCCTTCACCCGTGCCGCTATGTCCTCGGCGGCGCGGCGCGTGTTTCCCGAATGCGAAAAGAACGCAATCAGTATCTTGCCAGTCTCCACCACAGTTACTCCTTTATCGCCCAACGCTCGGTTTGGGCGGGATTTCAATCAGTCTTGCTGGGGCAATGGAAGCGTATCGTTCCTGTTCGCCAAGGCGGTACGGCGGGTCTTTTTGTCCAGAAGAAACCCCAGCGATATGAAAAACGCCATGACGGCGATGTGATCCACCAGGAAAAGAGCCAAGGGTTCCTCGTAATCGAAGAAGGCAAAGCGGGTAATCAATACCATGTAGCGCCAGAAGTCCCGGCTGATAAACCTCAGAACTCCGTATGCCGCCAGCGCCCAGGCAGCGCCCCTCAAGATCCGGCCTGTCCCTAGCGTACGGCGCAGGAGGACGGGGGCTCCTCCTTTTGTCATCGATGCGGTGACAGCGGCCCAATGCATGCCCAGGTGAACCGACATGAGGCAGAAGCCCCAATGCGACGCGAGAAGATGGGCGATCCGGGAGGCGGATAGGCTGTACGAAAGGCCGAGGGAGGCGAATACGTGGCGGGACAGGCGGGCGCCGCTCAGCATGCTCACGAGCATGCTGCCAAGGATGAGAAAGTTCAGTACCGTCTGGGCGATACGATGGGTCGAGTATCGGCCTTTCCCCAAACGGCGATACCACGGAAAGTTGAGCGCCATATGGGCGAGCGTGAGCGCGAACATTGCGCAGCCGAGCGCCTCATGGAAAGCTTCCCCGACGCGGGCGTAGGCCATGAGAAAGAGAAGCGCGACGGTCATTCCCAGATCCACAAAGCGTTTCGCCGTATTCATCGCCCCATCTCCGGGAGTCTCTCTCCACCACGAACCGATATCATGGAAATGTATGATACCTTGGCTTCTTCAGACTCAGGTATACTATTTCTGCATTATCATTGCCTAAAAGTCCAATAGAGCGATCTAATCTTCACTTTCACGGAAACACCTGGTATAGTGTCGCCACGGAGGCTTGCGATGAACATCAAGGAAAACGAAGCAATCCTCGAAGTTGAGGAATTGGCGATAGCAAAGCGGGGGCTGCTGTCGCGCATCGATCGCTGGACTCCGGCATGCGGCACCCATCGGACGGCGATCGGGGCGCTATCCTTCGTTCGCTGGGAGAGGCCGCTGGAGGCCAGGAGTTACATCCAGGAGCCGAGCATCTGCCTGATCGCACAGGGGGCGAAACGGATATTTCTCGGCAAAGAGAACTATAGCTATGACGCGAATCATTTCCTGATCACCGCCATGGATGTCCCCTTCTCGGCCCAGATCCTTGAAGCCAGCAAAGAGCAGCCCTACCTAAGTTTGATGCTGAAACTCGACCCGAAGGCAATTTCGCAGCTTCTGGTGGATTGCGATTTTCCCTCCGCCAAGCAGAGCCAGTCGAGCAAATCGGTGATAGTGAGCGAGCTGCGGTTGCCGCTGCTGGCGACGCTTACCCGGCTCATCGATCTTTTGGATGAACCGGACAGTATTCCGATCCTGGCCCCCCTCATCCAGCGCGAAATACTTTACCGACTGCTGGTGAGCGAGCAGGGCCCTTATCTTCGCCAAATCGGGACAGCCGGAAGCCATGGGTACCAGATATCGCGGGCCATTGAATGGATGAAGCACAACTTCAGGAAACAGCTACGCATCGAGGATCTGGCATCGTACTGCCAGATGAGCACTTCGTCGCTCCATCACCATTTCAAGACCATGACCTCGATGAGTCCCCTACAGTACCAGAAACTTTTGCGCCTGCAGGAGGCCCGGCGACTCATGCTCGCCGAAAGCTTCGACGCGGCCAGCGCGGCGTTCCAGGTCGGATACGAGAGCCCGTCCCAGTTCAGCCGCGAGTATCGCAGGTTGTTTAGCGCCTCGCCGGCCCGGGATATCAAGGCCCTCCTGAGCGCCGGAAATACCGCGCCAGGTCCAGGGCCGCGGCGAAAAGCATCCTCCTCATCGCCGCCTGGGGATCCTGTGAACCGGCACGTTTAGTGACCCTGAACCGCACCGGGTTTGCCGGAGTGCTGTTTATGTGAGTTCGGCTCCTGCAGCCGGACTTTCCTGAACAGTATAATACGATTCTTCGAACTCCGCTGGAAGGATATTTCCGATTGGCTCAAGCAGCCTTCGATTGTTGAACCAGTCGATCCATTATAACGTATCGATAGATATTGGTTACTATGATCGGAGTGATGGATAAGTTTCCTTTTGCTTTTCGGACCCAGAGAGCCTGTTCCAAGGCACCCAGTCTCAGTTCCGCGCCCATGGATTTCGCTGTCCGCCAGTCGACAATCATCCGCGAGAAGACGTCGATTATGAAAAAAACATAGACAAAACCCGACCATGTTGTCACATAGGTAAAATCAGCCTTCCATAGCTGGTTGGGCCGATCAGCCTTAAATATCCTTCGAACGATATCTAGAGGCCACTGATCGTGGTCGGCGGCCACGATAGTACGCTTGGCTTTACCCCTGACGACGCCGCGAAGGCCCATCTGACCCATCAATCGCTCGATAGTGCACCTGACAACCCTATGGCCTTCGCACGGGAGCGATCGGCAATGCGCTGCAGACCGACTCGACTCCCTTAGCTTCGCGATGTTCGTTGATGAAGGCGACGATCATCTCTGTGTGCGTTCGAACTCCGCCTTCGCGACATATGCTGACGCCAAGCGAAGAATCTCATTGGCTTTCTTAAGCTCGCGGTTCCCTCGTTGCAGCCGCTCCAGTTCTTCGCGCTCGCCCGTGGTCAAACCTTGTCGGCTCCCTTGATCTCGTTCAGATTGACGAACCCAACGCCGCAGCGTTTCTGCGTGCAACCGATCTTTGGCCCAATCGAGGAGATGATTGCCCATTGCGTCCCAGATTCTTTTGTCTGCTCGATGACCGGCCGTACCGTCCGTTCCCGTACCTCTGGTGAAAATTTGCTTCCTTTGCTCATGACTGTATCCTCTCAAAGAATTCAGTCTCCGGTAAACCCGGTACGGTTCAGCTAATGTACTACTGACCTGACCGGAGGAGCGAGTCGTGGCCTGATGAGCTACGTCCAACTTACATCCAGTCAGGCTCAAAATGCGAAAGAGCCCCGGCGTCCGCCGGGGCTCTTTCCTTACCGTAAAAGGCTTGTCTTGCTCCCCCGCGGTGGTTCGAACACCGGACCCAGTGGTTAACAGCCACTTGCTCTGCCAGCTGAGCTACAGGGGAATGTTTTCGGCTTACGGCAAGGGGCCACAAAAACCCCCTGTCCTAAGGCTTCAACAAGGGGAAAAATAGCCTAAAGGCCTTCGATTTGTCAAGGGGAAAGGCTTGGGGCGCGCCTGGGGCATCATTCGTCGTCGGGGTCTTTTTCGGGGCCCTGGGCGTTCTTTTTTTCCGCCAGTCTCGCGAAAAGACCGCGGCCCAGGCTCGGCTGCACTTCCTCCCCGGGTTTTGCCCCCGGCCCCGGTCTGCTCCGCCTCGGGGTGCTTTTTTTCCCAGGCTTATCGGCGACGGGAGGCGCGGGCTCTTGAGCTTCCGCGGAAAGATTCAACAGCTCCCCGAAAAGGCTCGGCTCCTTAAGTTCCAGACCACCGGGCAAGGGGGCAGGCCTGGCCAAGGGAGCGGCCTCGATCCCCCTTCTCTCCCCTGCCGCGGTCGGCGCTTTCGGCGCCGGGGCTTCCCGCGCCGCCGGCTTTTCCCGCACATTCGGTTTTTCTTTAGTCGCCGACTTGCCGCGGAGGCCCGATTTTGTCTTACCCGGGGCCGCTTTTTTCCCGCCCGGGGCCGATTTGTTTCTCAACACAGGCGGAAGCCCGTTATTCGGCTTTGGCGCCCCTGCCCTATCCTCGGAAAGCCCATCGCCCGTCGGACCGGCGGGCGGCGGAAGCTCCGACAGGGCTTCCGAAGATTCGGGCCCCGCCCCGCCCGGAGAGCCCCGGGAGCCCAAAAATTCGGCCTGGAGCACTTCCCGGGGCGCCAGGCGCACCCCCGCCGCCTTGAGACCTTTTTCGGGGAAGTTCCTGGCCCGGAAATTCTCCTCGGCCTTGCGCATCCTGCCCTTCACCAGGTACTTGAGGTTGAATTCGAAATCGGGTTCGGTGCTGAACAGCAGCAGCTCCCCCCCCCCGGGCGCCAGGGAATAGTCCCGGTTCAGTATCCAGGATTCGATCCTGCAGCGTTTTATATAGGGATACCCCGTCTTGGCCGCCCTGTAGACCACGGTCAAGAGGGTGTTCTGGACAATCTCCTTTTCCGCTATGGTGGCCCATTGCAAGCCCTTGTCCACAAAAAGCTTGTCGGGTACCGGCAGGACCGAGTACATCCCGTCCCTCCGGACGATGAGGATCCTGTCGAACGACGAAACTTCCATAAGCTTTTCCCCGGAGGAAACGGCGGTGCCCAGATAGCCGGACTGCTCGTCGTAGCGCAGGGCTATGTCCTTGCGGGCCGCTTCCTTGGCTTCGATTTTGGAGAAGCTGGTGATCCTGGTCCTGCGGGGCCAGGCCGCCTCCAGGCGTTTGGCCATGGTCTTTAAAAAATCGATGGCGTAGTCCACCAGATGGGCCAGATGGAACTCCACCTCGGCCAGCCGCGCGCCGAGCCGCTTGAGCTCCTCCTTGGCTTTTTCGATATCGTAGAGGGAAATGCGGCGAATCGGAATTTTCAAGAGACGCTCGATATCCTCCTGGGTCACCGGGCGGCCGATCTCCCTATCATAGGGCGCCAGGCCTTCCCTGACGGCCTTGAAGATCGCTTCCTGGGTTTTCTGGGTTTCGATCCTCTTGTAGACCCGCTCTTCGATGAAGATGCGCTCCAGGGTGCGGGCGTGGATTTCGTCCAGCAACTCGCCCTTTTCTATCTCCAGCTCCCGGCGCAGGATGCCCAGGAGGGCGGCGCTGTGGTGGCGGATTATCTCGGCTCCGCTGGTCACCACGGGCTTGCGGTCCTTGATGACCAGGCAGTTGACCGAAATGCTCTGTTCGCACTCGGTGAACGCGTAAAGGGCGTCGATGACCTCCTGGGTGTAGACGCCCCGCTGGAGTCGGATTTCGATCTCCACCTTATCGGTGGTGTAGTCCGAAATCGAGGCGATCTTCAGCTGTCCCGAGCGGGCGGCGTTCTCCACGCTGGCGATGAGGCTTTCGGTGGTGGTGGAAAAGGGTATTTCCCTGATGACGATCTTCTTGGGATCCGAGGTGTCCAGGCTGGCCCTCACCCGTACCTTTCCGTTCCCGTCCCTGTATTCCGACAGATCCACCGAGCCCCCGGTGAGAAAGTCGGGAAAGACTTCGAACTTTTTGCCCTGAAGACAGGCGATTTCGGCCTTTATCACCTCCACCGGATTGTGGGGCAGGATCTTGGTGCTCATGCCTACGGCGATGCCCTCGGTCCCGGTGAGAAGGATCACCGGGAGTTTGGCGGGGAAAAGCAAGGGTTCCCGGTTGCGCCCGTCATAGGAATCGGCGTAGTCGGTGATCTTGGGATTATAGAAAACATCCTTGGCGAAGGAGGAAGCCTTGCATTCGATATACCGGCTGGCGGAGGCTTCGTCGCCGGTGAAAATGTTGCCGAAATTTCCCTGCTTGTCCACGAAAAGCTCTTTGTTGGCCAGGACCACCAAGGCCGAGCCGATGGACTGGTCGCCGTGGGGGTGGTACTTCATGCAATGCCCGATGACATTGGCCACCTTGTGGAACTTGCCGTCGTCCATTTCGAAGAGGGAGTGCAAAATGCGCCGTTGGACCGGCTTAAGCCCGTCCTCCAGATCGGGGATAGCCCTGTCCTTGATGACGTAGGAAGCGTAGTAGAGGAAGTTGTCGTTGAAGATTTTCTTTACGTAGGCCACTGTCCTCTCCTAAAGCTCCGCCACCAGGTTCTGCATTATGAAATCCCGGCGCTCAGGCGTGTTCTTGCCCATGAAGAAGCCCAGGAGTTCCGGAATTCCCGAAAGAACCTGGATATCCACCTTGACGATCCGCATGTCCAGGCCGATGAAGCGGCCGAACTCCTGGGGACTTATCTCGCCCAGGCCCTTGAAGCGGGTCACTTCCGAGGAGACGCCCAGGGCCTTTACAGCCTCGTCCCGTTCCCGGGCGTTGTAGCAATACCGGGTTTCCTTCTTGGTCCGCACCCTGAACAAGGGAGTTTCAAGGATGAACACCCTCCCCTGGGTGACCAGTTCCTCGAAATAGGTGAGGAAGAAAGTCAAAAGCAGATTTCTGATATGGAAGCCGTCATAGTCGGCGTCGGTGGCGATGATGATCTTGGAGTAGCGCAGGTTTTCCACCTCGTTCTCTATCCCCAGGGCCATCATGAGGTTGTACAGCTCCTCGTTCTTGTAGATGGCGCTCTGGCGCTTGCCGTACATGTTCTCCACCTTGCCCCGCAAGGAAAAGATAGCCTGGGTGTTGACGTCCCGGGAGGAAACCATGGAGCCGGCGGCGGACTGGCCCTCGGTGAGAAAGACCATGGAAAGCTCCCCCCTGGGGCCGTCGCCCAGGTGGAACTTGCAGTCCCGCAGATTGGGGATCTTGAGTTCGATCTTCCTGGCCGCTTCCTTGGCTTCCTTCTTGACCACGTTGAGTTCGGTGCGCAGCTTTTCGCTGGCCACGATTTTTTCCTGAAGTTTCTTGGCGGCGGTAGGGTTCTTGCGCAAAAACTCGTCCACCCCCCGCTTCACCTCCTGGAGTATCCAGGGACGGATCTCCGCGTTGCCCAGCTTGTTCTTGGTCTGGCTCTCGAAAAGAGGATTCTGGAGCTTTATGGCCACCGCGGCGGCCACGCCCTCCCGCACGTCCTCGCTCTTCCAGGAAGCCTGGAAATATTCGTTGACCGCCTTATAGAAGCCCTCCCTGAAGGCCGAGAGATGGGTGCCGCCGTCGGAGGTGAACTGGCCGTTCACGAAGGAAAAGTGTTCCTCCCCGTAATTGTTGGTGTGGGTGAAGGCGAACTCGATGCGATCGCCCCTGTACCACCCCAGATCGTAGAGGGCGACCTGCCCCACTTCGGAGGAGAGAAGATCCATGAGTCCCTTGTCAGCCTTGTACTCGGTGCCGTTGAGCACGATGCTGAGCCCGGAGTTGAGGCAGGCGTAGGCCCACATCCTTTTTTCCAGGAACTCCATGGTGTATTCGTATTCCGGAAAAATCTCGGGGTCGGGGGTGAATTCCACCAAAAGTCCGTTTTTCTCCCTGCCCGCGGAATCTTCCCTGGAGTTTTTAAGCTTGCCCCGCTCGAAATAGGCTTCGAAGAACCGCCCATCCCGGTAGGAGACGACCCTGAAGCTGGCGGAAAGGGCGTTCACCGCCTTGGTGCCCACCCCGTTCAAGCCCACGGAGAACTGGAACACCTCGTCGTTGTACTTGGCGCCCGTATTGATGGTGGAGACGCAGTCGATGACCTTGCCCAGGGGAATGCCCCGGCCGTAGTCCCTGATCCTGACCGAGCCGTCCTTTACGGTCATCAGGATTTTGTTGCCCGCTCCCATGATGAACTCGTCCACCGAGTTGTCGATCACTTCCTTTACCAGAATGTAGATGCCGTCGTCGGGGTTGGAGCCGTCCCCCAGCCGCCCGATGTACATACCCGTCCTGAGCCTTATATGCTCGAGGGAGGAAAGCGTCTTTATTTTAGATTCGTCGTAGACTGACTTGACCGCGCGTTTTAACTTTGCCACGGGGCGATTTTAGCATAAAACAAGGGCTTTGGGTACAGTGAGGGGAGAGCAAAACAGGGCGCGGGACCTGGCGAAACGCATGCTTCAGCGGCGGCGGCGCACGCGGTGCGCTTGTTCGGGACGGACCTTCAGGTCTCCCGATATCGTTTCCGGTATTGGGAAGGGGTCAGTCCTGTGGCTTCCTTGAATTTTCGATTGAAAAACGAAACATTGTTGAATCCGGATTCGTAACAAATGTCGTCGATATAGAACTGGGTCTGGATCAACAATTTTTTCGCGATAGTGATCCTGATCGAATGCACGTATTCCACGAAGGAAAGGCCATAGCGTTTTCTAAAGGCCTTGCAGAAGCTGCCCACCTTCATGCCCACTGTTTTGCTGATGTCCTCCAGGCTATGCGCCTTGTCGATAGTGTTGTACACCTGCGTGATCGCCTGTTCGAAATGATCGGCTTGACCATCCAGATTATGCGGGACAAGCGAGCAAAACTCCCTGTCCTCGTCCTGCCCGAGCATGTTGAGTATCTTCAGGACTTCCAGCCATTTTTCCAAACCGACGGAACAATCCATATCCCTCAGGGCGGGCAGACAATCCATCACCGTTGACGGGCTGAACGACAAACCCTTTTTCGATTCCGCCAGCGCGTTGACGATAGCGGCGAATTCAGAGGGGGCGTTCGCGTAACTTATATGCTTCGCGGGAAATTGAATGATCCAGCCGTCCAAAGTGTCTATGCTCAAAAAAGCGTGCGGGAGCGCCGGTCCAATCAAAAACCCGGCCGGCGCCTTATAGGCCTTTACCAAATCTCCTACATGGATGTGCCCCTCTCCCCGCGCAATTAGTATCAATTCAACGTCCTCGTGATAATGCCAGTTGAAATGGAGTCTCCTGTGCTCAAGACGTTGTATGCAAAAGGAATAGCCTGGTGTCGCGTATACCATTTCCTGTACCGGTTTCATGGCCGTAAGCATACAATAGAGTGACAAAAAGTACAAATCACTTCGACAAACTATGCAGAATCGTGTAAACGGCTTGAAAAAAACAGCCCTACAATTCAGGCAAGGAGTATGTATGGGAGAAAGCGCGTTGCCGATTCAATGCCTACTCATAGGAACCGGCAACCGAGGCGCCGAGGCCTATGGTCAGTATGCCCTCGCGCATCCCCGGCTTTTTCGCTTCGTCGCGGCGGCGGACCCCAACGAGGCCAGAAGACTCGCTTTCTCAAAGCGGCACGGTATCGATCAGCGGAAAAGCGTGGATTCGTGGGAAAAGCTGCTGGAATTCGCGGGCCCCGACAACCTTGTGTTTATTTGCGGTCCCGATCGTTCCCACTACGAACAGCTGCTCGCCTTTATGCGGATAGGCTGTCCCATGGTCGTGGAAAAACCCGCTGTGGTGGAGCCCCGGTTCTGCGCGGACCTCTCGCGGCTCGCTGCCGAACAAGGTTCAAGGATAATCCTGTGTCATGTCCTTCGCTACACTCCTTTTTTTGTCACCCTGAAACGGCTGCTCGATTCGGGCCGCATCGGCAAGGTCATAAGCCTGAACCTGCAGGAAAACATCGCCTGGTATCATTTTGCCCACAGTTACGTGCGGGGGAATTGGAGAAACTCCGCTCTGGCTTGCCCGGCGATTTTGGCGAAGAGCGTCCACGATTTGGATATTTTGTATTATCTCGCCGGAGCCCCGGCCGGGAGCATCGCCTCTATGGGCCGCTTGAATTGGTTCAAGGCGGAAAACGCCCCGGCGGGCGCCCCCGACCGCTGTCTGTCCAACTGTCCCCATGCCGCGCGCTGTCCCTGGTTCGCTCCCGACCTGTACCTGACCGACCACACCGGCTGGCCGACGTCGACCATCAGCGACGATCCCGGGCTTTCTGCCCGGATCCGGGCCCTCGAGGACGGTCCCTATGGTCGATGCGTGTATCGCTGCGACAACGATGTGGTGGACAATCAGGATGTATTGATCCAATTCAAAAACGACGTCAGCGCTTCTTTCAGCATGCGCGCCCTGACCTACGAAAAGACAAGATCGATACAGATAGCCGGCTCCGAGGGAGAAATAACCGGCGACCTGGATACAGGCAAGCTGCGGGTGCGCGGTTTTTTGCGCGGAGACGAAGAACTCATTCACCTAGGCCCCACGGCGGGAGGACACAACGGCGGCGATGCGGGGCTCATGGGGCATATCGCCCGCGTCTTCGCCCAGACAAGCGATACCGCCGAAAAAACGCCTTCGATCGAATCCTCCCTCGAAGGGCATTGGATGGCCTTCGCGGCCGAAGAATCCAGAAAAACCAGGATGTTCGTGGACCTGGACGCCTATAGAATCGCCATATCATCCACACGGGAAACCGTGAGCATATAGACCAATCGAGGAGGAAAAGGAAAATGAAAAAATCACGGATCATTGTTGCGGTTTTTCTCATTTTAATCGGCCTAGCCCAGCCTCTGCGCGTGATGGCCCAAGCATCCCAAAAGGGGGAGAAAATCAAGATAGTGTCCCAGATGTTCTACGATCCCCTGCAGCAACAGTACATAAAGGAAAAAATTCTCCCGAAATTCACCGCCGAGACGGGCATCGAGGTGGAGTTGCAGGTCGTGGCGAATGCCAGCGAACTTTACAAAACACTGCAGGCGCAGCAGCAGACCGGAAAATGGAACACCGATCTTCTTATCGCCCACGATTCCACCGCCGTTACGGTCGTGCAGGAATACGGGGCCGTGCAGGCCTACGCCAAAATGCCGTCGGGCACCTATATCACGCAGTTCGACGACAATTTCGTCCAGGGCGGGAAGCGGTATTTCATTCCTTTACAGGCGGACGTCTATTTGACCATCGCAAACACAAAAGCGCTTCCCTACCTGCAGAAGCTCGGTTACGATATAAATAATCTCACCTGGGAGCAGCTCGCGGAATGGGTCCGGGCGATCAAGAAAGAGACGGGCCTGCCGAAGTATGTGTTCCCCGCCCTGGCCGGAAAGTTCGCGACCTACGAATTCAATTCCGTTCAGCTCGCCTATGGTGATAAGTATGTCCCGGCCTTCAACACCCCCGCCTCGCAGGCGGCGTTTAAGGTGATCGCGTCGATGAAAGACGGTATACTGCCCTCGTCTCCGACCATAGACTTCCCCACGGCATCCCTGGCCACCGAGGAAGCTTGGATCACCGTGTTCCATCAGGCCTACGCAAACACAGTCTTCAGCCAGGCGCCGGATAAGTTCGTCGTCGCCCCGGTCCCCGTCGGCGGGTCGGGCAAGCGCGGCAGCATCATAGGAGGTCATGGCATCGGCGTCGTGGCCGGATCCACCCATAAGGCGGCGGCCGAGCGATTCGTCGAGTTCTTCCTGCGCGACGACGTGCTCTACGCGGTGATGAAAAACACCGGCCCCTGGATTCCCTCCAAGACCGAGGTCATGTCCAAGCTGAAGGACGATCCTTCCGATCAGATCATGAAGATGGGGCTCGCGACGCTGACCGGACCTACGCTCATCGACAGGGTGAGGGTCGCCGAGTATCAGGACTGGGGGCAGGTCAAGGCGCTGTACGAGCAGGTCATCGCCGATATTCTCGTCGGCAAGGATATCAACAAGGCCTATCTCGATCAGAAGCAAAAAACGCTCGAGGGATTCAAAGTGGATTGAGTCTTGGGCGATCGGCGGGCCGCCATCGTCGTATGGCGGCCCGCCGACCCGGTTTTTCAAGGGGAAGCGCGCATGGCTGTTTTGCGTCGAAAGGCTTTTTTAAAAAGCCCCGGATGGTTTCTGGCGCCGGTGCTGATATACTATGTCGCTTTTTGGATACGCCCCACCATCAGCATTATCGTGGAATCCTTTACCGATAAGGCGGCGACCTTCGGCTTCGACAACTACGCGCGACTCTTCGCCCAGGAACAGATACGAACAGCCTTTATAAACACGGTCCTCTTCACGATAGGCTCCGCCTTGATCCAATTCGCCCTGGCTTTCGCGCTCGCGCTGTGGCTGAACAAAAAGTTCAAGTTCTCCAATTTGGTTCTTTTTATAACGCTGATCCCCATGGCCTTCCCTCCTGCGGCGGTCGGCATTTTATGGAAGACAGGGCTCTACCGCTTTGGATGGCTGAACTCCTTGCTATGCTCGCTTGGACTTATGAATCCCGCCAATCCCTTCGATTGGATGTCGCTCCGCAATTTAAACGCCGTGATGCTTCTCATCATCGTAGACACCTGGACCGTCCTGCCTTCGGTGATGATCATTCTTCTGGCGGGCCTGCAAAATCTCAACAGGGAATTCGAAGAGGCGGGCTGGGTGTTTGGGGCGAATAAATTCCGGACCCTTAAGGACATTGTGGTTCCGATCATGAAACCGACCATTATCACGGCGATGCTATTGCGAATGATCGCCGCGATTCAGGTTTGGCTCATAGCGGTCATGATTTTCGGCTACAATGTCACGCCGTTTCTCGTCGAGCGCATAGCGTATAACGTTGACGTGATCACCTTCGCCAAATACGCGCGCAAAGACGCGTATACAATTTCCGTCATCGTCACGGCCATCGTCTTGATATCCGTCACTTTATATCTCCGCGTCTCAAAAGACCGGCGGAGCGAAGGCGGAGCAGCATGAGCGCGCGCCGAGGAACGCTGGGCCGAAGAGCCGTTTTCTTTCTTATTTTGGCGACCGTCATGGGCGTCGTTCTTTTGCCTGTTTGCTATTTTCTGACCATATCCTTTTCCTCGAATTACGAGGCCTACCAATTCCCCGCCAAGTTATTTCCCGCCCTCTCCTATTCGGCCCAGGTCCGCTACAACGCCGCCAAGGAGAGTTATACGCTTTTGCTGGGGAAAAACGGCGGCCCCGAGGCGGTTAAAACCACTTCGGAGGTTTCCGATTTCGTTTCCTACTGCAAGAATCAATTGAATGTGGAAATCTCCTCCGTCGAAGCCCAGACTTTATTCGATCGGGCGAAAGCCGCCTCCGGCGGAGTCGTTCAAACGAGACTCAAAAAAGATTTCTTTCGCAATTACGTGGTGTTTTTCATCCTGGCCGACGGGACGATGCGCGCTTTAGTGAATTCCCTCAAGGCGGCGGGCTGGACGATTCTTATTTCGCTTTTGTTCGGCGGAGTGACGGGCTATCTGTTGGCGCGATACAAGTTCAGGTTCGGCGGAGCCTTCGGCACAGGCCTTCTCATCGTCAGGATGTTCCCCGCCGTGGCCCTGTCTTTGCCGCTTGTCGTGTATATCATGCGCATGAACCTCTACGATACGCCCTTCGCGCTCGCGATAGTGTATTCGGTGCCCAATATCGCCCTGACCGCCTGGATCACCAGCTCGATCTTCAAGGGGATCAGCGTGGAGCTGGAGGAAGCCGCGATGGTTTTCGGGGCGACAAGGCTGAGGACATTGCTCACCATCACCTTCCCGCTCGCCTTCCCCGCCATAGTGGCCTCTTCGCTGTACGCCTTTTTGGCTGCGTGGAACGATTCCATCTCCGCCCTCATCATGACCAACGATAACCCTACCCTTGCGCTTCTGGTCTACAGGACGGTCGGTTCTTCCACGATCCCCAACCTCCCGGCCGCGGGAGCCGTGGTGCTGCTCATACCTTCGCTGATCTTCACCTTTATAATAAAGAATTATATCAATCAGTTGTGGGGCAAGGTCGCCTTATAGCCGCGCGATGGAGGAATGGAGTGTCATATCTGGAATTGAGTTCGATTAAAAAGACCTATCCCAACGGCTTTACGGCGGTTAAAAACATCAATCTCGATATCGAAAAAGGCGAATTTGTCGTCCTGCTCGGGCCTTCAGGCTGCGGCAAGACAACAACGCTCCGCATGATCGCCGGCCTGGAGGAGGTTTCAGAGGGAACGATTGTCCTCGACGGGGAAGATATCACCGGCCTGCCGCCGCGTCAGCGGAATCTTTCCATGATTTTCCAGTCCTACGCGGTGTGGCCGCACATGACCGTGGCCGAAAACATAGCGTATCCGCTCAAGCTCCGCAGAACGGGGAAAAGAGAGATCGAAGCCAAGGTGCGCGAGGCGGCCCAGGTCTGCAACATAATGGACTATTTGAACCGCTACCCCGGACAGCTCTCGGGCGGACAAAGACAGAGGGTCGCCGTCGCGCGGGCTTTGGCCGTCAACGCCAAATTGTCTTTGATGGACGAGCCGCTTTCCAATCTGGACGCGAAACTGCGCGTTTCCGTCAGGACCTTTTTAAAGGAAATACATCGCAGCACGGGGGCGACCACGATTTTCGTCACACACGACCAGGCCGAAGCCATGGCGCTGGCCGATCGTATCGTGGTCATGAACGAAGGCCATATCGAACAGGTAGGAACGACAAAGGAAATCTACAATGGCTGTGACAGTCTTTTCACGGCGCAATTCATGGGCACTCCTCCGGCGAATATCCAGAAGGTCGGCCTTTCATTGCGCCAGGGGCGGCTCGCCGCGGCGGTGAAGGACGCCGCAGAAACCCAGTTCATCGATTTAGGACAACAGGGCCGGTTCCCCGGTATAGAGCGCCTCATCGAGCAGGAGGTTTTCCTGGCGGTCAGGCCGGAAAACATAACGATCGAGGCGGCCGCCGGCGTCAACGAGACGCGGGTGGAAGTCGTCGAGCCGCAGGGGGCGTATACTATTCTCGTCGTCAAAGTTCTCGGCGCCGAGTGGAAGATCATGCTCGAGGGCGATATCGATATCCGCGCTGGCCAAAAAATATCGCTCAGGATCGATCCGGGGAAAATCATGTTTTACGGGGCGCAGGACAACAAGCGGATACGCCTTTCCTGAAAACATATGCGAAAATCTCAAGCTTTGATCGAGCGATGCTCGGAAATTTTGAAAAACAATCTGCCCGACCAAAGGGTTCTCGAACTCCTGCCGTACCGATACACCTGTCCGGCCCGGGAAAAGTCTGTCTACCTGCCCCAGTGGCTCTGGGATTCTTGTTTTCACGCCTTGGCGTATCGGTGGTTCGACCCCGGCATGGCCTGGGAGGAACTGCAAAGTCTCGTCAGATATCAAGTCGACGAAGGTCTGGATTCGGGGATGATCCCGCACATGGCGTATCTGCGGGAAAACAAAGCGCTGGCGGCGCAGAAGCTGTTCGGGCGGCGGGACCGCAGCACGATCACGCAACCTCCGCTGGTTTCCGTCGCGGCGGCCCTTGTCCACAAGAAGGCTCCGGATAAAAGCCGGCTCGCGAAGCTTTATCCGAAATTGCGCGCCTATCACGAATGGTTCGACCGACGCCGCGACGACGATCAGGATAATCTCGCGGCAATTATCCATCCCTGGGAAAGCGGCTGGGACGCATCGCAGCGATGGGATGCCCTCATGGGTCGCCGCCCTCGCGGGATCGAAGAACTGCGGCTTCTCGAGGACAAAAGAAAGGAATTGCTGAACGTCTGCGCCGATCACGGCTACGATGCCGGCGTCTTGGCCAAGGTCCCGGGGGCTTTTTACGCCGAGCCTGTGGATTTCAACGCCATACGAGCCGCCGATCTCCTGGCCTTGGCCGAGATCGCGGAGGAACTCCGCGAGACCGCCGAACGGGAGGAGCTTCAGGCCCGCGCCCGGGCTGTCCAAGAGGCCGTGAGAGAAAAAATGATCGCCTGGGAAGACGAAAGGCCGCAGGCTTTCGACCTGATCGGCCACGAGGAGCTCAAGAGCCCTGTCGATCACGCGGGAAAATTCGTCCTGTTATTCGGCAAGTGCCTTTCCGACACCGAGGCCGAAACTTTTTCCGCGCAGCTGTTCGACCCTTCGGGACCCTACGAAACGAGCTACAAAATCGCCTCCACGGCGCGAACAGATCCATCCTTCGATCCGGCCGAATACTGGCGCGGCAACGTATGGCTTCCCCTCAACTGGCTCGTATGGCGAGGTTTGCGCGCCTACGGGCAAAAAACCCAGGCCGGAGCGATTGTGCGCGACAGTCTCGCTTTGATCGAAAAATCGGGATTCTGCGAGTTTTTCAATCCTCTCACCGGCGAGTCGGGAAGCAAGTACGGCCAAAGCTGCCCCCAAAGACAAAGCTGGTCCACTATTGTGCTCGATATGGTCCAGGAGAGCGCGGATGAATGAGAACTATCTGTCCAAGATTCACGATTTGCTCATTTTCATATATGGGCGCGGCAAGGGCGACGATACGTTCATCGCGCTCGAAAAATCCTTAAAAAGCCCGCCCCTCCAGGGGGAAAAAAAGGCCCGGCGAAGGGCCCCGCTGTCGGAAAAAGATGTCTGCCTCATCGCGTATGGCGACATGCTGGCGGCCTCCGAGACGGGGACCGGGGGGAGTTCCGAGACCGGACTCGGTCGGCTGGAAAAATTCTTAAGGCTGTACGATCGCGGATATTTTAGTTTTCTCCATCTTTTGCCCTTTCATCCCTACTCATCGGACGACGGCTTTTCGGTCATCGATTACGCCGCGGTGGATCCCCGCTTTGGGAACTGGGGCGACATACGTGCGCTTTCCCACAAGTACAAGTTGATGTTCGATTTCGTGCTCAACCACGGCAGCGCCCAAAGCGCATGGTTTAGATCGTTTCTCAAAAACGAAGCCCCCCGTCGCGGTTGGTATATCGAAAAACCTTCTGATTACGATCCCTCGGGGGTTTTTCGTCCCAGGACGAGCCCGCTTTTGACAGCCTTTCCGCGGGATGACGGTAGCTCCGCCCATATTTGGACAACCTTCGGCCCGGACCAGGTCGATTACAATTTCGCGGAGCCAGGGGTTTTTCTCGAGTTTTTAAGAATATTCCTGGAATACGTCCAAAGGGGAGCGAAAATAGTGCGCCTGGACGCGATCGCCTATCTCTGGAAAGAGGACGGCACAAACTGCATCCATCATGCGAAAACCCACGCCTTTGTCAAACTGCTGCGCGCCATCATCGATTATTTGGATCTCGAGGTTTTTATTCTCACGGAAACAAATGTACCTCACCGGGAAAACATATCGTATTTCGGAGAAAACGATGAAGCTCACATAGTGTACAATTTCGCCCTGCCTCCGCTCGTTCTGCACGCGGCCGTTTCGGAGGACGCGGGTATTCTCCGCGATTGGGCGCAGTCCCTTCCTCGATCGGGAGAGAAGTCCCTGTTTCTAAATTTTTTGGCGAGCCATGACGGGGTGGGGCTTCTGCCCGCCAAAGGGCTTATCGACGACGCGGCCTTGCGCAGGACATTGGACATCGCCCGCCAGCGCGGCGCCCTGCTTTCGTACAAGGATACCGGGGAAGACCCCGTCCCCTACGAGCTGAACTGCTCGTATCTCAGTGTCGTGGCGCCGCCTTCCCTGGGAGGCGCCGAAACACGGGCCCGCGCCTTTTTGCGCTGCCACGCCGTGCTTTGCGCCTTGGCGGGTCTACCCGCCATTTATTTCCACAGCTGGATCGGTTCGGAGCATTGGACAGAGGGGCCGGTTTTATGCGGCTATAATCGCGCGATCAACAGAGAGAGGCCCCCCGTAAATCGAGTCGAGGCCGCGTTGGCCGACGCCGGCTCCCTGCGGGCCATGGTGCATGCGGGCTTTTCGAAAATGCTTGCCTTCCGGGCGGGCGAACCCGCCTTCGCCCCCGGGTCCCCCCAGCTTGTCCTGCCCGCCGAAGACTCGATTTTCGCGATCCTGCGCGGACCCGACCGAACAGGGCGTTTCGCGCTCTGTCTACACAACTTCAGCGGCAAAGCTATCCTGTACAAGGCGAGCGCCCCGCCGATCCCCGAAGGGTTTGCCCAAGGAGCTTTCGGCGCCGAGCTGCTGCTTGGCCCACACGGGACAAGGTGGATCGCCTTTGGCGGGGACAAGGACGTGGCTGTTCTCGAAATATGATCCCGGGCGGACGGCGGGCGTTTCGCGGCAAGACGCGCGCCGAAGAGAGGGCCCGCCGGTCCCTTTCCTTCCGCAGAGCAGGCTAGACTCTGTCGCCCGGCTTAAAATAAACGGAATCGCCCACGTAGTGCAGGCGCTCTTTCCACCATTCCTCCCGGGCCCTCGCCGCGAGTGCCTTGCCGAAAACCACCCCCGATGTGCCCTGGACGATCGTCTTGACAAGCGAACACTCGACCCAGCCCGCCACCCCTTCGGGAATCCTTAAGTCCAGCGCTTCGCCCGGCATGGAGGGGATCGAAAAGGATTCGTATTTATCCACCGAGAAGCCCGACACCGAGCCGCAACGCTCGACCAACTCCTTTTGATCCGCGCCGGGAAAGGCCAGGGCGAAAACGCCGCCGGCGAGGATGTCGGCCCAGGTTTTGTGACTGGTATCCAGGACTGCTATGAACATGGACACCGGATCGTAGTCCAGGGGACAACACCAAGCCACGGGGGCCAGGTCGTAACGGCCATCGGCGCCCTTGGTGCAGACGAACACCAAGCCTCCGGCGTTCTGCAACGAGTAGGCCCGCCCTATAGGTACTTCATTGTAGCCCTGCGATTCATAGTCCATTACCGATCTCCTTACAATACTGGAATATCGACGGTTTTCAGCCTCCGGCCGCCTTCAGGTTCGCCGCTCAGGGGAGGGAAAGCCTGGTATGCAGGATCTCCAGGACCAGGTCCCAAAGATTCGCGCAGTCCGAGGGTTTCGTGGCGTAGCCCGTACCCGAAGTTTTCTGCCTGAGCACTATGCTGCCGTAATCCCCCTCGCCTCCCGCCTCCGCTTCATAGCCTCCGGCTTTGACGCTTTTCAGCTTCGAATAGGAACTTCCCCTTCCTTTGGTGAGAAAAACCGCGTACATATAGGGAACCTCGCCGCCGGGCCCCTTGTTTACCGCGGCCTGGAACTGCACCCCGATAAAATCGTCGTCCTTCCGGGAGGGCTCCAACAAAAGCCTTATGTCCTCGGGCACATCCAGGCCCTCTGCGTCCTTGTCGAAGCGCAGATAGGGGGTGAGGACCATGCCCTTGGGGGGGGCCCGGGTCAAAACAGCTTGGAAACAAGGCATTTTGAGAGAGAGGAGCTTGGGGACGAAGGCCCTGATCCTTCCGAAATACATAGCCGGCACGAGAAACAGGGCGGCGTCGGCCGCGAGGATGGCGGTGAAGGGTTGGAGAAACGCCAACAGGAATAACACGAATGCCGTGGCGATGGGAAAAAGAATTCTGCCCGCTGTCCCCAGGGCCGCGGAGGTCGCGAGTTTCCTGGACTGACGAAGGGTATCGGCGAGGCGGTCCACCTCGCCCATGGAGACGGGCCTCCATTCCTCGAGGCCCTTGTCCGAAGGCTTGTTGCTGATCGGCTTCAATCCCAGGGGTACCCATCCTGAAAGGATAAGGAGAAAGCCGGGAATCAGGCCCCAGGGCAGGAGAAACTGGAGAAGGAGCCCGGCGGCGTACAGTCCCGCGCCGAGCATGATCCTCGGCCCGGCGTTCAACGAAAAGCGCTTGAATTCATAGTCCATCTCACACCTCGCATGGGCTTTCGACGCCCTCCGGCCCGGTCTCCGCCCCAGTCGTCGCCGCACAAGCCGCGCCGGCTTCGCCCCGGCCGGTACCGGCCCCGGCGGAGCATGTGCCGCGCCGACCCGGGGCGGCGCCGGCCCAGCCCGAACGTTCCAGTTCTCCATAGCCCGCATAGTTCCAGTATAGGGGACAGGCGGCCTGGCAGGCGGTAAAGGAAACGCAGGCCCGGCAAGCCTCGGGGGCGTAGCGTTTTTGCTTGAAATGCCCGGCCCGGGCGGAAAACCATACATCCTCGAAGTCCTGGACAAGAAGATTGCCCAAAGCCCCGGCGTAGGAGGAACAGGGCAGGACATCGCCCGAAGGATTCACATGGATGAGTCCGTCGGCGGCGGCGCAGCTTTTATTGCCCAGGCCCCTGGCTATGGGATTATAGATGCACAGCGGCGTGGGCGAGTACCAGTAGAAGATTCCGCCCGCAGCGGCGGCCGCCTTCCGCATGGAGTCCACGAAGGCGCCGACCTGCGAATACGGCACCAGGAGCCCGGCAGCCGTATCGATTCTCGCCGCCGGAATGTAGAGGTTCATGGAAAAGCGCTCCACGGCTATGGAGGCCAGAAAGGCGGGCATGGCGAAAAGGCTTTCCCTGTTCAGCGCCGTAAGGGTGGAATTGGTCTGGACCCTTATCCCCGCCTCCTGGAGCGCCTTGATGCCGGCCAGCGTTCTCTTGTAAGCGCCCCGGGCTCCGCAGAGCCTGTCGTGCATTTCCTCCCCGGGGCTCTCCAGGCTTATCTGGGCCGTGGTAAGGCCGGCGCGGCGCAAAGCCCTGGCGCGTTCCGGGCTTATGAGGGTGCCGTTGCTGATCAGGTTCACCCGCAGGCGCCGGCGGAGCGCGTACTCGATCAAATGCTCCAGGTCTTCGCGCAAAAGAGGCTCTCCACCGGTGAAGGAGAAAAAGGGAATCTTGGCCTTGAATGCGAATACGTCGATGATCCGCTCCACTTCCTGGGTGGACATTTCTTTTTCGCCTGAGTCCTTGCCCATAGCGGAGTCCGTCGCCCCGGGAAGGCCGGCAGAGGCGGGGCGGCCAGTCGAGCCTTCCGGGCCGGCGGCGGAGCCGCAGGAACCGGAAATGGCGTGGTTCAGGCCGCAGGAACCGGCGGAACCGCAGCCCGCGTAGCAGAACCGGCAGGCGTTATTGCAACGATAGGTCAGGGCTATTTCGCCCAGGATGGGCAGGCGGCTGAAGTTGAAATCGTAAGCGATTTTTTCGGTGGGGGCTTCCCTGCCCTCGCACAGCGCCTTGATGTCCAGGAAAAAACGTTCCACATCCCTGAGTTTCGTCTCGTCCATCCCGGGCAGGCGCTCCAGTCTCAGCCCCTTGTCCAGGGCATCCAGCAAGGCCAGGCCTGTCCTGTTGGTTTTGTACACCAGGTTGGGCGGAATAATGAGCACCTCGTCCTCCTGCCTGGCGATCAGATAGGGCCTCAGGGATTTCCAGAAATCCGGCACCCAGGACAGGTCGCAACCCTTCCTTCGACTTGGCTTAAAAGCCCAGGGCAGTTTCAATGCGCGCCCCCGGAAACGCAGGCCGAATGACAGGCGGAATGGCAAGCCGAATGACAGGCCGAGTGGCACGCCGAATGGCAGGCATCGTGACAAGCGTTGTGACAGGCCGAGACGCAGGTGCCCGCGGCCCCGCCAGTCGGGCTGAAACAGCCAGAAAAGCAGGATGCGGAGCGCATGAACTCCCCATAGTTGGCGGAAAAAGCCTCATGGAGGCCCATTCGCCCATACCGAACCGGGTGGGCGTGGAGGTAGCAATAGGAGTGCCAGTACAGCCAGTGGGGATGGGCGGCTCGCCAGCTCGCCCTCCGGGCTTCGGCTTCCTCATCCCGGATGTCGGCCTCGGCCTCCATCCGCTCAGCCTCCGAAAGCAACTGGCGGTAGTAGGTCTTGGTAGCCTCCATGTCGCAATCCCAGAGTTTTTCCTGTAAATCTTTGATGAGGCCTTCGAAGAAATCGGTAAGCAGCCCGGACAAGGCTCTGCCTTCCGAGTCGAAGCAGGCCAGGAAGGCCTCCTCCAAGCCCTCGCCGGGCTTGGCGCTGGTTATGGAAATCCGCAAGGGCTCTTCCCCGAGCAAATTGACCATACCCTTGGCCTGCAATCCCTCGACCATGAGCGCCACGACCCTGGCGAGGGGCAGCTCGAAAAGCAGGGCGACCTCGGCGGGATGCAGATCCTTCGCTATCTTGCCCGGAACTTGGTAGCTTCCGGCGAAAAGCTTGGGCGGCAGCCAGGAATCCCCAGCCCAGGCGATTTGCCTGACCAAGGCGGCCCGGGCTCCGTATCGGCGCAGGTTCGCGTAATACAAAGCCATGGCCAGCGCTATGAGAACAGCCCCGATGGCCAAGGCCAGAGGCGTGGTGAGCCAAAAATCATTTTCGGAATCGTCGGGGCTGTCAGTGCCGTCGAAACCGGCGGCCCCAGGCCCGCCGTTCCGGGACAAGGCCGCGGTGAGGGGCAGATACCCGGCGGGGAAGTAGAGGGCGATCCGCTGCGACGCGCCGGCCCCGGGATTCTGCTGAAAAAACCGCAACGTGAGATAAAAAGCCCCGTCCGAGCCGGGGGAGCCGTAGAAATCCATCTTGTTCTCTTCGTTCACCCAGGTTTCGGTTTTCAGCGGAACGGCTTCGCGCTCGGTGGCCGTGAGCGTCCCGCCGCCCACCGTCACGGGCAGCACCAGACGCAGCGTTCTGGACTGCAGGCGCTGGTCCCATTCAACGGGCGCCCAGTCGAAATACACCAGCTCGCCCAGCTCGGAACTCGTGGTGGAGCCTATGAGGCCCGCGGCCGCGAAATCCCCGGCGTAATTGAGATGGTAAAAGGCCCTGCCGGAAAAACCCTCCCCATTGGCCAGCACGATGTCGTACTTGCCAAAGCCCAGGTCCCGGATGGACAGGGGAACGCGCTTGCCGCCGTTGATCTCGGCGAAGCAGCCCTGGGGATTCCACACCGGATTGAAGGCTTCGCCCTGGAAATAAAAGCCATGCATCTGTCCGCCCGAGGCACTCCACTCCAGGCTGTAGTAGATATCGGCCTTGCCGTCGGCCCGCAGAACGACGGTGATGTCCGTCGAGTCGAGAAAGGCGTCCAAAGCCCAGGCGCCCAGGACGGCGAAAAGAAGGATACAAATCGCAAAGCCCATTCTGGCATATCGCTTCATCGCAAATCCTCCTTGACCGCCATGAGGCCGGCGGCCGCGAGCCCCCCGTCGATTTGAATCCTGCGCTCCCGCAGGACGGCCGCCTTCTCCGTGAGGGCGGCGACAATCCTGGACTCGCCCTCCGCGAAGGGATCGGCATCTTTGAGACCGAAGCGGCGCTCCGTGGCGGCCTCGTCCTTTTCCTTGAGATGGATATCCAGCAACTCGATGGCTTCGCTCAAGGCTTCGGCAGCCAAAGGATCGTGCCTCTTTTCTCTCGCGCAGGCTTCCAAATACTCGCCGGAGGAAAGAAGAACCAGCTGGCGGGCATCGGCGACGGGGCCTGGGCTAAGGCGCAGGCGAGCGAGCTTATCGCGCAGGGCCCTGGTGGAAGCGATGCGCTCGGCATTGACCTTGTCGGCCTGGGCCTGGCGGGCGGCGGCCGCCGCCCGGGCCCCGAAACCGCCGACCAGGGCTCCGGCCCCCACGACAAAACCCAAGCCCGCCGCGGCGGCCGCCGCTCCCGGCAAGGACAATCCCAGCAGCAATCCGCCGGCGAAGCCGAGGCCGGCCACCAGCAGGTTGGCCGCCCCCAGGGTGGATCGGAAATACCAGCGCAGATACCCGGAAAAGTCCATGGCCCCCCCTTACTTCGAGGCCTTCGCGCCCACTATGGCGTTGTAGGCAGCTTCGTCTATGGGATATCGTTCGATCAGAAGCATGGCGGCGATAAAAATGGCGGCGGGAATGGGGCCTATGATCAACCGTATTGCCTCCAGAGCGCCTTGGCTCTGCTCGACCAGATTGGCGGCGTAGCCGCCGGCGCCGAGGATGAGGCCGGTAAGGGCTATCGCCAACGATGTGCCCACCTTGGAGGTAAAGGTCCACATCCCGTAGAAAGCGCCTTCCTTCCGGTTGCCGCTGCGCACCGCGTCAACCTCGATAGCGTCGGGCACCATCGCCCAAGGCGCCACGTAGCCGAAGCCCACCCCGATGCCTGCGTAGACCATCATGGCCAGGAAGAAGCCCGATCCCAGCCTGTGCCCCAAAAAGTAGATGATGAGGCAGGCCGAGGCCAGGACGGCGAAGCAGATCTGATAACAACGCTTCTTGCCTATGTGCTTGGACACCAGCACCGAGATGGGTATACACAGCATGGCGGTCACCAAAAGGAGGATCATCGCCAGGGTCGTGAGCGCCTCGTTCCGGTAGATGTACTTGAAGTAGTAGACCAGGATGCCCTGGACAAAGTTGAGCGCCGTCAAATTGAGGGCGTAGGTGGCCAGGACGATCACGTAAGGCTTGTTGCGGAACACCGCCAGGAAGGTGGGGAAAAACTTCTCGGTGGGCTTCGGCGCTTGGCTATGGTCGGGTTCCTTGACCGCCAGGAAAGTGACGAGGGTGCTGAGGGCCATGAGCAGGCCCAGGACAGCCCCCATGAAGGAAAAACCCGCCGACCTGTTGTCGCCGAATATCCCCACCAAGGGAAGGACGGCGCCGGCGCCCAGGATCGTTCCGATCACCGCGAAACCGAAGCGATAGCCATTCAACGAAGAGCGCTCGTGGTAATCGCTGGTCAGTTCGGGGGTAAGGGAGGAATAAGGAATGTTCACCACCGTATAGGCCGTATTGAGGAGGCAGAGCGCCACCGCCGCCCAAATGCCCAGCCAAAGCTGATTCTCTATCCCCGGATTGGTGAAGAAAAGCCACATGGTCAGCGCCAAAGGAAGGGCGCCGAACAGCAGGTAAGGTCGGCGTCGCCCCCAGCGGCTCCTGGTCCGGTCCGAGGTAAAGCCCATCAGGGGATCGGTCACCGCATCCCAGAGCTTGCCCACCATTACCGCCGCGCCGGCGGCCGCCGCTCCCAGCCCCACGGTATCCGTGAGGTAGTTGAGGGTCCAGAAGCCCATGGCCGTGAAAAAAAGATTACCGCCCAAGTCGGCGGCTCCAAATCCCAGCTTCGTAGCCTTGCTCAGGGTTCCGCTCTTCACTTTTTCCCTCATGAGGTACGCTCCATGTGAGTCGAATAATTCACTATATCCAGCTGAGCGGTAAGGGGCAACCTGTTTCCCTGACGATCCTCTTTCGGGGTGCTATAGCTGTAAGCGGATTCCCGCTTTTGTCATCGAAAAAATCCGCTCAGGGCAGGCGGGCATAGGCCGCCGGTTTCACGACATAATCCCAAGCCCCGGCCCTGGATACCCGCCGCCCGCCAAAGCCCGCCTTGAATCGGGTGACTTTCGAAAGCGGATGCGTATCGAGACCGGCCGGGGACACCCCCATCAAATCCATGCTTGCATGGCCCCAGCCCGAGGCATCGATCAAGGCCGCCGCCAGAATCGCGCTGGGGCCGGCGGATGAACGCGTTTCCTTTGTCGATGCGGAGAACAAATACCAAGCGGTATCCAAACAGCGGGCGATTATGGCCGTCGCCACCGTCTCGCCCAACCTTCTCGCCAGATAGAGTTCAAGATCGAGCCTCCAGACGCGGGCGGAGCGAAACAATTCTTTGAAGTATACGTAATCCTCCAGACGCCGATCCTGGCGCTTGGCGGTCTCGAGATACAAGGCATAAAAAACCTCCAGCCCTTCCTCGCCCAAGCGCTCCACCCTGGTTCCCCTGCGCTCGGCCAGGCCGATGGAGTAGCGGGTACGCTTATCGAATCGTCCGAGTATGGCTTCTTCCCCACCCCGCAGATCCACGATCATCGTTTCCAAATCGCTATGCTCCACCAGGGATTTGCGCAGGCGGCGCATGCCCGTGGACGCGTTCATCCTTAACTCCTGCAGCCTCGGGTCGAGTACCGCTCCTTCCGAATCTCTCCAAGGCCCCGCCATAAGGTCCCAGCGGATAAAAGCGACGGCCCGGGGAAGAAAGGAGAGCACTCTGTGGGAAAGTCTTTCCAAGGCCGCCCCGGCGTCCTGTATCAGGATATGGGAGGAATCCTCCAGCCCCGGCGGCACCGCGTAGGCCATTGCATAACCGTTTCCGATGGATCGGAGTAAAACCGGGAATCCCAGGCCTGTCCGCAAATTCTCCCATCCCAGGCCTTCCTTCCAGGCAATCCAGGCAGGATGGTTGTACAAGGCGGAGGGAAACCCATCAGTCCTCATTGCTCAGATCCAGGAGCACCATGCGTACCAGGCCTCCAGGGGAATTGTAGACGAAACTCTCGCCCCGCTCCCTGCCGATAAGCGCCATCCCCAGGGGAGTCAACAGCGATATATTGCCTTTCCCTCCATCGGCCTCGTTGGGAAAAACGAGTTTATAACCATACGTCTCGCCGCTGTCCAGGTTTTTTACGGTGACATAGGAATTCGGCCACACCCTGGGCAGCTTGGAGCCGCTTCGCTCCTGGGCTTCGAGAAAAGATACCCTGCTCGCCAGCGCCGCGGCCTTGTCGGTCTTCCTGTTCGCGCGAAGCAGGTTTACCAGGGCTTTTAATCGTTTCAATCCGTCTGCGAGTATCATTACCCCGCTCATGGCTTCCTCCTAAGAAAATTATGGCTTCGCGTATGAGTGGATAATAAGAAACCATGAGTATCCCGAGTAGTCCCAGTTATCTTGTATATTTCCTGTATACAAATCTACAAGGTGAGTATTATTCAGTCATGGATAAGTGGCTCGCCAAGTTGACGGACCTATCCACCAACCTAAGCTTGCGACGGATATTATGGCGATGCCGCTCCACCGTCGCTTCGGCGATGCCCAATAGTTCGGCGATTTCCTTGCTCGTCCTTCCGTTGCGCACCTGCACCGCAATTTCCCGCTCCCGGGGGCTCAAGGAGGTCTCCGATTCAGGGCCCTTGCCTATCACTGTCATCTGTTGACGAATCTCGGATACGAGCAGCGCGAGGTAGGAATCCCTCCTGGCCTGGCTGAGGCCGCTGTCCATCGCCCTCTCGGCCAGGGGAAGCACATCCGCCGCGAGGCGCTCGCGGTAGGTGTTGGAAATCTGGATTCTCTCCTGTTCGATCGTCGAGAGGATCTCTCTCAAGGCTGTATTCTTAGCCTCGAGTCTTTCGCCCGCCGATTTGAGCCGCTCTATCAGGTTGGCCGTACGCAACATGGAAGCCAATACGACAATCACCGATTCCAAAAGCGATTTTTCTTGGGGAATGAACGTAAGCCCGGGATCGCCATAGGATAGAACGATGCGCCCTCCCCAGCCATCGGCCCTTTCCTTATCCATCGAAGCAACGAGGGGGGAGACTCCTTCATTATCCGGAGCCCCCAGATCCTTTCCCGGCCCGTTTACCTCCTGCTGGGTCAAGAAATCCAGTCCTTCGTAGCCGTAGCCCTCCGCCACCCGCCCTCCGGTGAGTTCGTTAAAAAAATATATCCGGCAGCGGGCCTGTGATGGGTAGCTCATCGCCCCGCAAAGCGCCCTGGCCACACCATGGGCGGCCGCTTCGGGCTCGGGCGCCGAGGCAGCCAAGAGACAAATCGAGTATATGCACGCCAGCTCTTTTTCCCGTTCGCGTAAAAAAACCTCGGTATTCATAGGCTAGCCTAAGATCAGGGCGAAAAGTGGTATCGTGAACGCCGACAGCACCGTCGTTACGAATACCAGGCGCGAGGCCAGTCCCACGTCGGCGTTGTAGCGTTCGGCGAACATCACGCTCTGGGCGGCGACGGGCATGGCGGTGAGGAAAACCGCGACCTTGGCCGGCAAGCCGCTTACCCCGAGCATTCTCATCATGCCCAGCGAAACGAGGGGCATGAGGACAATCCGCGCCGCGGTTCCCAGCCAGAGTTCCCAGCCCTTGGCCAAGCCTTTGAGGGGCACCTCCGCAAGGCTGGCTCCCACCACGACCATGGAGAGAGGTGTGGTCAGATCGGACATGAAACCGACGGCATCGGACATGAAAACCGGCAGATCGAAGGGAAGAAACCAGAGGATGGCGCCGATTATCACGGAGATGATTCCCGGGTTTATCAATGCCTTAGCCAGCTTGCCCCAGGCCCTGCCTCCCGAAAAAAGGGCCACCCCGTAGGTCCATATAAAGGTCTGAAAAACCACGACGAAGATAGAGGCGTACATGACCCCTATCTTGCCGTAGATGCTGGCGACAACGGGAAAACCCATGAATCCGCAGTTGGAAAAGACCGTCCCGTAGGAGACAACCTTCCGCTCCGCGTCGGGAAGTTTCCCATACGCCACCGTGGACAGGATTATCGCCATGCCATGAAGCAGAATGGCCCAGAGCCCCGTGCTGAGCAGATCCGGCAGGGCGGTTTTGGGGATGCTCCGGTCGAAGCCGGCTATGATGGTAAAGGGTATGGCGACATTGAGAATGAAGCCCGAGAGTCCCCGAACGAGATCTTTGTTGAGCACCTTGGTTTTTCGCGCGATGTACCCGATGACGATGAGGAGGAAAATCGCCATCACCCGGGACACGAGGGGAAGGGAACTCATCGGACCTTGTTCACCAGCCGCCCGATACCCTGAATCTCCACGGCGATTTCATCCCCTGAATTCATGGGCCCGACACCGGAAGGCGTCCCGGTCATGATCAGGTCCCCGGGCTCCAGGGTCATCACGGAAGAGAGAAATTCCACGAGTTCGGGAACCCCGAAGATAAGATTGACGGTGTTGGAGGATTGCTTTTTCTCGCCGTTCAGATAGGCCGACACAGCCAGATTGGAGGGATCCAGCTCGGTTTCGATCCAGGGTCCCAGGGGCATGAAGGTATCGAAGGACTTGGCCACCGTCCACTGTCCGTCCTTGGGTTGGAGATCCCTGGCGGTGACATCGTTGCCGCAGGTATAGCCCAGTATGTAATCGAAGGCTTTTTTCGCCGGGACATCCTTGGCCCTTCTGCCTATGACGACGACCAGCTCGGCCTCGAAATCCACCCGTCGGGATTGGGTCGGCCTGATGATCTCGGCGCCGGGGGCCAAAAGCGCGCTCGGCGGTTTTATGAACACCACCGGGCTGGTGGGTATGGGTAGATCGAACTCCTTGGCATGGTCCCTATAGTTTAACCCTATGCAGAGCGCTTTGCCGGGAAGAACCGGAGCCAAGAGCCGGGCCTGCGAAAGCCCGAGCCGGCCCTCGCCCTCCTTGAGCTTTGCGAAGGGATTTCCCCTCAACAAGTGGACTTCTCCTCCCTCCATCTTCCCATAGCGTTCTTTTCCCTCATACAGCAGGCGCAGCAGTTTCACGGCTTCCTCCTCGTCGTAGCCATTTTATCGCGGAGCTTATTGCTTCGTCCCGGCTTTTTCCATGATTCCCGAATAGGCCGACGCCACCGCCGCGGCGAGGCGGGCGTTGTTCTTGACCAAGGCTATGTTCGATTCCAGGCTGTCACCACCGCTAATTTCCACTATCTTATCAAGCAGGAAGGGGGTCAGCCGCTTTCCGGCGATCCCCCGGCTTTGGGCTTCGGCTATGGCCTGCTGAATCAGTGGCTCGATCACTTCCGCCTTCATTTCGTACCGCTCCGGAATAGGGTTGGCAATGACCACCCCACCTTCCAGGCCCGCCGCCCATTTGGCGTGGAGCAATGCGGCGGCTTCCCCGGGGCTTTCCACCATTTCCTCCAGCTCGAGACCCGAACGACTGGTGTAAAAGGCGGGCAATTCCCTGGTTTTGTACCCTATCACGGGCACGCCCTTGGTCTCCAGATACTCCAGGGTCTTGGGAAGGTCGAGTATCGACTTGGCGCCAGCGCAGACGACGCAGACGCTGGTCCTCGAAAGTTCTTCCAGGTCGGCGGAGACGTCCCAGCTGGACTCGGCCCCCCGGTGCACGCCCCCCATGCCGCCTGTGGCGAAAATGCGGATCCCGGCCAGAAAGGCCACGATCATAGTCCCCGCCACGGTGGTCGCGCCGGTGCCGCCGGAAGCCAAAAGCCTGGGGAAATCCCTGCGCGAAGCCTTGGTCACGGCGCTGCCCGCCCTGGCCAGGACTTCCAGCTGCGCCCGGGAGAGCCCGGCGCAGAGGCGGCCTTCCATAAGGGCCACCGTGGCGGGGACGGCCCCGCAGTTCCGTATCAGTTCTTCAACGGCGAGCGCGGTTTCCAAATTCTTGGGCCAGGGCATGCCATGGCTGATTATCGTCGACTCCAGGGCGATCACCGGTTTATTCGCCCCGAGCGCGGCGGCCACTTCCTCGGCGACAGACAGGTATTTGTTCATGGTTCACGCTTCCTTTTCCGCGATCAGCGCGGCCAGGCTCATTAGCTTTTTTTCGTCCATGTCATCGGGCACCGGCGAAGCCGAGGCTGCCGCCAAAAGGGCGGCCGACAGGGCGTAATGGACCTTTTCCCTGGGCGGGAAGCCCTTGAGGCTCGCCCAGACCAGGCCGGCCAAGGCGCTGTCCCCCGCCCCCGACCTGTTGCGGGCCGTCGGCCGCAGCGCCTCGGGCGGCAGAGGGACGACGCCCTCGTCCTTTTTCGCGCTATAGTACATACCCTTCGGCCCCAGTGAAATGTAGAGTTCCCCCGGAAGATTGCCAAGGCTTTCGATACGACGCTTGATTTCCGCCGGATTTCCCTCCCGCCTCTTCGGGAAGATCGCTCCGGGACCGTCCCCCGGAGTCTCCGGCGGCCACCGTTTCGCCGCCATGATCAAGGCTTCCCCCATGTTAGGCTTAACGCAATCGAACTCACCGAAAAGCCCCAGGGCCTTGACCGCCTTAGCCTCCGAAACGGTATCCAGAAAGAGCAGGGGCCTGGTGGCGTCCTTGAGCGTTCCGCCCAGTCTTCCGTAGCGGCGGCAAAGCCAGGCGAGACTGGTGGCGGGTATGTTTGTATCGGCGACAATACAGAAAGCCTTGTCCAAATCCTTCGCGGCCGACTCCAGGTGGCCGGGGACCAGGGCATCCAGAGCCTCCATGTCGGCGACGGCCCCCACCAGGGAGCCGTCGGCATCCAGGGCGCAAAGGTATCGCGCGCTCGGGCCTTCCCAGCGCAAGCTCCAGCCCGTATCCATACCCTTGGCCCTGCAGTCCGCCTCCATCCGCTCGCCCTCCGGATCTCCTCCGAAGACCGTGATCAGACGCACCTCCAAACCCAGGCGCAGACAGGCCTCGGCCACGTTTCTTCCCACCCCGCCGAAGGCCGTGCCGATTCTCCCCGGATTGGAATCGCCCCCACGAAAAACGGCGGAGGATTGACCCTGAATATCGATGTTCGCGCCGCCTATCACGAACACCTGCGGGACCGTGGTGCTTGTCGCTGCCATAGCTTTAGATCTTCATACTATACATCGATCCGCATGATTGTATACGCCCCAAAGGCATCGGAGCGGCCCTTCCGATTGGTCTTTATCCTATCGGCCTGTCCAGGAATCGGCCTAGCCAGGAATCGGCCCGCCCGCCGATCAGCCCCTCTTCTGGAAGGGCCCAGGTGTTGCGGTATCGGAGCCTCTCAGGATACAGTTATGCAAGCCTCAGCATCGGAAGGAGTTCTTTGGTGGATCAGATCTTCGAACGTCTCGAACGCTTGGTTAAGGCCTGGGTCAACTCCGGGACATCGACCTCGGCTCCGCGGGGACGCGGCCCTTCGTCTAAAAGCTACGGCGATCCCGATCTGGACGCCGCCATGGCCGAGTTGGACGATTATCTGGATACGAGCAAGACCGAAACCGAGCGGCGGGAAGCGGAGGAACAAAGGGCTCAAGCGCAGCGGGAGCGAAAGTTCAGGGAGGAGCAAAGCCGCAGATATGGAACTCAGGCCGACGGCGAGCAGACCACCGTCGTTGTCGAGCAGGCCTACCGATATCTTGGCCTAAAGCCTTACGCCCCCTTTTCCGAGGTTAAGGCGGCCTATAAGAAATTGCTTTTCACCTACCACCCGGATCGCAATTCCTCCTCTCCCGAGGCTTTGAAAAAGGCCACGGAGACCAGCACGCGCATCAACGCCGCGTTTCAGATAGTCGAAGCCTATGAAGAATCGAGGAAGGGCCGCTGATGGAAGAGCAAAAAGCGCCGGCGCTCTATCTTCTGGATGTCTACGCCATCGTCTATCGTTCGTATTTCGCCTTCTTGTCCCGTCCCCTCCGGAACCCCGAGGGTAAGAACGTTTCCGCGGCTTATGGATTCTTTCGTTTTCTCTTTTCCCTTTTCGAGCAACGTAAGCCAAAAGCCTTCGCGGCTGTTTTCGATCCAAAGGGCAAGACTTTCAGGCATCAGATGTACGAAGCCTATAAGGCCACAAGACAAAAGACGCCGGAGGATCTCATCGAGCAGGTCCCCCTGGTGGAGGAAATACTGAAGGCCTTGAAGATCCCCAGCCTCCGGAGGGAGGGATACGAAGCTGACGATATTATCGCCACCCTGGCCAGCAGCTGCCGCGAGGCAGGCCGGGACTGTTATGTCGTATCGGGCGACAAGGACCTTTTGCAGCTCGTGGGCGGAAGCGTCAAGGCCCTGCGCCCCCAGGAAGGATTCGGCTTCAAGGAGCTGGACAGCAGGGCCGTTCAGGAAGAGTGGGGCGTCGGTCCGGAACGGATACTGGACTTTCTTTCCCTCACCGGGGACGCCTCGGACAATGTCCCCGGCGTGCGGGGGATAGGGGACAAGACCGCCCTCAAGCTTCTGGCCGGCTACAAAGATTTGGAGGAAATCTACGCCCATCTGGATGAGATAAAGCCCGATTCGCTTCGGGCGAAATTGGAGGCCGGCAGGGCCGACGCGGAGCTTTCGAAAAAACTCATCCGCCTGTCGGATAGAATCGACCTGGGGCTAAAAGGTCTGGAAGAGCTCCATCTCGAAGCTCCCGACAGAGAGGCCGCCTCCCCGCTCTTTCAGCGGGAAGGCATGAGAAGTCTCCTTTTGGACTCAGCCAGCCCCAAGCGAGGATCATCGTCCGCCAACCTTATGGAGGCGCAAAAGGCTTCGGGTACCCTGGACGGATCGGCTTCGCCCCCGATTTCCGCTCCGAAGCGAGCCGAATCGGAAAACCGCATCGGCTCGCTTTTCGATTCCTCTCCGGACGGAGGGGACGAAGGTCCCGCCCAAAGCTCCGCCGCCGAAGAACCGCCGGAATTGCATCCCGGCGCGGCCGGGCCGGAGGATCGTTACCGGACGATACGGGACGAGACCGGGCTCGGCGAGTTGATAGACCGTTGCATAAAAGCCGGGGCCTTCGCCCTGGATACCGAGACGGACGATCTGGACGTCATGAGGGCGGCTATCGTGGGATTCTCCATTTCGCTGAATCCCGGCGAAGCCTATTACGTCCCCTTAAGCTCGCCCGACTCGCCGACGGTCTCAGAAAAAGTCGCGCAACGTCATCTTGCCAGACTTTTCTCTTCGAAATCGCGCATCGTCGGGCACAACATAAAATACGATCTCCACGTCTTGAAAAACTTCGGCCTCGACGTCGAAAACGAAATCTTCGACACCATGATCGCCGCGTGGATCCTGGACGCAGAATCAATGTCCTTTTCGCTCGAGAGCGTGGCGTACAGGATTCTTGGATTGAGTGGCCTTTCCTACAAGGACGTGGTGGGAAAAGGCTTGCGGTTCGACTCGGTCACTATAGATCGCGCAACGCGTTACGCCTGCGAGGACGCCGATTTCACCTTCCGTCTCTATCGTCGGTTTAAAAAGGATCTGGCAGAGCAGGGCCTGGAAGAAATTTTCTATCGCATGGAAATGCCCCTGGTCCCCATTCTCGCCGAAATGGAGCGCCGCGGAATCGTGGTGAATTCCCGGCAACTCCGTTCCTACGGGCAGGAGATGGAAAAGGAACTCGGGCAGATAGAGCGGCAGGCCTGGGAGCTGGTGGGCCATGAGTTCAACCTGGCCTCCACCAAGCAGCTGCAGGAAGTGCTCTTCACCGAGCGCAAGCTTCCCCCGCAAAAGAAGACAAAGACAGGGTACTCCACCGACACCTCGGTGCTGGAGGAACTGGCTCCCCTCGACCCCGTGCCCCAGCTCATTCTGCGCCAGCGCCTCTTAGCCAAGCTGAAAAACACCTATGTGGATACCCTGGCCGAGCTGGCGGAGCGCTCTCCGGAAAGCAGGGTTCATACCACCTACATTCAGACCGGCGCCGCCACAGGGAGGCTCGCGAGCAAGGATCCGAACCTTCAAAATATACCGATACGGGACGAGGAAGGCAGGAGAATACGCTCGGCCTTCACGGCCGCCTCCGGCAAGATGCTCATTTCGGCGGATTACTCCCAGATAGAGCTGATGGTCATGGCCCATCTGTCCCAGGACGAAAACCTCCTGGCCGCCTTCAGGGAAGGGGTGGACGTCCACCGCAGGACGGCGGCCTTCATTTTCGGTATCGACGAAAAGGATGTGAGCCCGGAGCATCGCAGGGTAGCCAAGACGATCAACTTTGGGGTCATCTACGGGATGAGCGCCTTCCGCCTGGCCAGGGACCTGGGAATCCCCAACGCGAGAGCCCAGAGCTTTATCGAAACCTACTTCGGCACCTACTCGGGGGTGGCCTCCTTCATCCAGAAAACCATCGCCGAAACGGAAAAAACGGGGTACACCACGACCCTCTTCGGGCGCAGGCGGCGCATACCCGCCATCGATTCCCGCAACAAGAACGAGAGGCAGGCCGCCCAGAGGGTGGCGGTGAACACCCCCATCCAGGGCACGGCGGCGGATATAGTCAAACTGGCGATGCTGCGGGTGGACGAACGGCTGGGCAAGGAAGCGCCGGAAGTGGCCATGCTCCTCCAGGTCCACGACGAGCTTCTCTTCGAGGCGCCTGAAGCCAGCGTCGAAAAGGCCTTGGCCCTGATAAGGGAAGAGATGGAAAAGGCCGCGCAGCTCTCGGTTCCCCTCAAGGTAAGCCTGGAAACAGCCTTTTCCTGGGGCGATATGCACTGATGGCTACGATCATAGGGCTGACGGGGGGATACTGCGCGGGCAAGAACGAAGCAGCGCTCTGCATCGAGGAGTCGGGCTTCAGGGTTATCGATGTGGACAAACTGGGTCACAAAGCCCTGGAATTAAAAACCGAAGCCCTGGTCCGAGCCTTCGGCCGCGGAATCCTGAATCCCCGGGGGGAGATCGACCGCAGGGCGCTGGGGGCTATCGTCTTCGCGGATCCAGAAACCCTGCGCAGACATGAGGCGATAGTTCATCCGGCCATGCTCGGGCTGTTGGACGAGGAGCTCGGCTTTTCGCCGAGGACCTGCATCAACGCCGCCCTTCTCTACCGCTTTCCCCAGCTGGAACGTTGCGCCCTCGTATTGGAAATCAAGGCTCCCTTGCTGATCCGTTATCGCCGGGCGCGGCAAAGGGACGGATTAGGCCCGATCGCCTTTTTACAAAGGATCGCCAGCCAGCGACCGCTCTGGAAGCTCCGTCCCCGGGACAGGCCACCCGTCGTTTTCATACGGAATGCGAACAATAGACAGGCGCTCAGGTCCAGGATAGAGAAGACACTAGCAGGCCTGGATCCGTAGGCATCAAAATCTCCTATACCTAAGCCCCTGCCGCGCCGATACTCATGGATGGAGGATCCCTCGCATGTCCGAACAATCCAGGAAAGTACTCGCTCTGGCCCTCGGGGTCAGCTTCTTCGCGCTTATAGTGGTTCTCGCCGCCTTTTTCCTATTCTCACCGGGCAAAGGCGACGACAGCGCCCCCTTCTCCATCGGAGCCAAGGCCGAACCCCGACAGAAAAATCCTTCGGACTATCTGGCGAACGCGCCGCAGGACAGCATGAACACCCAAACCACCAGCGCCGGGGACATAATCATCGTCTACGGCAACGAGCCTTCCAGACCCGGGGATGCCAAAGCCTCCAGCTCAAGCCCCACGACTATTGTCGTAAGCCCTTCGACTAAGAGCGCGAGCCCGACCCCCTCCGCCGCACCGACGACTTTGGCGCCGGCGACGGCCAGCCCAGCGCCCGCGGCGACAAGCTCCGCCCCGGCTGTCACGGGCGGCGGCGCGAAAGCGACGAGTACCACCCAGGCAAAAACCACGGTCACCACGGCAGCCAAGCCGGCGCCGGCCAAGTCCCCGGCGACGGCTCCCAGCGCAGCCGCCACCGCCAAGGATGCCCCAGTTTCGGGCGATTATTGGATACAAGCCGGCAGTTTCTCGGTAAAAAACAACGCCGACGCCTTGAAAGCCTTGTTCGAGCAACGGAAGCTCCCTGTTTCGATTCTGGTCAAGGAGGTGGATGGCAAGAGCAGGTATACCGTCAGGGTAGGCCCCTACCCCTCCCGGGCCGAAGCTTCCAAGTGGCTTTCGGCGGCAAAATCCGTAAAAGGGGCCGAACAATCCTGGATCACCCAGTAAAATGAAATTGACATCGCCTTTGGCGTAAAGGTAGTATGGCCCAAGGGCGGGTTTCCTCGTCCGAGGGGTAAAAGCCCAGACTTAACCATAAACGCTCAAGGAGATGTCGATGAAAAAGCTGATTCTAGGAGTCTTAGTACTCGCGATTGCCTTCTCCCTGGCCGCTCCGCTGGCGGCCCAGGCCAAGAAGCCCTTAAAGATCGCCTTTGTCTATATCGGCCCCCCCGGCGATATGGGCTGGACCTATGAGCAAGACCGCGGACGCCTCGCCGCGGTGCAGCACTTCGGCAACAAGATCGAAACCAAATACATCGAAAACGTTCCCGAGGGCCCCGACGCCGAGCGGGTAATCCGCCAGTACGCGGCGGCGGGCTTCGACATGATCTTCACCACCAGCTTCGGCTACATGGACCCCACCCTCGCTGTGGCCAAGGATTTCCCCAAGGTGATCTTCGAGCACTGCTCGGGCTACAAGACCGCTCCCAACATGGCCACCTATTTCGGCCGCATCGAGGAAGCCCGCTACTTAACGGGCATCATCGCCGGGCGCATGACCAAGTCCAACATCATCGGCTATGCAGCGGCCTTCCCCATTCCCGAAGTTGTCCGGGGCATCAACGGCTTCACCCTCGGCGTCAAATCCGTCAATCCCAAGGCCCAGGTGCGGGTTGTCTGGACCAACACCTGGTACGACCCGGTCAAGGAGCGGGAGGCGGCGGTAGCCCTGCTGGACGCCGGCGCCGATATCATCGCCCAGCACCAGGATACCACCGAACCCCAGAAGGCGGCCCAGGAAAGGGGCAAGTTCTCCATCGGCTACGACTCCGACATGGGCAAGTTCGTGGGCGACTCTGTCTTGGCTTCCGCTGTCTGGGAGTGGAGCACCTACTACATCGACACCATCCAGAAAGCCCTGGAGGGCACGTGGAAGACCCACGAATACTGGGGCGGACTTAAGGACAACGTGGTCAGGCTTTCGTCCCTGAGCCCCAAGGTTCCCGCTTCGGTGGTCGCCGAGGTCGAGGCCGCCAAGAAGAAGATATTGGGCGGCTGGTCCATTTTCACCGGCCCCATCAAGGATCAGGGCGGCAAGGTCGTCTATGCCGCAGGCCAGGTGGTGCCCGACGACAAGCAGCTGTCCATGGACTGGTTCGTGGAAGGCGTGGTCGGCAAGGTTCAGTAAGCATATTTTCATCGACAACCGTCCGGTACTTGGATCGGGCCGAAAAAACCAAGCTTTTTTCGGCCCTCGGGGCCTCGCCGCCTTAAGCCCAGCGCCGGACGGCTTGTTTTTACAGCCTTTTTAAGGCTCGCATCCTACCTGACAGCCCGGAGATCGGATTAAACGTGATGGAACAAAGCAACTCTCAGCCCCTGGTACGTATGGCAGGGATATCCAAGGCCTTTCCAGGAGTCCAGGCGAACGACTGCGTCGACCTCGAACTCTATCCCGGCGAAGTCCTGGCCCTGCTGGGCGAAAACGGAGCCGGCAAGAGTACCCTTATGAACATTCTCTGCGGACTTTACAGGCCGGATGCCGGAGAGATCGAGGTTCGGGGCCGAAGGGTGTCCATCGGGGGGCCCAGGGATTCCCAGGCCCTGGGCATAGGCATGGTGCACCAGAATTTCAAGCTGGTGGATTCCATGACCGTGCTGGAGAATATCATTCTCGGCATGAAAAACCAGCCGCTGGTCCTGGACATGAAAAAGGTCCGGGCCGAGGTGTTGCAGCTTTCCGAGCGCTACACGCTCAAGGTGGAGCCCGACGCGTCCATCTGGCAGCTCTCGGTGGGGGAGCAGCAGCGGGTGGAGATTCTCAAGCTTCTCTACCGCAGGGCGGAAATCCTCATCCTGGACGAACCTACGGCGGTCCTGACCCCCCAGGAATCGGCGGAGCTGGCCAAGGTGATCCGGCTTATGAAAACCGAGGGCAAATCCGCGATATTCATCACCCATAAGATGGATGAGGTTATGAACTTCTCCGACCGGGTGATGGTGCTGCGAAAAGGCAGGGTCGTCGCAGGGCTTCCCACCGGGTCCACCAGTCCCTCGGAACTCGCCCGGCTCATGGTGGGCAGGGAAATGCTTTTTTCCATCGAAAAAAAACCCTTCTCCCCGGGCAAGACGATCCTGATGCTGGACAGGGCCTGCGCCAAGGATGACCGGGGCTTAACCGCCCTAAAGGAAGTGAGCCTGAGGATACGCTCGGGGGAAATCCTGGGCATAGCCGGCGTCGCGGGAAACGGCCAAAAGGAGCTGGCCGAGGTGATTACGGGCTTGAGAAAGCTGGAATCGGGCAGTCTGCGCCTGGACGAAAGGGACATGAGCCAGGGTTCGCCCATAGCCATGATAAAAGCGGGGGTGGCCCACGTTCCACAGGACAGGGCCTCCGTGGGCTCGGTGGGCGATCTCAGCGTAGCTTCCAACCTGGCCATGAAGGAATACCGCAAGCCCTCGCTCTCCAGGGGCATCTTCCTCTTTCCCCGGCGCATAACAGCCTTGGCGAAAAGGCTGATCGAGCGATTCAAGATCATGACCCCCGGACCGGACACCCATTTGAAGTTCCTTTCCGGAGGCAATATTCAAAAGACGATCCTCGCCAGGGAGATCGGGGCCTGCAAGAGCCTGCTCGTGGCGGTCTACCCTTCCCGGGGCTTGGACATCGGGGCGACCGAATCGGTGCGCCGCCAGCTGGTGGATCAGCGCGACCAGGGGTTAGGCGTTCTTTTCGTATCCGAGGATATCGACGAGTTGATCCAGGTGGCGGATACGATCGCGGTGCTCTTCGAAGGGAAAATCATGGCGGTCATGCCCTCAGCCCAAGCAGAGCCCGAAAGGCTCGGGTTATTGATGGCAGGGGTGGGGGCATGAGAATCGTATTCGAAAAACGAAAGTCCAGGGCCCGGGGAGTCCTTTTCGCCGTTCCCGCCCTTTCCTTCATGATTTCCCTGCTTCTGACCGGCATCGTCCTCCTGATCGCCGGCGCCGATCCCTTCGAAACCTTCGCGTCCATGGCTTTTGGCGCCTTCGGCTCTTCCAACGGTGTATCGGAAACCCTGGTAAAGACTATTCCCCTGGCCCTGACCGGGCTGGCGGTAGCCCTGGCCTTCAAGCTCCGGTTCTGGAACATCGGCGCCGAGGGACAGCTCGTGCTGGGAGGAATAGCCGCATCCTGGGTGGCCCTCTTTTTCGGTCCCTCCCTGCCCGGACCCTTGGTGCTGCCCCTCTGCATCGCCGCAGGTCTAGCCGCCGGGGCGCTCTGGGCGGGCATTCCGGGCCTGCTCAAGACCAGGCTTTCGGTGGACGAGACCCTGGTCACCTTGATGCTCAATTACGTGGCGATTCTCTTCGCCGAATACCTGTACTACGGCCCCTGGCGCGACCCGAAGGGCTACGGATTCCCCGGTTCGGCGCCCTTTGTCGAATCGGCCTGGCTTCCCAGGATTTTCGGCCGGGCCCACGCGGGCATCTGGTTCATCCCGGTGATCGCCATACTCCTCTGGATTTTACTGCGGCGCACCCGTTGGGGTTTCGAGCTGAGCATCATCGGCGCGAGTCCCAAGGCGGCCAGGTACCAGGGAATCGCCGTGCAGAGGAACATTCTCCTGGCGGTGCTGCTCTCCGGGGCGATTTCCGGCCTGGCCGGAGCCTGCGAAGTAACCGGCATTTCCCATCGGCTTCAGCAGGGCCTGAATATCGGCTACGGTTTCACCGCCATAATCATAGCCTGGATGTCCCAGCTCAACCCCCTGGCGATTCCCTTCGTCGCCCTTCTCATGGGCGGAATTCTCGTGGGCGGCGACCAGGTGCAGATGATGATGGGCCTGCCCTCGGCCATGGGCACGGTGATGCAGGGACTCATTCTTTTTCCCATGCTGGCCGGCTCGCTGTTTACCGAATACCGGATACGGCTCCTGGGCAGGAGACATAAGAGAGGCAAGGAAGCCTGCGCCGAAGGAGAAGCTTGATGGACATGATCACATCGATTTTGGCGATAACCATACGGGCGGGAACCAGCCTGGTCTTCGCCACAATCGGCGAGATATTCACCGAGCGGGCGGGGATTCTCAACCTGGGCATCGAAGGCATCATGCTGATGAGCGCGGTGACGGGATTCGCCGCTTCCTTCTATACCCAAAACCTTTTCATAGCCATTCTGGTGGCGGTGGCGGTGGGCGCGGCCATGGCGGCCCTCCATGCCCTCCTCACCGTCACTATGCGGGCCAACCAGGTTGTCTCCGGCCTCTCCATCACCCTTTTCGGCAGCGGTTTCGCCAGCTTCCTGGGTCAGCGACTCGGACCGGCCGCCAACAACTTCAGGCTGGTCGGTCTCAAGGGCGCCCGTTTCACGCCGGCATCCTTCGAGGGCCTTTCGCAGGTTCCCATCCTCTCAGCCCTGGCCAATCAAGACCTTCTCACCTATATCGTCTATCTCCTCATACCCTTGAGCTGGTTTTTCCTCTACAAGACAAGACCGGGCCTCTGGCTGCGCTCCATCGGCGAGGACCCCCAGACCGCCGACGCCATGGGGATCGACGTCATCAAAGCCAAGTATTTTTACACCATTCTGGGCGGCGTCTTTATAGCCCTGGGCGGTGCCCACCTTTCGCTTTCCTATACCCCCGGATGGGCCGAAAACATCACCGGCGGCAGGGGCTGGATAGTCGTAGCCCTGGTGATTTTTTCCATGTGGAACCCTGCCCGCTCTATCTGGGGCGCCCTTCTCTTCGGAGGGATCAACGCCGTGCAGTTCAGGCTTCAGGCCTCGGGCACGACCATACCGGCGGCGTTTTTGAACATGCTGCCCTATCTGGGGACCATAGCGGTGCTTGTGTTGATGACCTGGTGGGAGGCGCTCTCCAAGAAGGTGGGATCCCCGGCCGCCCTGAGCCAAGCCTATATGAGAGAAGACAAGTAGGAAAGCCGCAAGGGAAAAACATTGCGCCCCGATCTCTTTGCAGCTATCATGAAGAGGCTGCGGATGATCGCAAGGAGGGAGCAATGGACAAAGAGCTTATCGACTCAGCGGCCGGACGATCGCTCTGCGACCTCAGGCTGACCGGCTGCAATGTCGTGGATGTCCTGGGCGGCCGAATAATCGGGAACGCCAGCCTCTCCGTTAAAAACGGCTTCGTAGTCGGGCTCAACGATGATCACGAAGCCCGGGAAAGCCTGGATATCGGGGGCAAGTACCTGGCGCCGGGTCTTATCGACGCCCATGTCCACATCGAGTCCTCGCTCCTGACCCCCGCGGAATACGCCAAGGTTGTGCTTCCCCGGGGGACCACAACGGTGGTGGCGGACCCGCACGAAATAGTCAACGTACTGGGATACGACGGCATGCGTTTCATGCTCAGCGCTTCCGAGGGACTCCCCCTGGATATCTTCTTCATGGTGCCCTCCTGCGTGCCGGCCACCGAGTTTGACACCTCCGGCGCGGCTCTCTACGCTTCGGATATGTATCCCTTCCTCCATGACGAGAGGGTGCTCGGCCTGGGCGAAGTTATGAATTACCCGGGGGTCCTGGCGAAAGACAGAAGCCTGATGGACAAGATCGCGTTTTTTTCCAGCGCCCGCAGGCCTATAGACGGCCATGCCCCGGGGCTTTCGGGAACGGATCTCTCGGCGTACATAATGGCGGGGATAGGCTCGGATCATGAATGCACCACCGTCGACGAGGCCAGGGAAAAACTCTCCAAGGGCATGTATATCATGTTGCGGGAGGGCTCTACCGCCAAGGATCTGAAAAACCTTTTGCCCGCCGTGACTCCCCATGCCGTTTCCCGCTTTATGATCTGCTCGGACGATAGGCACTCCAACGATTTGCGGGACGAAGGTCATATGGACCATGCCCTGCGATTGCTGCTCGCCGGAGGCATCGCCCCGGTGGACGCCTTCAGAATCGCCTCGCTCAATGCTTCCCAATGGTTCGATATGAGAGGCGTCGGGGCTATCGCCCCGGGACGCAAGGCCGACTTTATCGTATTCTCCTCTTTCGAGAACTTCAGGGCGGAGAAAGTCTTCAAGGCCGGTAAACTCATCGCCGAAAACGACAGGCTTCTGGAGGACTTCAGCGCGAGGCCTATGGCAATCCGGGATTCGGTCAATCTCAAATGGCTTTCCGCCGAGGATTTTTCCATCCCCGACAAGGCTTGCCCTATTCGGGTCATCGAGGCAAAGCCAGGATCGATCATCACCGGCAGCGGCGTGGAATATCCCAGGGTGAAGAATGGTCTCTGCGTCGCGGATACGGAACGGGATCTGGTTAAAATATTCGTCATCGAGCGTCATTCCGGTTCGGGGCGCATCGGAAAGGGGTTTATCAGGGGAATGGGACTGCGCCGAGGGGCTATCGGCGGGACGATCAGCCACGACTCGCACAATATGATCGTGGCGGGCGTGGACGACAGGTCCATTTTCAAGGCGGCCAAGCATCTGAACAAACTCAAGGGCGGCCTTGTCTACGCAGTGGGCGACGAGGTCCTTCTGGACCTTCCCCTGCCGGTTGCCGGTCTCATGAGCGACAGGAACGCCGATTTCGTCATCGATAGACTGAGGAGTTTCGAGGAGCTTTTCGCGAAGGAGGGAATCGCCAATCCTTCGCCCCTCATGACCCTGTCGTTCATGGCCTTGCCCGTAATCCCCAGCCTCAAGATCACCGACGCCGGGTTGATCGACGTGGACCGCTTCGTTCCCGTAAGTCTGTACGCCGAGACACAGGACAAGAATGGGTGTTGAAAGGGATAATTAGGATGAAAGTACTGGTCAACAATACATGGGTGAGTCCCAAAACCTTCAGCGGCCGGCCGGCATTGGATTTCATACGCATGGAGATGAACCTCAGGGGAACCAAGGAAGGCTGCCGCGAAGGGGACTGCGGAGCCTGCGCCGTGATGCTTGGCGAACCCCTGCCCCTAAAGTCCGGTGGAGGGACCCGCCAGACCGCCGCGCCTGGGGGAAAAGACGGAGGAACCAGCGCCGCGGACAGGGAGCGGCGGATCTGGGTGCCACGTTACAGGGCTGTCCCCTCCTGCCTTCTGGCTTTGGGCGATCTGGCGGGAAAACATTTAATTACCATCGAGGGGCTGTCATCGGTGTCCGGGGGTTTGAGCCCGGTGATGGGGGCTTTCCTTGAAGAAAACGCCAGTCAATGCGGGTTTTGCAGCCCCGGTTTTATCATCAGCCTCAGCGCATGGCTGGCCGAATCGGAGAAGTTGGACATCCAGGGAGCGCTCAAGGCCGTGGACGGGAATCTTTGCCGCTGTACGGGCTACGGGGCCATACGAAGGGCCGCGGAACGGCTGACGAGGGATTTCGCCGATCTGCCCGAGGACAGGATGGCCCGGCTAAGGGTTCTGGTGGAAAGAGCCGTGCTGCCATCCTCGGTTCTGGACTACGCGGCCTCCGTCGGAACGCCGCTCGCGGAAGAGGAAAACCTCGCCGGGGACAAGCTTGCCGAAGCAAGGACCATCCTGGGGGGCGGAACGGATTTTTACGTGAGAAATCCCGAACCCGAGGAGGGTTTTTCGCCCCTGCTGCTCGGTACCTCCCGAGCCTATTCGGAGATCGCGAGGGTGGACAGCGATGGAAGACACTGGCTGCGTCTGGGCGCCGCGCTGCGGATCGCCGATTTCTTCGCCTCCGAGGCTGTGCGGGAAAATATTCCGGGCATAGAGGAGTTCGAGACCCAGTTCGCGAGCAGCCTCGTCAGGAATCTCGCCACCCTGGGGGGCAATATCGTCAACGCCTCGCCGGTGGCCGATCTCAGCGCCATGCTTCTGGGCCTGGGCGCCTGGGTCGAGCTTGGAAGCCTGTCAGGAGCCGGGCGGGAAAGGCGGCGACAGAGTCTGGATTCTTTTTTCATAGGGTACAAGAAAACCGCGATGGAAGCCGGGGAATTTGTCGCGGCGATTCTGCTTCCCGCCAGCAGCGAGGGTTCGGAGTTCGCCGGCTCGGGAGCCTACGACGGGGAACAGGGCGGGAAATCCCTTACGGGACGCTTCGAGGGGGGCATAGGCTTTGGCGCCCGGGGGGGCAGACTCTTTTTTTCCTTCGAAAAAGCCGCCAAAAGGGATAATCTGGACATCGCGGCGGTCAACACAGCCATGTCCTTCAGAATGGACGACGCCTTCGCCCGCTCGGTGCGGATCAGCGCGGGAGGGGTGGCCGAAGTACCCCTGCTCCTCGGCAAGGCGGCTTCGGCCATGGAAGGAAGCCGCATAAAGGGTGCCAAGGCGAAAGACCTGGCCGAACTCTGCCGGACTGTAAGAAAACTGGCCGAGGAAGAGCTGCGTCCCATCGACGATGTGCGGGGATCGGCTTCGTACCGGCGATCCATGATCGGCCGGCTCGTGCAGGCCCACTTCCTGCGTTTTTTCGCCCGGGACGGCATTGCCGAGGAGCTTGAGCCATGAGGACCATCGACGAATCAATCGGGCATCTTCGGGGCGAGACGAGGTACATCGACGACCTTCCGGAACCGAAGGGTTGTCTCCACGCGGCGGTCCGCCTTTCCGAGAGCGCCAGGGGAAGGATTCTCTCCATCGATGCGGATGCCGCCCTCGCCCTTGATCCTTCGGTGATGGTGCTCAGGGCCGAGGATCTGCCGGGTGAAAACCAGATAGGCTTCACGAAACCCGACGAGCCGGTCCTGCCCGAGGAAGAATGGGAGTATTGGGGCCAGCCCATCGCTCTCGTTCTCGCCGAAACGAGGCAGCTCGCCCGCAAGGCCGCCGCCGCCCTGGTCGTCCACTGGGAAGAGTTGCCGGCGCGGATCGACCCCAGGGCGGCGGCGGCCGGGGGCGACTTCATCCTACCATCCAGGAGCATTGTCTGGGGCGATGCCCAAAAAGCCTTCGAAGACTGCGCCTTCGTGGTCTCGGGCAGGGTCGATTCGGGCGGGCAGGAGCATGTATACCTGGAGACCCAGGGAGCTTACGCCGAAGTGCGGGACAACGGAACGCTCTTCCTGATCTCCAGCACCCAGGGGCCGACGGGGGTCCAGCGGGCAGTCGCCCGGAGCCAGGGACTTCCCATGAACAAGGTGGAGGTGGAAGCCCGCAGGCTGGGCGGAGCCTTCGGCGGGAAAGAAGACCAGGCCGCGCTCTGGGCCAGCCTGGCCGCGCTGGGAGCCCGGGCCTCCGGCAAACCGGTAAAACTCTACCTGGACCGGAAGACCGATTTCAGGGCTACGGGAAAGCGTCATCCCTATACCAGCGACTTTAAAATCGGCGCCGACAAGGAGGGCCATATCCTCGCCTTCGAGGCCGAGTACTTCCAGAACTCGGGCTGCAGCTGTGATCTCTCCCCCGCCATACTGGCCAGGACCCTCCTCCACGCCACGGCCTCCTACCGGGTACCCAACGGCAGGGTGGTCGGCCACATGTGCAGGACCAACCTTCCCTCATTTACCGCCTTCAGGGGCTTCGGGGCTCCCCAGGCTTTTTTCGTGTTCGAAGCGGCCCTGGACGCCCTCGCCCAGGCCATGGCCCTGCCCAGGGAAGAACTACAGGGGAAAAACCTCTACCGAGAGGGGGACAGAAGCTACTTCGGAATGCCCATGAAGTCGGTGAGAGCCGAAGAGGCCTTCGGCCGGCTCAAGGAACTGACCGCCTGGGATAGGCTGAAAGCCGAAATCAAAGATTTTAACGCCAGCCATAGATTTGAAAAAAAGGGAGCGGCCCTGCTGCCGGTCTGCTTCGGCATCTCCTTCACCAAACTGCCCATGAATCAGGCCGGAGCCCTGGTCCACGTCTATCAGGACGGATCGGTTCTCGTGTCCACCGGGGCGATCGAGATGGGTCAGCAGGTATCGCGCAAGATCAGGGTAATCGCCGCCAGGACCCTGGGCATCCCCCAGGAATGGATTCGGGTGGAAAGAACCAGCACCCTCACCGTGGCCAACACCGTTCCCACGGCGGCCAGCACGGGCAGCGATCTCAACGGCATGGCGGCCAAGGCTGCCTGCGAAACAATACTGTCCCGGCTCAAGACAAAGGCCGCCGAGTTACTCTCCTCCCCTGTCCAGGAGATGGATATCCACGAAGGCAGGCTGCGAAGAAAGGGCGGGGACGCCGCCATCGGATGGAAGGAACTCGTGGAGGCCGCCCACGCATCCCGTATCGATTTGTCAGCCCACGGCTTCTACGCCACTCCGGGACTTTTCTATGACATGGAAACCGAAAGAGGCAGCCCCTTTGCCTATCATGTTTACGGGGCGGCCTGTGTCGTCGTGCGGCTGGATGTGCTCAGGGCCCGCTGTAAAGTCGAGTCCGCGCATATCGTCCACGATTCGGGCAACAGTTTGGACGAAAAGGTCGACCGCGGACAAATAGAAGGAGCATTGGCCCAGGGCCTGGGTTGGACGCTCCTGGAGGACCTTCGCTTTGGTCCCGACGGACGGCTGCTTTCGGACAGCTTGTCCACCTATAAGCTTCCGGATATTTCCTTTATGCCCCAAAAGCTCGTGGTAGACATTCTGCCGGGAAGGGAAAACCCAACGACACCCTTCAACTCGAAGGCCGTCGGGGAACCGCCCTTGCAGTACGGCTTAGCCGCCTACTTCGCCCTGCTCGAAGCCCTCAGGGCGGCGAAACCCCAGGGCGAAACCCGGTATGATATTCCCTTCATTCCCGAAAAAATCCATGCCTTTCTCTCTGGGAGTGCCTTATGATAATCAAAGAAGCCCTGGCCGCCCTGCCGGGGGAATCGGATTTCAAACGAGTCGATATCGTCATAAAAAAGGGTAAAATCGAAAGGATCGCCGTCCCGGGATCCCTAGACGCCGAAGCAAGTTCTCCGGCGGGGCGGGATGTCCTCGATGCCCGAGGCCTTCTCCTCTTTCCCGGGGCGATAGATCCCCATGTGCATTTCGATGAACCCGGCTTTACCCATCGGGAAGATTTTCTCCATGGGAGTTCCGAGGCTGCCCGGGGCGGTGTCACCACGGTTATCGATATGCCCTGCACCTCCATACCCCCGGTGACGAGCCTGGAAAACCTCAAGCAAAAGCTGAAGGCGGTCGCCCCGTCGTCGGTGGTGGATTTCGGGTTTTTCGGCGGCGTAAACGGCAAGAGCGACGAGAAGGCGATCGCCGAAACGATACATAGCCTTAGTCCAGAAGTTTTAGGTTTTAAGTGTTATTTCGTATCCGGCATGGAGAGCTTTACCGCGGTGTCCGAAAGGCAGTTCGCCCTGGCGGTGGAGGCATGCGCACAAGCCGGAAGGCCCCTCCTTCTTCATGCCGAAGATCCCGGAGTCATCGCCGAAGCCCAGGCCCGTCTGGCCAGGGAACGACCGGCGGAAACCGGAGGGGGGGAAGCCCAGCTTTCGAAACTCAGGGCGGCCCCGAGGTTTCATTACATGGGCGGGCCCGCGCCGAGGGACGTCTTGAGCTGGAGGGACTACTATGCTTCCCGTCCCATGGAGGCGGAAACCGCCGCCTGCGCCACAGCCCTGAGGCTGGCCGGCGGCAGGGCCTCAAGCCTTCATATCGTTCATATAGGCACAGCCGAGGCTGCCCAAATGGTCAAGGCCGCGGGAGGATCTTGCGAAACCTGCGCCCACTACCTGGCCTTCGACGAGGAGGATTTCGAACTCCTCGGCCCGGCGCTCAAGACAGCTCCGCCGGTCAAGGAACCGGGGCAAAAAGCCCTTCTATGGAGGCTCCTGGCTTCGAGGAGGATCGACTTTGTCTCCTCGGACCACGCCGGAGCGCCGGAATACGAAAAATTCACCGGCGACCCTTTGAGCGCTTACGGCGGCATACCCGGGACGGGAATGCTTTTCCCCTATCTGCTTTCGGAAGGCCTCTTTGCCAAACGCCTGACTCTCCAGCGCTTTTTACAAGCGACAGCCGGCGCCGCAGCCGAGCGCTACGGTATTTCCGGGGGCAAGGGCTCCATAAGCCCGGGGAAGGACGCCGACCTCGTGCTGGTGGATCCCGAGCTCTCCACCCTGGTGGAAGCCGGGAGCATGTTGTGCAAGAATAAGATCACGCCCTTCGCGGGCATGAGGCTGGCCGGCTCGGTGGCCGGAACCCTCCTGCGGGGGAACTGGGTGTACCTTAGCTCCGGACTAATCGACGGGCATGGAGCCGTCCGGGCTCCGACGGGCGGGCCCCTAGATAAGCCAGGCATCGTCGCCTCCCCGGGAAGCGGCAAATTTGTTCGATGGGGATATAAATAATGGCAAAAGTGATGAAACCCAGCTCGCTCAGCGGCATTCTCAGGCGGGCGGCGGGAGAGTACAAGGCTAAGTCTTCCATCTTCGAGATTCCCGCCGCCCTTTTCGACTCGATCTTCGAGATAGAGGCCGAGAGCCCGGGCTTGGCGGTGATGTCGGGCAGGGCGAGCATTCCCGTAGGTCCGGCCGCCGGACCGCATACGCAGATCGCCCCCAATATCCTGGCCGCCTATTTGGCGGGCGCCAGGGTATTCGAATTGAAGACCGTCCAGATCAAGGATCGGCTTGAACTGGAAAAGCCCTGCATAGACGCCCTGGACGAAGGCCAAAACGTGGAGTGGTCCACCGAGTTGAGCCTGGACGAAGCGCGGAGAGAATACCTGAACGCCTGGATCGTCCTGCATCTTTTCGCCTTTCTCTGGTCCCGGAAGCCCAGCGACTTTTTCTTCAACCTCTCGGTGGGCTACAGCCTGGAGGGAATAAAGAGCCAGAGGATGGACAGCTTTATCGAGGGGATGCGCAGGCCGGAGGTTCATCCCTACTGGGCTCAGGCCTTGGAAGAGCTGGAGACCTTTATTCGGAGCCCTGACTTTGCCGCGGCCTTCGGAGAGGCGGCGGCGGAAAAAGCCCGGCATATCGCCGCCCATATGCCGGTGAGACCCGTGCATTCCGTCACTCTCTCGACCATGCACGGCTGCCTGCCTGAGGAAATCGAAAAAATCGGCCTTTATCTGATTCAGGAAAAGGGCTTCGACACCTATATAAAGCTCAATCCGACCCTGATTGGTTATGACAAGGCACGCTCCATCCTCGACACCTTGGGTTGGGAAAATATCGGTTTGAAACGGGAGAGCTTCGAACAGGATCTTCAGATGGATCAGGCGCTCCGGCTATGCCGACGACTTTCCGAGGCCGCCGGCGCCAAGGGCAGGCGCTTTGGCATCAAGCTTTCCAACACCCTGGCAAATCTGAACGACGGCGAAAGGCTGCCCGGCGCCGAGCGCTACATGTCCGGCCGCGCACTTTTGCCCCTCACGCTGAACCTGGCCGCATCACTCTCCTCAGCCCTGGGCGACTCGGCACCCCGCTTTTCCTACTGTGGGGGAGTTTCCGCCTTCAACGCGGAAAAGCTCATCAAGGCTGGTTTAGGTCCTCTCACCCTGGTCACCGACATCCTCAAGCCCGGCGGTTACCTGCGCCTGGTTCAGATAGCCAAGCTCGCCGCGGAAGCCCTTCCTCTGCCCTTGGAACAGGAAGAGAGGGATCCTGAGGCGCTGGAGCGCCTGGCGGAGGAGGCGCTTTCCCGTCCCGAGTACAGGGGAGATTGGAAGAAAGGTCACGCGTCGATCGGGAAAAATCTGCCCCTCTTCGACTGTTTCGCCGCGCCTTGTATCGCCGCCTGCCCCGTCGGCCAGAAAGTCCCCTCCTACATAGAGGCGATGGGTCGAGGCAGGGCTGATCAGGCCCTGGCGACGGTGCTTTCGGACAATCCCCTCCCCGGTATCACCGGGACCCTCTGCGACCATGTCTGCCAGGAACATTGCTCCCGTAACGACTATGAGGGGCCGGTACTGATCCGGGAAGTGAAAAAGGCTGTTGAAGCGGCATCGAGGCTGCAAGTTCAGGCCCTCGATCCAGGGACGACCCTGCCGGGTCCGGAGAGGCGAGAGGGGATTGATCCGGGAGCGAGGGGCGTGGAAGCCAGTGTCCCGGAGGCTTTCGATTTCGATGCCGTCGCAAAGCCTCGGGCGGTGGCGGTTATAGGAGCCGGACCCGCCGGCCTCTCCTGCGCCTACCACCTGGCCCTGGCCGGCGTCAAGGTTACGGTATTCGAGGCGGGTCCGGCCCCCGGAGGGGTGCCCACCCAGCTCATTCCGCCGTTCCGCATAGCAAGTCAGACAATCAGGCGCGATATGGACCGGATCGCGGCGCTGGGGGTGGAGTTCGAATTCGGCGCGAGGATAGAGTCCCTGGACGCCCTTAAAGGCCAAGGCTACTCCCTTTTCTTTATCGCCACGGGTGCCCCCAGGGAAAAGACCCTTCCCCTGGAAGGCAAGGGACTCAAGGTCATGGGCGCGTTGGAGTTTTTAAGGCGCTTCCACGCCGGCGACCTGGACTTCATGAAAACGCTGCGGCGGGTCGTCGTAGCCGGCGGAGGCAACACCGCCTGCGATGCGGTCAGGGCCGCGACCCGCATCGAAAGCGTGGAGCAGGTCCTGCTCTCCTATCGGAGAACAAGAAGGGAAATGCCCGCGGACCTGGAAGAACTGGAAAACGCCCTCGCCGAAGCGGGAAAACTCAACGGAGAATCCGGTCGTAATTCCCCGGGGAAAAAGGCTACAAAAATTGACGAGTTTCGCAGAGCCTCCCCCCTTCTCGAACTCAGCGTGCCCGAGGGCGCAAGTCCGGGAAGGCTGAGGCTGAGGAAGATGCGCCTCGGCGAAAAAGACTCATCGGGCCGCCGCAGTCCCGTGGCCACCGGGGAAAGCCTGGACATCCCCTGCGATCTCTTGATAGCCGCCATCGGCGAAGCCCCCGATACCGCCTTTTTCAAAGCCTTGGGCCTCGACGGCGAAAAAGGGCAACCGCCCTCCGTCGATCCTTTGACCATGGAGACGGGGACCGCCCATATCTATATCGGCGGCGACGCCCGCCAGGGTCCGTCGTCCATTATCGCGGCTGAAGCCGACGGACGCAGCGCCGCGAAGGCTATCCTGGCAAAGCTCGGGAGGTCCCTCCCCGAGGCGGACTACCAAGCCTTGGCGCCTAAAAAAGAATCGCTTCTGCGCAGGGGGGAACTGATCTTTTCCTTGGATCCTTCGACTTCGGGCCCGACCGACCCGGCTTTCGCCTCCAGGGAGGCGGAACGCTGTCTGGCCTGCGACTCGGCCTGCCTGCGCTGCGTCGAAGTCTGTCCGAACAGGGCGAATATCTTCATCGAAACTCCGGGACCTTTTTCCCAGTGGGCGCAGATTGTCCATCTGGACAGGTACTGCAACGAATGCGGAAACTGTGATTTCTTCTGCCCTTACGAAGGCGAGCCCTATAAGGACAAAGCCACGCTCTTCGACACGGCAGAAGAGCTAGAGACTTCGACTAATCCAGGTTTCGCCTTTATCTTCGACGGCCTGCCGTCCCTGGCGCTGCGCGCCCATCCGGAGGAAAAGCCTATCCACCTCGATTACCCGGGCTGGAACGGAGCTTCTTCGCCGGCGGGAATCGCCGCCATGGTGGCCCTTGCCCGGGAACTGTACAGGAATCACTCCTACCTGCTGGAGACAAGCCCATGATCCTTTTCGAAAACACAAGGCTCATATCCTTTGCTCCGCCTGCGGTGTCGGCTCCCCTGGATCTCGTCGCCTGGGAGCCCGGGGAAGACGAAGGCCAGCCAGGCAAAATCGCCGCCATCGGAAAAGAACTGGCAAAGCGCTTCCCCGGGGCGGGGAAAACCGGCGCGGGAGGCTACCTGTCCCCCGGCCTCGTCTGCGCCCACAACCATCTCTATTCGGCGCTTTCCAGGGGTATCGGCGTGCCGATAAAGCCTTCCAAGGACTTCGTCCAGGTGCTGCAACATCTCTGGTGGAGGCTGGACAGGGCCATCGATTTACCGATCCTAAAGGCCAGCGCCCTGGCGGGGGGCGCCGAAGCCCTCTGCGCCGGAGTGACTTCGGTGGTGGATCATCATGCGGGCCCCTCGGCCATAGACGGTAGCCTCTCGGTGCTGGAGAACGCCTTCGAGGAGCTGGGATTGAGGGGAATCCTTTGCTACGAGACCAGCGACAGAAACGGCAAGGAAGGCATGAAGGCGGGGATCAGGGAAAACCTGCGCTTCGCCGCCGAGGTCGACCGATCGCGCGCGGCTGGCCGAGGGATATTGGTGGAAGCCGCCATCGGGGCCCACGCGGGCTTCACCTTGGGCCCGGAGAGCATGGAGCTCTTAGGCGAGGCGGTGAACTCCTCCGGGCGGGGCATCCATATTCATCTCGCCGAGGACCGCTTCGATCCCGCCCAGTCCCACAGCAGCTACGGCAAGGATTTGATGGCGAGACTGGAGGAAGTGGGCGCCCTGAACGAAAAAAGCATCATCGCCCACGGCCTCTGGCTTTCCCGGGAGGAAGTGGAGCTGATGAACGAAAGGGGCGCCTATCTCGCCCATAACGCCCGATCCAACATGAACAACGCCGTCGGCTATAATGATCTTTTGCACAACCACCGCAAGGTAGTCCTCGGTACCGACGGAATGGGATCCGATATGCTGGAGGAATTCAAATTCGCCGTATTCCGCCACAGGGAATCCCAGGGACCTTGGTGGCCCGGGGACTTCCTGGCCTGTCTTGACCGGGGCAACCGCCTGCTGGAAAACTATTTCGGCGGTTCTTTCGGAAGACTCGAAACGGGGGCGGCGGCCGACCTCGTGCACTGGGACTACGATCCCCCCACCCCCCTGGAAGCGGGCAATGTGGCGGGCCACCTGGCCTTCGGCCTGAGTTCCAGATCGGTACGCAGCGTCGTGGTAAACGGCCGGCTCAGGATAAAGGATAAAAAACCGCTCTTCGACCTCGAGGCGATCGGGGCGGAAGCAAGAACGCAGGCACGGCGCCTGTGGAAAACCATGGAAGGAATCGCATGAACATCGCAAGGAAAATCTTGGACAAAGCCAGGGCGTACAGGGACTACAGCGCGAAAAACCTGAGCGCCATAATTCAGGTTCCCGCCTTCAGCGGCACGGAAAAGGAAAGGATACAGCTCCTGGAAGGGCTCTGCCGGGAAGCCGGCATGGAAGACCTCAGGATAGACGGTCTCGGCTCACTTATCGGCAGGGTGGGAAAAGGTTCCAAAAACCTGGTTTTCGACGCTCATATCGATACCGTGGCCGCGGGCGACGAGTCCCAATGGAAGAGTCCCCCATTCTCCGGAAAAATAGCCGACGGTCTCGTGCATGGGAGGGGCGCCACGGACCAGCTGGGAGGAGCCGCGGCGATGATCAGCGCGGCCCGGATTCTCAGGGATTTATCATACCAAGGTGACTTTTCCCTCTGGTTTTCCTTTACCGTACTGGAGGAGGACTGCGACGGCCTTTGCTGGAAGCATCTCATCGAAGAAGAGGGTTTTGTCCCCGACTTTGCTGTCTCCACCGAACCCACATCCTTGCGGCTCTACCGGGGACACAGGGGCAGGATGGAGATTCAGATCGATATCCGCGGCCGTTCCTGCCACGGCTCGGCGCCCGAACGGGGGGACTCGGCGGCATACAAGGCCGCCCGGGCCGCCCTGGCCATAGAAAAGCTGAACGGCGAACTCAAGCCCGACGAGGACGAATTCCTGGGCAAAGGCACGATCACCGTATCCCAGATCAAGGTTCAGGGTCCCAGCCAATGCGCCGTGCCCGATCAGGCCATGCTCTACTGCGACCGGCGTCTCACCTGGGGCGAGAACGACCGCATCGCCATAGCCCAGGTGGAAAAAGCCCTGGGCGAGGCGGGGGTGGACAATTTCAGCGTCGCGATGCCCGAATACAGAAAACCCGCCTATACAGGCAAGGTCTACGCCCAGGAGCTGTATTTCCCCACCTGGAAGATAAAAGCCGACCATCCCCTGGTGAGGGCCGGGGTCGAAGCCTACGGCGAACTCTACAACAAGCCGCCGGTGGTGGATAAGTGGACCTTTTCGACCAACTGCGTGGCTATCTGCGGCCGCCATAGCATCCCTTGCATAGGATTCGGACCCGGCGACGAGGTCCAAGCCCACGCCCCCAACGAGGTCAATCGGATAGAGGACCTGGAAATCTGTTCCGCTTTCTACGCGGCCCTGCCTTACGCCCTGGAAAAACGTGTATGAAATGGTTTTATTCCTGCCCCGGCTGCGGGAAGACCTATGCCATAGAGCCGGGTCGCTATCTCTGCGATGACTGCGCTGGCCGCGCAATGCCCGGCCAGCCTTTGGAGGGCGTGCTGGAGTGCCTCTGGGCGGCCGATGCGGACGATGCGGACATGAGGGCCGCCAGGGAAGGAAGGCTCATCCCCCTTCCCGTGGAACAGCGCTTTTTCCCTCCCCTCCCTGTGGGCAATACCCCCCTCTGGGCGCCGGGGCGTCTGCGAAAAGAATTGGATGCCCCCGGGCTCTTCCTCAAAGACGACACCCGCAATCCCTCGGGTTCCTTCAAGGACAGGGCCAGCTGGCTCGTGGGCGCTTTCGCGCTGCGACACGGAATCAAGGAAATCGCCCTGGCCTCGACGGGCAACGCCGCCTCCAGCATGGCCTGCGTAGGCGCGGCGGCGGGGATCAGGGTGAAGGTTTTCGTGCCCGCCTCGGCCCCCGCGGCCAAGCGAATCCAGGTGTTGCAGTACGGCGGGGAGCTGGTGGAGGTGCGGGGAACCTACGATAAGGCCTTTGACGAATCCCTCGCCTACACGGAGGCCACAGGGGTTCTGTCCCGCAACACGGCCTATAATCCGCTGACCATAGAAGGCAAAAAAACAGCGGCTTTCGAGATCGCCAAGGACCTGGCTTTGTCAGCCAACGCTCGAACAAGGTTGGGCGATTTTGGTGGCGCAAGCTTTTGCTACGGGCGCTCCGCCGGCGCCGAGCCTGGTTTTCTCGCTCCCGATCACGTCTTCGTACCCGTAGGGGACGGAGTTATTCTATCCGGGCTGATAAAGGGTTTCGAGGACATGCTGAGGTTGGGACTTGTGAGGACAATGCCGGTTTTCTGGGCCTGCCAGGCGGAGGGATCGAGCGCCATCGCCCGCGCCCTGGACAGCGGAGAGTTCATCGCCCTTCCGTCGGAGACCTTGGCCGATTCCATATCGGTGGACGTGCCGCGCAACGGCAGCTTCGCGTTGAGGAAATTGAAAAAATACGGAGGGAAGGCTGTCACCGTCGACGATTCGCGGATAGCGGCGGCCCAACGCAGGCTTGCCTCGGGCTCGGGACTTTTCGTCGAACCCTCCAGCGCCTGCGCCTTCGCCTGCTATCTGAAAGTAAAAGAAACGCTTGGCCGAGCCGAGCGAGTTGTCATCATGCTTACCGGTTCGGGGCTCAAGGACATCAAGAATGCCGCAGCGGCGGTCGGGGCCGTCTTGTAATTACGCGTTAAAACGGCAGGTTTTTCAATGCGCGCAGCCGTGGCCCGCTTCGCCGTGACCCGCGCAGCCTTCGCCGCTGTCGGAAACCTGTCCAGCGACCAGGGCCTCCGCGGCGGCCCTCGCGGACCCCGAAGCGCCGCGGATTACCTTGATCCCCTGGGCCTGCAGAACCCTGAACGCCCCTTCGCCCATATGTCCCCCGACCAGGTGAGTGACCCCCGATCGGGCGAGTACCGCCGCGATCCCCGATTTGCATCCGCAGTCCGAGGGCGAAGGCACGGCCTGCTCTTCCACGAGCTTGTCCCTTTCCACCCTGAAGATCAAAAACTCCTGGCAATGGCCGAAATGCTCGTCGACCAAACCATTCCGGGAGGGTACTGCAATTTTCATACTTCTTTCTCCTTGATCCGTCAGATTAACCTCGCCGCCCTCTATCCGAAGGGCCTTGCCGTTGAGGATGGCATCGGCGACCTTCCGCCGGGCGATCTCGACGATTCTCCCGAAGGTTTGTCTGGAAACCCCCATGGAGCGGGCGGCGGCTTCCTGATACAAACCATTCAAATCCGCCAGGCGAAGCGCCTCGGCTTCGTCGAAGCCCAAAACTATCTCCTCCAATCCTCTCGCCGGTATTCCCGAGGGCTTTATGAACCGTGGCCTGGGCGCGGCGCCAAGCCTGCGCCCTATTACGGGTCGGGGCATAGGCTTACCTCGCCGAAGCCGATTTCAGGCTTGCCAGGGCAAGCTCCGTCCCGCTGGCTATCGTATCGGCGTCCTTTTTCGCTTCCGCAGAGAGGCTGGACCAGCGCAGGCTCCTGGCCTGGGCCACCTCCTTCCGCCAGGGCAGCTCGGCGAGAACAGGGAGGCCGATCCTCGCCCTTCCGCCCTCATTACCGTCGTCGAAAAGTTTGGTTTCCTTGCCGCAGTGGGGGCAGACCATCGTTCTCATATTTTCCACCATACCCAGGGCGGGAGCCTTGAGCATGGCAGCCATCTTCACGGATTTGCTTACGATCATCGATACATAATCCTGGGGTGTGCCTACGACGACCAGACCTGAAAAAGGAATGGTCTGGAGGGCGGTAAGGGCTATGTCCGAGGTTCCCGGGGGAAAGTCGACGATTAAATAGTCCAGATCGCCCCAGTCGGAGTCGTTCCAGAACTGTTCTATCGCCTTGCCCAGGAGGGGTCCCCGCCAAATGACGGGTTCATCCTCCCGTTCATTGAAAAGATTGATGGAAAGAACCCTGATTCCCTCCTCGTTGACGATGGGGAAGAGTTTTGACCCATCCGATTCCGCCCTGAAGGAATCGACGCCCAAAAGGCGGGGAAGGCTCGGACCTGTGATATCGGCGTCGAGCATGCCCACCCTCAGTTCTCTGGCGGCCAGGGACTGGGCCAGCAATACAGCCACCGTGGACTTGCCTACGCCCCCCTTTCCGCTCACGACCCCGATGACTCGTTTTATCTTCGGATTGATTTTTTTTTCAGGAACTAGATCCATTTTCGCACTCCTCGGAGCGTAGTTATAATCATTAGCCAATAATGACCCTTCAGGCGCCGGACTGTCAAGGACAGGCGCTCATTTATCCCTTGGAAGGGAAGCGGCTTTCGTATAGACTAGCGCCGGAGTTTTCAAACCTATGCCCAGCCCAGCCCTGTTTCACGCTTTCACCCTCACCCTTTTGGCCGGACTTGCCACGGGAGCGGGTAGCTTTATCGCGCTCTTGTCCAAAAAAACCACACCACGTTTCCTTTCCCTGTCCCTCGGTTTTTCGGCGGGGGTGATGATTTTCGTATCCCTGGTCGAACTTTTCAACGAGGCCCGGGCTCAGCTTGCCCTGCTATGGGGCGAATCCAATTCGTACTGGGGGGCTATCGGCGGATTTTTTCTCGGCATGGGCATCATCGCAGGCATAGACCGCCTGGTCCCCGCCGCGGTGAACCCCCACGAAGCCAGGGCCGGCGAGGCGGCGCGCTTCGAGGCGACCGACTCCAAGGCCTGCGATGAATTCGAGGGAATCCGGGGCAGGAGGCTGCTCAGGACCGGCGTTCTGACGGCCATTGTCGTCGCCCTGCACAACCTTCCGGAGGGCATAGCCACTTTTTTCGCCGGTCTCCAGGATAGGAATCTCGGAATCACCATCGCCCTTGCCGTGGCCATCCACAATATTCCGGAAGGTATCGCGATTTCCGTGCCCGTCTACTACTCCACCGGCTCCAGGGCCAAGGCGTTCTGGTATTCCTTCGCCTCGGGCCTTTCGGAGCCTATCGGCGCGATTCTCGGCTACCTCCTTCTCATGCCCCTTTTGGGCGGGCCGACCTTCGGAATCGTCCTGGCCTCGGTCGCGGGCATTATGATCTACATTTCCCTGGACGAACTGCTTCCCTCGGCCAGGGAATATGGGAAAAGCCATTGGGCGATGCTGGGACTGGCGGGAGGCATGGGGGTGATGGCCATTAGCCTTGCCCTCGGCTCGGGCTGATAACGCTTCGCAGGACCGCACAAATAATTAACCTGTAAAAAAACCTAAAAATATCGTATACTTTTATCCTCCGCAGCGCCGAACCCCGATGCGTCTAACCGGGCCTGCGGAGAGTTATTTCCAAGGAGCGGATGATGATCGATTTGATGATTAACGACGGGCAGAGGAAAAAGAATGTCCAGCGCTGCAAGGAAAAGGGAATACTCCTTCCCACCTTTGCGCAGATGCGCGATCCGGCGAAGATCCCCTCCTCGGTTAAAAACGAACTATCAAATATCGGGCTCTGGGACGTGCATCCCAGGAACCTTTTCAGGGTCAACTGGCATAACGAACCGGTGGAGAGGGGCGGCGGCTTCGGGGAAGTGAACTATCTCGAAATACCCCGGGCGATTACCGGCACGAGGGCAAGGATTATCGGACTGGCGGGTAAATGGTTCCCCACGGGAGCCCATAAGGTAGGGGCGGCCTATGCCTGCCTTGCCCCCGAGCTCGTGACCGGCCGTTTCGATCCGGCCAACAAAAAGGCGGTTTGGCCTTCCACGGGCAACTACTGCCGGGGCGGAGCCTACATTTCCAGGCTTCTTTCCTGCCCCAGCATAGCCATACTGCCCGCGGAGATGAGCAGGGAACGTTTCGAATGGCTGGCGACCATGGCCGAGGAGGTGATCGCCACCCCGGGCTGCGAATCCAATGTCAAGGAAATCTTCGACAAATGCGTGGAGCTGGAAAAAACCAGGCCCGACGCGGTCATCTTCAACCAGTTCGACCAGCTTCCCAACCATCTCTGGCATTACCAGATCACAGGCCCTGCCATGGAGGAGCTGTTCCTAAGGCTAAAGGGTCCCAAGGACCAGCTTGCCGCGGTGCTGCTCTCCTCCGGCTCGGCGGGAACCCTCGGCTCGGGCTCCTATATCAAGCGCAGGTTCCCTGGGGCGAAGCTGGGGGTGGGAGAGGCCCTTCAGTGCCCGACGATTCTGGAAAACGGATTCGGGGGTCATAGAATCGAGGGTATCGGCGATAAGCATATTCCATGGATCCACAATTTCCGGGACACCGACATGGCTGTCGGCGTGGATGACGAGCTGGCGATCCGCTATATACGCCTTTTCAACGAGGAGGCAGGCAGGAAAAACCTTCTGGAGGCGGGGGCCGATCCCGAAGCGCTGACCAAGCTGGATTGGATGGGCATTTCGGGGGTCGGCAACCTCATAGGGGCCATCAAGATGGCCAAGTACTACGAACTGGGCGAGGAGGATATCGTCTTTACCATGTTTACCGATTCCATGGAGCTCTATGGATCAAGGCTCAGGGAATTGAGGGCCGAACGGGGCGATTACGGCCAACGTCAGGCCGACAGGGATCTCGAGAGCATCAGAAGTCTGGGGCTGGATCATGTGTTCGAGATGAGCCATGTGGATCGGCGCAGGGTGCATAACCTCAAGTACTTCACCTGGATCGAGCAGCTGGGAAAATCCTTGGACGAGCTCCGGGCCCAGTGGGAGGATTACCGGGACTACTGGGGTTCCCTCTACGACCAGGTAGGGGACATAGACGCCATGATCGAAGAATTCAACCGGGAAGTCCTGTCATGATTCTCCTGCGGCGATGCTACAGGATATTTACCGGCGTGGCGGGCGCGGAAAATGCCGACGAAAAGACCGGTTTAGAAGCTGCGGCTAGGGCTGGGGCCAGGACGGGCAAAAGGCCCGAGGCCAAAAGCGCTGCGGCGGCGATTCGCGGGGCCGCCGGGTCGGACCTGGCCGGTCTCGATATCCTCATCGAGGGCAACAGGATCGCCGCGATCGGCAGGGATATAGAAGCCCCCGGGGGCGCCGAGATTATCGATGCTTCCCGCCACGTGGTCTTGCCCGGGCTGGTGAATACCCACCATCATTTCTACCAGACTCTGACCAGGAACATTCCGGCGGTTCAGGACGCGAAACTTTTCCGCTGGTTAGTCTACCTGTACGAAATCTGGAAGGGCCTGGATCCTGAGGCAGTGTACTGGTCTTCCATGCTCGCCCTGGCCGAACTGGCCAAGACCGGCTGCAGTCTCACCAGCGACCACCACTATCTCTACCCCCAGGGCTTCGGTCAGGACATTCCTTCGCTTCAGTTCGAGGCGGCGGCCCGGATCGGCCTGCGCTTCGCCCCCACAAGGGGCTCCATGAGCCGCTCGAAGAAAGACAAAGGCCTTCCTCCCGATTCCACGGTCCAAGACGAGGGGTTCATCCTCGAACATAGCCAGGAGACGATCCGGCGCTTTCACGATCCGGCTCCCGACGGGATGCGCAAAGTAGCCCTGGCCCCCTGTTCCCCTTTTTCGGTCTCCGAAGACCTCATGCGTCGCTCCGCCGAGCTGGCGAGGCGCTACGGCGTACGCCTCCATACCCATTTGGCCGAAACCGCCGACGAGGACGAGTATTGTCTGCGCATGTACGGCCGAAGACCCCTGAAGGTCATGGAGGATTGCGGCTTCGTCGGCCCCGATGTCTGGTACGCCCACGGCATCTTCTTCAACGACCGGGAACTGGACCTGTTGGCCAGGACGGGGACCGGGGTTTCCCACTGCCCCTCCTCCAATATGAGATTGGGATCGGGCATATGCCGGGTCAGGGAAATGCTGGACCGGGGCGTCAAGGTGAGCCTGGCGGTGGATGGATCGGCCTCCAACGACTCCTCGGATATGCTGGGAGAAGCCAGGCAGGCCTTGCTCCTCCAGCGGGTTCGCTACGGATCCGCGGGGATCGGCGCCCGGGAGGTCCTGGGTATCGCCACCAGGGGCGGAGCCTCCATGCTGGGCTTCGAGGAAGCCGGCAGAATCGAGCCGGGAGCCCTGGCCGACCTGGCGCTCTTCGATGTCATGAAGCTCGAATACACGGGAGCCCATTCGGACCCGGTCGCGGCCCTCCTCTTCTCCGGCTGCGACCACAGGGTGGATCATCTATTGGTCAACGGAAAGTTCGCGGTGCGTTCCGGGCGGCTCGCCATGATGGACGAGGAGGAGATACGAATCAATGCCGGCAAGGCCGCCGAAAGGCTCTACGCCAAAGCGGGGATCGCATAGGCGGCACAGCCGCGAAAGCGCCGCGCTGGCGTTATCCTCGACCGGGGCGACCGAGGCAATGGTATAGGCAACCGGGGTGGCGACTGCGAGGGCGGGGGAACGCGGAGGCGCCAAGCTCCTGCCGCCAAAGTTGTGCCGATGCCAAGGAAGGAAAGATGGTACAAGCGTATTATAGACCAGAAACCTTAGAGGAAGCCCTGGGGCTTCTCGGGCGGGAAAAGGACGCTCGTCTTTTGGCCGGGGGAAGCTATCTCCTGAGTCCCCGGTTCAAGGACAGGGCAATATCGGCGATCGCCATATCCTCCCTTCTGCCCCAGGGAATCGAGCGCAGGAAGGACAGCCTGATAATCGGCGCGGGGATCTGCTTTCAGAGCCTGGCCGACTCGAGCCTCGTTCCGGAAGCCCTGCGGCAAGCCGCTCTGGGCATGGCCAACAGAAACGTGAGAAACCGGGCCACCGTGGGAGGCAACATCGGCGCCGACAGGTCCTGCTCCAGTCTTCTGCCCTTTTTCCTCGTCGCCGAGGCGATCTATCACCGGGCGGGCTCCGACCCCATTCCAGCACAACGCTGGAGAGAAGAGCCGCCGGGTATCATCACCGCGGTGGAGTTCCCCCTGCCGGCGGGACGCAGTTTCGCCTACGGCAGGTACTCCCGCAGCGCCTGCGATCTGGCCCTCATCGGTTGCGCGGTTCGGGCCGACCTGGGGGCCGGCAGGCTGGACAATCTGCGGGTGGCCCTGGGCGGGCTCTCCGCCCATGCCCAGCGCTACCCTGGCCTGGAAGCCTCGCTGGAGGGTAAGCCGCTCCCGCCCAGGGCCGAACTCGAAGAAATGGCCCAGGCTTTCTTTTCGCCTATCGACGACCTCCGGGGCAGCGCCGCCTTTAAGCGGCGCCGCGCCGCGGTGCTTCTAGCCGATCTGCTCGGCTCTCTCAAGGAGCGGCGCCTATGACAGTCTCTTTCATGCTCAACGACCGGCCCCAGCGGCTGGAATGCTCGCCCGGCGAAACCCTCAAGACTGTCCTCGGTCGCGCAGGCCTGGTTTCCCTGCGGGAAGGATGCGACGGCGAAGGCTCCTGCGGGCTCTGCGCGGTCTTGCTGGACGGCCGTTTGGTCAACTCCTGCATGATTCTCGCCCCCGAAGCCCAGGGAAGGGTTCTCACCAGCGTCGAGCATTTCGACAAAGACCCGGTTCTCAGAACCATACAGCGCGCCCTTATCGACAGCTCCTGCGTCCAGTGCGGCTACTGCACACCCGCTGTTGTCCTGGCGGCGCGGGAACTCCTTTCCAGGTCCCTAAAGCCCACGGATGCCCAGATAGCCGACGCCCTTTCGGGCACCCTCTGCCGGTGCACAGGCTACAAGCAATTTTTCGAAGCGGTTCATCTGGCGGCGGCCAGGCTTTCCGATCCCGGCTATGCGGCGCCGGCGGGGGAGGAATACAGGCCCGATCTGCGCCACGTGGGCAAGGACAGGGAAAAGGTGGACGCCCAGATGCTCGTCCAAGGCGAACGGGCCTTTGTGGAGGACAGGTTGCCCCAGGATGTCTGCTGGCTCAAGGTGCTGGGCAGCCCCATCGCCCACGGCTGGATAAAGGCTATCGATACGTCGGAAGCCGAAGCCATGCCCGGCGTGGTGGCCGTCGTAAGCCACCTCAATACCCCGCGGACCCTCTACACCAGCGCCGGCCAGGGATTCCCCGAACCATCTCCCTACGATCAAGCCTTGTTCCCCCGCAAGCTTCGGTATGTGGGCGACAGGGTCGCGGCGGTTCTGGCCGAAAGCCCCGGAATAGCCGAGATGGCTATCAAAAAAATCAAGGTGGAATACCAGCCCCTGGAGCCCGTGCTGTCCATCGCCCAGGCCAAAACCGAGGGCGCTCCGGTGATACATTCGGGCGCCGTATCCTACGCCTCGGGCGAGGTGCCCGAGGGCATATCGGTAAAGGGCGACGGCAGGGACGATGGGATTATCTATCAATTCAGTCTCCACGCCGATCCCCACCGTAATTTGGCGGCCTCGGCCTCCGGAGGAATCGGCGACATCGCGAAGGGCTTGGCCGAGGCCGATCTGGTCTTGGAACGAAGCTATCGGGCCAACAGGGTTCAGTGCACCCCCCTGGAGCCCCACGTCGTCCTGGCCAGGATCGATGCGGGGCGGCTGGTGCTCCATGCCTCCACCCAGGTGCCCTGGCACGTCCGGCGCATCGTCGCCCGGGTGGTGGGCATTTCGGAGAACAAAATCAGGGTGATAAAAGAACGGGTCGGAGGCGGCTTCGGCGCCAAGCAAGACCTTGTCGTCGAGGATCTGGCGGGCTATCTGGCATGGACAACCCGAAAGCCCGTTTACTACCGGCTCAGCAGGGAAGAGGAATTCACGGCAAGCCGAACCAGACATTCGATGGATATCAGGGTGACCCTCGGAGCCAAGCGGGACGGGAGGCTCACCGCCATAAAAATGGATTTGAACGCCGACACAGGCCCCTATGGGCAACATTGCCTCACCGTGCCGATGAACGCCATATCCAAGAGCCTGCCTCTCCTGGTCTGCGGGAACGCGGGCTTCCAGGTCCGTTCCTGGTATACCAATCTTTCCCCCGCCGGGGCCTATCAGGGCTATGGCGCACCCCAGGGTTCCTTCGCCCTCCAGACAGCCCTGGCCGAGCTGGCCGCCGAGCTGGGCATCGACCAGCTGGAACTCATCGAGAAAAACCGGGTGGATTCGGGCACGACCATCGAAATACTCAAAAGCCTGGGCGAAGGCCGGGAAGGGGCCCCTGTCACATTGGGGCGTTGCGGACTGGACCGAATGATAGCCCGGGGCAGGAAGAATTTCGGCTGGGATGCGCCAAGGCCCGAAGCCCCGGGGCCCGATTGGCGAACCGGGCGGGGGGCGGTGATTATCCAGCAAGGCTCGGGCCTCCCCGGCCTGGACGCCGCCAACGCCGAGCTGCGGCTGCTCTCCGACGGCACTCTTCTGATGCTCTCAGGAGGCGCGGACCTGGGTACCGGGCTCGACACGGTGACGGCGAAAACCGCGGCGGAAACCCTCGGTCTGGATATGGCCGATATAACTGTCGTCTCGGGCGATACCGACCTCACCCCCTTCGACAAGGGGGCCTACGCCTCCTCGGGGACCTACTTCTCCGGCGGGGCGGCCCTGCGGGCCGCCGAGGACCTGCGGCGCAAGGTTTTCGAAGCCGCCGCCGTCCTGTTGGATGAGGCGCCCGAAGATCTCAGGATCGAATACAGGGGCATGGTGGCAGGCAGGAAGGGCAGAATCAGCCTTGCCGAGTTGGGCAGGAAATCGGTTCAGGGCGAAGGGCATTCGGAACTTACGGGTTTCGGCGGCTTCAAGACCGACCACGCCGCCTTTCCCTACGGGGCGCACTTTGTCCAAGTGGCGGTAAACCGGCGGTCCGGCGAAGTGAAGGTCCAGCGCTACCACGCCTACCAGGACTGCGGCACGCCCATCAACCCGGCCCTGGCCAAGGGACAAATCTACGGCGCCGTGCTCAAGTCCATCGGACATTCCCTCTACGAAGAAATGCTCTATGACGAGAAAGGCCGCTGCCTCAATCCCCGCTTTCTGGATTACAAGATCCCCATGGCCTCGGAGGTACCCGAGGATCTCCATGTCGAACTCTTGCCCGTGGAGGACGAGGTAGGTCCCTTCGGCGCCAAGAGTGTCTCCGAGATTTCCATGAACGGGGCCGCACCGGCCATAGCCATAGCCATTCACGACGCCGTCGGCGTATGGATGCGGGAATGGCCCTTCACCCCGGAACGCATATTGAAGGCCCTAGACTCTCTTGGTTGATCGAACCGGCGATCGTGTTTCTTCCCTCTTCAGGCGACGGAGGCTTGGGCGCGCGAAAGCGAAGCCACTTGCGCCGGCCTTATGGCTTTGACAAAATCTTCGCGGAGGATTGAAATGGACAGAAAAGGCATCGAAGCGCTTATCAATTCCCTGGCATCCAAAAAAACGGCCATGGCAGGCAAGGATTTCTTTCTCACCTGGGAAAAGAGCGAGGAAGAGATACAGGCGACCTTCCTGGTGGCCGACATACTGCAGGCCATGCGGAAGCGCAACATCAGCCCGCGGATATGGGATTCGGGCATAGCGGTATCCAATTTCAGGGACAACTCCACCCGCACCCGCTTTTCCTTCGCCTCGGCCTGCGACCTCTTGGGGCTCTACGTCCAGGACCTGGACGAGGGCAAGAGCCAGCTGGCCCACGGCGAAACGGTGCGGGAAACGGCCACCATGATCGGTTTCCTTACCGAGGCCATCGGCATACGGGACGATATCTACCTGGGCGAGGGCGACCGCTACCAACGGGAAATCGCCAAGGCCCTGGACTCAGGCGTGGCTTCGGGAGTACTGCCTTCAAGACCCACCATCGTCAACCTTCAGTCCGACATAGATCACCCCACCCAAACCATGGCGGACTTTCTCCACCTTTCCCACTATTACGGCGGATTGGACAAGCTCAAGGGCAAGAAAATCGCGGTCACCTGGGCCTATTCGCCTTCCTACGGCAAGCCGCTTTCGGTACCCCAGGGAGTGATCGGCCTGGCCAGCCGCTTCGGCATGGAAATATCCCTGGCCTATCCGGCGGGCTACGATTTGCTCCCCGAGGTGATCGAGACATCAAGGCGCCAGGCCAGGGAATCGGGTGGATCCTTCAGCATCGGCCATTCCATGGACGAAGCCTTCAAGGACGCCGACATCGTCTATCCCAAGAGCTGGGCTCCCTACGATGTCATGCTCAAGCGGGTTCCCCTGCTCCATAAGGGGGATCATGCCGGGCTCAAGGAGCTGGAAAAGTCCTGTCTGGCCGACAACGCCAAGCATAAGGACTGGGAATGCACCGAAGAGAAGATGAGGCTCACCGGCAAGCGCGATCCCAAATACGGCCAGGGCTTGTACATGCACTGCCTGCCGGCGGACATCACCGGCGTTTCCTGCGATGCGGGCGAGGTTGCCGCCCAGGTCTTCGACCGCTACAGGGACGATACCTATCTGGAGGCCAGCTACAAGCCCTATATCATCGCCGCGATGATTCTTTTAGGCAGATTCAAGGACCCTGCGGCTCTACTCGAGGCGGCCTTGGCGCGGAACGCTCCCAGAATCCTCGAGGGCTGAAACCCTCAGACGAGCCATGAACGGACGCCAAGAAAAGCGCCGCCCCCCAGTTTCGCTCTTGCTGGTCGCGGTGCTCGCCCTGGGTTCCTGCAGCCTCCTGGAACGACTCCGTCCCCCCAGATCCCTGCCGCCTGGCCCGAACACGACCACGACGGTGGCCACAGGTCCGGCGCCGGCAGGCGCGGAACCTTTCAACGCGGCGCCGGTTTCGGGTACAGCAGCTTCCGGCGCCGTACAGCGCCCCCCGGTTTCGCTAAAACCGTACCGGAGCGGCAGGATCGATCCGCGGGCGAAAATCCAGGCCGGCCCGGGCATCACCGCGGCATATCCCGATTCTGCCCGGGAGGGACTTCGCCTTGTCACCCAAACCCTGCTCAAAGGCGAGGCCGATCCTTTTGCGAAAGTAAAGCTGATTCACGATTGGATCTGCGCGACCATAGCCTACGACGTCGCCATGCTGAAAAGCGGCGTGGCGGTGAACCAGGACATCCAGACCGTTCTGGGTAGCCGAAAGGCCCTGTGCTCGGGCTACGCCCGGCTCTTCCAGGCCATGGCCGAGATGGCGGGCATTCCCTGTATCACGGTATCCGGCTATATAAAGAACCAGCGGGACGTCCGCGGATTTGGCCAGGATAATTCCCACGCTTGGAATTTGGCGCAGATCCTCGGGCGCTGGTACATCGTGGATACCACCTTCGACGCAGGCTATGTGGAAGACTGGGTGTTCGTAAAAAAATACTCCACCGACAATCTCTTTATCGACCCTGCGCGAAGCATCTATTCCCGCTTTCCGAAGGAAGCCTGGCAGCAGCTCCTGCCCTCCCCCATAACAGGCCAGGAGTTCCTGGCGCTTCCCGACCTGGAGAACGACTTTTTTTCCTACGGCCTCGAGCTGACCTCCCCCGCCCCTGCCTGGGCGATCCGGACCCGGGGCTCCTTCAGCCTGGATATCTCCTCAGGCGCCCGGGATATAATCCTGGAGGGGGTCCTCATAGACGCCGCGGGCAGGGAGGTCCCCGGGGCTGTCTTTATCCAGCGGCCGGCTCCCGGGCGGCGGCGGCTTCTGGCCTCCCTCCCCTCGAAGGGCGACTACGGCTTCGAGGTGTACGCGAAAAACCCCGGCGAGGAACGAATCGATTACCTAATCGAGGCAGCGAAGTTCGAGCAAAAAGCGCTCATAGCCCTCGACCAGGCCGGCAGGGCGGAAATCCTGTCTCATTTCAGGAAAATCGCCACTCCGCGGGCTTACCTCTACGTGGAGGATCCCTTCGACCAGGGGCAGCGGCAAAGGGTCATCGAACTCCTGCGCGGGGCAGGCTACCCGCTGGGGCCATTAAAGAAGGTCCTTAGCCTGAAACTGATCAACCATGCCCCCGCCCAATTCCCGGGCTACCCCGCTGTCTATGCCCGGTACCAGAACTCGTCCGCCGACTCCCTCCTGTCCCCCCTGGCAGGAAGGCTCAAGGCGGGAAGCGAGATTCTCTTTTCGTATAAAAGCCCGGAAAGCCGGGACGCCGCGCTGATAATCGGCGATACCTTCATCCCCCTTTTTAAAAACCAGGAGGGGATTTTCGAGCTGGGTCTGAAAATCCCAAAGGCGGAAAAGCTAAGTCTGGGTCTTTCGGAGAACGGGAAAAACTATGATATTGCCTTGGCCTGGGAAATCGTACCCTGAAAGATTCAAGACCTTGGCGAGTAGGCGCTCGGCAGGGATATCTGGGCGAACTCAGCGCCAAAGGCCTTTCTCAAGGTTCCCAAATCGAAGAGACATTCCGCCGGCCCCGAATCGAGGACCGCTCCTTCGTGTAAGAGGATGATCGTATCCGCCACGGAATAGGCCAGACCGATATCGTGGGTGGTGATGAGCACCGATTTCCCGCTTTTCGCCAAGGCTGAAAGCTGTCGAGCCACCGAGGCGGCGTGGGCGGGGTCCAAGAGGGCGCTTGGCTCGTCCAGCAGCAGGATTTCCGCCTCCTGGGCGAGGCAGCGGGCGATCCGGACAAGCTGGAATTCCCCGCCCGAGAGTGTCGCTGCCCCCCTCTCCCCCAGTCCGGCGACCCCAACCTCTTCCAGCGCGCTCCGCGCGGCCCGATAATCCTCCTCCCCGGGAAGCGAAAGGGGGGGGATATGGGGAGCCCTCCCGAGGAGCACGAAGTCCAGAACGGGATAGTTGAAGGGCAGCCGTTCGATCTGGGGAAGAAAGGCTATTCTGCGGGCTATTTCCCTGGGAGACAAGGAGGAGAGGAGGGTGCCTTCGACCAGCACCCTCCCCCGATTGGGCCGCAGCCTGCCGGCGAGAACCGAAAGGAGGCTTGTCTTGCCCGCCCCGTTGGCGCCGAGAATCGCGATAATCCTTCCTGCCCCCAGAAAGAGGGAGACTTCCGAGAGCAGCTCTCCCCTGCCGGGCCAGGAGAAGGAAACAGCCTGGGCCTCAAGGCGGCTCATCGCAGCAGCTCCATCTTTCTCCGGGTAAGGAGGAGAACGAAGGCGAGGGCGCCAAGAATCGAGGTGACGATTCCCAGAGGCAGTTCGCCGGGAAAGAGCAGCCTGGCGATACCGTCGGAAACGAGAACGAAAAGCGCCCCTCCCGCCATGGAGAGGGGGATGGCGGATCTTCCGTCGGCCCCGGCTTTCAGGCGCACCAGCTGGGGCACCACAAGGCCGACCCAGGAGACTATTCCGCAGACGGCGGTGACCGTGGCAACGCCGACCGCCGCGAGGGCGGCCAAGAGGGCCCGCTCGGTTTCCGACCTAAGGCCGAGGGAGCGGCTCACCGAGTCGTCCAGGGAAAGGAGGGTGGCCCTCCAGCGCAGGAGAAGCAGAAGAATCAAGCTCGCCGAGGAGGGGGGCAGAACAAACCTAAGCCGCTGCCAGCTCATGGGGGAGAGGGATCCCATGGTCCAGAACACGATATCCGGAAGCTGGGAGAGCGGGTCGGCGGCGTATTTGACCGCCCCGAGAAGGGCGGAGAAAAAGGCTGATACGGCCAGCCCTGCCAGGAGCAGGCGCAAAACCTGGCCGCCGAAGGTAAAGGCTTTGGAAAGTCCCAGGCTGATCCAGAGGGCGATCATGGCAAAGACAAAGGAAAGCCCGGCCACGGCGTAAAAGCCGGCGGCGCCGACCAGGAGGGCAAGGGCGGCTCCGAAAGCCGCTCCCTGGGATACCCCCAAAAAACCTGCGTCCACCAGGGGGTTGCCGAAAATGCTCTGGAAGACCGCGCCCGAGCCGCCGAGCACCGCGCCTAAAAGGAGGGCGCCCAAGGCCCGGGGCAGGCGCAGGGATAGGAGTACTTTCATCGCTATGTCGTCCCGCCCGAGGGTGAATGGGTTCAAAAGGCCCGGGCGGGGGTAACGGCCCGCCAGGAGGTAGAGGCAGAGCCCGGCGGCGAGGGCGCCGCCTACGAATAGCAGGGCAAGGGAAGATTTCCTCGCCCTCGGGGGCTTCATCGATCGAAATCGCCCGAGAGGCGGCTCTGAATCGTCTTCGAAAAAACCTCGGGGCCCATGGAGTACATAAAGGCGAAAAATTCCCTGGCCGAATCGAGCATGGAGCCGGGGAAGCGGGTTTCGGGCCACAGCACCCGGCATATCCATTCCAAGCCCAGGACCCAACGGGTATCGGGCTGGTCCCAGGAATAAAAATCCTGGGCAAAGCCGAACACCCGGCCATCCTTTACGGCCCCCGTCGAGGCCAGGGCCGGCACCGAGGCCAGGCTTCGGGCCGCGATCCTGGAGTCCCTCCGATAATCCACCACCAGGATCAGATCGGGATTCCAGGCGGCGATCTGCTCAGCGTTCACGGCGGCCCAGCCCGAGCCGGGATTGGCTTTTATCCACACAGCCTCCCCCCCGGCGATTTCCACGAGCCTGGTCTGCATCCAGGATGCCGGCGGGACATCCCAGGTTCCTTCCTGGCCCGAGGAGGCCTGGACAAGGAGAACCCGCGGCGCCCTCCCCTGTTTCGGAAGCGTCCGGAGCCAATTCAGCTTTTGCCGGTAGAAGCCCGCCACAGCCTCCGCCCGCTCCTCCATGCCGAACAGACGGCCCAGATTGGCGATATCGATGAAATAATCCTCGGGTGTTTCCAGGTTCAGGTACAGCTGGGCTATGCCCAGGGCTTCGAGCCCCGGCCCCAGGCTCTTCCTCATCGCGCTTTTCAGGACCACCCTGTCGGGCTTCAGGGATGCGTAGGTTTCGACCCCCGCATTCCTGTCCAGGGAAGGCTTTTTTCCGTAGCCGGGATCGATGGCGGACAAAAAACTGCCCAGCCCCTGATCGGCCCCCGCGACGGCCAGCACCCTATCGCCCGCTCCGGGAAAAAGATACACCGCGTCCGCAACCATGATCACCGCCCTGCCCCCCAGGACGAGGCGATTCTGGGCAAAAGGCGCGGACAAAAAAAACAGGGAACCCACCAATAAAAATACCCATTTAAATCTTCTCATAAACCATAGCCTATACTTCCCGAAACCGCGAAGTCAATGAAATCGCGGTACTCCCGGCATCCCTCGAGCAGACCCGCATGGGAGCCGAAACCTACGACTTTACCCGCCTTGAGAAAGAGGACCTTGTCCACGTATCGAACCGAGGAGAGCCTGTGGGAAGCCGCGAGAATCGTCATTCCCCGGGGCTCCAGCCTCTTCCAAAGGGCTTGCTCGTTGTTCGTGTCCAGGCTGGCGGTCATATCGTCCAGCAGAAGCAGCCGTGGGCGCCTTGCCAGGGCCCTGGCGATGGCGATTCTCTGCTTTTGCCCGCCCGAGACCCCTCCGCCCCGCTGCCCCACCCTGCTCTGTTCCCTATCGGGAAAGGCCAGAATTTCCTGGTCTATCCGGGCGGTCTCGAGAAGAGCCCAGAGTTCCTCATCCTCTATGCGGGGAAGAGGGCCGGGCGATCCAAACGCGACATTTTCCTTCACCGAGCCGGAAAAAAGGAGAGGTTCCTGGGGAACGTAACCCACAAGGCCGGCCCAGGAGGATTCCCGGATTCCCCGGAGCGGAAGGCCGTCGACATAAATGTCTCCCTCCTGGGGCGGCAGAAGTCCCGCTATCGCCTTGAGCAGGGTAGTCTTGCCGCTGCCTATCCCTCCGACGATGAGAATCTTCTCCCCTGCCCGGATATCCACCGACACCCTGTCCAGGGCGGGATTTTCCCTGCCGGGATAACGGAAGGAAATCTCCGATACGGAAATTGTCCCGAAGCTGGAGATCGCATGTTCCGCCGCGGCCGAGTCCGCCGACAAGGTCTCGCCTCCTTCCGCCGGGAAGCACTCCATCTCCCTCAGGCGGTCGATATTGACGAAAGCGCGCTTGCCGAGTATGAAAAGCTGGGGAATGTCCAGCATGGGGTTGATCAGCAGGTTCAAATAGTTATAGAAGGCGTAAAAGGTGCCTATGCTCGTCCTTCCCCGGACAACCATGAGGCCGCCGGCGAATATCAGGGCGATCTGGGCCGCGTAATTGATATTCTGATAGAACATGTTGAGGATGGTCTCAAGCCTGGCCACGCCCATTTCGGTTTCATACCGTTTTTCAAGGACATCGTCGAAGAATCGGTCGTACTTAGCCTCGGAGGCGAAGGATTTGAGTATCCGTACTCCGGAAAAACTCAGCTCCAGCTGCTCGTTGACCGAGGAAATCGCTTCCTCGTTTTGCTTGACCTTGTCGTAGATATTGGACTGGACCTTTGAAAAGATGAGAAGCATGAGAGGAAGGGAAAGAAAGGAGAAAAGCGCCAGCCGCCGGTCCAGAAGCGCCATGGCGACGGCGCAGAAAATGATTTTGGATCCCGATTCCACGGCTCTGAAAATACCCGAGCAGAGAAACCAGGCCAACTTGGGGAAATCGTTGATGTCCGAACTCAGCCTGGTCACGATGTCCGGGGAGCTGAAGGCGGAAAAGAAGCGATAATCCTTTTCGGCGACCAAGGAAAAATAACGCTTTCGTATCAGGTAATCGAATATATTGTTGATCGCTCCCCTGACGCCGGGGAAAAATCCCACGATGAGGGCGGCGAATCCCAGGGCGGAAAAATACAGGACAGCCTTGGAAAGGGCGCTTTTCAAGCCCTCCTTTTCGGAGGACCCGGCGGCCCGCTCGAGAAGGTCGAGGAGGGACTTGGTCAACAGGGGAAAGCTGACCGCCACAAGGCTGGAGAGGAGGCTCAAACAGAGCAGCAGGACGATCAGCCCCTTTTTCTGCTTCCAGACCTTCCAAATCCAGGCCAGATGAGTAGTGGGCTTCATAGGCTTTTCCCGGCGACGAACTGTCGATCCACCAGTTCTTTGTATTCGGGAAACTCGGTGTAGAGCCGACTGTGGGTTCCCCGGGCGGCTATCCTCCCCTGGGAAAAGAAGAGTATCTGGTCAGCGTGGATGACCGTGGAAAGCCTGTGGGCCACGATGAGGGAGGTTCTCCCCTTTAACAGGGTGGCCAGGCTTGCGCGTATTCTCTCCTCGGTTTCCATATCCACCGAGGAGGTAGCCTCGTCCAGGATGACCAGCTCCGGATCGGCGCAGAGGGCCCGGGCAAAGGCTAAAAGCTGTTTCTCCCCGGCGGAGAGATTTCCTCCCCGCTCCCAGAGATTGGTCATAAGGCCCTCGGGCAGCGAGGATACGAAATCCGAGGCCCGCACCTGCTCCAAGGCCGCCCACACCCGCTCGGGGCCGATTTCGTCGTTATACACCCTAATATTGTCCAGGACGGTGCCGGGGAAGAGGTAGACATCCTGGAGCACCAATCCGATTTTACGCCGCCAAGACTCCAGATCGAAGCCCGCCAGGTCCTCCCCGTCCAGGCTCAGCCTTCCTTTTTGAGGTTTCATAAAACCGCAGAGCAGGCCCACGGCGGTGGACTTTCCCGAACCGGAAGCGCCGACTATGGCGGTCGTGCCGCCCTTCGGAATGCTGAAAGATATGTCTTTGAGAATCCAATCCTCCCCCCGGTAGGAGAACCACAGGGACTCGAAGCGGATTTCCTTTTTCAGGTCCGCCTTTCTGGCGCCCCAGGAGCTCGACTCGGGGCTTAAGTCCATGATCGAAGCGATCCTTGCCATGGAGGCCTTGGCCAGTTGTATTCTTCTGAGACTTTCGGCGATATCCAAAACCGGCCGCATGAGGGAGGCGCCGTATTCGATGAAAAGGAGCAGGGTTCCAAGGCTCATAAAGCCGGCGGCGACCTTTTCCCCGTAGAGCCAGATCAGGGCCACGATGAAGAGGGGTCCGGCCATGGCCTCCAGTGCCGAACTGGCGGAAAACTCCAGCAATGACACCTTGGTATCGTTATCCCGCTTCTTCCTCCCCGATTCGTCCAGGCTGTCCCGGGCCCAGCCGCGGCGGTTGAAGACCTTCAGAATTTCCATTCCCTGGACGAATTCGGTCAGTTTGGCGACGATGGTGGAATAGAGGGAGCGGGAGGATTCGTAAAGCCCGATTATGCGCTTATAGAAAACGAGCAGAATCCCCAGGAAGCCCGCCGCCGTGACCAGCATAGCCAGGGACAGTACCGGGGCGATGAGGGCGGTTACAAAAAACATCCCCGCCATCATAAGTATGCTGACAATGAAGGTGAGCCCCAGGGAAGAGAACAGATCCCGTACCTTTTCGGTATCGTTCTCCGTCCTGGCCATGAGTTCCCCGACAGGATGAGCGTCAAAATACGCCACCGGCAAACGCAAGAAGCGGGCGAATAAATCCTTCTTGATCCTCGTCACCACCGCCAGGCCGAGTTTCATCATCTGTATCGTTCCCAGATAATTCAAGAACCCCGAGGAGAGCACGAGAAGAAGATAGAAGCCGGCGTAGCGAAAAAGGAGTTCGACGTCGCCGGCGGGCACGGCGCGATCGATGATAGCCCGGAGCAATAGGGGCTGAAGCACTCTGCCGGCGGCGATGGCCAGCAGCGTCAGGAGACCTGTCGCGGCATATCGTTTGTGCGAGATCGCGTAAGAAAAAATCGTTGCGGCGTACGAAGCGGCGTGCGGTTTCATCAGGGTATGGAGATATAATATACCCTGTCGAAAACCTTTAGCGATACTCCTCCCAGGCCTTTATTTCAAAGCCCTTGGCTTTGTGACTCTCCAGCGCGTCGATGAATTGCTTGGCCACCTTTATATTGGTGAACAGGGGGATGTTGAAATCCACAGCCGCCCTCCGGATCAAATAATCGTTCTTGAGTTCCCTTTCCTCGTTGTTCTTCGGAATATTTATCACCAAATCGAACTGCCGGGCCTTGAGCATCGTGGCGATATTGGGTTCGGCCTTTTCCAGGGGCCAGGCCAGGCGAGTACAGGCGAGGCCGTTGCTTGTCAGGAAGCGGGCGGTGCCACCGGAGGCGAAAAGTTCATACCCCATGGCAGCCAGTTTTTTCGCGCTGTCCAGAAATTCGATCTTGTCCTGCAGGGGCCCGGTGGACAAGAGAACATTCTTTTTGGGGATTTGATAGCCCACCGAGAGCATGGCCTTCATGAAGGCATCGTCCAGGTCGGTGCCTATACAGCCCACCTCGCCCGTGGAAGCCATTTCCACGCCCAGGATGGGGTCGGCCCCATGGAGGCGGGAGAAGGAGAACTGTGCGGCCTTGACCCCCACCCAGGGCAGATCCAGCGCCGAAGAGCTCGTTTTGGGGAGTTCGGCGTTGAGAATGGCCCGGGTGGCCAGGTCTATCATGTTCACCCTGGAAACCTTGGAGCAGAAGGGAAAGCTCCTGGATGCCCTCAGGTTGCACTCGATCACCCGTATCTTGTTGCGCTGGGCCAGGAACTGAATGTTGAAGGGGCCGGTGATCTCCAGCTCGGCGGCGATTTTTTCGGTTATACGCCGTATCTGGCGAATCGTTTCGATATACAGGCGCTGGGCGGGCAAGACCACCGTGGCGTCGCCGGAGTGGACCCCGGCGTTTTCTATATGCTCGGTGATGGCGTGGAATAGTATCCTGCCCCGGGAGGCCACGGCGTCGATCTCAATCTCCTTGGAGTTCTCGATGAACTTGGAGACCACCACGGGATGCTCGGGCGAGAGTTCGGTGGCCAGACTGAGGAACTTCCTGAGCCTGATCTCGTCCCAGGCCACGTTCATAGCCGCTCCGGAGAGGACATAGCTCGGCCGCACCAATACCGGGTAGCCCACGGTTTTCGCGAACAGAGCAGCCTCGTCCGCCGTCGTCAGGTCCTTCCACTCGGGCTGGTCCACCCCCAGTTCGTCCAGGAGGGCGGAAAATTTGTTCCTGTCCTCGGCCCTGTCTATGTTGGACGAGGAGGTGCCCAGGACCACGGCGCCCGAGTCGTAGAGCTTCATGGCCAGGTTGTTGGGAATTTGTCCCCCCATCGAAAGGATGACCCCCTCGGGGCGCTCGAATTCGTATATGTCCAGCACCCGTTCGAGGCTGAGCTCCTCGAAGTAGAGCCTGTCGCAGACATCGTAATCGGTGCTCACGGTCTCCGGATTGCAGTTGACCATGATTGTGCGCCGGCCAAGCTTTCGCGCGGTCTGTATCGCGTTCACGCAGCACCAGTCGAATTCCACGCTGGAACCGATCCTGTACGGGCCGGAGCCGGGCACGATGACACCGGCGCCCGAGGGGCTCACATCATCCTTGCTCCCCGAATAGGTGAGATAAAGGTAGTTCGTCTCGGCGGGGAACTCCGCCGCCAGGGTGTCGATCTGCTTGACCGAAGGCAGAATTCCCTTTGCTTCCCTGAAAGCCCGGATTTCCTGTTCCTTCTGCCCCAGGATCGAGGCGAGGCCTTCGTCGGAAAAGCCCATGCGCTTGGCCGAACGAATCAGGTCCACATAGGCTTGGCCCCGGGGCTTTTTTCCTCTCCCCGCTTGGACGAGGCTTTCTTCCGTCTTCCGTACCGCGGCGATGCGGCTCAAAAACCAGGGATCGATCTTTGTGGCCTTATGCACCGCCTCGACGCTCCAGCCTTCGGCGAAGGCCCTGTAGATGGCGAAGAGCCTCCGGTCCGTGGGCTGGCGAAGGGCCGTTTTGAGGGAAAGAAAATCAGGACCCAGGAGCCGGACTTCGTCCGACAAGCCCCGGGCGCCCATGCCCGTCATGCGGATGGCCTTTTGCAGGGCTTCCTCGAAGGTTCTTCCTATGGACATCACCTCGCCCACCGACTTCATCTCGCTCCCCAGGTGGGTGTCCACTTCCTTGAATTTGGAGAGATCCCAGCGGGGGATCTTGACCACACAGTAATCCAGGGCCGGCTCGAAGCAGGACTTGGTGGCGACGGTGATCTTGTTGGGAATTTCCGCCAGGGAAGCCCCCAGGGCGAGCTTGGCCGCCACGTAGGCCAGGGGATATCCGGTCGCCTTGGAAGCCAGGGCGGAGGAGCGGGACAGCCGGGCGTTCACCTCGATGATTCTGTACTCCTCCGAAGCAGGGTCCAGGGCGTACTGGATATTGCATTCCCCTACGATCCCGATGCTGCGGATGACCCGGAGGGCCACGGTGCGCAGCATGTGATACTCCCGATCCGTGAGGGTCTGGGAAGGAGCCACCACGATGCTTTCCCCGGTGTGGATGCCCAGGGGATCGAAGTTTTCCATATTGCAGACGGTGATGCAATTGTCGAACCTGTCCCGCACGACCTCGTATTCGACCTCCTTCCAGCCCCCCAGCCATTCCTCCACCAGCACCTGGGGCGAAAGGGAAAAAGCCTTTTCGCAGCGCGAGATGAGCTGTTTCTCGTTTTTGCAGAGCCCCGAACCGGCACCGCCCAGGGCGAAGGCCGCCCGCACCATCACCGGATAGCCGATCCTGGCGGCGGCTTCTTGCGCCTCCTCCAGCGTTACCGCGGCGACGCTCCGGGGAGTCTTGGCGCCGATGCTATGGAGCTTGTCGGCGAAGAGTTCCCTGTCTTCGGTCAAGCGAATCGCCTCCACGGAGGTGCCAAGCACCTCCACCCCATACTTGTAGAGAATCCCCTGGTCGTAGAGCTGGAGGCCGCAGTTGAGGGCGGTCTGTCCGCCGAAGGCCAGGAGGATCCCGTCGGGGCGCTCCTTTTCGATCACCTTTCTGACGAACTCCGCGGTGAGGGGAAGAAAATAGGTGGCGTCGGCCATACCCTCGCTGGTCTGGATCGTGGCGATATTGGGATTGATGAGCACCGACTTGACTCCCTCTTCCCGCAAGGCCTTGAGCGCCTGCGAGCCGGAGTAGTCGAACTCCCCCGCCTGGCCGATCTTGAGGCCGCCCGATCCGAGGACAAGTACTTTTTCCGGTTTTTTCATGCTTTCCTCCGATGAGTGGCCCGTCCGGCGGCTTCGGCGATAAAGGCCTCCAGCAGAAACTGGGTATCCCTGGGGCCGGGGCAGCCCTCGGGGTGGAACTGCACGGCGCTAAAAGGCTTGCGTTGGGAGCGCAGGCCTTCGATCGTCCCGTCGTTGGCGTTGACGAACCAGGGCGCCCATCCATGGGGGATGCTTTCTTCCCTGACCGCATAACCGTGGTTTTGGCTCGTCATAAAACAGCGTTTGCTCCCCAGCTCCAGGGCGGGCTGGTTTTGCCCCCTGTGGCCGTAAGGCAGTTTATAGGTATCGGCCCCGGCCGCCAGGGCCAGTATTTGATTTCCCAAGCATATTCCGAAGATGGGAGTGTCGCCCTGGAGCGCGCGCCGCACCGAAGCGATGGTCTTGGTACAGGCCTTGGGGTCGCCAGGGCCGTTGGAGATGAATATACCGTCGCAGTCTATGCCCTTGAGATCGCTGTCCCAGGGGAGACGGAGCAGGTTCGCTTTCGCGTCCAGCATGATCCTGAGGATATTGGCCTTCACTCCGCAGTCGATCAGCGCGATCGTGGGGCCGTCGGGATTTGTCTGGTACAGTTTCGGCGCGTCGCAGGATACCTCCGCCACAGGATTAGTCTCATCCGGCCCGGGATGCTCGCCCGTGGAATCTTCCGACTCCGGGCCGCCGGCGGTCGACGGGTTGTCCAGAACAATTTTGCCCCGCATAACCCCCCGTTCCCGAAGCGCCTGGGTGAGGGCCCTGGTATCGATTCCCGCGATTCCCGGAATACCCTCTTCTTCCATCCACGCCGAAAGGCTGCGTTTCGCGCTGTAATGGCTGGGCTCCTCGCTGAGTTCGGAAATGACGAGACCAGAGACCTGGATTCTCTCGGACTCGAAATCCAAGGGTATACCGTAGCGGTCGAATTTTAGCGCCGGAACCCCGTAGTTGCCCACCAAGGGATAGGTGAGGACGAGAATCTGGCCTTTGTAAGAAGGATCGGTCAGGGACTGGGGATATCCGACCATGCCGGTGGAGAAGACAACCTCTCCCGAGGAAGGATGTAAGGCGCCAAACGCCTGGCCCCTAAATTCGCTGCCATCTTCCAGAAGAAGCGCGGCCGCGCGCTTTGTGGATCCCATGGAATCTCCTTAGGTCAGAACTATCGTCATAAAGCCTTGCACCCGCATCTCGAGCCTGGGCCTAGGCTGCGCCCCCAGGCGCGTGGAAGGGCGGCACTCGGGCTGTATGGCGAATTTTGAATAAAGTAACGTCCCAAGCGGGTTTATTCAAGGGGAAGCCCAGGATTTTCGACAGATTTTGTATATTTTTTGCATATTTATTCAGTATTAGCCAAGGACTGTTCACTACCACATTTTTGAAGCATTTCTAAACTCCGGAAAAGCCTACCTGATCAGTTCCGCCAGGCTCGCGCCGCTGAGCAAAAGCAGATCGGCGGGCGAGAGGAGCATCTGGAGCCCCCGGCGCCCGGCGCTTACGGAAATCCAATCGAAAAGCGAAGCAGTCTCGTCCAGATAGGTCGGCAGCTTTTTCTTCATGCCTAGAGGCGAACAGCCTCCCCGCTGATACCCGGTCAAAGGCTCCAGGTCCTTGAGCGGCAACAGGGCGCAGGATTTGTCGCCGATCGCCCCGGCGGCCTTTTTGAAATCTATCTCGCAGGGACCGGGAATGATGCACACGAACGGGCCTTTCCTGTCGCCGACGACGACGATGGTCTTAAAAATCCGGTCGGGATCGATGGAAAGGCGTTCCGCCGCGTGAAGGGCGGAAAGATCATCGTCCACTGAATAGCTGAGCAGCCTGAAGGAGACGCCATGGCTTTCCGCGAGCCGGACGGCGTTGGTTTTATCCGGCTTCCTGCTCATGCCGTTCCTTTCGGACTTGGGCCTTCCGCAAGGCCGTATTTCCTGAGGAGCCTTTCATAGTCCTCCGGCTTGTCGATATCTTCGAGGATGCCGTCGCAGGCGGTCTCCACCCAGGCTTGTTCAAGCTTGCTCACGGTTTCCTTGAGGCTTTCGGCTTCCCTGACCGCCAGCAGGAAGGGAAGGAAGGAGAAGGGGAAAAAAACAGGGTGTCCTTTTTTCCCTTTTATCGAAGGAAACAGCAAGGCAGGGGGCAATTGGGCGGTCTTTCGCGCGGCCGCCGCCTCGGCCAATGCCTTATACACGCCGGGATCGACAAAGGGCATATCCGCGTGGGCCAGGAAAAAGCCCTCTTGGTTATTTCCAAGGGCCGCGACGCCTGCCCTGAGAGAGCCGACGCGGCCTTCCATCCAGCGCGGATTATGCGCGAAGATCAGCTTTCCCCGGGAAAGCCCGGACCGCTTTAGGCTTTCTCGCACCAGGTCGCCATCCTTCCCCGTCACGACGACGAGGGGATCGCAGTGTTCGATGGCCGCACGGGCCGCACGGGCCAGGACGGTTTCGCCGCCCAGGGGAAGAAGAAGCTTGGCCCCCCCCTTCATTCGCAGGCCCGCCCCGGCGGCCAGGAGAACGCAGGGGTAGGCAGGCGTTTTATTTTGTTCTTCCATCGCGGAATCCCGATCGCAACTCTTTCATCCTTTGGCTCGCCACAAGCTTCAAACGAGCGATTTCCTCCAAGGTCCTTTCGGGCGCCGGCCCGCCGGTTTGATTCCTCCGGGCGACGCAGGCGCCGGGCTCCAGATAGGCCCGGAGTTCCCGCCAGGAAACGCCGGCCGAGGCGAACACCCCGCTCGCCGCCCCGACATCCTCCGCTTCGAGCTCCGTCAGTCTTTTGTCCTGGGCCAGGCAACGCTGCACCAGGGCCTTCGCCGCCTGGTAGGCGGTCCTGAAGGGAATCCCCTTCAACACCAAATACTCGGCCACATCGGTAGCCTCGAGAAAACCCTCGTCCAAGGCCTTTCGCATCCTGTCCTTTCGTGGTTCCAGGGCGCTTACCAGGACCGCGAATGCTTTAAGGCAGGCCGTCGTCGTGGTCTCCAGGTCGAAGAACAATTCCTTATCTTCCTGCAAATCGCGGTTATACGCGTAAGCAAGCCCCTTTTGAAGCACGAGAAGGGCCTGGAGGTTCCCGAAGACCCTGGCGCTCTTGCCGCGGATAAGCTCGGCCGGGTCGGGATTGCGCTTTTGCGGCATGATGGAAGAGCCCGTGCTGGCCGAGTCCCCTACCCGCACGAAGCCGTATTCGCTGGATGCCCAAAGCGCCATATCCTCGCAGGCCCTGGAGAGATGCGCCATCAGATTCGCGCAGGCCGCGGCGTACTCGACGCAGGCATCCCTGTCCGCCACCGCGTCCATGGTATTGCGCGAGGGCCGCGCGAAACCCAGGACCGACGCGGTTCTCTCCCTATCTATCGGCAGTCCGGAACCGGCCAAGGCCCCCGAACCGAGAGGGCATTCGTCAGCCCTGGCCCGCCCGTCCCGGAACCGGGAGGCATCCCGTTCCAAGGCTGCGCCCCAGGCCAATAGATGATGGGCCAGGGTGATGGGTTGCGCCCGTTGCAGATGGGTATAACCGGGCATCAGGCTATCGCTGTTTTTCTCGGCCAGCTGAACAATCGCCTCGATGGCCGAATAAACAGCAGCCTCGGTCCGCTGGAAGGCTTTTACAATGCGGAGCCTGAAGGCCGTCGCCACCTGGTCGTTCCGACTCCTGCCGGCGTGCACGGCTTTTCCCACCTCGCCCAGCCGCCGGGTAAGTTCGGCTTCGATAAAACTATGGATATCCTCGCTCTCCGGATCCGGGAAAAGCTCGCCTGCGGCCGCCTCGGCCCGCATTGTCCTCAGGCAATCCGCGATCGCTTCCGCATCCTGCTTGCCCAGGATACCTCGTTCCCCAAGCATGGTCGCATGGGCGATGGAAGCTTGAAGATCTTCGTCCAGCAGCCTCGAGTCTATCGATAAGGAAGAAAGAAAAGTTTCGACCTCCGGAGAGAGCCCCGAAGCCTTCGTCCCATCCTGCCATAATTTCGCCATTGGAAAACCCCTGTCCCTATGATAGAGAGAGGCGCCGCAACCCGTCCAGGGCCGCGGCGCCTCTCTCGAAATTAAAAAAAACCCGAGGATTTTTCAAAGTCGGAGGAGTTTTGAAAAATCCAGGGACATCATGCGTACGCTTCAGTCCCCCGCGGGGGCCGTATACCCCGAGCTTCCCGGCTTTACGACATCCGGACCCGAGGCGCTGCCGTCCTTGGCGATCCGGGCTTCCAACCTGGCCCTTACCTTGGTGGGAAGGCCGAAAAGATTGATAAAGCCCGTGGAATCCCTGTGGGAGAAGAGAGGGCCGGTGGTGAAGCTGGCCAGGCTGGCGTCGTAGAGCGAGTAGGGAGAGCTTGCGCCCGCATGGATGATCGATCCCTTGAACAGCTTGAGGGTCACGGTGCCCGTCACCACGTTCTGGGTGGAATCCACGAAGGCGCAGAGCGCCTTGCAAAGGGGGGAGAACCATTCGCCCTCGTAGAGAATCTCGGCGAAACGCTGGGCCACGGTGAGCTTGAAGGAAAGCGTCTTTTTATCCAGGCAAAGCTGTTCCAGCTTGTCGTGGGCTTCCATGATGATTGTTCCGCCCGGGGTTTCGTAGACACCCCTGGACTTCATGCCGATAACCCTGTTCTCCACCATGTCCACGATGCCCACGCCGTGGGCGCCCCCGATTTTATTCAAGGTTTTGACCAGGGACACCGGATTCAACCTCTTGCCGTTCACCGATACGGGAATCCCTTTTTCAAAACCGAGGGTTATATATTCCGCCTTGTCCGGCGCCTTTTCCGGGGGCACGGACATCTTGAGCATACCCTCCAGCCTGGGCTCGTTGGCAGGGTCCTCGAGATCCAATCCCTCGTGGCTTATATGCCAGAGATTGTCGTCCCGGGAGTAGGAATCGGACTTCTTCATGGGCACGGGGATCCCGCGCTTTTCCAGATATTCGATTTCCTCTTCCCGGCTCTGGATATCCCAGATTCTCCAGGGGGCTATCACTTCCATTTCCGGAGCGAAGGCCTTTATCCCCAGTTCGAAACGCACCTGATCGTTGCCCTTTCCGGTACAGCCATGGGCCACCGCATGGGCCCCCTCGGCCAAGGCCACCTGGGCCAGCCCCTTGGCCAGGAGCGGACGGGCGGCCGAGGTTCCCAAAAGATATTTCTTTTCATAAGGACTACCCGCCTTGACGAGGGCCCAAAGATGCTCCGATACGAATTCCTCTTTCTGATCCAGACGAATGAACTTTTGGGCGCCGGACGAGAGCGCTCGTTTTTCCATGGCAGCCCAGTCGGCTTCCTGCCCCACATCGCCGCACACCGCGACTACTTCGCAGTCGTAGCTTTCCTTGAGCCAGGGCACGATCACCGTCGTATCCAGGCCGCCCGAATAGGCTAATACTATCTTCTTCTTCATGACAGGGATTTTATGCATATAATATGAATAATTCAAGGGGTTTGCGGCTGTTTTATGCATATTTATTGAATAACGAACGATGACCGAAAAAAAACAAGCCTCTGTGCTCCGCCGGAGAAAGCTAAAGAGAAAGGCCGGCCGGGAGCATCCCGGCCGGCCTTTCTCGGCGCAAAAGACAAATCCGAATCACTTCCACTTGGCCAGGTCCAATTCCTTTTCGGTCTTGGCGATGATCGCGGTTCCGGCCATATCGCCGGTGACGTTGATACAGGTACGGCCCATATCCAGGAGGGCGTCGATACCAAGAATCATGGCATAGGCCGCGGCCACCGCCGAGCCCTCGGTGACCTTGAGGCCGATGGACTCCAGCACCATGAGAAGCATGATGGCTCCGGCGCCGGGTACGCCCGCGGTGCCGATGGACGCCAATGTGGCGGTGATGATGACCGTGAGCTGCTGGCTGAAGCTCAGGGGCTGGCCGATGGCATTGCCGATGAACATGGCGCAGACGCCCAGGTAGATGGCCGTGCCGTCCATGTTGATGGTGGCGCCTAAGGGCAGGGTGAAAGAAGCGATGGAGCGGGGAGCTCCCAGGTTTTCCTCGGCGCAACGCAGCGTAATAGGCAGGGTGCCCGAGGAGGAGCGGGTGACGAAGGCGGTGATCATCGCCTCGTTGGCCCCTTTGAGGAACTTGAAGAAACCAAGCCTGAAAACCGACAACAGCCCGCCGTACACGCCGACGGTATGCACGATCAGGCCGATGTAGACCGTGAGGGTGACGATGAGCAGGGGACCTATGGCCTTAGGACCCTGTTGGGCGAAGACCTGGGCGATGAGGACGAATACGCCGATGGGCGCGTACTGCATTATGCCCGACACGAGCTTGTACATCGACTCGGCGCCGGCGTTCACCACGTCCACGAGGGTGGCGCCCGCCTTGGCCAGCTCCTTGTTCGAGGCGTCTTTGATGTAGGAAAGGGCGATGCCGAAGACGACGGCGAAGAAAATAATGGGCAGCACGTCACCCTTGGCCAGGGAATCGATGGGGTTGGTCGGTACGATATTGAGAAGAATGGTGGCGATGCTGGGAGCCGCCGCCGCCTTTCCCTGTATCCCCGCCGCCCCTACGATATTGAAGCCCGCGCCGGGTTGCAGGATGTTGGCGAAGACCAGCCCGATGAGAACCGCGAAGGCGCTGGTGAGCAAATAGTAGATCATGATCTTGATGCCCACCCTCCCCAGGCGTCCCGGAGCAATGCTGGCCGCTCCGGCGATCAGGGAGAAAAGGATTACGGGCACGACGATCATCTTCAGAAGCCTGATGAAAAGATCGCCGAAGAACTTTGAGTTGTCCACGAAAGGTTTGACCGAGCCGGGGAAGAAACCGAGGATAATACCCAGGATCGCGCCTAAGACGAGACCGATGAGTATGCGCGCCAGGAGGTTGGTCTTGAAATACCAACTAAAAATCCCGCGCTTCTCTTGCTTTTCAGCCATCTTCATTCCTCCTTAGGAACATGCTCGAAAATCCCGCCTCGCAAGGCGACATCTCGACCGAGCGGGCGACGACCAAGGGCAATCATACTCCCAAAAGTTGTTAAACGCAAATATTTTTATTATTTCCGGAAAGCTATGCTGCGCAAGGATATGCTCCCCCGGACAGACTCTTCTCGTTGGGCGGCTACTTTACAGAGCCATGGGGAACGATGCAGGATTATCCTATGAAGACTATAGGCATTCTCGGCGGCATGGGGCCGGAGGCGACGCTTGAGTTTTTCAAGACACTGTTAAGCTATGATCCTGCGGAACGCGATCAGGATCACCTGCATATAATCGTGGAGTGCGATCCCGCCATACCGGACAGAACCGCCCATATCCTCGGCAAGGGGGCGGATCCCGTACCTGCCATGTTGGCTTCGGCGGAGCGTCTGCGTGTCGCGGGGGCCGATATCGTCGGAATACCCTGCATGACGGCGCATCACTTTCTTCCCAGGGTCAAGGAGAACTCCAAGCTCCATTTCGTCTCGGCCCTGGAGGCGATGGAACAGGCGTTGCGCGACACCTATACAAAAGTGAATTCGCTGGGAATCCTGGCCACCGCAGGCACGAAAGCAGCCAAGCTTTACGAGTCCGCGCTGCCGCGTTACGCGATTCTTTGGCCGAACGAGGAAGAGCAAAAAAGCCTGGTGATGGAAGCCATTTACGGCAAGGAAGGAATAAAAGCGGGCAACCGCGGCGAGATTCCGAAAGCCCTGCTCAAGCGGGCTGCAAGGTCGCTCATCGACGGCGGCGCGCAAGCGATAGTCGCGGGTTGTACCGAAGTCCCCCTCGCGCTTTTACAGCGTGATATCGATGTCCCCCTGCTCGATCCAATGCACATGCTCGCCGCCGCCCTGGTACGCGAAGCGAGGAAAGGCTAACCCTCCAGATCGGTACCCTGGCCTACCCGTTGTTTCTCCCGCAGGTTCTTCAAGAAGTTCTCGAACGCGTTTTTAGCCATATCCTTGCACCCCAATCCAAAGGCCAGACCGGTCCCCAAAGCAATCGCGGCGAAGATGATTATGAAAATAGTGCTGATTATCGTTTGCCCAAAGCCAAGCTGCTCGAGCACCATGGTCGCGACGATAAAATAGCCCAGGTACTTTATCAATCTTCCTATAAGGTCAGGGCTGTGAACCGCGGCGTTGCGCGCTATCGTCACGACGAAATTGGACAGAAAGGTTACCACGACGAAACCGATGATCACGGTGATGAGGCTCGCCAAAAGAGTGGGAAGCGCCGAGCGCATCCATGCCGAGAGGGAGCTGGCCGCTCCTTGATCCAGACGCGCCATCGTATTGGACAGGGCGAGGATCATCAAAAACCAATAAAGCAGGTACGCCACCAGCCGGGACGGAGAGTGGTGGACATTGCCCTTTCGTAAAAAACTCGCGATGCCTGTCTTTTCGCTTAAGCGGTCGAAACGCAGCAAGCCTAAGAACTTGGGCACGAGCAAGCGAACGAGTATCGCCACCAGCCAACCTACGACGAAGGTGAGGAGCGCCCCCGCGATGGGCGGCAGATCCTGGGAAAACGACCGTAATGAATCGAATATAGTGTTAATTTCCATCCACGCCTCCTAAATTTTCTCTTGTCCTTAGCGTCCCTCAAGCACAAAGCCGTCGGTGACCAGCTTGTGAATCTGTTCGACGCTCATCCCCTCTATTCCAAGACTCCGCACCGTCCGACCGCTGCTCCTATAATCCTGTTCGCTTACCATTTGCGCGAGATCGATCACCAAGTCGATGGCGGGAGTCGGCACCGACAGCATGCGTCCGATGGAAGCCATGGGCACTAAGCTCATGGGCACATCCTCCCAGATATAACGATGTTGTATAGTCGAAGGGGCTTTGATTCCCGAATAGCCCGAGGTCGCCCGGATCGCCTCATAGAGCGTATCCCCCGGAGAATCGTAGCTGAGATACAGCCATTCGCGGGCGGAAACGGTGCGCACTCCCAGAGCCTGGGCCAGCGCGAGCCTTTCATCGTCCACCCGCTGCAGCACCTTGGCCACCGCCGGGGATACGCCTTGAATGTAGTACTCGAAATTGCCCTGGGTGGACTCTATCCATCCTGCGTTCAACAGCGTGAGGGCGGGATGGAAGATCGCTCCAATGTTTTCCAGACTTGTGGCAAGAACGTTGCTTCCCGCGCTGAATTGGGGAAAGGCCTGGTTGAGCACGCCCTGGGCCTCGGGGGTCATATGGGAAGGCAGGGCGCTCACCGGCACGCCGTTTTTCACCCTGAAAATATGACCCCTATGCCTGTTGATCATGCGGGAAGCATAGACGAAGGTTTGGGCTTCCACGATGACGGGCCGCTGATCAGTGCCCGATCGCCGCAGGGCTTCCCTGAATTCCAGCGCTCCGCCGGTTCGCCCCGGATTGAGGACGACGATTTGCCCATCCCTCAGAAAAGGAGCCATGAGCTCCGCCAGGGGGAGGTGGGCGGTGGAGGGGGTGACGATCATTATTACCTCGGCTCCCTCCAAGGCTGTCCGTATCGAGGAGGTGGCGGTCCGCACCGGTCCGAAGCCTTCCACCGCTCCTTCCAAATCCACGCCTCCGTACCAACGCACGGCGTTGAGGTGTTCATCGGTCCTGTTATAGAGCCTGACTTCGAAGCCCATATAACCCAGGTGCCCAGCCATTGCCAAACCGCCGTTTCCGGCGCCCGCGACGCACCAAACGGCTTTTTTCCCCTTCGCCTTTACCTGCTTGAGTATTTCCCTCACATCGTTCCAGTCTTTACCATTTGCCATGGGAGCCTCCGGGATTGGTAGCCAGGGCGATAGCCTCTTGTATCATTTCGATCCTTCTCCCCACCGGGAGGGGACTTCCCTTCTCGTCCAGAGCCCTGACCCCTCCCTGAACGAGACCTGTGGGGATATGGGCATTGGGGAATTCCTCTTTCAGATTTGTGAGCCAGGGCAAAGGGAAAACGCCGAATTTCAGCATCTTGTAAAAGCCCTGGGGCGTGTAGGCCCCGGGGATGAGGGTTTCAACGGCGTCGACCATCGCCTTAGCCTGGCGATACAGCTCCTCTTCCCTGACCGCGAGCTCCTCGTTTCGTCCCATATCGTCCACGGCCCCCCGGGCCCGGAGGCGACGATATTCCTGCAAGGCGTGGAGGCTTATCTTGATGCTTTCCTCCATCACATCCGGGTCGGCAAGCCTGAAGGCTTCCGAATAGCTCACCACATGGATGATCTGCGGACTGCCTTCATCCTGGGGTTCGATATCGTCCATCATGGCGGTGACCGCCGCCAACTGAGCCTTGGCCTTTTCGGCGTCGGGAGAGAAGTAGTCCAACCCTCCCCGAGGTTGAAGATAGACCTTAAAACCAGGCTCTTCCAACTCCCGTACAAGACGCAGCAGCGCCCTGGCCTTCGCCAAATCTTGAATGCCCCATAGATATTTGGGCGTATTCAACATGATCTGAAGCACCAGAGCACCAACGCCCTGGAGCTTGGCCGCCTTGGCCGCCACATAGCCGGATAACACGTAGCCCAGGTCGTCGGTGCCGCGGAAGGCGAAGTGGTGGGGCACGTTCGGTTCGAAGGGCTTGCCCGTGGAGGCTATGTATCGCAGGGTGGAAAAGTGTTCCTCGAGATTGGCGAGGACCGGATTCGGTCCTCGCCCGTCCAGCTGGCAGAACCACCAGAACGACAGGGCGTGCCAGGCGATGTCCAGGGTTTTCTCGTTGACCCTGGCCAAAGCAGGAACATCCTTCGTGCCGGCGTAGGTCCTCACCAGCATGGGACGCGCCGCCTCCCACACCGCCGAGAACTCCTCGGGGCTGGCTATGGGCACACCGCCGCCGTTGCTCTTGCCTTCCCAGCTTTCGCCGAAATTGGATTGGGTCAGCTGGGAACTTCCGATGGAAAGAACATCCAGGTATCCTCCCGAGGCGAGTCGCCTGGCCCAGTCCAGAAAAAGTTTCACCGCCTCGTGGCGGTCGTTCAGGTAAGGGCCGGCATGCACCCTCGTGAGCGGAGGCAACCCTCGCGCCAGACTGTGGCCGACCCTGTCTACAAGCCTGTCGCCCCTTAGGCCGAAATTTTTATAGCCTGATCGGTCGATAGGTTTGAGATTGTGATACGTTCCGCTTTTCACCAGCGACTCGCCGAAGGCCATGCGCGCGCTGTCGTACTTGAGCCCTTCGGACATGGAGCTGGGCATGAGTTCATCGGGGATACCCAGCTTTCTCATGGTCTCGTGGGGCGTTTCGTCGCCCATGAATACCCCGGCGGTATCGGGGAAGCGTTCCAGTACCGCCTGGCAAGCCTCAGGCAAACCGGCGAAGAACAGGCCCCGCAGCGTTCCGCCATCCTTGGCCAGAAGTTTCTCCCTGGAAAGAAACTCCCGCAGGGCCGCATAGATCCGCAGCGCGTCCTGGGGATCAAGCCTGTAGCTCAAGCCTAAAAGACTTATGCCCTTGTTGCGTATCCAGGCGCGAAGAAGCCTTCCCCCACCGCCCCGGCCCAAGGCTTCGAGGTCGCGGCTAAGATCCTGGTCGGCGAGCCAGAAAGGCAGACCGCACTGCTCCAAAATCTGGGAAAAGGAAATGATTCCGAGGGTATGAACGTCTATGGAAGGGTGGAGCAAGCCGAATACGTCACCTCTCTCGATCTTGAACACCTCCGCACCTCCTTGGCCTAGGTTTATGCTTCCCTCCCACCCTCTCCTTTTGAGAACTATGTCGCAGGTTAGAAAATAACACGTAATTAGCCTATTCGGCAGTAAAATGAGAATTTTTTTTGACTACGAACTTTTTTGATGCCGAATAAGCTGTTATGACACGGCCTTGGCGGCAGGACCCGCGGGGGACGGTGAAGCCGGGCCTGAGGAGGCGGGGGCGGACGAGCTTGCCGCCGGAGAAGTCTTCTCTTCCTTGGAAGCCCCGGATTCGCCCCTGGGTTCGGAAGAAGATTTGGAAACACCTGTGGCTCCTACCGTCGATTTCCTGGAATCGTTGATGTAAAAACCGCTACCTTTGAAAATGATGCCGCTGCCTCCCCCTATCATGCGACGCACCCGGCCGCCGCACTGGGGGCAGACTTTGACCGGATCCTCGGACATGGCCTGGAATTTTTCGAAGTTGTAATGGCAGTCGCGACACTCATATTCGTATGTAGGCATTTCTGCTACCTCGGTTTGTGTAGAAAATGGAATTGTTCAGTTCGTAGCACAATATAATAAAAAAGCGCGCAAAAGGTAAAGTGGGGACGCCGCGGCCGGGCTACAACCGGGCTGAAACCGGGCCTTACCGAACGATGCCCAGACGCTTTCCCGCCTTGGCGAAGGCCGCCACGGCGAAATCGACCTGGGAAGCCTCGTGGGCCGCGGATATCTGAACCCTGATACGGGCCTTGCCCCGGGGAACCACCGGGAAAGAAAAGCCTATCACGTAGATTCCTTCTTCCAAGAGCTCCTCGGCCAGCCTATGGGCGAGCTTTTCCTCGTAGAGCATCACCGGACAAATGGGGTGGACCCCCGGACGTATATCGAAGCCCGCCTTGGTCATGGCGGTTCTGAAGCGCAGGGTATTTGCCTCCAGTTTGTCTCTGAGCGCCGTGGAGGCGCCGAGCATGTCCAGGGCCTTCAGCGTGCCTCCGACGATCGAGGGCGCGAGGGTATTGGAGAAGAGATAGGGTCTGGCCTTTTGGCGAAGGTATTCCACGATTTCTCTTCTGGAGGCTATGAGCCCGCCCGAACCGCCCCCCAAAGCCTTGCCGAAGGTGGTGGTTATAATGTCCACCCTGCCCGCGACGCCGCAGTGCTCCCAGGTTCCTCTTCCATGGGCCCCCACGAAGCCGGTGGCATGGGAATCGTCCACGAGGACGAGGGCGTCGTAGCGTTCGGCCAGGTCGCAGATGGATTTCAGATCGGCGATATCGCCGTCCATGGAGAAAACGCCGTCGGTGGCCACAAGACGCAGTCTTGCCCCGGCGGCTTCTTTAAGGCAGCGTTCCAGGCCCTTGGAGTCCCGGCCCGTCTCGGGGTCCGGCTCCAGGCTATCACCCATGACCCCATGGGCGTAGACCCAGCGCTTAGCCTTGCACAGCCGCACCCCGTCGATAAGCGAAGCATGGTTGAGACTGTCGGATATGATCGCGCAATCCTCGTCCAGGAGCGGTTCGAAAACGGCGCCGTTGGCGTCGAAGCAGGAAGAGAAAAGAATGGAATCCTCCATGCCCAAAAACTCCGCAGCCCTTCTTTCCAATTCCTTATGGGGCTCCTGGGTTCCGCAGATAAACCGCACCGACGCCAGGCCGTAGCCCCAGGTTTCCATGGCCCGTATGGCGGCCCCACGTATTTCGGCGTTATTCGCCAGCCCCAGATAATTGTTCGCGCAGAAGTTCAGCACTTCCTTGCCGTCGGAAACACGGATCAGGCTGCCCTGGGGCCCGGAAAGCACCCGTTCGTCCTTGTAGAGCCCCTCTGATCTTATCGCCGCGAGTTTTTCATTTAATTCGGATCGAATAGAACCGTACACGATCTCCTCCTGGCTGCAAAACGCTCAAGGGCGCGGGCGGCCGCGGAAGAATCCCATTACACTGCCCGCGAGGCCGCCGGCTATGTGGGCGAATTGGGAAATGTTGTCCTGTTTGGCCAGGGCGTCCCAAATTTGGCCGCCCAGGTAGACGATCATCACGAGTATGAAACTGAGCGGTATTTCCCCTTTTTTGTAATTAGTTATCGAGGCGAGGATTATCATCATGAAAACGATTCCCGACGCCCCCAGGAGCACCGTGCCGGGAAAGAGGAGTACATTCATAAGACCCGTTATGGCCGCGGTTACCGCAATGCTGAGAAGGAGAAAGCCCGAGCCGTAGGCCGCTTCGAGAAGGGGGCCGAGCAGGAGAATCATGGTGAAGTTGGCCATGTAGTGCTGAACCGAGGCGTGGCCGAAGATGTAAGTGAAGAGCTTTATATAGTCCTGGAATACCTTTGCCCGGAAGGGAACGGGGGTGGAAAACCACAGGGCGGTGAGGGAAGGCATGATCGTAATGGATAGAATGAGCACCAAGGCCGACGCGAAGGCGAAGGTCAGGGTAACCGGAGCGTTATAGCGGATTTTCACAGGCTATCCTCCCCGCCGGACTCTTATTACCCGGCGTTTCTGTTTTCAATTATACATCGAGCACGAGGGATACGGGACAATGATCGGAGCCCATTACCTCCGATTGGATGCCGGCCTTGACCAAGGCCGGCAAAAACCCGGGATCGATGCAGTGGTAGTCGAGGCGCCAGCCCACATTGTTGGCCCTGGCCGAGGGCACGCGGTAGGTCCACCAGCTGTAATGCCCCGGTTCGGGGCAAAGGTGGCGGAAGCTGTCCACATAGCCTGCGCCGGTAAAACTATCCATCCAGGCCCTTTCCTCGGGCAGATAGCCGGGATTACCCTCGTTCTGTTCGGGCCTTGCCAGATCGATGGGCTTGTGGGCGATATTGTAATCCCCGGCAAGCACTAAATGCCTGCCCTTCGCGCGCAGGGAATCGCAGTATTCCAGCATCGCGGCGCAAAAGCGCAACTTGTAATCCAGCCTGGCTCCCATGTCCTGACTGTTGGGGAAATAGGCTGAAAGCAAGACAAAATCGTCAAAATCGGCTATGACGGTGCGGCCCTCGTCGTCGAATTCCGGCAGCCCCAAGCTGCCCACCCAGCTGGCCTCCCTGCGGGCGAATATCGCGGTACCTGAGTAGCCCTTTCGTTTGGCGCTGGACCAATAGGCCTTATATGGCCTGCCCCGGCCGTCCACGGGCTGGAGCAGCTCGGCGGCGAGCTGGTCGGGGTTGGCCTTGGTCTCCTGCAGGCATACGAAGTCGGCGTCCTGCGCCCCGAGCCAGTCGGAAAACCCCTTGCCCGCGCAAGCCCTGAGTCCGTTCACGTTCCAGGATAGGAGTCTCTTCATGCATCATCCTTATTCGATTGCGATCCAAGAATAGAGTCTATAAGACCTTTAAGCGCCGGATCGATTCCGGCCTGGCCTTCCGATTCCGATACGTCGATCTGGAAAACGCCGTCCTTGAAAACGATGGGTCCATGCTCGTCGGGAAGGGGAATCTCCTCGTCCTCCGCCGAGAGTTCGCGTATGGCCTGTCCAAGGGTTCCCGATTTGACGGAAGCGGGGGCGCCAAGAAATGCGCCGGCCTTCGATTCGCGAAACGGCGAAGCCCTGTACCGGCGGGGCCCGGGATAAAAACGGGCGCCCGCGTCTAGCTGTTCTATTCTCATGGTGGGAATTCAGGATACCGCACATTCGGGCTTCATGCCAGAGGCCGCTCGGTGTCGCGAAAAGAATCGGGATGCTATACTCCAGCTGTGAAGTTCCGTACCCCACTCAGCCTTCTTCTTCTGGCCATACTCCTCTCAAACCCGCCGGTCTTTGCGCAAACACTGCGATCCTGGGAAAAGGCGGGACATATTCGCACCCAGCGTTTCGATATCTTCTACGCGGCCTCCCTGGCCCGGGAGGCCGAACGGCTCGCGGGTTTCGCCGACCAGGTACTCGCCCGCCAGGAGCTGCTCCTGGGGATAAAAGCCCCGTGGAAACGGCTTCCGATCCTGCTCTCGGACCGAAGCCGCTTCCTGGATGGGTATTTCACCGCTTTTCCGTCCAACCGAATTTCGATTCAGCTCGCCAAGGCCAAGGTGTCCGACGAATTCTCCTCCCTGGCGGATGAGCTGAAGACAGTATTCGTCCATGAGCTGAGCCACGCGATCACCATGAACACCCGATCGCCTTTCTGGTCCGCGCTCTCATGGCTCATGGGCGACTTTCTGGTACCGGCGGGGTGGATAGTCCCGAAGATGTTCTCCGAAGGCACGGCGGTGTGGCTGGAGAGTATGGATTGGACCGACCTGGATAACGACCAGGCCGCCGCCGGGGAAAGACAGCCCGGGCGACTCAACGATCCCGCCGCCCTGTGGCCGGTGTACAGCGATCTTGTCCTGGGTGTCGCCCGAGGCCCCTGGGAAGCCTCAGGTCTCGCGGAATTCCCCGGATCGGGCAGCCTGCCCTATCTGTATGGCGCCCTGTTCGTCGATTACCTGGCCGGACGCTTCGGGCAGGAAATCATCGGGGCGCTTTGGAGAGAATCGGGCAGGGGCAGTATTCCCAACGGCTTCGACGGAACCCTCCTGTCCAAGGGAGCCTTCGAAACGATAAGCGGCGAAAGTCTTTCCGATCTCTGGCGGGATTTCCTGAGGAGTTTGGAGACTGTAGAACAGGGCTCCGCGGCCGGGGGCTCCAGGGCCGACAGCCTGGCCTTTGTATCCGATTCCCTCGTTGCCGGAAGAATTGGCCCTTACTGCGCCACGGGTACCAGCCTTTTCTATCTCGACCTGGAACGCTGGGGTTTGTATCAACTTCCGATCGGAACCGGCGGACCCGCGAAAAGGCTCTTCGCCGCGGATCCTTACCTGGAATATATCCGCCTTTCCCCCGAAGGGGACAAGCTCCTGCTGGACTGGGCGCGGAGCGACGGCAAGGGCGAGCTGAAGCCAGCGCAGTATGAATACGATCTCGCCCTGCGCAGGTTAAAGTTCGCCGGGCCGAGAGAGGAAGCTCCCTATGCGGAGGCGTTCGACAATCGCATCTTTGCGGAAACGACGCCCTTCCTTCACCACCCTCAGCTCGACGTCTCCCGGGGCTTCAGTTACGGCCTTATCCGGATCGGAGCCCTTACTCTTCCCGCTAGAGTCGATACCGAAGGTTCCATGGAGGTCCTGGCGAGCCCCATCGAGTCGGTTTCCGCCCTCTTTCTCCTGCTAAACAGCAGGGGCGCGAAGGACAAATCCGCGATAGCACTGGAGTTGCCCCGCACAGGCAGCACGCCCGGGCTAGCCCTGCTCGTCGAAGAGGGAGAAGGATGGAACCTGTGGATTCAGGAGTCGGCCTTCCCGGGCGGACTCGAACAGCCTATGTTCGTCGATTCCAAGCGCTTAGTCTTCAGGTCCAGGGGCCTCGAAGGCCGGCAAAGCCTAAAGCTTCTGAATCTGGAAAGTGAATTTTTGGCGGATCACGGCAGATACGTCGAGGCTTCCTGGATACCGCTGCGGAGTTATCGTGAAAAACTCGGTCAGAAAGAAGGACCTCAAAACCCGGCCCAAATTCAAAAGCCTTCGTTTACACCCATGGGAGAGCGACTCTTTCCCCTGGCCTTGGAGACCAGCGGCTATCCCTATGGGGACCTCAATTCCCTGGGAGTACAGCTGCGGGGAATGGATATCTCCGAGCGCCTGGCCTGGGCGGCTTCGGCGGGGTGGCATTTCGGCGCCGCCATGCCGGAAGCCTCTCTTTCATTCAGCCTAAGTCCCGATACCAGCCTGCTGCGGCTGAGCGCCCAGGACAGCTACGGCGAAGGAGCGACGGGAAAGGGCTATTACAGGCTCATGGGGCTCGGGCTGGGCTACGAATATCGCCTACGCCTTTTGCCCCTTCAGCGAATGCTTTGGACGGCCCTTTCCGCGAACTTCGCCGGTATGGACGCCCAGCCCGAGCCCCAAAGTTATTTTTCCCCCGATTTAGGCTATCTCTCCCTGGGCGCGGGCATCCAATTCGGATATTCCGATCAGTATTCGCAGCCCTATTTCCCCTTCGACCCCCAGGGGCTGCAAGCCTTTCTGGGAGGGGATTACGAGGAACTTCCAGGGCTCGCGAAAGGATTCTCCCTTTCGGGCAGGTTCAAGCTGTCGCTTCCCCATCCCGCGCTCCAGCTTTCACTCTTCGGCGCTTACGGCTTGCAGGAAGAACTGGTCTTTTCCCCGGCGGGGCGGTTTTTCCGATACTCGGGAGCTCTGTATCCTTCGGCGCTCCCCGCGCCCTACCCCTACTATGCCGAATACGCCTCCCTGGATTCCCGCTCACCCTGGTATGGCTATGGAGAACTTTCCCTACGGCTATTCTCGATCAAGCCTTGGAAGCGCCTGGGGGCCTTGAAGATGCCCTGGCTGCCTTCCTGGACCATCGGCGGATTGAGCATGCGGGGCGGCCTGCGCGCGGCGGCGCTCGCCATTGGGTCCTCCTTGGCCTTTCCTTCCTCCGCTTTTTTATCCTTGGAACTACAACTAGCGCTGCTGGCCGGACTAGCCGCCGAAGGCAGGCTGGTCCTCGGTTTCGAAGCGGCATGGGCCTTCGATACCCTCCTCTCCGGAGGCGACCCATTCCACGCAGGTTTTTCCCTGGGGATACGATTATGAGCAAAGACCAGCACAGCGCCGTGGTGGACGCCCAGAGCAGGCTTTCCTTTTCGGTCTGCGCCGAGCTTAAAGAGGCCATACTCTCCGCCGGAGGCGGGGAGGTCTTTGCCGTGGGCTGCCTGGATGCCGGGGGCAAGGTGAACACCATAGAGGTCGTGGCCAGGGGAAGCTCCGATGCCGTCCCCGCCCTCGCTTCGTATTTCGAAAAGGGCTCGGTCCTGATTCACAACCATCCTTCGGGAAAGCTTCAGCCGTCGGAGGCCGATGTGACCATCGCCGCCGAGGCGGGTAGTTTCGGGGTGGGCTCCTATATTGTCGATAACGATGCCGGCTTTCTCTATATCGTCGCCGAGCCTGCCAGGCGCAGGTCCTTGAAAATGCTGGACGAGGAGAGCCTGGCGAAGGCCTTGGACAAGGGAGGCAAGCTCGCCCGCACCATGCCGGATTTCGAGCCGAGGCCCTCCCAGGTGGCGATGGCTGCCGATGTCGCCTCGGTCTTCAACCATGGAGGAATCCTGGCGGCCGAAGCGGGTACCGGGGTGGGCAAGTCTTTCGCCTATCTGCTTCCCGCCATAGGCTGGGCCCAGGGCAACGAGGAGAGGGTTGTCATTTCGACCGCCACGATCAATCTCCAGGATCAGTTGTTTTCGAAGGATATTCCCTTGGTTTCCTCGATTTTCCGCAAAAAGCCCAAGACTGTGCTGGTGAAGGGCAGGGCAAACTATCTCTGCAGGCGAAGGCTTCAGGAGGCCATCGACGAGGAGGGGCTCATGCTGGACGAGCAAAGCCCTTTAAAGCGGATCGCCGCCTGGGACAAAGCGGGAGGGACGGGCGACAGGGCCGCCCTCCCCTTCAGGGTGGACGACCAAACCTGGGGAAGAGTCTGCTCGGAGGCCGAAGCCTGCCTGTCCCTCCGCTGTCCCCACCGGGAAAAGTGTCATGTCATCGTCGTGCGCAAGAACGCGGCGGACGCCCAGATCATCGTGGTCAATCATCACCTTCTCTTCGCCGATATTTACTCCCGCAGACGGAGCGCAGGTATCGAACAGACATCCATTCTGCCCTCCTACAATGTGCTGGTGCTGGACGAGGCCCATGCCATCGAAGACAGCGCCACGAGCCTTTTCACCGAAAGCCTTTCCCGCTTTTCCCTGCTGAAAAAGCTGTCCCAGCTATGGCGAAGAAAGGGGCGGGGCTTTTTCGGCAGCATGGCCAGCCTCGCAGCCTCGCCCTCGCTGAGCTCGGAGCGAATCAGGGCCTTCGAAACCAGGATACAGGAGGTTCAAGGCTCCATGGCCAGCCTGGAAGCCTCGGCCATGGGGTCGATGGGAGAAGCGGCAAGCATGCGGTTGAAGGAAAAGACGGCGATTATCGCCACATCGCTCTGCGAGCCTGCGGGGCGGCTTCAGCGCTCCATTCTCGCCTTGACCAAGGATATCGCCGATATTCTGGAGACACTTCCCGAATCCAAAGCCCAGGAGCCGGCGGCGTATGAGACCAGAATGGTAGCCAGAAATCTCAACGAGTCTGCCGACCTTCTGGCCAGGTTTAAAGATTTCGACCTAAATCCCGACACGGTCTTTTGGATCGAAAAATCGAAGAGTCTGCAAAAGGAACCCTTTGTCTATTTCAACGCCACCCCCTTGGAGGTGGCGCCCCTGCTGGAAAAATCGGTCTTCGAAAAACTGCGTTCCGTGGTTTGCACTTCGGCGACCCTCACGGTGGGTGGCAGTTTCGATTTTTGGATGAGAAGGGTGGGCATTGCCAAACAGCGGGAGGACCTGGAGGCCCGTATATACACTTCCCCCTTCCCCTTCGCCGGCAACGCGGTGTTGGCGGTGGACCCCCAGGCTCCTCATCCCCAGCGGCAAAAGACCGCTTACAAGGAATATATCCCCGGGGCAGTGCTTAGGCTTCTCCTGGCCTCGCGAGGCCGGGCCCTCGTGCTTTTCACCAGCTACGAGATGCTCGGGGCCAGTTTTGAAAAGGCCAGACCGGCGCTGGAGGCGGAAGGAATCAGCTGCCTGCGCCAGGGCATGGACGAGCGCTCAAGGCTTTTAGCGATGTTCCGCAACGACATCTCCAGCGTGCTTTTCGCCACCGATTCGTTCTGGGAAGGGGTGGACGCGCCGGGCGAAACCTTATCCATGGTGGTGCTTACGAAGCTTCCCTTCAAGGTGCCGGATGAACCGGTTCTACAGGCACGGGCCGAGGCGGTGGAAAAAGCCGGGGGCAACGCGTTCATGGAAATCAGCGTGCCCGAGGCCATCATCAAATTCAAGCAAGGCTTCGGAAGGCTCATCCGGCATTCCCAGGACAGGGGTGTGGCGGTGGTGCTGGACCAGCGCCTAGCCACCTCGCGTTACGGCTCCCTTTTTGTCGAAAGCCTGCCTCGCTGTAAACTCGTCCCAGGGGGGCTTTCGGTTCTGGAGGACGAGATACGCCGCTTTCTGGACGATTGAGCGGGGTACTTCTATACTATGGGCAGAAAGGAAACGATGAAGGAAAACGAGATAGTTCTTTTCGAACTGAAAAACAAGATCCGCGACTATCCCTGGGGCAGCTTCGACGGGCTCGGCCTCTATTGCGGAATAGATGTCCCTTCGAACAAGCCCGCGGCCGAGTGCTGGATGGGGGCTCATCCGGAAGCTTCATCCATCGTTCTGCTGGCCGACGGCGTCAGCCTCTCCCTGAGGGAGCTCATCGACAGGCAGCCTGAAAGGACACTGGGCGTCCAAGGGCTGAAGACGGGAGCACAGCTACCCTTTTTGTTCAAGGCCCTTTCCGCCTCCTTTCCCCTTTCGATACAGGTGCACCCCGACAAGCGGACAGCGACGCAGGGCTTCGAGCGCGAGGAGAGCCTGGGCATACCGCGGGACTCGCCGCTGCGGACCTACCGCGACGCCAATCATAAACCCGAACTCGCCCTCGCCCTTTCGCCCTTCAAGGCGCTGTGCGGGTTTCGCGCCCCGCGGGAGACGGTCGAGCTTTTTGGCCCGACCCTGTCGTCGATGCTCGGGCTGCGAAAAGGCCCGGACGCCGAGGAGTATCGGAATCTTCTTGCCAGAATTCTACGAATCGGGGGCAAAGAAAAAAAGGCCCTGAAACGGGAAGCCGGCGCGAGAGCCCTGATGCTCGCCTCGAGCGGCGACGGGGAGGCGAGGGAGGCTGGCGCGACGGTGCTGCGCTTGACAAATCTTTATCCCGGCGACGCCGGGGCTCTCGCGCCGCTCTTCATGAACCTGCTCCGGCTCGAACCCGGCCAGGGGCTTTATATTCCCCCGGGGCTCATGCATTCCTACCTCGAAGGAACCATACTCGAAGTCATGGCCTCCTCGGACAATGTGGTCAGAGGCGGCTTGACTGCGAAACATATCGATGTGGACGAGCTGTTGAGGGTTGTCGACCCCGGAGCCCGGTTTGGCCTTTGGAGTAAGGCGAGACCCGGCGCCCTGCCGAATATCGAGACATGGCCCTGCCCCGCCGAGGAATTCGCCCTGGAGAGGCTCCGCCCGGATTCGGGGAACCTGCTTTCGATAACTTCCGGCGGGCCTGAAATCCTATTCTGCGCCGAAGGTTCGGCGCTGCTCGCCGCGGTCGGCGCCGGCTCTGCGAAAGCCCCGGAGGAAGGGACGGGAAAGGAAGTTCACCTTAGGCGGGGCAGTTCGGCCTTTCTCGGCGCATCCTGCAGAAGCTACGCCCTTAGAGGTCCGGGAACAGTCTATAGGGTCCTGTATCCGGGCTCCGGGATAGGGGCGGCGCAAGCTTCGAGGAGCATCCCATGAGACTATGGATAGACGGGGATAGCCTGCCCAGGGACCTGCGCGCCTTTCTATTGCGTCGGGCCGGCTCATCCCGGGGAAATCGGAAATTCCCCGAGATGAGCTTCGTTTCGGCAAAAAAACTGCCCGATATCCCCCCCGGGCTCAGCCGCGTCGTCGAGGCCGGTCCGGACGCGGCCGACAGCCTCATCGAAGCCGAAGCTGTCCTGGGGGATCTTGTCGTGACCCGGGACACCGCCCTTGCCGAACGGCTCGCGCATCGGGGCATCGCCGTCATCAACGACAGGGGGGACATCTTTACCAAGGAAAACGCGGCGGAACGCCGTTCGCTACGGGACGCGGCATTTCAGCTGCGGAGCCTGGGCCTGGCTCCTCCTTCGCCCAGGGGCTTTAGTCGAACCGCCCGGGAGCTGAAGCGTTTCGCCGACAGCCTGGACAAACTACTAAGCCGACTCGAAGGCCTATAGGGGATTTTCGGCCCTCGTCGTGGTGGTGGTTTCCGGCGTCTCGGTTCCGGGGGCAGGGAGGGGATTGCTGTTCGCGGCGTCCGCCGGACCGACCTGCGGCGCCGGTTCCTGCGGGGGAACATCGGCCGCAGGGACGGCAGACGCGGCTACAGGATCGCCCGATTCGGGTGCAGCGCCGCCCCCGGCAGGCAGGGCTTCGACAGCGGCAGCGGCGCTTTCGGAATCCTCGGTCTCGACGAAGGCTTCATCGAAGCCGGGCTCCACCGGCCCCGGCGGGCTTTCGGGCAAGCTGCGCTGATCAGGGGAAACGGCGAAGGGGCTGACGAATCGCCGGTTGAGATATGCGTAACGTTCCCTTAAAATGGCCGATTTGCCCAAGGTCGAAGGACTGTACTTTATGGGCGAGGAAAGCAGGGCGATGAGCCTCGCGGCTTGATCCCTGCTGAGGGATCTCGTCGATACCCCGTAATAATGCCGGGCCGCCGCCTCTATGCCGAATATTCCCTTGCCCCATTCGGCATAACCGAAATAGAGTTCCAAAATTCTTTCCTTCGAAAGGATCAATTCCAACTCGAGAGCGGCGATCACCTCGAAATATTTTCTGACATAGCTTTTCTCGGGTACCAGGAAGAGGGTCCGGGCCAGCTGCATCGTCAGGGTTGAGCCTCCGTATAGGGGCTTCCCCAGCCTCGCGTTGATCTCCCTCGCGCGCTTGAACGCCTCCATGTCGATGCCGTGATGCTCGTAGAATTTCCCGTCCTCCACCGCCACGAGCATGGAGCGGATAAAAAGCGGGATGCTCTCCAGTTTTACCGGCCGGGGTTTTTGAAGATCCCAGCCGTAACCGATGGAACGGTAGGGCATCAGGATAGTGTAAACGGGGTCCGAGAATTTATAGATGAAGATCGACAACGAGGTAATCCCGATATAGGCGATATGTACCGCGAAGAATAGTTCGACGAGGAAGACCAGCAGCCGCCGCGGCCAGGGGGCTTTTGGCCTTTTCGGCCTTGGTTTTTTTCTTCCGCCCTTCGCGTGTTCAAGGGTATCGGCCAGCGAGCGCTTCATTTCGCTGGCAAGTATATCTAAAAAAAAGGGATCCCGTACAGCTACGGGATCCCGGGAGTTCGCATGCGAGCGCCAAAGCGCCCCGTCGGTTTACTTACAGACCTATTCGCAGCTCAGGCAGGCCTGCTTTCCCGCTTCTATGGCTTTGATATTCATGGGAATGAGCCCATGCTTGGAAGGGGGGAAAAAGGTTTTCAAAATTTCGTCGGCGTGATCCAGCTTCACCGCTCCCGTGGTCTGGCTCAGGGCGCCCATCATGACCATATTGGCGATCCTGCCATCGCCGATTTTCTCCGCGATTTCGTTGCAGGGGATATGGAGAATCTTGGCGTCCGGCCTGTTGGGGTCGGTCTTGACCAGGCTGGAATTGAGGAGGATGGTTCCGCCCTGAGCGCACTTTTCCTCGGCGATTTCCACCGAATCCTGGCTCATTATCACCACCGTATCGGCCTTGGCGACGATAGGGCTGGCGATTTCCTCCTCGCTGACGATTACCGAAGCCCGGGCTATGCCTCCGCGCTTCTCCGCCCCATAGAAGGGGAAGAAGCTGACAATCAAGCCTTCCTTCATGGCGCAGTACACCCACATCTGGCCAAGGGAAATAACCCCCTGTCCGCCGAATCCTGCGATAAATGTTTTCTCTGTCATCTGCGCGCTCCTTGGTTAGTTGCCCGCGCCCGCGGGGGCGGCGGCCGTCGACAGCGTATTCTTGATCTCGCCCAGGGGATAGAAGGGGATCATGTTCTTCTCCAGCCAGTCGATGGACTCGGGCGGAGAGAGTTTCCAATTGGTGGGACACTGGGAGAGTATCTCGACCATGGTGAAACCCTCGCCCCTCATCTGGGCTTCGAAGGCGGTGCGGATCATTTTCTTGGTCTTCTTGATGTTCACGGGATTGTTCACCGCGCCGCGGGCGAGGTAGCGGGTTCCCCCGAGTGAAGAGAGCAGCTCGCAGACCTTGATGGGATAGCCCATGCCGGCTTCGCCGGGGTCGCGCCCCCTGGGGGAGGTGGTGGCGTACTGTCCCACGAGGGTAGTGGGAGCCATCTGTCCGCCGGTCATACCGTAGATGGCGTTATTGACGAAAATGGTGGTGAACTTCTCTCCCCTGTTGGCCGCGTGGATGATTTCCGCGGTGCCGATGGCGGCCAGGTCTCCATCGCCCTGGTAGCAAATCACCAGGTGATCCTTCAGGTTGCGCTTGATTCCCGTGGCGGCCGCGGGGGTTCGGCCGTGGGCGGGCTGAACCGAATCGAAGTCGAAATAATACTCGGCCCAGATCGAACAGCCCACCGGGTTGGTTATGATGGATCTTTCCTGCAGGCCCATCTCGTCTATCACTTCGGTGATGAGCCTATGTATGACCCCATGCCCGCAGCCGGGGCAGTACTTGGATTGGATCGATACAAGGCTTTTGGGATGCCCATATAGTAATTCCATATTCCTCTCCTTCGCTTTAATGCCCGGTCTTCAGGCGTTCAGCATCCGCTCGGCGGCGGCGAGGACTTCTTCCTCGTTATGGATCATGCCGCCGGTTCTTCCGTAATGGGCGACCGGCGCCCTGCCGTTCACCGCAAGCCTGACATCCTCGACCATCTGGCCCATGCTCATCTCCACCGAGAGGAACTTGCGCCCCTCTTTCTCGGCCAGGGCGGCGATCCTTTCATAGGGGAAGGGCCAGAGCGTAATGGGGCGGAATAGCCCGATTTTGAGCCCCTTGGCCCTGCCCGCCTGGACGGCGCTCATGGAGACCCTGGCGGAGGTTCCGTAGGCGACGATCACGAGATCGGCGTCCTCGACCTGCATTTCCTCATAGCGGCAAAGCTCTTTCTTAACCATGTCGTAGTGGGCTTCGCGCTTGAGGTTGGCCTTTTCCAGGGTGGCCGGATCCAGGTTCATACTGCTTACGTGGTTTACCCCCCGCTTGTCCCTGGCCTGGTGTCCCACGGCCCAGGGTTTTCTGGGAAGGGCGGCCATGTCGACCGGATCGGGAAGGACAACGGATTCCATCATCTGGCCGATGAGACCGTCGGCCAGGACGAGGACGGGAATTTTGTATTTGTCCGAAAGCTCGAAGGCTTCGAAGGTGAGATCGGCCGCTTCCTGCACTCCCTTGGGAGCCAGGACGATGGTATGGTAGTCGCCGTGGCCGCCGCCCCGGGTGGACTGGAAATAGTCCCCCTGGGCAGGGGTGATGCCGCCGAGGCCGGGGCCGGCCCTGGCCACGTTGACCACCACCGCGGGCAGATCGGCGCCGCAGAGGTAGGAAATGCCCTCCTGCTTGAGGGAGATTCCGGGGCTGGAGGAGCTGGTCATGGCCCGGACGCCCGTGGCCGCCGCCCCGTAGACCATGTTGATGGCCGAGACTTCGCTTTCGGCTTGGATGAAAATCCGGCCCGCCGGAAGCATGTTGGCCGCCATGTAGGCCGTCAGTTCGTTCTGGGGGGTGATGGGATAGCCGAAGTACGAGGCGCAGCCGGCTCGTATGGCGGCCTCTCCAATCGCTTCGTTGCCTTTCATGAGGCGGATTTCTTTACTCATTGTCGCCTCCTTTAAAGTTTATAGACCGTGATCGCCACGTCGGGGCAGACCTGGTAACAGTTGCCGCAGGCGATGCACTTCTCCGGAGCTATCACCGATGAGGGATAATAGCCCCAGGAATTGGGCTTCGTCTCGGGTCCGAGGGTCTTGGTGGGACAGGCGCGGACGCAGAGCAAGCATCCCTTGCACCGCTCCCTGTCGATGACGGGTTTCCCCTTGTTGGCCATGGCATACTCCTTGCGCGCTCGTTAGCCCAGCCGGCGCCCGGCGAGGGCGGCGAGGGCTATCGAGGCTAATTTGGTCTCCGCGGTATCGGCGCGGCTGGGGAGCACGACGGGTTTCGCCGCGCCCATGACGATGCCCGCACCTTTGGCCTGGGCCAGGTCGAGCAGACATTTATAGAGAATATTTCCCGCTTCTATGTCGGGAACGATAAGCACATCGGCGTCGCCGGCCACATCGGAAACGATGCCTTTGATCCTGGCGCTCTCCGCGCTTATGGCATTGTCCAGACCGAAGGGGCCGTCCACTATGCAGCCCTTGATCTGACCTCGACGGTTCATCTGACTCAAGAGAGCCGCGGTGGCGGTGCAGGGCATCTTGTCGGGATATACCTTTTCCACGGCGGCCAGCAAGGCGACCTTGGGAGTCGCCACACCCAGGACCTTGGATACGGAGACCGCCGAGTTGATGATATCGACGAAACCCGAAAGATCGGGGGCTATGTTGAGTCCGGCATCGCTCAGGACAAAAAGCTTATGATAGGTGGGAACCTGGATAACCGCCACATGGCTGGCCAGTCTTCCTGCGTTGATGCCCGTTTCTTTATTGAGCGCTGTCTTGAGCAAGGGGGCGGTGTCGATAATCCCCTTCATGATGAAGTCCGCCTTGCCGTCCCGTACGAGGCCGACGGCTATGGACGCCGCTTGGTGGACGTCCTTGGCGGGAAGGAGTTCGAAGGCGGAAATATCCAGTCCCCTTCCCTGGTTGGCCCCGGCGGCGGCCGCCGCGATCGCCTTCGGATCCCCCACGAGAATCGGTATGGCGATGCCTTCGGCGAAGGCGGCGAAGGCGGCTTCGATAACCGAAGATTCCTGGGCGGCGGCTACGGCCAGTCTGGCGGCCCCGGCGGCGGCGGCCGCCCTGATAATGTCATCGATTGTCTTCATGGAAGGTACTCCCTGGGCTTAAGGCTTCCGGAAAGAGCCCCGAAACCAGCCTGGGCCAGAGCCTCCAGCTCGCCTTCCCCCGGATAAACGACAATTGGCGCTATGAAGGCGCAGCGTCGCGAAATACCATCGACGATTCCCTTGCCGTAGGCTATGCCGCCGGTGAGAATAACAGCGTCTACCTTGCCCGAAGCGGCGGCGGCGAGCGCGCCGATAGCCTTGCTCACCTGATAGATAAAGGCTTCGTAATAGAGCGTCGCTTCCGCATCGTTCTCATTCCGCCGCTTCTCCACCTGTCTCATGTCGTTGGTGCCTAAGAAACTGACCATCCCGCCGGCGCCGGCGATCAGGCGGTTAATCTCTTTTTCGCCATATTTACCGGAAAAGCAGAGCTTGACCAGGGCTCCAGTGGGCAGGGTTCCCGAACGCTCGGGGCTGAAGGGCCCTTCGCCGTTCAGGGCGTTATTGACGTCCTCCACCTTTCCTCTCCGATGTAGTCCCACCGAGATCCCGCCGCCGAGGTGGGCTACTATCAGGGAAAGATCCTCGTAGTCCCTGCCCTGCTCGGAGGCGTAACGTCTGGCCACAGCCTTCTGGTTGAGCGCGTGGAATATGGAGATCCTCTCGAAAAGCTTATTGCCCGACACCCTCGCCAGGTCGGAAAGTTCGTCGACGACCACAGGATCGACGATGTAGGCCGGAATGCCCAGGGGTTTCGCGATGTCGTCGGCGATAAGCGCCCCGAGATTGGAGGCATGCTCTCCATAGGCCGCGGCGGTCAAATCTTTTTTCATTGCCCCGTTGACCTTATACACGCCCCCCGGAATGGGGTGCAGCAGGCCGCCCCTGCCCACCACAGCGGTCAACTTGGCAGTGTCGAAATCCGCCGCCCGCAGCTCCCGGATGATCGCATCCCTGCGAAATCCGTACTGGGAAGCCACCGTCTTAAAGGAAGAAAGCTCGTCCGACGAATGGCTCAAGCTTTTCTCGAAGAGTCTTGAGTCGAGGGTAAATACCGCCACCTTGGTGGAGGTGGATCCCGGATTTATGACGAGGACGCAAGGATTCATCGATTCCTTCCTTTTATCTGTATGTCTTCAGTATAGCATCTCCTGGATAATTGACAAGTGGCTATTTCACATTAAATGAAAACGTGTTTCAATTTTTGAAACACGGAAAAAGTAAAAACCGAAAAAAAGACCGTCTTGTCTAAGACGGTCCTTTACCTGCGAAAACAGCGGCGATCAGGAGACTCTGGTCTTGTGCCGGTTGAGTCTTCTCTTCTTCTTTCTCTTATGCGTCGCTATTTTCTTGAGCTTTCGTTTTCTACCACAGGGCACGACGATTCTCCTTGATTACGTTTGGTGCGAAATGAGCCTCTTTCACCGCGCAACAGCGGCAATAGTACACGGATAGTCCCGGATCGTCAATACACTTACAATCGCTCACGTTGCCTGTTTTTCGAGCTGGTTCGGCGGGAAGTGAGCCTGTCGATCACGATATTGACTTCGGCCACGAGAATGCCGGTGAAGCGCTCGATATTGTCCACGATAAATTCCTGCAGGGCGTGGGCGTTGGAAGCCAGCTTTGTGCCGAAGGGAACTTCCAGCACCACGGTGATTCTATATCCCTGGGTATCATCCCGAATGGCCAGGCGTTTGACCTTCACGGCGGGATCGTACTCATCCACGCAATGGACCACCATCTGGGATAGGGCCGCTTCGGAGATCGCCACCCTGCCCCGCTTTGTATACTCCGGGCGCACGACGGCTTTCTCGTAGATTTTCGGCAGCGAAGCCCCGGTGCCGAAGCTCCGGCGCAGGAAGACCCGCACGCTATCGTAGAATATCGATGGATAATTGCGGCGAATCTCCAGGGCGGGAACGGGGATGACATGCTTGCCCTCGACCTGCCTGGATTGCATCGCCTTTTCTATTTCCGCCTTCGTGGCGATATCCTCGATTTTTATGGTTTTGTTGGGCTGGGGGATTTGCAGCCTTTCGCAGATTCTCTGGACCATTTTTTCGCTGGTTCCGATGACCAGGATTTTCCTGAAGCGCTCCCTCTGTAAGGCCTTGGCCACTTCGTCCCGATGGGCTTTGTCGTGAAAGAGGGCGGTTTTTACGGCGCCAAGATAGAGGGCTTCTTTCTTAGCCGATTTACCGGCGATAAGCTGGTCCCCCCGGATCAATAAACCATCGTCTATGATCATTTCTATTCCATACTTCTGGGCTACCAGCTTAGCCCTGAAGCTCTTACCGGTCCCGGTGGAGCCTACAAGGGCGTAAACCCTGACTCCCCGGAAAAACCAGAAGAGAATCTTGAAAAACCGCATCATGAGTAAGGAACACTATATAGGCAGAGCGAGGCCCGCGTAAAGAGCGGCCCGAACTCCGCGCCCATCCGGCCTATGCGTAAATTATCCGAGCCCAACCCAAGAAGCGAATAGTCATCATGGATCCATCCGGCCTACGCGTAGATTATCCACTTCCGCTTATCATATACTTTAGCTTAGAGGTGCAGTTCTATGTCGATGATCTATCATCCCGGTACTGGTTTGAATGTCGGCGATCCCGAAAGGCTTCCGGTCGATCCGGCTCGGCTTCCCTCCCCGGAGGAACTGAGGGCGGAGGCTGAAAGCCTCATACTTTCAGCCTCGGGCTGGAGAAAGGTCTTCGCCGAAGCGGAAACTCCCTATGCTCCCTGGGTCCCCCACCCGGGGCCGGAGGATTCGCTCTCCGAAACCGTGGCGGCGCCCAAGCTTCTTTTGGCCGCCCTTATGGCCGAAAGTTTTGGAAGACTCGTCCTGCGACAGAGGAGGACGGAAGCCAGGCCGGCGCTGCTCCTGGGCATCGACTCCCGGCCCACAGGGCCGGCGCTGGCCGATGTTTTCGCCAGGGTGTTGATCGGGCTGGGTATCGAAGTACGATACTGCTTTATCGTAGCCGCCCCCGAAATCATGGCCTTTGCAGGCAAAGCCGCCAAGCTCCCGGAGGGGCATCCCGAGCGGGCGGAGGGCTTTGCCTATATCTCGGCCAGCCATAATCCGCCGGGCCATAACGGCGTCAAGTTCGGCCTGGGAAGCGGAGGGGTCTTGAGCGCCCAGGAAATCGCGCCCCTCATCGCCCAGCTCAAGACTTCCATAGCATCGGAAGATTCGGTTTCGCGCGCCCTCGCCCTCCTGAGCGCCGCCGATAAAGAGGTTCTGGCCCTTTGTTACGAGCGATGCGCCGAGTGGAAGCGTCACAGCCTATCCGCCTACATCCTTTTCAGCCATGCGGTGATAACCGGCAAAGAGGCGCTGAACGAGCAGGCAGCCGTTCTGGACGAACTGGCCGAAGCCTGCCGACATAAGCCCCTGGGAATAGTCGCCGAACTCAACGGCTCGGCCCGCTCTCTGTCCATAGACAGGGATTTTTTCCAGGGGATTTCGATACGAAGCGAGTTCCATAACGACGGCCCCAGGCAATTTACGCACCGCATCGTCCCCGAGGGCCTAAGCCTCGAATCCTGCATGGAGCTGCTTCAGAAAGCTCACAAAAAAGACCCCAGCTTTCAGCTGGGCTATGTGCCGGACTGCGACGGCGACCGGGGCAATCTGGTCTTCTACGACAAAACCCTGGGCAGGGCCAGGCCCCTCGAGGCCCAGGAAGTTTTCTCCCTCTCCTGCCTGGCCGAACTCGCGGGACTGGCGGGCTTTTCGAAGAACGCCCCGGTCGCCGTCGTGGTGAACGACGCCACCAGCGCCCGGATCGAACGTATAGCCGGCTTTTTCGGCGCCAAGGTCTTCAGGGCCGAGACAGGCGAAGCCAATGTGGTGAACCTGGCGGAAAAGCTTCGCCTTGAGGGATGGACAGTGCGTATCCTCGGCGAAGGTTCCAACGGCGGCACCATCACCCACCCCTCCAAGGTACGGGATCCCCTGTCGACCCTAGGAGCCATGATCCGCCTGCTTCGCGGCGGGGATAAGGCCGATAGCCCAGGGCTCTTCCGTCGCTGGCTGGAAGCTTCCGGCCAGGATGGGGCATACAAAGCGGACTTCGATCTGGCCGATGTCATCGCGACCCTTCCCGCGTGGATAAGTACCAGCGTCTTCGAATCCAGGGCGGCGCTTAACATAAGAAGTGCCGACAAAGCCTCGCTGAAAGCTCGCTATGCCCATATCTTCAAAAAAGAATGGGAAACTCGGAAAAAGGAATTGCTGGATCGCTATGGCATAAGCGCCTGGAAAGCCCTGGCAACCATAGGCGGCGGAGAATTCGAAGTGGGCGAGGACTTCGCGGCATCGGCCTCCGGTGGTCTCAGAATTCTCCTGCTCGACTCCCGAGGGGCGCTCAAGGCCTTTCTCTGGATGAGGGGATCGGGTACTGAACCGGTATTCCGCATCATGGCCGACATCGAGGGCGGCGAGCCGGAAGACGAGGAATACCTCCTCTCCTGGCATAGCCAGATGGTGCGGGCGGCCGATTCTTCGCTCTAGGGAGTAGGGGCGGGCCACAGGCCTTCGGTGCTTGTTCAAAGAAGACCCTTCGTGTAGGATGGCGCTGAAAGCAGCAAGGAGTCAGGATGGGTATTCGCGGAGAGCTTTTTTCCACTCGTTTCGCCTGTGACGGCAGAACCTATTTTTTCAATGTCAAGCAGAACAGAAACGGCGACGTGTTTTTAAGCATCGTGGAAAGCAAGCCTTCCGAAGGCGAAAGCTTCGATCGTCGCTCCATCGTCGTCTTCGGCGAACACATGGAAGGTTTTCTCAAATCATTTCAATCCGCCTTGAAATACATCGACAAGACGGGAATAAAGCTCAGCCCCGAAACCCAGACGCCGGACAGGATCGAGGAGCGCCCCCGGTACGAGCGTTCCTCAGGATACAGAGAGGCCCCCCTCCGGAACCGGGGCGAGGAGCGCCCCAGATACGAGCGCTCTCCCGGCTACAGGGACGCTTCGCCTTCGGGAGAAGCGCAGACCAAACGTGTCGTGGTGCGGCCCGTCTCGGACAGGCCCCGAGAGGCTTCAACCCGACCGAGGAATCCTGTGCGCAGAAACGAAACCGGAGCTCCGCGTTATGACAAAGCCGAACCCAAACCGCTCAAGCGCATTGTCGTCAAACGGGCAAAGAAGCCCGATTCCTCCGACTGATCGGCACCGTCCAGCGATTCATCCGCCACGCCGGTCATCACACCCCGGGCGTTTTCAACAAGCTTCGAGGCACTAATGAGCCGGCGAAGCCGGGCCTTTCCCAAAGCGAGGGCCCGTAGGAGCGAATAGCCCTCCGGTGCTCCCGGGTGGGATATCCCTTGTGGCGGCAAAACCCGTATTCCGGCTGTACCGCATCCAACCGAAGCATCATTCTATCCCTGGAAACCTTGGCCAGGATCGAAGCGGCCATGATCGAAGGATGTAGCGCGTCGCCATCGATGAGGGCCGAACAGGGGCAGCCCAGGTCGGGCGGGCGATTGCCGTCCACGAGCACTATCGCCGGCTCAAGGCTGAGAGCTTCATAAGCGCGTCTCATGGCAAGCAGGCTGGCGTTCAGAATATTCAAAGCCCCGATTTCCTCCCAGGTGGCCCACGCCACAGCCCAGTCCAAGGCTTCCTCGATTATACGCCGGTACGCGCCCTCCCTTTTTTTATGACTCAAAACCTTCGAATCGTCCAGGATACCCAGGGGAAAGGTTTCGGGGAGAATTACCGCGGCGGCGCACACCGGTCCCGCCAGGGGCCCCCTCCCCGCTTCGTCTATGCCGCAGACAGAAGCCGGAGGAAGGGCCAAAATGGAGGGAAGATCTTCTTTTCGCAAAATTCTGTTCATCGAGACTCCGAAAATCCCTCAGCGTATGAGGTGGTTCGCCAGCGGTACCTTGCCCTGGGGTTTTAGCCTGCCTGTCAGAACATCCAAGCCGGCTTCCAGACAAATGGGAGCGTAGTGGTATACAGCGATCGCCGCCTTGCTCCAAGGGCTATGAGCCGCATGAATGGGTGAGAGCACCGAAACGATGGCGACCTCGACCCCTTGTTCGTGGGCAAGGGTTGCCAATTGCATGCCCGCCCTGTTGGCCACACAGACGATGGCTCCCGCGCAGCCTGAAAGGGCCTTTTTAAAGGCTTCCAATTCTTCCGGCTTGGCGTTGCGTTCCGGTCTGTAGGAAAAAGAGAATCCCCGCGAATTAGTGTAGCGCCTCCTGCCCAGGGAAATGAACTCGTCGAAGGGGGCTGCGATGAGTACAGTGCCTTGGGGCGCAAAGGGAAGCTCCGCTCGACGGCCGATGACGGAAACGCTCCGCCTGGCCAGGTCGGCGAAGAAAACCTGGGCATCGGCGTCGGGCAGGGACTTTTCCACCGCCGCCGGATTTGGGATGAGGGAATCCCTGCCTCCCTCGCGCAGGTAAGCCAGTTTTATGCCCAAGACGCGCCGCGCCGATCCTTCCACAATCGCCTTAAGGTTTCGATCCTTCCGGAGCGCGGTCTGGAGACCCTTCCAAAGTTTTCCCTCCTCGGAGGGGGCCGAGGAAAGCAACAACATATCGTTTCCGGCCCGTATCGCCCTGAGACAAGTCTCAAGGATGTCGGCTCCGTCCAGGGCGCCTTCCATATACAGATCGTCGGTTATGACCAGTCCCTCGAAACCGAGGCGATCCCGCAGAAAACCCCCGATCATTTCCCTGGAGAGGGAGGCCGGTTCGCCGCCGCTTATCCGTGGGAAAGCGAGGTGGCCGCTCATCACCGCGGGGATCCCCGCCCTGACAGCCTGCTCGAAAGGATAGAGTTCCCGGCGAAGAAAGGTGCTTTTATCGATTTCAATACTAGGGAGAATACCGTGGGAATCCAAATCCGTAGCGCCGTGGCCGGGGAAGTGCTTCCCCGTGGGAATAACCCCGGCGGCCATCGAGCCCCGGGCCCAGGCTATTCCCAGCCGGGCGGCCAAGACAGGATCGTCCGAAAAGGCCCTCGGTCCGATGATCGAGCTCTCCGGCGCCGTGGCCAGGTCCAGGACAGGGGCGAAATTCATGGTGATGCCCAAGGTCCGAAGCTCCCGGCCGAGGTAAAAACCCGAGAGATAGGCATCCCTGCTCGATGCGGTAGCCCCGATAGCCATGTTGCCCGGCGACTCCGAACTCCTCCCCTTTACATGCCGTATCCAACCCCCTTCCTGATCCGTGGCGATCAGAAGGGGAATCGCGAGTTCCTGCTCGAAGGAGGCGCTTTGAAAATCCGCCACCGCCGAGGCAAGGGCGAGGCTATTATCGGCGTTTCTTCCGAAGACTTTTATTCCACCCAAGCCTCGCCGGGCTATCCATTCCAGAAGTTCCGCCGGCGCGTCCTGGCCGGGGTAGCCCAACATGAGAATTTGGGAGAGCAATTCCTCGTCATTCATCCGCGCGACGAGAGCCGCCGCCCGAGCCTCGGCCCAAGAGTATTTCAACCGGTCCGGAACGTAGAAAGGCTCGGTCTTGCCCCAAAAAGAATTTTCGTTCTTTTCCAGGGACTTCTGCCCCATCAACGGAGCGGCGACAAGAAACAAGAGGACCGCCCCGGCAAGCGGGAAAAACCTGGGCCCGCCGGTTTTAGCGATAGGCCGCGCCCCTGATCTCATCGATATACTGTGAAGCGGCGTGAGCGGCGATGGCTCCGTCGGAGCAAGCTGTCACGATCTGCCTAAACGGCGACACCCGCACATCCCCGGCAGCGAAGAGCCCCGGAATGCTGGTGGCCATCTTATCGTCGGTGATTATCGAGTTGGACTCGTCCTTGGCCGCGCCGGGCACGAGCGATACGCTCGGATCGGAGCCAATGAAGACGAACACGGCATCGAAGGTTTCTTCCTCGCTCTTTCCGTTTTCGAGGTTCCTTAAAATCACCGATTCGACCTTCTGGCGCCCCTTGATTTCAAGAGCAACGGTGTTGAAGCGGACATCGATGTTGGGGTTGGATTGAACCCTTTCCGCCAGGGCTTTCTGCGCCCTGAAACGATCTCTCCGATGGATCATGACGATCTTATCCGACAATTTTGCCAGATACATCGCCTCGTCGCAGGCCGCGTCCCCTCCGCCCACCACCAGAATCTTCTTGCCCTTGAAAAAGGGACCGTCGCAGGTCGCGCAATAGGAAACCCCGCGACCGATGAAGGCTTCCTCCCCCGGTATACCTAAATGGCGGTGCTTGGCGCCGGTGGCGAGAATGACCGCCTCGGCTTGCACCGCTCCCTCGGATGTCGAGATTTGGAAGAAATTTCCGGTTTTCTCCAGCTTCTCCACGGAGCCTGTAATAAACTCCGCCCCAAAACGCTCAGCCTGGGTCTTCATCACTTCCGCCAGATCGAAACCGGCGATGGGTTCGAGAATGCCCGGATAGTTCTCCAACTGATCTATGAGAAGAGCCTGCCCCCCGGGGGCCATTTCTTCGATCACCAGGGTGGACAAGTTAGCCCTTGCTCCGTATTGGGCCGCGGCGAGGCCAGCGGCGCCTCCCCCGATAATCACAAGTTCATACTGTGTTTTCATACATATACTATAAAGAAAATAAGGAAAAAGAGCTACCTCCGCCGACACAGGCAGAAAGCGCGGCGTGAAACATGCGGGCGGAAATCAGCGGAGTTGGGAATCCAGGGGAAGCCGGAGGCACAGACAGAAACCTGGTCCTTCCGTCGGCCTTACCGTTCCCCCGAGCCGTAGGGCCAGGGCTTGCGCGATCTCCATACCCAGACTTCGCGCCACCCGGAGTTCGGGATCGGTCAAGGCTGACCCGCCGCACACGACAAGTTCCTCGGCGATATCGGAAAATCGGTAGGACAGCCGTATACGAGCCTGTCCTTCCCCGGAACCGGCTCGCCGATAGAGTTCCGAAATCCATTGGCTGGCCACGATACCCAGATAGGAAATCCGCTCAGCCCCGAGAATCCGATCCTGGATGTCGATCTCGATAGGTAGTGAATATCCCAGGCAGGCGTAGGATTCGGCGATAAGGCTGGAAAATCGTTTAAAGTATTCCTTGGAAGAAACGCCGTCGCCGCTCTCGGTTTCGTAGAGCACCTCGTGGACAAGGGCAATGGACTTTATTTGGCTTATCAGCGCTCCCAAATTCGAGGGGGGGTCTCCCGGGCTTCCCTCCATTTCCCCCAAATGCGCTAAACTTGCCACGATTTGCAAATTATCCCTGACGCGCTGGTGCGCCTCCTTCAGCAACAGTTCCTTGACGGCCAGGTTTTCTTCCAGGCTTTTCTGGTAGAGCATCGCCGCTGTCGTATCGTGGATCACCCCCATGGTCACAGGGCCGAAGGATTTGAACATAGCCTTGAATGCAGGATCGTCCACCGGTTCTCCATAGGCGTTTACCGAAGCGTAGATGCTCTGTTTGGTCTTGCCGTGGATCAACCGCAGCTTGAGCTCCCTGGTCATCCTGCCCCCGGAACGGCGTTCGTCGAATAGTTTCGGCGCAACGACGGGAGGAGTCTCGGCTTGACGGATTTTGGCTAAAACCGCGTCCCGGGAAACGGCTGATCTGTCATCCTCATGGATAAGCTGGGTGAAATGCTGCCCCAACAAGTCCGACGGTTCATATCCTATTTCCCGTATCGCATCGTTGAGAAAGATAAATGTACCGGAGGAATCCAGAACATAGACAATGACCGGCAACGCCGCGATGAGGGTGGCAAAGCCGGCGCCGGGAGCCTGGATTCGATCATCGTCCCCGGCTTTCCTTTCTTGCATGGAACTCGGTCCACAGCGCTCGGTATTCCCCATGACAGGATAGTAGGAGGGGCTCGACGCTTAGTCAAGGCGAAGCTTCCGCGCCCAAGGCTTTAAGGGAGCTGGGCGCGCCATGGAAGTTCGTATATAGTATGGCGATGCTCTTCAATTACCACACCCACAGCGAATTCTGCGACGCCAAAGTTTCGGCCGCCACGCTCGTCGAGGAAGCCTATCGAAAGGGGTATCGATATCTCGGCTTCTCCTCCCACGCCCCCCTGCCCTTTCCATCGACTTGGCTTATGTCCTGGGATGAGCTACACCCTTATGCCGCCACCATCCGCGCTCTCCAGCGGGACTGGTCGGACAGGGGACTGAAAATATTCCTCGGTCTGGAAATCGATTATATACAAGGCATCGTCAAACCAGGGGACCAGGCCTATCAGGCGATAAACCCCGATTTCCGCCTGGGTTCGGTTCATTTTTTACAAGGCCTGAGCGAGGACGAATTCACGGTGGACGAACCCGCCGATCTTTTCGAACGTCACATGAGCCAGGCGCCCAGGGGCGATGCTTCGATAATCTGGAAGCAGTATTACCAAAACATGATGGGCTTAGTCGAAGCCGGTGGCTTCGACATTCTTTGCCACTTCGACCTGGTCAAGAAAAACAACTCCGGCGGTCGATGGTTCGACGAGGAATCGCCGGCCTATCTGGACGCGGCCTTCTCGGTGGTGGACAGGGCGGCGGAACTGGATATCGTGGCGGAGATAAACACCGGCGGGCTAGCCAGGGGCAGCACCAACAGTCCCTATCCTTCGCCGTCGATTTTGAGACGAATGCGCGAAGTCGGGCTCAGGCTTACCATCGGAGACGATGCCCACAGCCCCGAGCATCTGGGCAACTACAGAAAAGCTGCGGTGGAGGCGGCCAGAGCCGCGGGGTATACGAGTTTTTGGTATCTCGACGATGTGCTCAGCTGGAAAGAGATCGGTCTTGACGAATCGATTAAATAAAGGGCAGGACGATTGAAGTGTCCTGCCCGGGAATGCTGTGTTTTATATGAGTCTAGCGATTCCGCCGCTCCTCGCTCTTTTGACACTGGATACAAAGCACCGCATAGGGAATCGCCGCAAGCCGCTCCTGGGGTATTTTTTTACCACAGGCCATGCATAAGCCATACCGCCCCTGGCTCACCCTGGTAAGCGCGGCATCGATAGCCTTAAGGCGCTTGATATCCTGAGAACCGAGGGCTTCTATCATTTTGCGGTCGATATCGTCCGACGCGACATCGGCGACATCTTTGGGATCCATCTCTGCGACGATAGCCCGGAACTCCTCGTTTGTAGCGGCAAGCCCCTCAAGGATTTCCCGCTTTTGCGCATAGAGCAATTCCTGCATCTGTTCGGTAAAGGTTTTCTCCATTAGGCTCCCCCGAACAAGGCATTGTTACAACGCCGGTTCTATAATTTTGGATGCGCACAATGCACTATAAGTACTAAAATGTCAAGCCTCGAGTCAAACCACCCCCGAGGAGGTCGTTGACATTAATCCCGGCGGTACATACTATTTCAGATATTTGACGGGTGCAAGAGCCACAGGGCGACTATTTTCACGCCACGCGGCGGTTCGCGCCCGACACGCAAGGAGAAGCCGTGGCGAAAGAAGAAGCCATAGAGGTGGAGGGAGTCGTTCGGGAAGCCCTTCCCAACACCATGTTCAGGGTTGAGCTGCAGAACGGCCATATAATACTAGCCCATCTCTCGGGCAAGATGCGCAAGCATTATATCCGCATAGTGCCCGGCGACAAAGTGCGCGTCGGTCTTTCGCCCTACGATCTTTCCCGCGGCAGGATCATCTATCGCGAGAAATAATCCGTCCTTCGTATTCTCGCCCAGGTTGCGCCCCGCCCTCCCGAATCCCGCGCCGCGGGGCCGAACGCTCCGACCATAGGAGTGCCTTCCAGGATCTTTCGCACAGCGGAGGCGAGAACCGGTTCCGATTCGGAGTGAAGGCCCTTTCCGTGGATGATCAATACCTTCTCCATGCCCTGTCGCTGAGCATCGGTTAAAAAGATCCCGATAGCCAGCTCGGCCTCGGCCATGGTCTTGCCGTGAAGATCCAGAGTAGCCTGGGGTCGCATTCGTTTTATGCGCTCCGCCGAAGCCCGTCCCTTGGCTGCGGCATCCTTTTTCTCGGCGCTCCCTTCCCGCTCTTCGGGATCGGGCACAGTGTTCCGAAGAAGCCAGCGCTTTAGGTAGGCTGTGCCGTCCGGTTCGGCGCTCCGCCCCGATCGCTTCTCCCCATGGCCGTCGGCCTTGGTTTTACCAGCGGCGCTCCGGCTCCCCGAACCATCCTCGGGCCTCGTTTCAGGGGATTTGCGTGAGCGCCGCCGATCCCATTCATCCAAAATTTCCCCAAAATCCATTCCGTAAACCTTGGCTGAAGAATAGTGAAAAGCCGGCTGAGGGTCAAACTCCCGCCGCGCTCCGCCTTGCGGAAATCATACTTTTCTCCGATACTGCAACCGGGAGCCGAGCCGCGATGATCAGTGCCAGGCGTTACAGCCCGACAAACAGTTATTTTTTCACCTGGATTCTCCGCCACAGTTACGGTGCCTATATTTGCAGAGTTTATAAAGCCAAGGGCATCGGGCTGGAAGTCTTCGACAGGGTTAAGCCGCCTTTCATCCTCGTGGGCAACCACAGCACCCTTTTGGATCCCTTCCTCACCAACAACTTCGTCCCCCATCCGATTCACTGGGTAAGCAGCGACGGCAACATGCGATCCCCTATCATGCGCTTTCTCTTGATCAAACTTGTCGGATCGATTCCCAAATCGAAGGCTATCCCCGATATCGAAACAGTGAACTGGATGGTCGAATTTATACGCAAACGCAAGGGAGTGGTAGGCCTTTACCCCGAAGGTCAATCCTCCTGGAACGGCGACTCCCTGCCGGTTTTCGGCTCAACGGCGAAGCTGATCAGGCTTTTAAAAGCCCCGGTCATTCTCGCCCATTCCAGAGGCGCCTATATGACCAAGCCGCGCTGGTCCTACTTCCGGCGGGAAGGACGAATGGAAATCGAGTTTTCCGAGCTCTTTTCACCCGAAATGCTCAAGGATATGAGCGTCAAGGATATCGACGAAAAACTCAAAACCGCCATCAGCCACGACGATCCGGCCTGGGCCCAGGCACGCCGAATCGCCTTTCGGCACCCTCGGCGCGCCGAAAGCCTCGAACTCGCCCTCTTCGCCTGCCCGGCCTGCGGCGCTCTGCACAGCATCGCGTCCAAGAATGAGCAAGTGTTTTGCCGGCGCTGCGGCTTCTCCGCCGAGTACGGCGAAGACGGAAGCTTCAGACTGCTCGGCAAAGGCGATTCTCCGACAGGCTTCGATTTCGGCATCAAACCAGTTTCCGGCGAACTTCTCTTCGAATCCTTAAAAACCTGGGATCTTTGGCAAAAAACCTACCTGGAGCAGAGGATAGCCCGGGACTTTTTGGTGAACCCCGAACAGCCCATTTTCAGCGACGAGCGCGTGAGCTTGCTGCGGGGGAAACGAATGGACACCATGGATCTCCAGGGCAAGGGCAGACTTTCCCTCAATTCGCGCTATTTGCTGCTGCGACAGCCCGGTGGGAGGGAAGTAAAGATCGAGGTCGCAGATATCGATGGCCCAGGTGTGCTCAAATGGAATTTCTTTGAGTTCTATGTCGGCAAAACAGTCTACAGAGCCCGTTTCGACGACAAGACCGCTTCGGGGTACAAGTACGCCATGGCCCTGGAAGCCCTGGCGGCACTGAGAAAAGCCGCCGGGGCCAAAGAAACCTAGACTCCAGACTCCAAGCGCAGGCGCTGATCCGGCATCCGGTCAAGGCCCCGCCTCGATGGCGCCCAAGCCCCTCATTTGCCCTCTTTGTACCAGATCTGGCCTGGTTTGGCGAAGCTCCGTTTTTTCGCGAGAATGACATAGGTAACCAGGACATAGAGCAAATAGAGGGCCGCTATGCCCATCATAAGCCAGAAGTAGAACATCGATCCCGACGTGTAGGCCTTGGCGGGCAAATTGATGGCTAAAATGAAGGGAATGGCCAGGAGGAAGGTAAGTCCCGCCGAGAGCATGTAATCGGAAGATACCTTGGTCCTGAACTCCGGATCCATCACCCTGAGCAGCGCCAGCCCCGTGGAGAGCGTCCCTGTGGAGACCCCATAGAGCATGAGCATCCGCTCGAAATGGTAGTCGTTGAACATGCGCGAGCTCATCCATGGCACGGTAAGGCATACGACAATGCCGCCAACCGAGGAAATCACGAGGATTGGTAGCCAGTATCGTCCCACAAAGACCAAGGAGATAGCCGCCAAGGCTCCAGCCACCATGAAATCCACCGAGAAACCCGATACCCTGGTAAGGGTATCGTCATCCAAGACATATCCCAAGCGGAGCAAATCGATTATGCGACGAGTGATGATCGCGCAGATGGCCGAGAAAATAAAGTTGATTCCCCAAAGGTTGGTCGCCAACTCCGCGCCCATCGAGCCGGCGAAGCCCAGAAGGAAGCTCAGTCCTTTTAAGAAGAGGAAGGAAAGGAAGTAGACCACGCAGACTATGGCGACATGAAAGCTTAAGGAGTCAATGGCTTCCGAGTCGGTGGTCATGCGGCCTCCCGAGGTTTTCGGCCTATCCCTGCCCACGACGCCGCTCATAAGATCCTTATCTTTCATGAAAGAAAGCATCTCGGGACTTACCCAGCCCTTGCGGATACCCATGTTTATGAGCACCACTCCGCCGAAGCAAGCCCAAATATAGCCCAGAGCGGCGAAGGTCAAGCCCACCGAAGCGCCTCCCTGAAAGCCCATGGTTTCCCAGCCCTTGCCGATGGCATAGGCCTGTCCCGGTCCCAGCGCAAAGCCCAGTGGCAGGTGCAGCCCAAGAGCGGGATGCACTTTGGGAAGGAAGACAAGGGTCAGAGCCAAGCCGAGAAGGGCCTGTGTAGCGTAGCCCATGAGTATGCCCGTGGACATGCCCAGGACGCCGCCGCCCTTATGCCCTTTCACTTTTGGGGGCGAGGAGCGCAGAGACATGGAAATAAAGGAAATATTCAGAAGATGGTATACCAAATCCCCCAAGCCATTACCGGCATACCCCATGGCCGGGAGCAGATAATTATAGACAGGAAGCAGGAGGAATCCCGCGGTAAGCGCGTTGGGAATCAAAAAGCGTTGGAAGAACCGAACCTTGGCACGAATAAAGGTGGCCAGTACCAGAGCTGTCGAGATAAGTCCAGCGTCTATAAACATTTTCCACGAAAAGTCCATACTGTGCTCCTTACGGGGGAATGGTAGGCGGAGATCGTAACCAAGGCAAGGGGGGCCATGACCCGAGAATAGTTCCTCGAAGCTTGTTGGTATGGTGGTGCCTGGGTATCCAGGGGACCATGTTTCTCTTATCTACATACACGCATAGCCAGGAAGATAATCCTGTCTCGCTAAAAGCGGTGTCCTCCTCCGTCGCTCCCAGGTCTCGCTCATCGCATCGGAAAGCTCAGTCAAACTCCGCCACGCGCGCCACTCCCATATCCCCTTAGATCCTTTTTTTTCTCCCCGCCCTTCCGTGCTTACCCATTCCATATTACTTCTCGGTCCTTCCCTCGCCCTGTGCCGCTTCATCGTATTATGCCAGTGCAGATACACGGACAACCGCTCCATCTGCCGATTCACATTTCTCCCAAAACAGACCGTTTCTCGCACATGCTCATGCAGATCCTTCCGCAGTTCCCTCTCCAGATAGTTCACCGAAAAAAGCCTATTCTTCGTGTCGCGCACCACCCGGGACGAAACCACCCGGTGCCGTATAACCCCTTCCCTCACGAGCAACGAAAGATGGGGTGAGCCGGCAAGCACCCTCGCATAGCCCGGGTGTTCGTCGGTCCAGAGCGTGAACCATGGCCTCTTACTCCCCGCATACACGCGGAGCACTTCATGCGCGATCCGAGTGAAGGACTTCTCTATCCCCCCCGCCTCCGCCCTCCATCTTGTCTCCAACATTCCCCGCCTTTTCTTCTGCTTTTCCGTCATCCTCCCCTTTCGCCTGATCGTCACATGATCGATAGCATACACATACTGGGAGGATGCCCCCACTAAAAGGGTAATCGTGTTCGGAAAGTACTGGGAACAACAGAAACTTTCAAAGCCATCGGCCACCATATCCTCATCGGGGTTGAGCACTGCACTGAGCGCGGAGCTGCGCGCAAGAGCTTGTCGAGCCGCTCTGCTTATTCGGTTCGAGATAGTATCCGTTGAGGCGCTAAGCGCTCGTCCTATGGCCGAAAGACTCTCGCATGAGCAGAGTCGTTGGATGATGGCTTCATACGAAAGCACTCGCTTGACGTAGTAGTCAAGACGAAAGGTTTGGCGAGAAAAGGTTTTGCCGCAGCTGGTACAGCGATACCGAGGGACTCTTCCAAAGGCTTTCGTCTGGTAGAAGCCCCAGCGTACATAGGCTTGGTAGCCCGCACGACGCGTCGGCTCGTGATGGATGCAGTGTCCTCTTGCGCAGAAGGGTGGAAAAAAGTCTCCCATACACCCCTTACGCATCTCCCTACCCCCAACGCTTCAATCCCCACAAGCTTCGAGGAACTAAATACATACTTCATGCCGGACGGTTGCGGGACCGATGGCGAGTTTAGCTCCTCTCCCCGGACCTGCGGCGTTCGATGAACCCCTCGATGAGGAAACGGGCGACGGAACCGGGGGGAGGTATTTCGGGCAGCTCGTCGACGCCATACCAGCCCAGATGGTCGATCTCGGCCCCGTCGGGTCTCGCATCCCCCGATTTGTAATCCGCTTCGAAGGCGAGCATGAGGGAGTCGGGAAAAGGCCAAGGCTGGGATCGGATGTAGCGGGGAGAATGGATTTCGATGCCCGCCTCCTCCATCACCTCCCGCCGTACCGTCTCTTCCAGGGTTTCGCCCGGATCGACGAATCCGGCTATCAGGCCATGCCTTCCTTTGGGCATTTTGGCGTTGTGCGCCAGGAGTATTTTCTCGCCCTTACTAACCAGGACGATCACCGCCGGCGAAATACGGGGAAAATACACCCTGGCGCAGGAGGGACAAACCCTCGCCCGGGCGTCCTCGAGGTTTCTGCCCTGCACCAAGGCGGCGCCGCAGAAAGAACAATGCCTCGTCTGGTACGCCCAGTGGGAGAAGGCCTTGGCTTTGAGCGCGAAGGCCGCCGTGCGCCGGGAGACTGAACCGACGAATTGGCGCAAGGGAAGGCGATTGCATCGGGTGCAATGCGCCGTCCGCTCATCCTCCAGCTCCGCGCTGGCGTAGGTAGCGCCCTCGAAATCGAAGCAGGCTATTCGCAAGTCCGTATTCAAGGCTTCCCTGGTAGTCCCCCCGGGAAACTCGACGCAGCGTTCGGGGCTGAGCGGGAAAAGCGGCAGCTCCTCCCCGGAGGAAAGTCCTTCCCGGGGAAGGAGAATATCGAGTCCGGAAAAAAGCGCGCAGGCCTCGGCCGTTATGGTAGAACCCATGATGTAACTGTCCTAATGTTGCAGAACCGTCTGCTCGATGACCCTCAGTTGCGATCGATACAACCCTGTGATATTGGTCCCGTAATCCGCCACGAGCCGCAGCATATCCCTCGGATCGTTCTCCTCGTCCCTGCCGTTGATCCTGTCGCCGGCGTCGCCCAGGCCGGGCATGATATAGGCCCGTTCGTTGAGTACCGGGTCCATCCACAGCGTGTAGACTGTCACGTTCTCGATCGCCCTGACAATGCGGAGGCTCCCCTTCAAAGCCGATATCACATTGAGGAATTTGACCGATTTGGGTTTTACGCCCTGCTCCAGGAGGTATTTGACGATCGTCACCAGCGATCCCCCGGTGGCGTTCATAGGATCGGCGAAAACCAGGTTTTTCCCATCCAGGTCTTCCAGCTTGAAGTACGAACGATCCAGGTCCAGGATATACTCCATGGTATCTTCGCTTTTCGAATCGTCCCTCTTTATCTTGAAGAGTGCGAAGGGAGTCAGGTAGCCCGAAGAGGAATACTCCTGAATTTCCTTGGATATGATCATCGAAGGCAGCAAGGCTCCCCGGAGCATGACACACATCACCGTATCCGCCAGCTGATCGTCGATGTCGGGAATCTTATGCACCGCGTAGTTCTGTACCGGAATACCCACCGGAGTCTTGACGATAAGGTAATTCTTTTTCGGCCTGCCAGCTCCCGCGAAGGTGAGGTTGAAGAGCAGTTCGAAGGCCCTTTGGGTATAGTAGACGAATTCCTGTCTTCCGGTGTTCGCGTCCCTCAATTTGGCGATAAGCCGCGATGCTTCCCCATGGTTCTCCTGGGGAGTCGTAAAGGAATAGACCTGTATCCTGGGCTCCGCAGCGCAGAGCTCCTGCATCAGAGCCCCCATGGTGTTGTAAAGATCTATGAGGGAATCCTCTTCCCGTTTCAATTCGAAATCCGATCGGGAGGTGCTCAAGATATTGAAGGAAACCATGGCCTGTCTGTACAGGCTGTCCATCCTGGCGAGATAGTCGTTGTCGGAAGCGCTAAGGTAGCCGTCCAGGTCCTTGGCCTTGAGTATGATTTTGCTCATGGCGGACCTAGGCTTTGAGTATCTCGCCCAAGCTCCCGTTGCCGATGCCCACGGCATTGCCTTCGTCGAAATCGAGGTGGCACTCCAGCGCGTAGGTCGGATGCACCCGGCAGACCACGTTGAGGAATATCGCTCCCCGCTTCTCCCCGGCCTTGAGGTTTACCACCTGCTTATCCTTCACATCGTAACGTTCGGCGTCGGCGGGGCTGAAATGAATATGACGCATGGCGATTATGAGTCCCTTGTCTTTCTTTATGGAACCGGCCGGACCGATGATCTCGAAGCCGGCGCTGCCTTCCAGCTGGCCGGACTCACGCACGGGGCAGCCGGGTACGCCGAGCTTGAACTGGTCGCTGGCCAATATCTCGCACTGGGTTTCCTTGCGCTCCGGCCCGAGAATCCTCACATTTTCAAAGACACCTTTCGGGCCTTTGATCGTCACTGTTTCGGCGCAGGCGAACTGCCCCGGCTGGATAAGGTCCTTGGTCTTCGTCAGCTGATGACCTTTTCCGTACAGGATATCCAGATCCTCCCTGCTCACGTGAACATGGCGGTTGGATAAATTGATCAGTACCTTTGTCTCGGGCATTATTTCCTCCTGAACTTGTCCTTTCGGGGGACGGCGCTAAATATGAATTTATACCTACTCTCAGGCCAACCTTAAATCCGCGAACGGCTTTAGGTCAAGCCGGAACGAGCTAAACCGTTCATTCCTTCATAAGACGCACAGTCCTCTGAGGGAAGGGTATCGTGATGCCTTCTTGATCGAAACGTTCCTTAACCTTCTTCTGCATGTCGAAGTTCACCTTCAGCACATTGGGGGACTCCACCCAGACCCTGACGGCCAGATTGATCGAGGACTCGCCGTGGGACAAGACGGCAACCAAGGGAGCCGGGTCCTTGAGAATTCGTTCGTCATCATCGATGAGACTCTGCAGCACTCTGATGACATGGTCCAGATCGCTGCCGTAGGACACCCCGAACACCATATCGATTCTTCTGGTGGGATTGGCTGAATAGTTGACGATCGTCCCGTCCATGATCTTGGAATTGGGCATGATAACCTTTTTATTGTCGATCATAGTCATGACCGTCGTTAATATGGTGATCTCCTTTACCGTACCGCTGCTGCCCCCGGCTTCGATAAAATCGCCCACCTTGAAAGGCCTGAAAATGATGATGAGGACCCCCGCCGCGAAATTGGACAAGGAGCCCTGGAGCGCCAGACCTACCGCCAACCCGGCCGCTCCGAGCGCCGCCACGAGAGAGCTGGTCTGGATTCCCATGATTCCCACCGCGGTGATCAGGAGAAATGCCATCAACGCCCAGTACGACAGGTTGCCGAGAAAGCTTATGAGGGTCTGATCCACCCCCTTCTTCACCATGAATGACTTAATTCCCTTGATGAAGGTTTTCAGCACCTTGCGTCCGATGAAAAACAACGCCAGGGCGGCCAGTATCCTCAGACCGTAGGTACCCAGGGTCCGCACCAGGGATGTGACAATTTCGTTAAAGTCGAAACTCATCGTCCAAACGCCTCCTAAAAGCAAAATATTATTCATGACTTCTGAAAAAGCCAGGTTGAAACCATTCGATTCGAAGCTGCTTTACATTTCGCTGGACTTTCGGCTCAGTTCCGACAAACCGGAAAACACGTCCTTCAAAGATCGATAACTGCGTCGGTACAAGCCGAAAAGCTCATCATAAAGGTCTTTTAACAAGGGATCCGGTTCGTAACACTCGTTTATGATCACTAAGGATTCGGCTGCGGTCGCCGGATCGGGGAACTGCCCCAGAGCGGTCAACGCCACGCATAGATCGCCCAGAAGCTCGGCTTCCTTGAATTCGGGCACCCGGATCGGTACCTGGGTGATGTCGGCCTTGATCCGGTTCAATACGGCGTTGCCCGAAGGTTGCCCCGTCACCCTCAGCTCGGCCACCTTCGCCCCGGTGGAGGCCATCAATTCCATAACGTCCCTCATGGCGAAGCCGATGGACTCAAGCACCGCCCTGGCCATCTCCGCCCCGCCGTGGCGGAGCGAAAGGCCTATAAAGCAAGCCCTGGCCTTGGGGTCCCAGATCGGAGCCCGCTCCCCGGCCAGGTAAGGAAGGAAAATCAACCCCTCGGCCCCCGCGGAAGCCTTCGACACCAGGGCGAAAAACTCCCCCTGATCTATCGAAGCTTTCTGGACCTTTTCCATATACCAGGTAAGAGCCCGGCCGGAAGAGGAGATAACTCCGGAGATATTTTCGTAGGGTGCCACGACATGGGGCATGTAAAGCAGCCCCTTGTGGCGGGGAAGCCCTTTTTCCCAGCACAAATTGATTCCTTCGGAGGTTCCCGAGCGATTACAAGCCCGCCGAGGGCTTGTGGTCGCCGTACCGATAAGAGATACGATAAAATCAGGTCCTCCGGCCACGACCGGCGTTCCCTTGGGCAGGCCCATCGTCGCGGCCGCCGGGTCGCTCACGCCACCCACCACGGCCCCGAGGGGAAGGAAGGGCGGGAATTTTTCCTTGTCCAAACCGAGGAGGTCCAGACTCCTGTCGTCCCAAATTATCGCCTCATAGCCCGGGGCGGGAAGAAAGCTCACCCACCGGCCGGTAAGCAGGGCGCAGATATATTCCGGGCAGGAGGCGAAATACCTGGTCCCGGCGTAAATCGCCTCTCGATGGTTTTTAAACCAAAGCGCCTTGGGCAGATTAAAAGCCGGATCCAGCTCCCTCCCCAGCGCGACCTTGAGCTCCTTCGACTCCTCGAAGGCCCTTCTGTCCATCCATGTCAGGGCCCTATAAAGAGGCTCTCCCGCCTCGTCCACCGGAAAAAGAGTCGGACCGTTGCCACTGACCGCGATGCACCGCAGGTCGCTCAATCCGGATGAACGCCCCGAGGAAAGCCCGGCGACAAGTTCGTATAACGCCCGCTTCCACTCCCGGGGATCGATTTCCTGCTCCAGGGGGCTATTTCCCATCCGCCCCTGGATGCTTCGCCGCTCAAGGGCCAGACAGCGTCCCCCAAGGTCGAAAAGGGCTGCCTTGGCGCTGGTGGTACCGATATCGATGGCGAGAATCATCGGCCGGTCCCGGGAATCTCCGTCCCCCTGGACTCACCGCACAATCCCCCCCCCGGACAACCCGGACATTCCTCGCCCGGGCAGAAGAAAAAGCTTTCCAGCCTTTGCAGCACTGTCGCCCGTTCTTGAAGCTCCAGAATCTTTGTTCGGGATTCTAGAATTTTCTTTTCCTCCAAGGCTATACGCTTTTGATAGGTCGTTAAGAGCAGATCTCTGCAACTCTCGCCGCTGGGATCCCGTTCCGCCAGGTCGAAGAACTCTTTTATTTCTCCCAGGCTTAAGCCATAGCCCTTCAGCTGCTGAATCCTCTTGAGATATATTATATTGACGCCGGGATAGCGGCGGTGAATGCCCTCGGTTCTGTCGTTGGACTTGAGGAGCCCCAGCTCCTCGTAGTACCGTATGGTCCGCGCCGTGAGGCCGAACATCGACGAGAGCTCGCCGATCTTGAGACTGTCATCCTGAGTCTTCATCTACCCCTATCATAGCCTACTTGAATATTCTTGAAAACATGCTATTATAAACTTAACGTAAGATTTTATATTACGTAAGATTTTCCCCTGCGCCGATTCCGCTTCGCACTGGAGGTTCCCATGTCCCGACGCCTTTTACCGCTTTTTTTCGCCCTCTTTCTCTGCCTTCCTCTGATCGCCGCGCCATTAAAAATCGGCGTGTTCATCCCCGGGCAGCGGGAAGGAAGTCCTATTTACGATTCCCTCGCCGCCGGAGCCGAGCGATTCGCCTCGGAAAACCCCGGTTCTTCGGTGCGGGTCTTCGAGGCCGGTTTCAACCAGGCCGAATGGCAGGAAAAACTGACCAGCTTTGTAGGTTCAAACCGTTTCGATGTCATTCTCACCTCCAATCCTTCCCTCCCCGACCTCATCGAAGCTATCGCGCCGTTTTTCCCTTCCCAGAAATTTATCTGTCTGGACGGATATAAGACCGGCATTTCCGCCCTGCACACGGTGCTCTACAACCAAACCGAACAGGGTTATATCGCGGGCTATCTCGCCGGGCTTATCTCCTCCAGCGCGCTGCCCGGGGCGAACCCCCAAAAGAAAGCCGGAATGATCATAGGTCAGCACTATCCGGTCATGGATACCCTCATCGCTCCGGGTTTCGAACAGGGGCTCAAGGCGGTGGATCCCTCCTTCGGTCTCGATATAAGGGTGCTGGGGAACTGGTACGACGCCACCAAGGCATCGGATCTGGCCAAGAGCATGATCGCCTCGGGGGTGGATGTTATTCTGCCCATTTGCGGGTCCGCCAGCCAGGGAGTCGTAAAGGCGACGAAGGACCTAAACCGCTACCTGGTATTCTTCGACAGCGACGAATACGCCCGGGCGCCGGGGACCATCCTCGGCTGTGTGGCCCTCAAGCAGAAAGAGCTGGCCTACGCCAAGCTCGCGGAATTCGCCCAAAAAGCGACCCCCTGGGGAAGGGCGGATGTCGTGGGCGTCAAGGAAGGGTTCATCGAGCTCCTGGACAGACATCCCAGTTACGCCCAGAACCTGCCCCAATCCATTCGCGGCAGAATGTCCGACCTTATAGCCGGAATAGCCTCGGGCGCCTTGAGTTTTCCCGCGCCCAGGCTCTGATAGACATCATGCGGAGCGTCGAGCTCGTAGGCATAGATAAGTACTTTCCCTCCAGCGGAACCTGGGCCTTGATTCAGGCAAGACTATCCCTAAACCCCGGGGAGATTCACGCGGTGGTGGGGGAGAACGGGGCCGGCAAGACGACGCTCATGAAGATACTGGCGGGTCTTGAGCGCCCCGACTCGGGACAAATACGGATACGGGGAAGGACGGTGGAATTCAAGAACCCCGCCGAGGCCACGAGATTCGGCATAGGGATGGTGCATCAGCACTTTATGACCATACCGGGCTTGAACGCAGCGGAGAACATTCTCTTCGGAGCGGAACCGAGAACGGTCTTCGGCCTGCTGGACAAGAAAGCCGTACTGCGCAAAGCTGCCGACTGCGCAGCCGGATACGGGTTTTCCCTGGATGTGCGCAGGAACGCCGAAAGCCTCTCCGTCGGGGAGCGGCAGCAGGTGGAAATCCTAAGGCTTCTCCAAAAAAACTGTGACATCCTCATTCTTGACGAGCCCACCTCGGTGCTGACCGACCAGGAAATACGATCATTTTTCTCCGTACTCCGGCAGCTGAAGGCTTCGGGCAAAACGATTGTCATAATTTCCCATAAGGTCGGGGAGATAAAAAAAATAGCCGACAGGCTCAGCGTCATGAAGGACGGAAGGTTCCTGGGCGAGTACAAAGCGACCGATATAAGCAACCATGCCCTCTCCGATCTCATAATGGGCGAGTACGAGTCGCCCCGCCTCAAAGCAAAAGCTTTCCCTCCGCGCCCGGCCCCGACGATTCTGGAAATAAAAAATCTGAGCCTCCATAAATTCAAAAGGAAAGCTCATGCGTTGCGCGATATAAACCTGTCGGTCGGCGGAGGAGAAATACTGGGCATCTGCGCCTTGGCCAACAACGGACTCTCCGAATTGGAGGACCTGCTGGCCGGGAGGCTGAAACCCGACGAGGGTGGCGTTTTTTTCCAGGGCAGGCCGTATCCGAAATTGAGAAAAGCCCCCTGGCTCGATGGTGGTATAGCCTATGTTCCGTCGGACCGCATCGGACGAGGCTCCTGTTCCGACAGATCCGTGGCGGAAAATATCGTCGCCTTGGACAGGGGCTCTTTTTTCCCCCACGGCCTGCTCGATTCGGCAAAAGCCCAGGCCCGGACTCTCAAGGCGATTCAGGTTTTAGGGGTCAAAGCCAGGCCCGAAAGCAAAATCAGCCAACTTTCGGGCGGCAATATACAAAAAATGATTCTCGGCAGGGAGCTTTCCGAACCGCCGGCTAAGCTTTGCCTGCTCTGCGAACCGGGTTGGGGCCTGGATTACGCCTCGCTCAGGCGCACCTACAAAAGAATTCTCGAAATCAGAAGCAGGGGAAGCGCCGTAGTATTAATTTCCTCGGACATAGATGAAATAATGGAGCTTTCGGATAGAATCGCGGTCCTTCACAAAGGCGGCTTGACCGGCCTGGTAACCAACGGTCCTGGAATCACCAAATCAAAATTGGGAGCGCTGATGATGGGCCTCGAGAACGTATACAGCGGATCCCGCGGCACAGCCGGGAGAGATCATGAATAAACGAGCGTTAGGCGATCGCGGCGGCACCCTGGTATTCACCATATCAGCCGCCCTGCTTTCTTCCTGTCTCCTCCTTTTGTTTTTTTCCGAATCATTTTTCGATTCCTTCCTCCTGTTTTTTATCAATCCGCTGACGAATCGTTACTATCTGGGCAATATGATCGCATTCATGGCGCCGCTCATCGTGGCCGGATTGGGAATCGCTTTCGCTTTCGAATCGCACAACTTCAATCTCGGCGGCGAAGGACAGCTCTACTCAGGCTCGCTGGCGGCGGTGCTGGTCGCGATAGCCATGAAGGGGAAACCGGCGGCGCTTATCTGGCTTTTTTCCTTTGCCGCGGCGGCCGCGGCGGGCGGCTTGATCGGGGCCCTCTCGGGTTTTTTAAAACGAAGGCTGGCGGTGGACGAACTTATTTCTTCCTTTCTCGTTTCCTCCATCGTCGTGCTCTTGGTGGACTTCCTCGTCACCGGTCCCTTCCAGGACCCTTTCAGCAATTTTCAGGCCACCCGGGCTATTCCGCCCGCCGCGGTCCTGCCCAAAATCCTGCCTCCTTCCTCCTTAAGCACCGGCATATTCGTCGCCCTTCTAGTCCTGCTCGTAGGCAAATTTGTCTTGGAGAGAACCCGCTTCGGCTTTGAGCTAAGACTCTGCGGCGCCAATAAAGACTTCGCCCGCTACGCCGGCATAGACGAGGGTGTTTACGCCCTGGTGCCCATGTTCCTTTCCGGCGCGCTGCATGGAATCGCCGGCGCCCTGATGATCTTCGGCTCCTACGGCAGGCTGTTGCGGGGCTTTTCGTCGGGAGTGGGATGGAGCGCGATCGCGGTGGCCCTCATCGCCCGCAACAAACCCCTTGCCCTTGTGCCCGCCGCGGCTTTTTACGCCTACCTCGACTCGGGGGCGAAGAGCGTCATGATAGGAGCCGGGGCGAGCCCTGAAATAGTCGGGATCATCCAAGCGGTCATCTTCCTCTTCATCACCGCCGCGAGGCTCCCTTTTTTAAAGCCGCCGGCCCTGCTCGCCGCGCATAGACGGGGCGGCAAGGCCGGAGACAGGGGGGCTCCATGACCTGGCTCGATACCCTGGGCGGCATCACCGCCAGCGCCCTGGAAGCCATGACGCCCCTGCTCCTGGCCGCGACGGGCGGGCTTTTCACCGAACTTGCCGGAATGCTCAATATCGCCTTGGAAGGACTCATGCTCGCCGGAGCTTTTTTCGGCTTCGCCGCCGCGGCGGTTTCGGGCAGCCTCCTGTTGGGCATTCTGGCCGGCGCCCTCGCCTCCAGCCTCATCGCATGGATATACGGCAGCGCCACCTTGCGACTCAAGGCCAATGTCTTTATAACCGGCCTCGCCGCCAATATTTTCGCCCCCAGCGTCACAGCGGTCCTTTCGGCCGCCTGGTTCGGCACCAGAAGCGTCGTCGCGCTGGCGGTACCCGAACCCGCCCGCCCGCTGCAAACCAGCCTCGGAAGAATTCCGGTCCTGGGCGGGGTTTTCTTTTCCCAACACAGTCTCGTCTACCTTTCCTGGGCCCTCGCCGCGGGTGCGGCCGTCATTATTTACCGCTCGGTTCTGGGAACGAGGATCCGGGCCACCGGCGCGAGGGCGGAAGCCGTGGCCGCGGCTGGTTTCAAGCCGGATTTCTACAAGTTGTCGGCGATCATAATCTCGGGATTTTTCTGCGGCATCGCCGGGGCGTCTCTCTCGCTTCCCCTGGGAGCCTATGTGCCCAACATGAGTTCAGGCAGGGGGTGGATCGCCCTGGTCGCCATATATCTGGGGAACCGCCGTCCCGGCAGGACGGCCCTGGCTTGTTTTGTTTTCGCCCTGGCGGAGAGCTTTTCCAACTATGCCCAAGGCCAGTTCGGAATCCCCAGCGAATTCATCCTGGCGATTCCCTTCGCAGCGACCCTTATCGCGCTCTCCCTCGGCACATCGGCCAAGAACGAATAAGAACCCGCGGCGAAAACCATTTCACAGAATACCGGACAGTTCGTACAGGGAGCGAATTCGCTCGAACCCCAGATCGGCGAAACGGTCGAGTTCGTCCTTGAGTATGGCTCTCCCGCCCAAGGCCTTGTAACCACGTATGTATTTAGGGCTGTCGTCGATAAAAACCGTGGTTTCCAGAGGGAATTTCGATTCCTCGAGCGCGCGAAGATAGGATTTGGGATGGGGCTTGCCCACGAGTCCGTTGTAGCGGATATCGAAAATCCGGGAAAAGCAGCTTTCTATGCCCAGCCTCTTGAGCACCCTCAGGGCGTGCTCCATGGGTGCGTTGGTAAGAATAATCTTCGGGTAATCCAGGGCATCCAGAAGGGTTTTAAGAGCCGGATCGGGGGAAAAACACCTTTCTTCCCCCTCAGGATGAATATACTCGAAATAGCCGTCCACATCCCGCAAGCCCTCCTCGAAAACCAGCCACTCCAGGGTCGTGCCGAATCGACGGGCTCTTTCTCTCCGCTTTTGGTGGGTTTCCTCCAGCGGCCAGCCCATGAAGGAGGAGACATACTCGTTGATTTTTTCGAGCACTCTCAATTCAAGGCCCGTGCCTTCCGAGTATAAGGTGTTGTCCAGATCGAAAATAAGCGCTTGGGTCATCGGAGTCTTGTACCATGAATGGAATGGCCGCTTCAACTCGGCCGGCGAGCCGATCCATATCGTAGACGTTCCGCCGCGGAGCCATTAAACTTCATTATAGCCTTCCAACCTTGTTTACACTATATTTATCGCAGCAGGAGAAAAGCGTGTTACCCATAGGCGATCAGAATAGTTGCAAGAGAGGCTCCGCCCTCGTAACCTGGCTTCTCGTCTTCGTCAACGTGGCGGTTTTCGTTTTCGTCCAGCGTTTTGGAAGAAACGAAGCCGCCACCCTCGCGATGGCCGCCGTCCCTTCCGAAATCATCCGGGGAAGAGGACTTCTCGGCATACTCAGCAGCCAGTTCGCCCATGCCGGATTGGCCCATCTTTTCGGAAACATGCTGTTTTTAAGCATTTTCGGCGACAATGTCGAATGCCGCCTCGGACGGCGCAGATATATCGCCCTCTACCTCCTGGCGGGCAGCTTCGGAGTCCTCGTCCATGTCGCGGCGGCATCCATGGCCGGAGGAGCGGCGGCGGAAGTCCCCCTGGTCGGCGCCTCGGCCGCCATATCGGCCATTCTCGCCTCCTACCTCGTACTTTTCCCGGGCAACAAGGTAATCGTCCTTCTCTTCAATTTTATTCCCACCGCCCTTTCCGCCTGGCTGGTGATCGGCTTCTGGTTCCTGCTTCAAGTCTTAGGGGGCCTATCGGGCTTAAGCGCCGGCGGCACCGCCTACCTGGCCCACGTGGGCGGCTTCGGCGCTTCCTGGTTTTGGTCAAGGTCCTATAAGCGGAAAGAACAGGCCCGTATAGAGCGGGAAAAAATGGAACGTCTCAAGCGGGGCGAATCGGGGGGAGTACGCTGGTGGATCGTCGACGATGAGGATTGATAGGCTTCCGGCAGGCTATGCCCGATAGACTAAAGCGATACGGGGCGCTGATACTCCGGGCCAAGGACAGCCCCGCGGGGCACCGAATACTAAGCCTCCTCACCGCCGAAGAGGGGATCATCGACGTGTTCCTTTTCGGAGGAGCAAAAAGTTCCCTGCGTTCCTCCGCCACCCCCTTCGTCGCGGCCCAGGCATTCGTTTATTCGGACCCGGTAAAACATTATAGAAAACTCAACGACCTCGTCATCCTCGAATCCTTCCAGGGACTCCGGGAAAGTTATGCCAAGCTCTGGTCAGCGTCGGTCATGGCCGAAATAGCCATCAAGACCCAGGGCTGCGGCGGCGAGTACCAGACGCTGCTCGCCCTTTGCCTTTCCCTGCTTCGCGCCCTCGACCTGGCCGCCAAGGAGGAGGTCGAGATCAAGCTTCTGGCCTTTCTCTGGAAATCCCTGGGGATCATGGGCCTCCAGCCTGATTGGAGTCGCTGCGTCGTTTGCGGAAAGCGGATTCAGCCACGAAAGGGAGAACCCCTATCGTCGCCGATACTGTATTATTCGCCCCGGCTCGACGGCTTCGCCTGTCCGGACTGCGGGGCCGAAGGACTCGGACTTGGCGCCGAGGATATCGATTTACTGGATAGACTCGGCACAGCGAAGATCCAAGACTGCGGCCGTTCCGCCCGGGGAAGCCGAAACCTCGATTCGCTGCGCTCCCTCCTTTACTACCTTTCCCAGAAGGCGGCGGAAGGCGTTCTCCTGAGCCTCGAGATCGATCCGGCATTAACCACCGGGCAAAAATGAAGTATAGTATCTGATCGCGATCGTCTATCCAGGGAAAGGAGGGTCTATGAGAGCCGTCGATATCATCATGAAAAAGCGCTCGGGCTTGGGCCTTTCCAAGGCTGAAATCGAGTTTTTCATCCGAGGTTACGTGGAAGGATCCATTCCCGATTATCAGGCTTCGGCCCTTCTCATGGCCATTTATTTTAAAGGGATGGAAGCTTCCGAGACAGCTTTTCTCACCATGGCCATGCTCGATTCGGGCGAGACGATGGATCTTTCCGGTCTAGCCGGCCCCTTCGTGGACAAACATTCCACCGGGGGGGTGGGCGACAAAATATCCCTGCCCCTCGCCCCCATGGTGGCAGCCTGCGGCGCAATGGTACCGATGATGTCGGGCAGGGCCCTGGGTCATACCGGCGGCACCCTGGACAAGCTGGAATCCATTCCGGGCTACAGAACGGATTTGACCCTCGAGGCTTTCCGGGAGGGCCTCCTGGCGGAAGGCTTCGCCATGACAGGACAAAGCGCCAGGGTGGCGCCGGCGGATAAAAAACTCTACGCCCTGCGGGATGTCACCGCCACGGTGGAATCGGTCCCCCTCATCACCGCATCGATACTTTCCAAAAAAGTCGCCGAGGGCGCCGGATCCCTGGTGTTCGATGTCAAATGCGGGCCCGGTGCCTTCATGAAAACCAGGGCCGAGGCGAGGGCCCTGGCGACCAGCTTGGTGAATACCGGCGGATCCATGGGCAGGAAGGTCGTCGCCCTGATCACCGACATGAGCGAGCCCTTGGGCTACGGCGTCGGCAATTTTTTCGAAATAGAGGAAACCTTGGACTGCCTGGAAGGCCGGGGGCCGGAGGACGTGATGGCCCTGAGCCTGCGCCTGGGCGCCTGGATGCTCGTTGCGGGAGGCCTGGCGGCGACCCCGGAAGCGGGAGAGGCGCGCTGCAGGAAGGCGATCGCCTCGGGCGAGGCTTTGAATCGCTTCTACGCCAATGTCAAACGTCAGGGCGGCGATCTCGCCAAGCTCGCCGCGCTCAGGGGAACCTGGAGATCGCCCCATCAGGCAGAACTGCGCGCCGATTCGAGCGGATATATCGCCTCGATCGACGCCTGGAAGATTGGTCTCGCCGGCGTCCTTCTCGGCGTCGGCAGAAACACCACCGCAGACAAGGTATTCCCGGACGTGGGCTTCATCTTTGAAAAAAAGAAGGGCGATCCGGTGAATCGCGGCGGCCTCGTGGCGCGGGTTTACGGCAAGGACGAGGAAAGCCTTGCGCCCGCCATGGAACTGGCACGCGCCGCCCTCCGGGTGTCGCCGAGCGCTCCCGCCGCCTCGCCCCTAATCCTGGAGGAACTGTCAGCTTCATGAGATGGATCAAAGACGAGATCGACCCTGTCCAGGTCCGATCCATGGCGAAAACCTACGGTATCGACACCCTAACCGCCTCCATCCTCGCGCGCCGCAAGGTGACTGAACCGGGTCAGGTGCTCTATTACCTGGAGAACGACCCCCGCTACCTGCACAATCCCTTTCTTTTCGAGGCCATGGAAGACGCGGTCGATCGCATCCTCCTCGCCGCCGACGAGGGCGAGAAGGTGATGGTCTTCGGCGACAGCGACACCGATGGCGTAACGGCCACCACCCTCATGGTGGAAGCTCTCGCGTCGGCGAAGATCGAGGCGACTTGGCGGGTGCCCTGCGGCGAGGAGCCCTACGGCCTCTCGATCCAGGCGGTGGAAGAGTTCGCGGCGGCGGGCGGCAGCCTGATCGTCACCGTGGACTGCGGCATCTCGAACCACGCCGAGGTTGAGCGCGCCGCCGAGCTGGGCGTGGACGTCATCATCTGCGATCACCACAAGCTGCAATCGCCCGAGCCGCCCGCCGCCCTGGCCGTGATCGACCCCAAAATCGAAGGCTGCGGTTACCCTTTCCGCGACCTGGCCGGCGCCGGCGTCGCCTACAAGCTGGCCGGGGCCCTCGCCTTCGGCCGATCGGAACTGTACAAGCAGCCAGTCGCCCTCCTGAACATCGGAAAGGAATCGCCGGCTTCCGCGAAAAATGACGAGCCCGCGGACCAGACGGCGCCCCCGCGCTATCACATCGAGGCGGCGCGCCTGCACAACCTCGTCGAAACCGCGCGCTTCGTCGAAACCATCGAGGAAGGCTCGCCCCGGACGGGCGCCATCCTCGAAAAGCTCGCGAAATTTCTCTCCGGCAGGTCGATCTTCACCTGGCGGGCCGCTTCCCAGCGTGCCGCCGCCCGGGCGGTCTTCGGCGCTGGCGTCGACATCCAGTGGTACGACCTCGCCGACGAGGTCGTCATCGCCCTCCCCGAGTTCGCCGAAAAGACCCTGGCCGATGTGGGCGTCGAACTCAAGCTCGCCCGCTACGCCGCGTCCGGCTGGGGCGACATCGACGCGCTCAAGGCCCTTTTCGTCATATTCGCCCAGCGAAGGATCGCCCCCTGCCCCGACGAGGGCGAAGCTTTCCTCCAGCTGGCTACCCTGGGTACGATTGCCGACCTCATGCCCCTGCGCGACGAAAACCGGATCATCGTCAAGCGGGGTATCCAGGCCATGGGCAACTCACCCTGCAAAGGCATCGCCGACCTCCTCCAGGTCCAAGGTCTCGGCAGGAGCCTCAGCTCGACGGAAATCGCCTGGCAGGTGACGCCCCTCCTCAATGCCGCGGGGCGTCTGGGCAGGCCGGAGATCGCCCTCGACCTCCTTCTCTCGAGCGATCCTTCGGCAAGGGAGAAGGCCGTCCAGGATATCGTCAAAGCCAACGCCGAGCGCAAGAAAATGGGCGCCGATACATGGGAGGCGGTCTATCCCCTGGCCCGGGAGAGCTACGAGGCGAACGAACACCGTTTTGTCATCGTCCGTTCGACGGCTGCGCGGGCGGGCATCACCGGGCTTCTGGCCTCACGGATGGTCGGCGTCTTCAAGGTTCCCTCTATCGTCGCGGCGTTCAAGGAGGACGGTACCATTGTCGGCTCGATCCGCGCGGCCAATAACTTCCGCGTCTCGGGCCTTCTGGCGGCCTGCGCCGAACTCTTTATCGATTATGGCGGACACGACGCGGCGGCGGGTTTCTCGCTGACCGCCGATCGATGGGAGCGTTTCGAGGCGATAGCCGTCGAACATCTCAAATCGGCGGAGCTCGCCGACGACCAGGAGTCGATCGCGGTGGACGCCGAATTGCCCCATGCCTACCTCAGGCCGGAGCTGCGGAGCATCTACGCCATTTTCGAGCCCTTCGGCGAGGAAAATCGCCCCCTTGTTTTCATGGCGCGCGGCGTGCCCATGGTGGACGCGCAGATCGTCGGGAAGGCGGCCAAGAATCATCTCAAGTTGACGCTGGATTTCGGCAAGTACAAATGGCCCGCCCTGCTCTGGGATGGCGCCGAGCGTCTGGAGCGCGACTTTTCCTTCCGCGCCAAGGACAGGATAGACCTCCTCTTCAAGGTAACGGTCAACCGCTGGAACGGTGAGGAAAAACCCCAGCTCGAACTCTACGACGTTCGCAGGGAGCGGGTCGACTAAGGTCCGCCCCCCGGTACCCCGCCGCCAGGGACGGTCTCCATCGTCGCGTCGCGGGCTTTGCCCTTGGCCGCGCCCAGGGAAACGCCGATAGCCACGAGGATCGCCAGCGAAAAGGCAGGGATAAAGCGCGGCACCAGCCCGTACAGAAGACCGCAGAGGGCGCCAGCCCCCATGCCGAGAACCGAGGAGGCCAGGTTCACCGCCGAGTAGACCCCCGAGCGCGCGGCTTCCCCCGCGCTGGGAGCGACACCAGGCGCAGCCGCGCCTCTTTCGCCGAAGCTGACCGCCAGCACGGCGTCGATCGCCGACTTCAGCGTCCCGAAGCCGAGGGAGATCAGGGCGAGCGCCGCCATCGCGGGGAGGACCGCGCCCTTGGGCACGAAGAGAAGGAGCAGGAAGCCGGCCGCGTTCAAGATGACGCCGAAGAGGGCGCTTCGCACGGGGCCGAATCGCCGGAAGGCCGGCGGATTGAGGAAGAGCATGGCCAGCAAGGTTCCGCCCGAATAGACCGCGCCGATCGTTCCCGCCATCGGCGCTCCCAGCCCCAAGCCCTCGGCGAAGAAGGGGGTGAAATACAGGCTGCTGGTCGTCCCCACAAGATAATAGACGTAGAACAGCGTATTCGCCGCCGCCGCAGCGGCCGCCTTTCGGTTCCGCGCCAGGAAGGAGAAGGCAGCCTCGTAGCCGGCGAAGAGCCTCCGGAACATCAGAGGCCTTTCGACCGCGCGGCGCCCTGCGGCCCCGTCCCCCGTCGCCCCCACCGCGCCGGTTCGCCCCGCCATTATCGCCGTCCCCACCGCCGTTTCCGACGACAGAAGATACCGCCCAACCGCCGAGATCGCGATCGCCGTGGACGACAGGACCAGGAAGATCCGTTCGGCCCGGAGGATGCCGGCGCTCGCGACGAATCCCCCCGCCAGCGGGAGGAGAAGGCCCGCGGCCAGGTAGATTATATTGAAGACGTTGAAGGCCGCCGCTCGCTCCTCGTTAGGTGAATCCTCGGTCATGAGAAGGTAGTAGCCGACGTTCATCACCCTCGAAGCGTTCGAGAGGAGGGTACCCGCCAGCGCGAAGCCGAAGCTCCCGCCGAGCGCGTAGAGAAGAAATGGGAGCGCCGTGCCGACAAGATCGAAAACGAGGGTCGATCGCCGCCTCCCCATGCGATCGACCAAGGGAGCCGCGAGTATCGAGAAGATGATCGAGGCGCCGGCGCCGGCGGTGACGAGGAAGCCCAGCTGACCGTCGGTGACGCCCGAGGCTTTGAAGTAGAGGCTCAGATAGAAAAAACTCAGCGAGTACGAAAGGCTCCACAGGGGGAGGAAGGCGAGGCAGGCGAAGGTGTTGCGCCGGAATCGCCCCCGGAGGCGGCTCACCGGGATTCGCCGGGCCGGTCTGCGCCGTCTTTGCCGCCCGCGACCCGCTCGGCCAGCGCCGCAAGGTCAAGCCCGTTGACCTCCAGCACTTCGGAGAGAACGCCTTCCGGGATGCCATGCCCCTGCCCTTTCGCCGCCCGCGTCGCCGCCGCGAGCATGGCGGCCAGGGCGGCGATCGTGTCGGTGTCGCCGCCGATCGAAGCGCCCATTCGGATGCAGAGCCAGGGGTTGTCGGGAGCCCAGAAATAGACACAGAGCGCCGCGGCGGCGACGTCCGCCGACTCGAGGCCCGTGCCGAAGACGCCGTAGAGGAAATCGAGGGCGGCATCGGGGCCGCCGAAGTCCACCATAAGCGATCGGAAACAAGCCACGCGCTCGCCCAGCGAAGGGGCACAGAAGGGCCAGGGCGCTAAGGCGGCCCCTTCCGCCTCGCCAAAGCGAGCCGCCACCGCCACCTCATCCGGGCTTCCGCCCCCCAGGGCCGTTTCCAGCGCGCGCGCGTAAGCCATTCCCGCCCCCAGGGCCGGCTCGGTATTGTGGGTCGGCATAAGGCAGCCGCGCACGCTCTCCGCCAACGGAAGCCCCCTGCAGAGCGCGAAAAGGATGGCCGAGGGACTCCTCATTACGCCGCCGCAGGTGGTGCCCCTCTTTCCGGCTTCCGCCGGATCGGCACCCTCCGCGATGGCCCGCAGGGCGGTCTTGGAACTCGGCCCGATGTACCGTTTCTCCACGGCGTCGCTCTCCTTCGCCCAGCGCAGAAGCCGTTCGGCAGTCCGGCGCGGGTCGATCCCGCCGGAAAGGCAATATTCGTCCAGAAGGCAGAGTACCTGCTCGGTATCGTCCGTCACCTGGGCGCGCCGCAGGTCGCCGTGGTTTTTGGACAGCGAAGGGTCGCAGGGCCCCCGGACCATGCCGAAGCGCTCAAGGATCTCGCGCCTGGTCATGAACTCGGTGGCCATGCCCACCGCGTCGCCCACGGCGAAGGCCTCGAGCAGGACGCGCAGCGTCGCGGCCGACGGCCGGTTCACGCCTCGCTCCCGATCAAGCCGGAAATAAAGGCGTAGGCCTTCTCGAGCGCCGCCTCGGGCCTGTCCAGATAGTGCCGGTACACCGGCTCGAGCGTGTAGTAGCCCGAATAGCCGCAGCCGCGCAGGGCGTCGCGCACGCCGCGCCAGTCGATCGCGCCCTCGCCGGCGGGAATATGCTTCTGCTCGCCGGCATGGTCGCTTAAGTGCGTATGACAGGGCCTCACCTTCGCGATGAAAGCCACGGGATCCTCGTCGGCCTCGCAGGCCTCGGTGGTGTCCACCATCGGCGCCGAAGCGGGACCTGCGCCCAGCGCATCGACATACGCCAGAAGCCCCGCGGGCGTACGCCCCGGCCCCTTCGGACTGTTCTCGATCGCCAACGTCAGCCCCGCCGCGGCACAGGCCTCGCCCAGCGCCCGCAGGTTCCCCACGACCGGCGCCTCGAGCAGGGCCGCATGAGCCTGATCCTTGGCAGGCTCATGGGGGTGAATCACCAGGACCTTAGCGTCCAGCGCGCGGCATAGGCGCACCAGCCCCTCGCCGAAGCGCCTGGCCTCGCCGACCATGCTCTCGCCGGCATTGTAGAGCATCGGGAACATCGCCAGAGGGTAGTGGATCGAGGCGACATGGATACCACACTTCTCGGCCCGGGAGGCGAACCGCTCCTCGGCCTCGGCGAAGCACTGGGGCATCAGCTCGGCGTGGGAGAAGCCCGCGCCGGCGATCAGCCTCAGACTCTCGGCGGCGCTTCTCGGGAAGAGCGCCGCCGTCGAAAATGAATATTTATTTGCCATCGTCGCCTCCATCGCAGAAAAAGCGGCGCCGTCGCCGGCGCCGCTGATCACAGACACTCAGTCGTCGATCTCGGCCTGCAAATCGGCGGCCGCCTTCTCAAGGGCGGCCTTCGGCGTCGCCACCCTGCGCTCGAACTGGTCGATCGCCTGGGCCAGGATCTGGTCCATCGTGCCCATCTGGTCGAAATGCCAGTAGGACCAACTGTTCTCCAGCTGATCGAAGGCCACGGAGAACATCTGATTCTTCTCCACCGCGGCCAGGGCGGCGGGGATTTTCAGACCGGACTTGCGGATCGGCAGGTAACCGGTCTTCAGGGCGAACTCGGTCTGGTTGTTGGCCAGGTACTTCACCAGCTTCCAGGACGCCTCCTTGAGTTTCTGGTCCTTGCTCAGGATGATGAGGACGTTGCCGCCCAGGGCCACCGAGGGCTTCTGAAAATAGGGCATCGGAATGGCGCCTATGGTTAGTTTGGGATCGGCGGACCAGCGCGCGACCCTGGCCGAGGTCGCCACGAGGAAGGCCAGGTTCCCCGCGAGAAACTTCTTCTCCGCGTTGGAGTGCTGGCCCACGGCCATCACCTTGTCCGCGGTGAGCTTCTCCCAGAAGGTCGCCACCTCGATCGCCTTGGCGTCGTCGAAGGCGGGGGCTATCTTGTTGCCCTTCACCTGGATGACACCGTTACCGTTCTGGTTAAGCATCGTTTTGAAAAGCCAACCCACGTCGGTGACGTCGAAGCCCCAGAAATCGGCGCTGTTGTTGATATTGCCCTTGGCCTGGGCTTCCTTGGCGACCTTGGCGAACTCGGCCCAGGTCTTGGGCGGGTCTTTCATGCTGATGCCGGCCTTTTCCAGAATGGCTTTGTTGTAGTACATGACCGGCGTGGAGATGCCGTAGGGAACGGCGCAGACCCTGCCGTTGAACTTCGCGTAGTCCCAGACGCCGGGATAGATGTCGTCCTTGTTGAAGTCGGCTTCCTGGATTTTCTGCTCGATGAAATAATCGCCCCGGGCGCCCGTGTAGAGGGGGCCGGCGGCCATCAGCGCCACGTCCGGCGCCGTGTTGGAAATCAAAGCCGCGCTCACCTTCGTGGCGGTATCGCCATAGTTGCCCGAATAGGAATACTCGAGCGTGATATCGTCGTTCGCGGCGTCGAATTTTTCGAGCAGCGCCTTGAAAGCCTCGCCCGAATCGCCCGATATCGCGTACCACACCTTGAGCTTTGTCTGCGCCATCGCCGGAGCCACGGCGATCGACAGGGCGAGCAATGCGGCGAAGAAGGTCACCATGCGTTTCATACCACTACCTCCCGGAAGAATGTTCTTCCATGAATCGAGCCGCACCCAGGTCGGCTCGGATTTCGCTACGATTTGAGCCCGGTCAGCGTTATCGACTGCACGAACTCCTTTTCCATGAGCATGTAGACCACCAGCACCGGCACGATGGCCATAAGCGAGGCGGCCATCATCACCTGGTATTCCGACGAGGTCTCCGTGACAAGGTACTTCAGCCCGATCGGCAGCGTGCGCATCTTCACGTTGTTGGTGGCGATCAGGGGCCACATATAGGAGCGCCAATGCGTCAGGAATGCGAAAAGCGAGGCGGTACCGATCGCCGTGCGCGCGTTGGGCAGCATCACCTTCAGGAAGATCCGGTAATAGCCGCAGCCATCGATCTTAGCGGCATCGATCAGGTCGTCCGGAATCGTCTGGAAGAAGGAGACGAGCAACAGCGTCGTGAATGCGCAATTCAGCCCGGGCAGAATCAAACCCGGATACGTGTCCACCAATCCGACCTTCGACACGATCAGGAAGAGCGGGATCATCGTGACCACCTCGGGCACGAACATCGAACTTTGCATGAAGGTGAAAACTCCCTTGCGTCCGGGAAAGATCAGCTTAGTCAGGGCGAAAGCCCCCATGGCGGAGAAGGCGATCTGCAGCACCGTCTGCACCAGCCCGATGAAAAGGCTATTGGCGTAGAAACGCAGAAAGGGAATCTTTTTGAATACCTCGGCGAAATTCCCTAGCTGGAAGGAACTCGGCAGCCATTTGGGCGGATAGTGGTACACGTCGCTGGAGGTCTTGAAGGCGGAGAGGAAGAGCCACACGAAGGGGAAAATCATCAGCGCCGAGCTTAGGAGCAGGAAAAGGAAGGTGGCCGGGTATCGCCGTTTGCCCGAAGTCTTCATCGCTGGTTCCTCGTTAATTGTAGTCCACGGTCTTCTTGCCGAAGGCCCGCTGCAGCATGGTAAAGGCAAAGATGATCGCGAAGAGCACCAGGGCGGCAGCGGCGCCCCGGCCCATCCTTCCGCGAACGAAGGACTGGTCGTAGATATAAGTCACCAAAAGGAGGGTCGACTCGAGCGGCCCGTGGTTCGGCGTCATCACGTCCACCTCGGTGAACACCTTCAGGCAATTGATGATGCCTATCATGATCACGAAGGAGGAGACGGGCGCCAGCAGGGGCAGCTTGATCCTGCGAAGCACCTGGCCCTCGGTGGCACCATCGATGCGGGCCGCTTCCAGGTAGGATTCGGGGATGCCTTGCAGGCCCGCCAGGAAGAGGATGACGTTATAGCCCAGGCCCTTCCACACCGAAAAGAGAAGGACCGAAAGCAGGGCCGTCTTCTCGCTGAAGAGCCACTGCGCCGCCGGCAGGCCGAGGGCTGTCAGTATCTGGTTGAAGGGCCCGATGCCCGGATCGTAAAACCAGAGCCAGATCAGACTGGAGGCGGTGATCGGCACCACCACCGGCGCGAAGTGCGCGATGCGGAAGAATTTCAGGCCCTTGATCTTGCGGTCAAGAAGAATGGCCAGGAAAAGGGCGATGCCGGTGTCCAGCACCAGCTTGACCATCGTGTAGAATACCGTGTTCCCCACGGCCTTCCAGAACCGCCCGTCGGCCAGCACAAACTTGAAGTTCTTGAGGCCGACATAGCTACCCGTACCGGTGGTCATGCTCCAGTTCGTCAGGCTCATGACGACCACGATGATCACCGGAAGGAGGAAAAGACAAAACAGGGTGATCATGAGCGGTGCGACCATCACCACCGCCGCGCGCCGCTGCTCCCTGCGCTGCAGGTTGTTCCGCGCCATCGCTTTCGTTGTGGCAACACCCATGCTCTCATTCCTCCCTGCTATCATCGGCCCGCCTTTATCACGTCGACGAGGGCGGGTACCGATTTCAGACCGACCGTATTGCCCGCGCGGGCGTAAGGGTTACCGTCGATTATGAGCTGCCCCGCGGCGGCGAGCCCGCGAATCTCGACCAGATCCTCGGGCCCGAAAAGCAGCTGCTCCACGGCGGAGAAATCCTCGATGCCGCGTCTAGGCGGGCTCGCCGCCACTATTACGGAGTCGAAGAGCGCCAGGGCCGCGGGGCCTTCCATGTAGGGCGCGTTGCAAAGCACGCCCGCCACCGCCCGCGCGTAGAATTCCCGGGCCCCCAGGGGCGCGGCGATCGCCTGTGCCGGACGCCCCTGACGCGTCTCGAGCCGCTTTCCGTTCTTGAGTACGCAAAAACCCGCCGTCGCGATATCGCCCGAGGGAGCGGCCTTGAGTTTTTCGCCGCGCTCCAGAATAGCCGTGGCCGAAAGGCTTTCCACGCGGTCGCCCATCGTGCCGAGACAGGTGTCGCCGATCACCACATCGTTGAATCCGTAGGCCACGTGCCTGCCATCGACCAGAACCTCCACCGCGGCCACAGACTCCGTCCGCAGATCGTCCAGAACGCCGCTATCGAGAGCTTCCCCGCCGATCGAGACGATGGGGCCCGCGTTGATCGTACCCGCGGCAATACCCATCATGACCATGCGCCGGCCCGATGCCAGCATGGCGTCGGCCGCATAAGAGGCCAGACCGTCCCCGCCCACGCAGACCAGGAGGTCGGCACCCCAGGCCGCGAAGGCCGCCACCGATGTCCGCAGATCCTCGAGGTAGCCCCGCGCCTTTTCAGCCCTACCGCCCGCGCCTGCGGCAGCCGCCGCGAGCCGCGACCATCCCGCCTGCGCTCCCGAGCCAGAAAAACGCCCCTCGCAGACGGCGACCTCGCGGCCGGAAAGCCAACCGGCCAGCGCGGTTTCGCACTGGAAAGCGCGGCCGTTCCCCGCGGAGGGGCCGATCAGCACCCCCACCCTGCCCGAGCGGAAATCGCTCATCCGGCGCTCCCTGCGCTCCCGCTGTCCCCGGCGCCCGGCTTGAGCACGATTTTGAAGGCCTGCCCCGCCTGGAGCATCGTGAAGGCCTCCTTACCCCGCGCCAGGGGCACGCGTCCCGAGATCAGGCGGGAGAATATGCCGCGATGCCCCACGATCAGCTCAAGGGCTTCCCGGAAATGCGGCAGGGCATAGCCCGAGCAGCCGGTCAGGGAGACTTCGCGATAGTGGATGGCGTAGGAATCGATGGCCACCGCCTCGCCCTTCCCCAGCCCCGCGAACATGAGCAGGGTGCCCGCGTCGGCCACCGATTTGACATATTCTTCCACCAGTTCCTTTCGGTTCACCGCGATCACGATGTTATCGTAGTCGCCGGCTTTCACATCGCCCGGCTCGCGCGCGTCGATACCCCATGCGGCCACCGCCTCGCGGCGCACCGCGCCCGGCTCCAGCACCGTGACAGGAATGCCCCTCGCCTTGAAAAGAAGGGCGAAAAGGGCGCCCATGGGGCCGGCACCGATCACGAGTACCCTGCTCGTCGCGCGCAGCTTCAGGTGCGCCACCCCGTTCAGCACGCAGGCCAAGGGCTCGACCAGGGTGAAAGCGTCGTCGGCCTCGGGGATGCGGAACACTCCCGTGGCCGCGTAGGAGGCGGGAATGCCCAGGTACTCGCAGAAGGCTCCTCCCTCCACGAAAGACTTCTGCCTGCAAAGCGTCCCCGCCCCAATGGAGCAGAGCGCGCAAGTCCCGCACTCGGCGTAGGGCGCCACCACCACCGGATCGCCGACCGAAAAGCCCGATCCGGGAATAGTCCTCTCCACCAGGCCGTAGAATTCGTGCCCCAGGACGGCGGGCGGCGGGAACATATGGTGGCCCTTCGAATAAGTCTTGAGATCCGTGCCGCAGATGCCGCAACCGAGCACCTTGACGAGAAACTCGGCCTCGGGGGTCGGAAGGTCCTGCAGCTCGAGCTGCCCGATGCCCCTGTATACCAGTGCTTTCATAGCGCCTTTGCCCCGCTTTCCGGAACTTCGGCATCCCGGACCGGCGCCTGGGCGCCGTGACGGCGGCGCGCGCGCTCCAGCGCCTCGATGGCCGTCGACTCGTCGGTTATCAGATCGCTTATAAAACCGGCGCGCGCCGCCGTCACGATGCCCCCGACCTTGGCGGCGCCCCCCGCCAGGCAGATCGAGCGCTTGAGCCTTCGCAGGCCGGCGATATCGAAAGCCAAAAGCTTATAGCTGTGCTCGACATTGAGAATCTCTCCGTCGGCGCCGAAGAAGTGCGCGAGAATATCCCCGCAGGCGCTGCTCCGCTTGAGCTCGGCCTTACACTCCGCGGGGAGTTCGTCGATCAGGCCCGGCGACTCGGTGGGCGGGGCGCCCAGCCCCACCACCGCCACATCCAGCTGGCCCCAGCGTTCCTGGAGCATGGCCACGCGCTGCGCCTCGATCCTGGAGAGCGGCGCGTCCGTCTCCCTCACGCAGGGAATATTCACGAAGAGCCCCTTGGTCCTGAAGGCTGCCCCGAAACGATCGATGATCGTATTGATCTGCAGGTTGGGATTGTCATCCCCCGAGGTTCCGATAAGGGGGACGAAATATGGCCTGGCGCCCGTTCCCAGGCCCCGCGGCAGGAGTTCGGCCGTCTTGTAGACGGTATAGCCCCAGCCAAGACCGACGAATTCGTAATCCGCCAATATGGCGGGGAGGCAGTCGGCCGCCCTTGTGGCTATGGCCAGCGAGATTTCTTCGTCGTTCGCGTTCTTGCGCACAGGTACGACGATCGCCGACTTCAGGCCCAAAGCTTTGGCCAGATCCTTCGCCAGTTCCTCGGCGCGCAGGCTGGAGGGCGGCACCAGAGTGATGCGCACCAGCCCGAGCTCCCTGGCCTTATCGATCAGCCGCGAGATCTGGGACCTCGATACGCCCTCTTTGCCGGCGATCTGGTCCTGGGAAAAGCCATCCGCATAGTAGTAGCGAGCGATACGGTAGATGGTCGAAACGTCGGGTCCCGGCTTCATATCAGCCCAAGAGAGAGGCCAAACCGGCGACCGTCGCCGCGGGATCCTTGGCCTGAAAGATGTTGCGGCCGAAGGCGAAGCCGCGGGCTCCCTCGGCCAGGGCCTGCCGCGCCACGTCCAGGATGTCCCGATCCTTGGGCCCGCCCGCCAGAATCACGGGAACCGGGCAGCAGGAAGTTACCTTGTCGAAGCCATCCACATAAAAGGCCTTGACGACGTCGGCGCCCATCTCGGCGGCGATCCGCGCGCCGTGGTACTGCACGTCGAAGCTGTTGGTCTTGGAGAAGTCCGCCGAGAGAATCTCGACGATCACGGGAATGGAGAGCTGATGGAAAGCGTCGATATCCTCGCCCACCGCCTGGAGGCTCCGGTAGTCCGCGCCGCCGAGCACAGCCATCATCAGCACGGCGTCGGCTCCCAGAGCGAGGACGGTCTCGGGGCTCACGTGGTTACTGTGCGCCGCCGCGTACTCGGTGCCCAACTGGCTTCCACCCGAGGAGCTGCGCAGCACCAACTTCTTACGGGAGAACTTAGGCTCAGCCATCCTGCCCGCCATTCCCACATTGAGGATATACCCGCTCAAGCCGCTGTCCGCCAGCGAATCCATCAGCTCGCCCGAGCGCTCCAGGCCGGGCATGACGCCCATCTGCGCATGGTCGAGCGCAAGAAGGAAAAGCCGCCCTCTGTCGTCGAAAAGGCGGCTCACTCCGCGCCTAAGGCCGTTGGTCATCCTATACTCCTCGTCGGCTTCACGCGCCGATCACGACGTAATTATTTTAATGCACATTTGTGCATATCATTTTCTCTTTATAGCATAAGTCCTCTTGTCCACCCTGTCAACCTTATTTGTCATCCGAAAGGGTCAGGATTCGGTGAGTATTCAATGAAATCTCGGTTAGTCGCGGCGGGGCCGGCGCTTCCGCGGGCCAAGCAGAGGCTCGCGGCGGCGAGGTCTTTTTCCAGGGCATTGACTAAAGCGGAGGGCTGCGATATTTTATCGCTCGTCAATTCGGTGACATTCCCCGGTTGTGTAATGGTAGCACAGCAGACTCTGGATCTGTTTGTGGGGGTTCGAATCCTCCCTGGGGAAATCCTCGGTGATCGGTTCATACTCGATAGACTGTCCTGAGCGTTTTGCCTTCGGCGAAACCAGGTTCTACGAATTTTTGCTGATAACAGAAATTCGTACGTGAAGGGAAAAACTCTTGAGCAGAGTTTTTCCCTTCACGAGGCCCCTTCGTCTATCGGTTAGGACAAAAGATTCTCAATCTTTAAAGAGGGGTTCGACTCCCCTAGGGGCTATTTTTAGTCGTATAACTCCCGATAATATCGGGAGTTATTTTTTCGGTACTCGAAATGGTACGCGCTATTGCGCTTTTTCCTTCCCTAACATGTAAAAACATGTAAAATTATTCTGCAAAACTTAAATTGCCTGAAAAGTCAAAGTCCGATATTTCATCGGGGCAGCCCTGCCCCGCCCATCTCAGTATCCCTTTTCCGCCGGATGCGGATTCTCCGCCGCCATATCGCGACCCGATCCGCGGGCCTCCTCGGCGGAGGCATGGATCGCCTCTATCAGGCTATCGACGATTGCCGGGTTGGCGCATTCGATATCTTCGATAAGTCTCCGCCATTTGCGGGCGCGAAGGTAAAACGCAAGCTCGGGCGAGGATACATAATTCGGCTTTTCTTCAAGCACCAGATATTCGACCGTTGTCCCGGCCGCCTTTGCCATACCGACGGCTTCGTGAGCCCTCGGGTACCTTTTCCCGTTTCTGTATGAGGAGATAGTCGATGATGGCATGCCTGTCGCCTTCTCAAGGGTGAGATCCTTTATCCCGAAACTGTCATAGCGTCGCCAGAACTCGGTGGCGTCAGCGCTCCTGCCCCTTCCCATGGTTCTATAGTAATACGTAATTACGAAATATTCCGAAATTTTACGCTTGACAAGTTTCTATTTAGGCTTTAATTATAAAATATGAAACGTAAATACGTTGACAGACCCAAAGGCTACAAGGTGGATATCTCTTTCTCCGATGAGGAAAAGAAAAAATTCCTCGAGTTCGTGGCGAAGACCGGAAAATCGAAAGGAGCCTGGGTGCGAATCGTGGTTCTGAAAGCGATGGAAACCGAAGAGCGGCTTGCCGCCCTCGCGGAGTCCGGCCGTGTCTGAGCATCCGGATCCAGCCGATACCGCCGGTTCGCTTGCTTCCGCCGTCCCTTTCAAACGGCTGGCACGGAGCGAAGCGAAGGCGGGAAAACCGGAGGGACCCTGAACTTGCCCGCCCGCCGCGACTTCGTAGAACAGGGGACTGCGCTCGAAGCCCCCAAAGTGAGCGAAACCCTCTATCGCTCGATCGTTGAAATGCTGCCCAACGCCATCGTCATCATCCAGCCCGACGGGAGCATAACCGCCGCCAACAGCCAGACACTGGATCTGTTCGGATTAAAGAGCCTGTCCGACTTCCTGGGCCGTAATGTCTTCGATTTCATCCTGCCCGAGGAAAGGGATCGGGTCGAATCGGACTTGGGGCGCGTGGCAATGTCGGAGAAACTGCACAACCAGGAATACCGGCTGCTGCGCAAGGACAGAACCCCCTTCTGGGCCGAAGTGAGCGGATATCTCATTCCCGGGACGGGCGAAAAGCCGAAAGGCATTCTCGTGACGGCCAGGGATATCTCGAAGCGAAAGAGCATGGAAGAAAATCTCCGCAACCTCTCCGTGACCGACGAGCTCACCGGACTGTACAACAGGAGGGGTTTTTCCCTGGCCGCCGAACAGGAACTCAAGCATGCCCACAGGACGAAGGCGGACCTGGTCCTCCTCTTCTACGATATGGACAAGCTCAAAGCCATCAACGATAATTATGGCCACGCCGAAGGCGACGAGGCTCTCAAGGCAGCCGCGGCCGCACTGCGTTCGACCTTCAGGGCATCGGATATCATCGCCAGATGGGGAGGCGACGAATTCACCGTCCTGGCCCTCGACGTTCCCAAAGGAAGTATTTCGGTCCTTCAACATCGTTTCGACGAAACCCTCGAGCGACTGAACGGCGCCATGGGTATGCGATACCACATTTCATTCAGCGTGGGCATGGCGCGCTGCGATTTCGAACATCCCCTCATGCTTCAGGAAATGCTCAGAATCGCCGACGCTGCCATGTACCGGAAAAAGCTGGGAAAGAGAATTCGCTAATCTTCAGCTCAGCGCTTTTTCGAACCGCTCAGCAACCTTTCTCCAGTCGATGACGTTGAAAAAAGCCTTCAAATAATCGGCCCTGCGGTTCTGGTATTTCAGGTAATAGGCATGTTCCCATACATCAACGCCCAGAAGAGGGATCAAGCCCTCGCTCAAGGGACTGTCCTGGTTGGCCGTCGACCCGACCACAAGCTTTTTGCATTTGCCGTCATACGAAAGCCAAGCCCAGCCCGAGCCGAAGCGGTTCAAAGCTGCTTTTTCGAATTCGGTTTTGAAGGCATCGAAACCGCCGAGATCCTTTTCGATCGCCGTGGCCAGAATTCCCGCCGGCCGCCCGCCGGAGTTCGGGGCGATACTTTCCCATAGGAAGCTGTGATTGTAGTGGCCCCCGCCATTGTTCCTCACGGCGGTCTTGATCGCGGCGGGCAGTTTGTCCCAGTCGCGGACCAGGGCTTCCAGGCTCCAAACCGCGTACTCCGTCCCCTCTATCGCCTTGTTGAGATTCGAGACATAGGCGGCATGGTGCTTGTCGTGGTGGATAGCCATAGTTTCGGCATCGATATGAGGCTCGAGGGCATCGAAAGCATACTGTAACACAGGTACGGTAAATGACATATACGACTCCTTGAAATAAGAATTTCCTATATTCAGGAATACTTATATGTCAAAGATAGTGACAAACCGGATCATATCCAAGGATAAAACCTATAAAAGCGGGGAAAACACCCTGAGCAGCCAGCCCGAGACCTTGCGCTGGAGCTTTTCCGTCTCCAGTTCCTGCATGGTTATTTCTCTGCAAAGGCCCTGCGTGGTCAGGAAATCGTTTTTCAAGGAAACGAGACTATCGCAACCGTAAAGCCAGACCCCACATTCGAAGTGGAGATAGAAGCTCCGGAAGTCCAGATTGATCGTGCCGACCGTTCCCACCTTGTCGTCGGAGAGAAAACTCTTCGAATGTATAAACCCGGGGCTGTATTCGAAGATCTTGACCCCCGCCTTGATCAGCGGCCGATAGTTCGCCCGGGTTACCGCGTGGACATACCACTTGTCCGGCACTCCGGGGGTGATGATCCGCACATCCACCCCGCTTTTGGCCGCAAGGCAAAGGGCTCCGGACAGCCCATCGTCGATGATGAGGTAGGGCGTGGTTATGTAGAGATACCGCTTGGCCTTCAATATCATGTTGAGATAGACATTCATTCCCACTGCCTCTTCGTCCAGGGGATTGTCCTCGTAGGGTAGCGCGAAGCCATCTTCCGCGGGCGCGGGCTGCGACTCACCGGCAGGGGGCTGCGGCATGCTAAAGCGATCCGCCGCCGCGAAGTTCCACAGGCGCAAGAACATTCGGGTAAAGTTCTCCACCGCCTCGCCCTTTATCATAATGGCATTGTCTTTCCAATGCCCGAAGCGTTCGAGCTTGTTGATATACTCGTCGGCCAGGTTTATGCCGCCGGTGAAGGCGATCCGGCCGTCGATCACCAGGATTTTTCGATGATCCCGGTGATTGTGGGTCGATGAAAGGATGGGTCTGAAGGGATTGAACACGGCGCAGCGAATTCCCTTCGATCTGAGGGTCCTGGGGTACTCCCGGGGCAGGCGCCCCATGGAACCGAAATCGTCGTACATGACCCGGACATCCAAACCGGCGGCGGCCTTTCGTTCCAAAATCTCGAGAATCGAGGCCCACATTCCATCCTCGGCGATGATGAAAAATTCAAGGAAGATATAACGCCGCGCGGCTTCGAGCTCCCGTAGTATAGCGGAGAAGGCCTCCTCTCCAGTGCTCAAATACACGCTGTTGCTTAAGCGGGAAAGATCCGTTTTCGACGCCGCACCTATGTAGCGCACCTGGAGGGCGGCGTCCGGGTCAAGCGCCTGGAGAGCCTCCAGGGTTTCCTCAGCCTTCCGGGCCCCTTTGTCCTTCGGCGGGGCTTCGGAAACAAAGGCCGCGGCCCTGGCCAGCTTCTTGCGCATCCGGCTATCGAGCCTATTTCTTCCGAACAACAGGTAGAAGATTCCCCCAAAAATGGGAAAAACGAGAATGAGAATGATCCAGGCAAGTTTGAAGGCGGGGTTTTTGGAATCGTTGAGAATCCAGACGACGACGATAAAGCTCAAGGCGAGGCTGGCGGCGCTGAATACGTACTGGGACCCCGAAAAACCGACCAGGACCGCGATCAGTACGGCCAGCTGTATCGCCAGGGAGAAAAACACCGTCGTCGATCTTCGCGACAATAGTTGAATAAATTTCTTCATGCCAGGACTCTATGGTTTGCCCCCGGAGCTTTGAACACGCAGGGATAAAAAATCAGAGGGCCTTAGGCAGTATACCATAGGCCCCCTCAAGGATCATACACCGCGATCAGGCCCGGAAACCAATTTCACCCAGGCCGGGAGCGGCGCTATGCCCTGTCAGCACTTTTCGCAGGCTCCCTGGCAGTTGAGCACTTCCATGAACTCCTCTCCCGTCATGGTTTCTTTTTTGAGGAGGCACTGGGTGAGTTCGTTCATCTTGTCCCTGTTATCCTGCAGGATCGTCGTCGCGCGGTCGAAGCAGGACTGGATGATCTTGAGCACCTCCTCGTCGATTTTAGCCGCCGTGGCGGGGGATACGGTGAGGGTGGAATCGTTTCCGAGGTAGGGATTGTTCACCGTCTCCAGGGCCATCATCCCAAAGAGATCGCTCATGCCGAACCGGGTGACCATGGCCCTGGCCATTTTGGTCGCCTGCTCTATGTCGTTGGCGGCTCCGGTGGTGATAGTGCCGAACACCAGCTGCTCGGCGGCCCGGCCGCCCATGAGGACGGCAATCTTGTCCAGGGCCTGCTCTTTGGAGAGAAGAATCTGCTCCACCTGGTCCACCTGCATGGTATAGCCAAGGGCCCCGGAGGTTCTGGGCACGATGGTGATCTTGTGCACCGGCGCCGAATCCTTCTGTTTCGCGGCCACAAGGGCGTGTCCTATCTCGTGGTATGCGATGATTTGTTTGTCCTTGGGGGAGATAACCGCGTTTTTGCGCTGGTATCCGGCTATAACGACCTCCACCGACTCCTCGAGATCGCTTTGATTGATCTCGTTTCGCCCCATCTTGACCGCATGCAGGGCGGCTTCGTTGATGATGTTGGCCAAATCCGCGCCGGAAGCGCCTGAGGTAGCCCGGGCAACGCCATTGAAATCAACCCCCTCACCCAGCTTTACTTTCTTGGCGTGAACTTTGAGAATCGCCTCGCGACCAGCCAGATCGGGGAGTTCCACAGGGATACGCCGGTCGAAACGTCCCGGGCGCAGGAGCGCCTTGTCCAGCGTTTCGGGCCTATTGGTGGCGGCGAGGATAACAACGCCTTTGTCGGCCTCGAATCCATCCATCTCGCTGAGCAGCTGGTTGAGGGTCTGCTCGCGCTCGTCGTTGCCGCCGTAGATTCCCGAGTTGCGCGATTTACCGATGGTGTCGATCTCGTCGATGAACACGATGCAGGGGGCTTTTTCCTTAGCCTGCTTGAACAGATCCCTCACCCTCGCGGCACCCATACCCACGAACATTTCCACGAACTCCGATCCCGAGATCGAGAAAAAAGGCACCTTGGACTCGCCGGCCACCGCCTTGGCCAGGAGGGTTTTGCCGGTCCCGGGGGGACCGACCAGGAGGGCGCCCTTCGGAACTGTAGCCCCGATCTCCTTGTACTTTCCCGGATTGTGGAGGAACTCCACGATCTCCTGCAGCGCTTCCTTGGCCTCGTCGGCTCCGGCGACATCGGCGAAGGATTTCCCCGTCTGGGCCTCCACGTAAATTTTGGCCTTGCTCGAACCGAAGGCCATGGCGTTGCCCATGCCGCCCAACTTGCCGGCCATCCTGTTGGCCATCAGCTGCCCAATTCCGATGAACAGCGCCAAAGGAAGAATCCAGTTCAACAAAGAAACCAAAGGAGAATTCTGCTTGGGTATCACCTGGCTGAATTCGACGCCGGCGTCGTACAACCTGTTCACCAGGCCGGGATCGTCCACCTTACCGGTGTTATAGACGATCTCCTTGCCGCCGGAATCCAGGGCCGTATACCGTATCTGCGTTTCGTCTATTTGAACCGACCTCACGGCTCCGGATTCGACCTGGGAAAGAAAGTTCCTATAATCGGTTTGTACGATGCGGCTTTCCACCATCGAGGGGAAAATGAAGGCATTGAGCACCAGTACGACCAGCAAGACTATGCCATAGTAATAAAAAAGCGGCTTTTTGGGGTTTTCTTGAATTTTCACGAAATTCTCCTTGACGCGCGCACCGGGCATTCCGCCCTAGGACGCGCGTTTCGCTGCCGATCAAGCGCAGCTTCTTATTTAAAAAGTATCTAAAATATCCCCTCGAGGCAAAAGCGAAACCGCGGCGGAAAGCTATTGGGGAAAAAAACTATCACGGCTTCGGGCTTTCGCCGATCAATGCCTCGGAAGCCTGTAGGATAAAGCTGCCCGAGCGAACTGAAACCCCGGGGTTCCGCTTGTTGGACATGAGGACTTCCAGGGGGGAATCAAGTTCTATTTTCAGCGGCGTAGAACGGAAATTGAGAAAGACCTCGATTGCCGTGGACGAAGGCTCTTGGAACTCGGCGCTTGCGTACCCTTCGCCATCGGCGAAGGCCTCGGCGGCCAGGGCTCTTTTCCAAGCCAGGAGACCCTTCGGGCCTTCGATAAAACGAAGAGAGCCGCGGCGCAGCGCGGCTTTGGCCCGGCGCAGGGCGATCAGGGAACGGTACCATTCCAGGAGGGAATCGCCCTCGCCGCGCTGCGCCGCGACGTTGCACGCCCGCCATTCGGGATCGAAGGGCAGCCAGGGCTCCGTGGAGCCGAAGCCCGCGTCCGCGCCGGCATCCCATTGCATAGGCCTCCGGGAAGGGTCCCGACCCAGGAAGCCCAAGGGCCAGGTATTGATTCCCAAGGGATCCCGCAGATCCTTCCTGGCGAGCCGGTGACAGTTCATTCCGATCTCCTCCCCGTAATAAAGAAAAGGACTCCCCCTCAGGCACAAGAGCATGGCCGCCGCGACCTTGGCGCGTTCAACGGTGAGTTCCCCGTCGGCGCTTCGATAGCGCCAGATATGACGGGGTTTATCGTGATTGCTCAACACCAGGCTCGGCCAGCCCTGTGCGGGCAGAGCTTTGTACCAGGCTTCGGCGGCTCTCCGAAAAGCCCTGGCATCCCATTTCTGGTCGAGAAAATCGAAATTGAAGGCTAAATGAAGTTCGTCGTCCGATTGACCATAGCAGGAGGCTGAAAGTTCGAGGCTCTGGCCGTGCGGCTCGCCGATGAGCACCCGCTGCCCCGGCAGGCTCGCCTCCGACCCCGCTGAAGCCTCGGTATCCGCGACGGAACGCATCTCCCTGAAAATACCGTGGAAATCGGGATGGTTTCTGTCGTGGACATGACGTTGGAAAAAATCGGGAATGGCGACCAGGGAAGGAGGGTTGGAACGCAGCAACGGATCCTTGGCATAGGCGGTCGCCACGTCGAGCCTGAAGCCATCCACGCCCAATCCGTACCAGAACAGCATGATGTCGTAGAATTCCGCCCGCAGGTCGGCATTGCGCCAGTCGAATTCGGGTTGGTGCCTCGTGAAGGTGCCGAGGTAGTATTCATCGGTTCGATCGTTGGGGTGCCACGCGCTTTTAAGCTCGAAGAGGGCCTTCCAGTTGTTGGGTATACCCCGGTGCCGGGGAGTCCAAATATACCAGTCGTGGCGCGGGGACTGTTTCGAATCACGGGCTTCCACGAACCAGGGATGTTGGTCGGAGCTATGGTTCGCCACCAGGTCGAGGACTATTTTCAAGCCCCTGGCTTTAGCTTCCTTTATCAGAGCCATAAAATCGTCCATCGTTCCGAAGCGGGGATCGACAGCCCGATAGTCGGCCACATCGTAACCAAAATCCTTCATCGGGCTTGGAAAGAAGGGGGATATCCATACGGCATCCACGCCCAGCCAGGACAGGTATTCCAGCTTGCCCCGGATACCTTCCAAATCGCCTATACCGTCGCCGTTGGAATCTTTGTAGCTCCTGGGATAAATCTGATAGAACACCGCTTCGCGCCACCAGGGAATCGACATAGGCAGGCTCTCCTCGAAGTAGTACTTTTCGAACAATACCCCCCGGACAAGCGGCCGGCAAGGTCGTCCATGCTTTGACGAAAGGCCTTTTTTAGGCTATACTGCTTGGAATATGGAGAATACAAAGGTTCCCGCCTACTCGATAGATCAGCGCGTGGTCTATCCAAGCCAAGGAGTCGGCCGCATCCTGGAAATTCGGGAAAAGTCGTTCAAGGATTCCAAAATCCTTTACTACATCATTTATCTCGAGTTTTCCGACATGACCGTCATGGTGCCGGTGGAAAAGGCGGAAAGCCTCGGCTTACGTCCCATAGTACCCAGCGAAGAAGCCGAAAAAGCCCTTACCTTCATCTCCGAGGACTATGCCCCGATTCCCTCGGACTGGAAACTCCGCTATCAGATGAATCTGGATCTGCTCAAAAAGGGATCGATCATGGATATCGCCTCGGTGGTGCGCTCCCTCTACCACAGGTCGAAGATAAAGGAACTACCCATTCTCGAGCGCAAGCTTTACGATTCGGCGATCAATCTTCTTCAGGACGAAATCTCCTATTCGCTGGGAAAACCCAAGGAAGAAATAGTCCAACTCATCCTCGCCCGCCTGGAGCGTTAAGGTAATGGAACCGGTTCGCCGGGAAAAGCCGGGTATTCCCCGACCCTCGCTTCCGCTCAAGGGGGGGGTAGTGCTTCTCCTTACCGCTGCGGGAGCGAGCAGCCGTTTCGGCAGAGCCCCAAAGGCGCTGGTCAGGATCGGGGGAAAAACTGTCCTGCAGGCGGCTCTCGAGCCATTTCTCGATATCCCGGATTTGTCGGGAGTTCTTATCACCTATCCCGAATCCCTGCTCGAAGAATTCCGCGAAGCTCTAGTCCCTGCCTTGAAGGAAAAGCTCGAAAGGCTTCCCTGCGGCCTGCGCTTTCTACCCGGCGGAGCCAGCCGTCAAGCTTCTGTCGCCCTGGGCTTGGAAGGGCTCATCGAGGCGGGGCGCGCCGCGTCGCTCGACCTCGCAAGCCTCGCCGTCCTCATCCATGACGCGGCGCGCCCCTGGGTCGATGCCGCCACGGTATCTTCGGTGCTCGAAACGACCCGCGACAAAGGAGCCTGCCTCCCCTTAAGCGATCTGCCCGATACTCCCAAGCTCGTCGATACGGCAGGCTTCGTTTCCGGGCATCCCGAACGCAGCGGCATCAAGGCGGCCCAAACCCCCCAAGGTTTCGCCCTCCTTTCTCTCGCCGCGGCCCACAGCCTCGCCGCGGAAGAATCCTGGTCCTGCACCGACGACACAGCCCTCTGGGACCGTTACCTCGGCCCCGTGGCCTATGTCCCGGGAAACAGGAACAACCGGAAAATCACCTATCCGGAGGACCTGGGAATGGCCGGCTCGAATGATTCCACGCTCAGGATAGGCGAAGGATGGGATATACACCCCCTGGTCGCGGGACGCAGGCTTTTGCTGGCCGGAAAGCAAATACCCCACGACAAGGGCGAATCGGGGCACTCCGACGGGGATGTCCTCTGGCATTCGATCATCGATGCCCTTCTCGGCGCGGCCGGCCTGGGCGACATAGGCAGCCATTTCCCGCCCTCAGACCCGGCGTGGAAGGACGCGGACTCCTCGGTCCTCGCCCGGCGAATCGCGCAAAAAATCGGAAGGCTCGGCTGGACCCTGCTCAATTTGGATTGCACAGTCATTCTGGAAAGGCCGGCGGTCAAACCCCACAGAGAAGCTATTCTCGCGTCCATCGCCGCCACCCTCGGCATCGACAAGGAACGGGTATCGGTAAAGGCCAAGACCATGGAAGGATTCGGCGCCGTCGGCTCCGGCGATGCCGTGGAAGCCAGGGCCGTGGTCCTGCTTTCGCGACGATAAGCGCCCTGGTTTTCAATAAAGCTTGCCTCCGGACTCGAAAAGTTCCCCAAATCAGCCTAAACGGGCCGCTTTCTTTCGTATTTCGTCGAAAAGCGAAGCGAATTCGCTCTCTTTTCTATAGAATACCGCCGGCCTCCCGGGCGGATCCTCCACCGTAATCTTCCCGGAGGGATAGCGGCGGGAGGTCCAGAGGTGCACCCACTCGCCGGGGGGCAAAACCAAAGCTCTGCCCCATTTGCCATGCGCGCCCTTGTCGTTGTCCGAAGGGGCGACCAATACATCCTGTCCGAAGAGATACTCATCGGCAATTCCCCAGAGCCCATGGTCGCCCCCATCGCCCCCTCGCCCCAGGAAAGCCGGGTGCCGCAGCCCGGGAATAGCCTTCCCCTCCCATTCCGCGGCGCATTGCTCCCGATAGGGTCTCAGCATCGCAAAGAGCGTCGTCGCCACGGCAAGTCTTTCCCAGACGCTCCGTCCGGTCTCCCGCGTCCCCGGGGGGGAAAGCTCGAAGAGGGGCCCGAAGGGAGCCAGATCCAGCCACCGCAAACAGTAGCCCTTAGCGCCCGAAGTCCCATTACCCCGAGAAACGGGAATAAAAGGATTGAAGCCGCCGGAAAGCGAAAGAGAAAGGACTTGAGCGGTGATCGTTTTCGGATCCCACCCGGCGCCATCCGTTTCTTCTATCGGTCGATAACCCGAATCACGAAGAAAGGACTCCCAGGAACCCTGCCCTATGCGCAGAGCTTCGATTTCGGGAATTCCGTTCGCCCGATCGTCAACAAGCAAGCCGATTTTTATTCCCGCTTTTTCCAGCAAAGGCCGGAGCTCCTCATAGCGCGGTCCGGAATCGGAAAGATGCAAAACGGGGGCGCCGATCGCCGGCGCGGCGATATCGGGGGATGGCCCCGGCGGTCGACGCGCTTCAGGCCTTGCGAAGGACGCGAGGGATTCCATGGCTTCCGGGGTATCCCCGCCTCCGCCCAAGATCACTTTTTTCGGAATACCCGCGAAGCAAAGGTCAATGTGATCCCGCTTGAAGCTCCAGGCCGCCGCGGCGGCGATATCTTCGCAACGCATCCACCAATTACGGGAGGAAAAGACCGTGGGGAATCTTTTTGTCCGCTTCACCATATCGGGCAGTATCGGATAGGTCTTACCGCGACGGAGCCGGAGTTCCGAGGAATTCCCCAAACCGAAAAAACGTTCGTCCGGAGCAGCCGGAAACCGCAAGGCAAGCGCCCTTCCCTCGTCGGCCAAACCGGAAAAGCTCATCTCGACCGACCGGTCCGAAAGTTTCAGCTTCGCCGTGAAAGCCCCGGGGAAACTCAACTCGCGCTCCGCTTCGTTCAGGCTTAGGGAGCAAGGACCTAGTCCTTTCCATAGGAGAGGAAAATTGTTTTTCAACTCCGAAATCGAAACCGATTTGCGGCTGATAAAAAGGCCGGGTGTTTTGGCGGAATGGCGCATGAGACAGGTATCGCCAAAGCGCAGTTCAAAACCATCTTTCCAAGGCGAACAGGATATCATGACAGCCCACCTCCCCATGGTCGACGCAATCCTGCCCTTCCCGGGACAGCACTGCCCAAACGCCGAGACAACCATACACGAGCCGGGCTGTCTCTTCAACTCGGGGCGCATCGATTATTACAGGGTCTCTCTATTGTTCCGGTCAGCGTGGTTTATGGAAATAGCCGGTGTTTTTGGATTGCAGGAAGCCTAAAGTCGTTCTATACTAACTCGGGTCGGGATGTCGCCGTTCGCCTAGGCGCGGGCGAAACCGACCCAAATCGTTTTTTGGAGGTCTAAATGAAGAAGTCCCTAGCAGTACTCTTCTGCCTGCTTGTTGCTGCGGGCGCGCTGGGCGCGCAGCAGAAATTCATTACCATCGGCACCGGCGGAACGGCTGGCACCTATTATCCTTTAGGCGGCGCCATGGCTGATATCTGGAACAAGAATATCGCCAGGATGAACGCCACCGCCCAATCCACCGGAGCGTCGGCGGCCAACATCAATCTGCTCTCGGATGGCAAGATCGATGTGGCCATCATTCAGAACGACGTCGGCTACTATGCGCTTCATGGAATCGAGCTCTTCAAAGACAAAGTAAACCCCGATCTGCGCGGCATGGCCTGTCTCTACAACGAAACCGTCCAGCTCATAGCCCTGGAATCCTCGGGCATCAAGAGCGTCTATGACCTGAAGGGCAAGAAGGTATCCGTGGGCGCCGCCGGCTCCGGTGTCGAAGCCAATGCCCGGCAGATTCTCGAAGCCGCCGGCCTAAGCTACGCGGACATCAGAGTCCAGTATCTCTCCTTCGCCGAATCGGCCAATAATTTGAAGGACGGCAATATCGACGCGGCCTTCACCACCGCCGGATTCCCCGTCGCCGCCATTTCCGACCTCGCGGTATCCAAAAAGAGCGTCCTGGTGCCCGTCGACAAGGAAGTCCTCGCCAAGCTTATGGCCAAATGGTCTTTCTACGCCCCAACGGTGGTTCCCGCCAACACCTATAACGGCATAACCACCGACACCCCCACCGTAGCGGTCAAGGCCATGCTCGCCGTCAGTGCCAAACTGGACGCCAACCTGGTATACGAAATGCTCAAGACCATGTTCGCCAATGGTCCCAGGCTCGTAGCGGCCCATGCCCAGGGCGCGAACATCAAGCTCGCCACCGCCCTCGAAGGCATGTCCCTGCCCCTGCATCCCGGTGCAGACAAGTTCTTCAAGGAGAATAAATAAGTATTTCCCGCCCCCTGTGTGAGGGCGGTGTAATCCTACGAGGCACCGAATCCGGACCAAGCGGCCAGCGCTCTTCTCCGCCTTCGGTGCCGATTCTTTTATTCTCAAGTTTCCGTAAACGATGAAAAGTAAAAACAGGCTGATGCTGATAGGAGCCTTTCTTTTGGCTGCCATGCTCGCATTAGCCCTTTGGGGGGTCAGGGTTTTGCCCGTTCTTCGCCTCTATGACGCGGAAGGCAGGCAAATCGCGGTTCTGGTCCTGGCTGACGCCAGATTCAGCCACCGTTTTACCCATTCCATCCATAAGACCCCTGTGGATGAAGAATACCGGATCGAAGGAAATCGTCTTGAACTATATGCGGTCCGGTACGATACCTATGGAGTAGGCATGCCTTCGGATGAGGGCGGGAATTTCAGGATAGAAAACGGGCGCTTTGTGATCGATCTGCGCCGTTCCTTTGATAGAATCGATATTAGAGTATCCCACCTGCCCGGCCATGGGATATCGATAGGCGGAAGTTTTTTCCCATTTACCGCCTATGCTGCCGCTGAAGACCTGATTACACTGAAGGCCGGAAAAAGTATCCAATTTTCCTTGAGGAGGTAGGCCCGCATATGAGCGAAACCATCCAGACCGATGATGCGCCGGTCGACAGTCAGGCGATTCTTAAGAAATTCGACAAGGAATCGGATTATAGGGTCTATAGCGGATTCTTTGCCAAGTTTGTCGCGGCGCTGGCCATAACCTTCTCGGTGTTCCAGCTCTATACCGCTGTATTCGGCGTGCTGGATGCCATGATCCAACGCTCTATCCATCTTTCCTTCGGACTCTGCCTCATCTTCCTGCTCTATCCGACGAGCAAGAAATGGTCGCGGACGAAGCTTCATCCCCTGGATGCCGTACTCGCCGTACTGGGGGTGCTCGCCCCGATCTACATCGTAGCCAATTATCAGGTTCTGGTTACCAGGGCCGGGCAGACCACCCCCTTCGACCTGATCGCCGGCATCATTGGGATACTCCTGGTCCTCGAAGCCGCCAGAAGGGTCGTAGGCATTCCTATGGTCATCGTAGCCCTGGTGTTCATGACCTATGCTTTCATAGGCCCCTACATACCGGGCAAGCTGGCGCACCGCGGCGCGCGGGTGGATACCCTGGTACAGCACCTGTACTACACCACCGAGGGTATCTTCGGCATCCCCTTAGGCGTATCCAGTACCTTTATCTTCCTGTTCATTCTCTTCGGCGCCTACCTGGAGCGAACCGGCCTTGGCCAGCTTTTTATAGACCTATCCAACGCCGTAGCAGGCTGGACAGCCGGAGGTCCGGCAAAGGTCGCCGTCCTCTCCAGCGCCCTCATGGGCACGGTGTCGGGTTCCTCGGTGGCCAACGTGGTCGGCACGGGATCATTCACGATTCCCATGATGAAAAAGCTGGGATACAAGGGCGAGTTCGCCGGGGCGGTGGAGGCCACAGCCTCTACCGGAGGCCAGCTCATGCCGCCCATCATGGGCGCCGCGGCCTTCCTTATGGCGGAGTTCACCGGCCTCCCCTATTCGCGCATAATCGCCGGCGCGGCTATCCCCGCCCTTCTGTATTACTTTGGTGTATGGTCGGGCGTTCACTACGAGGCAAAGAAACTCGGTCTCAAGGGACTGAGCAGGGAAGATCTGCCCAAGTTCAAGCGGATAATGCTCGACCGCGGTCACCTTATCATTCCCTTGGTGGCGATCATTTATCTCCTGGTCACGGGCTTCACCCCCATGAAGGCAGCGCTCTGGGCGATTATTCTCTCGATCCTCTCATCGATGGTACGCAAAGCGACCCGCATCAAACCGATGGAAATTATCAAGGGCTTGGAAGCCGGCGCCCGGGGGGCCCTTGGGGTAATCGCGGCCACGGCCTGCGCAGGTATCATCATCGGTGTCGTTACCCTTACCGGCCTGGGCCTCAAGCTCGGTTCGGTGCTGGTGGAGATCGCCAACGGCAATCTTCTCATCACTCTTTTCTTCACGATGCTCACGTCCATCCTGCTGGGCATGGGGGTACCGACCACCGCCAACTATGTCATCACCTCCACGATAGCCGCTCCGGCCATAGTCATGATCATGGCGCAGCGGGCCGGCCTGGACCCCTTCGCCGTCGCTCCCGCGCACATTATCCTTCCGGCCCACATGTTCGCCTTTTACTTCGGGATAATCGCCGACGTTACGCCGCCTGTGGCGCTGGCGGCCTTCGCGGGCGCGGGCATAGCCAAGGCCAATCCCATGAAGACCGGGGTGAACGCCACGAAGCTTGCCATCGCGGCCTTTTTAGTGCCGTATATCTTTGTTATGAGCCCTCAAATGCTCTTATTCAATGTTACCCCGATCGGTCTCATCTGGATGCTTATCACCAGCCTGATCGGAATAACGGCGGTTTCGGGAGCGGTCAACGCCTGGTTCAGGACGCACATGAACTGGATTGAACGGATCGCCGCCTTCGCCGGAGGCCTTTTGATGATCTATCCGGGGCTGGTGACCGATTCCATAGGCTTAGGGCTCTGCGGGGCGGTTTTCATCTCTCAGCAGATCAAATATAAGAAAAAAACGCTCGCCTCTTAGCACGCTTCCCCGTACGGAACTGAGCGAGAATCAGAAAGGCCCCGGGGCGTAAAGCTACCGGGGCCTTTGTTTTCCTTCTGTTATTCGGGCATGCCCGCCCCTCGAGGGCCAACGGGCCTACAGATACGATTGGGCGGTTTTCAATATATCGGCGAATACTCCGCCGGCGGTGACCGCGGCTCCCGCCCCGGGCCCTCGTATCACCAGGGGATTCGCGGAATACCGCTCGGTGGAAAACATGACCAGGTTATCCGTGCCGGCAAGGTTGTAGAAAGGACTTTCGGGTCCGTAGTCCCGAAGCGAAAGCTCGGCCCCGGCGGGCGTGATTATCGCGACATAGCGCAACACCCTGCCCTTTTCCCTTGCCGACGCGGCCAGGGCCCCGATGCCCTGATCGGCTTCCGGCAGCAGATCGAGGAATTCCCGGACGCTGGGAGCCTTAACCAGTTTGTCCGGCAGGATGGGCTGGATCCGGATATCCTTCATTTCCAAGTCCATTCCCGCTTCCCTTATGAGTATAAGGGTTTTCCTGGCGATATCGACGGCGCCCAAATCGTCCCGGGGATCGGGTTCGGTATATCCTTTTTCCTTGGCATCCAGCACGAGGGAGGAAAAACGTCCACCCTTTCCCAGCTCGTTGAAGATAAAACTAACCGTGCCCGAAAGGACAGCCTCGATGCGCGATATCCTGTCCCCGCAGGCGACCAAATCGCGCAACGTTCCGATGACGGGAAGACCGGCGCCCACCGTGGTTTCGTATCCGTAGACGACATCCTTCTCCCTGGCCATTTTTTTTATGGCCTTGTAGCGGCCGAAATCGCCCGCGTTAGCCCGCTTGTTGGGCGTCACCACCGAAATCGAAGCCTTCATGATGCCCTCGTAGAAATCGCATGGCGCATCGCTGGCGGTACAATCGCAGAAACACGCGGAAGGAAGGTTGAGCGATTTCATTGTGCCCACGAACGAAGCCAGATCCGCTTCTTCCCCCTGGGAAAGCAGCTCCTTCCACCGATCGACCGGTATGCCCCGCGGATCGATCAGCATGTGCCGCGAATTCGACAGCCCCACCAGGTTAATCCTTACGGAGTGTTCCTTGAGGAGCTTGAGCTTCTGGGCTTCGATCTGGGCCAAGAGAGTTCCGCCTATGAGCCCCGTGCCGGTGACGAAGAGGTTCACCGTTCTTATTCCCGCCAGGAAGAAAGCATCGTGGATTACGTTGAGCGCTTTCTTTCTTCCGGCGCTCCTGGTGACGATGGAAATATTCAATTCCGAAGAGCCCTGGGCGATGGCGACGACATTGACGCCGTTGCGCCCAAGGGCGGAAAAAACCCTGCCGGCGATTCCGGTCCTTCGCTTCATCTGCTCGCCCACAACGGCGATGACCGACAGATTATGCTCTATGGCAGGCTGGGCTATCAGTCCCGAACTTATTTCCGCGGAGAATTCTTCCTTGAGCGCCTTCGCCCCCGCCAACGCGTCGTCGGGCTTTATCGCGCAGCAGATGGATAATTCGCTTGAAGCCTGGGTGATGAGAATCACGTTAATTCTATTTCTCGCCAGGGCTCCGAACATGCGCTCGGCGGTTCCGGTCACGCCCTGCATGCCCAAGCCATGCAGACTGAGCAGGCAAACCTCCGGTATCGATGCCAGACCCCGTACCGGATATTCGCTGGGCGCGGGAGTGGCCACGATACGGGTTCCTCCGGCTTCCGGCCTCATCGCGTTCGCCAATCGTACGGGAATATTCGCGTTCACCGCGGGCAAAAGCGCCGTCGGCTCGATTATCTTCGCTCCGAAATGGGTGAGTTCCAGGGCTTCCTGATAAGAAATCTCGGCAATGGGAAAAGCGTCCGCCACGAATTCCGGATCGGCGGTCAAGAGTCCCTCCCGATTCGACCACAGACATATCTCGTCGACACCCAGGGAGGCGCCGAGCAGAATCGCGCTGAGATCCGATCCTCCCCTGCCAAGGGTTGTGGTTATGCCCGATGGAGTCGAGCCGATGAAACCTTCGGTGACGATGATTCCCTTGACGACAGCCAGGGCCGCCCTCGCCCGGGCGTGGGTGGCCGGTTCGTCGCAGCGAGCGGCCCCGAAAGAATCGTCGGTGACCACCAGCGCCCTGGCATCCACATGCTGGGCTTCGATACCCCTGGAATTCAAAAACCTGGTCACCAGGGGGGCGGAAAGCAGCTCCCCGCAGCTCAGTATCTGATCGAGGCTCCTTCGGGACAGATCCTGGAGCACCGCCACACCGCCCAGCAATTCGCCGAGCCTTGACAGCTCAGCACGCAATGCCGAGGCTGTGGCATCGAGTTCCCGGCCCTGGAGAAAGTGTTCGGCAATGACGAGATGGCGATTGAGCAGGCCTTCCAGGACTCTCGTATAGTCGCCCCTGGATGCGGCGAGGTGGGCGGCGTTCAGCAATTCGTCCGTCACCCCCCAAAAAGCCGAAACTACGACCAGATCTTCGGTACAACCCTTGAGAATTCTCGCCATCTGCTCGAACGATTCGATTCCGTTTAAGGCCGAACCACCGAATTTGTGCACTTTCATAGGGAATCTCCTGCGACACCCGCACTATATGAAGATTCCCGCAAGGCTCGAACGAACCTTGCGGGAAGAATTAGGGCATGAACGCTGTAAGCTCTCGCTAAAGCTTCCGCGACTTTTTAAAACGGCCCACCCTAGCCCAAAATCGAAAGCAAGACGCCCGCCGCCACCGCGGAACCTATGACGCCCGAGACATTGGGCCCCATGGCGTGCATCAAAAGGAAATTGGTAGGGTCGGTTTCGGCGCCCACGACCTGGGACACCCTGGCGGCCATGGGCACGGCGGAGACGCCGGCCGAACCGATGAGGGGATTCACCTTGCCGCCGGTCACCACATACATGATTTTGCCGAAAATAACCCCGAAGGCCGTACCCGTGGCAAAGGCGAACAATCCCAAAGCGATGATCTTCAATGTCTCGGGATTGAGAAACCGGGCAGCGCTCGCGGTCGAACCTACCGAAACGCCCAGGAAGATGGTCAAAATATTGATGAGCGCGTGTTGGGCCGTATCGGAAAGCCGTTCGGTCACTCCCGATTCCCTGAAAAGGTTTCCGAGCATCAAGGAGCCCACCAGGGGGAGGGCCGCCGGAAGCAGTAGTCCGACAAAAATCGTGACACCGATAGGAAATACGATTCTCTCTGTCTTGGTGACTTCCCTGAGCTGAGCCATTTTGACCGCTCGTTCCTTGGGGGTGGTGAGCGCGCGCATGATGGGAGGCTGGATAATCGGCACTAGCGCCATGTAGGAATAGGCGGCGATGGCGATGGGCCCCAGCAGCTCGGGCTTGAGCCTGGAGGTGAGGAAGATGGCCGTCGGGCCGTCCGCTCCGCCAATGATGCCGATACTCGCCGCGGCCTTGAGGTCGAAACCGATAAACGTGGCGATGATAAAGGGAACAAAGATGCCGATCTGAGCAGCGGCACCCAGAAGCAGGCTGGCGGGATTGGCGATGAGGGGCGCGAAATCTGTCATGGCGCCTATGCCCAGGAAGATGAGCGGGGGATAAATTCCCCACTTCACGCCCTGGTAGAGGTAGTAGATCAAACCGCCCGGTTGATCCCCCACAGGACCGTCGGTAATGCCCGATATGGGAATGTTCGCCAATAGCATGCCGAAGGCTATGGGAATCAAGAGCAGGGGTTCGTATTTGCGATATATCCCTAAGTAAAGGAGAACGCAGCTTATGACCAGCATGATGAGCTGGCCGACGCTTATATTGAGGAATCCCGTGGATTGCAGGAATTCCGCTATGAATTCTCTCATGGGGCTACCGACCCCCTTATTCGAGGTCGATCAGGGGATCGCCGGTGTTGACCGAGGCACTCACCGGAACCTTAAGCGCCGCGACCTTTCCCGCCTGGGGGGCGACAATCTCATTCTCCATCTTCATGGCTTCGAGAATGAGCAGGACGTCGCCGCGATTTACCGCTTGGCCCACCGATACCTTGAAGGACATCACCGTGCCGGGCATGGGGGCTTTGACGGTGGTTGCCCCGGCTGAAGGAGCGGCGACGGGCGCGGGCGCCGCCGCGGGAACGGCGGGGGCCGGAGCCGGAGCAGCGGCGCGAGGGGAAGCGGCGCCCGCGCCGAGTTCCTCTACCGCTACATCGTAGGACTGACCGTTGACGGTGACTCTATACTGCTTCATATCAATTCTCCTTAGTATTGTTGTTTATCTGTTGAATCGCTCGATTCTTCCCCAGACCGGGGTATTAAATCCGCCTTCTCCATCCCCGTCGCCGGCGCTCCGCACCGACGCGATGCGGAAGGACGAAGGGGAAAGACCGCTGGCGGCGGCGATCGAGGCCGCGATAACCGCGACAAGCTCACCGCCGGCCTGCGCCGGTCCCGTCGATTTCGTCTCGACCGCCGGGGCGGGAGCGGGTTTCGCCAGCTTGGCCTGGGAAGCCGGTTCCCGATCGGTTTTTTGCTTTTTAGGTCCGGGACGTTTTCCGAATATGAGATGGAAAACCTGAATTATCGCAATGATCGCGATAAGGGCGACGAAGACTGTACCTATCCCGGCGAACATAATAAGCCATTTATTCATTTGTGCGGCTCCAATGCTTAAGAGGGAATGTTCCCATGCTTGCGCGCGGGCAGGGTCTGCCGTTTTCCGAGCAGCATAGAGAGCGCGGCGCAGAGCCTCGCCCTGGTCTGGGAGGGGTCGATGACATCGTCGACATAGCCCCGTATCGCGGCCTTGTACGGATTGGCGAAGTTCTTCTTGTACTCCTCGATCTTTTCCTTCCTGGCGGAGGCCGGGTCGGCAGCTTCCTCGATCTCTTTCTTGAATATGATGTTGGCCGCGCCGTCGGGCCCCATTACGGCAATCTCGGCGCTCGGCCAGGCGAAAACCTGGTCGGCCCCCAGATGGCGGGAGCACATGGCGATATAAGCGCCACCGTAGGCTTTGCGCAGAATGACGGTCATCTTGGGCACCGTAGCCTCGGAATACGCGTAGAGCAGCTTGGCCCCGTGACGAATGACCCCCCCATGCTCCTGTCCCACGCCGGGTAGATATCCCGCCGTATCGGAGAGGGTGAGCAGGGGAATATTGAAAGAATCGCAGAAGCGGATAAAACGGGACGCCTTGTCCGAAGCGTTGATGTCCAGGACGCCGGCCAGGACGGCGGGCTGATTCGCTATGATGCCGATGGACCTGCCCGCAAGCCGGGCGAATCCCGTAACGATGTTTTTGGCATAGTCGGGCTGCACTTCGAAAAAATCGCCCGTATCGACCACACGCTCGATAACCCTTCGCACATCGTAGGGCTTGTTCGCCGAATCCGGAATAATCGCCGCCAGCTCCTGATCGGCTCTGAAGGGATCGTCGCCGGTATTGAAAAGGGGCGCGTCCTCGATATTGTTCTGGGGAAGATAGGAGAGGAGCTTCCGTACGGCTTCGAGGGTGGAATCCTCATCCTTGAACTTGAAGTGGGCCACCCCCGACACTTCGGTGTGAACCTTGGCGCCGCCCAGGCCTTCCGCGCTCACATCCTCGCCCGTAACAGCCTTGATAACCTGAGGACCGGTGATGAACATGTTCGCGGTGCCCTCGGTCATGAACACGAAATCGGTCAGGGCGGGAGAATAGACGGCGCCGCCCGCGCAAGGTCCCATAATCACGGAAATCTGCGGAACCACACCGGATGACAGGGTGTTGCGGTAGAAGATATCCCCGTAGCCCGACAGGGCGTCCACGCCTTCCTGGATTCTAGCACCGCCGGAATCGTTGATTCCAATACAGGGACAGCCAACCTTGACGGCCATATCCATGGCCTTGCAGATCTTGGCCGCGTGCATCTCCCCCAAGGATCCTCCGATGACCGTGAAGTCCTGGGCGAAAACATAGACCGTCCTGCCCTGGATCGTACCATAGCCTATCACCACACCTTCGCCCGGCGCCTCCACCTCGGCCATACCGAGATCGGAGGAGCGGTGCTCCACAAAGGCGTCCAGCTCTATGAACGAACCCTTGTCGAGAAGAGCCTCGATTCTCTCCCGTGCAGTCTTCTTCCCCTTCGCGTGCTGAGCCTCAACCCGCTTAGGACCTCCGCCCGCAAGCACCTTCGCTCGCCGCTGTTCGAGTAACTTTAGCTTCTCTTCCATAATTCAGTCACCCATCCTTGATGCACGCCCGTCAACATTCCCCGCAGAAGATTGGAATGTAGCAAAGCGCATTTTTATGAATACATGCCTCCCGGGCAGTATAATACCGAAGCGAATATGTTTCTATACCCTAAAGATTGATAGTGTATATCGATAATATCTAATATTCATCGCCACGAAACGCGTCCCGAAGAAGTTATGCGAACCGTTCCAGGCGGCTGTTCACCCCCTGGCTTAAGCAAAGGCCGCCGCTTTTTCGATCGCCCGCGCGAATCCGGGCAAAGCTCCCGCAATCGTCGCGTCGTCCACGCAATAGGCGATCCTGAAATACCCCGGGACTCCGAAACCAGAACCCGGGACCACGAGGATGTTCTCTTCCTTCAGCAAATCGATGAAAGTCCCGTCGTCGGCCATGGGGATTTTAGGGAACAGGTAGAAGGCGCCTTCGGGCAGGGAAAAATCGTACCCCGCTGATTTGAGGCCCTTCGCGAGCATGTCGCGTTTTCGCTGGTAGATGGACACGTCCACGCAGGCCGGAAGTCCCTTATCCCGCCCCTCCTGATCGATGAGAAGGGCGATCACTTTCTGCATCAGGCTGGGCGCGTTGACGAATCCGAGGATGCGGTTGGCCAGGGCCAGGGCGGCCGCTATTTCGCCCGCGCCCTCGGCCAGGGGATTCACCGCCGCGAAGCCGATGCGCTCGCCCGGCAAGGAAAGCTCCTTCGAATAGGAGCTGACCACGATGGAATTAGGACAGCTGGCCAGGGGGCTGGCTACTTTCGCTCCATCGTAGGCCAGTTTACGATAGGGTTCGTCGGATACCAAATAGAGACTGCGGCCGTAGCGCGCGCCCTTCCGTTTCATGGCCTCGGCCAAGGCCAGCAAGTCATTTTCAGGATATATTTTACCCGTGGGGTTGTTGGGCGTGTTGATCAAGACGATCTTGGTCTTCGGTCCCATGGCGGATTCGAGCGCGGCCAGATCGAGGGAAAAATCCGGCTTCGAGGCCACGATTTTCAATTTTCCGCCGTGATTGTCGGCGATAAAACCATATTCGACAAAATACGGGGCGCTGACCAGAACTTCGTCGCCAGGTTCCAGAAGGGCTTTGAAGACAATATTCAAGGCCCCTGCGGCTCCGCAGGTGACTACGATATTCTCGGCCCGGACATCCACCCTTTGTTCCGTCCCGAGCCTGGCCGCTATGGCCGCCCGGGCCGCCGGCAGGCCGGCGTTGGGCATGTAGGAATGCAGGTCCGGCTCGTCGGCGTCCACAACCGCCTTGAGAGTGCGCTTGAATATATCCGGAGGCGGCACGTTGGGATTGCCGAGGCTGAAGTCGAAAACCTTGTCGGCCCCGTAAAGAGCCTTCAGCCTCGCTCCTTCCTCGAACATTTTCCGAATCATCGAGCCATTGGCGACAAACTCCCGCATTTTGGCAGAAATTGCCATATCCGCCTCCCGCTTTGTTTTATTTACCCATCCGCAGCAATATAGTTCCGCCTTCCCGGTGTTTTGCCAAGCCCGATCGCGCTAAGCCTCTTCGGGATACAACCCCTCCACCCTCGCCCTCAACCTCGTCAAACCGAGCAAGATATCGATGGCGGGGGTTTGAAGTCCGAGCAAATCGCCGATTTCCGCCACCGCGCCCACCAGGGCGTCCAGCTCCAGAGGCTTGCCGGCTTCCGCATCCTGGAGCATGGAGGTCTTGAAGGCGCCCAGGGTGCGCGAGACGGCTAAACGATCCTCGACGCTCTGTTCGATTTTGCAGCCAATCCTTTCGCCCACATGTTCGGCTTCAGTCATGATCTGCCTGCAAAACGCCTCGACCAGAGGATCGTCCAGAATCCTGTCCATCGTCGCCCCGGTCAGGGCCGAGATGGGGTTCATGGTCATATTGCCCCAGAGTTTGTACCAGATATCATTTTGGATCGAATGGGAAATCTTTACATCGAAGCCAGCCCGGGTAAAGAGCCCGGCTAGGGCTGTAAGCCGCGCGGAGGAGGTCCCGGAAGGTTCTCCGAGAATGAGGGTTTTCAAAGGAAGAGGTTTCACCAGGCCGGGTTCGGGACAAACAGCCCCGAGATGCACCACGCAGCCGAGAATCGATTTTCGGGGTATCGAGGAGGAAATCAGCCCATCGGGATCGACCGAGCGCAGTCGCCGGCCTTTCAAGGCGGCGCCGAAATCTTGGAAAAACCACCAGGGTATGCCGTTCATGGCGGGCATGACGATCGTGTCGGCTTTGAGGAGGGGCTTAAGCGCGGAGGCCAAGGCACCGAGCGCCGGGGCTTTCACCGCCAAGACCACCAGATCCTGGGGACCCAGGCAACTCGGATCTCCGCTCGCCCGGATAGATACCGAGCCTTCGATTTCCTGTCCGGCCTTTTCCTCGATGAGGCGCAGGCCTTTCTGAGCCAGGGCGGCAAGGGTTTTACCCCGCGCGAGGGCCGAAAGTTCGCAGCCCGCCCTGGCCAGGTAGTAGCCCAGAGTTCCGCCAATGGCTCCGAGGCCGACCACACAAACTTTCATTCGCCTTCCTGAAACGGCTGGCGCCGTTATGCTTACCTGCGCTCGCTTATTTCGATCAATACGCCACCGGTGGCCTTGGGATGGATAAAGGCTATTCTCGCGCCACCCGCGCCGTAGCGGGGTTTTTCGTCGATCAGGCGAACACCCTTGGCTTTCAGCTCCGCCAGGGCGGCATCGATATCATCGACCCGGAAAGCCAGATGATGCACGCCCTGGCCCTTGTTGGCGATGAATTTGCCGATGGGACCTTCGGGGTCGGTGGACTCCAGCAGTTCAACCTCGCTGTCCCCGACGGGGAAAAACGAAGTTCTCACCTTCTGCTCGGCCACCTCTTCGGTGCCGTGGCAGGGCAGTCCCAGAACGCCCTCCCAAATGGGCAGCGAAGTATCCAGACTTTCCACTGCGATGCCGATATGATCCAGTTTTTCCAGTTTCATGCTTGTTCTCCTTTTACCAGGGTCGCTGTCAGCTTCTTTGCCGCGCCGTATATGTCCATACTGCGGGAATGAACCGCCTCGGCCAGACTGTCCAGTCTGCCGTCTCCGCCGGAGTCGGCGAAAAGATCCAGGAGCTGCCAGGCCGCGATATCCTTGAGCTGGGCTTTGATGGAGCTTAGACGGCGGGACTCCAGGGCTCCGCTCAGCCTGTCGCCCTCGAACCGGGACAGTATGCGGGCTCCCAATTCGGGGACACCCTCCCCTGTCTCGGCCACGGTTTTCATCACCGGCGGGAGTTCTTCCGTTTCGATTTGTTCGATCTGCGACGATGGAGCGGCTCCGGTCTGCCCGTGATGGAGGAGCTCGGCGCTCCGCAAAGCCAGGGTGTCGGGACCGGCGGAGGGGCTTTTACCCCGCTTGAGCGCCGCCTGGGTTTCCAGCATGGCCCTGATTTCCCGCACAACCCGGTCGGCGCCGTCCCTGTCGGCCTTGTTGACCACGAAAATGTCGCCGATTTCCATTATGCCGGCCTTGATAACCTGAATATCGTCACCCAGGCCCGGAACCGATACCAAAACCACCGTATCGGCCACCTTGACGATATCGATCTCCGACTGGCCTACGCCGACGGTTTCTATGATCACGATATCGTAACCAGCGGCCTCCAGCACCCTTACCGCGAAGGCGGTAGCCTTGGAGAGACCGCCCAGCTGACCCCGGGAGGCGAGACTTCGGATGTACACCCCCGGATCGACGGCATGACCCTGCATGCGCAGCCTGTCGCCCAGAATGGCGCCGCCGGAAAAGGGGCTCGATGGATCCACGGCTATGACCGCGACTTTTTTTTCTTGACCGCGGAAATACCCGATAAGCTTATCGGTGAGCGTGCTTTTGCCCGAGCCGGGAGGACCTGTTATTCCCAGTATTTGGGCCTTGCCCATGGTGGAGGCGAAGGCCGACATGGCGTTATAGGCCCGCCTGTCCCCGTCCTCCAAAAGGCTTACGAACCGCGCAACCGCCCGAACCTCCCCGTCCAAGCAGCGCCGCGCGAGATCCTCGTACATGGGCCGACTAGCTCCGCTTGAGGTGTGTCTTGATGAAGTCCACCGTAGTCTGGGTCGGGGTGCCGGGTCCGAACACTTCCGCTATGCCCTTGGATTTCAGGAAGGGAATATCGTCTTCGGGGATCACTCCTCCGCCGAACACCAAAATGTCTTCGGCACCCTTTTCCTTGAGCAGTTCCACGACCCTGGGGAACAGATGATTGTGGGCTCCGGAAAGAATGGACAGGGCGACGACGTCGGCGTCTTCCTGGAGGGCGGCCTGCACGATCTGCTCCGGCGTCTGCCTCAGGCCCGTGTAGATTACTTCCATACCGGCGTCCCTAAGGGCGCGGGCAATTACCTTGGCGCCCCTATCGTGGCCGTCGAGTCCCGGTTTTGCGACGATGACGCGTATTTTTCGTTCCATACTTCTGGCTCCCTCGTTAGAACATGACGCTGGGGCGGTATTCGCCGAACACATTTCTCAACACGTCGCAGATCTCGCCCAGAGAGGCATAGGCCTTGACCGCGGATAAAATCGGCGGCATGAGGTTGTCCTCCCCTTCGGCGGCCTTTTTCAGCGCCGCCAGCGCGTCCTTTACGGCCAGGTTGTCCCGTTTTGCCTTGAGGGCGGCCAGTTTCGCGACCTGCCGCTCTCCCACCACCGGGTCGACCCGCAAAAGGCCCTTGGGACTAGCCTCTTTCACCTGGAACTTGTTAAGTCCCACCACGATTCGCTCGTTCTTTTCCACATCCATCTGCCAAGCGTAGGCGGAATCCTGGATCTCCTGCTGGATATAGCCTTTTTCGATAGCCTTCACTGCTCCGCCCAGATCGTCGATGCGCCGTATGTAGGCCAACACTCCTGTCTCGATGGAATCGGTCAGGCTCTCCACGTAATAAGAACCGGCCAGGGGGTCGGGAGTCTCGGCGACCCCTGATTCGTAGGCCAGGATCTGCTGGGTCCGGAGGGCTATGCGCACCGAATCCTCGGAGGGCAGGGCCAGGGCCTCGTCCCTGGAGTTGGTATGCAGGGACTGGGTACCGCCTAATACCGCCGCGAGGGCCTGGACGGCCACGCGCACCACGTTGTTCTCCGGCTGCTGGGCGGTGAGGGTGCTTCCTCCCGTCTGGGTATGGAAACGCAGCATGAGGCTCTTGGGGTTCTTGGCCCCGAAGCGCTCCTTCATGATATGGGCCCAGACACGCCGGGCGGCGCGGAACTTGGCCACCTCCTCGAAGAGATCGTTGTGAGCGTTGAAGAAGAAAGAAAGCCTGGGCGCGAAGTCGTCCACGCTCAGTCCCGCCTTGATGGCGGCTTCGACATAGGCTATGCCGTCCGCCAAGGTGAAGGCGACCTCCTGAACAGCCGTGGCCCCCGCTTCCCGGATATGATAGCCGGAAATGGAAATCGTGTTCCAGTTAGGCACCTTGGCCGAACAATAGGCGAAAATGTCGGTGATGAGCCTCATGGATGGCCCGGGCGGATAAATGTAGGTTCCCCGGGCGATGTATTCCTTGAGGATGTCGTTCTGGATGGTGCCTTCGAGCTTGTCGGCGCTCACACCCTGCTTTTCGGCAACAGCGATGTACATGGCCAGAAGCACCGACGCCGGAGCATTGATGGTCATGCTGGTGGAAACCTTGTCCAGGGGAATGCCCGCGAAGAGGGTTTCCATGTCCTCCAGGGAATCTATGGCGACGCCCACCTTGCCCACCTCTCCGGCCGCCAGGGCATGATCCGAATCGTAGCCGATCTGGGTGGGTAGGTCGAAGGCCACCGAAAGACCGGTCTGGCCCTGGGCCAGGAGATACTTGTAGCGTGCGTTGGATTCCTCGGCGGTGGCGAAGCCCGCATACTGACGCATGGTCCAGAGTCTACCCCTGTACATGGTCGTCTGGACGCCCCGGGTGTAGGGGTATTCGCCGGGGAGCCCCACCGATTCGAGATAGTCCTTGTTCTCCGTATCGAGGGGACTATAGAGCCGGTTGACAGGCGCGTTGGAACCTGTGACAAAGGCTTTTTTTCGCTCCGGATACCTGGCCGCGGCCTTGTCGGCCTTGGCGCTCCATGCTTCGACGGCGGCTTTCAGTTTTTCGGAATCGCTCATGAGGGGATCTCCTTACTTGAGACTGGCGGAAGGTATTCCCGACTGGGCCGCCAGTCCCAGCCCCACATCCAAGGCCTTGAGATTGAGTTCTTCGGTGCCCTTAGGCACCCGGGCCGTTACCGCCTTGCGGAGCGTACCTCTCGTGGCCAGGCCCGCCAGGCCCGCCAGCACGCCCAGGGCCACGATATTTGCCGTAACCTTCTTGCCCACCGTATCTGCGGCCGCGGCCAGTATGGGCAGCGAAAGGGTCCTGGCCTTGATTTCGGAATCCAGGCTCACGGAGCTATCGACAACGATGAGCCCGCCCTTCATGAGGGGGCCGTAGGTTTTATAGGAATCCGCCGTCAGGGCGAGAAGGTAATCGGGATCGGTCGCCTTAGGATAATCGATCTCATCCTCGGAGATGACAACCTCCGCCTTGGAGGAGCCGCCCCGGGCTTCGGGGCCGTAGCTCTGGGTCTGCACGGCGTTCTTGCCTTCCAGAATGGCCGCTTCGGCCAACACGATACCGGCGAGCAGGAGGCCCTGGCCGCCGGAGCCGCTCAGTCTGAATTCAGTTCGCATCCGCGGTTACCTCCCTTGTAATCGTTGTAGGTCCTCTGCACCCTGGCGGTGGTCTCCGCATAGCTGGCGCAGTATTCGGGCCTTTCCGCCCTATGCAGCTCGCCGATGAGAAGTTTGCCCGCCAGTTTTTCCGGGGGCAGGGCCGCGGCGGCCTTCGCGTTGACCGTCCTGTCCTTGATCCAGTTTAAAAGCTCCACCGGGCCACCTATCTTGTTCTTCCTCCCGAAATAGGTGGGGCACTGGGTAAGAGCCTCCACGACGGAGAATCCCTTGTTCATAAGGGCCTTTTCTATCAGGTCGGTAAGAAGGGTGACGTGGAAGCTGGTGGCCCTGGCCACGTAGCTGGCTCCCGAAGCCTTCGCCAGCTCGCAGACGTCGAACTCCTGCTCCACGTTGCCGTAGGGCGCCGTGGTGCCCAGCATGCCATGGGGGGTGGTGGGCGAATACTGGCCCGAGGTCATGCCGTAGATGGAGTTGTTCATGATAATCGTGGTGATATCGATGTTGCGCCGCGCCGCATGGATGAAGTGGTTGCCGCCGATGGCCGTGCAATCGCCGTCGCCGGTCATGACAATGACCTTGAGGCTGGGCTTGGCGTGCTTGACCCCGGTGGCAAAGGCCAGGGCGCGGCCATGGGTGGTATGGAGGGTATCGAAGTCCAGATAGCCCACCGCCCGGCTTGAGCATCCTATGCCCGAGACCATGACGATCTTATTCTTGTCCAATCCCAGCTTGTCGACGGCACGAATGAGGGCACCGGTGACGGTACCGTGGCCGCAGCCGGGACACCAGATATGGGGGAGCCGTTCCTTTCGGAAATAATCGAGGAATTCCGCCATCAGAAGGCCTCCTTGAGAGCCTGGTAGATTTCATCGGGATGAAAAAGTTCGCCCGTGACCTTGCCGAGCTTAATCACCTCGGCCTTGCCGTGAATGGCCCGTTCCACCTCCAGGGCAAGCTGGCCCAGGTTCATCTCGGGAACGATGATCTTCTTCGCGCTGGCGCTGAGCCTGCGCAGGGCCGCATCGGGGAAGGGCCAAATCGTCTTGAGCCTGAGCATCCCCGCCTTATGGCCTTCTTTTCTGGCCCTGCGCACCGCCGAAAGGGCGGCCATGGCCGAGGAACCGAAGGAGACAACCGCGATGTCGCAGTCCTCCATGCTTTCGGCGTAATAATCCTCCAAAACCTGGGCGTTCTTCTCGATCTTGCGCTCGAGCCTGCGCAGGAGCTTGTCGGCCACGGCGGCCTTGCCCGAGGGGGCGCCGGACTCGTCGTGAAAAAGGCCTGTGCAGTGCCAGCGATACCCCTGGCCAAAGGGGGCCATGAGGGGTACGCCGCCGTCAGGATCGGCTCCGTAGGGCTTGTAACCCGCCGGACTGGTGGGCATAGCCCGCATGGGAATTTTATAGCTGCTGGGGTCGGGCAGGATCACCTTTTCCCTCATGTGGCTGATCACCTCGTCCGCCAGCACGATCACCGGAACCCTGTAGGCCTCGGCGTATGCGAAGGCCTTGAAGGTGAGTTCGAAACATTCCTTAACATTCCCCGGCGCCAGGGCGATAATCTGGTGATCGCCGTGGGTGCCCCAGCGGGCTTGCATAATATCGCCCTGGGCGGGGCTGGTCGGCATACCGGTGGAAGGTCCCATGCGCTGGACATTGACGATGACCACAGGAATTTCGCAGAGGCTGGCGTACCCTATGGATTCCTGCATAAGGGAGAATCCGGGGCCGGAGGTTGCCGTCATGGCCTTCTTGCCCGTGAGGGACGCGCCTATGCAGGCGGCGATGGATCCGATTTCGTCCTCCATCTGTATGAACTTGCCCCCGAACTTGGGCAGCTCTTCGGAGCACATCTCGGCGATTTCCGTGGACGGGGTTATCGGATAGCCGGCGAAGAACTGTAAGCCGGCGGCGATCGCGCCCATGGTGCAGGCTTCGTTGCCCTGCATCAGTTTTGCGTTTTCAGCCATGGTGGGCCTCCGGAGGAAGGCTGAGGTCGATGGAATCCACGTCTTTTGCAAGATTTTTATCGTCCTCGAGGGGCTTTACCGCGATCGCGAAATCCGGGCAGCGGAATTCACACATCCTGCAACCGATACAGATTTCCGGTCGTTCGGGAAAGACCTTGCCGTTTTTCAATACGAGAAGCTGCTTGGGGCAGAAGGCGACACATATGCCGCAACCCTTACAGTACTTCTCCCGAATTACGTGGAAATAGCCCTTTTTTTGTTCAGCCATATCCTGCTCTATGCCTAGGATTCGCCGCGTCCGAACCTTAAGGAACGGATAATCCCGCCTTGGCGCTCCGAAATACCACGACAGCGGAGCGATTGGGCTCGAGGATCCTGGAAATGCGGCATGTTCACTGATTCTAGCCGAAAAGACCGATTCTGTCAAAAGAAAAGGCGATATACCGCCTACTTTCCGAAGCTTGACCATGGCAGTATACTTATTCTACACATTGACCAGAGTAACTTCCGGAGGAATTTCAGAATGAAGCGCATATTGAAAATACGGGACCTGACGTTGCGGGACGGACAACAGTCGCAGTTTGCCACGAGGATGAGCCAGGCTCAGGTGGACAAAGTTCTCCCCTATTACAAAGAAGCCCATTTCTACGCCATGGAAGTATGGGGAGGGGCGGTCCCCGATTCGGTGATGCGCTATCTCAACGAAAGCCCCTGGGATCGGCTGGAATCGATCAAGCGCGGAGTCGGCGAATCCTCCAAACTCACCGCCCTTTCCAGAGGAAGAAACCTCTTCGGCTACAACCCCTATCCCGACTCCGTCATAGAAGGTTTCTGCAAGAATGCCGTCGCTTCTGGCATCGACATAATGCGCATCTTCGACGCCCTCAACGATATCGACAACATGAAGTCCTCCATCCGCTTCGTGAAGGAGGCCGGAGGCCTCGCCGATTGCGCCGTCTGCTACACCGTGGATCCTAAATTCTCCGGCGGGGAAAAGCTAAGGGCCTTCCTATCGGGGAAGAAACTCCCCTCGGACATTTTCAACATCCGGTATTTCGTGGAAAAGGCCAAGGCTTTGGAGGCCCTGGGCGCCGACATGATAACCATAAAGGACATGGCCGGGCTCATCGATCCCCACCGATCCGCCAGCCTGATCAAGGCGCTCAAAAGCGAGGTCGGTGTCCCCATCGATCTGCACACCCACTGCACCCCCGGCTATGGGGTAGCCAGTATTCTCGCCGCCATGGTGAACGGCGCGGACATCGTGGATACAGCCATACTTTCATTCTCCGGCGGCCCCGCCGCGCCGGCTTACGAGATCATACGACTTTTCGCCGACAAACTCGGCCTCGACACCGGGATCGACAACGCCGCGGTGGCGAAAATCGACAGAACCTTGAGGGAAATCCGGGGCGAACTGGCAGCCTACGACCAATACAAGCGTATGCCGCCGGAGGTGGATCTCTCCAAGGATAGCCTGAGCTCGGAACTCAACCGCCTCTTCGACGACGCCCTGGAATACACCGTGGGCGGAAAGCTGGACAAGGCATTGGATCTCTGCAGGAAAATCGAAGCCGCCTATAACTACCCCGAGCCGGATGAGATCGTGCAGAAAGCCCAGATACCCGGCGGTATGTACACCAACATGATGGCCCAGCTAAAGGAAGCCAAGCTGGAACAGCATCTCGAGGAAGTGCTCAAGGCTGTTCCCCAGGTGCGACTCGATGCGGGAGTACCGCCCTTGGTAACCCCCACCAGCCAGATCGTCGGAGTCCAGGCGGTCAATTACGTCGTTTCCAAAACCAAGGGAGAAGACGGCTACGCCAATGTATCCAAAAACTTCGCGGAGCTCGTGAAAGGATCTTACGGCAAGACGCCATGGCCCGTTGATCCGGATTTCCGCCTCAAGATATGCGGTTCCAGGGAAGAGATCCCCTACGACACCTCCAACTATAAAAAGCAGCCCAATCCCGGCCTGCCCGAGGCCGGAGGAAGTCTACTGGCGCTGGATGAAAAAGAAGCCCTGCTTCTGGAACTCTTTCCATCGGTGGCCGAAAAGTTCCTGCGCGGGCGACGCGTCGCTGAATGGAAGCGCGAACACCCCGAAGGAACCATCGCGACAACCGCCCCGACCGTCGAAGCGGAACCTGAAACCTTCAGCCCGACCCTGCTCCAAAACTGCGAAATCCCGGCCTTTTCAAGCTTTGCCGCCGACTTGCCCGCGGATTACCAGGTGAACGATGGGCATGACGAGGAATACTGGATATACGCGGTGGAGAACGCCCAGTAAAATCGCCTGGGCGCTACGCGTCACGGCTATCGAAGCCGCGCACTATGGCGGCGACGCGCGCCGCCGCCAATTTCCCTTCCTTGAACTCCAGGAGCATCCAATCGTGGACCATGTTTTCGTATTCGTAAAAACTCAGGTCCGCTTTGGCTGCCAAGCAGAGTCCCCGGAAACGACGGGCGTCGGCTACAAGTATATCTTTTGTCCCTATGAAAAGATGGAGAGGCGGCAATCCCTCCAGCTCGCCATAGAGGGGGCTTACCCAGGGTTTCCTCGGATTAGCTCCCCCCGCCCAGGCCCGGCCGGCGGCCCGCAAGGCCTGAATGTTGAGAAAGGGATCTTCCGGATCGATCACCTCGATATGGGGGTTGCTCATGGTGACATCGAGCCAGGGGGAGAGGAGGATAAGCGCCGACGCCGCCTTTAGGCCCTCGTCCCGGACGGCCATGGCCAGCCCCAGGCCCAAGCCCCCGCCCGCCGAATCGCCCATTACCAGAAGGCTATCCGAAGCTCGGCTCTCGCTAAGGTATTTCCAATACCGCAAAAGGATCCGGTAGGCGTCGGCGTAAATATGGGCCGGAGCGAGGGGATAGTCCGGCGCAATTACCCTGCAGCCGGATAATTCGACGAGGCTCGTCAGGAAACGCCAATGGGGTCTGGTGGCATTGTACACATACGATCCCCCATGGAAAAAAAGGACTGTCACGCAAGGGACCGTATCCTTCGGTTCCAGGCAAAAAATCTTCATCGCCCCGAAAGACTCGCTTCGGATCTCGACCCTCAGCCTCAGATACTCGGGCGGCGCAGGGCTGATCAAAGCCTTCGAGTAGTCCCGCTTATCGAACTTAAGCGTCGGGGAAACCGAGCTTGCCTTTATCTTCGAAGCCCAGAGAATTTTTTCGAAGATGATGCTCTGAATGGAAGGGGCTTCGGTATAGCGGAACAGTTTCATGGCTATAGAGTACAGGTTTTCAGCCCGGCTATCCAGGAGGCCCGGCGAAACATCGACCTTCGCCGAGGAACGCCCGGGGAATGCATCGGTAAAGATATGTCCAGAAACGAAAAACGGGCTCTCAAAAATCAGGAGCGATGAAAACACGGGCGCCTTGGCCCGCCACGATCCGTTCCTGATCTTTTCAGCCCGTTCCGATTTCGGCATATTTCATGCCGGCCCACGCGTTGCGGCGAAGAAGACTTGAACTTCCATGCCTCTCGGCACTAGCACCTCAAGCTAGCGTGTCTACCAATTCCACCATCGCCGCATTGGATAGGCGGATTTATAACCCCAAGGGCCTGGCCTTGTCAAGGCATTCGCCTGTTCGGGTAATGCTTCAATCAGACCTTTTCAAGCAAGACATGGGCGCGGGCGAGGGCTTCGTCCAAATCGGAACAGATATTCTCCGAGCCCAGTTCCTGCGCGAGGGAGTATTTGGCGATGGCCTGGGCCGGCTGTTCCCTCACGCCGCTCAAAATAAGGGCGGTTCCGTGGTGCTTGCAACGCTTGGCGAAGGTCCTGAGGGCATTGAGGCCTGTGGCGTCTATGGCGGGAACATGGCGCATTCTGAGAATAAAGACCCTGGGAGCTTTTTCCAGGCCTCCGAGGACGTCCTGCAACATGTCGGCCACCCCGAAGAAGAAGGGGCCGTCGATTTCGTAGACCTCGCAGTGTTCGGGGATCGTATGCGATGCGGTGGAATCGGAATCCAGGCCATCCCCCGGCGAGGGCGCCCCGGGTTTGTCCAGGTAGTCCTCCACAAGCCGTTTTCCGGAGCCCTGGGGTACGAGGGCGCTGGTATCCCTGGCCCGCTTGACAAAGAGGAGAACGGCCAAAAGGACTCCCACCTGGACCGCGGCGGTAAGGTCCACCACAACGGTGAGCACAAAGGTGGCCACCATGACCGCCAGATCGCTCTTAGGCGCTTTGCGCATCGAAAAGAAGCGCGGCAATTCGCTCATGTCCACCGCCACCACCACGAGAACTCCCGCCAAGGTCGCCAGGGGGATAGCCTGTACGAGGGGGCCCAAAAAGAGCGCGAAAAGCAGAAGAATCAGGGAATGGATAAGGGCCGAGACGGGGCTCGCGGCGCCGGCCTTGATGTTCGTGGCCGTCCGGGCTATGGCTCCTGTGGCGGGAATGCCGCCGAAAAGGGCGCTGGCCACATTGCCCAGGCCCTGGGCGTTGAGCTCCGCCGATGAGGAATGCCGGGTTCCGGTCATGCCGTCGGCCACGACGGCGGACAGAAGGGATTCGATGGCCGCCAAAAGGGCTATGGTGAGACCCGATGAAAAAACCTGGCGAAGCTGGCCGAAGCTGAACGAGGGCATCCGGGGCGCCGGGAACCCCTTGGGCAGAGCTCCGAACTTGGAGCCCACCGTCTCGAGGGGAAGCTTGAACATGAATGATACCAGGGTGACTATCGCGACGGCGCTGACGGCGGCGGGAAGTTTGGGAAGGAATTTGCGCACCAGAATGATGATGCCAATCGTGGACAGGCCGGCCGCGAGGGCGAATAGGTTTGTGCTGGATAGGTATTCGATGTATTGGACGATCTTGTCGAAAAACTCCGGAGCGGGCCGGGGAATGCCCATGCCGAAGAGATCCTTGAGCTGGCCTACGAATATGGTGACGCCTATCCCGGTGGTGAAACCTATCGTCACAGGATAGGGGATAAACTTAATGATACCGCCCAGGCCCGAAACGGCCATGAAGATCAACAAAAGACCGGCTATGAGGGTGGCCAGCTGGAGTCCCGCCATGCCATGAACGGCGATGATGTCGGCGATGATCACCACGAAGGCACCGGTCGGCCCGGAGACCTGGTGGAAGCTGCCGCCGAAAAGCGCGATGACAAAACCGGCGATAATAGCCGTGTACAGGCCTTGGGCGGGGCTCGCCCCGGCTCCTATGGCAAAAGCCATGGCCAGGGGCAGGGCGACGACGCCCACGGTTATGCCTGCGGCCAGGTCCTTGCGGAAATCTTTTTTTCCGTAACCCCCCGAAAGGGTCTTGAAAAGAGCCGGAGTGAGCTGGGCGAGAAACGTCTTAATCGCTGAGCCTGGAGCCTGTAGGGTTCGCTGTGCCTGTCGCATGGGGGGGAGTATATGGTGGACCCTGCCCCTAGTTCAATCTGTGCGGAGGTTGAAACGCTCTATGCCTACGCAGGCCATCGTGGAAGGATCGATATGAAAGAGCGCCCCGGACATGAAGGCTTCGCCTTCCGCAGTCTCCATTTTGTAAGGGATCTGGGTCAAAGAGCGTTTTACGCAGATTTCCGTCTTCACGCCGATGATGGAGTCAATCGCTCCGGTCATACCCAGGTCGGTGATATAGCCCGTTCCCTTTGGAAGAATCCGCTCGTCGGCGGTCGGTACATGGGTATGGGTGCCGGCGACCACGCTCGCCCTGCCGTCCAGGTGCCAGGCCAGGGCTTCCTTCTCCTCGGGGGATTCGGCGTGAAAATCGACTATGACAAAGGCCCCGGGATGCTGACGTCTCGCCTTGGCGACCAGTTCGTCGGCAGTCCTGAAAGGACAGTCGATGGCATAGAGCCCTTCCCTTCCCTGCAGGTTGATCACCACCCATTCGAAGGCCCGGCCTTTTACGTGGAGAAGCCCTTTGCCCGAAAGGCCGGCGGGATAGTTGGCAGGCCTCAGCAAGGCCTGCTCCCCATCCAGGAGTTCCATCGCATCCTTTCGTTCCCAGACATGGTTACCCGTGGTGATCGCCGAAACACCAGCCGAAAGCATGATGTCCAGTTCTTCCTTGCCTATTCCGTAACCCTTCTGGGCGTTCTCCCCATTGGCGACCACCAGATCGGCGGAATGCTTTTTGGCGAAAGAAGGAAGAAGAGCGAAAAGGGCGCGCAAGCCCGGAGGACCTACGATATCGCCCACCATGATCAGGCTGGCCTTGCGTTCGTTCAATACCCTGGGCTCCCCCGCTCTTAGCGCGCGTATTCGACGATTCTGGTCTCCCTGATGATGGTGACCTTGATGCGACCGGGATAGCGCAGATCGGTCTCGATCTTCTTGGCGATGCTCTTGCACAGCTCCCTGGCCTGGTCGTCGGACACGTTTTCATAGTTGACCAGAATACGAAGTTCGCGGCCGGCCTGGATGGCGAAGGCTTTGTCGACCCCCGAGAAGCTTTCGGCGATGGACTCGAGATTCTCCAAGCGCTTGATGTAGTTGTCCAAAGTTTCGCGGCGGGCGCCGGGCCTGGCCGCCGAGATCGCGTCGGCGATCTGCACGACCACCGATTCGGGGCAGGAAGGCTCCACATCGTTGTGGTGGGCCCCGATGGCGTTGACCACCCTCGGATCCTCGCCCATCTTGCGCACGAAATCCATGCCGCTCTCGGCGTGATTCTGGTCCCCGTCGGTCTCCATGCCCTTGCCGATATCGTGCAAGAGGGCGCCGCGTTTGGCGATTTCCCGGTTGAGCCCGATCTCGGCGGCCAGGAGGCCCGCGATGACTGCGACTTCCTTGGAGTGAAAAAGGACATTCTGTCCGTAACTCGTGCGGAAATAAAGCCTTCCCAAGGCGCGGATGAGTTCCGGCGCCATGTTGTGCAAACCCAGGTCGAAGACGACCTTCTCGCCCTCGTCGTAGATTTTCTGGGAGATCTCCCTCGTAACCTTCTGGACCATTTCCTCGATGCGGGCAGGGTGAATCCGTCCGTCGGTGATGAGACGCTCCAGGGAAATGCGGGCGATTTCCCGGCGTACCGGATCGAAGCAGGATATGACCACGGCTTCGGGAGTATCGTCGATGATGACATCGACGCCGGTAAGGGTTTCCAGGGTACGGATATTCCGCCCTTCCCTGCCGATAATGCGTCCCTTCATCTCGTCCGAAGGCAGGCTGACCGATGTTACCGTCGTTTCGGCGGTCACGTCGGTGGCGATGCGCTGCATGGTCGCGACCAGGATATCCCGGGTGCGTTTTTCGGCGGCCAGCTGGGCTTCCTGATCGATCTTGTTGATCAGGACCTGGGCGTCGTGCTTGGCCTCGTTTTCCAGGGTCTGGATGATAAGCCGCTTCGCCTCGTCGGCGCTCAGGCCGGATATCCGCTCCAGTTCCTGACGATATCGCTCTTCCTGACCCAGCAGGTCGGTTTCCCTGTCCTGCAGACTTTTTTCTTTCGCCTTTAAAGCGCCTTCCAGCCGTTCCAAGGCCTCGATTTTGTTATCGAGGTTCTCTTCCTTTTGCATGACCCGGCGTTCGAGCTTTTGAGCTTCGATTCGCCGTTCGCGTATTTCCCGTTCCTGTTGGTTGCGTTCCCGAATGAGCTGATCTTTCGCCTCTACAAGGATCGCCTTCTTCTCGGCCTCGGCCTCTTTTTTAGCGTCCTGTCGTATACGTTCTGCTTCATTTTCTGCAGCAGTGAGTTGAAATCTGGCATAGAGCCAGCGGATCGTCCATCCAAGAATCAAACCGGCAACGGGAAGGGCAATCATCCAAACTCTGGGTGCCATATGTCCCTCCGATGTATATTCGCCGTTATTTCGATTATACGGATGGGAAATTCTTTGTCAAGGCGAATTAAATTACGGTAAAATAACGTAAAAGCAGTTGACGGCTCTCCAGGAATACCCATATACTCGCTATTGAGGCCGTGTATGCGGCTTCCTGTACTTTCGGAGGGTTCAGGAATACTGCCCCCGTTTTTAAGGTAGAAACTGGCTTTTCATGCATCGTCATTCCTTTGTGTACGGTTTTGGGGGTTCGGCGGTCGAAATCTCCAGAGCCCCCGCCCCACTCGCTTCTTCCTTCGGAAAGACCCCAGCATCGCTAACCCAGCCTCGTAATCCTGCCCTAAAGACGGTAAAGCTGTACGCTTAAGCTTCTCCGGGAGCGACGTACGTCCGCCCTAGGCGGACGGATCCGTGCTGTCGTCCTGCGATGACGGCCCAATCGAGGTTTTTCCGAATGTCCAAGAAGGTTTATGTCGGCAACATGAATTACAGCACCGCCGAGAATCAGCTTCGCGATCTTTTCGCCCAGTATGGCGAGGTCTCCTCTGTCAACATCATCATCGACCGCTATACCGGCAAGGCGAAGGGATTCGGCTTTGTCGAGATGGCGAACGACGATGAGGCCCAGAAGGCGATCGACGCCCTTAACGGTTTCGAATTCATGGGAAGGCAGCTCCGCGTCAACGAGGCTGAAGACAAGCCCCGCCGTGATGGTGGATCTTTCCATCCCCGCCGCTACTAATCGTTACCGATAGCGTAGTGAGACAAAGGTCTGGTGGAGGTGAGGGCCGCACGCCCTCACCTCCACCAGACCTGAAGAGCCCCCCGCAGACCGCCCGGGGGGCTCTTTTTTATTCCGCCAATCGCCGCCTGTCAGGATTTGCGAAGTTCGGATCTGCCTCCGGACTTGAGCGTAGCAACCATGGCCGCGAAACGCTGCGGCAGGGGGGCTTGAAAAATGGAAGCCTCACCCTGGCTTGGCAGCAGAATCTTGAGCCTCCGGGCGTGGAGCATCAACGTCGCTTCTGGAAAGCACCTGTCCTTCTTCCCGTAAAGGGGATCTCCCACTATGGGACAGCCCAGACCTGCCATGTGCACCCTCAGCTGGTGAGTCCTTCCCGTCCTGGGGTAGAGGGCCACGAGGGAATATTCGCAGCCAGGTTTCAAGGCCCACCTTGAGATCAGCCTGTAGTCCGTCACCGCCGGCTTTCCGCCGGATTCCGCGGGGGCGAATTTTTTTCTATCCCGCTTATCCCGGGCAAGATTATTTTCGATGCGCCCGGATTCCTCCCTGGGTATCCCCTGTACCAAGGCTATATATTCTTTGCGGGCGGAACGGTTTTTGAACTGAGCCGCCAGGAACCCGTGGGCCGCGGTATTTCTGGCGACGATTATGACGCCCGAGGTATCCTTATCCAGCCTGTGGACAATCCCTCCCCGGGGAGCGGCGCCCCCTCCCCTTCGCTGGGCGTCCAGCCAGAGCGCGGCGTTCGCCAAAGTGCCCCGCCAGTTGCCCGCCGCCGGGTGGGTAACCATGCCTTGGGCCTTGTCGAAGACGAAAACATTTTCGTCCTCGTACAACAGCGACACCCCTAGTTCCTCGGCTATCAAGTCCCGTTCAGGTTCATCCGACCAGGTGAGTTCTATCGCCTCGCCCCGGATCAGCTTTCGTGAAAACTTGGCGGCCTTGCCGTTGACCAGGAGGAGGGCATTTCTGGCCTTGAGCTGGGATCTTCCCAAAATCCCCACGACTTCGGCGATATATTTATCCGCTCTCAAGCCGCTGTCGGACTCAACGCGGCCATTCCAGGTACGGATCCTCGCCTGCGCACCGTTCCGGGCCTCCCTTTCGGAAGCCGAACCGGGTTTCTCTTGATCGGGGGCCGATGCCGTAGAACCTTTTCGTTTTTTGCCTTTGGACACTATTCCGTTCTCCCCGTCTTTTATCCTATAGTTGCGCTATGAGCACAGGACAGAAGCTCCTCGATTCGGTAGCCGGTTGGTTTCACGATATTGTTTCCGCCGATTCGGTAAAGACCGCCATATCGGTTTTCCTCATCCTGGTTCTCGGTCTCGCCTTGGTACGCATAGTATTCATCATGACCAGGAGATTTTCAAGAAAGGTGCTGCCGAAGCGGAGCGCCTCCACCCTGGACAGGCTTATCAAGTATGGTGGATATACCCTTGTCGTCCTCATGGCCACCAAGAAAGCCGGCTTCGATGTCTCGGCCCTACTGGGCGCCGCGGGCATCGCGGGAATCGCCATAGGCTTCGCCGCTCAAACCTCGGTGGCCAACATAATCTCCGGCCTTTTCCTTTTTTCGGAAAAGCTCTTTTCCGAAGGAGATATACTCCAGGTGGACAGCATAACGGGAGTAGTAAAGACCGTCGATCTCATGTGCGTCCGCCTCCAGACTTTCGACGGCCGTCTGGTCAGGGTGCCCAACGAAACCCTGATCAAGACCAACATCATCAATATCAGCTATTTCCCCCAGCGGAGGTTCGACCTCTGGCTCAGTCTCCCCAACGATTCCGATCTCAGGCTCGCCATGAGCTGCATCCAGCGGGTGCTGGACGCAGAGCCGCTGGCCTTGAAGGATCCGGCGCCCATACAGATTCTGGACGCGATTACCCCCGATGGAACGAATCTTCTTGTCGGGGTCTGGTTTTTACAGGAAAACCTCGGGGCCATCAAAAACAGCCTAATACCGGCGGTGCTTTCGGCCCTGGCGGAAAAGGGAATAAAACCTCAGGCGAGAAGAATCGAGGTTCAGGAAACCTCGTCCGCCGCCATAGTATCACCCCGCTCCTGACCCTTCCTCCGGCGATGGCCATGCAGTCTGGCCCCATATTCCACGTTCCATAGAAACAGCCCCTCCGGCGGAGCGGTGGGACCGGCTTTTTTCCTGTCGCCCCCTTCGAGAATACCACGCATCAGGTCGGAGGCCTCCGCCTGGCTACTTGTCTTGGCCTCGAAAAACAGCATCGTGCCCACCAGGGAGCGGACCATACGCCAAAGGAAGGCGTTTGCGGCCACCTGATAGACAAGGCTCTCGCCCTCATACCAGAAATATGACTCCTGAACGAACCTGGACCGGCTCAGGCTGGAATCGCCGGCGGAGGCGAAGGCGGAAAAATCGTGCTCCCCCACGAGCACTTCCGCCATCGCATTGAGCTTAGCCAGGGCGGGCTGCCGGGATATGCACCAGGCGTAGCGATTTCTAAAGGGATCCTGCCGGGACCCGCAAAGCACGAAATAACGATACCGCCGCAACGAGGCGTCGAACCGGGCGTGGAAATCCCCGGGCGCCGGACTCGCGCTCATCACCCTGATGTCCTTGGGCAATAGGCTGTTGAGAGCGACTTTGAATCGTTCGATCGGTATCGTGGGGATATCGCTGAAAAACCCGGCCACCTGGCCCAGGGCGTGCACCCCCGCGTCGGTGCGGCCCGCGCCGGTCAGCTTGACCGGATGCCCATGGATAGTCTGAAGGGCCTTTTCCAATTCTTCCTGTACCGAACGGGCGTTTTTCTGTCGCTGCCAACCCCCGAAATCGGTCCCGTCGTAGGCTACCACCAGCTGAACGGCCTTCGTGCTCATGAAATCCTTTCGTCCTCGATGATCACGATGGCGACCGCGTTATCCCCTTCATGGGTGAGCGAGCAGTGGAGGATTCCCCCGCCGAGCTCGGAAAAGCGTTGTTTCGCCGTGCCCGCCAAAATAATGACCGGCCTTCCGTTACGCTCGTTTTTCACGTAAATATCCTTGAGCTTCATGTTTCTCAGGCCGGTGCCGCAGGCTTTCCCGAAGGCCTCCTTCGCCGCGAACCGCGCCGCCAGCGAAAGATCCCGGCTGGCCCCCCTCAAAGAAACCGCCTCGATCTCGTCGGGATGGAAAAACCTTTCTATGAGGCCTGGCACCGATGACCAGTGCCGTATCCTATCCACATGGACAATATCGATGCCTATTCCACGAATCATTGTTTTTCCTTATTAAAACCGGACCGCCCAACGGAGAACCGTCGCCTCCTTCCGGGTCCGGGGCCTGCCAAAAACCTCGTCAGAGTTCCGCCCCGGGCTCGGCCGGCTGCGCCGCGGCCTGAAGCTTGATGGTCAATGTCTGCGGATCGTAGGTTTCCACCACGACTTCTTCGGGAACCGATAAAACCACATTCACCGTATAGGTTCCCGCCTTGGTATAGTCCTTCAAATCCACGGAAAGCATTTCGTCGGTCTTGAAATCCTTCAGCACTTCCTCGGCTATATGCATGCGCACGTTTCCCGTGGGAAGAATCTCGGCCAAGGCCAGGCCGGGCGCAAGTCCTCGAACTATGATGGGAAGATTGACAAAATTCTTAATATCCCTCGACTTGCGGACGGTGGCGGAAAAAACCACTGAATCCTTGCCCTCGAACGCCAAAAGGGAATCTTTTTTCAACAGACGCACGTTGACGGTAAAGTCCGCCTTTTTGCCACTTAGTTCTATGGTGTCCGTCGATATTTCGCTCGCCCGGCTGACCAGCCCCGCCGGTCCCGAAATAGTCACCTCCGGTGGAAGGATATCGAAGTTGGCCAGCTCGAAGCCGGACTCGAGAAATCCTTTGAACGATGGCGTCACGGGTACGCTCTTGGCGATCCGCTTTTCCAGACCGATGGCGATATCCGAAGGCTCGGGATGGATTTCGAGAGGATCAGCCACAAGGGCATTGCCTCGTTTCTGAAGCCGGATGGGCACCCGATATACCCCTTCGTTCTTGTATTCGGAAAGATCCAGGGAGGCCGAAATCTCATCTTCGCGAATACTGTAAATCATATCCCGCTCTCCCCTGAGAATGACCTTGACCATGGAAGGGTACTGACTGGAGGGAGCCAACACATCGTTGATGGATACGGTGAGGGGGATGTTGATAGTCCGTTGTTCGAGTCTGGTGAGGTTGAAGAAGAGGGTGAGCAGCAAGGCAATCGAGAGAGAGAGCACCTTGGCCGGCCAGTCCGAAAAGAGGAGCCTCGCCATTCGCTTAAGCTTCATAGTGCTTACCCTCTTCCGATTCCTGGGATTCCGCCGCCTCATCGGCCAGGCCTTCCAGCAGCCTGGCCAGCCTGGCCCTGAGCTGATCGCCGTCCAAGCCGTAATAGAGCTTGGAGTCATAGGCGAGGGACAGGGCTCCCGTCTCTTCGGAAACGACGATTACCACAGCGTCGGATTCTTCGGTAATTCCCAGGGCGGCCCTATGTCTGCTTCCGAAACTCTTTTTTATGTCCTGCTGATCCGAAAGGGGGAGAAAGCAGGCCGCTGCGGCGATCTTGCCTTCCTGAATCACGGCGGCGCCATCGTGCAGGGGGTTATCGTGGGCGAAGATGCTCACCAACAGGCTCGGAGAGAGAATGGCATCCAGCCTTATGCCCTTGTCGATAATCTCTTTGAGGCCGACATTGCGGCTGAAGACGATCAAGGCCCCCCGTTTCATGTGGGATAAAACTTCGCAGGCCGTTACGGAAGCCTCGATCTGGCTCGCCTTAGGTTGGCGATTGTTTCTGAACAGCCGCCCCTGGCCGAGGTGCATAAAGATTTTCCGCAGCTCGGGCTGGAATATTATGGCCAAACCGATCACCAAGCCGGGAGCGACGATGCCGAGAACCCAGGTGACGGTGGAAAGCTGAAGGAAAAAGGCCAGGGCGTAAATTCCGGCCAGAAGAAGGATGCCCTTGATCAGCTGGACAGCCTTGGTCTTCACCAGGATTTGATAGGTGTTGTAGATGAGATAGGCCAGAAGAAGCACATCGAGCACAGGCCTGATGTAGGTGGTGAAGAATACCGCTATGCCGCTAAAATTCATCAATAGCCCTCACTGCCCGTTCAGACTGGGTTTTCTCCGGTAGGCAGGCCGTAAAAAGCGCCAGCGCGTCCTTTGTCTGGGCCACATCGTGCACACGAATGATATCGGCGCCCCCGAGCCAAGCCGCGCAAGCCGCGCCTAGACTGCCGGCAAGTCTTTTCTCCACGGGCTTTCCGCTGATCTGGCCGATAAAGCGCTTGCGCGAAAGGCCCACGAGGACAGGATACCCGCATTCGACAATGAGATAAAGCCTCTTCAAGAGATCGAGATTATGTTCGAGCGTTTTCCCGAAACCTATTCCCGGGTCCAGGATGATAGAATCTTTCGAAACCCCCGCGGCCAGGGCTCTGGCGGCGACGGCGCGAAGATATTCCGCGACCTGGGCGGCGCAATCGTCGTAAACAGGACTCTCCTGCATGGTCGAAGGCTCCCCCAGCATGTGCATGAGCACCAGGCCGGCGCCGGTTCGGGCGACGAGGGCGGCCATGCCGGGATCGGAGAGCGCGGCGATATCGTTCACGATGTCCGCTCCCTCGTCGAGGGCCGCCCTGGCCACCTCGGCTTTCCTGGTATCCACCGACACCACCGCACCCGACCGGGCACGGAACGCCTTGAGGGTAGGAATAAGCCTCCGTATCTCCTCTTTCGGGTCCACGGGAGCCGAGCCCGGTCGGGTCGATTCGGCGCCGAAGTCCAGGATCTCGGCCCCCTCCTCCTGCAGGGCGAGCGCCCGCTCCACCGCCCGGGCCGGTTCCGGAGAGCGGGAATCCGGGAAAAACGAGTCCGGGGTCAGATTGACGATGCCCATGACCAGGGGGCGCTCGCCCAAGGAAAGGGTCCGCCTACCTGGCAAGGATAGAGTGCGTTTCATCCATTCTCTCCGCCGCCACCTCGGCGGCTAAAAAACCGAAGGTTGTCAACAATCCCTCCTCGTCCAGCCCCGCGTCGGCGAGCAGTTCCTCCCTCGAAGCCTGGGGGGGCAAGCCCGGACCGAAGCCAAGGATTAAAAGCTTCACCCTGACAGCCCTTCGGGCGAGGATCGAGGCGATCGACTCGCCCACGCCCCCCGCCTTGGCTCCTTCTTCGACGAGGGCTACCGCGCTGTACCCTGAACAGACCGCGGCTATCTCCTGCTCGTCCAGCGGACTGGCGAACCGCAGGGAATACAGGTCTATCGGATAGCCCGACTCCTCCAGCTTATCCGTCGCCCTGGCCGCGGCATGGGCCAGGGGGCCCAAAGCGCAGACCAGCACGGAAGCCTTCTTTCTTTTTCTAAGGAAAACACCCCTGCCGGGAACGAGCGGCGCTTCGCAGGCCGGCTCGTCGCAATCCACCCTCGCCTTGGGAAAACGCAGAAAAACCGGTCCTTTCCGGTCAATGGCGAAACGAAGGAAACTTTCCATTTCCGCGGCGCAGGAAGGGGCGAGGATAGTGCTGTTGGGCAGGCTCTTAAAAAGTGGGATATCGAAAAACCCCTGATGTGTTTCGCCGTCCTCCCCCACCGCTCCGGATCTGTCCAGGGCGAAAACGACATGATGATTGGGCAGGGCCACATCGTGGAGCACCTGATCCACCGCTCTCTGCATGAACGTCGAATAGACAGCCACCACGGGCACGAGGCCGCCGGCGGCCAGCCCCGCCGCGAAGGTGACCGCGTGCTGCTCCGCGATGCCCACGTCGTAAACCCTCGAAGGCTGCAGCCTGGCCAATTTATCCAAACCCGTCCCCTTGCTCATGGCGGCGGTGATCGCCACAAGGTCCCGCCTTTCCAGAGCCAGGTCGACCATACTGCGGCCGAAGACCTCGGTAAACGAAGGCCTGGCCTGGCCAGAGCGGTCCGGACATGAGGGCGCGACGCCGTGAAAGGCCTCGGGATCCTCCTCGGCCTTGAAAAACCCGTTTCCCTTTTTGGTCATCACATGGATGACCACGGGACGCTGAAGACGCTTCACCTGGGCTAAGACGCTCAAAAGAACCGGAATATTGTGTCCGTCTATGGGACCGACATACTCGAAGCCCAGATCGGCGAAGAGGTTTTCCTTGAAGAAAATGGCTTTCACCGCCCGCTTGCCCCGCACTATCAGCTCCAGCAGACCCCGTCCGATACGGGGTATGGATACCACGACGGCGTCGACGCTCCTTCTAAAATGCTGATAATGCTCGGTGGCGGTGAGCCGGGACAAATACCGCGAAAGCGCTCCGACGTTCCTCGATATGGACATCTTGTTATCGTTGAGAATGACAATGAGGGGAAGCTCGAGCTGGGAAACATTGGTCAGGGCTTCAAAGGCCATACCGGCCGTGAGCGCCCCGTCCCCAATCACCGCCACAACCCTGCCGTTCCTGCCCTGCCGTTTCCTGGACTCCAGCAGCCCGAGGGCCGAGGAAAGGGAGGTGGATGAATGTCCGGTATCGAAAATATCGTGGATGCTCTCGGAGCGCTTGGGGAACCCCGAAAGCCCTCCCTTTTTTCTGATTTTATCGAAATCCCCGGCTCTTCCGGTGATGAGTTTGTGGGCGTAACTCTGATGACCCACATCCCAGATGATGGCGTCCTTGGGCGAGTCGAACACCCTGTGGAGGGCGATAGTCAGCTCCACAACGCCGAGGTTCGAGGCCAGGTGGCCCCCGTTCGTCGTCACGGTTTCGAGAATTTTTTTTCGTATTTCCTTGGCCAGGACACGAAGCTCCGATTCCCTGAGCTTCTTGACATCCTCAGGCGATTCTATGGAATCCAGCAAACCCATAAAAAATCACGGTATCATCAATCGTGGGCTTTTTCCAGATCCTCGCCGGACAAGGGAAAACTCCTTGAAAAACAGAAGAACGGCTGAAAACTCGGTTTTCATAAAACCCAACGGCGCCAAGACCGGCGGCTTGCGGAAAAAGAGCCCCGGGCCTAAAGTTGGGCTATGGAAGAAACGACGATTCTCGAGCTACACCTGCTCTCCGCTCTCCAGGGAGAGCAGGCGCCCGATTCCCCAGCCTGGTCCGAAGCGAGCCCGACCCGGGAATCCCTATTATGGGCCTTTAGCTTTGAACAAAACCTCTCCGGCAGTCCCGAAGACGCGCCGAGCCTCGCCAGACCCCTGCGAGGGCCTAAGCTCCTTTCTCGTTTAGATCCCGGAAATTATTATTTTCTCCAATGGAGGGAAGGGAGCTACGAAACAATCGAGGATGGGATGGAGGATTTTCTCAGGCAGCTGTGGTGGGAAGGCAAGACCTGCAAAGGCCCCCTCATCCTCAGGGTGTTGAACGAGGAAGGCCGCAGGACATTTCAGGTCCTGCGGTCCCTCGCATAAGATTATTCCAGGATACCGTAGATACGACGTACGCCGGCGCTGGAGGATTGCTCTTTCTGAATTCTGAACCTGCCCAGACTTCCCGTGCGCTCCACGTGAGGGCCGCCGCAGACTTCCTTGGAAAAATCCCCGATGGAATAGACCTTCACGACGGCCTCGTACTTTTCCCCGAACAATGCTATGGCCCCCGAGGCCTTGGCTTCCTCGAGGCTCATCATTTCCATGGTCACCGGGAGATCCCGGCGGATCTGTTCGTTGACGATCTCTTCGACCTTGGCGATCTCTTCCTTGGTCATGGGCGCGGGATGTGAAAAGTCGAATCTCACCCGCTCGGTGTTGATATTGCTCCCCTTTTGGGCCACATGGTCCCCGAGGACGATGCGCAGGGCTTTATGGAGGAGGTGGGTGGCCGTATGATACCGTGTGGAAACTTCCGAGTGATCGGCCAGACCGCCTTTGAACATCTGCTCGCTTCCGGCCCGGGACAGCTCCTGATGCTTTTTGTAGGCTTCGTCGAACTCCTGGCGGTTGACCTTGAGACCGTTCTCGGCGGCCAGCTCCTCGGTGAGCTCGATGGGAAAGCCATAGGTATCGTAGAGCTTGAAGGCCAGGCGCCCGGACATGACCCGCTGGGGATTCTTGAGCAGGTTGGGAAGCATCTTGTCGAACTCATGCTCGCCCTTCTGGAGGGTCTCCAGGAATTTTTCCTCTTCCCGCTTAAGTTCGGAGAGTATCCGCTCCCGGTTTTCCATAAGCTCGGGATAGGGGCCAGCGTAATTTTCCACGATGCCCCCCGCCGGCCCGGAAAGAAAGGCTCCCTCTATGCCGAGCTTGCGGCCGTGCCGCACCGCTCTCCTGATGATCCTCCTCAGCACGTAGCCGGCGCCGACATTGGAGGGCAGCACTGCCTTGGGATCGCCCAGGATAAAGGTAGCCGTCCTGACATGGTCGGCGATGATCCTGAAGCTGCGGTCCAGCTCGGGATCATTGCCTGGAACTCCGTAGGTCTTGCCGGAGAGCTTTTCCAATGACCGGAGGATCGGAGTGAAGGCTTCGGTTTCGTACACCGATTTTCGCCCCTGCAGCATGGCTACCGTGCGTTCGAGGCCCATGCCCGTATCGACGTTCTGGGCCGGCAGGCGGAGCAGGGTTTTTCCGTCCACCCTATTGAATTCCATGAATACGTTGTTCCAGATCTCCATCCAATTCTTGGGATCGCTGCCCTTGTTGGATCCCGGGGGAGGCAAGCCCCGGCCTGTCCAGTAGAAAATCTCGGTGTCCGGACCGCAGGGACCCGTGGGTCCGGTGGCCCACCAATTGTCCGAAGCCGGAAGGTAGGCGATCCTATCCTCCGGCACGCCCAGCCGCCGCCAGGCCTGGGCCGAAACCTCGTCCTGGGGAGCGTTTTCATCACCCGCGAATACGGTTACGGAAATCTTGGCCGGATCCAGGGCCAGCCACCGGGGAGAGACGAGGAATTCCCAGGAAAAGGCTATGGATTCTTCCTTGAAATAGTCTCCCAGCGACCAGTTGCCCAGCATTTCGAAAAAGGTGAGGTGGCTTTCGTCCCCCACGTCCTCGATATCCCCGGTTCGTATGCATTTTTGATAATCCACCAGCCGCTTGCCCGCCGGATGGGCTTCCCCGAGCAGATAGGGGACCAGGGGATGCATCCCCGCGGTGGTGAACAAAACGGAGGGGTCGTTTTCAGGAATAAGCGACTTTCCGCTTATCTCCACATGGTTCTTTGTCTTGAAGAATTCGATGAATTTCCTGCGCAGTTCATGGATGGTGATCATGCGCAAAAGTGTACGGCAGGTCTGGGATTATGGTCAATCACGGGGCTGGAGGAAAAGAATTTGAAACGTTTATCTTGAATGATTGTTCATTTATAGTATACTAAAGTCACGACAGGATTCTGGAGGGGAGTATGGAGATACTGGTAACCGGCGGATTCGGGAACGTGGGACGCAGCGCCGTCAAGGCTTGTATCGCCGCGGGCCACAATGTCACGATCCTGGAAAGCCCTCAGGCTATGGCGAAGGCCGACGCGGGTTTGCGCAAGATGCTTCGCTCCCCCTGGAGGGATTGCCGGGTCCTTTTCGGCGATCTGAGAAAGCCCGACAATGTCCGGAAGGCCCTATCCTCCTTCGGAAAAGGCCCCGACGCCCTCATACACCTGGCGGCCCTGATACCCCCCGCGGCGGACCAGGACGAGGCAAAAACATGGGAAGTCAACGCCGGCGGCACGAAAAACCTCATCGAAGCCTGCCTTTCGCTTCCCAAGCCACCCCGCTTCGTCCTGGCCTCCAGTATCGCCACCTATGGGGACAGGCTCAAAAACTTCTGGATACGGGTGGACGATGAACTAAAGCCCACCGAAATCTACAGCCGGACCAAGGTCGAATGCGAAGGCCTGGTCAAGGCGTCGGGACTCGAGCATACGATCCTGCGCCTATCCTATGTCGTCTGGGCCAAATGGCTCCCCTTCGATCCCATGCTCTTCGCCATGCCCCCCGAAACCCGCCTGGAGGTCGTTCACACCGAAGACGCGGGCCGAGCTTTCGCCGCCGCCGCCGAGCTTTCCCTCGCCGCGGGCAGGACCCTCAACATCGGCGGCGGCCCGCTCTGCCGCACATCCTTCAGGGCCTTTCTGGACAGAATATTCCGCTACTACGGCCTTGGAGACTCCTCATTCCTGCCCATGGAGGCCTTTGCGGCCTCCGACTTCCACTGCGGCTGGTACGCCGACTCGGATCAAGCCGAGGAACTGCTGCATTTCAGAAGAAAAACCCTGGAGGACTACTACGAGGAAGTACGTTGGGAGACCAGACTCATCGCTCCCTTCGCAACCTTAGCCGCCCCGGCGGTCCGACGATGGCTTATCGGGAAAAGCCCCTATATCAAAGGCAGGCCTAAACCTCGGGCAGGGCGCGTCCAAGGGTTGCTTCGACTGTCGAGGCAAGAAAAGCGATAATCTCCTCCGCCCCTATGCCCGTATCGATCCTACGGCTCAGGCGCAGCGATTCGAGGCTCCCCAAAAGCATCACCAGGAGGCCCGCCTCCAGTTCCGGAATGGCGGTCCGCGGGTTCTCCCCCTTTTCCTCCACGCATTCGCCTATGATCGACGCTATGAGGGAGGCCAGGTAATCCAGCTTTTCCTTGAGTCTGGTGGCGCTTCCGGCCTGGCCCAAAAGAATGGCGATAAGATCCATGTCCTTAAAGAGGGCGGGCAGCGCTTTTCGAATGAGAAAAGCAAGCTTGGCCAGGCCCGCATCGGCAAAGGAGCCTTTCGACACAGGGCCGGCCGGCCGCGATACGAGCCCAGCGGCCTTGGCGCCGGAGGCGGCGTTCCCTTCGAGACCTTCTTCCAGATAAGAAGCGAACTCGCTCCATCCCTCTTCGACGATAACTCCCAGGAGCGCTTCCTTCGAGGGGAAATAGGTATACAGGCTCCCCACCGGAATGCCGATGCGGGCGGCGAGGGCGCCCATGGAACTACGTTCATAGCCCCTCTCGGCGAACATTTTCTTTGCCTCGGCGAGAATGAGCTGGCGTTTGTCCGCGTCCTTCGGCCTTGCCATCAGCTCGGCTCCAGGGCTTCGAAAACCCCCAAATCCTTATTCTTCCGCACTCTGTCCCAGGAAAACACCCTGCCGTTCATGGCGATATACACCCCCGGCGGCAGCAATTGCACCGCCGAAAAAGCCGTGCCGAAGTTGAATAAGGCATCGGAGTCCTGGATCTTGTAGGGCACCATGGCCCCGGTGAGCACAATCGTCTTGGCGAGCCCCGCGGAACCCAAAAGAGAAGCGGTGGCGGTCATCGTATCGGTGCCGTGGGTGATCACGATTCGCTTCTCCGGCGCGCTTTTGCAGGAAACAAGCACGGCCATGCGGTTTTCGTCCTGCATCTGCAGGCTATCGATCAGCTGGTTCATTTCCAGAACCACGGGAACCCTCACCCTCGCCTTGGCGAGGATCTCGGGCATGTGACTTTCCCTAAAGGTGAGTTCTCCCCGTATCTCGTCATAGTGCTTGTCGAAGGTCCCGCCGGTAACGATAACCCTGATGCTGTCTTCGCTCATAGTTGTCGATTATGCCCGCTTTGCCGCCGTTTGTTAAGGGCAAGCGCTATCTGCGGCAAGGATTTATCCCATGATTTTTCACCCCTTGACCATTTCCAACGCTTCCTTGAAAATGGCCGCAGCCCGAAAACCCGGTAGTACCCGTCGATTTCGGGAAGGAGTCATTATTGCAAAAATCGATGTATAGACCACTGAGAGCCAAGGGCGCGGTGTTTTTAGCCTTGGCTGCGACGCTCAGCCTCGCAGCCTGTTCACCCCCTCCCGCCGCCAATCTTGAGCTCGAGAGCGAAATCCTATCGCTCGTGACCAATACAGAGAAATTGCCTAACAGTATTGAAGACAGGGACCATATCGACACGATCGCCGTCTGCTATCAGCATCCCGACACCAAATCGAGCGTTATCGATTTTTTCGCATCCATCACCAAATCCCGGGTAATCGCCGTGGCAATACTGGATAACGCGGTAAAGCAAAAGGTACCGGCGAGCCTCGCCTTCGCCATAGCGTACGAAGAAAGCCGCTTCGATCCCCTCGCCGTAAATCAGAACACCACCAGCGTGGACAGGGGGCTTTTCCAGCTCAACTCCCTCACCTTTCCCGACCTTACGGACCAGGAGTTTTTCAACCCCTCCCGAAACGCCAAGGAAGGGATAGGATACTTCCGACATGTCCTGGAACTTTCGGGCAACGAGGTGTCGGCCCTGGCCATGTACAACGCGGGCCGTACCCGGGTGACCAAACAGGGCGCTCCCATGAGAACCCTGGACTATATCTCCAGGATCCTCAACTATAAAAAGAATATAGACAGCCTTTTCACCGCCAAGGTGGTGGCCAAGGCTTCCATGGTGGCCAAAATCAGAATGGGAATGTTGGAACAACGGAGCGCGTCCATCCAATAAATCTACCGCGCCCCTGGCGATGTCACTCCCGCGGCCGCGAAGCCGGCGCTTCGTTGCTCATGCTCAAAGCCAGAAGGCGCAGGGATTCTTGAAGATTGGACACGTCCTTTTTGCCCAGGACGGTTATCCTGAAAACCGCCGCCTCTATCAAGGCGTAGAAGAGTTCGCCCATAGCCTTTCCGGATATCCCGGGAGAGAACTCCCCCCGTTTCCTCCCTTCTATGATGATGAGCGCGAGAATATGCCGCATGCGGATGGTCCTGCGGCGAACCCGCTCGTCGGGGTCGCCGCCCGAGAGCTTGAGCTTGAGCAGGTAATCCAGGATGACCGACAGCAGTTTGGACTCCGCGGCGCATTCGCCGACTACCATCTCCCCGATGGCGATAAGCTTGTCCACGCTCTTTAAGTCCTGGCTACCGGCGATCTCCCGCACCCGGGCTTCCATCCTGCCCATGAGACGCTTGATGCTGGCCGAGAATATCTCCTTTTTATTGGAAAAATACAGATAGAGAATTGTTCGCGTTATTCCGCAGCGCTCGGCGATTTTTTGAAAGGTCGTATCCTTGTAGCCTTCTTCCACGAATACGTCCAAGGCCTTATCCAGAATTTCCTCTCTCCGCTTATCGTGCTCTACATAGACAGACAATTTTACCTCCACTGTATGTTTGTAAGTATAGCAGCAAACCGGGTTTTTTGTGTAGCGCCAATAGTCCCTCCGCGCCCGGCCCGGCGAAGCCTTCGGTTTTTGCCACCGACGGCCTGCCCCGCCGCAACGGACTCTGCTTGTTTCCGGCCCGACGGGAAGCTATAGTGAATCCATGATCGACATGAGCGCTACGGTACTCGCCTGCCGTTTGAATGCAATCGAAGAAACATCCACAAAACCTCAACGTGGCGATAGAACCATGGAATTCCATGTTCACGCTTCCCTCAGGAAAGCCACGGGGATAGGAAAGGCGCTCTTTACGAGTTCGGGGAATCTGATCATTCCCGATTTCACCGCCGCCAGGGAAATGGCCCAGACGCTCCGCGGACTAGGCTCGGTCCGTGGCCAGGACACGAGCAAGCTCAGCTCGGGCAGGCTGAACGCGATGGGCCTGGTGGACGAGATCCTCCACATGGTTGTCAGACTGTACAGGGAACGGGTAGATCGGCAGGCGCTGCCTCGTCTTATGCGGGCCGCCCAGGAGGAAGTAGGCTCCAGGGAACTCGAAACGCTCCTAAAGGAATTCTGCGCCCAGTTTCCGCCCAGAGAGGTTTATTCCGGCGGAATGAGCGTCGACGCCTGGCTGGCCGGCGCCCCGCCGGAGGCTTCCGAAGGTTCGGGGCCCGGCAACCGGGAACTGGCCTTCGAGGAAATGATTCTCCTCAAGCTGGCCAACGAAAATCCCGCCTTCGGCCCCTTCCGTTTCCTCTTCGACGATGGCTTGCGCCCGCTGAAGGATATTCCGGACAGCCTGGCGGCGAAAACCTTGTACGCCAAGGTTTTCGCCGCCCTGGACAAAAAAAGCCCCGAACTCCCCGGCTTCGGCCCCGCCGGCGAGGAAAGGAGTCTGCTCGAACTGCTTCGAATGCCCGCCAAGGCCGCGCCCGACTCTCTGGAAGCGCAGCTGCGCTGGATCAAGGAACATTGGGGCGCCCGTTTCGACAGCATCGGCGGAAAGCTTCTCTCGAGCCTCGATTTGATCGCCGAAGAAGAACGGCCGTACTTTCCGCCCGGCCCCGGCCCGGTCAAGCCCTACAGCTATGTTTTTTCCCGGGAAGAGTACGAAAAGTTCACCCAAGACAGGGACTGGATGCCCTCATTGGTCTTGCTGGCCAAGAACGCCCTGGTCTGGCTCCATCAGCTTTCGGTCGCATATGGTCGTCCTATCCGGCGCCTGGACGACATACCCGACAGCGAACTCGACGCCATCGCCCTGCGGGGCATCAACGGACTTTGGCTCATCGGTATCTGGCAGCGGAGCCCGGCCAGCGAAAAGATAAAGCGTCTCTGCGGCAATCCCGAAGCCGCGGCCTCGGCCTATTCCCTCTTCGACTACGAAATAGCCTGGGAGCTCGGTGGCTGGGAGGCCCTGGACAAGCTACGGGAGCGCTGCCTCTGGCGGGGTATTCGTCTGGCCGCCGACATGGTGCCCAACCATACGGGCCTCGATTCCGCCTGGATCCGGCAGCAACCCGAGCTTTTCATCGGCAGTGACCGCTGCCCCTTTCCCAGCTACAGCTTCAACGGCCCCGACCTCTCCGAGGACCCTTCGATCGGCCTCTGGATCGAGGACCACTACTATTCCCGAAGCGACGCGGCGGTGGTCTTCAAACGTCTCGACCGCGGGAGCGGAGCCGTTCGGTATATTTATCACGGCAACGACGGAACCGGCATGGCTTGGAACGACACGGCGCAGATCGATTTTCTCAATCCCGAGGCCAGGGCCATGGTCAGGGAGCGGATCCTCCACGTCGCCCGGCATTTTTCCATAATACGCTTCGACGCCGCCATGGTTCTCGCCCGCCAGCATATCCGCAGGCTCTGGTATCCGGCCCCCGGTTCGGGCGGCGCCATCCCCTCCCGTTCGGAACACTCGCTCCACGAAGCCGACTTCGAGCGGGCCATGCCCGGGGAGTTCTGGCGCGAAGTCGTGGACGAATGCGCCGTAAAAGCCCCGGACACCCTTTTGCTGGCCGAGGCATTCTGGATGATGGAGGGCTACTTCACCCGCACCCTGGGCATGCACAGAGTCTACAATTCTGCGTTCATGAACATGCTCAAAGAGGAAAAGAACTCCCTCTACAGGCTCACCATCAAAAACACCCAGGAATTCGACAAGGAAATCTTAAAGCGCTTCGTCAACTTCATGAGCAACCCCGACGAGGAAACCGCCGTGGCGCAGTTCGGCGTCGGGGATAAATATTTCGGCGTCTGCACCTTGATGGTCACCATGCCAGGGCTTCCCATGTTCGGCCACGGACAGATCGAAGGCTTTACGGAAAAATACGGCATGGAATACCGCCGCTCCTACCGGGACGAAAAACCCGACCTTGCCTTTATCGAGCGGCACGAGAAGGAAATCTTCCCCCTGCTCCGCCGGCGCAGGCTTTTCGCGGGGGTGGAGCAATTCTTCCTTTTCGACTTCATCAAGGACGAAGGCTACATAGACGAAAACGTATTCGCCTACTCCAACGGCCTCGACAAGGATACTACCCTCGTTTTCTACAACAACTGCTGGCAACGGAGCTCCGGTACCATTGTTTCCAGCTGCGCCTATACCGAAAAAGATCATTCCGGCGAACCGCATCTGCGGCGGAAGTCCCTTGTCCAGGCTCTCGGCCTGGATCCCGGCCCCCGCAATTACCTGGCAACCAAAGAGCAGCGCTCGGGCCTTTGGTTTCTGCACCGATGTTCCGATCTTGCCAGTTTCGGTCTGCGCGTCGAATTGCAGGGTTATCAATCCCTGGTCTTCGGCGATTTCATGCGAATCCACGACCTGGACGGAGTCTACGAGAGGCTTTGGATCAGCCTCATGGGTCGGGGCGTCCCCGACCTGGACGAGGCCGTGGAGGAGGCTTCCCGGCCGGAACTCTACCGGGCGCTGGACAACTGCGCGGCCTCGCTGCGTCGCTGCGGCGAAGCCTTGCTCAACCCTGATTCGCGGCAAGATTCCCAAGCCTTTTCTTCTCTGGTGGAGCGGACGGGCGTCGACGCCGAACATTTCTTTTCCCGGCTCGCCCTCGCCATAACCGAGGACGGCGGCAACGAGCCGAGCTTGGAAGCCCCGGCCCGTGGACGTAGCTTCATGGAAAGCGGGCTGCGCTTTCTGGCGGCCGTCCTGAACCTGGGTCATCCCGAAGATTCGTTTCTTCCGGAAGAAGCCCTTCTGTTCTCCCGCGTAAAGGCTGTCCTGAGCTCCCCCGCCGCCCTTCGGTCCTGCCTGGATTTCATCTTCATCGAAGGGCTCTCCCAGGTCAACCAGGGAGCCAATAAAACCGAAGAACTGCGCTATATCTTGGAAAAGTTCCTCATCAGGAAAAAGCTCCTTTATCCTGGATTCCCCGGGGGCCAGGACGTCGACAAAGTCGCGGAGACTGAAGAGTTCAGTCCCGAGCAGCGGCGCTCCGCCCGGGCGGTGGATGTCTTGGGCAGGCTCGACATGCCGGCGCTCCAGGCCATCGTCTTTGCCTTCGCCACCAGGCCGAGGGATACGAGCTTCAGCCCCCGGCTCGAAAAAGGAGAAGAAGCGCCCAGACAACTTAAGTCCGCCCGGGCAAGGGCGGCGGAACTTGTCCGCTGGGCGGGCAGCGACCATGAAGGAAGGCTGGCCATCGGCGTGAACCGCTGGGAGGAAAGGGATTACTTTAACAAGGAGCGCTTCGAAGCCCTCTTGGAGCTCTGGCCCTGCTTTGCCCTCATCGAGGCTGTCTTGGAAGAAACAAAGGTCGGGGCAGGGGGTCCGAAGTCCGGAGCCGGGGCCGAAAGACCGCCGTTCGAAGCCGGGGCGCGAGCGCCGAAGCAGGAGACCGGGACGGCCGAGCTTCTGTCCCGCATAAAGGAGCTCTCCCGGCTCCAGGCATTTGAAATTCAGGCGATAGCCCGCGAGGCGCAAGCCTCCAGCGGCTATCTCATGGACGCCCTATTAGCCCATATCGAGCATGAAGATTCTTAAGGAACACGCGCCCGGGGAGACCGGAACAAGCCCTGTCGCGGCGAAAATAACCGCGGGCTTGGATGACCCTGGGCTGGTTTTCGTTTTTCCGACCCAAATTTCCGCCGATTCCTGGGCTAAGGCAAGCTTGGATTTTTCAGGCCGGTCCTGCGTCGATCTGGACCGTTTCCTGGGCTGGGACAGCCTTCTGCGAACCCTCCGCGCAAATCCCCCCTCCCCGGAGCTGCGGGAAGCCGATGTCCAGAGCAGACTTCTCTGGGCCTATTGCCTGATTGAAGAAGAGAAGAAAAATCCCAGCCTCGGACGCCTCATCAATCCAAGCCAAACCCCGCCCTCCGGCCTCGCCTGGGGCCTGGCTTCGGCGGCGCCTTCCCTGTTCGAGGCCGCCGCAAGCATTCGGGCCAAAGTAAACGACGGCAGCCTGCCCGAGGACCAGGAGCTCATACAGGACTACGAATTTCTCGCGGCGAACTATGATGCCTTTTTACGGAACCATGGTATTTACGAACCCGCGCGCCTCCCCTGGCGAGGCGATCCGGAAAAGCGCTACCTGCTCTTTTGTCCCAGCCTCATGCCCGGGTTCAGGCCGGAACTCGGCAACTCCGTTCCGGGACTGAGCATCGAAACCTGGGAGCCCGGCACGCCGGGCTCCGCCGCGGCGATCGGCATCTCCCCTTCCCTCGCGTCTTTCGGAGACGGTCCATCCGTCCGGAAGCCTTTGCTGCTGAGCTTTTCCAGCCTGCGGGATGAGCTGGACTATGTCTTCGGCGTCTGCAGACGTTTGCTGGACCAGGGCCTTCCTCCTTCGGAGCTTGCCTTAAGCCTGCCCAGCCTGGGAGCGGACCTGACAGCCCACGTAAGCCGGGCGGCCCGCTCCTGGGGGCTGCCCCTCCAGTATCGAGGCGGCAGGGCGCTCTCCGATTCCCCCATAGGCAGGCTGCTCGAAGCCGTGGCCAGGGCCTTGGGCGAAGGCTTTTCCCTGCGAGGCTTAAAAAACCTCTTCGATCCCGGGCTCGCGGCCTGGAAGGAAAGGGAACACTGTCTATCCCTTATCGGCATCGCCAAACGCTACAACATTCCAGAGTTTTCCGCCGATCCGGATTACACGATGAGCCTCTGGTCGAAAACCCTGGGGCTGGAATCCGGACAAGCCGAATCCCTGCCCTCCTTTTTCCAAAGGCTGCGCAAGTCCTGCGCGGCCCTTTCGGGCTCCCGTTCCTTCGCCGCCCTCGAAATCGCCCTCCATGCCTTTATCGATGATCTTTTGGATGAAAAAAGGTTTCAGGTCTACGGCACCCTTACCTTGGAACAGATATTCGAGGAACTTTCCGCGCTGAAATCCTGGGAAATCCGCCTCGCCGGCAAAACAGGGGCCCTCAAGCCTTTCGAAGTGCTCCGCGCCATGCTGGAGCATCGCCTTTATTCTCCCGCCGATTCGGCGCAGGCTATTTCCGTGTACCCCTATCACCTGGGACTAATGAGCGCCGCCAGGCTGCACTTTGTCCTCGAAGCCTCCGTGGAGTCCAGCTCGGCGGCTGTCCGCCTGCTCTCCCGGGTTCCGCAGGAAATCAGCCCTCCAAAGGACGAAGCGACCTTGACCGACGTCTTGTTCGACTCCATGGACCTGGTCAAAACGGTATTCTGCCACGCCGAACAATCCCTGGACGGCTACAGCATCGCCCATCCCTATTTTTTCAGACGTTCGGCCCGGAGAATGGCGATCGAAACAATCTCGATACCCGATTCGCCGGAGGCTGTCGAAACCAATGCCTGGGAAGAACTGCGGGTGCCCGCCCTGCCGGCAAAGCTCCCATCCCTGTCGCTCGAAGCTGTTCAGGGAAGTTTCAAGGACTTGAAGCGGGGACTCCTGGGCTCCCCGGAATCCCGGGGGGCCCAGGATCCCCGGGAAAACCAAAGGCGGGGGGGCCTTCCTCCTCCCCTTTTTTTCGATGCCGAATCTCGCTTAAGCCCGGTGCCCGGCCCAAGGCCCGCCTTGAGAGCCGATCGGCTTTTGCGCATCAAGGCCTTCGAGGCCGCGGGACTTGTCAAGCTGAACCCGAGAACCCTGGGCTATCTTGCGCTCTGCCCCTTCCGCTGGTTCCTGTCGGGAATTCCCGGCCTGGAAGCGGAAATCGCCGACCCGGCCATTCTCGCCGAAGGCTCTCTCATGCACGATATGATCCGCTTTCTTCTCGAAGCGGACGGCAGCGAACTCCTCCCGGCCTCCGGCCCCGGCGACTCTCCTTCGTACGAACCTCCTTCCCTATCTTCCGACCGGAGTCGGTCCTCCCGGGAAGAAAAAATAAAAAACGCCTTTCGAAACGCCTTGCAGAAAACGCTGAGCCGAAGCGGCTATTCGCTTCGGCTTGCCCTCGAATCGGCCTACCCTAAAATACAAGACAGAATAGGCAGGATCCTCGACTACGAAGGCAGCCTTCGCGAGGAAGGATGGCTCCGAAGCGACTTCGAGCGGGTCCTCTCCATGGAGTTGCCCGATTTGGGCTTAGCGCTGGAAGGGCGGGCCGATAGGGTTGTTTTCAGAACGGCGCGAATTGCCTTGGACGCCGACTCCTCCATGCAGGCGTCGGATGCATCCTCTCCAGGCTCGCCTCCCGGCGAGGGCTGCCTTCTTATCGACTATAAACGAAAGCGCTGCCCGGCAAAAAAAGAATTTTTAACCGACGAATCGGGAAGGATCCAGGATTTTCAAATCAACGCCTACGCCGCCATGCTCGAATCCGCCGGCTTCCCGGTTCTTCAAGCTTTCTATTGGTCCATAGAGGATAACAAACCCGTAGCCGTGTTCGGATCCGGTAAGCAGCGACCCGACAGAGCTTCCTTCGAGCCCGAGCGCGGAGCCCTCGGGAAGGCTTTGATCGAGGCTTCGGAACGCATACGGGAAGGAAGGTTCCTGGAAATCAAGCCATCGAAGCAAGCCTGTTCGAATTGTCCTGTCAGGGCAGTATGCAGAATTCATTTTTCGGCGGAACGATCATGAATCAAGCTGAAAGCGTGCAGTACCTTAGCCGGCTCGACGAGCCGCAACGCCGGGCGGTGCTGGCCCAAAAAAGCTGTGTCGTAACCGCCGGAGCGGGGGCGGGCAAGACCACCGTGCTGGCCGCGCGCTTCGTCCATCTTGTGGTGGACAGGAAAATCCCCTTACGATCCATCCTCGCCCTCACCTTCACCAGGAAAGCCGCGGGCCAGATGTACGAACGGATATACCTGGCCCTGGCGGATCAGAACTCCCTCTGGGCCAGGGAGCAGCTCGAGGATTTCCAGAACGCCCAGATCACCACCATCGATTCATTCTGTACCACCATACTGCGCGACACCGCCAGGGACTTCGGGTATAGCCCCGAATTCACCGTGGACGCCGAAACCTGCGCCGACCTCGCCCAATCCATCGCCCAACGCTACATACGCCGCAACCGGCACAAAGAAGGCCTGCGGGAACTCCTTGCCGCCTTCTCCCCCGATGATGCGGCCGCCTTCCTCTTCGCGGACCTCGGTCTTTCCTTCATATCCCCCCTTGCCTTGAGCCGCCCCCTTTTCGAGCCGATGAAAGAAGCTTTGGCGATCTTCTTGGCGGACAAGCTCTTCGAATCCCAGACTTTTCTCGAAAATAGCAGCAAAGCGATCGCAGCCCTGGCGGATTTCATCAGGGAACCCAAAAAAGACTGCGCCGCCGCCATAGAAGCGGCCACCGGCTACCTGGCCATCCGCGGGGCCCTCGGCCGGCCCATGAACGGATCGGTTCCGCCCGAACTGGGCGCCAGGATCAAAAAGTTCTCGGAACTCGGCCTGAGATCCTATTCGAAAGACGAATACGAGACGGCGGTGAAAATCAGCGCGAAAACCGCCAGGGAAGAAGCCGATCGCCTGACCGCCCTTTCGGACTACGAAGCCTTCTTCCCTTCCCATCGAGCGCTTTTGTCGAGGCTGGACGAATACGCTTCGGAGCTGGCCGAGGCGAAGCGACTGGCCAACATCATGGACTTCAAGGACCTCGGGCTCTGCGCCGTGGAAGCCCTCAGGCGGCGGAAGGACATGAGGAATTACTGGAAACAGCGGATCGCCAGCATCATGATCGACGAATTCCAGGACAACAACCAGATCCAAAAAGACCTGCTCTACCTCTTGGCCGAGCGTCGCGACAGGACGGTCGAGGGCATCCCCTCCCCCGCCGACCTGGAGGAGGGCAAGCTTTTTTTCGTGGGGGATGAAAAGCAGTCCATCTATCGCTTCAGGGGCGCCGATGTATCGGTATTCAAAAGTTTATCCAAGGAGCTAAGGCCTACCTCCCAGGCTTCGATCCCGGAGGCCGGAAACGGGCCCAGCCTATCCTTACCCAACAATTACCGCAGTTCCTCAGGACTCATCCGATTTTTCAACCGCTTTTTCGCCGACGTCCTGGATGCGGGAAGGGGCGAAACCCCCAGGAACGGATCCGAGGTTGGCAGGGCCGGGGATTTGGACTACTCATCCTTCGAAGCGGACTACGCGGCCATGGAAGAGGGGCTTTCCTCCTCCCCGGAAGAATTCCCCTGTCTGATCCGCTACTACCTCATGGAAAGCCGGGATGAGCAGGACGAGGAAGAGCCGGACACCTACCAGGGTATCGAAGACGACGATGACAGGCTGGCCTTCGAAGTCGCGGATTTTATCCGTACCAACCGGGGAGCGCTCAAAGTGCGCCGGGCTTCATCGGGGACGGGCGAAGCCCGGCCTTCGGAATTCGAGGATTTCGCCATCCTTCTGCGCAGCAGAAACCATCAGCATCGTCTGGAGAAATACCTGCGCACGATGCGAATCCCCTACGAAGCGGAAACCCCCAGGGGACTTTACTCCGAGTCTCCGGCCAACGACATCTATCATATCCTCCGCTACGCCGTCGATCCCGCGGACCGGGCTTCCTACGCGGCGGTGCTCCGATCCCCCCTCGTCAGAGTCTCCGAGGAGGCTTTCCTCGAACTTCTAAGCGCCGAAGACGACGCGGCGGGAAGACAGCGGCTGTCTGTCAGGGACCGGAGCCTCCTGGAACGGATGGATTTGTTTTTCGACGAACTCCGCGCCTATCTGGAAAACCTATCCACCGCCGAGCTCGTGGAGCGTATCTGGCACAAGGCGGGCTTGCGGCTGGATATCCTGTCCCGCCCCGGTTCCCATAGCTTTCTGGAACATTTCGACTATATCTTCCACCTCGCCGCCCGGGCGGACAGGGAGGGCAAACCTCTCTCCGCCTTCCTGGAAACCCTGGGCGCGGCCATCGGAGGAAGAAAGGAGGCTCCCGAGCTGGATAATGTGCCGCGCAAGCTCAAGGGCGGCGTCCGGATACTCACCATCCACAAGGCTAAAGGCCTGGAATTTCCTATCGTCATCATCCCCTGGATAGAAAGTACAGGAAAATCCGGCAGAAGCCAGAAGCTCTGGCAGATGCTGCCCGAAGGCTTGGCGGTGGACGTGAAGCCCTTCGACGCTCCCGGGGCATCGGCGAGAAATATTCTCTTCGATCTGGGCAGGGAGCGGGAGGAAGCCATGGAGAAAGCCGAGATAAAACGGCTTCTCTACGTCGCCTGCACAAGGGCCGAGGATCATCTTGTCTTTTTCGCGAAAAATCGAAAAACCACGGATCAAAAAGGCCGTTCCTTCAAATATTACCTCGACGCTTTTTGCCGCTCTCCGGCCGCAGCGGAGGGTTCTTTCCTGGACCTCCGGGAGCTTTCCTCCCGCCCTGTCGAAAAGGCCTTACGGGAAGGGGTTTCACAACCGGCTCCCGACCTCGGGGCATTCGGCCAGGCCTATAAAAATCGAGAAATCCTGAAACAAGCCTATCCCCGCTCCCGGCTCAGCGTGACGGCACTGAACGCCATGGCGAAGAGCGCCGCCGGGCTCGGGGATTCGCCCCAGTCCCTTTGGGAGAGGGGCATCACCGAAACCGCGCGGACCGATCCGGATCGCGGAATCCCGCCTTCGACGGTTTTCGGCAGTCTCTGCCACGACATGACGGATTTCGCCATACGCAACGCCACTGTGGAAGGCTACAGTCCCGGCGAAAAACTAGTCCGCGACCTGGGCTCAGAACTCCTGCCGGCGGCGCTCGACCAGGCGCGGCACCTGGTGGAGGCTTTTCTTGCTTCGGAATTTTGGCGCTCCGTATCGTCATCGGCCACCCGGATACGAACCGAAGCTCCCTTCCTCCAGGCCCTCGGCGGATTTTATATAGAGGGCAGGATGGATTTGCTCGTCGAAAGCCGGGAGGAATGTATTGTCGTGGATTTCAAGACCGACGAGGAGCTGGATCCCCGGGAGTATCGCCTGCAGCTGGAACTATACCGCAGGGCGGCCGAAGCCCTCGGGGGGGGGAGGAAAGCGCGGGCCTGCCTTTATTGGTTAAAAACCGGTCAGCTGTTTTGGCAGGAAGAAAGCATCGCCGATGCAATCATCCTGGAACTAGCCCGGCGAGCCGCGGCTTCGGAGCCGAAGCCGATGGACAACGCGGGGATAGTGCTTGAATAAAACAAGGAATACCGGGGTATACTAGAGCACGATGAAGCCGACGAAACGCGAAACGAACACGACAGAGGCCAAGCCGAAGCTCTTCGAACTTTTCACCCTTCTCGCCAGGATCAACGCCGTCACCCTGGGCGGCGGCTACGTGATCGTCCCGGTAATGGCCGCGAGCCTCGAAAAAAAAGGCTGGATGGGCGAATCGGAGTTTTACGATATTTTTGCGAAGGCTCAAGCGTTTCCCGGCCCTTTGGCGCTCAACACCGCCCTGCTCGTCTCCATGAAGCTCTTCGGACCCAAGGGAATACCGGCGGCATTTTTAGGTGTCGTCCTGCCTCCCTTTCTCGCCCTGATCCTTGTAAGCGGCCTGATCCAGCGCTATGGTTCCCTTCCAGCCTTCAAACGCTTTCTCGACGGAGCGGGCGCCGTCGTGCCGGGCCTTATCGCGGCCATGATCTGGAAAAACGCGGCGAAACGTTCCTGGAATCTTCCCAGGATCATCGAAACCGCCGTGCTCGCCCTGCTTTTGATTCTTCTGCCCGCGTTCAGCCTCCCCCTGCTTCTCCTGGCCATAGTAGTCTTTTATTGCATCGAGGGATTATGCAGATCCTGGAAATAATCTGGACCTTTTTCAAAATCGGCATCGTCTCCTTCGGAGGAGGCTGGTCCATCGTCGGCATCATCCGCAACGAAGTGGTGCCCCGCTGGGTCGACGAACAGGGCTTCCTCTCGCTCATCGCCATAGCCCAGTCGACGCCGGGCCCTATAGCGCTCAACGCCGCCACCATGATTGGCTGGGAACACGGCGGTTTCTTTTCGGCCCTGGCGGCTACCATTTCCGTGGTGATTTTTCCCGTTATCGCCATCCTCGCCGCTTCCTACCTGGCGCGTTTCTTGAAGTTGCGCGCCGTGGCGCTCAACGAGTCGCTGAAGACTGGCAGCATAGCCATGATGCTCATGGCGCTCTGGGCGCTGAAGCCGACCTCGGGCGATCCTCTGCTTCTGGCCATGGCGTTGGGAGCCTTCGCGGTGGCCGCTTTTACAAAGGTAAACGCCCTATGGGCCATTCTAGGATCGGGAGCGCTCAACGCGATCGCCGGGCCGGCGATACGGGCCTTGCTTGGAATCGGCGGATAGATCCCGATCCCGGCGCGCCGGCCTTGGCCGAGGCGTACGCTCTTCCCGTCGGCGATTCGAGTCAGCAGGTATGCACCGTACCCGGTCCGCATTCGGCCGGTTCCCGACCCAAGGTCGCCTCGATTTTCTTTTCCCGCGAATGGACGACCCTGTATTTCTTTACGAACGCGCAGGGACGATAGGTCATCTTCGCCTGCCTGAGCCCTTCGTTGCCCAGATCCTGCTCCCGGTTGATCAGCTTGAAATACTGGGGCAGGGACTGAGCGAACGCCTGGTTCATGAATTGGTAAATGCCTTTATAGCGATCGCAGGCTTTCTCGAAGTGGATGGCGAACATCGAGCCCTTGGCCATCGGTTCGCCCAGACACCATCCCACAGGCTCGTCCTCGATATAGTACACCGCCCCCCTCATGCCCAACTGGGAATACAGCTCCAATCCTTCCCTGGCGGGGATATAGTCTCCGTCGAAGCCCTTGGCGGCCCTCCATTCCTCCAGCACGCCTAGGGCGTCGCCGACCCGCTCCGGGTTCAAAGGCCTTTGGACGCACTCGAAAGTACTGATGAATCCGTTCACCAGATTCCGCTTTTTATGGTATTCCCTGCCGCTCAATTCCGCCAGGTCCTGCCTTCGATACAGATAATCAAAATTATCCCTATCCTCCCACACCACATATCCTCGCCCCTCCAGGTCGATCCTGTGCTGAGCGGCCTGGCTTTCGGAGAGATTTTTCATATAGTCATGGGATTCCATGAGTCTGTCGAACACAGTCATGTCGGGGAAGCAGCAAGGAAGATAGAAAAAACGCTTGCCTTCCTTGGCGCCGGTGATGATCAGGCCGCCGCCGCTTATCCGCGACACCTGATAGCCGTACACATGGCGGAAGAGGTAGAGATTCGAGAAACTGAACTCCGAAACTCCTTCCTTCAATAGATTCAAAGCCGGATACATATCCTGCTTCATGGCCAGGGATATGGGGGCGAAATCGGGATAGAGAGGAATTGAAAAATTGTTGTTCATTGCCCTGATGATACGCTCGCCGACGTTTTCCGACAAGCCGGCAGGGCTTTAGCGGCGTTTTATCGCGATCGCCTCGGGGAAGTCATGACATCGGTTGCGTCCCGAACCTTTTTAAGGGCATACTTCAACCACCATGAACAAGTACGACAAAGCCCTTTCAAAGCCCTACGTTTCCGGCCTGCTGGACAGATTCCTTCGTTACGCGAAAATCGACACCCAGAGCGATAGACATATCGAGGAAATCCCCTCTACGAAAACCCAGTGGAACCTCGCCCACCTTCTGGTGGACGAATTGAACGCCCTGGGCATTTCCGACGTCGTCCTGGACGACCACTGCTACATCCTGGCAAGGCTGCCGGCTTCTCCCGGTTTGGAGAAAAAGCCTGTGATCGGCCTCATGGCTCACATGGACACCGCAAGCGACGTCCCCGGCTCGGATGTGCGACCCCGCCTTATCGAGCGCTACGACGGCAAACCCATCAAACTCGCCGCGGAAGGAATGCTCGACCCCGCCGATTACCCGGATTTGGCGGAACACTCGGGCGACAGCATCATCGTCACCGACGGCAGTTCGCTTCTCGGAGCCGACGACAAGGCGGGGCTCGCCGAAATCATGGCGACCCTCGAATGGCTCATAGACCACCCGGAAATCAAGCATGGCCCTCTGGAGATTTTTTTCACCCCCGATGAGGAGACCGGTAAAGGAATGGACCTGTTTCCGCTTAAAAAGGCGAAAGCCAGCGCCTGTTATACCTTCGACGGCGGCAAGGCGGCGGAAATCGAAGCCGAATGTTTCAACGCCTACCAGGTACGGGCCGAATTTTCCGGAAAGGTCATCCATATCGGCGCCGCTCGGGGAAAGTTGGCCAACGCCACTGCCATGGCCTGCCTCTTCGTTTCCATGCTCCCCCGCTCCGAGAGCCCCGAAGCCACCGACAACTGGTACGGTTACTACTGCCCCATAGAGATTCAAGGATCCATGGAGAAGGCTACGGTGGATATTTTCCTTCGGGATTTCTCGGCCCAAGGCATGGAGCAGCGGATCGGCGCGATAAAGGCCTTCGCCGCGGCGGTGGAAGCGCAATTCCCCCTCGGTAAGGTAAAGCTTGATATAAAAAAACAATACCTGAATATGAAAGAAAAACTGGATCAAAACCCGGCGGTGCTCGAAAAACTCGCCGAAGCTATACGCCAAGCGGGAGCCGAGCCCGTGATCAGACCGATCCGGGGCGGTACCGACGGTTCCAGGCTCACCGAAATGGGGATCCCTACTCCCAACGTCTTCACCGGAGGATACAATTACCATTCCAAGCACGAATGGGCTTCTGTGGCCGAAATGTCCCTGGCGGTGCAGAGCGCCATCAATCTATTGAGCTTATGGGCTGAATAAACCTATGGGCTGAATAAAGAGGGAGCAAATTTTTCTTTACAAAAACAGAATCGCGAGATACTATTGTAGGACAATCCTGCAATCTTGCCCGACAGGCGGAACTAAGCAAGTCTTTCCGCCTGCGGTGTTGCCATAACCGGTCATATTTGTTTTTAAGGATAGATGATGCAAGAGCATGTCGATATCCAGGAATTGGAGAAAGCCGCCGGCCGGACCGGGGTTTTCAAGACCGTCGAAATCGACCTGCTGCACGAGACCTTGCTTTCGTGGAAGAATTCGCCGGGCGATCCCTACACTGTGCTCGAATTGCGCGACGGCAAAAGCCTGGTCGCCTTCGCCATCATAAGCCGCATAAACGGACGGGAATCCACCTATGACATCCGCTACTTGGTGGTGGACCGGGACTACCGCTCCACCGAGGGTGGCCGGCATCTGCTCCAACTTATCGACGAGGAACTGCTGGCCAAGAACAGTTACGCCGTCATTCGCCTTGAGAGTTCGGGTCTGAAGCTAATAAACATCGGTCCTGATACCTTGACCGAGTCCGGATACAAGATGATCGGCCACATCGAGGGCTATTACGGGCCTGACAACGATTACTACTACCTGATCAAAACCGCCTATCGAAATCCTCCTAGTTTCACCAAGCCTGACGGGCCTCTTCCCGACGAGGGGCCAGCCGAAGCGGGTAGTCAGGCGCCCGAGGCCCAGAAGTAAATCCACACCTGTTTGATCGACTCAGGACCTCAAATCCCTTGAAGCGCTTGATTCTGATCGCCTCGACCTGCTATAGTCCAGCGGTACGAGCCGAGATAGCTCACCAGGCAGAGCGGCGCACTCGTAATGCGCAGGTACCGGGTTCGATTCCCGGTCTCGGCTTTAGTAAGTGTATTTGATTCAATAAATTAGCTAGCTACCGGAAAACTGGCGCTAGCCATCTTGCCCCGACTGTCGGAAATACAGTCGGAAAGGAGTGGCTATGTGTCGGTTTTATGTCTATAAAAGAAATCCTCAAGGTATCTATTACGCCGAATTTCGAGACCAATCCACCAAGAAAAGGATTGCCTTCCGGTCAACAGGAAAAGTAAGAAAAAACGAAGCTATTACTATAGCTGCAGACTGGGCGATGAATGGCATCCCGGATCGATTCGGAAATCGACAGTCTTGGGCTTACTCTTTATCCGTCCGGGAGATCATTCAATCCGTTACATCTATGCCCATCACTCCAGAGGATGCATTAAAAATAGTAAAGGCGCTCGAGGATCGCGGTCTTCATTCATCTATTTCTAGTAAGCGACGTGGGCCATCTGTAGAGCCGTTTTGTACCTGGCTACGCTCATTTTGGAACTTTGATACGAGTAAATACATCGCCGAAAAGATCGCTCACGGACAGCGAGCCACCAAGCGACACTGCCAAGATATGACGAGTCGTGTAAAGGATATAGAAGCGATAATTGGATCAAAAATAACATTAGGGGAAATAAAGCGAAGCCACCTATCCGATCTCGGGGTAAGCCTTAAAAGGAAGGGACTCGCTGCTTCAACGGTAAATAAGACTGTATCTGTCGTAACAACCGCTCTACGATGGGCAGCCGTAAATGAGTTAATCTCCATCGATCCCACTCGTGGATTAAAAGGGTTCTCCGGCGAAAAGCGAAAACGAGGAATACTAGAGCATGAAGAAGCTCTTACACTTTTCACTATCGAATGGCCAGATGAGCGGGCAAGAATCGCTTCTCTGCTTGCCATGACTACTGGGATGCGTATAGGTGAAATTCTCGCTGTACAGCATAAAGACATTGGGCAAGGGAGACTTCACGTAAATCACTCATACAGTATTCGAGATAAACTAAAAACACCAAAGAATGGGGAGATTAGGGAAGCTATCTTACTGCCAGAATTACGTGATGCTTTACTTCAGCTTGAGAAAAGAAGCCCTCATTTGGAATCTCCAACCAGGTTTGTTTTTGCAGGACGATATCCTGAAGGTCCACTCGATCAGAACCGAATCCTATTTGGATTCAGGCAAGCATTAGTTATTGCTAGGGGTGTTCCCTGGGAGGACGAAGGAAGGAGAAACGAGATTTTAGAGGAGTACCGAAAAAGATGGATAGATTTTCATTCGTGGAGACATTTCTACTCGAAATATATTGCTGACCGAGTGGATTCAAGGACTGGCCAATTGGGTACCGGGCATAAGTCGAAAACTATGTTTGAACATTACGCAGACCACGTTACTGAGATGGATATGAACCGTCTCGAAGAGGCTACCATTGACGCTTTTACCAGCTTCTTAGGCTCAAAAAGCGAGAGTGAGAAATTTGTTATTTAACCGTGATGAAAATTATTAGTATAGCCAGTTAATAAGTAGATGGACGAACCAAATGCATAGAAGTTTAGCAAGATAGTGTCCATGAAGGCGAATTGAAATTCGTCTGCCTTATTACTTTACATACCTGCAAAACTCAATCTATTCAAGTATGGTCTCTTTAATTCGAATTTTCGTCATACTTTTTCGTTTTTCACGGATAAAGTATATCTTGGCAACTAATAAATCAGAGTGGAAAATATACATAGAAAACCTATTATCACTATATATTATATATAATTAAGTATGCATTAATTACTCTTAAAATAGTGAAAAACAGGGGGATATCCTAATAGTAATTGTCATTAAGAGAATATAATTATATATATAATAATACTATATCTCGTTTCTATGAGCAAAAAAACGGTGATTTCAATATCGATGTATATTTTTAAAATGTAGTTATGAATGATGCTAATCCAGGCCACGAGGCACAATACCTCGCGTAATTTTCCTTAGGGACATAGATTTTAAACCTTGATGACACGGATTCCCCAAATACTTGATTCCCTAGTTCTGGGGGAACTGGACTAAAGAAGTATACTGCGAGGAGATTCGGACACTCAGAAAATGCTCTATCACCAATATTAGTAACGGTTTTTGGTATCCTAACCTTTGTAATACCGGATTTCATAAACGCCTGGCTCTCAATCGATTCTAAAAAACGAGGCAGTTCGATGTTCTTCAGATTAGTTGATCTAAAAAACAAATCGGCTCTAATCCGGATTAGGTTTCTGGATAAGGTCACTTCTTTCAACCTAGTATTTCCCCAGAATGCTTGAACACCTATCTGGGTAACGCTATCCGGAATTATTACCGAAGTAATTCCTTCCATACCTTTAAAAGCCAAGTTGCCAATGCTTGTTACTCCACCAGGAATGCGAAGAACTCCTTGTATAGGATTTGATTCAGTTATTTCAATTGTATTTCCTCCATAACGATACCCAAAGCTTGTAGGGATCCATATTGCATATAGATTTATAGGTATTGAGGATACTTCTAGCGTTCCCCCTGCACAGACAGTAACCCCATTACCATCTTCAGCGGTATTCCACCCCGCGAGGGAATAGCCTACCTTAGCCAAATACCCAGTATTGCTCAGTGCCGTCAAACTTGTTCCCAGGGGATACAGTTGTGTATCTATCGGCACCGTACCGATTACCGCGCCATTTGCATGGTAGGTAATCGTTTGCGAAATTACATTCATTCCAATAAAAAACAATAATACTAATTGCACTAAATGTTTTCTATTCATTTCTTCCTCAATGTAATATAATTGCCTATTGGGATATTTTTATAAACTATGTGGCAATAGTCAAGTAAATCTGCACGAAGTAGCCTCGTATTACAGGGGCTATAGTGGAAAGAATTCACGTTATTGTTGGTAGGAACATAAAAAGGCATCGCGAGAGGATGGGCTTAACTCAAGAAGGGCTTGCCGAACGTTGTGAACTCACACCCCAGTTTATTGCTGCAATCGAGGTGGGTTTAAAGACCCCTTCACTTGACACAATTGAAAAGATTGTAAAAGTTATGAAGATAAGACCCTATGAACTATTTTTAACGATTTCTGAAGAGGATATACCCGCATCAGGTGTCCCTGAGTTTGCTGACCGTGTTGTGTCGCTTATCGAGGATTTGGCAGCAAAGTATAGTACTAAGAAAGAGTAGTAGGCCCATTTTTGTGGTATTCTCTGCTAAATGCCATACACTGGATTAACTTCCTGAATCGTGAAGAGACACTATATTCTGATAATATTAGTCATCATTTAATGTATAAATAAAGCTTTACAAAATATTTATCCTCCGATTAGTATGTAGAAAACGGAGATAAATAAGTTGAAAAAGTATTATTGCAAATGGTGCGGGGTTCATTTCCCAAGTGTGCAGGCTCTGGCATCCTCTCGATGTAGTAAAAGTCCTCAACAAGGTAATCACCATGAACTTTATGAAGGCGGAGAAAAAAGTCAGTACACCTGCAAATACTGTGGAATCAAGTTCCCCTCTATCATGATTATGACAAGTGCGTATTGTCCAAAGCACCCGAGAAAAGCAAGGCATGAGCCAGCATTGTAAGGAGAGAAAAACATGGAAAAAGTTAGAGTCATCCATTTAAAATGGGAACGACATCCCTGGGATAATGAAGTATTCACAAAGTTCTTTGGCAAGGATCATTATGGGATCTACCAAGTGTATGGCGACCACCCTATATATGGCGAGGATTGTCTACTCTATATCGGGAGAGCCAATTACCAATCATATTCTGAGCGAATGATTCAACATAAGGATCTTTTTATTTCAAATTTCCAAAATTTTACCCGCTTCTATATCTCGTATTTCTTGAAAACTGAAGACTGCCCCTACGAAAAGTGGGGTGAGTTAGTAGATCAATGCGAGCAGGTACTGATAAATTCTCATTCCCCTGCGTACAATGCAATGTCCTTAAAAGGTGTGGTAGAAGAACCCAAAGAGAATATTCTTATACTGAATTGGGGTAACAGGGGATGCCTGCTACCAGAAGTTTCAAGTCTTAGGTATTCAGATAAATACTGGCTAGACGATCCCTTTAAAAAAGGTCATATGCAATCAAAGGAGTAACAGTAAAGCGCAACCTATTTTTATACTCTAACGATAAATATTAATCCTAAAAATATTAGGAGGAAGTATGGCAGAGCCTGAGCTAAGAGAAAAAACCATATTAGGTTGCGCTGAAAATCTAGAAAGAGTGTCTATGGTTCTCAAAGATATTGGAATAGCTATCTCAGAACATTATCCCGGTTTATCGCTATTAGTTGGAGACTATTGTGACATTATAGACGATGAAGCGAGCTTCCTTCGGCAGTATTAGAAGAAAGGAATTCCCCATTAATAATCTCCTTTTTAACCAGCCTGTAGAATGATGCTTTCGACATTCCAACAACTTCCATCGCTTTAACTGCTGAAATATCCCCAGATTTCCATTGATTAATCACGATATCCCAATTCTTGGGTTTTTGAATGGCGGGACGCCCAAACCGCTTCCCTTTAGATTTAGCAATCTCAATCCCTTGGGTTCTTCGTTCGGCTATCAGGCTCCTTTCAAACTCAGCAAAGGCTCCAAAGACAGAAAACATAAGTCTCCCACCCGGACCAGATAAATCGATGTTTTCCTTGATTGATTTTAAAAACACTCCTTTTTTTTGAAGTTCTTCCGTTATGGTGAGCAGATCATGAAGAGAGCGGGCAAGCCTATCCAAGGAGAGCACAATGAAAGTGTCTCCATCACGTGCAAAGGCAATAGCCTCTTTAAGAGCCGCTCTACCTTCTCTGGTTTTACCAGAGATTTTTTCTTGAAAAACTTTTTCCACGCCTTCCTTTCTGAATGCTTCTAACTGTCTATCTAGGTTTTGATCTTTTGAACTTACCCTCGCGTAGCCGATCAACAACTCAGCACCTCCAAACTCTTAGAATGTATCAATAATATATCACTATATTTGATACGTATCAATATCCAAATTATATATTTATGATACATGAATTGTAAGCGTCTCTAAAGGCATACTATTAAATTTCTCAAAAACCTGCATCTTCATCGAAAAGTGTATAGTCATGGTCATTCCCCTCAGCGTCAGTCCATTCATGCCATGAAGTGATAACAAGATGGTTCCCGTGGTAGATCCCAGCGGCAAAAATCGTCAGAAACTGCGACCCATGCCATGCACGTTCATACATTAATTGATCGAAATACTCCCCCATAAACCACGCTTTTTTATTGGGGTACCACTGCTTGAGAGCCCCTTTCACCGCCCACCAATAGACCCCAAAGGTCTTATACATCTTTGGGTTCTTGACGAGTATTCCACCCACAGCTTTTGCCATATTCCTGACATAGGGCTCGCCTGCTGGGACTGAAAGCCTCGGAAGGTAGGCTTTTATTTCATCATCGGTGAAATACCCTGGCATACAGTAATCTCCAAATATACGAGATTAGAAATGTTTAATTGCCTATTGGTCTATTTTTATTGTCTGTTTGGCAAAAGTCAAGTAAAAACTATGTTTGTCACTATTTTCTAGATGTACTGTAGTTTTTAATAAAAGGATTAATCGTTTCGTCCAACACATAAAAGTACCTCAAGAAGGTTGGTCCACTCAAGAAATTCTTACTGAACGCTGTAGACTCGTCTGGACTTCCCCCGATTCAGTAGCCACTTAACATACTCTCGATCTAACCTCAAACTCGACAGGGCTCTGATAGCCTAAGTAGCTTTATAACCGTTTCCGATTGTAGGACAGCTCGATGTAATCGAAAAGATCAGTTCTGGATGTCGCTTGACACGGGGTTCTAGTGCTACAGGGATATCCTTCGGGAGCCGGCTTAGGAATTCTCCAAGCTTTTAAATGAAAGCTGCTTGACTGGGCATCTTCTGCCGGTTGAGATACTCGAACTCAAAGATGATCGCTCCAACCTAATCCTTTATCGATTCAAGGCACTCGAGGTAGTGGCAGTAGAGCTCTCCTGACTGAATCGCCTCAGGTTTACTGGAGATTGTAATCTTGGAAAACGATACAGACATGGGGAAGTACAACAATCTGATCTTCTCCGACCTGTGATCCGTGTTAGCGAATGCTTGGTTGAAGCAAGTGTTGAAGTGTCGGCCGGTAGCGTGGGCGACGTAAACGACAATGCCATGGCAGAAACGATCGACGGATTATTCAATGCAGAGGTCATACATCATCGCGGACCATTGCAAGGATTGAATGCTGTAGGGTACGCTACGTTCGAATGGTTTTATTTGTTCAACTATCGAAGGTTGCTTGAAACAATCGGCAATATTTCTCCAGTAAAGTTCGAAGTATAATGTTATACTGAGTCAGAGGTCTTGGCCTTTGGAGCCGGAATAAAATAACAGGCTCGCCTGTAACCCAAGCGTGGTTCAACTCCGCGCTTGAAAAAGGATGAGGGAACCGGTGAGAGTTGTCGATGATGGATCGAGAGAGGGAATATGGACAAAAAGAGCGACGACGAGATTGAGAACGTTTTTAAATCCGAGCCCATCGAATTTGAGCAGTCGAAAGAAAGTGAGGACGACTATGAGCCTCACATGGAAAATCCATTCGACCCAACTCAGATCAATATTATATCGAAACCAGATACTCTACATAATATTATTGAGCGACTGAAGAATGACGAGATAGACATGAATACAGAGTTTCAGCGCCACGCTGACCTCTGGGATAATCAGAAGATGTCCCGACTAATTGAGTCTATTCTGATTCGCTTCCCGTTGCCTGCATTCTACTTTGATGCTTCGAATGACGAAAAATGGCTCGTAGTCGACGGCTTGCAGCGGCTTTCGTCTATACGGAAATTCATTGTGAAGGATGAGAGCGGGGAAAATAGGCCACTCCGTCTTAATGGACTCGAATACCTGAGGGAGTTTGATGGCAAGACATATGAAGACTTGCCAAGGACTTACAAACGTAGAATTGACGAGTGTCCCGTGACCCTCTTCTTAATCCAGCCCGGTACTCCTGAAAAGGTTAAGTATTCCATCTTTCGACGTATCAATACAGGCGGGCTTGTCCTCACTGATCAGGAAATAAGGAATGCCATGGCCAATTCTTCCATCCGGATATACCTTGAAAAGCTTGCTGGAAATGATTACTTAAAAAAAACAGTAGGCGATCAAAGAAAGCGTATGATTGACCAAGAGCTTGTATTACGTTTTCTGTCTTTCTACACCATGGATTACGAGAAGGAGACGATCAACATAACTAATTTCCTTGATTCTATGATTGACGTTCTCCAAGAATCAAGTAAGCAGAATCTAGCGCAATATGAAGATTTATTTGCTTTGGCTATGAAGAGGTGCTGGGACATTTTCGGAGAAGCCGCATTTGAGAAGCGGACCATTATTACGGAAAATCGTCGGAGACGTAAGAACTCGACACTCTTCGAAGTATGGTCGGTAGCTTTGGCGAAACTTTCTGAGAATGAGATGGAACTGCTTAAAATGCGGAAAGAGCTTGTTCAGCAAAAGCACCTCGATGCGATAACGACCGACGACGCTTACTTCAGAGCTATTACCTTTTCAACACAGAAACGGGATCATTTTAGGATCCGGCGCGACAAAGTGAAAAATATTATTCAGGAGGTTCTCGATGCTTGAGTTTATTAGAATACAAAGGTTTAAAACCCTCCTCGATGCGAGCTTCCCTCTCGCTAGCCTGAATATCTTTTCGGGCTTGAATGGCATGGGGAAATCCACAGTGCTACAGGCTCTTCTCCTACTTAGACAGTCTTACGAGAGTAATACGCTTTTCTCTCGAGGTCTTCGACTCAAGGGAGACTATGTCGCGCTGGGGACTGGGAAGGACGTGCTTGCGGAGCAGGCTGAGTTAAATACCATCGAATTTCTTCTTACATGGGAGGGCATAAGCCCAGCGAATTTCTCATTCAACTATGATACAAAGTCTGATCTCCAACCTCTAAATGAGCACATCAATCTCCAGGCACCGGAGGAGTTAAGCCTTTTCAATCATTGTTTTCAATATCTTTCTGCAAATCGCATCGTGCCTAAGAACTTTTATGAGGTCTCCGATTATTTCATACGGGACCTGAATTCATTGGGCAATCAGGGTGAGTATACAGCAAACTTCATAGCCGAGAACGGTTCCAAGCCTATCTCTCTCAAAACTTTGAAGCATCCAAAGGCAACGACCTCAAATCTACTGGAAAATCTGGATAAATGGATGGCCGAACTCTCGCCGGGTTTGAGAATTCACGTGAAAAACCAGCCTGAGATAAATGCGGTATCCCTCGGTTATGCTTATGAATATGGCAAGGAAGTCACCGCCGATTTTTCTCCGCAGAATGTTGGCTTTGGGCTTACATATGTACTGCCTATCGTGACTGAGTTACTTCGCGCAAAAGATGGTGACATGGTAATCATCGAGAACCCGGAATCGCATCTTCATCCCGCCGGCCAGGCTATAATCGGACGCATGTGTGCTATAGCCGCGCTAGGTGGCGTCCAGTTATTTGTAGAGACTCACTCGGATCATTTCCTTAATGGTGTACGCATCGCGATCAAGGAGAAGCTCATTCAGCCTGATTTTGTTAGGCTCTTTTTCCTCGAGCGTGGTCCAAATGCAGGTATACATAGCTCCAGAGTTCTTTCGCCCATGATGGATGAGGAAGGTCGGCTTGATAGTTGGCCAAAGGGCTTTTTCGACGAATGGGATAATGAGTTAGAAAGGCTTCTATGAACCAACTAATAATTTTCAATCATCTGTCTCTGCCCTACGCTACATCTAGTGACGCTGATGCTGCGATTCCATTGTTCTTGAAAATATGCCTGCAGGCGGGCCAGTTAGGTCTATCAGTAATACTCTTTGACGAAGAAATAGATAAAACATGGTTCAAGGTTGAGTTGGTCCATGGCTACTATTTCCATGATTGGTATAATAAAAATAAGAATGATGAAAATAAAGATCTGATTCGAGCTTTTAGGAACATCCAGACACGCCAGCCGTTTTTCCCTCGCGACCTTGATACTGCCTTATTCGATGTCGTATTACCAAGTGATGAATCAAGAAATATAGCTACACTCAAAGCAGCAAGATGGTATGAGGCGCCTATAGTCAGCTTTCCAGTAGGGGTACCTTGGAACGTTTCTCCCATACAAGCATTACTACAAACATTGGATGCAAAGGGGAAGCTTGAATCTAAGGAAATTGATATTATCAATTTATATTCACTTGCAGTGCTTCATGCGTGGGAGTCTATTTTGCGTAAGCAACAAGAAGTATCTTTAGTCAAAGGTTGTGATATTGTTGAAAATATGAAAGCGAATTTCCCCGGAGTAGTACTTTGCGGAAAGGCTGAAGAACAACTACTTTCCGGCGCATATCCTCCACTAATTTTTGAGCAGATAAAGGAATCGTTTTCAGCACTCAGCCGTTTTGCGATGGACTGGCACCTCGGAAGTGTTAAGCAGTACACGCATGAAGCCTTATCAAAGTATGACCTTAGTTATGAAATTTCTGGTGAGTCAGATTCGGTGATGTCAAATAGGGAACTAAAAAAACTTAGGGAGTTTTGGCTCCCTACCGGAGAAAAAGTTTGTTTTGAAAACCATATAAAATTCCGATACAAGAAGTTCAGGTTGCACTTCTATCCTGCTGTCGAGGAGAAGATAATATACGTGGGGTATATTGGATCTCACATGCTTACATAAGCTTAACTCTCCGAAGGGTTAATCAACTCGAGGCAGAATGCCGTCCCCTACGCTGTCGACCGACGCTTCGATGCCTACTTCAACGATGCGTTCGTTCCCATTATATCTACACAATATTTACCTCACCAACCGCGATTCCTGCCCCGTGGCTGGGTTCTATAGAACCAGTCCACGTAGACCCAACACCCACTCTCTTTCAATAACCTAACTGACGGACTTCAAAGTCCGGGTAATACCGGTGTTTACCGGAGTAAATTCCACCTTTTTTATCTATAGTTGTAAAAAGATGGTAAAATACCGACAAGCATTGAAGTATGAAATCCCAAATGCGATGAATGAAAGCAAGTTTTTTGTAATGGAGCTTAAGGAAACTGTATCAGAAGTAGCGAAGTCCAACTTAGTTCAATGAATTTTCTGTCTTGACGATTGGGCTCATTATCGTATGGATCTGGGGGTACGAGCCATCAGATCATAGTCAATGTTAATAATAAGTACTACGTAGCTAGAAAATATACAAAAGCAGAAAGGAGCTAATGAGTGGGAAAATCGGAAACGGAATTAATAAGAGCCGTTAAGGTCTTCCAGAAAGTGGAAGGAAGAAGTGACTTTTTCGCTTTGGCTGAGAATATATGCAAAGACCATCTGATCGAGGCGGTTATCATCATTCTTGGTACTTGGAATTTTGCCGTCTTTCGATACCACTTGCAGAAGTTTGATATCAAGAAAACCAGCAAAACTTTAGGGAATGTCCAAGACATCCTTAGACCGCTGAAAGGAAAGACAATCCAGTCCGTTGACTTGGAGAAGCACAGGGCTGTGATAATCTCTGCTTTCAACTCCTTGTCTGCGATAAAAGGTATAGAATTTACAGGAGCATCAAAAGTTCTTCACTTATTGAACAAGGACCTGTTCGTTATGTGGGATGGATATATCAGAGGTGAAAAAAGCAAGCGATATTACCGTGAGATCAAGACAGATATCTCGAAGTATGGCAAGGATGGCGATTCTTACCTTGCATTCCTGAAGGATATGCAAATAAAATATCAAGAGGTCCAATGGCAAGGAGAAATGACGTTGGCACGAGCAATCGATGCCTATAACTATGTCAATGTCACCATCGAAATTCAGAAGATAGAGAAACGGGAATCTGAAAAGAAGAAAGCCGAGAAAAAGGCGCTGGCAGAGAAAGAGGCCTAACATGGGGATATTAAGTATGATGTCCATCAAAACAGGTATATCTACTATTCGCTGATTTCCGTTGCTAGTGCGAAGTATCAGGAGCAGACATGCTTAGCAAGAATATAGTTGCCCATACATTGGAGTATTTTGCCACCAACTCGCATCGAGATTTCGTCGTGAAACCGAGCCTGCCAATACTCTACTTCGGCAATCTGGACGAATACCGATCCTCCTTGCTGAAGGTCGTCACGGTAGGGAAGAATCCTTCAAACAATGAGTTCTGCAGGAAGAAGGGAGATGCTTATTCCTTTTGCAGGTTCAAGAAGTGGAAGCCGGACGAGGGCAATTTAATTGAGTCGTTGAACCCCTATTTTCAGGATGAACCTCTCTCTTGGTTCTCGTGTTATGAGCCAGTACTAAAAGGGATGGGTTGTTCATACTATTCCGGCAGGACAAAAAATCGGGCGTTGCATACAGACATCTGTTCTCCTATTGCGACCAATCCCACTTGGAGCAAATTGAAGCAAAGCCAGCAAGCCCTGCTGTACCGGGAGGGCATTGGACTCTGGAAGCAACTCATCGATGAACTCCAACCTGATGTTCTCCTGATCTCAGTGCCTCAACAGCTCTTCTCGTCCAACTTCCATGCGGTTGGCAAGGATTTGATCGCCTTCGATTCAAGGTCCGATGGCATCAAGAGGAATGAGCGATACCGCGTGGTTGAGCAAATCTGGACGCTCACCAGTGGAAAGACCGTAAAGGTTGTATTTGGACAGGCGGCTCAGACTCCGTTCGGAACCATCTCTTCAGCGCAGAAAATTGAGGTTGGCAAATCATGCCTTCGATAGTCCAATTTGCCCATCCGGGGGCTGAGCATGGCCCTAATGAGAAGAACGGAAACTGGAAGACGTGGAATACCATAGCCCACAGGCGAAAATTCCTACGATGCAAGGGTAGGTACATCAATTCTGATGAAAGCAAGCAAGATGGACAACTGATGTTTTGGGGTGAGTGGGAGCCTCCAAGCAAGGTATCGGAGTTTCGAGAGCGCCCAACCCAATTACATCCAAGATGGCTCCATGAGCCTGTCCTTCCTGTTAAGTTGCCGCAATCAGGAGGACAACAAGGTAACTACCAGAATACCGATCCCTTCGTCTTTGGTGATCGCTTCATCTATTTTGTCTGTAAGCAGTATATCAGGAAGACGGACAGGACGACTTCGCTCGCGAAGCTCGACAAAGGTTCTCTGATCCTTTTCGGCTCCACGCATGGGAACAGCGAACCTGAAGCCTACTTCCAGCTCGACACGGTGTTTGTAGTCAGGGACTTTATAGATTACGACGTATCCGATCCTCAAGCCCTTTTGGGAATTCCTGGCTTGGAAACATACAGGCAGATAGTCTATAAGATGGCATTTCCATCTCCAGCACCAAAACCAATCCACCTCCGACTCTACTATGGTGCAACACCAGAATCCCCGATCTCTGGCATGTATTCATATTCCCCGGCAAAGGTCTGGGACAATGGTCAGCATGGATTTCCAAGAGCGCCCCTCAGCAATCGTACTTTCATGACAAACAACCTGAATGCGTCTCCGAGGTCAACCAAGGTATCGAATGAGGTGGTCATTGACTACTGGAAGTCGATCAGGAAGACTACAAGGGACGCAGGGCTGGTTGAAGGTTACGGATTTCAATACCAGTCAGGTTCTTCGATTCAAACTGTTTTGCCAACAGGCGACCATTTGCCAGCATAAAGTACGGTCCATTATAAAGTAACAGTCTCTTCTATATCTAATTCTATTTATCTTTTTACTGCCTATTAAAAATGAATTTCCTATATCAAATAGCTATGATAAAGTGTCTATAAGCACTAGGAAGGTATCAAAGAAATGAACAAACAGCAGTTAGCGGCGAAAATCTGGGAATCGGCCAATCAGATGCGGTCCAAGATCGAGGCCAATGAATACAAGGACTACATCCTCGGCTTTATTTTCTACAAATATCTTTCCGGTAATGAATTGAGATTCGCTAAAAGGGAAGGCATGTCAGACAAAGAAATTATGGCCCTTTCCGAGGAAGACGTCCAGACCGCAGCATACTTCAAGAGTAATCTGGGCTATTTTATTGCCCATAAGGACTTGTTTTCGACCTGGATCGACAAGGGGAATGAGTTCGATGTTTCCAATGTCCGGGATGCCCTTTCGGCGTTCAGCCGATTGATCGATATTGCGCATAAGAAAGTGTTCAACGGCATCTTCGATACCCTGCAGACGGGCTTGAGCAAGTTGGGAGACAGCGCAGCCTCCCAGACCAAGGCGATAAGTGCACTTCTGCACCTGATCAAAGACATTCCCATGGACAGGAATCAGGACTACGACGTCCTGGGCTTTATCTATGAGTATCTCATAGGTATGTTCGCGGCCAACGCGGGTAAAAAGGCCGGCGAGTTCTACACTCCCCACGAGGTATCCCTCCTCATGTCGGAGATCATTGCGCATCACCTGCGGAATAAAAAAGAGATCACGATCTACGACCCCACGAGCGGTTCGGGCTCCCTCCTCATCAACATAGGGCGCAGCGTGGCAAAGCATATGAAGGACGACCGAAACATCAAGTACTACGCCCAGGAACTCAAGCAGAATACATACAACCTCACCCGCATGAACCTCGTTATGCGGGGCATCCTCGTCGACAATATCGTGACGCGGAACGCCGACACCCTTGAAACCGATTGGCCCTATTTCGATGAGAACGATCCAGTCAATACCTATAGCCCTCTCTATGTAGACGCTGTGGTCTCGAACCCCCCCTACTCCCAGAAATGGGACTCCTCGAACAAGGAAACTGATCCCCGCTACGCACGCTTCGGTCTCGCGCCTAAGTCAAAGGCCGATTACGCCTTTTTACTCCACGAGCTCTTTCACCTGAAGCCCGATGGCATCATGACGATCGTTCTACCCCACGGGGTCCTTTTCCGTGGTGGGGTTGAAGGTGAGATACGCAAGAAGCTCATCGAGGGGAACAATATTGACACGATTATCGGGCTTCCCGCCAACATATTCTTTGGCACGGGCATTCCTACAATCGTCATGGTTCTGAAGCAGAAACGCGAAAACACAGACATACTCTTCGTCGACGCATCGAAGGGTTTCATCAAGGTCGGCAAGAACAACAAGCTTCGCGCATCGGACGTAAAGCGAATTGCCGACACGGTTATCACACGAGATATGACGCCAAAATTTTCGCGTGTCGTAAGTCGCGAAGAAATCCGGGACAATGGCTACAACCTGAATATTCCCCGCTACGTGGATTCCTCGGAAGGGGCAGAAAGCTGGGATATCTATGCCTTGATGTTCGGAGGAATTCCGAAAAAAGAAATTGACGCACTTGAACCCTATTGGATTGCCTTCCCTGGTCTGCGTGCTGCCTTATTCTCGAAAATGCCAGGCCCTTACGAGGCTCTCAAAGTGAAGGACGTCAAACTCACTATACGAGAGAACGCTAACGTGCAGGGCTTCATTGATGGCTTTACTTCCGCCTTTTCTAGCTTTAATCAGATGCTCAAAAAAGACTTCATCATTGCGATGCTTGATCTGGATATATCACAAGAAGAAACTGTACTCAGCAAAGAAATATTCAAGCGCCTTGAGCCCATTCCTCTCATCGACAAGTATGAGACATATCAGATATTAGACGACGAATGGACGAAGATCGCAGTGGACCTAGAAATCATTCAGAGTGAGGGTTTCGAAGCGACGATGAAGGTCGACCCCAAAATGGTAATGAAGAAAAAAGAGGGCAAAGATCAGGAAGTACAGGAGGGCTGGGTGGGCCGCATTCTTCCCTTCGAACTTGTTCAGCAAAACCTGCTCAAAGATGACTATAAAAAACTCAAAGACAGCGAAAACCGGCTTACGGAATTAGAAGGTGAGTTGGCGGAGCTTCTCGACTCCTTTACTGATGAAGAAAAAAATAACGACGCTTTCAATGATAATAAGGACGGCTTTATCCCCGTGTTACTTGCCAAGGAAGCCAAGCAGATCAGATTGGATACTCCAAAGGGCGAAGCCTTAATTGAAGATGCCTACGAGGTAAAAATCCTGAAAGCGGATGAACTACTAGGAGAAGAGAAAACTTTAAAAAGAGAAGTGAAAGCTCAGGACGCCTGTCTCCACCTCGCAACGAAATCGACTATTGAGGCTTTAAGCGACGAGCAGGTGAAGAAGCTCCTCGAACAGAAGTGGATTGTTCCTTTAGTGGCTTCTTTGTATAAACTGCCGAACAAGATAATCGCAAATCTTTCAGGCGCGGTCGCTGTCCTGGCAGAAAAATACGCGACCACCTACAAGGAAGTGGTCGAGGAGATGCGCAAAACCGAAGCGGGCCTTTCCTCCCTCATAGACGAGCTTACGGGCAGCGACTTCGACCTCAAAGGCCTGGCCGAATTCCAGCAGCTCTTGAAGGGTGAGTAAAATGGTAAAGAGGAAGAAGACGCCTGAGCTGCGGTTTAAAGGGTTTGCAGATGAATGGGAAGAAGTAATCTGGAAGGAGACTGTGTAGTGCTCCCCTCTTTTTCAGACCACTTAAGCCACTAATAGGTGCCTGACTT